>Ga0209358_10000001_pt1 | contig 559924 bp, 491 predicted proteins | sample LauGreFa1BDMLBSN_2_FD_187574 | JGI IMG/M metagenome (GOLD analysis project Ga0209358, IMG submission 187574) | Freshwater lake microbial communities from Lake Michigan, USA - Fa13.BD.MLB.SN (SPAdes) (version 2) | ecosystem: Environmental > Aquatic > Freshwater > Lake | place: Lake Michigan... | reverse complement strand
ATAAGATTTAAAGCATTTAAAAGTATGGATTTTCCAGAACCTGTTTCACCAGTGATTACTGTATAAGCTTCATTAAAATTGATTTGAACTTCATCTATCAATGCAAAATTAGATATGCGAAGTAGTTGAAGCATTTTAATCTAAAATTGTCGAGTAGAGCGTAGCATTTGAAGAATCTAATTTCTTAAGCAAATTTACAAATTCAGTTTTATCCTTAATCTCTGAATCGGACATTACATTTTTAAATTCTGATATTTTACTACTTAAAAAATTCAAAATATTCACATTATTAGGACGCGTCAAAACTACAGCTGGTAATTTATTCAAAGCATCGTACATCTGCTTCTTCGCCTCAACTTTCTTGTCATATAAATGATCAATTCCTTGTCGATGATACAAATAATTACATTCACGTAAGGGATCATAAATCTGTTGCATCATGTTATCTACTAACCAAAATCGATTTTTTTTGCCTGGCTCAGCAGATCTCCATCCAGCAGTATTTGATGCCTGAGCATTCGTTACAACTTGCTGGGCTTCCAAAAAATAGGGACTACCACCTTTTAATGAATAAGAATCATAATCCATTCCAATAATGAAATAAGCATAAAATGCTAAAATTGAGGATAAATTATCGCGATACTGATTTGCTGAAAACAACAAAGGTGTATTTCTAGAATAGGAAAATATTAAATTATCATCTTGAAAATTAAACAGTACTGAGTTGTAATTAGAATTAAAAGCCGGCCGCGTAGATTGAACTTGAATATAGCCAGTATAATTTCCAAGACTCGGAATTGTTTTAATTTGAATTTGAAGCACACAATTAATACGTTCTTCTGGAGCAAACTTATCTTTTGTCCAAGAAGTAGTATTCATCAAATCAGTAACGCTTTGTTTCATTTGCTCAATTACTTCTTTTTCCACTGAACTAACCTCAACCCTTGCATCCACAATTACGGAAACTTGACAATTTAATTCTTGCGAAAAAACGTAAGAGCAAAATATCAATAAAAAAAATGTCATAACTTTCTTTAGCATCATATCAATTTTAAAATTGTATCAATTATATCGTTTGCCACTTCTCTTTTACTTTTCGCTGGAAAAGCATATTTCCCCTTGTTTTTATCTAAGATAGTAATTTTATTTGTTTCTTTTTTAAATCCAGCTTCTTCGTCCTCCATTGAATTTAAAACAATCATATCCATTTTTTTTGATTCCAGTTTATTTAACGCAAATTCAAGAGCATTATTTGTTTCCAATGCAAATCCAACAACAAATTGTTTAGCTCCTCGATTTTCGGAAGCCCAAGAGATAATATCAGGATTTTTAAGGAGTTGTAGATTTATGGTTTTTTCAGTTTTTTTTATTTTTTGGGACTCAAGCTTCTCTGGACGATAATCTGAAACTGCAGCTGAAAATATTCCAATATCTGCATTTTTCCAGTTGTCTTTAACTGCTAAAAGCATGTCCTCAGCTGAAAAAACAGGAATTATATTTAAATTAGGATGAGCTAAGTCCAAATTAGTTGGACCGCAAATCAAAGTCACCTCCCACGCCTTCGCAAGGCAAATTTCAGCTAAAGCAAAACCCATTTTTCCACTTGAATGATTTCCAATAAACCGAACTGGGTCAATAGCTTCATAGCTCGGACCGGCAGTAATAAGAATCTTTTTTTTGCTGCTTAACTCTAGAGCGCTAAAAGGAAAATTAACTTGAATAAAACTCAAAATATTTTCTGGCTCCTCCATTCTTCCTTCTCCCTCCAATCCACTTGCTAAACTTCCAATTGTAGCAGGGATTACAAGAACATTATCACTTATTAATTGCTTTAAATTCCTCTTTAATGTTGGATGTTGATACATGTCTAAATCCATTGCTGGAGCGATAACTGTTTTAGACTTAGATGAATAATAGCAAGCTAATAAAAGATTATCGCAGATTCCGTTAGCCATTTTCGCGATTGTATTAGCTGTTGCTGGTGCAATTATGTATAAATCCGCCCAAAGTGCTAATTCTACGTGATTTGTCCAAAGACCTGATTCTTTATTCCAAAATTCTATGGCAACAGGATTATCTGATAATGTTGAAACAACAAGAGGGCTAATAAAATCAGAAGCAGAAGGAGTCATAACACATTTGACTTCTGCACCTAGGTTTTTCAATAAACGAATGAGGTAAGCAATTTTATAAGCTGCAATACCTCCTGAAATACCGAGAAGGATGCGCTTTCCGTACATTAATCCTCTAATTCTGGATTTCGCATGTAGATTTTATCATCTAAAAGCTCCTGCGTAGCTATTGCTGTTGGCTTAGCCATTTTTTCGTAGTGTTTTGAAATTTCGATTTGCTCCCTATTTTCAAAAATCTCTTCCAAGTTATCAGTAGTTGTTGCAAATTCCTGTAATTTTTGAGTTAACTCTTCTTTCACAGTTGCACTAATTTGATTTGCTCGTTTTGATATAGCAACTAAAGATTGGTAAATATTACCTGTTTTCTCTTCCAGAAGAATTGTATCTCTTGTAATTATAGATTTTTCAGCTGCTGTTGGTTTTGAAATCGTCGACATGTTATTTCTTTGGTATTAGTTTTGTTTTACAGAAAAGCTATTTATTAATGAATTCAATTCCTTAAAGTAAATTGATTTCTCGTAATTTTTCACAAAGTTAAGGAATCTTTCTTTAGATTGCTCTATTCGCTCCTCTTTTTTGTTTTCAATACTATTCTTAGCAAGAAAAACTGAATTTTTAACATAGAGAAAATTAACTTCTTCTGTAAATCTTGAATTAATATATTTATCCATAAAAATCTCACAAGATGTAACTGCAGCTTTGTAATTTTCAGTTTTAGAATACAATTTCACTGCATCAAAATCCTTTAATTCTAATTTGAATTTCAGTCTATCAATTATTTTATTGCAAGAATCAACCAATACAGATTGAGGGAAAATATCAACAAATTGTTGGACGTTATTTATTGCTAACATAGTCTCGCTTTGGTCAAGACCATACTTTGGTGAATTATTAACACTACACAAAGCTACAAGAAAAGATGCTTCCTCTATTTTTTTACTGTAAGGGAAACGTTCGACAAAATTATTGAAATAATAACCGGCCATGTTGTAATCTTCATTTTTAAAATAACTATTAGCCAAGCGGAAATAGGACAACTCACCCTCGGGTGATTTAGGAGAATGTTGATAAACCTGCTCAAAAAGAATTATACACCTATCAAATTCGGATTTATCATATAAATTATTTGAAAGTTCGAATTTTAATTGATAATCATCCCCTTTGACTATTTTTCGATAGTCGGAACAAGAAGAAAGTATAAAAAGCAATAAAAAAATATAAAAGCAAACTGTATTCTTCATAAATTATTTAATTCGTAAACTTTTCCCTAATTGAATTATTGATGTTGGCTTAATTCCATTTAACTGACATAATTTCGAGACTGTTGTATTGTTTCTATTTGCAATTTCTGTCAAGGTATCTCCTGATTTTACTCTGTAATACTTTATTTTTGGTTTTTGTATAATCACTGGAGGTTTAATTATGGGCAGTTGTATTGAAAGACTATCATTTGTTTGAGGAAGTTCTGTTAAATATGAATCATCAAAAGATTCAATTGGTTTAAGACCCGGTAAGAAAAGTGATTTATGAACAAAAAGATTCTGTTGTCTTAATTTTTTACTTTCAAAATCAATCAAAAACTCAGGATTAATAGGCGCTTCATAAAAGCGAATTTCAAAATGTAAATGAGGCCCAGAAGAACGGCCAGTACTTCCTCCAAGTCCAATTGGTTCACCTGCAACAACATCTTGATCAGGAAATACTAAAAATTTACTTAAATGAGCAGATAAAGTTTCTAATCCATTGTGATGACGAATAATTACTAAATTACCAAAGCCACCATCATTGTATTTTGCATAGCGTATTTTACCTGACCAAACTGCATAAATTGTATCTCCAGTTTTTAAACTCATATCAACACCATTGTGATTTCTCCCTTTCCGAAAACCATAAGGAGAGGTTACTGCACCAGGAACAGGCATTTTAAAATCCACATTGGACTCATTATTTAAATTTAACCAAATAGTATCTTTCAACTTACTTAAATCGTTATCCTTGCTCATGAAACAAACTTCATTATTCCAAAATTGCGTATATGGAATATCCTGATTATTGGTCATTATTTTATGGATTCTCGGATTCATAATACCATCAAATACCGGTTTATTAAAAAATGCCCACGTTTTATTTGAATACAACAGCATTTTTCCATATGGCGTATCAACTGTATCTATAACCCTTTGTGCTTCTGTAAAAAAAGAAAAGAAGGAAATAAAAAGTACTAATAAAGCAAGAGCTGTTTTCAAGATTTTTTTCTTTTAAAAGATACCAAAGATAGTGAAAACGATTTAAATGAGCTTCACATCAATAACTTCAATATTGAAAAATACAGACTCATTCGCTTTAATTAATGTAGAATATCCTCTAGATCCATAAGCCTGTTTACTATCTAAAATAATATAATATTTATCACCTTTATTTGCATTTTTCAATAACTTACGCAATCCTGGGACTATGTTTTTAGAACCACTTGTAAATTTAATCGGAAAATTTGAAAGATATGTATTCATTACAGAACCTTTAGACTCAGTAGATACAATTGCGTGAAATGAAAGTTCTTTTTTTAATTTTTCGTTAATTTTTTCTGTTCCTTCTCTCAATTTCCAAGAAGTAACGCCATCTTCATTTATACCAGGAGAAACAAAAGAATGAACTTTAACATAAAGCCAGTTCACTGAATTAGGAGGTATAATATCTTTGATTCCTTTTGAACCATAAGCCAATTCAGCTGGAATTTCAATTTTAGCAAAATCACCGATAGAAAGTTCTCTAATTGCGCTATCCCAACCCGGAGTTTGCATGTTATATCCCAAAACAAAAGGAATAAATGGAAGATTTAATTTATTATTCCCATCTATAATTTTACCATCTGGAAGGGCTAAACGGTATTCTAAAAGAACCATTTCCCCTTTTTTTATTTTTCTTCCTTCACCGTTTACTATCCATTTGATAACAACACCATTGTCTAAAAATTTTGTGTTCTCAATTTTGCCTTTTTCAAAACTTTTTAAATTTTCTTTGCCATCATTCATATTAAAGGAAGTATCCTTAATAACATTTTTTGGCTTATTTATAGAGGTTTTTAAATTCTTCCTCTTTTTGCGAGAAGTATTGTTAGAATTAAAAAATAAAAAGGCAAGAGCTATAAATAATGTAGTTAATGCAATTAGAATATATTTCATTTTTTTAAATCGATTAATTCAACATCTAAATACAAAATCGACTGAGGTGGTATATTCTGGCGATCGCCTAACAATCCATGTGCTAAGTGACTTGGTAGAATTGCCTTTGCTCTGTCTCCAACTTTCATGTATTTAACAAGTTCATGGATACCAAATTCCTTTTCACTTTTTTCAATTCCAAAATACTCATAGTCATTATCAATTGTCTCGTAACAAATTGTTCCATCTAGTAATGAAATTTTAATTTTTATTGTAGCTAGCTGACCATTATTTGCCAATTCTTTACCTACTCCATTTTTATAAATCATATATCTCAGTCCAGAATTGGTCAATTTCATTTTTAAGGATTTCTGATGGTCTAAAAAAAGCTTAATCTGCATTTGCTCTCGGATCACGAGTTCTTGATTAAAATTCACCGAATGACCTTTACTCCATTTACTTTTTTCTTCTACTTTAGATTTTTTCTCCTGCCTACAAGAAAAAATAATTAGTAAAACAAATAAATAATATGAAAATCTTCTAATCATGGTATTAATTCATTTAATAACGATTTAAAACGAGAGATTGTTACATTTAAAGAATCTGAGCTAAATCCTCCAGCTGCATATTTGTGTCCACCTCCAGAAAAGTTTTTCTCTGCAAAATCATTTACAAAATAAATCCCTTTTGAGCGAAATGACATCTTTATCCCATCTTGTGCTTCCATTAAAAATAATGCGATTGAAATTCCCTCAATTGATAAGATTACATTTACAAGGCCTTCTGTATCGCCTTTTTGATAATTAAATCGCTGAAGTTCGTCAGAGGATAAAGAGATTAGCCCTATTGGTAATCCTGGTATTTTTTCGAATTTATTTGCTATTGCATACGCTCTCAATTGTATTTTATCCAATGTATTCACATCAAAAATTTTCTCATGAATTTTAAAATGCTCTACTCCCATTTCGATAAGATGCGCTAAAATAAGATGTGTTTTTGCTGTAACGGAAGGATAGCGAAATGATCCAGTATCCGTTAAAATCCCTAAATAAATAGCTTCGCAGCAACTTTTATTTAGAAAATCCTTTGCTCCCAATTCCTCAATACATTCATAAATAAGTTGAGCAGTAGAACAAATTTCTGGTCGCGAGATTGTAATTTCACAAAATTCAACCGGATTTTGATGGTGGTCAATCATTACTTTACAACATTTCACATTTCCCAACATGAATTCCATGTTATTTCCAACTCTACTTGGAGAATTATAATCCAAGCAGAAAACTAAATCAAAATGTGGCAAAGAAGCATCAATTTGCACTGCGTCTTTTTCATAGATTAAGTAATCTACATCTTTAAGAAAAGGCAGTAAGAAATCAGCTGGCTCATCTGGCAGAAGAATAAGTGCTTCTTTTCCTTGTGCTTTTAAAAAGTGAAACCACGCAACAGAACTTCCAATTGCATCTCCATCAGGTGACTTATGAGTAGTAATAAGTAATTTTTTACTCTGCGCTAAAGCTGTTTTTAGTTTATCAATCATGCAGTAAAGTTACTCTTTCTTTTGCATCTGTTCGTCCTCTTCTGGATCAGGAGGGAAAAGCTTAGGAGCATCCGTAAAACCTTGTAGGCGATCCAACATATCTTCCATTTGTGAAATAGAAATATGTTTAGCGATAATTTTTTTATCCTTATCTAAGATGTAAACCTTTGGCATTGAGAAAATATCATAAATAGTTTGGTAATTTAATGATTCTAAAGTAGTAGGTTTTCCTTTTTCACCGGGATATACTGGTACCAAACTATTGGGGTCTGCTTTTGCTTGCTCATAAAGTTTATCTGTTACTGCTACATTAATAAAAGACATGTTATTTTCACGAATAAATTTTTTCCAGCCTTCAAAATCTTTTCCAATTGCCTTACCAATAGCATAAATTTCTATGTTTCTTGGCTTAAACTTTTTCTGATAAAGTGTCTCTAATTTTGGCGTAGTCTTTTGGCAATGACCACATTCTGGGTCCCAAAAATATACGATTGTATAATCTGATTTTAAACTATAGAAATCAAACCACTTTGTATCAGTTGTATCTCTCAATATCAAGTTTGGTGGGCGAGCGCCAATCACAAGATTTAATTTATTTTTTAAGTTGTCGCACATATCCTCGAATTTATCCTCAGCAACCCAAAATGCTGGTGATTTTCCTGCTGCATTTTTTGTGCAATAGTAACGATCTAACATATACATATAAACTTTATCCATACCCATAATTTCACTTTTCCCGTATGTTGATGCTATCCAACCAACAGAGTACTCAAACATTTTTGAATTTTGCGGTAAGCGATCACAAAAATCAAAGGCATAATAAAGAACTGAATCCCAGTGTTGAATGCACATATTTTTTCCAAAATAGAATTCTAATTTATTATGAAAAACAGGATTGTTTACTAAGGCATCATCGTTTAAATCTACATTATCCCAGAAATGACTTCGGTAATATTTAAAACGAAAATTGGAATCTAAAATTTTGCCAGCATCATCCCTCGGTGCCTCAGGAATAGCTATTTCACGTGACATTTTTACAATTTTGCCAACTAATTTTGTCGGATTTTCCGAGATTAATTTTAACTGATAATCGTCTACTTCCTTATTCATTTTATCGATTTGATCAGATAAATTTTTAAATTCAGAATTGCCTTTATCTAGAAGACTTCGCTTCTCTGTTAATTTACTAAGCTCAGATCTTTGATTCTGAATAAAATTGACATAGGGAATAAACAATGAATTTTCAACAGATTTTTTAACCTTCATAGTTGGAATAAAATCTGGTGAACTTGTTTCTAAAACAACTTCCTCATTATTATAAATAAACTCAAAATATCTTTGCCCGGGAAGAAACAAGCCAACAATACCTGGCTTTTGCTTTGACCCCTCAAATACAACTTGGCCGTTTTTCATCTCAGCTGTATCAGCATAGTATAATTTTTCGCCATAATAACGAATAAGATGAACTGTAGTATCCTTTTGATTCAATACTTTAATTCTAATTTTTTGGCTAAATCCTTGAAATAAACTAAGAAGGAATAAACTAAGAAATAAATTTTTCATAATGCTTAAATTATAATAATGTGTTAAATTACCTTGAATTATAGTAAAATGTTAAACAATAAGTGATTTTAACAAATCTTTAACCTTACAAATATATATACAAAAAAAACAAGTTAAAGACAAAGAATTTAAGTAGACATTTTTCCAATTGCCTGAGAAATCAATGTATCCTTTAAATATGGATCTAAATAATTGACATCAGAATAACGTCTAAGCCAAGTCATCTGTCGCTTTGCATAGTTTCTAGAATGCTGCTTGATTTTTTCAATTGCTGTTTCAAGTGAGCACTTATTGTTTATTACATCAAAAATCTCAGAATAACCCAAGGTTTTGAGAGGACTAAGACTTTGAAATTCCTGTAAACCTATAACTTCCTCAACTAAACCATTCGTTATCATTTCATCAACACGAAGATTAATTCTATCATATAAATCCTCTCTTTTCCATGCAATACTAAAACGAACAATATCATATGGCAAATCATTCTTAAAACCTTTTCTTTGACTAGAATAGGGTTGATTTGTCTTTCTTATAACCTCTAAAGCGCGAATTACGCGAACAGGATTTTTTAAATCTGCAGAAAGACAAAATTCGGGGTCTTTTTCATGTAATTCATTCACCAAAATATCTAAACCTTGATTTTCATAGATTTGATTTAGAGCTTGCCGTATTGATTCATCTGCTGTAATTTCATCCAAGCCAAAAGTCAGCGCATCGATGTACATTCCTGAACCCCCAACTAAAATTACTTGATCTTTAGTTTCAAACAAGCTAGCGCAAATTTCTCTTGCTTTTAGTGAAAAATCTGAAGTATTAAATTCATCTAAAACAGAATGACTTGAAATAAAATGGTGCTTAACTGTTTTGAGTTCATTAATGCTAGGACGTGCAGTTCCAATTATCATTTCCTGATAAAACTGCCTAGAATCTCCAGAAATAATCTCTGTGTTGAAATGGTTTCCTAAAGCAATAGAAAGTGCTGTTTTACCAGATGCAGTTGGACCTTGAACAATAATTAATTTTTTATCGTTCACTGCCACGCTTTATAATTGGAGTAGATTGTTCTAACATACGAAACTGCACCTCCACGGTATGCACCGCATCTTAGATTAGAGGAATTATAAAATTCTGGATCTGATAATTTCTTCACCATTAATTCTACATTTTCATCCCAAAGATTAGCATTCAAGCCATTATCCCTTGCTAATTTCTGAGCGTCTTCTATGTGACAGCGTCCAGCATTGTATGATCCTAAAGTAAACTTCATTCTTTGTTCGGGATCTGGAACAGATGACCATGAACGATAGGTTCTATCCAACATTTTCATTGCTGCATCTATCTGATCCTTTGGAGTAGAGCTAGGTCCAACTCCATAAATTTGACCAGTTAATGGCATAAATTGCATTAGACCAAAAGCACCTCCTAAACCTTTGGCATTTGGATTAAATCGAGATTCTTTATGTGAAATTGCTACTAAAATTTTCCAATCCCATGAATACTTTTTTGCTGCGTCCTTAAATAAATCATCAAAAGGAGAAAAATTTCCTTTTGTAGCAGTATATTCAATTGCAACTTGAGAGCTTAAATAATCAAAATACTTTTTCTTTAGTTCTGTAAATTCCTTTGATTTACAATATTTTTCCAAAAATAAATCCAATGATTTTTTTAGTTTAGGGCTTTTTAAACGCAGAGCAAAAGCAATTTTTTGTTTGAATGATATTTTTGTTTGAATGTTTAAATTTGGATGTAATTCCTTACTAATTCTAGCTAAATTTTCATGAGCCAGCGTATAATTTATTTCACCATTTGCTACTTTTTCAATTAAGTCTTCTGTAATGGGATCATTATCAAATGTTTTTACAGCTATTTTTGATCCAATCTCTTCTTGTATACTTGTTAATCTCTTTTGAAAGCACGAATTTTTTCGGACATATATAGTTTTTTCAATTAGATCAAGAGGTTCTTTAATTAAATTTTGATTTTGTTGTTGAACCAAAACCTGTTCTGTAAAATAAAATGGTTCAGAATAATTAATTAATTTTTTGTTCTCCAAAGAAACAGCTAGATTGGCGGCTAATATATCCCCCTCCCCATCATTTAATAAACGAAAAAAATCTTTTGAATTTGATACTACTTTTAATTCTAAGGGAAGATTTATAGACTTGGCAAATGCATCTAATATCTCGTATTCAAAACCAAGTTTTTTTCCACGATACTCAAAGAAAGAGAGTGATGAATTTTCTAAAAGAACAGTAAGTTTTCCTTTTTTATGAATTTCTTTTAAATCAATTCCAACATGCTCTCTATCCGAAATAGATGAGCAAGAACTCATTGTAATTATAAAAAAAAGGAAAAATAATCTGAATTTCAAGTCCTTGAGTTTATTTTTGTTAGTATTTAACATACGAAATACGATTAATTATGTTTCATGTTTTTTTTTATTTGTCTAACTGATAAAAAAATGGCATATTTGAATTAAGAAAACTAAGATCGTATGAGCAGTGAACAAAATGAAATTTATTCCAAAGCAGTTAGAGCAGGAAAAAGAACCTATTTTTTTGATATCAAAGCCACAAAAGGAAATGATTTGTATATCACTCTAACAGAAAGCAAGAAAATCTTCAGTGAGGATGGCGATGGAAGCTTTGAAAAACATAAGATTTTCTTATACAAAGAAGATTTTGAAAAATTTAAAGAAGGACTAGACGATGTTTTAAATAAAATAGAAGAACTCAAAACCGCTCAATAATTTTTTAGTTTTTAAAAGATACTTTAAAAAAAATACTATATTTGCAAACGCTAATTTAGCTATGGGGGTTTAGCTCAGCTGGTTCAGAGCATCTGCCTTACAAGCAGAGGGTCGGCGGTTCGAACCCGTCAACCCCCACAAAATTAACCCAGTATTGTTTTACTTTACTGGGTTTTTTTATGGGTTTTAGTCTTGGGTAGTAAGTTACTCAAAAGCTCAATGAAATATGATCTCCTGGAAATTTCGTCAATAAGCACAAATTACAACATTTCCTATTCCCAAATGGATTTGCTTATGATAAGCAAAACGGAAGAGTTCAAACTTTTCGAACGAACGTATTTTTTGAGCTAATACGTTCAATATCAATTGTTTTATCGAAAATAAAAAACGGAGATCCGATCAATTTTGACCAAATCTCCGCTCGAGTGACCCCGACAGGATTCTAACCTGTAACCGCTGGAGCCGAAATCCAGTGCGCTATACAGTTGCGCCACGGAGCCAAATAAAATTTAAAAATTACAAGTTTTACCCTTTAATTTGTGCAAAGATAAAGAAATTAAGATGATTTTTAAATCTTAAATTAGTAAGCTTCCCTCTTTTAAGGAACAAGGGGAAACAATTATTTCCTTGATATTCAACTTCCGAATAACCCATCGTGTTTTTATGGCAGCAAGAGGTGCCATTTTTTTTCTCATTGGAATAATAAAAGGATTTATATCCCTTTCTGCACGTGTTGAGTAGATTATAGTATCTAATAATTCTAACATAAGAGTAAAATCTAAGGAATGAGTTTTATATAACTTAGAAAATGGCTTTTTATAAATTAACTCATAAAATGTTTCGAAACTTCCAGAAGCTCCAATCAATAAATCACAACGCTTATTATTAAAAAATCCTTCAGAATTTTGCTCTAAATAATTTTCAACGACTTCAATATCTGAATCAGTCATTGGATCATTAAAAGTAAAAAATTGAAAAATTCTAGAAATTCCAATGTTTAAAGAAACTAAATCTTTAACACCGGATGCATTGGCTATTATAAATTCAGTGCTTCCTCCACCAATATCCATAATGATACTGTCTTTTGAGAATTTATGAGAATACTGAATTCCTTGGTAAATTAAATGCGCCTCCTCACTCCCACTTATAACAGTTATTATTATTCCTGTAGAATCAAGAACTTGTTTTAGAAATTCACTTTGATTTTTAGCATCTCGAATTGCAGAAGTACCATATGTATGAATAAGCTCAACACCAAAATTATCGCAGATTTGCTTAAAACCAGACAAACAAAGTACAGCACGAGCGATTGCTTGCTCCGAAATACGCTGTTCATTGATACCGCCAAGACCAAGCCCAACAGCCTCTTTATCTTTATAAATAGTGTATATTTTCCCTTTATTTACATTCGCAATGAGTAAATTAAAGGTGTTTGTTCCCAAATCTATGACAGCTTTTACCATGTTTAAGGTTGAAAATTAGTCACAAGTTAAAAAAAAAATACAGAGTTTTAAACATTTTATGACTTTATAATTTTATTTGAAACCCTATTAAAAACAAGGGCCAAAGACAAGAAAAGTATTTTAAAATTTTATTAATAGTCAAATGTTTAAAAAAAAAATGAAACTCTATTAAACTTGCCACGTATATTTGACCAAACTTTTAACTAATTAAATTTTAAAATTATGAGAAAATTATTAATTTTAGTAAGTGCAGTTGCTTTGTCAGGAACAATGTTTGCACAAAAAGGAACAACTGATAATCCTTGGACATTAGAGGGTACAGTGAATGTTACAACATCTGGAGGTGTTAAGTGGGAAGTACCTAGTGTACGTGCTCGTTATTTCTTTAAAGACAACATGGCCGGAAGAGTATCACTTAATTTCGGAAGTTCTTCTGACAGTACCGTAGGAAGTTCTAATTCTATTGGACTTGGTTTTGAATACCACCTTGCAGGCAACGACAAAATGTCTCCTTATTTCAATGCGGGAGTAAATTTTGGTGGAACGAATGTGAATGAAGCTAAAACTTCTTCATTAGGTTTTGGAATTGGAGCAGGTTTAGACTACTATGTTCGTGAAAACATTTATTTAGGTTTAGAGTTAACTGTATTAAATTTCACATCAAATACAGAAGGTGATGCAGACGCTGTAACTAACCTAAGTTTAGGTGGAGGTTCTGCAGTAAGAATGGGTTGGAGATTCTAATCTAGTTTACAAAAAAATAAAGGCGGCTTCGGTCGCCTTTTTTTGTTTCATAGAATTTATTTCCTCATGAAATAAAAGAGATTTCTAAGACTTGCCTTTAAGCCAAAATGTAAAATTCCGTTGCGGTAGATGCGTCCTGCAATTAAAAGCAAAAGCACAGTAAATAAGATCAATGTTATTAGAGAAAGCCATACTAAATAATAAGTTCCTTCTGGATAACCCTGCGCTAATTTCACCATCACAATTACCGAAGAAGTAAAAGGAATAAATTGAAGGCAAGAAGTTAATTCAGCATCGGGAAAATAAATGGCATAATATCCTGAATAAACAGAAAGCCCTAAAATACATAGAAGAGGTATCAAAAATTGCTGTCCATCAGATTCAGATCCTGACATTGCGCCAATTGCGCTAAAAAATGCAGCATAAAAGAAGTAAGTAGCAATAAAAAATAAGAAGAAATGAAATAAGAAGAATGTAAAATCAATGCGCTTGTAAACTAAATCTATGAACTCGTTATAGCGCTGACTTGGAATATTAGACAATAATTGCTCCTTAACCTCACTACTCATCTGAACACCTTCATAATTTGAGAAATCCAAAAGATCTGGAAAAATAGTAGCTCGGAAGAACAGTAAACCAAAAGTTATAAAGAGTGACCAAACAAGAATTTGAATGACTGCCGCTAAACCAATACCGCTTATTTTTCCAAGCATTAATTGAATTGGCTTCACAGAAGCAAGTAAAACTTCCACAATCCGGTTACTTTTTTCGCGCGCTGTGCTTCTTAGAACTGTTAAGCCAAATAAGAACACAAATACAACAATCAATAAGCCAAAAATAAATCCAACCCAGCCCTCTAGATTAGAAGCTTCGTTTTTTGGATCGTATACATTTCTAAAATCTACATTTAGAGCTTGCTTAATTTGGCGGAAATCATCTACCTCCATATTGGTAAATTCATCAATCATCACCTCCTCTACCCTTCTCTCCAATTGAAATTTAAGCTGCATTTTAACATCTAAGGATGGAGTTTCGCGGTAGAAAACAAATGCTTTTTTATTAATCAAAATCTTTTCGTTCACCTCAATTAAAGCGTCAAATTTCTGGTATTTTCTATTGTCACGAAATTCTTCTAATTCTAAATAGTCATCAAAAAAATAATATTCAACAGCCTTCGTTTCCTGAGATACAATCTTATTTTCCATCATTCCCGATGGATCAGCAATAAGAACCCTAAGACTTGTTTTACCTTCATCACCAGCTTTAAATAAGAAATACAAGCAACTTAATAAAAGTAGAGGTCCAATGAAGAGCATCCATAAAAAAGCAGGGTTCAAAACGCGTTCCTTTAACTCACGAAGGGCAATAATCCAACTATTTCTCATCACTGTTCTCCTTTCCTTGTATTAATTCAATAAATACCTCCTGCATACTCGGAAAACACTCTTCTATGGCCTCAATACTAATTTCGCCCATTAAAGCATTCAATAAATCGTTCATTGATCTTTCTCCTCGCATTTTAACAAGTGTAAGAAAGCGCTGTTCACCTATTTCAGTTTGCTCAAGCAATTCAAAATCTGTCCAGAGTGCATTGACAAAAGCAATCATATTTCCTTTAAAACGAATAGAATATGTGCCTTTCTTACTTTTTTCGCGTAGATTCCAAACAGTATCTTCAACAAGAATCTTAGCATCATGAATTAAAGTAGCACGATCACAGATTTCCTCGACACTTCGCATATTGTGAGTTGAAAGAAGAATTGTTTTCCCATTTGCTTTCAATTCCTTGAGTTCTTTTAAGATTAATTCAACATTCACAGGATCAAATCCACTTAAGGGCTCATCTAAAATTAGCAAATCAGGATTATGAACAAGAGAAGCAATGAACTGAACTTTTTGAGCCATTCCTTTTGAAAGCGCTTCAATTTTTTTATTCGACCATTCAGAAATCGCTAATTTATCTAACCAAAACTTGCTATTCTTCAAAGCATCTGAAGATGAAAGTCCACGAAGTTTCGCTAAAAAAACTAAATGTTCTAAAACATACATATTTTTATACAATCCGCGTTCTTCTGGTAAATATCCAATAGATCGAAGGTGTTCAGAAGACATTAATTGACCGTCAAAAAGAATTTTCCCGCTATCTGCTGAAATAATTTGATTTACAATTCGAATAAGCGTAGTTTTTCCTGCACCATTTGGTCCAAGTAAACCATAAATCTCACCTTTTGGAATCTTCAAGGAAACTGCATCAAGAGCAAATTTCCGTTTGAAAGACTTATTTAAATTACTAATTTCTAACATTGACTTGTAAAGCTAAAAAAAATGCTAGAAGTTACAATTTGTCTTGCCACATTTCTTTAAGAGAATGCCACTTATACTTTTTATAAAAAATAAAAAAAACAAGCGGTAAAATAAATAGAATACCAATAATTGTATCGAGTCCCATTCCCGGATCTGAGATATCCATAAATACTGCATCAGTCTGGAATGCCTGCCAATTATTAGTGATCATGAGAGCTGCAAAAACATTGTTTGCTGCGTGATAACCAAGCGCCAATTCTATTCCATTATCAAACAAGCTTATAAGTGATAAAAAAACACCCACGAGCATATAATAAACTATAATATGATATCCAATTTTTGCAATTTCAGGATTTCCGATATGAATTGCCCCGAACATAAGTCCAGAAATTAAAACAGCAATACTATTTTTTTTTGTTCGCATTTTTATTCCTTGAAGAATATAAGAACGAAATAGAAGTTCTTCACAACTTGTTTGAATTGGAAGTAAGAAAATTGCAATAAAAAATAAAGGAATAAATTTTTGAAGGTCAAACTGAAAAATCAAACTATCAGAGCTCAGGTATTGAATAAAAAGAAAAAGTGATAAGACAGAAAAAAGTAGTGAAAAACTAAATAAAACTCTTTTCCAATCAAAGTTTTCACGTCCAGAAAAAATACTTAAAACTGTTCTTTTATGAACAAACTTTGTATGGATAACTAAAAATAGTGCAACGAATAAAAAAGGTATAATAAGCCAGGCTAAGAAACGGTTATTTCCAAGAATTTTTACAATTTCTTTTTGTGAAACACCATCAAAACTTTCAATTCCAAAATTCCATTGAAGATCAAGAATTAGAAAACAAGAACCCAATAGATAAACTGAAATAATTAGTGCTATTCCTATAAGATAGCTAGAAAAACTATTATTTCCATGTTTGGCTTTATCTATGAAGGACATTAGGAAAACATATCTCGCATGCGTTTAAAAAAACTTTTATCCCTTGCTTCTTCAGTTGGTATAAAATTTTGACTTGTTTTTAATTTTTCAAGTAATTCTTTTTCCTCTTTTGAAATTTTTAAAGGAGTATAAACGTTAATATGAACGAATAAATCACCTGTTGCATATCCTTGAACACTTGGAAGTCCTTTTCCTTTGAGTCTGAGTACCTTTCCACTTTGAGTTCCAGCATCAATTTTAATCTTTACTTTTCCAGAAATTGTAGGTACTTCAATACTTTCTCCCAAAACAACATCCACAAAATTCACCAGAGAATCATAGTGTAAATTTTGACCTTCTCTGCGTAATTTATCGTGTTCAATTTCTTCAATCACAACGATTAAATCACCAGAAACACCATCGTAAGGCCCCGCATTTCCTCTTCCTTGAACACTTAATTGCATTCCCTCCTCTACACCTGCTGGAATATCAATTTCAATTACTTCTTGTTGGCGTCTTAAACCTTGAGCATCAGAATCTGAAGGTTTTTTGTCTATCATTTTTCCTGCACCCTGACAAACATGACACGTTGATTGCGTTTGCATAGAACCCAAGAAAGTTTGAGCCATTCTAAGAATTCGTCCGCTTCCATTGCAGGTTTGACACGATTTGTACGTTACACCCTCTGCATTTACAAGTTTATTAACTTTTATTTTTTTCTTTACGCCAAGCGCTATTTCCTCTAAAGTCATCTTCATTTTCACACGAAGATTCGTGCCACGAACAACCCTTGAACCACCTCTGCTGCCACCAAAAGATCCACCACCACCAAAAGAACCTCCAAAAATATCACCGAACTGCGAAAAAATATCGTCCATGTTCATTCCACCACCAAAACCGCCTTGTCCGCCCATTCCAGCATGACCAAAACGATCGTATTGCGCACGTTTTTCACTACTACTCAATACTTCATATGCAGCAGCAGCTTCTTTAAACTTTTCTTCAGCACCAGCATCATCAGGATTTTTATCAGGATGGTATTTGATTGCTAATTTGCGGTATGCCTTTTTAATATCTGCATCATTCGCATTTTTAGATAAGCCTAGAACTTCGTAATAATCTCTTTTTTCGCTCATATTTCTTGCTTATTGGCCAACTACAACTTTCGAAAAACGAATAACCTTATCATTTAGGTAATATCCTTTTTCAATATCTTCAATTACTTTTCCTTTTTGACTTTCATCTTCAACCGGAACATTTACAATGGCTTCATGTATATCACTGTTAAAGATTTCTCCTTTAGCAGTAATAGGTTTTACCCCTTTTGACTCAAGAATGCCTTTGTATTTATTGTAAATCAACAAAAAACCTTCTTTAACACTTGCAATGTCCTCAGAAGTCTCATTGTTTGTTATTGCACGTTCAAAATCATCTAAAACAGGCACTAAATCTTTCAATAAGTTACTATTTGCACTTGAAATTAATTCTAAATGCTCTTTATTTGTACGTCTTCTAAAGTTCTCAAATTCAGCGTACAAGCGCAGAAAACGATCGTTTAATTCAGCATATTTTTCTTCTTGTGTTGGCTCTAATTTCTCAGGAATAACTTGTTCTATTTGTTCAGCTTCAGGATTTTTAACTTCTGCAGCTTCAGTAACTTTTTGTTGTTTTTTTGACATAATACTATTTTGAATCTTTTGCTTTCAAAGATACTGCCAATCTTGAAACTGAGACAAGGTGTCATAAATTTTCTAAAATTGAATGTAAAAGTGTCAGAACTTCACTTACTAATTATTTATTTGTCACAATTGAGAGAAAATAAAGATGCTATTTAAAAAAAATACTGAACTTTGAATGCTAAAAATAAAGTATGTTTTCTAAGGAATTTGATAAGATTGTAAATTTTAGAAGGTCAAATCGAAAGTTTGATCCCAATATTGAAGTACCAAATGAAGTTATTCAAAAAAGTATTGAGCGCGCAGCATTATCTCCAAATAGCAGCAACATGCAATTATGGGAATTTTATTGGATTCATTCGAAAGAAGAATTAGAGAAATTTATTCCTCTCTGCTTAGATCAATTAGCTGCAAAAACAGCAAAAGAAATGGTTGTTTTTGTAACACGTAAAGACAAATGGAGAAGTCGAGCAGAATGGAATTACAAGCGAATTGAGCAAACAATAGAAGGCGAACCTAGTAAACTACAAAAAGGTGGAATAAATTATTACAAAAAAGTAATGCCTTTGCTCTACATGAATGATGGATTTGGAGTAATGTCGTCAATTCGAAGAATAATTAGCTTTACGATGGGCCTCAGAAAACCATTTTTCAGAACTGGAGGCACTGCCAACCAGCGAATAATGGTTCATAAATCTTGCGCTCTCGCAGCACAAACATTCATGCTTTCAATCGCAGCAGAGGGATTTCATTCCTGCCCAATGGAAGGTTTTGATGAGAAACGCGTAAAAAAAGCGCTTAATCTTCCACGAGGAGCTGAAATAAACATGATTATCTCAGTTGGCCTTGGAACAGAAGAAGGAATTTGGGGCCCAAGATTTCGTTTAGAAAATGTGGAAATAGTATTTAAACGCTAAGTTATAAACTGAATTATCAATCAGACTTCTTACCTGTCTTTTGTTTTTTAATAACAACTGATAATTCCTCTTTGCCTTCTTCTAAATCCATTAAAATTGTATCTCCAGCATTAAGACTTGCATTAATAATTTGCTCAGCAAGTGGATCTTCAATAAACTTTTGAATTGCCCGCTTTAAAGGTCGAGCACCAAATTTCTCATCGTAGCCACGATCAACAATAAAATCTTTAGCTTTTTCTGTTAATTCAATTTTATATCCTAAATTGTTAATTCTACCGTATAATTTTTCTAACTCCAAGTCAATTATTTGATGAATTTCTGGCCTTCCCAAAGACTTAAACATAATCATATCATCTACGCGATTTAAAAACTCTGGAGAGAAAGCCTTTCTCAAAGCATTTTGAACAACAGATTTCGTATTTTCATCCTTCAAATCTTCTTGTGACTTTGTGCCAAAACCAACTCCCGTTCCAAAATCTGCCAATTGACGAGCGCCAATATTAGAAGTCATGATTAAAATCGTATTCTTAAAATCAATTTTTCGACCCAAACCATCTGTCATATGTCCTTCATCCAAAACCTGAAGTAAAAGATTAAACACATCGGGATGAGCTTTTTCAATTTCATCTAACAATACAATTGAATATGGCTTTCTGCGGACTTTTTCTGTCATCTGTCCACCCTCTTCATAACCTACGTATCCTGGAGGAGCACCAACTAGGCGCGAAATAGAAAATTTCTCCATGTATTCAGACATATCGATGCGTATTAAGGCATCCTCAGAATCAAATAAATTCTTTGCCAATATTTTCGCTAATTGCGTCTTACCAACACCAGTTGGCCCAAGAAAAAAGAAAGATCCAATTGGTTTATTTGGGTCTTTTAATCCCGCACGATTTCGTTGAATCGCTTTTACAACTTTACTAATAGCATCATCTTGACCAATAACCTTTCCACGAATTGATTCCGCCATTTTCACCAATTTCCCGGTTTCAGATTCTGAAACTTTCGTCACTGGCACACCGCACATCATAGAAACAACCTCTGCAACATTTTCTTCTGTGATAACAATTTTATTAGTTTTAGCATCTTCTTCCCACTTCGTTTTTGCTAACTCTAATGCTTCTTGAAGCTTACGCTCATTATCTCGCAACTCAGCCGCTTTTTCATATTGCTGCGAGCGAATTACTTCTGCTTTTGCAAGTTTTAAGGCCTCCACTTTTTCTTCAATATCAACGATGTCTTGCGGAACATTGATATTTTTCATGTGAACACGAGAACCAACCTCATCTAAAGCATCAATTGCCTTGTCTGGTAAATGGCGATCAGTAATATAGCGTTCTGTTAACTTCACGCAAGCCGCTAAAGCTTCATCCGTATAAATAACAGAATGATGATCTTCGTAGCGTTCCTTTATATTATTTAAAATCTGAATTGTCTCATCAATACTTGTAGGTTCAATTAAAACTTTTTGAAATCTTCTTTCTAGCGCACCATCCTTCTCAATATATTGTCTGTATTCATCCAAAGTTGTTGCTCCAATTGCTTGAAGTTCGCCACGCGCTAGAGCTGGTTTAAACATATTTGAGGCATCTAAGGAGCCACTTGCACCACCTGCACCAATTATGGTATGAATTTCATCAATAAATAGAATAATATCTCGATTTTTCTCAAGTTCTTGCATTACAGCCTTCATTCTCTCCTCAAATTGTCCGCGGTATTTTGTTCCTGCTACCAAAGAAGCTAAATCTAACGAAACAACCCTTTTATTGAATAAAACACGAGATACTTTTCGTTGAACGATTCTCAATGCTAAACCCTCAGCAATTGCACTTTTTCCAACACCAGGTTCGCCAATTAAAATTGGATTATTTTTCTTTCTTCGAGATAATATTTGGCTAACGCGTTCAATTTCTTTTTCTCTTCCAACAATAGGATCTAGTTTTCCAACCTCCGCCATTTTTGTTAAATCGCGACCAAAGTTATCCAAAACAGGTGTTTTTGATTTTGGATCTGCTGGTTTACTTGGAGCTGAAAATGGATCTTCTTCTTCATCTCTATCTGAAGGAAGGTCTGCCCTTGGTTCTTCATTAATTCCATTTAAAGCTTCGTATTCGACTCTTGTGTTTTCGTACATAATACCATATTTATTTAATAGTTGACATGCTGCGCTGTCTTCATAACGTAAAATCGTTAAAAGCATGTGTTCAGTTCCAATAACGCTTGATTTAAATTGTTTTGCCTCCAAATAAGATTGTTTGATGATGTTTTCTGTTTGTTTTAGGAGTGGTAAATTGGTGTTTAATAAATTTGGAACGGAAGATTTAGAAAGAATTTTGTCTAAATCAGTCTTTAGTTTTTTCAAATCTGTATTAAATTCTTGAAGAAGATGAATTGCAGTTCCTTCATTTAATCTAATGAGCCCAAGAAGTAGGTGTTCTGCACCAACAAATTCGTTAGAAAGACGAAGAGCTTCTTCGCGACTGAAACTAATCATGTCTTTAACACGAGGGGAAAATTTTGCGTCCATTTAAAGTTTATTTATAGAAATACAAATATAAGTTTAAAATAATTCTAAAACTTGCTATTTATTCACAATTTACGAGTTGATTTTGTTAGTAAATTCATGATAAAAAATTCGGTTGACTTCAATAATTTGCTAATTTTGGATACTTCATATTTTTATGAATATTTTAATTAAAAAAAGAAAGTAAGTTATGGCAGATGGTGAAAAAATAATTCAGATAAACATTGAAGATGAAATGAAATCAGCTTACATCGATTATTCGATGTCTGTTATCGTTTCAAGAGCATTACCCGATGTTCGTGATGGATTTAAACCTGTTCACAGAAGAGTATTGTATGGAATGCAAGATTTGGGAGTTTATTCCAATCGTCCGCACAAGAAATCTGCAAGAATTGTTGGTGAAGTTTTAGGTAAATACCATCCTCATGGTGACAGCTCTGTATATGACACGATGGTTCGAATGGCTCAGCCATGGTCTCTTCGTTATCCATTGGTAGACGGACAAGGAAATTTTGGATCAATTGACGGAGACAGCCCTGCTGCAATGCGTTATACTGAAGCTAGATTGCGGAAAATTGCGGAAGAAATGCTTGAAGATCTCGAAAAAGAAACCGTAGATTTTCGTCCAAATTTTGACGATAGCTTAGAAGAACCAACCGTTATGCCCACGAAGATTCCAAATCTTCTTATAAACGGCGCGTCTGGAATTGCAGTTGGAATGGCTACAAATATGGCACCTCATAATTTATCAGAAGTGATTAATGGAATAATTGCATTTGTTGATAACAAAGATATCGAAATTGAAGAACTTTTAAATTATGTAAAAGCGCCGGATTTTCCTACAGGTGGAATCATATATGGCTACGAGGGAGTTCGTGATTCATTTCTTACTGGGCGTGGAAGAGTTGTTATTCGCGGAAAAGCTGAAATAGAAGATAATAACGGTAGAGAACAAATAATTGTTACTGAAATTCCTTACCAAGTAAATAAGTCAGAAATGATCAAAAAGATCGCTGATTTAGTAAACGATAAGAAAATTGAGGGAATTTCAGATTTAAGAGATGAATCTGACAGAAATGGAATGCGCATTGTGTTTGAAATTAAAAGAGATGCAATCGCAAATGTTGTTCTGAATAAACTTTATAAATTTACTGCGCTTCAAACTTCTTTTTCTGTAAATAATATTTGCTTGGTTGATGGACGTCCGCGTTTATTGAACTTGCGAGATATGATCAGTGAATTTGTTGCTTTCCGTCATGAAGTTGTAATCAGAAGAACACGCTTTGACTTGAGAAAAGCTGAAGAACGAGCACATATTTTAGAGGGCTTAATCATCGCATCTGATAACATTGATGAAGTAATCGAAATTATTAAATCATCCGCAAGTCCTGATAGTGCTAGAGAAAGATTGTCAGAGCGCTTTGGTTTATCTGAAATTCAAACGCGCGCTATTGTAGATATGCGTTTACGTCAATTAACAGGACTTGAACAGGATAAGTTACGAGCTGAGTTTGAGGAATTAATGGCTACAATAACAGATTTAAAAGATATTCTTGCAAACGAGGAACGTCGCATGCAAATAATTAAAGATGAGTTGAAAGACATGAAAGCCAAATATGGCGATGAGCGTCGTTCTCGCATAGAATATTCGGCTTCAGAAATGCGGATGGAAGATCTTATTGCTGATGAGGAAGTAGTAATTACAATTTCGCATGCTGGATACATCAAACGTACGAATCTAGCTGAATACAAAGTGCAAAATCGAGGTGGAATGGGCTCCAAAGGTTCTGCAACACGCGAAAAAGATTTCTTAGAGCATTTGTTTGTTGCTACAAACCATAATTATTTATTGATTTTCACAGAAAAAGGTCGTTGCTTTTGGATGAGGGTTTACGAAATTCCGGAGGGGAATAAACTAGCAAAAGGTCGCGCTATTCAAAACTTAATAAATATTCCTCAAGATGATAAAGTTAAAGCTTATGTGAAAGTGCAAGATTTAACAGACCAAGAATACATCAAGAACAACTATATTATTATGTGTTCAAAACTTGGTGTGATAAAGAAAACATCTTTAGCAGCTTATTCTAGACCTCGTTCAAACGGAATTAATGCAATTACGATTCGTGAAAATGATGAACTTTTAGAAGCGAGATTAACAAATGGCGAAAATGAAATTGTTTTAGCAACAAGTTCTGGGCGCGCTATTCGCTTTAATGAAGCCAAAGTTCGACCAATGGGAAGAAATGCTGCAGGAGTTCGAGGCGTTACGTTAACAGCAGAAAATGATGAAGTCATAGGTATGATTTGTGTTGAAGATATTTTCTCAACGATATTAGTTGTCTCCGAAAAAGGATATGGCAAACGTACTTATTTGAATGATCCAGAAGATAAAGAACCTGTTTATAGAATTACAAATCGTGGTGGAAAAGGTGTAAAGACCTTAAATATTACGGAGAAAACAGGCAAATTACTTTCTATTCAAGTTGTTTCAGACGAAGATGATTTAATGATCATTACAAAATCAGGTGTGACAATTCGTATGCACATTGACACACTTCGTACAATGGGAAGAGCAACGCAAGGTGTTCGCTTGATTAATCTCAAAGGAACAGCTGAAATTGCTGCAATTGCTCGTGTTCCTAGAACCGAAGACGAAGATGAAGACATTGAAGTTATCGAAGCTTTAAATGAAGTTGTTGAAGATTTAGGTCCAATTGAAGAGGAAGAAATTGAAGATGTTGAAGAAATAGAGGATGAAGGTGAATCTTTAGATGATGATGATGAAAAATAACATTAATTTTGTTCATTACTAAAAATAAAATTTTATGAGGTTTATATATTTTTTAATTCTAGGTTTAACGACAGCAAGCATACCATTTTCTGTGTATTCTCAAAAGAAAAATATTACAGATGCTGCGATGCTAATGAAAAAATACAATCCAATGTCTGGGCTAGACGCTGGACAAAAAATAGTTAATGATGCGAAAGTCTTCATTGATCTTGCAGCCGTAAATCCTGAGACAATTGAAGATGTAAAAATGCATTTTTACCGTGCTGAAGTTTATTTTGCCTTAATTGAGTTGTCTACTATGAAGGCTATTTCTGGAAATGAGCTAAATGAACCATTACTAAAAGAATATGAAGCTATTTCAAAAGAATCTTTCAAAAAAGTGATGGCTGACCCAAAAAAAACATGGGTTGAAGATGCAGGCCAATTCATAAATTTTCGATCTGGAATGGCTTTTGAAATGGGTCTTAAATCCTATAATGAAAGAAAATTTGACCAAGCAACACAATTTTTTTCTGCAGCATATGCAATTCAAGAATTTCTAGGTGTAGATTATAAGGATGCTTCTATTAATGCATCTTTAAGTTTAAATTATGCAGTTGATAGCTTATTACAAAAAAAGGACTTTGACGGGGCATTAAAAATAGCTGAAGAAACTCATAAGATTATACCATTAAACATTGATGTTATAATTTCTATTATTAATATTAATTTACAAAAAGGAGATTTAACAAATTCAGAAAAATTCCTAAATAAAGCATTAGCAATTGATCCAAAAAACAAGCAACTATATTACGTATTGGGTACTTCATACATTGATTTGAAGGAAAATGAAAAAGCCGAAGACGCATTGATTAAAGCAATTGAAATTGACCCAAATTATACCGAAGCCCAATACCAACTTGGAGCTCATCTTTTTAATTGGGCGAACGATTTAAAAACAGGTGCTGATCAATTGGATTTAAACGATCCTAAAGCTCCTTTACTTGTTCAGAAATCAGAAGAAACACTTAATCGTGCTTTAGTTGTATTAGAAAAGTATATTCTTATAAATCCAAATGAAAAAGCTGTTCTAGAAATCCTTTGGAAATCTTATTACAAACTTGGAAATGACGTAAAATCAGCTGAGTATAAAAAGCGAGCTCAAGAAATCAAATAATTGCCATTATTTGACTATTCAATTTAAATGGTGGACAAGCATGAATTAAGTGTTGAAAAACCCGTTTAAATTCCTTACTTTTGCTTCATGGAATTAGTTCATCCCAAACTGCTTTGGCTTCTAAGTCTACTTGCAATTCCTATTTTAATCCATTTATTTCATTTTAGAAGGCATAAAACCTTATTCTTTTCTTCTCTAAAATTTATAAAATTTATTGAGCAAGAAAATAAATCTACAAAAAAACTTAAGAATTTACTGATTCTTTTTGCTCGATTACTTGCTTTAACAGCGATTATTCTTGCCTTTGCTCAACCAATTATAGAAAAAGGAAACCTAAAACATTCTGCAGGTAAAAATGTGCTCGCAATATACATCGACAATTCATTTTCAATGAGTGCCAAAGGTTCAGAGGGCGAACTTCTTTCTGAAGCACGTGAATTAGCAAGAAGAATGCTTAAAAACACTCCCTTAGAAACAAGTATTCTTTTAGCTACTAATAAATTAGATGGTATTGAGCAACGCTTAATCTCCAAAATTGAAGCATTGGACTATTTGGATAAAATAGAATTAACACCAATCAACCGTAATTTAGAAGATGTAATCAATTGGCAACGTGCTTTTCTTGATAAAGAAAATTTGGAGCAGCAAAAACTAGCGAATAGACAATATGTGTTGCTTTCTGACTTTCAAAATAGCACATTTGTAACGAATAAAATCGCTGAAGACAAAATACATTTCTATCATCCAATTCAGTTATTACCTCAAGATCGAAGTAATATCTATATTGATTCCATTTGGTTTAGCTCTCCAATTCATAAAAAAGGTGAAGCAAATGAACTGTTTATTCAAATAAAAAATGATGCAGAAGAAGCTACCACAAACCTTGAACTTGAATTAGAAATTGGAAAGAAACAAAGAACTTCCTTTATTGATATTGATGCAGGAAAAAAATCTATTATAAGTTTTCAAATTACAGATGAAGAAAATGGACAGAAAAATGGGAAAGTTAGTATAAACGACAAACAACTATATTGGGACGATGATTTTTATTTCTCCTATCGAGTGGCAGATTATTCTAACACTTTAATCATAAATGGAGAAGCAGCATCAGAAAATGTAGCGAAAGTATTTAATATTGAGGCTTTTTTTAAAACACAAAGCATAAAAGATGTTGAATTCACAAAAGACAAACTAAAACAATGTGACTTTGTAATTTTAAATGGTTTAAATTCTATTTCAAGTGGAATAGATGAAGACCTAGTCGAATTTAATAAAATGGGAGGTAGTATTTTTATCTTTCCGGGAAATAATATTGATTATTCTGAATATAGGCATTTTTTGAAAGCATTAAATTTGCCTGAACTTGGCCCTTCTATTTCAACAGGATTAAAAATAGACCAAATTAACTTTAAAGACCCGTTTTTTAGAGGTGTTTTTGAGAAAGAAAATAAAAATTTAAACCTTCCAAGTGTTACAAAAAGTTATTCTTCTAGAAATTTAAAGCAGGAGACAGCATTTCCACTAATTTCTTTTAGAAATGGTGCTCCCTTACTTCTTAAATCAAAAGAAAACGCCTATTTATTTTTAAGTTCCCTCAATACCGATTTCGGAAATTTTATCGGAAATGCATTATTTCCAACTATTTTATTACGTGCCGGAGAATTATCCACTCAAAATTATCCGCTTTTCGCACTAATAGGTGAAGAAAATAGAATAGCCGTATTAGATCCTATCGTAAACGGTCAAACACTAAAATTAATTGGAAACAATAGTGAGTTTATTCCAATCATCCAAAAAATTGGGAATCAAAATTTTATTTCTATTTCTGGAATGGAAGCAATTGAAAAATTAAAATCTGGTAATTTTAGTATTCAAACAGAAGATGAAATTGGTTTGTTAGCTTTAAACTATGGTAGACAAGAATCTGAACTAGATTATAAAAATGAAAAAGAAATTTTAGACGCTTTTAAAAACAAAGGAATAAGCAATTGTCAGTATGAAAAAATTGAAAATGGACAAAGCTTATCTAATATTGAAGTAGACAAACCCTATGAATATTGGAAATTATTCTTAGTTTTAGGATTATTTTTTATAACAATTGAAATTGCATTACTAAGATTTATGAAATAACAACTGAATGAAAATACTGATTAAAAACGCTAAAATATTTGATAGAAACTCAAGTTTCAACAATGAAACAAGAGATTTATTAATTGAAAATGGCTTCATTCAGAAAGTTGCGAAAGATATTACTGACAAAGAAGCCATTTGTATTGAATCAAAAAACTTATGTGTTTCTTGCGGTTGGGTAGACTTAAAAGCAAATTTTTGTGACCCAGGTTTTGAACACAAAGAAACGATAGCAATTGGATTAGATACTGCAGCAGCTGGAGGTTACACGCATGTTTGTACCTTACCAAGTACAGATCCAATTGTAGACGGAAAAGCATTAGTTGAATACCAACTCAGAAAAGCAGAAGACCATACAGTAGAAATTCATCCAATTGCAGCAATTACAAAGCAAATGCAAGGCGAAGAATTATCTGAAATATATGATTTAACACAAGTTGGTGTGCGCTTGTTATCTGATGATTTACATCCTATGAATTCAGGTGTGATGCACAGAGCTCTTCTATACTCAAAAAATTTAGGTGTTAAAATTATTGCCTTTAGTCGTGATAAATCTATTTCTGGAAACGGAATGGTAAACGAGGGATTAGCATCTATAACTACCGGATTGAAAGGAGATCCAGCAATAAGTGAAATAATTGACGTTGAAAGAAATCTGAGACTTCTTGAATATACCGAAGGTGCCCTGCATCTTACTGGAATTTCTTGTGAAGAAAGTGTAAGTTTAATTCGTAAAGCAAAGAAAAAAGGATTAAATGTAACGGCAGATGTAAATGTTATGAATTTATGTTTTAATGAGGATGCCGTTCTAAACTTTGACTCAATCATGAAAGTATTGCCAGTTTTAAGAACAGCTAAAGATCAAAAAGCATTATGGGAAGGTATAAAAGATGGAACAATTGACACAATCGTTTCAGACCACCGTCCAATGAACCAGGAAGACAAAGAACTAGAATTTGACAATGCAAATTTTGGAGCAGCACAATTGCAAACAGTTTTTGGAGCATTGAATAAGCATTCGCCAGAAAACCTTGAACAAATTACAACTTGTTTATCTTATAAAGCAAGAGAAATTTCTCAAATTCAACACCATGCAATAGAAATTGGCAATAAGGCAGATCTGACTGTTTTTGATCCGGAAATTGAATGGGAATTGACAAAAAACAACCTTATTTCAGAATACCCCTACAATCCTTTTTTTGAAAAAAAAATCAAAGGAAAAATTTTAGGTGTCATAAATGGAGGAAAGGCATCCATTCAAAATTAAAAATATGTCAAAAGCATTTATAAAAGAATTTTGGAAGGACAAAAAGATGATTGGTTCCATTCTGCCTAGTTCAAAATTTCTTGCATCAAAAATGCTTAATCATATTCCACTTGAAAATACAAAATTAATTATTGAACTTGGACCGGGTACGGGAATATTTACAGAGAAAATAATTGAAAAAATAGATGCTTCAACTCACCTAATAGTTTTGGAACTAAATCCAGAATTATGTAAGGACTTAAAAGCTAAAATAAATCTTCCAAATGTCCATATTAAAGAAGCCTCTGCGGATAAAATAGGAGAAATTATGAAAGAATTTGGCTTTGAAAAAGCTGATATTATTATATCCTCGCTCCCATTGGCAAATTTTTCTGTAGAACTTCGTAATTCAATACTTGAGATTGTTCATGAATCCTTAAATGAGAACGGGAGCTTTATTCAATTCCAATATTCCCTAAATGCTTTTAAAAATTTAAAGAAATTATTCCCTGTAGTTAAACTAAATTTTACGGCGCTAAATTTTCCGCCTGCCTTTGTTTACACCTGTTCAAAAAGGTAATTTCTTTTCCTTATCTTTGCAAAAAAATAGTAGATGCTTAGTGTAAACAATCTTTCCCTTCAATTTGGAAAACGAGTACTTTTTGATGAGGTAAATGTGAAATTTGTAAACGGGAATTGCTATGGCATAATCGGTGCAAATGGTGCAGGGAAGTCAACTTTTTTAAAAATACTTACAGGAGATCAAGATCCAACAACAGGAAGAGTTGAACTTGAACCTGGAAAAAGAATGGCAGTTCTTCACCAAAATCATTTTGAATTCGATAAAAACCAAGTGCTTCAAACTGTAATCATGGGTCACAAAAGACTCTTTGAAATAATGGTTGAAAAAGATGCGCTTTATGCTAAGTCTGATTTTTCAGATGCTGATGGAATGAAAACTGCAGAATTAGAAGGGGAATTTGCAGATCTTGAAGGTTGGAATGCCGAAACAGATGCCGCTGCTCTATTGAGTAATCTTGGAATCGAAGAATCAAAGCATTACCTCTTGATGGAAGAATTGTCAAATGATTTAAAGGTTCGTGTATTATTAGCTCAAGCAATATTTGGAAATCCTGATGTATTAATTTTAGATGAGCCAACAAATGACTTAGATCTAAAAACTATTTCGTGGCTAGAGGACTTTTTATTAGATTTTAAAAATACTGTAATTGTTGTTTCACACGATCGACATTTTTTAGATACTGTTTGTACGCATGTATGCGATATTGATTTCAGTAAATTAAATATTTTTACAGGAAATTATAGTTTTTGGTATCAATCTTCACAATTAGCTCTAAGACAACGCTCTGACAAAAACAAGAAATCAGAGGAGAAAAAGAAGGAATTAATGGATTTTATTTCCCGTTTTTCTGCAAATGCTGCAAAATCAAAACAAGCAACAAGTCGTAGAAAAATGCTAAGCAACTTAGATTTAGAAGAAATTAAACCTTCTTCAAGAAAATATCCTGGCATTACCTTTCATCAAGAAAGAGATGCTGGAAACCAAGTTCTAACATTAGATAGCTTAAATAAAAAATCTGATGGAAAAAATCTTTTTAGTAATATCAACCTAATAGTTAATAAGGGTGATAAAATTGCTTTTATATCAAAAAATTCAGTTGCTTTAACTGCTTTCTTTGAAGTTTTAAGCGCGAATGCAAAAGCAGATAAGGGAGAGGTCATAGTAGGAACTACAATTTCAACTGCCTATCTTCCAAATGATAATCACACGTATTTTTCTGGGAAAATTTCATTAATAGATTGGTTACGCCAGTATGCACAAACTGATGAAGAGCGTGAAGATGTTTATTTACGAACTTTTTTAGGACGCATGTTATTTACTGGTGAAGAGGCAATGAAACAATCATCTGTTTTATCTGGAGGAGAAAAAGTGCGCTGTATGCTTTCAAAAATGATGTTGGCGAAAGCAAATTTATTGCTGATGGATGAACCAACAAATCACTTGGATCTCGAATCGATAACTGCATTAAACAATGCCATGAGGGATTTCCAAGGAACCTTGCTTTTTACATCTCATGACCATGAATTAGTAAATACAGTTGCAAATCGCATCGTGGAAATTACACCAAATGGTATTATTGATAAAATGATGAGTTATGATGAATACCTAGCAGATTCAAAAATTTCTCAGCTTCAAGTTGAATTATACGCATAATAATTTGAAAGAAAGAATATTCTATACTATAGATTGTGACAATGCACAGCAACACTTTATAAAAATCAAAGTGCAATTTCCCGTAGATGAAAATAAAACAATCATTCATCTTCCTTCTTGGCGACCTGGGCGTTATGAACTTGGGAATTTCGCCAAAAACATAAAAAATTTTAAAGTTTTTAACGATCAAAATAAAGCAGTTAATTTTCAAAAAATCAATAAAGATTCCTGGGAGATAAGTTCGAATGAAACAAAGTATATTAGAATTGAATACCAATACTATGCAAATGAATTAAATGCTGGCTCAAGCTACTATAACGAAAATCAATTATATGTAAATCCAGTAAATTGCTTTCTATATGCAGAAGGAAAAGAACAATTTCCAATTTCCCTTGAATTGAATATTCCAGAAAATTATACAATTGCAAGTTCCTTAGTTCAAGAAAATAATTTTTTGCATGCAGAAAATTTTGATGAATTAGCAGATTCGCCTTTTATTTGCTCTGAAAACTTAGAGAAACAAACTTATATAGTTGCAGATACTAATTTCCATGTTTGGTTTAATAATCAATTAAATATTCCATGGGAAAGAGTTCTTACTGATTTTCGGAGCTTTACAGTAAAACAAATCGAAGATTTTGGAGAGTTTCCTGTTAGCGAATATCATTTTCTCATTCAATCCCTTCCGTATCTTGCTTATCACGGAGTTGAACACCTTAAAAGTACTGTAATCACACTTGGTCCTTCATATGATTTGTTTGAAAATCGCTATGACGAATTACTTGGTGTTTCCTCACATGAACTCTATCATGTTTGGAATGTAAAAAGTATCCGACCAAAAGAACTTCTGTCATATAATTTCAAAAAAGAAAACTATTCTGAATTGGGTTATATCTACGAAGGCGTTACAACTTATTTAGGTGATCTTTATTTGTTAAAGAGTGGTGTTTTTTCACTTGAAAATTATTTGAAAGAATTAAGTGCGCAATTTCAAAAACATTTTGATAACCCTGGAAGATTCGCCTACTCTGTTGCTCAATCATCTTTCGACACTTGGTTAGATGGATATGTTCCCGGTGTTCCCGGCAGAAAAGTCTCAATCTACACAGAAGGCTGTCTGTTGGCATTTGTAATGGATGCAAAAATTCGAAAGGCGACTAATAATAAGCGAGGAATTGAAGAAGTTATGAAGCGCTTGTACTATAATTTTGCTCATAATAACAAAGGATATACAGAAAAAGATTTCATTGATCAACTTGAAAATATATGTGGCTATTCATTCCAAGATTTCTTTAACGATTATGTTCATGGAACAACTCCGTATGAAACGATTCTTTTAGAAGCATTGGACTTTATTGGTCTTGAACTTATTCAAACACCCTCTAATTCTTATTCCGAAGCGAATTTGGGAGTGAAAACTGTTCATCAAGCAAATCACCTATTAATTAGTGCTATTTATCCAGGAAGTCCTGCAGATATGGTTGGCATATCAATAGGTGATGAACTAATTGCAGTAAACAAAATAAAATTGAACAATGATCTTGATGCATGTCTAAACTATTTTGATGCAAGCTCAAAAACACTTTCCTTTTTTAGAAATGGAAAACTACTGCAGCTAACATTGCCTGAAGTAAATCGATTTTTTTATTTAAATCATAAAATTCATAAAAAAGTCAATTTAACTCCTAATCAGGAGAAAGCAATCTTTGCATGGAGTGAAAATAATTCTAAAATCTCTTAATCTTTGAACGAAATGAATTCTCGATTAGATAATAAAAATACTGCGATTATTTCATTGGCCTGGCCATTTTTGACGGCACGCTCTCCTGAACGATTTTGGCGCTTTCTTCGGCGAATTGGAATTATGAAAAATCTAAATGTTAGGGTTGGTCATGCGGCAATATTAGTTTTAAGAAATAATGAAATACTATATTATGATCTTGGACGCTATATTTCACCACTAGGATATGGACGAGTAAGAAGCAAAGAAACAGATCCAAAACTTGCAATTAAAACAATACCTATTTGGAATGAGAATGGAGAAATAGAAAATACCTCTACTATTTTTCAAGAATTAGAGGAGATGAAAAAAGCGACACATGGAGATGGAGCGTTATACGCATCCATAACTTATGATGTAAATATTGAGAAAATTCTCTGTTATTCAAAAGCACTTCAAAAAGAAGGGTTTCAAAAATATGGTGCTCTTAAAAAAAATAAAACTAATTGCGGGAAATTTGTAGCAAAGGCAATATTAGAGGGCTTAGATGAAAATTCAATAACATATAAAAAACTCAATAATCCAAATACCTATTCTCAAACTCCTTATTTCAATGTGTTGGCTGCTTCTAGTTCTGGAGATTTCGTGATTTGGGAAAATGGAAATGAAGAATGGAAAAAAGTAGAAATTAAAGATGCTTTAGCTGATTTAATTCGAAAAGGTTACGAGTCATTTTCTAGAAAAAAATCAAAATTACTCTCCTCTGATAAATTTGTTGGACAAAATTATCAACCTTTAAATATTCCAAAAAACATCAAGGAAACAGCAACTTATTTGGGAGGTATAGGAGAAGGTGCTTGGCATGAACTTACTCTAAATTCAGAAACTGAAGTTTGCATGAAGCGCTATTTTTATTCAGGGGAGTTTGAGTTTGAAAATACATATCTTGTAAATTCAATATGGATAAACTATTTAAAAAATAATTCAGCTACTCTCGTTCATAACAGTCATAATTTATGGATAACTTTAATGAATACTGAAACAAAAGAAAAACTAAAGTTTTTTGCAGTAAATTGCCCTGAAGAATGGAAAATGTAAACGATAAGCTATTGCTAGAAATACTAACATCTGGTTGCGATGAACGTGTATTTATTAGGCCCGATACAAATGCAAATAAATACCACCTAAATCCTTTAAAATTTGATAAATTACTTCATAGAGGTTCCTGTACTTGTGGAACATTAACCGCCGATGCTTACAAAGTTGGTCTTGAGTTTTTAAAAAATTATGAAGACTCTGAATATGAAAATATTCTTAAAAATCAGACAAATCGCTTAAAAGCTATGCTGATAGATGAATCTATAGATTTTGAGGTATTCTATGGGCCAAGCGGAAGTGATTTGATGTATTTGCCCTTACTATTTCAAAATATAATTGATCCGAATAAAAAAATAATTAACATCGTTTCATGCCCTGAAGAATTAGGCTCAGGATCCAAAGCTGCTGCGGAGGGACTCTATTTTTCTGAATGGAGCCAATACGGAGAACCCTTGCCTATAGGCGAAAATGTTAGTGAAAAAATAAATTCAGAAGTTTTTTACCTTCCTGCAAGAAACGAAAATGGAAATATTGTAGATCGAAATCAGGCAATCAGAGATCTAATTAATAAATTTCCTAATGAATTGATAATTGGCAATCTTGTTTTTGGCAGCAAATCAGGAATTAAAGATGATTTGGCAATTATTGATGAATTTAAGGAGGGAATAATGTGGGTTGTTGATATGTGCCAATTTCGTACGGACAGAAAATTAATTAATGATCTAATAAGTAAAGGAGCAATGATAAGCATTACAGGTTCAAAATTTTACCAGGCACCTCCATTTTGCGGAGCTCTTTTGGTGCCAAAATATTGGTCTGAAAAAATTAAAGACAAAGATGCTAGCATATTGGAAACATATAATTCACTCTTTACAACCTATGATTATCCTTTAGAATTTGAAAAAATGCGTAAAAATTTACCCGAATTCAAAAATATCGGATTAAGGTTGAGGTGGGAAATTGCATTGTGTGAAATGGAATCATTTTTAGCATTCCCGCAAGAAAAATCAAATGCTCTAATTCGTAGATGGAATCAAGTTGTAATTGGTCGCTTAGCTCAAAGTGATTTGTTTCGCTTAATGCCTGATATTGAATTGACAAACGACAGTATTATTTCTTTCATGGTAATAAAAAATGGTGTTGCTCTTAATAACAAAGAACTAAAAGTATTATTCGACTATCTTGTATTAAATGAACACGAAGGAATCGAAAATTTTACGAATGTATTTTTAGGTCAACCTGTTCAATATGGTGAGAAATCATTTATTCGTCTAGCAATTGGCTCCTACTCTATTCGAAAGCAACTTATGAATAATCAATTTAATCCAAAAAGTGATATTGCTTTTATTCAAGTTATTGAAAATGCTGTAAAAAAATTATTTCCGTGAAAAATATTAAGGAAAATGCACTTTGGGCTTTTCGGAATGCGGGCGCAAATTCTTTGATTTCTATAGATGATTCTGCACTTATTTTTCAATCTTGGGATGATTTAAAATTTAATTTAGAGCAATTAAGAGCGATTTTTGATCATCCAAATGCTATTCACGCAATTGCAATTAAAACAAACCCTCATCCAAGTGTATTGGCTAAAATTATTTCTTGGGGATTTAGCTTAGAAGCAGCTTCAATGGAAGAAGTTGAAATGGCAATCAAGGCAGGAGCAAGTCCCAATAAGATTGTATTTGATTCACCTGTTAAAAGACGAAGTGAAATTGAAAAATGTAATAATGAATTGCATGGTCTAATTCTAAATGTAAATAGTTTAGAGGAATTAAAAAGAATGCCGGATAAGCCAAATTTTACTCTTGGAATTCGAATTAATCCATCTATGGAAATGGATTCCCCTGAAATTTATAGTGTTAGTAACAACGAATCGAAATTTGGCGTTCCTATTTTAGAAAAAGAAGCAGTGTTAAATGCCATTCTATCTCATCCGATTAAACAACTTCACATACATGCGGGAAGTCAAATGAAAGATTTGACAAAAGCAGTTTTTGCTGTTAGAGAACTTCTTGATTTAGCCATTGAAGCAAATAGTTTATTAGAAAAAAAAGGAATTGAACGAAGAATATTAACTTTGGATATTGGTGGTGGACTTGTTGCAGAAAAATATGGATGTGTTGAAAAGATGTCGGAATATGTAAAAAAGTTAAAAGAAACATGCCCAGAACTTTGGAATTTTAAACTAATAACAGAATTTGGACAGTGGTGTCATACAAATTCAGGATTTATTTTTTCAGAAATAGAATACACTTTTAAGCGTGGTGAAAAACAGATTGCATTTATTCATCTTGGCGCTGATTATTTTATGCGTGATGCATACACAGTAGCGCGGAACTTTGACTTAATTGCACTAAATAACAAAGGAGAAGAAAACAATTCAGACAAAAAATATCTTCACGATATTGCAGGTCCACTTTGTTTTGCAGGTGATTACGTTCTAAAAGCTGTTAATCTTCCTCTACTCAAGGAAAATGATTGGCTTGGAATTTTAGGAACAGGAGCAAATACTTTAGGATTGTGGTCGCGGCATTGTTCAAGAACAATTCCAAAAGTTATCGGGTTTTCTAGTGAAAAAAACGAAATTAAAATTCTTTCTGAAAGAATGAATCCATTTATCTAGAAGTAATTATTAAATTATTCTTCCGATGAAAAAAATTCATCAGGGAAATTTAATAAAAAAAGTTTTTCTGAGGCCCTTGTCAAAGCTGTGTACAACCAAGGGATATAATTTTCATTTTTCAATTCATCCGGAACAAAGCCGTAATCTAAAAAAACATGTTTCCACTGTCCGCCTTGTGCTTTATGAACGGTTACAGCATAAGCATATTTCACTTGTAAAGCAGAAAAATAAGGATTCTTTAGCACCAATTGAAATCTTTTCTGCTTATTCTTTTCGTATAAATAATCTTGTTCAATTGCAAAAAATAATTCCTTCAATTTCTCTCTTTTTAAATTTGAGGTTTCTTCAAGAATAGCTTCAGTCATAACAATTACTGTTTTTTCAGGTTCATCAGGATAATCTAAAAAGAGAATCTCAAGGTGCACAAAATGAAAGCCGTATAGGTCTTCGAATCGAATAATGCGTTTAACTTTTATGAGTTCTCCGTTTGCGATAAAACCTATTTCAGATTGAGGATCCAACCAAAAATAATTATTTTTTACAACCATTAAAATATCACCACGCTCCATGATTTCTTCTCGTAATAAAATTCTGCCTCTAATTTCTTGATTCCATTGATTTGCTCTTTTGTTAGACAAGGTGACTAAAATTGTTTGGTCCATTCCAACCTCATTATAAGAAGTTTCTAAATAATCTTGTAAATCGCCACCTGTAATGCGAAAAGTTTCCTTGTTGTTGATAATCCTGAAAAATGGCGTCGCAAAAATAGATTTATCTCGAATAAAGGTTGCATTTGTCAAAATGGAGGAATTCTCCGTTGTTCTCACAACATTTTTTAATTCTGCTTTAAAGACTGTTATATTAGGGAAATTTTCAGAAAAAAACGAACTGCTAAGAGCTGGAGAATCTATTTGTCCAACCGGTGGCAGCTGACCGGAATCGCCCATAAAAATCAACTTACAATTTTTACCTTGATAAACATAATTCAAAAGATCTTCTAATAAGCTAGTCTCATTGTTTTTATCACTAATACCAATCATAGAAGCCTCATCGATAAAAAACAAAGTGTTTTCAAATAAATTTTTAGCCAATGTTGGTTTTTGTGTGCTTAATTCATTTCCAGAAAAATATATCTGTTTGTGAATAGTATATGCTGGATTTTTGGCAAAATTTGAAAGAACTTTTGCTGCACGACCTGTGGGAGCAAGCAAGCGAGTTTTTATTTTAATTTCCTGTAATGATTTAACAATTGCTGCAACTAAAGATGACTTGCCTGTTCCTGCAAAACCTTGTAAAATATAAAGACATAATTGATTTTCAGAATTAAAAAAATCCATGAATACTTCCATTGCATTTTTCTGATCTTCAGTGAAAGAATACAGAAAATAACTTTCTACTAGTTGCTCGAAATTATTATGGCTTGTGTTTGGCATTTAAATAATCCAAAGATTACAAAAATTTAATAGACAAAATACGTTGATAAAATTAAAAATGCTAAATTTGACATCATATAATTAATATTTTTACTATGCTAAACATTGGTCTACTTCTAAAAAAATATTCTGTTCCAACTTTATTCTTGATTCTTGGATTAGCATTGCTAATAACTGGATTTAGCTCTGAGCAAAGTTTGACTTTCAACGCTGCTTCCTTTTTAATCCTAATTACAGCATTAATTTCTTTTTTGAATGTCTCAGGTAAATTGTCAACATTAATAACTCGAATTATCGGTTTAGGTTCTTTAATAATTTCAATAATTATCTTATATCTTTCTTTTTATAGTGTTTCTGATACTATGAAAGACCAAAAAAACTATGAAATGTGTAAAGAATTGTCACGTCTTAATTTAAGTGATTTAAGAACAGCACAAAAAGCCTACTTCGAACGATACAATTCTTATGCCCAAGATTGGGAAACCATCATTAATTTTATCGAAACAGACAGCGTAAACACAGTTGTATCAGAAGGAAGTGTGCCCGGTAGAAAAATTACAGAGGCAGAAAGAAATTATATTTACCGCGATAATCGTCCAATTGATAATAATATGAATGAATTCGAGGCATATAAACTTTCGAAATCAAAAATTTGCCCTGTTGATTTAAAAGATTTTAAAAGAGATACCGTTAAAGTTTCTTTTATAAAAACAACTTTTACAGAAAATAGAAGTTACCTGAAAGAACGTTTAGATAATGAATTAGGTGCATTTGATGCTAAAGCATTGCGTTATATACCTTTTACTCAGAATAAAAAGGAATGGACGATAAAATCAGACAAAATTGTAATTGGAATAGATTCTATTGCTACAATTCGTGTAGAAGGTTTTATTCCTTTCACTAAAATCAAAGGACAAAAAACAAAAGAACTTATTTATTTCGGTAAATTAGAAATGAGTGATCTCTCTGGTTCGTGGGAGGAAGAATAAATATAAATGTCAGAAAAATATTTTTTTGATTTTCATCCATCTAAACTCACTATTCTTAAAAAAAATAGTGATAGTTCAGTAACAATAGCTCATGAAAACAGAATAGACGCAAAGCAGCCATTTCATAATGAAGAATTAATAGAAGTATCAAAGCCCTTCTCTTCTTTAGAAACTCAACAGTATTTTAGATGGTTTTCCTCGCAATTTACATTAATTCCAAATGCACTTTTTCTTCCAAGTCAACTTGAAGATTATTACCGACTAAATTTTGGGGAATTAAATCCAAGTGAAACTCTTTCATACGATTCAATTTATGATGAAAATCTATCTCTTGTATATTCAATTCCTAATTGGCTAAATCATTTCAAACGAAGTTACTTTTTTAAAGCTGAAATCCAACATCATGCCGCGTGCTTAATCAAGAATAGTTTTAAATCAAAAAATGATGATTTAATTTCTATTGTATTTGAGGGAACGGCTTTTATAATGAGTATAAAAAAAGAGGGGAAGCTTATAATTTGTAATTCATTTGAATATCAAAATGAAGAAGACTTACTTTATTTTATTTTGTCACATCATAAACAATTAGGATTAATAGAAAAAAATACAATCAATCTAATGAGTTATTTGGAAGTCTTAAACTCAGAAAAAATTTTAAGTTTAATTTCTCATTTTAAAGAACTGAAAGAATACACTGTTAATTTTTTAGATAAATCAGCTTATAATTCTACCCTAACGTGCGAATAATTAGAGGTTTCTTAAAAGGAAAAAGATTTGCAACACCACCCAATTTTCCATCAAGGCCAACAACAGACTATGCTAAAGAAGGATTTTTCAACATTTTAGAAAATTATTTTTCAATAGAAGATAAAGCTATTTTAGATTTGTGTGCTGGAACAGGTAACATATCATTTGAATTTGTTTCAAGAGGTGCAAAATCAGTCCTTTCAATTGACAGTAACCCAAGATGTGTGCAATCCCTTAAAGTAAATAGTCAAAATTTAGGAATTGAAACTATTATGAGTTCTTATAAAACAGATTGTATTATTTACTGCAGAAATGGAAAAGAAAAATTTGATTTAATATATGCAGACCCACCATTTCATTTAAAATTTCACGAAGAATTAATTACAGTAATATTTAAAAAATCCCTTTTAAAGCCAGATGGATATCTAGTAGTTGAGCACGGAAAACAAACAAATCTGACTGCTATGGATAACTTTGAATTTTGCAGAAACTTTGGGAATGTCTATTTTAGTTTTTTTAAAGCCTAAATAAGTATGAAAAAAGGACTTTTTCCCGGATCATTTGACCCATTCACAAAGGGTCATGAAGCAATTGTTCTAAAAGCCATTTATCTTTTTGATGAAATCTATATTGGGATTGGAATTAATAGTAACAAAAAATATCTTTTTGATACTGAGAATAGAATAAAACATATCAAAGAATTATTTAAGAATTATTCAAACGTTCAAGTTGGAACATACCAAAAATTGACAGTAGATTATTGCAAAGAAATTAAAGCTAGTCACATAATAAGAGGGCTAAGAAACTCTTCTGATTTTGAATATGAAAAGACAATAGCACATATGAATACTGCTATTTCAGGAATAGAAACCGTTTTTTTTCTAAGTGATGAAAAACACAGTGCACTAAATTCATCCATTATCCGTGAAATGTATAACAATGAAGCAGATATCTCTCCTTTTGTTACTTTTCCAAACTTACTTGCAAAAAATTAATTTGTTTTTCAGAAAAAGCATGAAAATTATAATTCTTATTCTTTCGACATTATTTTCACAAAAAGTTTTTGCTGAAGTTATTATTAATGGCTACTGTGATTTTCCAAAAGCTACTATTTCTTTATTTGAAATTGAAGATTACATAACCAAAACTGAAAAAAAAATAAGCGAAACAGAAGTTGACGAAAAAGGAAATTTTAGATTAAACTTCTCGAGCAATGGCATTAAAAAAATTATTCTTCGTATAAATTCAAACTTTACATGGATGTATGTTCAGCCAAATGGCACTTACTTTATTGATATACCAATAGACGGACAGATTACGCAGTTCATTTCAAACAACGAAATTGAGATGGTATTTTACAGATTGGATAGTAATGATATTAACTATAAAATTTTGGGATTTGAAGCTTGGATGGATAATTATTTATCTGATATTTATATTCTTAAAGATAAGCAGCCCGGAGAATTTGTACAAAAAATTGCTGCTTTTAAAAAAGAAGTGAATGATGTTTATTCAAAAGATACCTCACTCTTTTTTCGCTCCTATTTAAAATATTCAATAGGGCTTTCAATTGACAATATCAATTTTATTAGCGCTCCAAGTGAAGAAGATAAATTTGAATTTTATATTAAGGATTTACCTATTTTGATTAATAATGATAAATACATAGAATACCTTTACTCATTTTATGAAAACTATTATTATCAATTAGATCAAAACTTAAGGAGCCTATTAAACTATAATATTAGAAATTATGATCTCGAAAATTGTATAAAGACACTTAAAAAAGATCCTTATATTCAATCAGAAGAACTTGCAGAATTAATCTTGTTAATAATAATAAATCAAGGTGCTTTTTCTCCAGAAATTTCGAATACTATTTTAAATAAAATTTATGAAAAAAGCATATATGAAAACCATTCAATTATAGCAAAAAACTCGTTGTTAAAAGTAGACGAAATAAATATTGGCGATATCTTTCCAAACCTATATTTAGATATAAAAAATCAATATACACTCCAAATGCTTAAGGGGAAACCAATTTACATTCATTGTTTTGATCCAAAAAATCAAAAATCCTTAACAGAAATTCCAGCACTTTTGAAACTATCTGAAAAATATGGAAAATATATAAATTTTATCAGTGTTTATTCAAAACCTAATGAAGATTTTTCAATGTCAGAGCAAAGAAATCTCGATTTAATAAAGTGGAAAAAATTTGAACTTGAACCAACTGAAAAATCATGGAAAATATTAAACATACCTTCTTTTCCATATTATTTATTACTCGATAAAGACCTAGTATTGCTTGCCTCTCCCGCACTTACTCCATCACCTAATGCTTCATATGAAACAATAGAAAGAACCTTTTATGATATTAAAAGAGAAGCTACTGAAAGTGGCGAGTAATTATTTTCGGTAGAAACCCCAAAATGCTCCCATTGCCCCCCCAAATAAATGCGCAAAATGTGAAATATTATCATTCTGAAAAGAAGAATATATTTCTTGTCCTAAGTACAACAAAACAATCAAAATAAAAGTGAAAGGTATTTCTTTACCACGAGAATTAAGTAACGATGTTAAGACAATATACATGAATGCAATTCCACTGGCCCCTAATAGACCATTATCCCATAATAAGGTGTGAAGTATTGCTGTTAATAGTGCGGTTACTAGTGTCATCAGTAACATTTGTTTCATTCCAAACTTCAGCTCAATTAGTGGGCCCAACAATAAAATAATTGACAAATTACCTATTAAGTGCAATGAATCTATATGTCCAAATATATATGTGAAATTTGAAAGGTACCATTTCCATGATGTAAAATGAGAATTGCCATCTAAAATAAAGAACTGACTACTAGTTGGAAAAACTTTTAGCGTAATCATTCCAATTAACGAGAATAAAGAAATCAATAAGGTTCCACGAGAAATAAAGGAAATTTTCATCTTATTCAATAATTGCTGAAAGACCTTTCTCAAGCAATGAAGTACATAAAGGCTCTAGTTCTTTATATTCACCAGTCTTAACAATACATTTTCCGTTAGTATGAACTATCCATGCGCATTGTTCTGCTTGAATCACCTCATGATTACAGATTTGAACCAAGCAAGAAATTACATGATCAAAAGTATTGAAATCATCATTATAAAGAATAATTGAATGTGTTGTAACTTTTTCCTCTAATAAGTCTAAAAGTTCTTTCGAATCAGGATTTTGCATCTTTTTTTATTAAAATTAGTAAATCTTCAGGAAACCTAAAAATTATTTTTTAGCCACTATTATAAAATCAACTAATTTTTTTTCCTGCGAATGTCAATTTTATTTTCATTTCCATTTATTAAACGAGCAAAATTATTTCTGTGCGCAATGATAACTAGTGCAGAAAGAACAATCGTAAAAATTATCATAATACGTGCATCCTCATTTAATGCAAAATAACTTATGAACGGAAAAGCTAATGCAGCAGAAATTGCTCCTAATGAAACAAAGCGGAAAGCAAAAAAAACAATTAAAAATATACACAAGCAAATTCCAGCTGCAAAAGGATTAACTCCAAAAAGCAATCCCAAGGCAGTTGCTACACCTTTTCCGCCTCTAAAATTTGCGAAAATTGGAAAAACATGGCCAATAACCGCAGTAAAAGATGCACACAGCTGAAGGATTAAAAGCTCATCCTTGTACCCTAAAAAAAATGATGAAAAAAAATAGGGTAAAGTAGAAGCAATAACTCCTTTAGAAATATCACAGATCAAAACAACCCATCCGAGTTTCTTTCCAAGTATTCGAAAGGTATTGGTTGCACCTGCATTTCCACTTCCAAAATCACGAATGTCAATTTTATGAAAATACATCCCGAGCCAAACTGCAGAGGGAATTGAGCCAATTAAATATGCAATAAAAATTATGATGGCAATTAACATGAAATTCTATTTATAAATAAAAATCTAAATTCAATCATAGAATTCTCTATTACTTTTCTTTGTTATGTTCAAATTTAAAGTTTTTGTTAGCACTTATCACAAATTGTTTATTTTTTTTTAAAACTCAAAATTGTCCATCCATCTTTTATTTTTTTTGATTTCAAGACTAAATTTTCACTTAATGCTGCAGAAATTAAATCCTCAGCATCAGTTTCAAAAAAGCCACTAAGCAATAAAATCCCATTAGTATTTAAACATTTAGAATAACTTGGTAGGTGACTCAAAAGAACATTTTTATTGATATTTGCAATAATTACATCGAAATATTGGCCATTAATATCAATGATATCTCCCAACTTAGAAATTATTTTACTACACTTATTACGCTTCGTATTTTCTTCACAGTTTTCCACAGACCAAGATTCAATATCTATAGCAAGTATATCTTTTGCCCCACACTTCTCAGCTAAAATTGCCAATACTCCTGTTCCAGACCCCATATCAAGTACGTTTTTTCCGTCTAATGAGAGTGAGGAAATTTCTTCGCACATTAAAAAAGTCGTTTGATGATGCCCTGTACCAAAAGACATTTTTGGTTCAATTTCAATAATTAATCCCTGGTATTTATCCTTTGGATGAAATGGTGCAAGTATATGCAATTGATCATTAATACTTACAGGTTCAAAATGTGATTCCCAGACATGATTCCAATTTTGTTGTTCAATGTTTTTATATTCATATTTTATAATTACTCCCTTATTTGTTTTAAGTTTTAAAACTAAATCTTTTAAATCTAAAGGATCAAAATCTTGTTCTTGTATGTAAGCTTTTAGATATTCACCTTCCTCCATAAAACTTTCGTACGGTAAAATTGAAAGATTGGCAATGATGATTTCATTCCATGGTTCAAATGGAATTATAGAAAAAGACACTTCTACATATTTCATTTCAAGCTAGCTGCTAATTCTATAAATGAAAATTTATCAAGAGATGCGCCACCAACTAGAGCACCATCTACATTTGGGCAAGCAAATAACTGAGCTGCATTGGATGTATTGCAACTTCCTCCGTAAATAATTGAGATTTGTTCAGAAATTTTATTTGAATAATTTTCAGAGAGGAAATATCGAATTTCAGAATGCATTTCTTCTGCTTGCTGTTCAGATGCATTTAAGCCTGTTCCGATAGCCCAAATTGGCTCATAAGCGATGATACAATTTAAAATTTCTTTTTCTGATAAATGAAATAATGAGTTTTCAAGTTGTTTTTTGACAAAAGAGAGATGTTCTTTTTTTGTTCGGACTTCTAAAGATTCTCCGCAAGAAAAAATGATTTTTAAATTTTCAGCTAGAGCAGAATTCACTTTCTTTTTTAATAAATCATCACTTTCTAAAAAAAGTTCTCTTCTTTCACTATGGCCAATTAAAACATAACTACAGCCAATGTTTTTTGCTTGCACGGAAGATATTTCACCAGTAAAAGCTCCACTATTTTGAAAATAAATATTTTGAATTCCTAAAGAAAGGCTTCCTTTGGATTGCAATTCACTTATGTAAATTGAGGGAGGAAATAGCACTATTTCAATTTCTTGAAAATTAAGTAGAGCTAAATCTAAATTGCTATACAAGTCTAAAGCTTCATTCCTTAACAAATTCATTTTCCAATTTGCTGCAAGTACTTTTTTTCGCATAGATTCAAAAATAGTCTTTTTTAGTGACTAAATTTATTTCTTCACGATATTTTTAAACTCGACTTTATTGAACTTATCTTTTTCAGTTCCATTGTAAAATTTCTGAACATTGCCGTTCCATAAATAGACAACACCTGGAGTATCATTCGTCTTTCCAATTGCACCCCAAAAAGCAATTATATCAAGAACTAAACTAGGATATTCAGCTCCAGCGAATTTGAAAAATTTAGGTATTTCCTCGGCAGCTTCATCCATAAAAATCATCTGTATATCAGGAAAATTTGGATCTGCTTTCTTTAACTCCGTTAACTCTTTTGCTGTAGCCATGCAATGGTCACAAGTTGGAGCAAAAAAACAGAGTATTTTTTTTCCGTCATCTATTTTTGGGAAGTATTTTGAGTAAATTGATTTTACTTTTTTTGGACCAGCTACTACAATTATTTTCTTAGTTGTATCCTTGTCCTTTATTTTATCATCTTCAATTGGAGTTTGAATTTTTGTGTCTTTTGAATCTTGTATTGAATCCTTAACTATTGTTGTATCTTCTGTATAGCCTGTCGGAGAGGGTGAAACAGTTGTTTTCTTCTGAATCGGTATCAACATAAATAAAGCAAGAATACATAATGTTGTTATGTTTGTAGTTATTAAAATATTATTTTTTTCTACTAACTCATTTGAGAATTTATAAAGAACGAGGGTTAATAATCCAATAGATAATAGATTTTTTATCAATGCTTGGAGTGGTGTCATCGGAAGTAGCGCTCCAAAACAACCGCAATTCCCTTGATTTCCACCTGTTAAAATCTCAATTATTAAATGGACAGAAAATACAGCTAGCATTAAAATTGTAGCTGGAATTATAATTTTCTTAATGTTATAAGGGAAGAGTAATAGAATACCAATTGCGAATTCAATACCAATGATTATTCGTGAAAAATATACAGCTGTTTCCATGGTGAATCCCATAGGAACCAATTGCTTAAATTCAAATGCTGTAATACTAAAATAAAAGGAGGGATCAGGATATATCTTTGCGAAGGCAGAAAGAAGGAAAAGACCAGAAATTAATATCCGAACAGACCAGGGGAAATATTTTTTTACGTTTTCCATATTTAATTTTTTTATAAAACTAAGTAAATAGAATTTTCAAACGTAAACTTTAACAGAGCTTTAACACTTATGATCCAAATGAATAAGAGCAAAAACTGAATAATTTAGCATGTCAAAGTAATTTCCTTCAATTCCCTCGCTTACCAAAGTCAGACCTTTGTTATCTTCAATTTGTTTGATGCGTAAAACTTTGGTTAAAATTAAATCAGTCAAAGAACTAACACGCATATCTCGCCAAGCTTCTCCATAATCATGATTTTTTTTACACATTAATTCAAAAGCCTCCTTTTCAATTAAGGAATAAAGTTGAATTGCTTCTTTTGAAGAAATTTCCTCCTCAATAGTTGGAGCATTCCTTAGTTGAATAATTGACATGATGCAATAATTTACAATCGCCATAAAAGCATCTTCAAAAGATTCGCCAACCTTATTTTCTCCAGTCTCTTGAATGGTCCTTATTCGTTGTGCTTTAATAAAAATTTGATCTGTTAATGAACTTGACCTTAATATTCTCCATGAAGTTCCATAATCAATTGATTTTTTTTCAAAAATCTCTCGACAAAGATTCATTACATTTGTATACTCTTTAGTAGTTTTTTCCATTATTATGACAAAAATACAGCATTTTAATCAAAGTAAGTTTCTTTCCTTCAATGGAATTTTACATGATTTTCAAGTGCCACATATAATGGGAATAATCAATGTAACGCCAGATTCTTTTTATGCAAAAAGCAGAAAGCAGGATAAAAATACTATTTTGAAAGAAGTTGCTAAGATGATTGATCAGGGCGTAAATAGTATAGATATTGGAGGAGTTTCATCAAGGCCTGGTAGTATTCCGCCAACTAAAGAAGAAGAAATTGATAGAATACTTAAGCCTATAATCGAAATCCGAAGAGAATTTCCAGAATTAATCTTGTCTTTGGACACATATCGAAGCGAGGTTGCACAATTAGGAATAGACAACGGAATTACGATTATTAATGATATAAGTGGCTTTGGAATAGATCCAAAAATTGTAGAAGTAGTAGCAAGAAATCAGACTCCCTATATCTTAACGCACAGCAATGGACTCGAAGTGAATAAAATTGTAGGGGAATCAAAAGATTCTATTATGTCAAGATTACTTCATTTTTTTTCAGAAAAAATTGCGTTTCTGCATCTACATGGTGTTAAGGATATCATTATCGATCCTGGATTTGGTTTTGCAAAAACACTTGACGAAAACTACGAAATAATTCGCAATTTTGAAATGCTACACTTACTTGAGAAACCTATCATGGTTGGTGTTTCAAGAAAATCAATGATTTATACTAAACTTAAGCTAGAAGCTGATCAAGCTCTAAATGGGACAACAGTTTTGAACACCTTCCTTTTTTCAAAAAAACCTGCTATATTTAGAGTGCATGATGTACAAGAAATGAATGAAATTCGAACACTGATTAATTCTTGTCTGTAAAATTACCTCCAGTGTGAATAAAGAGGACTTTTTTATTCTTAACTGCATTTTTCTCCAAATAATCCCTTAAAGCATAAAGAGCTTTTCCGGTATAAACTTCCTCAATCTGCATATCATTTATTTGATTTATCTCACTTATAAATTCCATAAGCTCATTTGTTGATTTTGCATATCCTCCAAAGTGAAAATCATCCAGCACAATAATTTTATCTTTAATGAGATTCCATAAATCGACATTATTAAGTACTGATTTCATTTCAGATTTTGAATTAAATCCTTTAAGAACCGGTACAACAATTATTTTGGCAGAAGGCGGTAAAGCCAATGCAATTCCTATACTTGTAGTTGTTGTCCCTTGAGCTACAACATAGTAATCGAAAATTTCTTCATTCTCAGAAACAATTTCTTTACACCCTTCAATCCCCTCTAAATTTGCTCCGCCTTCTGGAACAAACCAAGTTGGAATTCCATCTTGAAATACGAAACCATTCATTTTTTTTTGCTCTGAAAAATTAGTGCGAGAAACAAATTCCAATTTCATACCAAATGAATCACATTTACTCAAGATAAAATTTGATTTTGCATCCAACTCTTCTCCACGAACAATTCCAATACATGGAATACCAAGTTCATAACATATTGAGGCAGTGGCTAACAAATGATTTGAAAAAGCACCCCCAAAAGTTACTAGTTTCTTACATTTATTTTTGTAAAAGGAAAAAATATTTTGATTCAGCTTTCTAATTTTATTTCCAGAAATATATTTGTGAATTAAATCATCTCTTTTTGCAAACAATTCCACATCTTTCTTGTTAATTTTACTAAAACTAAACTTTTCAATAACTGATAATTGAATTAAGTTTTTAAACAAATTAGTTATGTCTGAGGATTTCTCTTCTTTTTCCAAGCGTTCAAGTTTAGACAGTGATGATTATTATATTGGAAAAGATGGCTACATAATTTTTACAGAAAAGTACCATTCTAAAAGAGGTTATTGTTGCAAAAGTGCTTGTTTGCATTGTCCATTTGGTTATGATCAAAAAAGTGATAAAATAGAGAAAAAAGATTAATCAATTCCTTTCTCTGGAAATCTTCCTTTGTATTGCTTTAAAATATTTTTTATATAAAGTATGTCTTCATTCACATCTCCAGTTGGATAAAATACACTGTGAAATCCACCAATTTTTTTGAAGTAATCAACATAGCAAATACAAATTGGAACTTCTGCTTTTTGAGCAATGTAATAGAATCCTTTTTTCCAATTAGGATTGTAACTTCTAGTTCCTTCGGGAGAAAAAACAATGAACATTGTATCTGTTTCCTTAAAATACTTTAAGGCTGTTTCAGTTAGGTTATTCCGTTTACTGCGATCAACTGGAAGTCCGCCTAGAGCTTTTAAAATCCAAGAAAGTGGAGGAAAAAATAACTCTTTTTTTATAAGAAACTTAGCATTCACCCCGTACATCACAAAGGCCAATCTTCCGAGTACAAAATCCCAATTAGATGTATGAGGACCGACAACAATAACACATTTCTTTATTCCTAAAGGAGTTGTTTGATCAATTTTCCAACCTATTAGCCAAAAAATAAAACCTGCAATTTTTTTCACATTCAAAGTTAATCAAAACATCTTTCATGTAACTTTACAAAAGAATGTTAAAAATAAAAGAAATCTTAAGTTGTATAGTTTTAGCTTTTTTGCTGCTTGCTATGATTTCTATTCCTGAAAAAAAGAAGATTCAAAATAAACAAATTAGCTTTTCACTGCCTAAAAATACAGTACAACATTGTTTTATTGATCCACTTCCTATAATTAAAAATAGTTTGTTTGATGAACTATTTATTGTAAAAGATGCTCAAGTTGTCAAAGAAGTCATAGATCTAATAAAAAAATCAAAGACTAATAGAAAAACTAAATTTACAACTATTGGTATTGATTTCTTTTCATCTTTAGAATTGATCGAAATGAATTATGAAAATCAAAACATAATTTTATTTCGTTCGAATTTGGAATCAAAAGAAAAATTCAAGAAAACTTCACAAAAATTAGGACTGAAAACTTTTTTGATAAATAACCAAGGTTATATTATTTTAAAAGGTGACATAAACAAACATAATTTAAGGTCTAATATTGAAAATAATGAATTTAAATATTCAACTAGTCGATTAAATGACGATATAATTTTATCACAATTTAAAGACAATATTTTAATTCAAGAACGTAATTTTTTCTTAACATCTAACAAGATTACTGCTATAATTAAAGGAATTAAAGAAAATATACAAGTAAGAAAAAGATTGAAGCCCTCGGGTATTCATAGTTCTTTTTCACTTCAAAAATTAGTCTTAGGAATTCCAAGCGACTATCTCAAGAATTTAGATTTTCTAAAAAAAATTCAATATGTTTCTTTAAACTACGCTGGATTTGAACTTGAAGATGAAGGAGAAATTCTTGGAGTACCAAAATTTGATGTGCTATTAACATTCAAAAATCAGCAAAATGCTGAAGTTTTTATAAATGAAATTCAAAGCAAATACAATCTTCCAATACTAAAAAATGATAATGGCTATTCAATTGGTTCAAAGAAGATATTTATACAACAAGTATCTGATAAAATTATTTATCTCAGCACTCAAAAGACACAAGCATTATTTACTAATTCTTATGAACCCTTTCAATTTGAAGGAGATCTAAAAATGCTTACAAAAATTGAAAATTCAGGATGGTCTAGCTTGGTCTTAGAGCTTATTCCAGGTTATCAAGCAAGTAAAAATTTATTTGAATCTACTGATTATTTGAGTATGAAAAGGATTGATAAGCAAACTTCTAAAATTGACTTAAAATTTAAACAAGACGAAAATGTTTACCATTCCTTCTTAAAATTATTCCTACTTCTTTCAGTTGAATAAATAAATTTTATTATCGTGTAAACAACAATTCTCTGAATTTTGGGAGAGGCCATAATTCATCATCTACAAGAAGTTCTAATTTATCAGCATGATAGCGAATTTCATCAAAATGTGACTTCACATTATCACAATAAGCAAATGCTTTATGTTCTGTATCTTCCATTTTATTTGCCAATTTTCGTTGCTCCAACATTGCGTCAGAAGAAGATTTCATTTTATTTATGTGAAGAGAAATCCGTTCTATTAATGTTAATTGTGATTTTGAAGCTTCTCTTCCAGCTTTATCCCCCAGAACACTTATTAAACCTTGAACATTTAGAATTAATTTATTTTGATATTCTATGGCGGCAGGAATAAAATAATTTTGGATAATATCTCCCATTAATCGGGATTCAATTTGAATTTTAAGAACATAATTTTCAAATTCTATTTCACGTCTTGCCTCTAATTCTCGTGGTAAAAGCACACCCATTTCCTCAAATAATTGGGCAACCTTTTTATCGTGCCAAACTTGCAAAGCTCTTGGAGTATCTTTAAAATTTGACAAGCCACGTTTTTCAGCTTCCCTTACCCACTCTTCTCCATAACCATTACCTTCAAAACGAATTTTTTTGGATTGCTTTATTAAGACCTGTAATTCTTTTAAAATAGCTTCATCTTTTCCATCTCCTTTTTCAATTCTTGCATCTACAGTCTTTTTAAAGTCTTTCAGTTGTTTTGCCATAATTGTATTTAGAACAATCATTGCTGATCCACAATTTGCTGAAGAACCAACGGCTCTAAACTCAAATTTATTTCCTGTAAATGCAAATGGGGAAGTTCTATTTCTATCTGTATTATCCAATAATATCTGTGGAATTTTACCAATATTTAATTTTAATTCTGTTTTTGCCTCTGGCGTCATTTTTCCAGCTTTTACATTGACTTCTAAATCATCTAATAGTCCAGATAATTGTGATCCAATAAACGCAGAAATTATCGCAGGTGGAGCTTCGTTTGCACCCAAGCGATGATCATTTCCTGCAGAGGCGATTGCCGCTCTTAGTAAATCTGCATTATCATGAATCGCTTTGATAGTATTTACAAAAAATGTTAAGAATTGTAAATTTGATTTTGGATTCTTTCCTGGAGCTAAAAGATTTACTCCAGTATTTGTGCTCAAAGACCAATTATTATGCTTTCCCGAACCGTTGACACCTGCAAAGGGTTTTTCATGTAACAAGACACGGAAATTATGCTTTCTAGCAGTTTTTTCCATCACGTCCATTAAAAGTAAATTATGATCATTGGCCAAATTACACTCCTCAAAAATAGGAGCGCACTCAAATTGATTTGGTGCAACCTCATTGTGTCTTGTTGTAACTGGGATTCCTAATTTCAAAGATTCGATTTCAAATTCTCGCATAAAAGCATTTACACGCTCTGGAATAGAGCCAAAATAATGGTCCTCCAACTGCTGACCTTTAGCGGGAGCATGACCGAAAAGTGCTCTTCCTGTTAGCATTAAATCTGGGCGTGCATTAAACAAGGCTTGATCAATTAAAAAATATTCTTGTTCCCAACCCAATGTTGCAATAACCTTCGTTACATTTTTATCAAAATATTGACAAACATCACTTGCAGCAATATCTACTGCATTTAATGCTCTTAATAAAGGCATTTTATAATCCAATGATTCTCCTGTATACGATAAAAAAATTGTAGGTATACACAATGTTTTTCCAATGACAAATGCAGGTGATGAAGGATCCCAAGCAGTATAACCACGAGCTTCAAAGGTATTTCGAATTCCACCATTTGGAAATGAAGAAGCATCCGGTTCCTGTTGAACAAGCATATCACCATCAAAGCGCTCAATTGCTTTTCCAGGTCCTATAGGTTTCAAAAATGCATCGTGCTTTTCAGCTGTCGCACCTGTTAAAGGTTGAAACCAATGTGTATAATGTGTAGCTCCTTTAGAAATTGACCAATCTTTCATCGCAGACGCAACTTGATCGGCATTTTTACGATCCAATTGAGAACCATTTTGAATAGATTCCATCATGTATTTATATGTTTCTGAGGGTAAATATTCCCGCATTACATCTACATGAAAAACATTTTGGCCAAAAAGATCCGATAATTTCCCATCATACTCTACGTGTTTTGGTTCGCGGTGAAGAACATCTTGATACGCTTTTTGTCTTTTAGTGGCCATTTTTTACTTTTTTTACAAAAATAACCTCTTTTTTACACCAATTTTAAAAAATTATAATATTTTTTCAACAATACCCCCTATTTTTTAGGGGTAATTTAAAAAAAATTAGTTTTTCATAAGAAATCAAGAAAAATTTATAGTTTTGAATAAATACTTTAGTAGGAATGATAAAAAAAGAATGGTCTAAGGAAGAAATTTTTACATTACTACAAAAAGTAAAGCCAGGAATTAATGCGCAGCTCATATTTTATCCTGAACGAGAATTTGGGAATTACACAAATATAGAATTACGAAAAGCTGCTGTAGGTATTCATCTTTATAACAAAGGGCAGAGCACCTATTTTATTTTAATTGAACGCTCAAAATATGATGGCTTTCACAGTCAGCAGATTGCATTTCCTGGAGGGAAATTTGATGAAGATGATAGGGAATTAGAATACACTGCAAGAAGAGAAAGTCAAGAAGAAATCGGAATTCCTGTCAATTCTGGAGAACTGGTAACAGAACTAAGCGCTGTCGTTGTATCAGTATCAAAATTCATAGTTTCTCCTTTCGTATTTTTTCATGAAAAAGAACCTGACATTCTTATTAATCAAAGAGAAGTAGCAACTATTCTAAAAGTTAAACTTTCCGATTTCTTAGAAAAAGATCATAGTAATCGAGATATTAAAATTTCAGGAAACATGAATTTAAAAAATATTCCTTGTTATGAAATTCAAGAAAAAATTGTTTGGGGTGCCACGGCTTTGATTCTAAATGAATTAAAAATTATTTTAAAAGATTAGTAATCCCAAGTTTTGTATTCGCGAAAGAATTTATTCAGGTTTATTTGATAGACCATCAAATTTTGCTGTCATTGTTGGATTTCCCTTTGTTAATTTTTTAATAGTTAAATCATCAGACTTATTATTTGCAAGCCTTAAATTATTAACAGATGAGAGAAGTGCTTCTTTTGTTTTTTGAAGATGATCGATTGTTTTGTCAATTTCATTAATTGCAGTATTAAATTGACGGCTAGCTAAATCATAATTTTTTGCAAATCCTGCTTTAAATTCGTTAATGCTATTTTCAAAATTGGTGATATCAATGCTTTGATTTTTTACTAAAGCAAGTTCTGCTTTGTATTTAAGTGAAGACATTGCAGCATTTCTAAGTAGGGTGATTATGGGAATAAAAAATTGAGGACGTACTACAAACATTTTTGGAAATTTGTATGAAACATCAGTAATTCCAGTGTAAAGGTCACTTTCAGCTTCTAAAACTGAGACAAGCACTGCAAATTCACATTTTTTTTCTGTTCGATCTTTGTCAAGCTCTTTAAAAAAATCTTCATTCTTTTTTTTAGTAGCAGTAGCATCTCCCTCATTCTTCATCTCAAACATGATTGAAATTATTTCATTTCCTTCATTGTCATTTTCCCTAAAGATAAAATCACCCTTACTACCTGAACTTGAATCATTGTCTTTTTCAAAATAAGCATTTTGGAAAGCTGTTGCACGAATTTTATTAAACTCAATTTCACAATATTGCTCAAGAGATTCGCCCAACATTTTCGTTGAGAGTTTAATTTTCATCTCCTTAACACGAGCAATTTCATCATCCTTATATTGAATAATTACATCTTTATTTTGCAACTGAGTAGAAAATTGTTGCGTTAATGAATTTTCAAGGTTTTGCTTTTCTAATGCTGCCGTCTTTAAACTATTGGCCAAATCATCTCTTTCTTTTTCAATACTTTTAATGGCTTCTGAAACACTTAATTTTTTTTCTGTTTCAGCATTTTGACTTTTAGCTTGTAAGACTATTATTTCTCTATCCTTTTTTGCAATCTCATCCTGTGTTATCTTTCTAAGATCTGCCTCTGCTAACTTAACAGCATTTTCTTTTTCCTTTTCTGCTTGACCAACAAGAATCTTTAATTCTTTATCGAATTGATCGTCACGCACTTGTTTTACAATATCAGAAAAGCCAGCTTGATCAATTTCAAATGCTTTTTTACAACTAGGACAAATAATTTCTTTCATATTTCAAAGTTAATTTAATAAGTTATATAAAATCATTTAGCATGCTATCACTCCTTAATTTTTCTCGAAACCATAAGTCCATCACGAATTGGAAATAGCACCTCCTCTACCCGCTCATCCTCGTGATTTAATCGGTTATACTCACGAAGTAATTGTGTGTCTTTATCGTTTTGAGTAGAATCAATCACTTTTCCAGACCACAGTACATTATCCGCAATTATGTACCCACCTACCTTTACCATAGGAAATACCAAGTGATAATAATTGATGTAATTGTGCTTGTCTGCATCGATAAAAACAATGTCCCATTTTTCATTTAAAGTAGGAATTAGTTCAATCGCAGTTCCAATTTTATAGTCTATTTGTTCTGAAAATTCTGAAGCCAAAAAATAAGAACGCACGCGCGGTGCTAATTCTTCGTTGATATCGATCGTAACTAATTTTCCATTAGGCGTCAATCCTTCTGCTAAACAAAGTGCGGAATAACCAGTGTAGGTGCCGATTTCTAAAATCCTGTCGGGCTGAATCATTTTTGAAAACATACTGAGTACACGTCCTTGAAGATGACCGCTTAACATGCGCGGTTGAAGCACTTCCAAATGCGTTTCACGATTAATTTTCTTTAACAAGTCACTTTCATTTGCGGTATGCTCGCAAACGTATTTATCCAAAAGGTGATCGATGAACTCCATTTTATTTAATTTATACAAAAGTAATATAAGTAGTAATTAACATCACTTTTTTCGCTTCACAATGTGTTTCAATTTTAATAATGCAAAATTGAGCTCTATTGAAGTCTCCGTTTCATCAAGTTGTGTATCACCTACCAAAATTTCTGAAAGTATAGTTCTTCCTTTTTCTATCAATTCATTATTAGTTTTCGCATTTTTACTTTCTGAAATCGATTGAATCGCTTTTGAAAACTGCCTAAATTTGGAATAAGTTTCAATGATTGCAATTGTTGTCTGAGTAGACTTTGGACTTTTTAGAATCGTTGCTAACATATACAATCCTTTATCAGTGAATGCTTTTGGTCTTACTGTAGAATGTTTGATATGTTTGAACCGGTCGAAAATTTCGACCGGTTCAGCTCCAATTTCTACAATCGAGTTGCTAAACCTTAAGAAATGATTTTCTTCTTCATCTAAATAGAACACATATCCTTCAGGAAATTTTTCAGGATTATTCTTTACAGCTTCATTTACTCGTTTGGTTTCTATTCCATATAAATGAGCTACATCGCAATCTAACAAAACTTTTTTATTTCTAATTTCTATTAATTTTTCTTCTATAATTTCTAATCCCAACATCAGCAAAATTTTACTCTTTATCCTAAATATATGAAAAAAAAATCATTCGATTATTGCTTTTAAGGAAAAAATCTTAGAAAAAATGTTTAAAATGAGTTATCTAAAAACTGATAAATTTATCGCCACGTGCGTAGCTTTTCATAAATTTGCTTTAAAGTAGAATATAAAATGACGGTTTCTGAAATAAGGCAGCAATTTTTTGATTTTTTTAAAAGTAAAGGACATAAAATTGTTCCTTCAGCGCCCATGGTTGTGAAAAATGACCCAACCTTAATGTTTACTAATGCAGGAATGAATCAATTCAAGGATTTTTTCCTCGGATATCAGGTTCCAGGTGATAAACGTGTTGCTAATTCACAAAAATGTTTACGCGTATCTGGAAAACATAACGACTTAGAAGAAGTTGGGGTTGACACCTATCACCATACGATGTTTGAAATGTTAGGGAATTGGTCTTTTGGTGATTATTTCAAAGAAGATGCGATTTCTTGGGCTTGGGAATTATTAACTGAAGTATATAAAATTCCGAAGGAAAATCTTTACGTTACCGTTTTCGAAGGAGATGCCTCAGACAATGTTCCGCGCGATGAAGAAAGTTATTCGATATGGAAAAAATTTATTTCGGAAGACCGAATTATTTTGGCTTCAAAAAAAGATAACTTTTGGGAAATGGGCGATACAGGACCTTGTGGTCCGTGTACCGAAATTCACGTGGATTTACGCGATGAAGCTGATAAAAAGAAAATACCTGGCCGCGATTTAGTAAACAACGATCATCCGCAAGTGATTGAAATTTGGAACAATGTATTCATGCAATTCAATCGTAAAGTCGATAGCTCTCTGGAAAATCTTCCTGCAACGCATGTTGATACAGGAATGGGTTTGGAGCGCTTAGCGATGGCATTACAGGGAAAGCAATCCAACTACGATACTGATTTATTTCAAACCTTGATTCAACACATGGTTAAGGTCTCTGGGATTTCCTATGGAAAATCGGAAGAAACTGACATTGCCTTGCGTGTAATAGCTGACCACATTCGAACAATTGCTTTTTCAATAGCCGACGGCCAAATTCCAGCAAATAATGGTGCCGGTTACGTAATACGAAGAATTTTACGAAGAGCAGTCCGTTACGGCTATCAAACATTGGGATTGAAAGAATCTTTTTTGAGCGATCTCTCGCTTGTATTATGTAAATTAATGGGAGATCCTTACCAAGAATTGATCGCGCAAAAAGACATCATTTCCAAAGTTATTCGCGAAGAAGAAAATAGTTTCTTTAGAACGCTAGAGCTCGGAATTCGAAGAATGGATTTACTAATGCACGAATGCAAGTCACAAAATATCACAGTAATTGCTGGAAATTCAGTTTTTGAATTGTATGATACCTATGGTTTTCCTGTTGATTTAACTTCTTTAATTGCACGAGAAAATGGCTTAAGCATCGATGAACAAGGTTTTAACAGCGAACTGCAAATTCAAAAAGATAGATCGCGCGCAGCAACAGCAGTAGAAACAGATGATTGGATTCAAATAAATCCGGATGAAACAACAGCATTTATTGGTTATGACCACACAAGTGCTGAAGTCCGAATTATCAAGTATCGTAAAGTTTCTCAAAAACAAAAAGAATTTTACCAATTCGTTTTAAATCAAACACCTTTTTATCCTGAAGGTGGCGGACAAGTTGGCGATAAGGGAATTCTGCGCAATAAAACAGCGAGCATCGTAATTTTTGACACTAAAAAAGAAAATAATTTAATTATCCATTTAACAGAAAAAATTCCTGGCGATTTAAGTGGGAACTTTACTGCTGAAATAGATGAAGAAAAACGCCAATTAAGTTCAGAAAATCACTCGGCAACGCATTTACTGCATCACGCATTGCGAAAAGTACTTGGTAAACATGTTGAGCAAAAAGGATCTCTTGTTAATCCTGCTTATTTGCGCTTCGACTTTTCACACTTTTCTAAAGTGACAGATGAAGAAATAGCGCAGATTGAAACGATGGTGACGAAGGCAATTCACCAAAATATTTCCTTGGAAGAACGCCGTGCAGTTCCGATTGATGAAGCAAAAGCAATGGGCGCAATGGCCTTGTTTGGAGAAAAATACGGGGAATCTGTTCGCGTTATTAAATTCGGCGATTCCGTTGAATTATGTGGTGGAATACATGTACCAGCAACTGGAAAAATTGGTCTTTTCAAAATCACCTCAGAAGCCGCAGTTGCCGCCGGAATAAGAAGAATAGAAGCTATCACAGGACCAAGTGCTGAAAAGTATTTCAAAGAAAAAACAGAGAAATATGATGCTATTAGTTCTCTTTTAAAAAATCCACCGGATGTACTGAAATTTATTGACGAACTTCTTAAAAAGAATCAACAATTAACGAAGGAAATCGAAGTGCAGCAGAGAGAGAATGCAAAAAACATCAAACATGAACTCAAAACAAAAATTACCGCAATTAATGGAATTCATTTTCTTGGAGAAATTCTTGATTTGAAGATGCATTCGATAAAAGACCTTTTATTTCAATTGAAAGAAGAAAATTCAAATTTTATTGGAGTGATCGGAAACTCGGAAGGTGATAAGTGTTTCTTGAGTTTAATTGTTTCTGATAACTTAGTGGCAGAGAAAAATTTAAATGCCTCGCAAATAATTCGTCAAGTTTCAAAACACATTGAAGGCGGAGGCGGCGGACAAGCATTTTTTGCAACTTCTGGTGGAAAAAGAAAGGAAGGGTTGGTAGCTGCTATTCAAGAAATAAAATCCCTTTTTTAATTTTTTCTTCTGATTTTTTTGATCAGAAAATCCATAGAATTATTCACATAATTTACGGTTTCTTTTTCTAGCTTAAAGAAATAGATACTGCCAAAAAATAGTATGGCTACGAAACTTGACATAAAAAGCATTTGAATCCATAAATCTTGAAATATATTTTGGAGATAATGACACAAGAAAAAGGTTAGTAAGCCAAGTGCTATAATTACAAATTGACCTTTTGTAAATGGATGGATTTTATACACCTTATACACAAATAGCAGACGGCCTAAATTGTAGCAAACTAAAGCAATTGAAGTTGAAATTGCAGCTCCAGAAATACCATAAGCTGGAATAAAAAGTAGGTTCAGACCATAAACAGTTCCAATTAAAAAAAGGGTGAAAATCATGTCGTATTTATACTTCTTTGATGTGGTGAATATTGCACCATTCAAGCCAAAATACATGTCCGTCAAACGCCCTATCATTAGGAAGAAAAACACCCAAATTCCCGCTTTAAATTCTGGCTTTAAAAAAGAAAATAAAAAGTCAATATTGGACCAAATTAAAAGAAAAGAACCTAAACCAATAACCAATGCTACAGAACTAACTTGAGTGTATAATTCTTTCATTTTCTCCATTTCGCGTTTTTTCCAATGATCAGCAATTAGCGGAGAACTAATTCTTACAATTGCTTTATAAGGAACTTGCAGGGCGCTTGTTAAAAAAACAACGGTGGTATAAACACCAGTTGCTTGAAGTCCTAAATAGGAAGCAATCATTATTACATCCAGTGAAATAACCAAAGTACTTCCCAAGGTATTTATATAATTAAAAGCCGAAAAATGGAAAATTATCTTGCGAAATTTCTTGGAAATATTTAAATTAGAAAGTCCCAAATGCAATTCATCTATACGATACATGTAAACAAGTAAAATAATGACAGGAATAAAATAAACCAAGCTGTGTAGCACAACAAAATCGTCAAAAGTGATGCATTTAAACCACAGCAAGAAAAGAATACACGTAACTGCTAATCTTAAGACGAGCTCCATTGCAAAAACAGAAACTATGTTCTTCATAAGACTTCTTAAATAAACCTCTAAAACCAAGTAAAAAACATAGGCAATTCCAAGTGGGATTAACCAAAAATAATAGTTCGTAAAGAGCTGAGATTTTTCAAGATAAATGGATTCAATATCAGAGCGAAACCACAAAGCAATAAAAGTCATAAGAATTACTCCAATTAATACTATGGAAATACTAAAAGGCAAAAATCCGTGGTGCTTTTTTTCCTTGTTATTAAAAAATGGGAAGAATTTCCAAACAGAATAGACCATTCCCAAATTTGAAAGTTGAGCAAATAAAATTCCCAAGGAAAAAATAAGGTTTACGACGCCAATTTGTTCAGTTGATAAAATCAACAAGAATAAAAGCGCCTTGTTAATATACCCCAACAACAATCCCAAATAGGAAATGAGCATTGTGCGCAAAGAATCTTTTTGAACTATTCCCATAATTGATTTGAACAAAGATAAGTGTTAACGGCCAATAAATTATAGTCTTTAATTATTGTTACTTTTGTTCTAAATAATTCGTGTGAAAAAAGTCCTAATTATAACGTATTATTGGCCTCCAAGTGGCGGAAGTGGTGTGCAACGCTGGCTGTATTTTGCAAAATATTTAGAAGAGAATGGTATTATACCTATTGTCGTAACAGTTGACCCTAAAAAAGCAGTTTATCCCTCATTTGATAATTCATTGTTAGAACATGTTAAACATGTAAAAACTTATTATACGAATCCAGGATTTAACTTATTTGGGTTTTACTCTTTTTTAAAGTCTGGTAGATCAAGAAAGATTGTTATCACTGGCGATATAGGGGGTAATGATAAAAACTTATTAGATAAATTTTCAAGTTTTGTAAGAGCAAATTTTTTTATACCAGATGCAAGAATTGGTTGGAATAAACAAGCTATTTCAATTGCAAAAAAAATTCTATCTGAAGAAATGATTGATTGGATAATCACAACTGGGCCTCCCCACTCTACTCATTTAATTGGATTAGAATTGAAAAAACTATTTGCAATACATTGGGTAGCTGATTTCAGGGATCCATGGCATGATATCTACTACAATAAACTGTTCAAACGATCTAAAAAAGCTGATAATAAAGATTTAATACTTGAATCAAAAGTATTAACAAATGTAGATACAATATTAACAGTAGGTCCTTCAATGAAATCATTACTTATTTCAAAATCGAATGAATTAGAGAAAAAATGTTTTTTTATCTATAATGGCTATGATGAGAAAGCATTTGAAATTCTAAGTAAAAAGCAAAGTGATATATTTACAATTGCACATATTGGTATTTGGACATTGCAACAAGCTCACAATGAGATAATAGAAGCAATGACTCAAATTTTATCTACACAGAGTAACTTAAAGATTAAATTTGTGTTGGTTGGAAAAGTAAATGGAATTATTCAAAAAAGACTAAGTGAAATACCAAATCTAATTTTAGAAGTTAAAGGAAATTTAAACCATAAAGCTGCATTGCAAGAAATGAAAAATGCGGATTTACTTTTAAATTGTCATGCTTTAATGGATAATTCGAAACTTTTGATCTCTGGAAAATTAATGGAATATATCGCAAGTGGAAATCCAATTGTACTAATTGGGAATAAAAATGGAGACGCTGCTCAATTGTTGAAAGAAATTGAAAATAGCTTTGTAGTTTCTCCGGACGAAATAAAACCTTTAATGGATTGTATATTAAAACTAATAAAGGAATACCCTTATAATGAAACAATACGACTAGATAATTTGCGTTATAGCAGAACAGAAACTACAAAAGAACTTGTTAAACTTTTAAATTCAAGAAATGCTGAAATATCATGAATAAATTTACTATAAAAAAAGTACTTATTTTAGCTCCCCATACTGATGATGGAGAATTTGGGTGTGGAGGCACTATTTCAAAATTTATTGAAGAAGGCATTGAATTGTATTATGTTGCATTTTCTGCTTGTCATCAATCGGTACTTAAAGAATTTCCATCTGATATTTTAATCACAGAGGTAAAAGCAGCGACAAGTAAATTAGGAATAAAACCTGAAAACCTTATACTATTTGATTACGATGTTCGAACATTCAATTTTCGAAGACAAGAAATACTTGATGATTTAATAAATTTAAGAGAGAAAATAAATCCGGATTTAGTTTTCATGCCATCCTTAAATGACATCCATCAAGATCATCAAACAATTGCCAATGAAGGAATAAGAGCATTTAAATTTTGTAGTATATTTTGCTACGAAATGCCGTGGAATAATTTTTCTTTTCAAACCTCAACATTCATTCATTTGGAAGAACGACATGTAATTACAAAGGTTGAAGCTTTAAATGAATACAAATCACAAGCACATCGTTCATATGCTAATGAAGAATTTGTTCGTTCATTAGCAAGAATTAGAGGAGTGCAAATTGGAACACGTTATGCTGAGACATTTGAAGTGGTTAGATGGATTATAAAATAGATTAAGATGATTTCTATTCAGGATATACTATCAGTATTGGGTGATGTTACATACAAAGGAAATGATCAGATCAAAATTATAAAATTGGTTCAGATTGATGAATTGAAAAATGGCAACGAATTAGCTTGGTGTTCAGAAACTAATACAGAAAAATTATTGACATTAAATAATGGAACTGTAATCTGCTCAGTAATTACTTTTGATAGTTATTTCAAACCAGAAATGAATTACATTTTATGCGAAGATCCTAGAAGGGCATTTAAAATTGTACTAGAACTTTTCTTTATTGATGAAAAAATAAAATATTCAATATCATCAAGTTGTAAGATTTCTTCTTCTGCACAAATTTCAAAAAATGTGTATATCGGCGAAAACTGTATAATTGAGGATAAAGTTGTAATTGGAGATGATTGTTTTATTAGTCACAATACTATTATTCACAAAGGAACAGTAATCGGAAATAATGTCAAGATAGGTTCGAATAATACCATAGGTGGTGTTGGTTTTGGATACGTAAAAGAAAAAGATGATTCGTATTCCTTCATTCATCATGTAGGTAATGTAGAAATTCAAGATAACGTAGAAATTGGGAATAACAACTGCATTGATAGAGCTGTATTAGGAAGCACCTTGATTTGTAAAAATGTAAAAATCGATAACTTGGTGCATATTGCACATGGAGTGACAGTAGGAGAAAACTCATTACTGATTGCAAATTCAATGATAGGTGGAAGTGCTAAAATTGGCAAAAATTGTTGGATAGCACCTTCAGTATCAATACTAAATAAAAATGTTATTGGTGATAATGTTTCAATCGGGATGGGGGCAGTAGTGATAAGAGATGTGCCCGACGGTGATGTTGTTGTTGGAAATCCTGCAAAGTCAATCCGAAACTTCTCAAAATAAAGGTTTATAAATAAATTAATCGGTTAAAAATCAATTAATATGTGTGGTATTCATGGATTTATTACTGCAAATCAAAACCGAGACGAAAATAACCTTTTGATTCGAAACATGGTAGCTTCAACCAATCACAGAGGTCCAGATTATAGTGGAATTGAAGTTTTACATCCAGTTTATTTTGGGCATAATCGCTTAAGTATTATCGACCTAAATCCTGAAGCGAATCAACCAATGAATTTTGGAAAATATTGGATTGTTTTCAATGGAGAAATCTATAATTATAAAGAAATCAAGGTTGATTTAATTCAAAAAGGAGTTCAATTTTCTACGTCTTCAGATACAGAAGTAATTCTAAAAAGCTATGACTTTTATGGCGAAAAATGTATAGAAAAATTCATTGGAATGTGGGCGTTTTCCATATTCAATACAGAAGAAAATAGTTTGTTTTGCTCACGCGATAGATTTGGAATTAAACCCTTTTACTTCATTCATCACAACGAAGAATTTTTCTTCTCATCTGAAATAAAGTCATTAAAAACAACACCAAATTTCTCTTCTAATCTCAATCTTTCTCAAGTTAACAGAGGATTGCAATTAGGTTGGATTGGTTATAAAAACGAAACTTATTTTTCAAAAATTCAAACATTAGAACCTGGACATAACTTGGTGTTAAAAAACAAAAAACTTTCAATTTCTAAATATTGGTCTTATGAATCAGAGCAAAATGCTGTTTCAAGTTCAGAAGCAGTTCAACAATTCAAAGATTTATTTGAAGATTCACTAAAATTACATGTTCGAAGTGATGTTCCAATTGGCGCAACGTTAAGCGGAGGAATTGATAGTTCAAGTATCGTTTCTTCTTTATTGAAAAATAGTTTATCATCGAATTTGGAAACATTTTCGATTTATTACGATTCGACCAAAGGATTTGATGAACGCCCATTTATTCGAACAATCGAACAAAAATATCCAAAACAATTTCAGTTGAATTATTACTCACCGAATGAACAAGAAATTGCAAAAGATTTCGATGCAATCGCTAATTCCATGGATTTTCCGCTTTCTGGCTCCTCACCTATTTCTCAGTATTATGTTATGAAATTGGCTAAAGAAAAAGGAATTAAAGTGATATTAAGTGGACAAGGCGCAGATGATTACATGGGAGGATACATGCATTCGTACTATCGACTTTATGCCGAATGGATGAAACATTTTCAATTTGGTAAACTTTCGAAAGGGATAAAAGAATATAAGAAAATTCATGCAGCAAGTAACTCAAAATTAACAAATGTATTATTGAAATCAACTTTGAGTTCATTCATGAGCGAAGATGCAATTTATAAATTTGAATACAAAAACTACTTGCCATTTCTTGGGAATCAAAAGAACGACTGGATTACTTTTGAAAATTTCTCATCCAGTAAATTAAATGAATTTCATTATGCTTTAATGAACTATTCATCCTTACCAACCTTGTTGCATTATGAGGATCGCAATTCAATGGCGCATTCAATTGAGAGTCGCGTTCCATTTTTAGACCATCGCTTAGTTGAGTTATTGTTTCAATTTCCAGATAATTTGAAAATAAACAATGGCTGGACCAAATTTGTACTTCGTCAATCAATGGAAGGTGTTTTACCAAAAGAAATTCAATGGCGCACTGATAAAAAAGGATTTGTAACACCAGGAGAAATTTTATGGCTAAGAGGTTCATTAGCTCACTTGTTAGAAATCGACTATACTCAAATATCATTTTTGGATAAAACAAAAACAAAAAACTTAATAGAAGATTTTAAAAAAGGAAATAATAAATTTGAAACCTTAGTTTGGCGAATTGCTACATTGAATCATTGGTTAAAAACCCAAATCTAATCTTCTCCAACAAACCAAAATGTTGTGTCTGTAAGACCATTAGTAGTGGTATAAACAGGATGCTTTTTCATAAAATCAAAAACAATTTTATAATGTTCGCGCTCACTATTGTCTAAAATTACGATACTCTTTTTCTTCATTTTCGGAAAGGCATAATACAAACATTCTGGTCGTGCTCTTCCATCAACTAAAACAAAATCAAGTGAATTATCTGGAATCGATTTTGCTGTCATGTAATAATTAACGTAATCTTTTCGAACATTAAATGATATATCATCTTCCATTTCAAAAGAAACATCTTTAAATAAACTTAGATCATTTTGAGCAATAAAACGATAATCCACATTATTTATCCCGCTAGTTTTGAATCTTTCAATAATCATATCATACCACTCCTTATTGTGTTCTACTGAAATTAAACGGTTAACTTTTGGAGCAGTAAATAAAGTGCTTATTCCAGAACCAAATTCCAAGCCTATCATATCTTTTGTAAGATGTTGCTTTAAGAATCTTACACTTGAAGGCGATAACCAAGGACAAGGATTATTTAACTTTCTAAAAAAATAATAACGAACTTTTAAAATAGGCCGCAAAACACGGTATAATAAATAGCCACTTTCACCTTTTGATCTAAGGTAACTTCTTTTAACTGTGAAAAAGTTTGAATCACATTCTTTTAATTTTTCAATTCGTCTATCCATTATATTCTTTAATTAATTTGAGCAACTTGCATGCTTCATTTTCCCAATTCAACTTTTTATTTACTGTATTAAAAGCATTTTCAACACGGAAATCTACTTGGTTTTTATTCGATTGGATTTCTTTTATAACCTTAACAAAATCTTCAGGATTCGATGCTTTAAAAATAAATCCTGCCATATTATCCAATAAAATTCGGTTCATTGGGTTACAATCACTGACTAATAAAGGTGCCTTTTGCATCATTATCTGAAACATTTTATGCGGAATCGTATTATCCGTGTGTTCATTTTTAACATGCGGTATTACATTAACATATGCGTTTTCTATGTAATAATTTATCTTCTTAAAAGGTTTAGGTCCTAAAAAATGGACTTTATCTAAACAATGTAAACTTGATGATAGATGTTTTAGACTATTTACATATCTTGCATGTCCATTACCAACTACTATGAATTCAATATTTTCGTTATTTTTCTTAAAAATAGAAATTGCCTGAATAACTGTTTCCAAACCACGCACGGGACTAATCCCTCCAACATAAGCAATATAAAACACATCCTTTCTAAATTTAAAATCATCTACTTCACTATTCTGTGCAAAATCAAGTTTCTCGTAATTTGAAATCACGGTTATCTTTTGAGAAGGAATATCATACTCTTTCATTAATTTCTCCTTCATTTCTTCTATCACAGCAATTATATGATCTGCTTTATGAATGTATCTTTTTTCAAACTTTTTCCATTTTGAAACACTAAAAAAAAGACTATCCTTTATCGATTTAAAAACTCCCTTAGTTGAAAATTTTAATTCTTCTAACATTTCAGGATAGTTTTCGTGAAGATCTAATATTAGAGGAAAACGTCTGTTATTACAGTTAACTACCGTTTTTATTAAAGGCAAATCATGAACATGTATTACAGAAACATTTTCATGATTTAAAAAGTTGCTCAGCGCTTTTCTAAATGGAAAGTCGATGTAAAACAAAGCAGTTAAAATGTCATTAATACCTTTTCTTGTATGTGTATAATCCTTACCTAATCGAAATATCTTAACACCATTTATAATCTCTAATCTTTTTTCTCCAGTTCTCCAACGAGTTAAAACTTGAATTGGAATTCCTGATTCTGCTATTGATTCTGCTTCTTTCCTAACTCGAATGTCTTGAGGGTAATTCCCATCTAAAATCATTGTGTAGGCCATTTTAAACTAGCTTGTTTATAATAGAAACAATTCTTTTCGTTGATTCACCATCCCAATAAATAGGAATCTTACTTTCTTTGTTTGTAAATTCAGAAATTCTCTTTACTATTTCTTCTGGATCAAAATCCATTAAAATATTTGTTCCTTCCTCTATTGTTACAGGACGCTCTGTATTTTTCCTTAAGGTAATACAAGGAATTTTTAAAAAAGTTGTTTCTTCTTGTAAGCCCCCAGAATCGGTTATTACTACATTTGAAATTGAAACTAACTTTTGAAAAGCAAAATAATCTAGAGGACTCGTAATTGTTAAATTTTTCAAATTATTTAATACAGATTGTAAATTAAACCTTTCTAAATTTTGTAATGTACGAGGGTGAATTGGAAAAAATACGTGATAAAACATGGTCAATTTTTCTAAAAGCAAAATAATATTCTCAAGTCCTTTTAATGAGTCAACATTCGAGGGTCTATGAAGTGTTAAAGTTATTAATGGACGTGAATAATTACAATCAAAAGGTAAATCTTGAGATTTAATTTGATTTTGAAAGTTAATAAGCGTATCAATCATGGTATTACCAACAAAAAATAAATGTTTTTCATTTTTACCTTCATTTAATAAATTCTCAAAACCACTTTTTTCCGTAACAAAAAAGTAGTCGGCCAATTCATCAACAATTATTCTATTAATTTCCTCAGGCATTGATCTATCAAAACTTCTTAATCCACTTTCCAAGTGAGCGAGCTTAATATTTAACTTATTAGCAACGATTGCACCAGCCAGAGTTGTATTTACATCACCTACGACTATCAATAAATCTGCTGAAATTTCAGTAAAATAATTACTTAAATGAAAAATAATATGACCTATTTGAGCAGATGGGTTTCCATTGAACTGAGGTAGTATTGTGTCAACTTGAACATTAAACTGAGAAAAAAAACTACTTGAAATAGACTCGCTATAATGCTGATTACTATGTATGATTATAAGATTATGATTTGGGTAATTTTTAAATTCTTTTCTGAATTGAGAAATCTTAACTATGTTTGGACGAGTACCAACTAAAAGAACAACTGTAGCCATTTAAAAAAAATTGAATTTTAGCAAAGATGTAAATTTATATTAAACAAAAAGAAATGAAAGCAAAAAAACTAAGCCTTAACTTCCTCTTCTTTGCAATAAGTTTTTTTCAATTCTAAACCACTTACTCCGAAGAAAGTCAACAACAAAAAGATAGAAAAAATGGAAGCATAGGTCGATCCTTTTATGAAAGATTCAGGTTCAAATTTCCAAGTAATACTATGTTTTCCTGCTGGTATCATAGCTCCTCGAAGAATATAATTCGCTCTAAAAATCTTATCTGTTTTCTTACCATCAATGTAACAATTCCAACCATCTGAATAATATATTTCACTAAAAACAGCATTCATCGGGATTGTTGAATTTGAAGTATATGCCAATTCATTCACACCGTATTTACTGAGAGAAATTGTCGCTGTTGAATCCATTTTATCAATAGGAGCTAAAAATTTTGAGAATTCCTTATTTACAATTGCAGTATTACTGAGGTTATTTTTTCCCAATGCTTCCATTTCTTCATTGCTATTTTTAACTTGCTTTACTGCAGATACAAACCAAGTTGCTCCATTTGCATTTGGATTGGAAGTTGCCTTAACCCCTTTACCAGAAATAAAATACTTGGTGTTTAACATATTTAAAACTGGCGTAAAATTCTCTTGTAAGACAACCGAATCAAAATTTGTTGCTTGAAAAAATCCCTCAATAATTTGCATTTGAGCTTGAGGATCTTTTGTCTCCTGATACTGCGCCATAATTTCAGGGCGCTTTACAATCTCTTTATTGATAAATTCCTGTCGAACTTTCATCATTTCATCATTGATATAAAAATCAACAAGCTCCTGATAACGCTTTAACTTAGCTCCGTGATAACCGCCAATACTTTTATGAAAATAACTTGTATTTGTCTCGGCAAATGGATTTGAAAACGATAGAACACGGAAATTGGTATGCAAATTTAAAACGCCAAAAGCCGCTAATGATTTTATATTTTCAGAATCTATATTTTTATAATGAATAGAAGGTAGCATTTTAGTTTCCAAAGAATTTACTTTCTCATTAAAATTTGGAATTGTGGACTTTTCATTCTCCAAAATTGAGAAATCTGCAACTTGCACAGGATTTGGTGTTGCAGCAAGAGAATTTTCCTCATAACTCTTGTATATTCCATCTTCCTCATCACTATTTAGGTAGCGACTGCAGACAGAAATGTTATCAAAAGCAACAAGAGCAATTGCAATACCAATCAATATTTTATTTGAAAGCTTTGCATAAACTGCTGCCAAAACAATTCCACAAGCCAGAATAACTAAAAAGATTGAACGTGCGAGATCACTTTTGTAAAGCGAAATTCTTGTGTCAATTAAAGCTTGTTTTAAACCATTTAATTGAGAAACATCCTGGTTCCCTTTCATTGCATCGTTGAATTGTTTTACTTCATCTACGCGTAAAAATGAACCTGAAAGCGAAGGGAAAACATAAAGTAAGATCACACTGAATACGACACCACCAGTAACATATAGGTAAACTTTCTTGTTTTCAACTAAGTCACTTTTCTTAAAAAGACGATCTAGAAAAAGTATTCCCAAAGCTGGGATCATCACTTGTAGCAAAGATAAAATCATCTTTGAATCTCTAAATTTATTGTAAAGAGGGAATTTATTTATGAAAAAATCATTAATTCCTCCGGGATCATTCGATGCCAATAAAATCGCCAAAATACTCATTGCTAAAAATGACCACTTCAAATTGTCCTTTATTAAAATCAAACCTAAAACAAAAAATGTGAGCATCAATGCACCAAAATAAAAAGCACCACCACTACTCGACTGTCCACCCCAATAGCGATTCATCTGAGCAATTTGTTCAGAATACTGGCTGTCTACATTTTCCATAGCAACTTCATCATTTCCTAGATAATCACCTCTTTCTCCTTTCGCATTTGGCGACAAGATTGAAAGGAACTCTCCAGGTCCAAAGTTGTATTCTAAAATATAATTTTTATTCAAACCTTCTTGCGCCTGAGAATTACCAGAAGTTTTTGGTTTAATTGTCAAATCTGTTGCACCACGTGTTGTATGCTTGCTGTATTCCAAAGTTGTCATAAGGTTACTTGCAGATGGTAAAACAGCTAGAATTGTTCCTATAGACAAAGCAGCAATAACTTTTCCCAACGAAATAAATTCTTTTTGTATAAGTAATCGGATACCTTCTCCAATAGCTACTGCAGTTAAAAGGAACACCAAATAATAGGTCATCTGAAGATGATTTGCCGTTAAATTCAAACCGAAAAACAAGGCAAAAATGATACTTCCTAACAGCCACTTCCCACGAAAAGCCAATAGCATTCCACCAAGTGCGGGAGCCATATAAACGATGGCATTGACTTTTGTCATATGTCCACCAGCTAAGTACAAGATATTAATTGTTGAAAATCCAAAGGCAATAGCACCTAGTATTCCGAGCCAGGGATTTATTCTCATGCAAAGCGCAAAAATATAAAACCCTAACATCGCCATAAATAAAATTCCAATTGGTCGAGGCAATCCTAACTTGAGAATAATATCTACTTTACTCAAGAAATTTGAAGAGTGTTCAACAGAAATTTGATAGGCCGGCATTCCACCAAACATGGAATTTGTCCAAAGTGGATCGATATCATTTTGCAAGCGACAATCCACAATTTCCTTTGCCATTCCTTGAAATTGCTTTACATCATTTTGCTTTAAAGAATAATCGCTGTAAAGTGGAGAAAAGTAAGCAGAAGCTAAACCAATAAAAATAAAGACAGCAATAAAATGTGGCAAAAGGTTTTTTAATAATGCTTTCATGAGTATTATTTTTTTGTGAAAGTAATAAGAATCTCCTAATTATTGATTCAGTTTGTATATGATTTAATGAGAAATAATTGATTATTCACATAAAAACTTGATGAAAATTATTTTACAGTTCGTTCAAGCATTGGAACAAACTTAAAAGTCCCAAATTCTTGAATTGAATATTCAGTTTCTTGGGTTTTAATTATTTTCAACATTTTTTGTTCTTTTCCTTCTCCAACAGGAATAATCATAATTCCACCAATTTTTAATTGCTTTATCAATTCATTTGGAATTTCTGGTGCTCCACAGGTCACCAAAATTTTATCGTAGGGAGCATACGATAAATTTCCTTTGTATCCATCTCCAAAATACATTTTTGCACTAAAATTAAAGAATCCAACCATCTGTTTTGCTTTCATAAAAAGTTCTCGATGGCGCTCAATTGAAAAGACTTTGGCGCCAATTTGACAGAGAATACACGTTTGAAATCCAGAACCAGATCCAATTTCTAGTACTTTCTCCCCTTTCTTAAGTTCCAATAAATCAGTTTGAAATGCAACAGTGTAAGGGTGAGAAATTGTTTGCCCGGATCCAATTTGAAAAGCCATATTCGTATATGCTTGTTCATCAAATGCTAAGTCTAAAAAGAAATGTCTTGGTATGGCATTAAACGCTTCCAATATATCCTTGTTCTTAATGCCCATCTCAACTAATTCTGCAATAAGAATCTTTCTTTTTCCTTGATGTTTAAACGTATCTTTTAGATGTTGCATTATTTAACTACTTTTAATTCTATCCCAACGGGACAATGATCTGACCCAAAAACATCATTGTAAATCGTAGCCTCTGATATGTTTTCTTTAAATGAATCCGAACATAAAAAATAATCTATTCTCCAACCGATATTTTTTGGGCGCGCTCCAGCACGATAACTCCACCAAGAATACTTTAGTATTTCTGGATATTTCCATCTAAATGTATCCACAAAGCCATTTTTTAAAAAATTTGACATGCCGTCAATTTCTGCTTGCATATAACCAGCTGCTTTATTGTAATTTTCTTTAGGTCGCGAAAGATCAATTGCTTGATGGGCAACATTAAAATCGCCACAAACTATTACAGGCTTATTTTTTTCTAGTTTCTTTAAATAAATCAAGAAATCTGAATCCCATTTTTGTCGATAGGACAACCGTGCAAGCTCACTGCCAGAATTTGGAACGTAAACACAAACAAGAAAAAATTTATCGTATTCTGCGCATGTTATTCGCCCCTCCTGATCGTGCTCTTCAAGACCCATATCGTAGGTAACTGAAAGTGGTTTTATTTTTGAAAAAATTGCAGTTCCCGAATATCCTTTTCGTTCTGCACTATTCGCATAAATATGATAATTAGTTAGACTAGAAATTGCTTCTATAACCTGTTCAGTACTTGCTTTCGTTTCTTGTAAGCAGATTATATCTGGAGCAACTTCTTCCATGTCTTGAACAAAAGACTTTCCTACAATTGCACGAATGCCATTAACGTTAAAAGAAATAATTTTCATAAAAAAGAAAAGCTTATAAATTTTGAAAAAATAAAAGTACTAAGAAAAATTATCCTTGGCACTTTTCTTCAGGACGAGCGCCACACAAACCACAGGATTCACCTTCTTTATTTAAAAGTGGATTATTCGATGCACAAGTGCCAGCAAATTTTCCGTCTTTTTTGAGCAAGAGTTTGATTGAAATTCCAGCAACTCCAATTGCCAATAAACCAATGGTTAATAATATTACTGCTAGCATTCTACTAAAATTTTAACAAAAATAGGAAACTATATTAGTTTTTATCGATAAGTCGACCAGAATTATAATAATTCGTCAAAATACCTAATGGAATTCCAAAATAACCCACATCTCCTATTCCAGATAATTCTGCCTTAAGTTTGCAATTACTACTTTGTAGTTCGGAGTACAAAGAAGATGCATAGTGCAAATAAATAGAATCCTTCACAAATAGATTTTTAGCTGAAAATGTTCCATTGGCAGATATGTCAATTGTAAAGAAATCGCAGGAACCTGAAAGTTCAATATCTGGAGTGCCATTACTATTGTTTAAATGGATTGTTTTTGCCTTTAATTTCAAATTAATAGAACCTGAAGTTTCATTGGCCTTTAAAGTTAATGTAGTTTCTGAAAAATCTAATGTATCCTTTGAAATTAATGTTTCTGATCCATGGTAAAAAATAGAATTTAATGTTGTAAAATGAATTTTTGCAGTGACTTTTTCTTTTTTATAGCGCAAAAATCGACATTTATTGTTGTTTTTAAGGGTCAGCTTTTCACCTTCAATGTCACTCGAAATAAAATTAATTAAATTTTCTCCTGCGTTTATTTCTATAAAATTTATAGTGTCTTGTATTAACTCATATTGAAAATAAGGACCTAAGTCTAATTGAGTAAAACTTCCAAGTGGAATAATTTTATCAATTATGCTTCCAGTAGTTTTAAAACAAGAACGATCTTCTTCTTTTTTACATGAAATAAAAAAAATCGGGACTAAAAAAAAGAAAAATAGTCGACTTAACATACTTATTTATAGTTAAATGTGTAACCCAATCCAAATTCTAAATAGTCAGCACGGCCAAAATGTGTTTTGAGATTAAAAGAACTTGTTAGTCCATTTTTAAACTGATACCTGCAGCCAATACGAGTATAAATAGGTTTATCTGTTCGGAATTTATCCTTCAAATATACTCCCATTCCTAAGACAAAATTAAAGTTATTCAATGGAACCAAATACGCAGTATAGAGTCCGATTTGTAAAATATCCATTTGTGTTTTTGGGATAGAAGGTTCGTATGAAAAAATAACTTGCTTTGAGATAAAATCTAAATTAAATTCGACACCTGCTTTCTGTCCAAAATACCTTCTTGCTGAAAATCCAGTGCCATAAACCGGATAACTTTTTCCGCCAATAGGCATTACTGAATTTCGGGAATACATTCCAAAAACATTGTAAAACCATTTATTTAATGGGAAAGAAGAAGAAGTATTTTCAGTATTTTCAATTTTTTTTCCAAGTCTTCTTCCATAACCAACAGAAATATAAGGGATATTAATCCCAAAATTTGGCATTTTGAATCCTCCATTACTAAAATGTGTCATGTCAATTCCAAGACTTAGTGAACTATTCTTAAAACGTTGAATACTTTTAATTCCAAAGCACATCATGGTGTTAAATTTTGAGCCAATCGCCACATTTTTAGGATTTTGATAATAGGAGGAATTGGAATAACCTAAGCCAGTAGCAAATTTGAAATTCATTTCAAAATTTTTGTATTTAATAAGTGGGAGTTCGGCAAATCCATATAAACCAGTGTAAGTTCCTAGTACCTTCGTATTTCCAACCGAACCAATAAAAAGTGTTGCGCCAAATGTTGGATAACGATACGCTTTATGCCAAAGTTTAGCCCCGCGAGTATGATTAAAATAGCTAATTTCAAGTGCTTTTGCTGTTTCTTTAGGTAGATGGGACATTGACTGGTGATGGATAGCTAAAAAACCTATTTTTGATTTGATTTCAAATCCTTTTTCATTAGTTCCTTGACCAAAGAATAAAAAAGGTAAGAAGCTAATAATTAAAAAAAAATGAAGTTTCCCAAACATATTTATCAAAGATAAACAAAGGTGAACGAGTATAATCTATATTTTTACAAAAAAAAATGGATTCACGACTACAAGCATTTGAAAGATTATTGACAATCATGGATGAGCTCCGTGAAAAATGCCCCTGGGACAAAAAACAGACCATTGAAAGCCTTCGCGAGTTAACAATTGAAGAAACATATGAATTGGCAGATGCAATTACCGCCAATGATTTAAACTCCTTAAAAGGCGAATTAGGCGATTTATTCTTGCATCTTGTCTTCTATTCAAAAATAGCTGAAGAACAAAAAGCATTTACTTTAACAGCTGTTTTAGATGGGATTTGCGATAAATTAGTTTACCGACACCCTCATATTTACAGCGATACTATTGTAGCTGATGAAACTGAAGTAAAAGCCAACTGGGAAAAATTAAAATTAAAAGAAGGGAAAAAATCAATTTTGGAAGGTGTTCCTACTTCGTTACCTGCATTAGTAAAGGCAATTCGAATTCAAGAAAAAGTAAAAGGAATTGGGTTTGAATGGAAAAAAAAGGAAGATGTCTGGAATAAAGTGAAAGAGGAATTGGAGGAGTTCCAAGTTGAAATTGCTGCAAATTCAAAACATATTGAAGAAGAATTTGGCGACTTATTATTTTCTTTGGTAAACTATGCACGTTTCATTAACATTTCTCCAGAAAATGCACTTGCGAAGACAAATCAAAAATTTATTCGGCGCTTTCAATTAATGGAGGAAACAATTCGCGAAGACAAGAAAAAAATTGAAAATATGAATCTTGAAGAAATGGATGTATATTGGGAAAAAGCAAAAATTAACTTAAAAAATAAAAAATGAACATAATCGAAAATCAGTTACTACTAACATTTGGGCTCTTAATTGTTGCAGTAATCATAAAACTAGTGAGCCGAAAATCTGTTAATCGCTTTTTAAATCATTTTGACTTTGACGCGAAAAGAAAACGAATTGCACATAGAATCATTAATCTTTTTCTATTTATTTTTATTACTGTAACCCTTATTTCTATATGGAATATTGACAAAAAAGATTTAATTGTATTTCTTACTTCTGTAGTGACTGTTTTAGGGATTGCATTTTTTGCACAATGGTCAATTCTTTCAAATATTACATCAAGTTTAATCTTGTTTTTTAATCATCCCCTAAAAATAGGGCAAACCATTCGTGTTTTAGACAAAGAATATGATGTGGAAGGTAAACTCGTAGATATTTCCTTTTTCTTTATGTACATTCGAAATGCAGAAGGCTATTTAATTACAATTCCGACTTCTGTAGCTTTGCAAAAAACAATGGTAACTAAAGAAGAAGTGAAAAAGAAATAATTTAAGCTACTGGATAACATAAAAAATACTTTTCAACTGGCTGAGCCAATGCTGAAATATTTAAATTATCAGAAGCTTTTGTGAGATCAATTATTTCTCCAGTCTTCATTAAAATATTAATATTTTCCTTGTCTTGATTATACGCTTTATTAGTAAGGATATCTGAATACACAAAATAATCAAGAGCTTCAGGTGTCAAATTATATAATGATTGTACACTCTTTTTTTCATTTTCAATTCTAGCTTTACTAAATGGCTCTTTTGAAATTTCAATTTTAAAAAGTTTGCGGTTCACAAGTGCCTTAGAAAGAATCGATAAAACCTGATCTGAATTATTCTGCCACTCTTTGATTGCTCCCAAAATATCATAATCATCGAGCTGAGCGAAAAAATCTAAAACTTTTGGGTTTTGCTCGAAATCTTCTTGTTTTATATCATTTTCAAGAAAAAACTTTAAGGCAGAACTTGCAAAAATTACTTCTCCGTTTTTAACCAACTCTTTTGCCCTTCGCAAAGTATAAATAAGCATGTATTCTGCAACAACAACCGTCTTATGAAGATAAACCTGCCAATACATCAAACGCCTTGCTACAATAAACTTTTCAATCGAATAAATTCCTTTTTCTTCAAGTACCAAATTTCCTTCATGCACATTTAGCATTTCAATTAAGCGCTCGCTGCCAATAATTCCCTCACTTACGCCAGAATAAAAACTATCACGATTTAAATAATCCAAGCGATCCATGTCCAATTGACTAGAAACCAACTGGTGTAAATAGGGCTTTTCATACTTGTTTTGAAAAATTAAAAGTGCTCTATTTAAATCTTCTCCAAATTCTGAACTTAAGCGATCAATAAAATAACCAGATATTTTCTCGTGACTAACTCCACAAACAATATCGTATTCTAATGCATGGCTAAACGGTCCGTGGCCGATATCGTGAAGTAAAATTGCTAAATAAACAGCACGTTCCTCCTCCGAGGAAATATCATTTCCTTTTCTACGAATTGTTGAAACTGCCTGAGTCATTAAATGCATCGCTCCCAAAACATGATGAAAACGTGTGTGAATTGCACCTGGATAAACAAGATGACTTAAGCCTAATTGCATAATTCGACGGAGTCGTTGCATAAAGGGATGTTCTATGACATCAAAAATAATTTCGTCAGGTATGGAAATAAAACCATAGACTGGGTCGTTAACTATTTTCTTCTTGTTATTTCGATTTAAGTTCGGTCGCAATTGATTAACTTTAGAATAATTATTCAAAGCTATTAAAAATAAGGCAAATGCAAGGTAAAATTCTTTGGGCAGATGATGAAATAGAATTATTAAAGCCGCATATTCTTTTTTTAGAGAATAAAGGTTACTCAGTTGATGGAGTAACAAATGGTTCTGATGCAGTAGATAAATGCCATGAAAAGAGCTACGATATTGTCTTCCTAGACGAAAATATGCCTGGACTTTCTGGGCTTGAAACCTTATCTCAGATAAAAGAAGCTTTTCCACTCGTGCCGGTTGTAATGATAACAAAAAGTGAAGAGGAACATATAATGGAAGAAGCAATTGGAAGTAAAATTGCAGATTACCTCATCAAACCTGTTAATCCAAATCAAATTTTATTGAGCATCAAAAAAATTCTTGATAAGAGTAAATTGGTTTCACAAAAAACAAATTCTAATTATCAGCAAGAATTTCGCCAGCTAGGAATGCTTTTAAACGGGAGATTGGATGCCGAAGAATGGAAAGAATTATACGCGAAACTAGTTTTTTGGGAAATAGAACTCGATACAATTGAGGAATCTGGAATGCGTGAAATTCTAGAAATGCAAAAAAAAGAAGCCAACAAGCTTTTTGCAGATTTTATTGAAGATAACTACCTTGATTGGCTGAACGGAACAGAAGAAGCTCCTTTAATGATTCAGAATGTTATAAAAAACAAAATAGCCCCGAAAATTGGAAGCGAAAAAATAGCAGTTCTACTAATTGACAATTTGCGCTTTGATCAATGGAAAATGATCGAGCCTATTTTCGCAAAGTATTTTGTTAAAGATGAAGAAGAAATTGTTTATTCTATTCTTCCAACCGCCACACACTATGCTAGAAATGCATTTTTTGCAGGTTTACTTCCATCTGAAATTGAAAAACGCTTTCCTCAGCTTTGGAAAAATGAAGATGATGAAGGTGGAAAAAACATGCACGAACAAGATTTCCTAGAGGCTCATTTAAAGCGTTTGGGAAAAAATGTAAAGTGGAGCTATAATAAAATTACAAAAGTTGAAGCAGGCAAAAAATTAAGCGAGCAATTTCATCTTATTAAAGAGAATGACGTTAATTTCATTGTCTATAATTTCGTAGATATGCTTTCTCATGCTAGAACCGAAATGGAAATCATCCGTGAATTGGCAGAAGATGAGGCGGCTTATCGTTCTATCACTGTTTCCTGGATTGAACATTCTCCACTTTTAGAAATTATTAAAAAAATTGCGGAAGCTGGTATAAGGCTAATGATTACAAGTGATCATGGAACAATAAAAGTAACTAATCCCGTTCGAATTGTGGGAGAAAAAAGCACTAATTCTAACTTGAGATATAAAGTTGGAAGAGGTTTAAACTATAATAAAAAAGAAGTTTTTTCTGTTCAAAATCCTCAGGAAGCTTTTTTGCCAAAACTAAAAATGTCTTCTGAATTTGTTTTTGCAAAAGGTCAAGATTTTTTTGTTTACCCTAACAATTACAATCATTTTGTTAATTATTACGAAAATACTTTTCAACATGGGGGAATTTCAATGGAAGAAATTTTAATTCCATATATCAACCTTAAGCCAAGATAAGTATCATTATTTTAAAACTCTTTTCTGTTTAGAACGTTTCAAAATAAGGGAATGCTTAACTTTGTACTTGACTATGACAGAAATCATTAAAAAACCTTTCAATGTTCGTGAAATCCGGGAAGAATTTCCTGCTTTAAGGCAAGAAATTTATGGCAAAAATTTAATCTATTTTGATAATGGGGCAACTTCTCAAAAACCACAAATCGTTTTAAATGCCATAAATAAATTCTACTCGAAAGAAAATGCGAACATTCATCGCGGTGTTCATTTTATGAGTCAAAAAGCCACAACAGAATTTGAAGAAGCACGAAAGCAAATTCAACACTTTATTAATGCACGAAAAGCAGAAGAAATTATTTTTACGAAAGGGACAACTGACGGAATAAATCTTGTTGCATCGTCTTATGGAGAATTATTAACCGCCGGAGATGAAATTTTAATTACTGCAATGGAACACCATTCTAATATTGTTCCGTGGCAAATGCTTTGTCAAAGAAAAGGTCTGATACTTCGTGTAGCTCCAATTAATTTAAAAGGAGAATTAATCGAAGAGGAATTTGATAAATTGCTTTCGAAAAAAACAAAATTATTGGCGATTACCCATATTTCAAATACACTTGGTACAATTAATCCAGTTAAAGAATTAACACAAAAAGCACATGCTGTTGGAGCTAAAGTACTATTAGATGGAGCTCAAAGTATTCAACATATGAAAATCGATGTGAAAGACCTAGATTGCGATTTTTATGTTTTTTCAAGCCATAAATTATTCGGCCCTACTGGCATTGGAGTTTTATATGGAAAAGAAGATCTGTTAGATCGAATGCCGCCTTATCAAGGTGGTGGAGATATGATTTCACGAGTTACGTTTGAACAAACAAGTTATAACGAATTGCCTTTTAAATTTGAAGCTGGTACACCACATATTGCTGGTGGTATTTGCTTAGGAACTTCTGTTGGCTTTTTAAACTCAATTGATCTTGATGGAGCTCAAAAACACGAAGCAGAATTAACAAAATATGCCGAACATCTTTTAGATACATTTGAAGGATTACACATTATTGGTGAAGCCAAAAATAAAACGAGTGTTATATCATTTACTATAGATGGAATTCACCCTTTTGATATTGGAACCTTACTTGATAAACAGGGAATTGCTGTTCGCACCGGTCACCATTGCACGCAACCACTGATGGATTTTTATAAAATTCCCGGAACTACACGCGCTTCCTTTTCCTTTTACAATACCAAAGAAGAAATTGACTTATTTGTGGAGGCAGTAGAAAAAAGTATAAACATGTTGAAATAATGGCAATTCAAACTATCCAAGAAAAACAAGAAGAAATCGTTTCAGAATTTGAGATGTTTGACGATTGGATGGCTAAATACGAATACTTAATCGATCTTGGGAAAGATTTACCCCTGATTCAAGAAGAATTAAAAACAGAGGAGCGTCTAATTGAAGGTTGTCAATCTCGTGTTTGGCTAAATGCAGCCTTTACTGATGGGAAAATGCAGTTTTCAGCAGATTCAGAAGCAATTATTACGAAAGGGATTATTGGTTTATTAATTCGAGTTTTAAATGATGAGCATCCAGAAACTATTCTAAAAACTGATTTAAAATTTATTTCTGATATTGGACTTCAAGAACACCTTTCTCCAACTCGGGCTAATGGATTAAATGGCATGATAAAGAAAATGAAAATGGAAGCACTTAAATACATTCAACACTAAAATGGAAGACCTAGAAAATAAAATTGTGAGCATGCTAAAAACAATCTATGATCCAGAAATTCCTGTTGATGTATATGAATTGGGTTTGATTTACGAGGTAAAAATAGATAAAGAAGGAAATGTTACAATTGAAATGACGCTTACTTCCCCAAATTGCCCTGTTGCTGAAAGTATGCCGAAGGAAATCGAAGATAAAGTTGCAACTGTTGAAGGTGTTCTAAGCTCCAAAGTGAACATTGTATTTGATCCACCATGGGACAAAGACATGATGAGTGAAGAAGCAAAATTAGAATTGGGCTTTCTGTAAATTACTTTTTTCTAAGGGTAAATCGCTTGAGTTTATAGTTTAAATAATCGTAATATTCGATCAATAAAGCATCTTTAGTTAAAACAATAATTCTAAATTTATCCGAAAGACTCCCAAAACCACCCTGAAATATTTCCAATTGTTCTCCTTTATTATTTAAAATAAAAGTTGCTGAATTGTAGTCAAGTGTGTCATAAATTATCAATGGAACTTCTGATAAATTTTCATAAGAAAAAGCGAATGTTGCAGAACAAACTTTTGTATTCGATTGAAATTCTATTGTTCCTGTTGGTGAATCATCATAAAATGTGAATCCTTGTCCATCTACAATTCTCGCCTGAGTTACTTCCCAAATGCCATCCAGTTTATTATATGCTCGATTTTCTTTTGAACAAGCGAATAAAAAGACTATAAGAATCAGAAAAAGTCCACGAATCATAAAGCAGCTTGTATCATAGCTAGCATCCCAGTTTTTAAACACGTTGAATCTACATCAAACTTTGGATGATGAACACTATAAATAATTCCTTTTTCCTTATTTCCAACTCCCAAACGGAAAAAACAAACTGGAATAGTCTGACTGTAAAATGAAAAATCTTCAGAAGTCATGCGAAGTGCTAATCCCTCAATCTTTTCCGGACCAAAGAAAGATTCAAATTTTGTTTTTAATTTTTCTGTAAGTTCTTCATTATTCTTTAAAAAAGGATAACCTTTTGAAATGATCAAATTAACATTTCCTTTGTACTTATTTTCCAAGTTATTTGCTAAATCCATTAAAAGAATAGCTGCCTTTTCCCTCCATTCTTCATTCATAGTTCGAAAAGTGCCTTTTATTTCTGCACGTTCAGGAATTACATTTGTAGCACCAAGTGCGTCAAAATGTCCAAAACTAATTACGCATGGAACTTCCCTAGGACAAGATTTATGAATGATGTTTTGTGCTTCAATAATAAATTCTGAACCTATTAGAATTGGATTTATACATTTCTCTGGCATAGCCCCATGACCACCAACACCAATAATTTCAATATGAAGTTCATCACTAGATGCCATATACAATCCAGATCGCATTCCCAATTTACCAACTTCTATTTCTGGGAAAACATGAAGAGCATACATTTCCTTAACTTTTGGGTTTTCTAAGACTCCTGCTTCAATTAGTAAACTTGCACCACCTGGATTTTTTTCTTCTCCTGGTTGAAAAATTAGTTTTACAGGATGTTCTAAGTCCTCACGTAATTCAAAAAGAATCTCTGCAGCACCAAGCAAAATAGATGTATGAACATCATGTCCACAAGCATGCATTATTCCGTCAACTTTTGACTTATAAGACGCTGTATTTTGCTCCTGAATCGACAAGGCATCTAAATCTGCGCGCAAACCTATGCAAGCTTGATTTTCTGAATGTTTAGAAGAACGAATAATGCCAATAATTCCAGTTCCAGCGACACCTTTTTCATAGGGAATTCCAATTTCTTTGAGCTTTGCTGCAACATATTCCATTGTATTAAATTCCTTGTAGGAAAGCTCTGGATTTTGATGCAAATGCTCCCTGTAGCCCTTTATTTTTTCATAAATAGCAGAAACTTTAGTAGTAAGTAATTCTTTTAGCTCAAGATTCATCTGAAGAAATTGAAGTGTAGCCTGAAAGAATCATTCGAAAAGAAATATATGCCATTAAAATTCCAAAAAGTAATTGTACAAGACCTGGGGATATTTTTAAGGATAATTTTGATCCAAAATATGCACCTACTATAAATGTCATTGCGATTACTAGGCCATATTCCCATTTAACATTTCCACTCTTCCAATAATTTAATACTGCAAAAGAAACAACTGGAAGCATTAACACAAATAAACTTGTTCCTTGTGCTTGATGCTGCGTTAATCCCAAAAGAAAAACAAGTGCAGGAACAATGATGATCCCGCCACCCACTCCAACAAAGCCGCTTAGCAATCCTGCAAAAAGACCAATTGAAACAAGCATAAAAATTGTCTGTGGAGTCATATGAATTATTTTACCAAAGATATAAATGATTTTTAAAACTTATACTTTTCAATTATTAGTACTAACTAATCTACCATTAAATTACAGCCACGCAAATCGGATTGTTCCATTCTGCCTTCCAAAATAAAACCGCCAGGCACATTTCTTCCTAAATCTTGTGTAGCAATAAAACTACAACTGTGAATATTTGCTAAGTCGATAACATTGATCGCTCCTTTTCCACTTCCTTCAATTAAAGTTAAAGGATCATGTACTTCTCTAAAAAGAACTTTCATCCATGGTGGACATGAAAATATACCCTCTTCGAAACTATAAGCCTGAGAAAGTAATTCTGTCATACCGTATTCTGAGGAAACAAAGGGAACATTTAAACCTTTCATCAATTCAAGATGAAGTGATTTTTTTGAAATTTCTTTTCGGCGCCCTTTCATTCCACCGGTTTCAATAATTAGCGCATCTTTCAAATCAATTTTCTTCTCTGCTAAATCCAATAAGGCATATGAAACACCAAAAATCACAACTTTTTTACCTGAAGCGCATGCTTTTTTATAGCGAATTTCGATTTCCTCAGGTTCATTTAACAAAAAACCAGATAAGTTATTTGCTGTATCGCTTATCAATGTATCTACCATGTAAACCAAACTTGAATTCCCCTGCTCTTGGTAATTTGGTAATAAAGCTAATATAACGTGATCAGAAATAGCACCAAAAAATTGTCTATAAATCGCTCTAAAATTAGATTCATACAAATTGATGTCACGAACAATGTGTTTACTGCGAGCACTATTTCCAGTCCCACTGCTTAAAAACAAAATATCTTTACCGCTTTTTTGACCGCAATAAATTTCATTAGTCTTAAAGAATTCAATCGGTAAAAATGGAATTTCTTCTAAAGACTTTGCATTTTGACGATTTAATAGGTGGACATAATCTCTATAAATACTACAATTTTTTAGTTGATAATGAAAGACCTCTAAGGCAATTCTCTCGAAATCTGCATCAGATTTTATTGCTAGTAAATTTGAAAAATCAACCATGTAGCAAAGTTAGGAGAATAAATTGTTCGAGAATGTGATTACCTTTGAACTTTCAAGAAACAAACTTGTTCTTAAATAGGATAAAATAATTTTAAAATGAAAAAAACAGGAGTTTTACTCTTACAATTAGGAACACCGGATAGTCCAAGCACAAGAGATGTGCGGAGCTATTTATCCGAATTCTTAAATGATGGTAGAGTAATCGATATTCCCTGGCTCCTGAGAAAAATATTGGTAAATGGTGTCATTGTTCCTTTTCGAGCTCCAAAATCAGCAAAAATCTATAAAGAATTGTGGGAGCATGGAAAAGGTGTTTCTCCTCTTTTAGAAAACTCTCTTGCAGTTCAGGAAAAAGTGCAAGAAGCATTTAAGGGTGAAAATATCACAATAGAAATGGCTATGCGTTATAAAAATCCATCAATGGAATCTGTACTAGAAAAAATGCGCTTAGCAAATTACGACCAAATTATAATTCTCCCTCTTTTTCCACAGTATGCTAGTGCATCTTCCGGTTCAGCAATTGAAAAAGCAATGCAAATTATCAGAAAATGGTGGGTAATTCCAGAAATTAAAATAATAAACCAGTTTTGGGACAATCAAGGCTACATTGACTCTATCGTTGAGCGGGCAAAAGAATTTAATTTAGCAAGTTTTGACCATATACTATTCTCCTATCATGGTCTCCCAGAAAGACAAGTTGATAAAGTATACGAAGGAAAAGATTTATGTGGCGATCAACCCTGCGAGAGTGAAGTAAACGAAAAAAATAAATTTTGCTACAAAGCAACTTCCTTTGCAACTACGCGACTCATTGCTGCAAAACTTGGTATTACTGAATCGCACTACACCGTTTGTTTTCAATCACGCTTGGACAAAAAGTGGCTGACTCCATTTTCTGATAAAGTAGTAGAAGAATGGGGTAAAAAAGGCGCCAAGAATCTATTGGTTTTTAGTCCTGCTTTTGTTGCAGATTGCCTAGAAACAATCATCGAAATTGGCACAGAATACCAAGAAATTTTTGAAAAACATGGAGGCAAAAAAGTTCAGCTTGTTCCAAGTTCAAATACTCACCCTCTTTTTATAAATGGCTTAGTTCAGCTAATTAAAGAACGGATTTAATAAAAAAAATATCTTAAATTTGCATTCTATTAAAATCAAAAAATAAATGAACAACACTTCAGAAAAATTAGCACACAAGGTAAAAGACATAAGTCTTTCTGCTTGGGGAAGAAAAGAAATTAGATTGGCAGAGGCAGAAATGCCCGGCTTAATGGCCTTACGTGAGGAATATGGTGCTTCTAAACCCTTAGCTGGAGCTCGTATTGCAGGTTGCTTACACATGACCATTCAAACAGCTGTTTTAATTGAAACTTTAATTGATCTTGGAGCAGAAGTTTCTTGGTCATCTTGTAATATTTTCTCTACGCAAGATCATGCCGCTGCTGCTATTGCTGCTGCTGGAATTCCTGTTTTTGCTTGGAAAGGAATGGGAGAAGAAGAATTTGATTGGTGTATAGAGCAGACAATTTTTGCTTTTAAGGATAATCAACCCTTGAACATGATTTTAGATGATGGTGGAGATCTAACAAATATGGTTTTTGACCGTTTTCCAGAATTAACTGCAGGAATAAAAGGACTTTCTGAAGAAACAACAACTGGTGTTCACCGTTTATACGAACGTGTTAAAAATGGTACGCTCGTAATGCCTGCGATAAACGTAAATGATTCTGTTACTAAATCAAAATTTGATAATAAATATGGCTGTAAAGAATCTTTAGTAGATTCCATTCGTAGAGCAACAGATACAATGATGGCAGGAAAAGTTGCCGTTGTTTGTGGCTACGGAGATGTTGGAAAAGGTTCGGCTGCTTCTTTAAAAGGTGCAGGAGCTCGTGTAATTGTTACTGAAATTGATCCGATTTGTGCACTTCAAGCTGCAATGGATGGTTTTGAAGTGAAAAGATTAGACACTGTTGTTCATTTAGGAGATATCATTGTTACAACTACAGGAAATAAAAATATCGTAGTTGGAAGACACTTTGAAAAAATGAAAGATAAGGCAATTGTTTGCAACATTGGACATTTCGACAATGAAATTGATATGGCTTGGTTAAATGGAAATCACGGACATACAAAGAATGAAATTAAACCTCAAGTTGACTTGTATAACATCAACGGAAAAGACATTATTGTTTTGGCTGAAGGTCGTTTAGTAAACTTAGGTTGTGCTACAGGACATCCATCTTTTGTGATGTCTAATTCATTCACAAACCAGACATTGGCACAAATAGAATTATGGCAAAATTCTGCCAATTACAAAAATGATGTGTACATGCTTCCTAAATATTTAGATGAAAAAGTAGCACGTTTGCACCTTGCAAAAATTGGTGTAGAATTGGAAACACTTTCAAGCGATCAAGCTGATTATATTGGAGTTGCTGTTGAAGGACCATTTAAAGCAGAGCACTACAGATATTAAGAATCGAATGGGAAGTAATAATTCCTGATTTTAATCAAAAAAAAGGCGAGTAAAACTCGCCTTTTTAATTTAATAAAGCTAAATACTCTTATGTATTTGCATTCATTGTATCCAAAACATCCATAACACCTTTGACCGCTTCTGCTGACTCTGCCAACAAGGCTTTTTCTGCAGCATTTAATTTCAATTCTATAATTTTTTCGATGCCGTTCTTTCCAAGAATAACTGGAACACCTAGATAAATGTCTTTCATGCCATATTCTCCTTGTAGCCAAGCACAAACTGGAAATATTCTTTTTTGATCGCGTACTACTGCTTCAACCATTTGTGCAGCTGCAGCTCCCGGAGCATACCAAGCAGAAGTTCCTAATAATTTAACCATCTCGCCTCCACCAAATTTAGCGCGTTCGATAATTTCATTCAATTTACTTTCTTCGATTAATTCAGTTACCGGAATTCCACCAACAGTTGTATAACGTGGTAATGGAACCATTGTATCTCCATGTCCTCCCATCAATACAGCCTGAATATCTTTTGGAGAAACATTTAATTCTTCTGCTAAAAATGCTCTATAACGCGCTGTGTCCAATACACCTGCCATTCCAAATACTTTTCTAGAATCTGTTTTTGCGTGTAAATAAGCACAATAGGTCATCACATCTAAAGGATTAGAAACGATAATTATGATTGCATTTGGAGAATATTTTACAATGCTTTCAGTAACTGACTTTACGATTCCTGCATTGGTCGCTATAAGATCGTCACGTGACATTCCAGGTTTGCGGGGTAGACCAGAAGTGATAACCACAACATCTGAATCTTTTGTTTTTTCATAATCATTTGTCGAACCTACTGTTCTTGAATCATACAAATTTATGGGAGATGTTTGCCAAATATCAAGAGCTTTACCTTCTGCAAATCCTTCTTTGATATCCAATAAAACAATTTCATTGGCAATTTCTCTTTGAGCGAGAACATCTGCACAAGTTGCGCCAACATTTCCGGCTCCTACGACTGTTACTTTCATTTATCTACTTTAAGTTGGTTAGAATTTAATTATGACTGCGAATTTAGTGAATTTAAGTAAAATTTGTTTTTTTATTCAACATAAATAATAAATCACTTAATTTAGAGGCAACCATTATAGAATTGATGCGTTTTTAAAATGTTGAAAAATTGGAGAATAAAGAACATTTAAAATTAATTGTCGAAGGCTGTGTCCGCGGAGAACGTAAATCGCAAGAGGCACTGTTTAAACAACTTTATGGTAAAATGTTAGTAGTTTGTTATCGGTACATTAACGATAAAGATGTTGCTCAAGATGTTCTTCAAGATGGATTCATAAAGGTCTTTGACAAATTGGGGGTTTTTGATTTTAGCGGTTCTTTCGAAGGTTGGGTGAGAAGAATTATTGTAAATACAGCAATTGATTCAATCCGAAAATCGAAGAAAAATCCATTTTTAAGTAATCAAGATACTGATTTTAAACAAGAAGCAGTAGACGAAATGGTAGAAAAAGAGGAACTAGAATTTAAAACTTTAAAAGCAGAAGTAGCACTTGAAGCAATCTCAAAATTGTCTCCAGCCTACAGAACTGTCTTTAATCTCTTCGTTTTAGAAGATTTCTCACATAGAGAAATTGCAGAAATGCTAGGGATTAACGAAGGAACATCAAAATCCAATTTGGCAAAAGCAAAAATGAATTTGCAACGCATATTAACTGAAAAATTCAAATACATCGAATCATGATGAATAAGAATATTGATGAATTAATTAAAAGCGCACTCGAAGGGCATGAAATGCCCTTCGATAACAATGCGTGGAATTCATTTGAAAAAAAATTGAATAAGCCGAATGCACCAATCAAACCTTTTAAATTTTGGTTTTTTGGAACTTCTATAATTGCAGTCATAACGATTAGCTCCTTGCTTTATTTTTCTTCTAAACAAGAAGAAAATAATGATAAACCAGTAGAACAAAAAATGGATCTTATTGAAAAATCAAACTCTCAGAGTACTACTTCTAAGAAAACTAAAACAGAAAAAACAAAGGGGATTCAAGATGAAAAGATTAGTTCTAATGAACTAGAAGCTAAAGAAGATGATAAAAAGGAAACTAAAACAAACCTGATTTTACCAGAAGTAAATGAAGTTTTAGTGAAAGAAATCACTAAAGATTTGAAACTTGATGAGGAAATGCCTAATCCAAAAAAGGGAAATAGTGTTAATACAAAAAAAGTAACAGAGCCTGATGTGCCAAGTTTTTCAAATAAATGTCTTGGAGAGAATTTAAAGGTTATCAATAAAAATGATGAAGGGATGACACTTATCTTTCCAAGTGGAAAAAAAGTAAGTGTGGCTGAGTCAGCAACTGAAAATATTAAACTATCTGAAGAAGGAAAATATGAACTGCTTGTAAATTCAAAACAAAAAGAAACATACAACAGTTTCTTTAGCGTATTTGAGAATCCAAGAGCAACTTTACTTGTGGAAGATGAGTTAAATTATGAAACTGGATTGCCAATTATTAGAGGAGAGGTTCAAACTTTTGAAGAATCTATAAAATGGAAGGTCGATAAAGTAGTTAGCGCAAACGCTTCTAAAGCAAAAATAGCTGCTTTTTATTTCTTTGAAAAAGGACAATTTGAATTAGAAGTTATTGTTTCGAATGAAAAAGGTTGTTCATCTATAGAAAGAAAAACAATTAGTATATCTGAAAACTACAATTTATTAGCAGTAAATGCCTTTGATCCACTTTCTAGTGATAGCAGAAAAAATACATTTATGCCATATGCCTTATCCAAGCGAAATAGCGCGTTTTCATTAATAATCATCGATCCAGACAACGGAGGAATCATTTTTGAAAGCTCAGATGCCTCAAATCCTTGGGATGGAATTGACAAACGAAATGGAAAGTTAGTAAGCGAAAGCAAGACATTTATTTGGAAAGTGACTCTCTCTTCTCCAGAAAAAAATGAGAAAGCTGTTTATAAAGGGACAATCACTCGAATATAAATCGGTCTTTTATTTTTTAGTATCGGAATAATCTTCAAAATCTTCAGTTAGTTCTTGAGTTACAACTTTTGTTACAGAAATTGGAATGAAATCTACAACAACATTTGTTTTATCCAAGCCAAAATCTTCTGCAGGTTTAAGGCCTGTTGACTTAACAAAACGATATGTTTTCACACATAAAGTTTGAAATGCTGTTAAAGCATTGTCAGTTGATACTCGGGAATTGAGAACAACAAACTTAAAGTCAATTGAATCAATTTTTCCTCGAACTGAGTTAAAAATACTATCATTTGTTAACTCTCCTTTCTCTACCATGTGAGCATGAATTTTTCGCATCATGTACTCAATTCTGTGTTCCTCCTTAAAGCCCAATTGTAAACTAACATAATAACAAGATTTATCAATTATTTCTTTTACATGGTAGTGAACTTCCCATGGCTCATTTAAAATATCGACATGCAAAAACCAAATTACACCCGCTTTTCTAGGTTTTTTCCGAAATAATGAATAATAAACAGATAAATCTAATTTATCTGAGGAATCACTGCGTGTTGGAAAAACAAGATTTGAAGCCTCATAAAGAATTTCCTTATCATTTCTTACAGAATTTAAAAGTGGAATTACCTCACTCATTGGAATATATTCTGTGATACTTGTCCTTAATTCACGTGCTTTATAATACAAATAAAGTATACTAAAAAAGGAACTTGCTAAAATTAAGGTAAACCAACCTCCATTTACAATTTTACCTAGATTTGAAAGTAGGAATACCCCTTCAATTAACAAGAAGATAATAAACACAGCTAAATACAAATACTTTGCTTTTGGGTATTTTAGCATTAACAAGAAAGCAAGAAGAATAGAGGTCATCACCATATCGATAGTAATAGCCAGACCATAGGTATGCTCCATTGCACTTGATTTTTTAAAAATGACAATTACCAACAAGCAACCTGCCATTAGAAACCAATTGATAAAAGGAATATAAATTTGACCCTTATGATCTGAGGGGTATTTAATCTTCAAATTAGTCCAAAGCTTTAATTTTATTGCCTCATTCATCAAGGTAAAAACACCTGTTATCAATGCTTGAGATGCAATAATTGTTGCCGCAGTTGCAATTGTTATGGCAAAAGGAAGTAGAAATTCAGGGACCATTTTATAGAAAACTGTTTTAGAACCTAATTCTAAGCCTGGAGTAAGGCATAAAGCAGCTTGCCCCAAATAATTAGTGACTAATAAAACAGAAACAAAACTCCAACTAATTCGGATGTTCCCCTTTCCGCAATGACCTAAGTCTGAATAAAGTGCTTCAGCTCCAGTGGTACATAAAAATACAGAACCCAAGACCGCAAAGCCACCATCTACATTGGCTACTAAATTATAAGCCCACCATGGATTAAATGCCTGAAGTACAGCTGTGTTTTGCGCTATATTTATGAATCCTATAAAACCCAAAAATGCAAACCAAATCAACATGATAGGACCAAAAAACTTTCCTATTAACACAGTTCCAAACTGTTGAATAGAAAATAAAACAACAACAATTCCAATTACAATAGGAATTACAGGTGTGTCAGGAAAATAAATATTTAATCCTTCTACGGCAGAAGAAATAGAAATTGCCGGTGTGATAAACCCATCTGCCATCAAAGTTGCACAACCAATTAAGGCCAAAATTATAACCCAAGAAGTTTTCTTATTTTTTAATAAAGCAAAGAGCGCGAAAATACCCCCCTCACCCTTATTGTCAGCATTCAGCGCAAAGAAAACATATTTGACTGTTGCTAATAAAATTAAAGTCCAAATAACGCAAGATAAACCACCCAAAATAAAATCAGGTGCAATTCTTGTTCCACCTCCAGTTATTGCTTGGAAAACATATAAGGGTGATGTTCCAATATCACCAAAAACAATTCCTGATGCAATTAATATTCCTGCTAGAGAAATCTTATGTGAAGAGTCTGACATTTAAAAATTTTGTTAAAATTAATTTAAAATTTAAAACAACACCTTATTTGAATGAAATAGTACAGCACTCTACATACAAATAAATGAAAAACACTATATTTACTCCCATTCATTGCCCACGTGGTGAAATTGGTAGACATGCCAGCTTGAGGGGCTGGTGCCTTCAGTGGTGTGCTGGTTCGAATCCAGTCGTGGGCACATTTTTTATATAAAAACTAAACGAAAATATACTTTAGATTAAGAAAAAAACCAAACTATAGCGCAATAAAAAAGGGGCAAAAGCCCCTTTCTTATTAATAATTTATTTTTTAAACTTGTTCTAAAAGTTCATCGTAAGCTTCTTGAGAACCTACAATCATTTTTTGATATTCACGAACACCTGTTCCCGCAGGAATTAAGTGCCCAACGATCACATTTTCTTTTAGACCTAATAAATGATCTACTTTTCCTGCGATAGCTGCCTCGTTTAACACTTTTGTAGTCTCTTGGAAAGATGCTGCAGAAATGAACGATTGAGTTTGAAGTGAAGCTCTCGTAATTCCTTGAAGCAAGGAAGTAGAAGTTGCAGGAATTGCCTCGCGCGCTTCAACGATTTGTTTGTCTTCTCTTTTCAAGCGAGAATTCTCGTCTCTCAATTTTCGAACTGTCACTAATTGACCTTTTTTAAATTCCGTAGAATCTCCAATTTCTTTTACAAACATCAAACCATACAATGCATCGTTTGCCTCCATAATATCTGCTTTATGAACAGATTGTCCTTCAAGGAAACGCGTATCTCCTGATTCGCTAATTTCAGCTTTCAACATCATCTGACGAACGATAACTTCAAAGTGTTTATCGTTAATTTTTACACCTTGCAAACGATAAACCTCTTGAATTTCATTCACGATGTACTCTTGTACTTTCGTTGGGCCTTCAATATTTAAGATATCATTTGGTGTAATTGCACCATCAGAAAGCGGTTGACCAGCTCTAACGAAGTCATTTTGTTGAACTAGAATATGTTTTGCCAATGGAACCAAGTAATTTTTAACCTCTCCAAATTTCGAAGTGATTTTAATTTCTCTGTTACCTCTCTTGATATTTCCAAAAGTAGCGGTACCATCAATTTCTGAAACAACAGCAGGGTTAGAAGGATTTCGTGCTTCGAATAATTCTGTTACACGAGGAAGTCCACCAGTGATATCTCCCGTTTTACCTGACAATCTTGGTATTTTCACAAGAATCTCTCCTGCTTCCAACTTATCACCCTCAGCTACAGAAATGTGTGCATTTACAGGAATTGAATATTCGCGTAAAATTTCTTTTGTTTTAGGATCGATAATATGAATCGCTGGACTCTTCTTTTTATCTCTTGTTTCTATGATTACTTTTTCTGTAAATCCAGTTTGCTCATCAACTTCTTCGCGGTAAGTAATATTTTCAACTACATCGTCAAAAACAACTTTACCTGCAACCTCAGAAATTATTACAGCATTGTATGGGTCCCACTTACAAATTACATCGCCTTTTTTGATTTTCGTATTGTGAGAAACAAATAATTCTGATCCATAAGGGATATTAGTAGTCATAACTGTAATTCCTGTTTTCTCGTCTGAAATTTTCAATTCAGCAGAACGACCAACAACAATTAATTTAACAGAACCATCAGCATTTTTCTTTTCTATAGTTCGTAATTCATCTATTTCTAATTTACCATTTGCTTTCGCTTTTAAATCAGAAATATCCGTAGTATTTGAAGCCGTACCACCCACGTGGAAAGTACGCAATGTTAACTGTGTTCCTGGCTCGCCAATTGATTGAGCAGCAACAACACCAACAGCATCTCCAATTTGAGCTAGACGGTGATTCGAAAGGTTTCTTCCGTAACATTTAGAACAAACACCACGTCTCATTTCGCAGGTAAGAACTGAACGAATTTCAACTTCTTCAATTCCTTCTTTTTCAATCGACTTTGCTACATCCTCAGATATAATTTCTCCTGCAGCAACAATGATTGTTTCTGATTCCGGTAAATATATATCATGAACAGAAGTTCTACCTAAAATACGATCGTATAAAGGCTCAACAATTTCATCATTTTTCTTGAGTGACGTTGCAACAATTCCTCTTAAAGTTCCGCAGTCATTTAAATTAATAACAACATCTTGTGCAACATCCACCAAACGTCGGGTTAAGTATCCTGCATCCGCTGTTTTCAAAGCTGTATCTGCAAGACCTTTTCGCGCACCGTGTGTTGAAATGAAGTATTCAAGAATTGATAATCCTTCTTTAAAGTTTGATAAAATTGGATTTTCAATGATTTCCTGAACAGAAGCTCCAGACTTTTGCGGTTTCGCCATTAATCCACGCATACCAGAAAGCTGACGAATTTGCTCTTTCGAACCACGAGCTCCAGAATCAAACATCATGTAGATAGAATTGAAACCTTGACGGTCTGTCTTCAATTGCTCCATCAATGTATGCGTCAAACGAGAGTTTGTATGCGTCCATATGTCGATAATTTGGTTGTAGCGCTCATTGTTTGTAATAAGACCCATGTTATAATTACCCATAACATCTTTCACATCACCATGTGCTTTTTCAACTAATTTTTCTTTTTCCTTAGGGATAATAATGTCATCCAAGTTGAAAGACAAACCACCTCTAAATGCCATTTCATAACCCAAACCTTTGATATCATCTAAGAATTGAGCAGTTCGGGAAGTTCCACAAATTTTCAATACTTCTCCAATAATATCTCGCAATGCTTTTTTCGTAAGTACATCATTGATGTATCCAACTTCTCTTGGAACTTTCTCATTAAACATAACTCGTCCGCAAGTCGTCTCAATTAACATTAATTCAGGTTCTCCTGCTGCATTTAGGTCATATGATTTCACCTTTAAGTGAGCATGTAAATCTAATTTTGCTTCATTGTAAGCGATTATTACCTCTTGTGGAGAGTAAAAAATACTGTCTTCACCTTTTACGATTTCCTTATCAAAAGATCTTTTTCCCTTAGTTATATAGTACAATCCCAAAACCATGTCTTGAGAAGGCACAGCAATTGGAGCACCATTTGCAGGATTTAGAATATTGTGAGATGCAAGCATCAACATTTGTGCTTCTAAGATTGCAGCATTACCCAAAGGTAAATGAACCGCCATCTGGTCACCATCAAAATCTGCATTGAATGCTGTTGTAACCAATGGATGTAAACGAATTGCTTTTCCTTCAATTAATTTCGGTTGAAAAGCTTGGATTCCCAATCTGTGTAATGTTGGTGCACGGTTTAAAAGAACAGGATGTCCTTTTAATACATTCTCCAAAATATCCCAAACAACTGGATCTTTTTTATCTACAATTTTTTTCGCTGATTTAACTGTTTTCACAATACCACGTTCAATCATTTTACGAATGATAAACGGCTTGTAAAGTTCTGCAGCCATATCTTTTGGTAAACCACACTCGTGTAATTTCAAATCTGGACCAACAACAATTACAGAACGAGCAGAATAATCAACACGTTTTCCCAATAAGTTTTGACGGAATCGACCTTGTTTTCCTTTCAAGGAATCAGAAAGAGATTTTAAAGCACGGTTAGATTCTGTTTTTACAGCACTTGATTTACGAGAATTATCAAACAATGAATCAACAGATTCCTGTAACATTCTTTTCTCATTTCGCAAAATAACCTCAGGCGCTTTAATTTCTATCAAACGCTTCAAACGATTGTTACGAATAATAACTCGACGGTATAAATCATTTAAATCTGAAGTTGCAAAACGTCCACCATCTAGAGGAACTAAAGGTCTTAATTCTGGTGGAATAACCGGAACGACCTTTACAATCATCCATTCTGGTCTATTATCAATTCTCTTTTGAGAATCTTTCATTGCTTCAACAACTTGCAATCTTTTTAACGCTTCATTTTTACGCTGTACAGAAGTTTCGTGTTCTGCCTGATCACGTAATTGATATGAAAGATCCTCTAATTGTAATCCTTTCAGTAAATCATGAAGTGCTTCAGCACCCATTTTTGCGATAAATTTATTAGGATCAGCATCATCTAAATGATGATTGTCTTTCATTAATGGATTATCAATAATGTCAAGGTATTCATCTTCAGAAAGGAAATCCATTTTCTTAATTGTAAGTCCTTCGATAGACAAGGCAGAACCTGTTTGTATTACTACATAGCGTTCGTAATAGATAATTTGGTCTAATTTCTTAGTTGGTAAACCAAGAAGATATCCAATTTTATTAGGAAGAGAGCGAAAATACCAAATGTGTGCTACTGGAACAACTAAGGAAATATGCCCCATTCTTTCACGGCGCACTTTTTTCTCTGTTACTTCAACACCGCAGCGGTCACAAACAATTCCTTTATAGCGAATACGCTTGTATTTTCCACAATGGCACTCATAATCCTTAACTGGACCAAAGATGCGCTCACAAAATAAACCATCTCTTTCAGGCTTATAAGTACGATAATTAATTGTCTCAGGCTTCAACACTTCACCGCTTGAGTTCTCCAAAATTATCTCAGGAGAAGATAGTGAAATAGTTATCTTGTTAAAGCTATTTTGTTTTTTTTGTGTTTCTTTTTTAAAAGACATTTTTATTGGAATATTTTCGTTAAATAATTCAATTAATCCATAGTTACATTAAGGCATAAACCTCTCAATTCGTGAAGCAATACATTGAAAGATTCAGGAATTCCTGGTTCAGGAATATTATCACCTTTTACAATTGCTTCATATGCTTTCGCACGGCCTGTTACATCATCTGATTTTACTGTCAAAATTTCTTGTAAGATATTAGCAGCTCCAAATGCTTCCAAAGCCCAAACTTCCATCTCTCCAAAACGCTGACCTCCAAATTGAGCTTTACCTCCAAGTGGCTGTTGCGTAATTAATGAATAAGGTCCAATTGAACGTGCATGCATTTTATCATCTACCATGTGTGATAATTTCAACATGTAAATTATTCCTACAGTCGCTGGTTGATGGAAACGTTCTCCAGTTCCACCATCATACAAATAGGTTTTACCTGATCTTGGCACACCTGCTTTATCCGTCCAATCATTAATTTCGTCAGGTGTTGCACCATCAAAAATAGGCGTTGCAAACTTGATACCTAACTTCTCACCTGCCCAACCAAGAACAGTTTCATAAATTTGACCAAGGTTCATACGTGATGGTACTCCAAGCGGATTCAAAACTATATCAACAGGAGTTCCATCGGCAAGGAATGGCATATCTTCAGCACGAACAATATTTGCTACAATACCCTTATTACCATGACGTCCCGCCATTTTATCACCTACCTTTAACTTACGTTTTTTGGCAACATACACTTTCGCTAATTTCACAATTCCTGCAGGAAGTTCATCCCCAACTGAGATATGGAATTTTCGACGCTTGTAGTTACCTAAAAGATCATTTGATTTGATATTAAAGTTATGAATAACGCGACTAACCAATTGGTTTATAGCAGCATCGCTCGTCCAGTTAAGTGGATTAACAATTGAATAATCCAATGAAATTAATGCCTTATTTGAAAATTTAGTTCCTTTTTTAACCAATTCTTCTTTAAAGTTATTAAAAACACCATTGGCTTTATTTTCGCCAAGAATTTGAATTAACTTATCTACCAATTTCTCTTTTAAATCAGCAAAATCTTTGTGGTATTCAGCATCAATAGTTTCAAGAACGGGTTTATCGTGATTTTTAGATTTACGATCTTTAATTGCCCGAGAAAATAATTTCTTTTCGATTACAACTCCACGAAGAGATGGTCCAGCTTTCAAAGATGCATCTTTTACATCACCAGCTTTATCACCAAAAATCGCACGAAGTAATTTTTCTTCAGGAGAAGGATCTGTTTCACCTTTTGGTGTAATTTTTCCTATTAAAATATCTCCTTCTTTAATTTCTGCTCCAATTCGAATCAATCCATTTTCATCTAAATCTTTTGTAGCTTCTTCACTAACATTTGGAATATCAGAGGTTAATTCTTCCATTCCACGTTTTGTGTCGCGCACTTCCAAAGAATATTCATCAATGTGAACAGAAGTAAAGATATCATCACGAACAACTTTTTCAGAAATTACAATCGCATCCTCAAAATTATAACCTTTCCAAGGCATGAATGCCACTTTTAAATTTTGACCAAGAGCTAATTCGCCTTTTTGCGTGGCAAATCCTTCACAAAGAACCTGTCCTTTTTCAACTCTATCGCCTTTTTGTACAATCGGTTTCAAGTTGATACACGTACTTTGGTTTGTTTTCATGAATTTAGTAAGCTTGTAATGAATTACTTCACTGTCAAAACTCACTAATTTATCTTCAGCATTCCAATCGTAACGAATGATAATTTCATTTGCATCTACATATTCTACAGTTCCATTACCTTCAGCGTTTATTAGAACACGAGAATCACGAGCTACTAAACGCTCAATTCCTGTTCCAACAATTGGAGAATTCGGACGAAGAAGCGGAACCGCTTGACGCTGCATGTTTGATCCCATCAAAGCACGATTCGCGTCATCATGCTCCAAAAATGGAATAGAAGAGGCTGCAATCGATGCAATTTGGTTGGCACCAACATCCATTAAATGAAGTGCTTTTGGAGTTACAACAGGGAAATCACCTTCAAATCGAGCTTTTACAAGATCTGACAAGAAATTTCCTTTATCATCGATATTCTCAATAGCTTGAGCAATAATTTTAGAGTTTTCTTCTTCTGCAGCCAAATAAATTGGCGTATCATTTAAAGATACTTTTCCGTTTTCAACTTTTCTATAAGGAGTTTCAATGAAACCTAACTTATTTACTTTTGCAAAAACACAAAGGGAAGAAATCAATCCAATGTTTGGTCCTTCTGGCGTTTCAATTGTACACAAACGACCATAGTGCGTATAATGTACATCTCGTACTTCAAATCCAGCTCTTTCACGTGAAAGTCCGCCTGGCCCTAGGGCAGAAAGACGACGTTTGTGAGTTACCTCCGAAAGTGGATTCGTTTGATCCATAAATTGAGACAATTGATTTGTTCCAAAAAATGAATTAATAACCGAAGACAAAGTTTTGGCATTAATTAAGTCGATTGGTGTAAAAACCTCGTTATCACGAACATTCATTCGTTCACGGATCGTACGTGCCATTCGAGATAAACCTACTCCAAATTGAGAATACAGTTGTTCACCAACTGTTCTTACTCGACGATTTGATAAATGGTCAATATCATCAATATCCGCTTTTGAATTAATCAATTCAATAAGGTATTTAATGATGTTTATAATATCTGTTTTTGTAAGAACACGAGACTGTTCAGAATTGTCAAGTCCTAATTTCTTATTTAAACGGAAACGACCAACTTCTCCTAAGTCATAACGAGCATCTGAGAAAAATAATTTTTCAAAAACACCTTTAGCAGTTTCATAGTCGGGCGGATCTGCATTCCTTAATTGTCGATAAATATGTTCTACCGCTTCTTTTTCAGAATTGGAAACGTCTTTTTGTAAGGTATTATAGATAATTGTAAAATCCGTAGAATTAGCATCTTCTTTGTGAAGAATAACAGATTTTGTTCCAGAATCCATGATTAAGTCTAAATGCTCATCAACAATTACAATCTCACGATCAAGAATAACTTCATTTCTTTCAATAGAAACAACTTCTCCTGTATCTTCATCTACAAAATCTTCTATCCAAGTTTTTAAAACCCTTGCAGCTAGTCTTCTACCTACTAATTTTTTTATGTTTGCTTTACTAATTTTAATTTCATCAGCAAGTCCAAATATTTCTAAGATATCCTTATCTGTTTCATAACCTATGGCTCTGAATAAAGTTGTAACAGGAAGTTTCTTTTTACGATCGATATAGGCATACATGATATTATTAATATCTGTAGCAAATTCTATCCAAGAACCCTTAAAAGGAATTATTCTTGCGGAATAAAGTTTTGTGCCATTTGCGTGACGACTTTGACCAAAGAATACACCTGGAGAACGATGTAATTGAGAAACAATCACACGTTCTGCTCCATTCACAACGAATGAACCTTTCGGAGTCATATAAGGAATTGTACCTAAATATACATCCTGAACAATTGTTTCAAAATCCTCATGCTCCGGATCAGTACAGTATAATTTTAATTTTGCTTTAAGAGGCACGCTGTAAGTCAAGCCGCGCTCAATACATTCTGCAACAGAATATCTTGGTGGATCAATAAAATAATCCAAAAATTCTAATACGAATTGATTTCTTGTATCTGTTATCGGAAAATTTTCCGCAAACACTTTGAAGAGGCCTTCACTGTCTCTATTTTCGGGAGTAGTTTCTAATTGAAAGAACTCCTTGAAGGATTTTAACTGAATTTCCAAAAAATCTGGATATTCAAACTGGTTTTTGCTTGACGCAAAGTTAATTCTGGTTGAATTATTTGATGTTGCCAATGCTTTTATTTTTTAGTAATTGGAAATTATTAACTCAGGTAATTGCTCAAAAACAGGAGTAGGCAGACACTAAATGTGCTGCCTATCCTGTAAATATTTTAAGATTATTTAATCTCAACTTCAGCTCCAGCTTCTTCTAAAGACTTTCTTAAGCCTTCAGCCTCATCTTTGGAAACTCCTTCTTTCAATGTAGATGGAGCAGCATCAACTAGATCTTTAGATTCTTTTAATCCGTTACCAGTAAGTTCTTTTACAAGCTTAACAACTTGTAATTTGTTTGGTCCACCAAACTTAAGGATAACATCGAATTCAGTTTTCTCAGCAGCAGCTTCGTCGCCACCACCGCTAGCAGCAGCACCGCCAGCCATCATAACTGGAGCCGCAGCAGCAGGTTCGATACCATATTGATCTTTAAGAATTGTTGCCAACTCACTTACTTCTTTAACTGTAAGGTTTACTAATGTTTCTGCAATTTTGTTTAAATCAGCCATTTTATTTTATTTTTTTAAAAAAGGTTTAATAAATAATTATTATGCTCGTTGTTCGAGCGTTTTAAGAATGCCAGCGAGTTTGCCACCAGCACTTTGAAGTCCAGATAATACATTCTTAGCAGGACTCTGCAATAATCCAATGATTTCTCCAACCAATTCCTCTTTGCTTTTCAAAGATTCAAGAATTAGTAATTGATGATCACCGATAAAAATTGCTTCGTCAATGTATGCCCCTTTTAAAATTGGTTTTGCGTTTTTCTTACGAAAATCTTGAATTAATTTTGCGGGAACATTTGCAACATCACTTAACATAATAGAAGTTGCTCCTTTTAAAGTGTCGTAAAGACCTTCAAAATTCTTTCCTTCTACACGTTCCATTGCTTTTTGTAACAGTGCATTTTTTACAACACGAATTTTAATATTTGCTTGAAAGCATCTTCTTCGTAATGTATTCACTGTTTCAACTGTAAGTTCTGCAGTATCTGTTAAATAGATAAAGTTGTTTGCTGTTAATTCAGCAGTTAACTCATCTATATACTTTACTTTTTGTTCTCTATTCATTTTCTTAAATGTTAAGCATTAACAGACTTGGCGTCAATTTGAATACCAGGACTCATTGTTGAACTTATATAAATTGATTTGATATATGTTCCTTTTGCAGCAGATGGTTTCAATTTAATTAGCGATAAGATTAATTCATTTGCGTTATCACAAATTTTATCACCGTCAAAACTTACTTTACCAACTGAAGAGTGAATAATTCCGTATTTATCAACCTTAAAGTCAATCTTTCCAGCTTTCACTTCCTGAACTGCTTTTCCAACATCCATTGTTACAGTACCCGTTTTTGGATTTGGCATTAATCCACGAGGACCTAAAACACGTCCAAGTGCACCAACCTTACCCATAACTGAAGGCATTGTAATAATAACATCAATATCTGTCCAACCACCTTTGATTTTTTCAATAAAATCATCAAGTCCAACAAAATCAGCACCCGCTTCCTTCGCTTCATTTTCCTTGTCGGGAGTACAAAGTACAAGTACTTTAATATCCTTTCCAGTTCCATGCGGCAAAGCCACTGTGCCTCTAACCATTTGATTTGCTTTACGAGGATCAACTCCTAGTCGTACACAAATATCTACGGAAGCGTCAAATTTAGTAGTGGAGATTCCCTTTACCAAATCACAGGCTTCTGTCAGAGTGTAGATTTTAGTCAAGTCATACTTGGCTAGAATCTCTTTTCTTTTTTTCGAAATTCTCTTCATAACACTATTTTTTGGATTTTGGTGCCTCACCACCTTTAATTGTAACCCCCATACTTCGAGCAGTACCTGCTACCATCCGCATTGCTGAATCAACAGTAAAACAATTTAAATCAGGCATTTTGTCTTCAGCAATTGCACGAACTTGCGTCCATGAAACAGATCCAACTTTAACGCGATTAGGTTCTGAAGAACCTTTTTTGATTTTAGAATGTTCAATAATTTGAACTGCTGCGGGTGGGGTTTTTAAAACAAAATCAAAAGATTTATCACCGTAAACAGTGATAACAACCGGTACAACTTTCCCCATTTTATCTTGAGTTCTAGCATTAAACTGCTTACAGAACTCCATGATGTTTACACCTTTTGCACCTAATGCAGGTCCAATTGGTGGTGCTGGGTTGGCTGTGCCTCCTTTGATCTGCAATTTGATCAACGCTGCTACTTCTTTAGCCATATATATTCAATTTATGTAGTCAAACGTGCGCTATAATTGATGGGAAGCTTTAATCATCAGCACACTTCTACGGTTAATACATTTTAAGAATCTTTTTCAACCTGCATATAGCTAAGTTCCAAAAGATTTTTTCTGCCAAAAATTTTGACCATCACTTTTAACTTTTTCTTGTCTTCGTTGATTTCATCAACAACACCTGTGAAATTATTAAAAGGACCATCTATTACCTTAACAGGCTCGCCAACAATAAAAGGAACTTTCATTTCTTCTTCATGTTCGGCTAATTCATCTACTTTACCAATAATTCTATTTACTTCTGACATTCTCATTGGAACTGGTTCACCACCTTTTACAGTGCCTAAAAACCCAATTACATTTGGAATTCCTTTTATTACGTGTTTTACTTCTCCAACCAGTGCAGCTTCAATTATTACATAACCTGGTAAAAACACTTTTTCTTTCAGTGCTTTTTTACCATTTTGAATTTTAAAAACCTTTTCCATAGGTATTAAAATTTGGTTCACATAATCTCCCAACTTCATTCTAGAAATTTCTAATTCAAGATATTCTTTTACTTTCTTTTCTTTACCGCTAACAGCACGAATAACGTACCATTTTTTAACTATTTCTCCCATGTCTTTATCCTTAGAAAATTCCGTAAATAAATCCGATTAATCCTTTCCAAGTTGCATCTTCTTCACCAGAAATACCGAAAAGAAAATCCATCGCAAAAATTGTTAATGAGATTAAAATAGATGCTACAACTACTAGAATTGTATTATTCTGTAATTCTTGCCAAGTTGGCCACGTTACATTGTGAACCATTTCGTGGTATGTCTCTTGAAAATATAATTTTATTTTAAACACGTATCTTATTTTATTTCAGCACGGGCGGTAGGATTCGAACCCACGACCAATGGTTTTGGAAACCACCACTCTACCAGCTGAGCTACACCCGTTTAAAAAGGGGAATTTTTCAATTCCCCTAACTTTAAACTATGTTATTATTTATTTTACTATTTCTGTAACCTGACCAGCACCAACAGTTCTTCCACCCTCACGGATTGCAAAACGAAGTCCTTTGTCCATTGCTACAGGAACTATTAATCTTACATTAATTGAAACGTTATCACCTGGCATAACCATTTCACGACCTTCTCCTAACAAAATTTCTCCTGTTACGTCTGTAGTTCGGAAATAGAATTGCGGACGGTATTTATTTTGAAATGGAGTGTGACGTCCACCTTCTTCTTTTTTCAAAACATAAATTTCAGCTTTAAACTCAACATGAGGAGTTGTTGAACCTGGCTTACAAATAACCATTCCTCTTTTGATTTGAGCTTTTTCAATTCCACGCAATAACAAACCAACGTTGTCACCAGCTTCACCTCTATCAAGGATTTTACGAAACATCTCAACACCTGTAACAGTTGACGTTAATTTTTCGTCACCCATTCCAAGAATATCAACTCCTTCTCCAGAGTTTATGATTCCTGTCTCAATACGACCAGTTGCAACTGTACCACGACCTGTAATCGTAAATACATCTTCTACTGGCATCAAAAACGGTTTATCAATTTCACGAGGAGGCAATTCGATATACGTATCAACAGCATCCATTAAATCTTCGACTGCTTTTACCCACTTATCTTCACCATTCAAAGCACCCAATGCAGATCCTTGAATAACTGGAGCATTGTCTCCATCATATTTATAGAATGAAAGTAATTCACGAATTTCCATTTCAACAAGCTCTAACAACTCTTCGTCATCAACCATGTCAACTTTGTTCATAAAAACAACTAAACGAGGAACACCTACTTGTCTTCCAAGAAGAATGTGCTCTCGTGTTTGAGGCATTGGACCATCTGTTGCAGCTACAACTAATATTGCACCGTCCATTTGAGCAGCACCTGTTACCATGTTCTTTACGTAATCCGCGTGACCTGGACAGTCAACGTGGGCGTAGTGACGCGCAACAGTTTGATACTCGATGTGAGATGTGTTAATTGTAATTCCTCGCTCTTTCTCTTCAGGAGCATTATCAATAGATGAGAAGTCACGAACTTGCGCCAATCCTTTAGAAGCTAATACGCTAGAGATTGCAGCAGTCAATGTAGTTTTTCCGTGGTCAACGTGTCCAATGGTACCAATGTTAACGTGTGGTTTGGAACGATCAAAATTTTCCTTAGCCATTTTTTGTTTTTTTTGTTACTTAGTTAATACTTATTCTATATAAAAAATCCGTCTTACGGATAAATTTCTTCTTCTTGAGCCAATGACGAGAATTGAACTCGTGACCTCTTCCTTACCAAGGAAGCGCTCTACCCCTGAGCTACACCGGCGCTCAATGGAATTTGAGCGGGAGACGAGACTCGAACTCGCGACGTTCAGCTTGGAAGGCTGAAGCTCTACCAACTGAGCTACTCCCGCTTTTAAAAAGTTTCTGTGGGGAGAGCAGGATTCGAACCTGCGAAGGTGTAACCAGCAGATTTACAGTCTGCCCTCGTTGGCCGCTTGAGTATCTCCCCAACTTCATGAGCCGATGGAGGGATTCGAACCCCCGACCAGCTGATTACAAATCAGCTGCTCTGGCCAACTGAGCTACATCGGCAAATGTTTGGTATCATAAATAAAGAACGTTTCTTTTAACCAAAATTTAAATTTCGGATTGCAAATATACGAAACTTTTTTGTATGACAAAGTCTTTTTCAAAAAATATTGCCATAATTTATTTAAAAAGTCAAGCTTGGTTCTTGATGGAACTCATTTTACTACTTTTGTATTAGCTCAATGAAAAAAATAATTGTTTCAGTTACAAGTGATTTGTCAACGGATAACCGTGTAGACAGAACATGTAAAGCCCTTTTAGAGTATGGATTTGAAGTAGTTCTTGTTGGTCGTATAAAATCAGATAGCATTGACCTAGAAAACCGTGAATATCCCTGTAAAAGGTTTAAGCTATTCTTTCAAAAAGGGGCTTTTTTTTACATGGAATATAATTTGCGCCTTTTTATATTTTTACTTTTCAAAAAAAAAGATGTTTTATACTCAAATGATCTTGACACTCTTTTAGCAAATTATTGTGCTAAGAAATTCTCTAGGAGCACTAAATTAATTTATGATTCACATGAGTTATTTACGGAAGCTCCAGAATTAATAAATAGAAAAAGAATTCGCTATTTCTGGTTGCTAATAGAGCGCTTTATTTTTCCAAAACTAAACTTTATTATTACTGTAAATGAATCAATTGCTATTATTTACAAAGCACTTTACGGAAAAGATATTACTGTTATCAGAAATGTTCCATTTTATTACGAAAGAATCTCAGCACTTCAAAAGGAAAAAATTGGTATTCCAAAAAATAATTTTACTGTAATAATTCAAGGAAGTGGTTTAAATATTGAAAGAGGAATTGAAGAAGCTATTCTTTCTATGCATTTACTGGAGAATGTTTCGTTGTTAATTGTAGGAAATGGCGATGTAATTCCCTTGGCAAAAAAAATGGTGAAGAAAGAGGGCTTAAAAAACAGCGTGTTTTTCTTTGAAAAAAGACCTTATATTGAATTGATGGGTTTTACAGAATTAGCAGATGTTGGATTGGCAATCGACAAGCCAAAAAGTAAGAACTACGAGCTTGCACTTCCAAATAAATTATTCGACTACATGCATGCTGGCACACCTATTTTAAGTACAGAATTAATAGAAATAACATCTTTAATTCAAAAATACCAAATTGGGATATCTATAACTACTGTTACTCCTCAAGCCATTGCTGCCGGAATTAATTATTTAAAAGAGAATCCAAAGGAATTAAAGAGAATGAGCGAAAATTGTTTAGAGGCCGCAAAGATTGAAAATTGGGAAAATGAAAAACAAAAGTTGACAAGCTTACTTGACAGATTGTATTCTTGAAAATTCGATTAATTTATGCAAATCAAACATCCATAAGAAAAAAACTCCCGATTTTAAACACGAAAATAAAGTTGGTTTTATACACCAAAATATCGGCATTAATATTAATAAAAAACCATTCTTTTTTAGTGAAAAATATGTTTTTAATAACGGAATATGCTTTATAAATTCTTTATCATACTTGAGGATTTTCAACACCTCTACTAAATTTGCTAAAGCTTCTTTGGTTTTTTTTAGATAAACATCATTTGTGTCCAAATGAGCATTTAAAACTGCATTATCACTTTGAATAACGGACACATTAGCACGAAATAAATCAAAAGCAAATAAAGTATCTTCGTGACCATAACCACATAAATTTTCATTAAAAGCTATCTTTTGAAGTAGTTCTTTTTCGATGACAAAGTTATTTGTTTTGAAACCCCAATTAAAATTTAATTCCCTATCCTGAATTGATTTACTTTCTTTATTTATACTTGTTTTCCAGCGTAAAAGATATTTCTTTTCAGGGCGTTGTTCACTGTAAATACTAGCGCCAAAAAGCACTTTTGGATTTAATATTTTAAGCTCCTGAATATACTTTGCTAAAAAAGTTGAAGAAATTATTTCAGAGTCACAATCCAAAAAAAGTAAATAGGGATTTTTACACTCAGAAACAAAAAGATTGCGGATTTTTGACCTACCAACATTCGTTTCTAATTCTATAATTTTACAATATTCCTTGAGCAGTCGATTTTTTGCTTTAATTTCTATATCTGAAGCATCATCTATCAGCACTATTTCGATTGATTCATTTAACTCCTGAATTTGGGTATGCAAGTCAGAAACTAATTTTGTGACATCAACATTGTAAACAGGTATGCAAACAGAGAGCATTCTATGAAGCTTAAGCCATTGTACTTGGAGTACCAAAATTCATTGGTGGCATTCCAGATTGTGGGTCATCAATTAGACCAAAACTCTGCTCATATTTTTGGATATTTTCTGTTAGAGCAAATAAAAATCGTTTTGCATTTTGAGGTGTCATTATTACACGAGAACGAACTTTTCCTTTTGGCATTCCCGGCATAATCTGAACAAAATCACAAACTACCTCTGCTGGTGAATGTGTTATAATAGCAAGGTTTGAATAAATTCCTAAGGCAACTTCTTCAGACAATTCAATGTCCATTTGATTTTCTTCATTTTTCATAGTTCTTATATTATATTAATTACTTTTTCAGATTCCGTGAATTCAATTCCATAACTCTTCAACTCATTTAAAATTGGCTCATAAACCTCTTTATTTATCGGTAAAGTTACACCTTTTTCATGCAAATTTCCAGTAAGTATCATTTTTGCAGCAATACCGACGGGCAAACCAACTGTATTAGACATAGAAGTATAAATTTGATCTTCACCTAAATTTACCATTGAAGATTCAATTTGATATTTAACTCCGTTCAAACGGTATTTAAATTTATGATACATCACTAACATGTCTTTATCTCCTGGCTCTAAATTTAATTTTTTCACTAACAATTCTTCAAGTAATTCAGCAGGAGAAGCATTTGTTTTCTCAAAACATATATTGGACTCAAATATGCCTAACCATTCAAATTGCTCAAATAAATAGTGTCTTTCAGCACGCAGAAATAATTTAAATTTTTCTTCAACAGAAACGTTTGCCTTATATGGTAAGAAAGCGTTGAGAAAAGTTCTAGGACTTAATAAATGACTATTTTCTATTCTCGTTTGATCATCTGTCATTCCTAACTCAATAAAAACATCCCATCCTTGGCAAAAATTTGGACGCCTGAGCGTTCCCCTATAAATAGTTGGAATCTCATCTATTCCATAGGTTTTTCTATACCTCAAAGCATCTCTATTAGCATAACCTTCAAAAGCACCAAATTTCTGAATTTTAATTCGGTCAATCTTTTGAAATAAACGATTATAAGGCAAGTATTTATATTCATTTTTTTCAATAAAACATGCCAAGCCACCTTGTCCGGCAAGAACTACATTCCGAGGATTCCAAGTGAATTTATAATGCCAAGGATTTGTATCGTATTTTGGCGCTATTAAACCCCCACAAAAAGATTTAAAACTGAGCAATTCTCCCCCTTTTTTTTGTATCGCATGAATAATTTTCATTGCACTCATATGATCAATTCCAGGGTCGACACCAATTTCATTCATAATTACAATTCCAGCCTTTCGAGCAGCCTCATCCAAAGCTTGCATCCCTTTTGAAATATAAGAAGGAGTAATAAGATCAACTTTTAAATCAATACAGTCTTGGGCAACTTCAACATGATAACGAGCAGGCAACATTGAAATTACTAAATCAGCTTTTGCAATTCTGATTTTACGTTCTTCAGAATTAGTAGCATTAAATGCAAGCGCTTCTCCTCGTTCATGGTTATTTATTTTGCGTTTTACTAATTCAATATCCTGGTCTACAACTTGCACATTCCAATCATATTTTTTAGCATGTGACAAGAGGTACTTAATCAAAGAAGAACTCGACATTCCAGCACCGAGAATTAGTATTGATTTCATTTTCAATTAATTAGAATTTTCATGACCTTAAATAAGACCACAAAGTTAAGGAAATGACGCACTCTTCGACTTTCATCTATTTTTTTCTTCGAAAAAATTAAATCTATCCATGAAAAAAAAATCAAATAAATAAAGTTATAATACAGATTTTAATGTTATCGAAAGACATTGACTATTTTTGTAAAAAAATATAAATGCTTATAAAATTCCTCTCAGCTTTTTTCTCCATTCGTTCGGCTTCATTGGCCTTAATAATTTTTCTTACAAGCATTGCTGCTGCAACTTTTATAGAATCAATTTACGGAATTCAAAGCGCTAAACTTATTATTTATAACGCAACATGGTTTGAATTACTTTTAATCTATTTATGTTTCAATTTGATCTCAAATATTTTTAAGCACAAAATGTTTCAGCGTGAAAAAATTGCATTGTTAACATTTCACATTTCCTTCATAATTATAATCATTGGTGCAGGAATAACACGTTTTTATAGCTTTGATGGACTCATGCTAATCCCAGAGGGTAAAACTTCTGATTTTATATTTACCTCAGATCCACATTTACTTGTCAGTGTTCAAAATCTTGAAACTGGAGAAGATTCAACCTTTGTAGAACAACATTATATGTCAGAAATTGCCAATAATAATTTTGAGCACAACTATGATTTTTCTAGAAAAGATATTGCTATTTCCTACCTCAATTTTCAATCGAAAATGATTGATTCATTTGTTATAAATAGCCTGTTTAAAGAAGAAGCTTTGGAACTTGTGACAGATGGAATGAAATCCAATTTCTTATGCGAAAATGATATTTTTATGCTGGGAGAAATTCCTTTGTCTTTTGAAAAAGAATTAGCAACACCAGGAATTGAAACCCGGAAATTTGGAGATTCTATTCAGGTAAAAACACTTTTACCACTGCGTTATTTAGCGATGTCAGAAATGCAAAAAGCCAGACAAAGTGGACAGAGTCCATCAGATTCTATGTTCACAGAAATTCCTCTTAATAAATGGGTTAACTTCAAAACAACCACATTGTACCAAGTTGGCGACAAGCAATTTGTATTCAAAAGAAAAATAAAGCATGCTAAAAAAATGCTGGTTTCTTCAGGAAAAAAGAATGTTGGCTCAGATTATTTAACTGTTTTGGTAAAATCAGGAAAACAAAGCATTGTAAAGCGCTTAGAAGGCGGAATGGGTGCAATTCCAACTCCAACTCGTTTTGAATTAAATGGCTTAAGTATTCAGTTGGAATATGGCAGTATTCGTCAAAAACTTCCCTTTGCCATTTTATGCCGCGATTTTATATTAGACAAATACCCGGGATCAGAATCCCCATCTTCATTTGCAAGTGAACTAACAATTCTTGATAAAGCAAAAAAGTACGAGCGAAATCAACGAGTATTCATGAATAATATCATGGATTACGAAGGTTATCGTTTTTTTCAATCTTCCTATGATTTAGATGATCCAAGCACTCCAGAAAATGAAGAGGGAACGAGACTCAGTGTAAACCATGATGCAATAGGGACAAATGTTACCTATTTTGGTTACTTATTAATGACAATAGGCATGGTTCTTTCATTATTTGCGCCAAAAGGACGATTTAGAGATTTAAATGAAAAATTGAAAAAATTAAAGATTCGCAGAGAGAAATTAACAACTATTCTCTTCGTTTTTTTATGTCTGAACTCATTTATAAGTCCTGCGCAGGAAAGTCACGATCATAAACACGAGCACAAAAATGAACACTTTAATCACAAGGCTAAAAAACCAGTTTTTAGAATAGTTTCAAAGGAACATTCAGAAAAATTAGCAAAATTATTGGTGCAAGATTTTGACGGACGTATTGTTCCATTTCATACCTTAAGTGATCAATTACTGCGCAAAATTTACCGAGGAAATAAATTCAGAGATTTGAATGCAACGCAAGTTATCATGAGTATGCACATGTATCCACAGTATTGGATGGATCAGAAAATAGTTCAAGTTTCAAGTAACCTAAGGGAAAGACTCAAGCTAAAAGAATATGCTAGTTCAAAAGATTTAATGGCAAAAGGAGGGAATTTTAAATGGTTGGCTGAATACAAAATTTCCCATCAGAAATTAGAATCTAAAAGAGATGAATTTGATAAGAAATTAATCAAGCTGAATGAAAAATTTGAGGTGCTACAAGGAATTTTTGCATGGCAATACATGCGAATTATTCCAAAAGTAAATGACAAAAACAATACTTGGTTTATTCCAATGGATATGGAATTATTAAAAATTGATACGCTTAGCTCAATCACATCCTTAAAATATCTTTCAGCAATTGATAAGGGAGCAAAAAATAATGATTTCACTGAGGCAGAAAGTTTATTAACTGAAATTTGTGCTTTCCAACGCGAAATTGGAAAAAAAGTAGTGCCAAGTGAAAATCAAGTAAACATTGAAGTTTCCTACAATAAAATGGAGATTTTTAAAAATACCTATCGTTCGTATGGCTTAATTGGATTTTTAATGCTAATCCTCTTTTTTGTTCAACTCTTTATCAATCCAAAATCTAAAGTTTTAAAAATCTTCTCAGTAGCTCGCGGAATTTTCTTTTTCTTACTAACTGTATTTTTTGTTTATCATGGAATAGGATTAGGATTCCGCTGGGTAATTTCGGGTCATGCTCCTTGGAGTAACGGATATGAGGCAATTATTTTTATCGCCTGGGTAACCATGATTTTTGGTTTTGTTTTTTCCCGAAAAAATGCAGTGATTATTGCAGGAACAGCTATTTTAGCTTCTTTAATGATTTTTGTTACTGAAATGAATCTCTTAGATCCAGAAATAACACCACTTGTTCCCGTTCTTAAGTCTTATTGGTTGATGATACACGTTGCAATAATAACTGGAAGTTATGGTCCACTTGGTTTGGCTGCTATTCTTGGACTTATAAATTTGTTGCTTTACATCTTTCGGACTCAAAAAAATGGAAAAATGATTTCAATTCACATTAGCGAATTAACCTACGTTTCTGAAATGGCCATGACAATTGGTGTTTTTATGCTTACAATTGGAACATTTTTAGGTGGCGTTTGGGCAAATGAATCCTGGGGGCGCTACTGGGCTTGGGACCCAAAAGAAACGTGGGCTATGGTCTCTGTTTTAGTCTATGCCGTGATTTTACATTTTCGGTTTATACCCAAGTTGAATGGAAAGTTTGTTTTTAATGCAGTGGCTCTCTGGGGTTATTCAGCAATTTTATTTACCTTCTTTGGTGTAAATTTTATGCTTGTTGGCTTGCATTCTTATGCCCAAGGTGAAGGTCTGGGAGAATTTCCAAATTGGTTGATTGTATTAATTATTAGCTTCTTAATTTTTACAATTTTCTCAGGTATTCGATACAAGGCATATAAGAAACTAAACAAAGAAAAAATAATGGAATAAATGGATTTGACAAGTATTCTTTTCGAAGACAACCATTTAATCGTCATCAATAAAAAACCTTCTGAAATTGTACAGGGAGATAAGACGGGTGATAAAACGATGCCGGATACAATTAAAGAATACTTAAAAGTAAAATACAACAAACCGGGCAATGTTTTTTGTGGCGTTATTCACCGTTTAGATCGACCTACAAGTGGTGCAGTTGTTTTTGCTAGAACAAGTAAAGGACTTGAGCGAATGAATGCGCAGTTTAGAGAAAAAGAAACAAACAAGGTTTACTGGGCCATCGTTGAACAAAAGCCAGAAAAACCCGAAGGCGCCTTGGTTCATTTCCTCAAAAAAAACGAGACAAAAAATAAAAGTTTTGTCACAGATTCCGAAAAAGGAGGTGCAAAAGAAGCAAAACTTACTTACAAACTTATCGCATCTTCAGAGCGCTATCATTTATTAGAAATCACTCTTGAAACTGGAAGACATCATCAAATTCGAGCACAATTAGCTGCTATCGGTTGCTTTATTAAAGGAGATGTAAAGTACGGTGCAAAACGCTCAAATGAAGATGGATCAATCTGCTTGCATGCCAGAAGATTGACAATAAATCACCCAGTTACCAAGGAAGTCTTAACATTTACAGCTGATACACCAAATACTGCAATTTGGAAAATATTTGAAAAATAAAATGGGAACTACTCCTATTTTTGAGCCCTTAAATGAATTGAAAGACCTTTCATTTGCAGCGCTAACAATTGCACAAATTATAAAAGATTTTGCTAGAATTTCTGTGGATTTTAACTTTGAGAAAGATAAAAAAATAGAACTTAAGAACCAGCTAATCGCAGAAGTAGAAAAAACTATCTCAAATTTAACTTCTATTGAACTTCAACAGTTTATCTATTTAATTGATCTCAAAGAAACTGATTTTCATTCTGCAAGTCACCATGAAAATTTCCTTGAAATCCTTTCTGAGAAAATACTATACCGAGAAGCATATAAAGTCTTTCTTCGCAAATATTATAGTTTGTAAAGTTTTCCGTTTCTAAAAACCATATTTTCTTAAAAGATGATCGAATTAAGTAAATAAATGTGTAAAACCTCATCCTTTTTTATTAATTTTGGATTAAATATTTTTATATGAATTTCATTACTTCAAGTAGCATTTTACTGCGTCATCTACAGAGCATTTCTGGTGTGATAAACACAAGCAATACATTGCCAATTCTAGATAATTTTTTGTTTGATATCCAAAATGGGCAATTAACTATTTCAGCATCTGATTTAGAAACTACAATGATTACAACTTTAAAAGTTGAATCAGAAGAAAATGGAAAAGTTGCGTTACCAGCTAAATTGATTTTAGACGTCTTAAAAAGTCTTCCGGAACAACCTTGCACTATTCGCGTAAATTTAGAAAACATGCAAGTTGAAATTGCTTATGACAATGGGAAGTCAAAAATGAATGGCATGAAAGGTGATGAATTTCCAAAATTACCTAGCATAGAAAATAAAAATTCAATAAAAATTTCTGGAGAAATCCTTTCTAAAGCAATAAATAGAACATTATTTGCTGCAGGAAATGATGATTTAAGACCCGTAATGAGCGGCGTATACTGTCATTTTACACCTGGCGACATTACATTCGTGGCAACAGATGCTCACAAATTAGTACGTTACCGCAGAAAAGATGCTGAAGCAAATGGTAGCGCTGCATTTATATTGCCAAAAAAGGCATTAAACATGCTAAAATCAAATCTTAGCGGAGAAGAGGAAATTCTATTTGAATACAATGAATCTAATGCGATTTTTACCTTTAATGATTTAGTGATCGTTTGTCGATTAGTTGATGGAAAATATCCAAACTATGAAGCGGTTATTCCCAAGGAAAATCCAAATGTGTTAACCATTGATCGCCTGCAATTCTTGAATTCTATTAAACGTGTTTCAATTTTTTCAAATAAAACAACTCACCAAATTAAATTAAAATTAGCTGGTTCAGAATTATCTCTTTTTGCCGAAGATCTTGATTTTGCAAACGAAGCATCAGAAAGACTTACATGTAATTACGATGGTGACGATCTAGAAATTGCTTTTAACTCACGCTTCTTGATGGAAATGGTGAGTAATCTCGAAGCAACTGAAATTCAACTTTCAATGAGCGAAACAGGTCGCGCCGGAATACTAACTCCTTGCAATCCTGAAAATGCAAATGAAGAAGTTTTGATGTTGGTAATGCCTGTAATGCTCAATAGATAAAAACGCCTTATTCATTGAATTATGGCAGAAGATAAAATTAATATTCGGGAATTATCTTTTGAAGAACTCCAAGAACATTTAAGCAAATTAAAGCAACAATCCTTTCGTTCAAAACAAGTATTTGAATGGTTGTGGAAAAAAAATGCACATACATTTGAAGAAATGTCAAATCTCAGCATTGAATTAAGAAGTGTTTTGGACGCAAATTTCTTTATCGATGCTATAAGGGTTCAAGATGAACAAATAAGTAAGGATAAAACCATTAAATGTGCCTTTGAAATAGCAGAAGGAAAAATTGTTGAAGGTGTTTTAATTCCAAGTAAATCTCGAATGACTGCCTGCATTTCTTCGCAAGTTGGCTGCAGTTTATCATGTGTCTTTTGTGCAACTGGCCGTTTAAAGTTATTAAGGAATTTAACAGCTGGAGAAATTGTGGATCAAGTGGTTTATCTCCGAAAGCAAGCTGAAAATCGCTATAAAACCCCTTTGTCGAATATCGTTTATATGGGAATGGGTGAACCGCTTTTAAATTATAAAAATGTTCTTCGCTCAACAGAAATGCTTTGCTCAGAAAAAGGATTAGGAATTTCTCCAAGAAGAATAACCGTTTCGACAGCCGGAATTGCAAAGATGATACGAAAATTAGGAGACGACGAAGTTCGCTTCAATCTTGCTCTTTCTTTGCATGCTGCGAATGACGAAAAACGGAATAAATTAATGGAAATTAATGAGACGAATAATTTAGAAGAATTATCTGAGGCATTGATTTATTTTCATGAAAAAACAGGAACTCGTGTTACATTTGAATACATTATTTTTAAAGATTTTAATGACGAAATTGAAGATGCACAAGAACTTGCTCAGTTTTGTAAATGCGTTCCTTGTAAGATTAATATCATAGAATACAATCCGATTGATGACGGACAGTTTCAACAGGCAGATCCACAAAAAGTAATAGCGTTTGCAAATTATTTAGAAGCAAAAAATCTAATTGTAAATGTTCGAAGAAGTCGTGGTAAAGACATCGATGCAGCCTGCGGGCAACTAGCAAATAAAAATAAAGCAATTCCTTTACAAGAGAGGATTTTAAAAGGATTGAACAGCGAACTTAACGAATCAAATGGATAAACCCAGATTTTTCTCCGTTTTCATAAATCAACTTAAATAAATAAATTCCCTGTTGTAAATCTTGTCCATTCTTAGTTTTTCCGGTAAATGGAAGTCCATTACTGACTTGTTCAAAAACTAAATTTCCCCAACGGTTATAGATAAACAATTCAAATGGCAAGCAAGTATTGAAATAATCATTTATGTTTAATGAATCATTTACACCATCTCCATCTGCGGTTATTACATTTGGAAAATCAAAATCATTAAATGTAAAAATATTTTCAATTAAAACATTGATCTGAGATTCAGGAGAAATACAACCATTTAAAGAAACAGTAGCAGTATAAATTCCGATATTTTCAATTTCAGCATTTAAGCTATTTTCAACTTGATTTGAAGTGAAGTTTGCAGGGCCTGACCAATTGTAAACTCCATTTGGAATATTTACGGCAGAAAGTGTGAGTAAATCTCCAGGGCACTCAAGTGGACTGTTACTTGTCAAACTTGGTGCAGGAGGAATAGGATTGACAAGCAGACTTAGAGTTATAATTGAATCGCAACCATTAGCTGAAGGAATTGTAAATGGAAAAGATCCCGTAACACTTAAATTTTGCCCTAAGAACGTAAATGTTTCACCCGCACAAATTTCTTCTTGCATGGAAGAACTTGAAATTGGAAGAAAAGAAAGTGTTAAAGTTATTAATGAATCACATCCTGCGACAGTTTGAAGTACATGTGTGTAATTTCCTGGAGAATTGAGTGTTTGACCATAAAAATTATAGTTTGAACCTTGACATATTTGAAGAACTTGGTTGGAACTTAAGGCTGGATTCACAGTTAATGTAAGTTGAATAATTGAATCACACGAATTTCCATCTGGAATAATCACTTGAAAAGTCCCGGAAGAAGAAAATGACTGACCTCCTACTGTGTAAGAAGAGCCAGCACAAATTGAGGCATTCACAAAGCTTGTAAGAATAGGATTAATCGTTACAGTTACATTGTCAGTAGTTGGACAGGAAGATGGATTCGATAATAAAGTTGTTTGAACTGTATAGGTTTGTGAAATAGGACTTGTGCCGTTATTAACGATCGAAACAACTGGATTTGAAATCGTAGGGTCATTTAATCCATTTGAAGGCGACCAAGAATACAGGTAATCTGAATTTGGTATTGCCCCAATTTGTCCAGACTGCCCGTTGCAAATTGAAATATCTGGACCAGCATTTGAAAGTGCAATGTCGGCATAAATTGTTGCATTTTTGATTGAATGTCTGTCATTTGATCCACCAGTACTTGCTGTGAATCCCATATAACCAACAAATGAAACCGTATAAGTGGTAGAAAGCCATAAAGTGCCATTTACACTCACTGAAATAATTCCATTGTTGTAATTAATCTCTGCATGGTTATACGTATTTGATCGAAGAAAATTCAAATTTCCAGCTGTGTTTGTAACTTTCACAATACCAACTGAGCATTCATTATAGCCAATACCATTGTATATCTGTATTTCTGGATTTGCACCACAACCATTATCATAAGTGTCGAAAACTACCTTAATGCCATTTGCAGAGCCCGGAATACCAACACCTCCTCCAGAAACAAATCCTGCTGGCGGAACATCTAAAAAACAAAAGGCAATACCATCAGCTGCAGTTCCATCAAACATCCTAAAATCAAATTCAGCGTTCCATTGATAACAAGTTGAAAGATCTATTGGTTGAGAATAAAAAATCCCTCCACTTGAAGATCCTACATTTTGAGTAAGAATTAGCTCATTTGGGTCAGAATCTGCATCGCCACCAGTATCTCCAATTGCTGCAGCACCTGTTAAATTCCAACCAGCTGTGCTAATAATCGGAGAACCTTGAATTTCTGCAAATACAAGTGTCTGAGAAATTAGTTTATAACTATTTATTAAAATAAGAAAGAAAAAGAAAATAGACTTTTTAAACATTAATTTATTTTAGTTATGTCAAGGCTAATTTACATAAGTTTAGGTAAATTCTGATAATTCTATCCATCGATTGGTTTTCTCTTCGATTTCTGAAACAATTTCACCTAATTTAACTCCGAGTTCATAAACATCTTGATTACTTACTCCTTCAGACGAAATTTTAGCTAAAATTGTTGCTTTGTCAAGTTCTAATTTTTCAAGATTTTTTTCCAAAGATTCAAATTCTGCTTTTTCATTAAAGTTTAATTTTCGCTTTATTTCTTCCTTTAGTTTTGGTTTTTCTTCAACAACTTTCTCTATCTTAACTTGAGAAATGGCGTTTTTTTCATCTCGCTTATCTTGAATTTGTTTCTTTCTAAAATCGGTATAATTTCCAACAATGTCTTTTATCACTCCTTCTCCTTCGAATACAAATAAATGGTCCACCATTTTATCCATAAAATAACGATCGTGAGAAACAACTATTAAGCAACCTTGAAAATTCCGCAGATAATCTTCTAAAACAGACATTGCAAAAATATCCAAATCATTGGTTGGCTCATCCAGAATTAGAAAATTAGGATTGCTCATTAAAACGCGTAGAAGCTTCAATCTTCGTTTTTCGCCACCACTTAATTTATGAACGAAAGTATAATGCATATCACGTGGAAAGAGAAAACGCTCCAATAATTGCGCTGCAGATAATTGTTTTCCTTTTTCCAAAGGAATATACTCAGCGACTTCCTTTACAACATCAATTACCTTAAAATCATCTTTTACTTTTATTAAATCCTGAGAGTAATAACCAAAAACAACAGTTTCGCCAATGACAATTTTACCTTTATTTGTGGGCTCCTCACCTAAGAGCATTTTTAAAAAAGTTGTTTTCCCGGATCCATTATTTCCAACAATTCCAAGTCGCTCTAAACGTTGAACATTGTAGGTAAAATCTTCAAGGATTTTCTTTTCGCCAAATTCTTTTCCAACTTTATGAAATTCTACAATTTTTGAACCCAAACGCTCCATCTTAACGGGTAATTCCAATTCGTCTTCATCGGTGTTTTGAAGTGCTGTTTTCTTTATATCTTGAAATGCATCTACTCTGGCTTTTTGTTTCACACTTCTTGCCTTTGGTTGGCGACGAATCCAATCTAATTCTTTACGAAAGGTGTTTTTTGCTTTTTCAATTGTAGATTGTAATTGGTCTTCACGCTCTGCTTTTTTCTCCAAGTAATAGGAGAAATTCCCTTTGTACTTATAAAGTGTTTTGTCTGCCAATTCAAAAATTGTATCGCAAACAACTTCTAAAAAATAGCGATCGTGGGTAACCATTAAAATAGTAGATTTAGAAGTGGCCAAATACGACTCCAACCATTCAATCATGTCTAAATCTAAGTGATTTGTAGGTTCATCTAAGAATAAAAAATCAGCGTCAGAAAGCAAAACCTTGGCTAAGGCAACACGTTTTTTCTGTCCTCCAGAAAGTGATCCCACAACCTGTGATGTATCTTGTAATTTTAAAACTGATAAAATTTGTTGGACCTTAACTTCAATGTCCCAAGCATTCATCTCTGTAATTTCTTGGTACAAATGTTCTAAAGCTTTTTCATCGTTGTTGTCCATTGCAACATTGTATTCTTTAATCAACTTCAGTTCGGGTAAATCATGATCAAAAACAGCTTCCAAAATAGTTTGCTTTTCGTTCATCAATTCCGTTTGTTCCATGAAGGCAATTCGAATGTCATTTCTATAAACTATTCTACCTGAATCGTATTGCTCATAATCCATTAAGCAGCGTAATAAAGTTGTTTTACCGGATCCATTTTTGGCGATGATAGAAACTTTTTGGCCTTGGTCAATTCCAAAAGTTAAGTCAGAAAAAAGAACGCGTTCACCAAAAGATTTGGTCAGATTTTCAACAGAAAGATAATTCATGAATGATGTAATTAAGCCATTTTAGGCCTGCAAAGTTAGGAATTTAAATACTAAGATTTGAGAAATCCTTGTCCTAACGAAGGCGATTCAATGAATCGAGTAATTTTTTATCGCGTTTAATTCCCAATTGAGCTAAAAAACAAAAAGGAAATCCCAAAACAAACAAGAAAAAACCGAGGCCTAATTCTCTTTTTGTTTCGTCAGTGCTTAACATTCCACCACCCATAATTGCAAAAATTACGAGTGAAACAATTAGTAAGAGATAAATAAAGAAAATAGTTCGAGCTAATTTAAATTGACGGGTTAAATTTTTATATCCCATTAATGCAATAAAAATGAAAAGAATAAAGCTTATGAGCGTTAAGAAAAAAGGCATTTTTGATAAGGGCTGTAAATTTCCATGTGGATCATTTACATTTCCTGATTCCAGGCCAAAAGCACTAAAAACATAATACGTTTTTGAACCTACAAAACGAAATATCTCCATTCCTGAAAGTAATAAAGACAGGCAAATCATTGCTAAAATGTAATAAATACTTTGAATACGTTGTATCATCTTTTAAAGTTTTCTTTACAAATGTACGGACTTATTGCGAAGATAAAAGTCTAAAATAACGAGAGCAGCCATGGCTTCTACAATCGGAACAGCGCGTGGAACTACGCAGGCATCGTGGCGACCTTTTCCCTCTAATTCTATTTTATCTCCTTGTGTGTTTATCGACGCTTGTGTTTGCATAATAGTCGCAACGGGCTTAAAGGCAACACGAAAATGAATTGGCATTCCATTCGAAATTCCACCTTGAATTCCGCCAGAATAATTGGTTTGTGTTGTTCCATCTTCATTGAAAAGATCATTGTGCTGAGAGCCTCTCATAGCAATTGATTCCATTCCACTTCCTATTTCAAAGGCTTTTACAGCATTTATTGACAGCATTGCTTTTCCTAATTCAGCAGGTAATTTATCAAAAACAGGTTCCCCTAAACCAGCTGGAACACCTTTAATTACGCAAGAAATTACGCCACCAATAGTATCGCCCTCTTTTCGAACCTCACGAATAAGATTTTCCATTTTTTCTGCAACATTCTTATCTGGACAGCGCACCAAATTACTTTCGATTTCTTTTAAAGCAAAAAATTCATCTGAATGAAAGCGAATATCTCCAACTTGATCTACAAAAGTTGAGAATTTGATGCCAATAGAATTTAGAACTTGCTTTGCAAGAGCTCCCGCTACTACTCTACTCGCTGTTTCGCGGGCACTACTTCTTCCTCCGCCTCGATAATCTCGAATGCCATATTTTTTTTCGTAGGTGAAATCTGCATGGGAAGGTCGAAAAGTATCTTTTAAATGAGCATAATCAGCTTCTTTTTGATTTTCATTTAGAATAATAAAACCAATCGGGCTCCCCAAGGTTTTCCCTTCAAAAATACCCGAAAGAAACTGAACTGTATCGCTTTCTTTTCGCTGAGTAACAAGAGACGATTGACCAGGTTTTCTTCTGTCTAACTCAAGTTGTATTGCAGGAATATCTAAAGGGAAATTTGCTGGAACTCCGTCAATAATTCCGCCAATAGCAGTTCCGTGTGACTCGCCAAAAGTTGTTAATTTAAAAAGTGTTCCGAAACTTGAACCAGCCATTTGTCAAAGATACAATTAAAGGATTAGTCCCCAAATGATTAATTTATCACTGCAAACTTCATTCGTCCTATTTGCCCATTTTTTGATGCTTCTAAATAATACAAGCCAGAACGAACAAATGCTAATTCAATCTTTTCAGAAGACATATTCACTGTTCTTTGCAAGACTTTTTTACCATTAAAATCAAAAATTGTAAACTGCGTATTTTCATCTAATCCTGTTACGATAAAATTTCCGTTGTTCGGATTAGGTCTTATAGAAACACCATTCGCAAGTAAATCAGTTGTAGAGACACACGATTCAATAGTAATTGTCTCACTAGTAGAATTAAATCCTGTAGCATTAGTAACTGTTAGGTTTACGGTATAATTTCCAGGATTAGAATACGTATGTTGCGGATTTTGTTGTGTAGAGGTTCCGCCGTCACCAAAGTTCCAAGACCAAGAACTTGGAGAATTTGTGGAGAAATCTGTAAAGGTAATCGGGCTATTTTGACAAAAGCTATTTCCCGTTGTGCTAAATGACGCAAGTGGAGTTCCTATTTGATTATCTAGGTTGTAAAAGATTTTAAAATCATCAAAATAGAAACCATCAGCAACTGAGCCTCCATCTGATTTAAGTTGAAAACGGAATTTAATTTGCTGTCCTAAATAATCACTCAAATTAATTTCTTCAAATACCCAGTTTACTTGATTTCCTTCATATATTGGCTGATTTTCCGGTTGAACAGAGCCATTTGCGCTAGTTCCAAGGACAGTATAATTTCCACATTGACCAATCCAAGTAGCGCCATTATCCGTTGAAACTTGAAATTGCACAAAATCATAATCTGCCTCAATTTCCCATTTTGCATAGAAAGAAACCATGGCGGAAGTCGCTGTGCTTAGATTAATTGTTGGAACATACGTATATGTTTTGTTTGCATTATTTGAATAATCTCCTGTTGAACCATCGTAAAATGATTTAGTGGGAGAAACAAAAGTTGAGGTGGTTGTTCCCCATGTTCCCGTCCAATTTGTATTGGAAGAAGCATCATCTAAAACTTGTAATGTAATCGCACCATACGTTTTTGTAATCGTATCTTTCTTAATCCAAAGTCCATTGTCTGTTTTAAGAATGTATTTAATCTCATCTCCAAATTGAATTGCTGGATTTAAAACATATGAAATAGATCCTGGCAAACTTTGTTGTAAATTCAAATTATAAGAACCAGGATTGCCAACAGATGAAATGTTCAAGATTGGCTCAATTGAAACAGTTACAACTCCAGCTTCTCGTCCTAAACGTTTTGCAGTATGATTAAAACTTCCTGTTAATGTCGCAATAGAAGATGGATCAGCATCTTTTACAAGTACATAATTACGCGTTAAATGAGCCAAGACCAAATTTGGAAAGACCATTTCTGCACTAGTAGAAAAAATTTCGTCAGAAGGCTGCCAAAATGCTGTTCCAACTTCAGGTGTGTGTGCGAAAATTGTATCTTTCTCTCCTACTCCAATATCCACTTTATACATGTAATCGTCGGAATCTCCTGATGCTGGATATAAATCAGAAGCTTTCATAGCAGTATAAGCATTTAATTCTGCCATATGAAGCGTATAATCTTGAAAATAGTCGTGGTGATCTGCAAATTCAGCTGTAGTGGTACCTATTGGAAATAAAATATCTCTTGCATAAGTATGCGCATTAAAAGCCATTGTAAAATTGTGGTTCTGCACGAGCCAACGAAGCGCCTGCGTTTCAGGTTCTGAAAATGCTCCAGTTCCTGGATAAGTATCGTTATTTACATTTGTACTGACACCAGTTGTTCCCCAACCATAAGAATAGTTTCTGTTCAAATCAACACCTTTATTAGTCGTTCCAATATTTCGGCGATTTTTGCGATGCATTCCACCGCCTGTTGGATTAGTTGTTTCATTGTAAATAAAACCATCGGGATTTAAGCAAGGAACAAAAAACATCTGAGTATTATTTACTAAATAGCTTACCTCATCATTCGTTCCATAATTTTCTAATAAATACCACATAAAGAAAATAGTTTCCATCATACTCATTGGCTCTCTTGCGTGATGAATAGCAGTGTATAAAACCTTTGGTTCTGCTTCGTTTGTATTTGGGTTGTCAGAAATTTTAAGATGATAAATTGGTCTATTCTCGCTTGTTAAAAAAGTTGAAATTGGAGTTCTTGCAGATATTAAATTTGGGTATTGCGCCAACATTTCATCTAATTCAGCCAACATTTCATTGTATTTTAGATAACCTCCCATTGTTCCTAAATTAAAATTTGCAGGGATTTCTGGTGTAAATTGACTTGAACCTGATTCTCCAGAGCAATTTGCGTTTTTTAAAATTGGACCAGAATGTGAAACAGGATTGTTTAATAGTTGAATATAGTATTCCTGTACATCTGGAATTTCAATTTCATAGGAAAAATCATAGTCATGCATTATTTGAATTTCTTCTTTTGAGAAATCTGAAATAAAAAATACACCTTTTTTAGTAATTCCATGATCGACAGCTACACCTAATTGACCTAATCGATAGATTTCAGTGTCATTCCCAAAGACTTTTACACGAGAATAATTTTGAGAAAAGGACAAAAAATTAAGTCCGATAAGAAAAAAGAGTAGAGAGAAGTATTTCATTTTTAAAAAATTTGAGGGGAAGTTACCTTTTTTAAATCATTTAAAGAAAAAGTCAACAGATAATTCAACAAAAAAAAAATAAAAATGTTTAAGGCTTCAAAGCCAACTAAAAGTAAAAAATAGCGTTTAAAGTATATCTTTAATAAATTTTTCGAATAACAAAAAACAAAAGTGAAAAAAAATTTATTCTTTTTATTCTTTTTTCATGCTTTAAGCAGCTTTTCCCAAGTAGTTTGGATGACTCCAAATCTAGGGCAATGGGATGAGCGAATTCTATATAATGTTGATTTGAATGGCGGAAAATTATACATTGAAAATAAAGGGATGACCTTTTATTTGACAACTGCGATGGATCATAATCATCAAGAAAAGGTAGAACACCACGAAGAAGAAAAAACAAAATACCACGCCCTAAAACATGTTTTTCCTGCTGCAAACGAAAACTATAAAATTGAGGAAATAGATTCAAGTGCTCATTACTCAAACTACATACTTGGATCTGATAAAGCAAAATGGAAATCACTAATTCGCAGCTTTTCCTTACTAAAATTTAAAAACTACTTTGAGGGAATTGACCTTATTTACAATGGTAAAAAAGAGCAATTAAGTTTTCATTTTGATGCTGAACCAGGTGCTGATTTACGGCAGTTAAATTTTATACTTGAGGGTGCAGAATCACTTTTTATAGATGAAAGAGGAAATCTGGTAATCAAGCATTCTCTCGGAACAATTTCATATTCCAAACCAAAAGCTTGGACTGCTGGTGAAAATCAAACTGAAGTAGAAGTAGAATTTCTGGTGCAAGGAAACGAAGTTTCTTTTTCATTTCCAGAAGGTTATGACAAAAATCAACGATTATTTATTGATCCGAGTCTTACTTTTTCTACATTTTCTGGATCTACCACTGATAACTGGGGTTTTACTGCAACTCCTGATGTAAATGGAAATTTATTTGGTGGAGGAATCGTCTTTGGTTCCGGTTATCCAACAACTACAGGTGCCTTTGACGCATCCTATAATTCTGGTTCAGGTTCCTTTCCAATGGATGTTGGAATTACAAAATTTAATGCAGCAGGAACAGCATTACTCTATTCTACCTATATCGGAGGTACTGGAAATGAGACGCCACATAGTATTGTATGCGCTCCAAATGGAGAATTATATATTTATGGTGTTACATCATCTACAAATTTTCCAATGGCAGGTGCTTCATTTGACGCTTTGTTTAATGGTGGACCATATGAACTACAAAATTCTCTTGAATTTGATGGTTCAGATATTTATATCGCACGATTAAACAGTGCTGGTTCTTCGCTTATTTCTTCTACTTACATTGGTGGAACAAATACAGATGGATTAAATCCTGGAACGCTTCACTATAATTACGGCGATCAATTTAGAGGAGAAATAGTACTTGATGGTAACCAAAATGTCTATGTTTCAAGTACAACACAATCGTCAAATTTTCCAATTGTTAACGGTGCGCAGACAAATCTCAATGGAATTCAAGATGCAGTGATATTAAAGTTAAATTCTAATTTAAGTAGTATTATGTGGAGTTCCTATTTTGGGGGATCTGGCTTAGAAACTGGAAATTCTATTACGATTGGAACAAATGGCTCTGTTTATGTTGCAGGTGGTACAAGTTCAAATTCTATACCTGTAAATTCAGGAAATGACCTTAGTTTTAACGGAGGATTATCTGATGGCTATGCCTTACGCATAAATTCTGGCAATGGAAGTTTTCAATCAGGAACGTATATGGGGCAAGCAGAATACGATCAAAGTTATTTTATCCGTGTTGATGTAGATAATTTTCCATACGTTTTTGGACAAACTGAGTCAGCTTGGACTATTTCTCCAGGATGTTATGGCATCGCTAATTCAGGTCAATATCTTAGAAAATACAATGCTGATTTATCAACTATTTCATGGACGACAATGATAGGAGCGAGTTCTGGTCATGTAGAAATTTCTCCTACAGCATTTTTAATTTCAAATTGTTATGATATCTATTTAGCTGGTTGGGGCGGTGTTTTAAATCAAGTTGGACAAGCTACTTTTTCTTCAACCAACGGATTTCAAACAACTCCAGATGCTTATCAAGGAGCAACAAATGGCTCGAATTTTTATATCGCAGTTTTAGATCAAGATGCGAGTTCCTTGAAGTACGCAACTTTTATGGGTGGAATGTCAAGTAGTTCAAACCATGTTGACGGAGGAACAAGTCGTTTTGATAATTCTGGAAGAATTTATCATGCAGTTTGCGGTGCATGCGGAGGAAATGATTTTGGATTTACAAGCACGCCTGGAAGTTGGTCGCCGCAAAACTCAAGTCCGAACTGTAATTTAGCAGTTTTCAAATTTGAATTAAGCGCAATTGAAGCAGCTGCAGCCCAACCTGCTCCTTTAATCTGTATTCCGCAATCGGTCTATTTTCTTAATAATAGTACAAACGGTAATTCATATATTTGGGATTTTGGAGATGGAACAAGTTCAACATTAGAGGAACCTATTCATCAATATACAACTCCAGGTGTCTATGATGTTGAATTACTTGTTTTCGATTCTACAGGTTGCTTTAGCCCCGATTCAGTAACAGTTACAGTGAATATTGGCTCCTTTACTGCCGGAGTTGTGCAAGCACCAACATCAATTTGTCCAGGAGATTCTTATCAGTTAAATGCTTTTGGAGGTGCTACTTACTTGTGGAGCCCCGCTAATGTTTTAAATAATGCCACTATCGCAAATCCGATTGCAACAATTTTTTCTACAACTACATTTAATGTTATAATATCAGATTCTTGTGGAACTATAACAACTCAGGTAACTCTGGATGTTTCAGCACCGAGTGTTTCAATTAACAACGATACAACTATTTGCCTCGGAGAATCTGTCAATCTTATTGCAAATGGTTCTGGAGCAATTACATGGGTTCCAAGTACTTTTTTAACAAATGCCAATACATTTACAACAACTTCAACACCTAATTCAAACATTACATATATCGCAAATGTTGTTTCAGCAAATGGCTGTACAGACTCAGATACGATGAGTATCCAAGTATTTTTCGATCCGCCAAGTCCAGTTTTAGATGATACTACTTTAATCTGTAATGGTGGGTCTAGCTCTGTAAATATATCCGGAGGAACAAGTTACTTTTGGTATCCTAGTAATAATCTAATTGGGCAAAATAATACTAACGTTATTCTAAGTCCTCCAACTGAACAATATTATTACTGTGATGTCACAAATAGCTGCGGGACAACTACAGATTCTATTTGGGTAGAAATAATTATTCCACAAATTCTGGCAGGAAATGATACAATCGTTTGCCCAAATAATACAGCTGCAGTCAATGCCAGTGGTGCAGCATCTTATGTCTGGTCTCCATCTCCAATTTCTAGCAATGCAGATGGAAGTCAAGCGATTGTCCAAAACCAAACAACGACAAATTATAGGGTTATTGGCACGGATATTTTTGGATGCAAAGATACCGCTTATGTTCTTATTAGTACTTTTCCTCAACCTTTTGTATTTGCAGGTTCAGATGTTTATGCGCTTATTGGAGAACCGATTAATTTAGCTGCAACATCAAGCGGTCAAGGTGCTTTTTTATGGACACCCTCAGCTGAATTCACCTGTGCTACTTGCCAAAATACGAGTGTTAACACCTCGCAAAACTCAACATATACAATATATTTTACCGACCTAAATGGTTGTAAAGCAACAAGTCAAGTAAGCATCTATTTTGATCCATTCTTTTATGTACCAAATACATTCACTCCTGATGGTGACCAATTTAATAATGGATTTAGTGCGATTGGAGGGAATTTCAAGGACTTTGAAATGACAATTTTCAACAGATGGGGAGAATTAATCTATACAATGAAATCTTTATCTGATTATTGGGATGGGACCTATAATAATGTATATTGTGAAGACGGTACGTATGTTTGGAAAATAGTCTATAGTGATTTCGCATTTAGGAAAAAAGAAATCACAGGTCACGTTAATTTATTGCGATAGTATTTTCTTTGCGCTAACTTTGCCGAATGGCACTAATAGTGAATGTATTTCAATTCAATGGTTTTCAGGAAAATACCTATCTTGTTTCAAATGATATTGGAGAGACCTTAATTTTTGATCCCGGATGCTATAATCGTGAAGAAGAACTCTTACTTAGTGATTTTATTGAGAAAAATAAATTAACTATTTGTGCTGTTTTATATACGCATGCTCACATAGACCATATTTTAGGATCCGAATTTGTTCGTGAAAAATATAAATGTGCCTCCTATTTACATCCTCTAGATCATATAACCTGGACTTCCGTTGCAAATTATGCGCATGTTTATGGATTTGAAGGATATAAATCTTCTATTTTACCAGAAAATTATTTGGAAGACGGTCAAGAACTTCATCTTGGCAGGTTTAAAATTCAGGTCCGCCATACTCCAGGACATGCACCAGGACACGTTATTTTTTATTTTGAAGCAGATAATTTTATTATTAATGGTGATGTTTTATTTAGAGAAAGTTTTGGAAGAGTTGATTTGCCTGGTGGAGATTTAACAACATTAAAAGAATCAATTTTTGACATTCTATTCCAATATCCCGATGAAACAATCGTTTATTGCGGACATGGACCAAACACAACAATTGGGCACGAAAAGAAGTATAATTATATCAATCAATTTTAACTGAAGTGCGAATTGGAATAAATGCTCGTAATTTATTGGCTAAAAAACTAGAAGGTTTTGGTCAATACACACTTGAAATAACCAAGCGAATTTGTGAGCAAAATCCTCAACACGAATTCATCTTGTTTTTTGATCGACCATACGACCCACAATTTATTTTTTCGGATAATGTAAAACCCTTGGTTATTTCTCCCCAAACAAGACATCCTATTCTATACATAATTTGGTTTGAGTGGTGTTTGAAAAATGCTCTAAAAAGAGAGAAAATTGACGTGTTTTGGTCGCCGGATGGCTTTAGCTGCTTGAGTTCTTCTGTTCCTCATATTATTACAATTCACGATCTAAATTTTGAACACAATCCCAAAGATTTACCATGGATTGTTTCGCGCTATTTTCGTTTTTTCTTCCCGAAATTTGCAAAAAATGCAAAAAAAATTATAACGGTTTCGGAGTATTCAAAAGAGGATATTTGTACTACTTATGGAATAAAGAAGGAAAAAGTTGAAGTTATTTACAATGCCGCTAATACAGCATTTCGGGAATTGTCAGAACAAGAAATTTGCGCTACCAAAAATGGATTTACTGCAGGAAATGATTTTTTTATTTTTGTGGGTTCTTTGCATCCTCGGAAAAATATACAAAACTTAATTTATGCCTTTGAACTTTTTTGTGTTTCAAATAAGTCTATGAAACTTGTCATTGTAGGAAGCGACATGTGGAAAGAGAATAATTTAGTAATTTCAGATGAAGTTAGAAAACAACTTATCTTTACAGGGCATATTGAAAATTCACAACTCACAAAACTTATGGGGTCTGCTCTCGCTCTTACTTATATCCCCTATTTTGAAGGCTTTGGAATACCGCTGGTTGAAGCAATGAATTGTGGAATACCAATTATTGCTGCAAATACAACATGCTTACCTGAAATTGTACAAGATGCTGCAATTTATTGCAATCCTTTTGATGTGAATGATATTGCAGAAAAAATGTTGCTAGTTAATAGTAATTCCATAATAAGAGAAGATTTAGCAACTAAAAGTTTGAAACGCAGCAAGTTTTTTGATTGGGAGCTAGCTGCAAAAAAAGTTGATGCAGAAATTAAAAAAATAGTAGAAACAATGCCAAAATAATACTGACTTCGTAGTTCAACGGATAGAATAGAAGTTTCCTAAACTTTTGATCCAGGTTCGATTCCTGGCGAGGTCACAAAAAGCCTTGCATTTGATGTAAGGCTTTTTAATTTGCGTCTTACTCTTTACTTTTTGTTGATTAAAAACTCTGAAACTAATGTAATTAATAGGTTTTTATAATTTATCTAGGTTTCGTAACGCTTATCAAATAATTTATTAGAACTTTTTGACTCTTTCTAATATACTATCGATGCTAACTTATCTGAATAAATTTTTAGTGTAACGAGTTTACTATTATTCGTTTTCTGTTTTTATAGAAAATTCTATGCTGATCGAAAATATCTTTCGTACAATATTAGGTTTAAGTTGTTGCATTGTTATTTTGTATTTAATAATTGACTTAATAATCAATGTTAACACATTTTTTTTATCCAAAAAACAATATTTTATCTGCTGTACTTACACAAAACTATGTAATGAGATAATGTTCTACACTTCAAATGACCTAGTAAAAATGGGCATTAAATATTATCCTAAGGTGAAAGTAAATTATTATAGACATAAAGAAAAATTAGGTCACTATTGTCCAAATAATAAAGAAATTGTAATTTATTTGAAAAATCACATAGGTCAAAATAATAATTACGAAATAGGTCAAATTGTCGATACCATTTTACATGAAGTACGCCATTACCAACAACATAAAACAACGAAAGAATTTTTTGAGGAGCTTAACAGCAAAAATTATGGATATAATTCAAACATAGAGAAAGATGCAAGAAAATATGCAAGAAATAATTTGATAAATTGTTTAGCGTATCTCAAACAAAAAAATATTATTTATTAAATCCTAGACACAATTAACCTTAAAAACTAGTATCTAGAATAAAAAAACGCTGAAAATTATTTCAGTGTTTTTTTTTATAAAAATTCTTTGACTTTTCGTGTGAGGAATTACTAAAATCCTCAGATTTCCACTAAAATATCACGAAAACACCACTTTTTTTTTTAATTCTCAGCTATTTTTTAAAAATTTTGTTATAAATTCGATTTCTTAATAAGTAAGAAGTGAACATAATTAAAATTGTTTTTTACAATCTATGACCAGTATTTTTGTTGCCAAATTAGATTTTGGCTTTGATAGCGATCAATTACGAGAATTGTTCGAGCAATACGGAAAAGTCTTAAAAGCCAGTGTTGCAACCGACAGAGAAACAGGTAAATCTAGAGGATTTGGGTTTGTTGAAATGGATGACCGAGAGGAAGCTCTTAAGGCAATTTCTGCTCTAGATAATTTTGCTGTAAATGGAAGGCCTATTGCTGTTAAAGAAGCAGAAGACCGAGGCGCTGCACCTAGACCAACTTTTGAGAAAAAACCTTATGTGCCAAATAATGTCGATTTCCCTACTACGCAAGATGTTGATGCTCTACCTAGTTTAGAAATTTCGAAAATTGAACCTCGAAAAAAATTAAATAATTTAAAAGATCGCAAAAGTCCTGATTCCGAAGGGAAAAATAAAAAACCCAAAATGGATGCATACAAAAAAAGTGGTAAGCCCGGGAAATTTTTTGATGACGACGACTTAGATGAGCTTGATGATGATTTGTTTTCCTACAAACGAAATAATGATGATTTGTTGGATGAAGATGAAGATTAAACGTTTTGTCTATAATTAGACTCAATAATCTTACATTTGCAAACGATGAAATTGAATTACGCTTCAAGTTTAAAGCACCCTGTTTTTAAAGTTATTTCTCAATATATTGCTGAAAATAAAATTGAAGCATATGTTATTGGTGGATTTGTGCGCGATTTACTTCTTGAGAGTCCATCAAAAGACATAGATATTGTGGTCATTGGTGATGGACCAGAACTCGCATCTGCCATTGCCAAAATTATGCGCGTCAAATCTGTGAGTATTTATAAAAATTATGGTACCGCTCATTTTCGCTACAAAGATTTAGATGTTGAATTTGTAGGGGCTCGCAAGGAATCGTATGTTTCAGATTCAAGAAAACCAGAAACAGAGATTGGAACACTAAAAGATGATCAAAATCGCAGGGATTTCACCATCAATACACTTGCTTTAGACCTCCGTCCAGAAACTTTTGGAAATATTCTAGATCCTTTTAATGGTATTGCAGATTTAGAAAAAGGAATTATTAGAACTCCCCTTGAACCTGAAATAACCTTTAGCGACGATCCACTCAGAATGTTAAGAGCAATTCGTTTTGCGTCACGTTTAAACTTTAAAATTGAAATTTCATGCTTGGAGGCTATTCGAAAACAAGCTAAGCGCTTGGAAATAATATCAAGAGAAAGGATTAGTGAAGAGCTTAATAAAATAATATTAAGTGAAACTCCATCTCGTGGTTTTAAATTACTAGATTCTACCTACTTATTAGAACAATTTTTTCCAGAATTTATTCAACTAAAAGGAATTGAAACAATTGATGGAAAGAGTCACAAAGATAATTTCGAACACTCCTTAGAAGTTTTGGATAACATATCTAAAAACACTGATTCACTTTGGTTGCGTTGGGCTGCTATTCTTCATGACATCGCAAAACCACCAACAAAAAGATTCGACCCAATTGTAGGATGGACATTCCACGGACACGAAGAACTAGGGTCAAAATGGGTGCCTCGTATTTTTAAAAATCTGAAATTACCACTTGATCAGAAGATGAAATATGTTCAGAAGTTAGTACGGCTTCATCTTCGACCAATTGCACTTATTAAAGGTTCTGTTACTGATTCTGCAATTCGTCGCTTACTGAATGAAGCAGGAGATGATATAGAAGATCTTATGTTGCTATGCAATGCTGACATTACCTCAAAAAATGAATTTAAAGTTAAGAAATACAAAAATAACTTTGAATTGGTGTCGCAAAAGCTAAAAGATGTTGAAGAGAAAGACCGTATTCGAAATTTTCAACCCCCTGTTAATGGTGAATTAATTATGAAGACTTTTAATATCGGGCCAGTTGCTGAAATTGGAACCATTAAAAGCAAAATAAAAGAAGCAATCCTAGAGGGTGAAATTTCAAATAATTTTGATGAAGCTGTTGCAGAAATGCTAAGATTGGGAAAAGAAATGGGATTATCTGTAGTAAAAACTCCCGTTTTTAATAAATAATTTTAATTTTACATAGATTGAAAAATCAAAAGTATGCCAGGACTAAAATTCAGAGTTTTATTGGATTCAGAGAAAAAAGAAGAAGTCTTTCGCGATATTCTCATTGCAGATACTGATAATTTTGAGTCTTTTTATAAAATTATTTTGGATTCCTTTGATTTTAAAGGTGATCAAATGGGTAGTTTTTATGTTTCCAATGATATGTGGGACAAGGGACATGAAATTAGCTTAATGGATATGACCTATGATGATGATTCGATTGACGAGCCATCTACAGTTATGAATTCAGCCACTATTAAAGATTTTTTACACGAACCAGATCAAAAATTCATCTTAGTTTACGATTTCCTTTGCATGTGGATCTTTCTTGTCGAATTAATTGGATTTGATAAAACTGAACCAAAAAAACCAAGTGTTTTACTATCAATAGGAAAAGCGCCAGCTGAAAATTCAAGAGAAGATATTACAGAAGATTTATTCAGCGATCAAAGATTAGAAGGTGGGTTTGATGATGATGACGATGACGATGAACTTGGATTTAATGAATTTGATGATGACTATTCGGATGATGATTTAAGTGAATTTAGCCAATATGAATCATAATTTATGAGGATATCAGATCCAATCGGAGAAGCAATTCTAGATTACGCAGAAAACAGACAAGCAAATGACATAATCGTGTCTTCAGAATTATGTGAAGATGACCTAATCCCTCTTGAAGTTCTCTTTCGTACACGAAAAGAAATGCCGGAATTAGAGTTAAAAGCTCTTGAACTTTGTCGAGGGGATGTTTTAGATGTTGGAGCCGGAGCCGGAATACATTGCTTAGAATTGCAAAAAAAAGGATTGAATGTTTTTGCTATTGAAGCCTCGCTCGGTGCAACTGAGCACTTAAGGAATTGTAATATCCCAGTGGAACATGTTCTTTTTGAAAATTTTGCACCAAATACAAAATACGATACGATTTTAATGCTCATGAACGGAATAGGAATAGCAGGGACATTAGGGCAACTGAAAGCAACACTTTTACATGCAAAAACGCTATTGAAACCTGGCGGTCAACTAATTTGTGACTCATCTGATATTCGCTATTTATACGAAGATGATGATGGTGCGCTTTGGATGAATCTGAATGCTGAATATTATGGAAATTTCCGTTTTCAAATGCACTACAAAAAAACTTCTGGACCTTGGTTTGATTGGCTCTATATCGACTACGATAGTCTCCATATCATTGCAAATAAAGTTGGCTTTTCTTGTAAAAAAGTTTCGGAACAAGACCATCATTTTTTAGCACAACTGAGTATCAACTGATATGAAAAGGTTTTTTTTCTTAGTCTTTTTTACTTTTTCTTTTCTGTTATCAGCTCAAATAGAGAAAAAAAGTCTCATATGGGAAATTCGCAATCCTTCCAATAATCAAATATCATATCTTTTTGGAACCATGCACATCATGGATGAAGAATCTTTTTTTTTACCGAAAAAACTATTGCTCTTACTTGCAAAATCTGAAGCATTGTGCATGGAGATTAACTCACTAAATAATGCAGAACTATCACCAAATAAATTTATTTTAGAAAAAGGAAGTTTCCAAGATTTTTTTTCTGAAAAAGAACTAGACACCATTCATCAATGGGCGAGCGAAGAATTGTTAATGGAGGTTGAGCAATTTGATGAGAATTTTAAGCAAGCAAAGCCATTTTTAGTACTACAGTTTATTCTTCAAAATTCGCTACCCGAAAATACAAAATCACAAGAATCAGAACTTGAAAAACAAGCTATACAAAAAGACATTCCTCTTCTAGGCTTAGAAACAATTGATCAACAACTAAAACTATTTGATGATTTAACTTCCGTTGAACAAAAAAATATGATCTTAGATGCCTTGAGAAATCAAGATAAAGCAAAGCTTGAATTTAAGGAACTAGAGGAACTTTATTTACTCCAAAATCTTGATTCTTTGTATTCTTTTATTCAAAAGGATAATTCGCTCCCAAATTCTCGTGTTTTCTTGGAAGAACGGAATATCCGGTGGATTTCACTAATGAAGAATATGATGTCAAAACAAAAAGTCTTTTTTGCTGTAGGTGCGGCACATCTTGCAGGGCCAGAAGGATTGATTGAGTTACTAATTAAAGAGGGATATGAACTAAATGCCATAAAATTATGAGAAAGCTAATACAATTTCTTCTTTTTCTACTACTAACAAGTTGTTCAACCTATTCTGATCAAGAAATTCAAGATTTTGATTCTAAAATTTCTACTTATATCAAAAAAAACAAGCTAAAATTTATAAAATCATCTTCTGGATTGTATTATCATCTTAAAAAAAATGGAGAAGGTAAATTTATTCTCTATACAGATAGTGTCTCAATCACCTATTCAGGTTTTCTGTTAAATGGAAAACGTTTTGACAATCAAAAAAATCCCATAACATTTGCTGTTCGAGATTTAATCGCCGGATGGAAAGAAGTATTGCTAATGTGTAAAAAAGGTAGTGAAGTTCAAATGATCCTTCCGCCTACTATTGCTTATGGAGATCATAAATTAGATAATATCCCGCAAAATTCGATTTTGAAATTTAATATGAAGGTTTGGGAAGTTAAATAAGTCGAAAAACTTGTTATTTAAAAGGCATTTCTTACTTTTGAGTTCAAAATTAAATAAATCTAAATTATGAGTGTTTTAGTAAACAAAAACTCAAAAGTTCTTGTTCAAGGTTTCACTGGAACCGAAGGAACATTTCACGCAAGCCAAATGCTTGAATATGGTACAAATATCGTTGGTGGTGTGACACCAGGAAAAGGTGGGACAAGTCATTTAGATAGACCGGTTTTTAATACAATGCAAGATGCAGTTGAGAAAACGAAGGCGGATGTTTCTATTATTTTTGTACCGCCAGCATTTGCTGCAGACGCAATCATGGAAGCTGCAGCTGCGGGAATACAAGTAATTGTTTGTATTACAGAAGGAATTCCTGTTAATGATATGATAAAAACCAAAGAATACATTAAAGGTTTTAAATGCAGATTAATAGGTCCAAATTGCCCTGGAATAATTACAGCAGGAGAAACTAAAATAGGAATAATGCCCGGTTTTGTTTTCAAAAAAGGGAAAATTGGTATTGTTTCAAAATCTGGAACACTCACTTATGAAGCAGCAGACCAAGTTGCTAAAGCAGGCATGGGAATTACAACTGCGATTGGTATTGGAGGAGATCCAATTATTGGAACGACAACACAGGAAGCTGTTGCCTTATTAATGAATGATCCAGAAACAGATGGCATTGTAATGATTGGAGAAATTGGTGGTAATCTTGAGGTGCTTGCAGCAAGATGGATTCAAGAATATGGCACAAAACCAGTAGTTGGATTTATCGCTGGCGAAACTGCTCCTGTAGGAAGGACAATGGGGCACGCTGGAGCAATTGTAGGCGGAAAAGACGATACTGCACAAGCTAAAAAACGTATTTTGAGAGAATGTGGTGTTCATGTAGTAGATTCACCTGCTCATATTGGTGCAAAAATGGCAGAGGTTCTTTCAATAAAAGTATAAGTTCGAATAGAGTATATCTTTTGAAATTTTGCTAATTCCAGAAATCCCAGGTTAGTCCAATTTTTATTTGAGTTGAAGGCATCGGAGAACCAATAATAAAAGTTTGCATTCTGTTAGCCCACAAATACGCTAAATTATCCCAACGAAGGAAAAAACGAAATTTGTCGACTTCAAATCCTGAAAAAACTCCCGCATTCAACATTCCAGAATTCATATTCGTTTGACTCAAAACAGTAAAATCATAAATTCCCATTTGCGGATTAAACATTAAACTTTTATAGCTAGAAAGAGCAATAAAATCAAATCCCAACATGCCTTTTAATTTTTTCGCCTTAAAAATTCCTCCTTTTATCAAGAAGCGCGTTTCAAAAGTGTGTTGAGGAAGAAAATTAATGGATTTATCCATCCTTGTAAAAGTATAACTTGGATAAATATGAAAAATTGAAAAGTGTAATTCTGAAGAAATTTTTGCCTGCTGAATTATGGATGAAGAAATAGCTAAATCTCTTTGCCATTTGGAAATACTTGTATTAAAAAAATAATTTTGCTTAAACGAAATAAGGGAATAATCAAGAGAAAAAAACTTTTTACCTAAAGCTTTAGAAATTGCAAACTTTAACTTTTGATGTGTTTGCAATTCAAAATTTTCCAATTTATAAAAAACGTTATTGGAAGAATAATAACGTTGGAAAACAAGAGGTAAGCTTCTTATAAAAGCATGATTTAAAGCAATTTTATAACTCGAAAATAGAGCTCTAAATTCTGAAAAAGAACGAAAAGTATTTTTGGCTCCATACAAGTTTAAAGATGAAGAATTTGAAAGTTGAAAGGACTTATTTTTAAATTGAAACTGCTCGTTTATATCAAATTCTGTCGTATCGCTTTTATTGTCAAAATTTGCATAGTTCCAATTTCGTAAAACTGCATTTGTGGAGAATTCAAGAGAGGGAGTTTTATAAAAAATACCAAGTTGATTTTCAAACGTTTTTAAAGTATATGAATCACTGGTCTGTGTACTATCAAAATAAATAGAATCATAACTATTGATAATAGTGGAATTTTCAAAATAAGAACGCTTTAAATTTTCATAAAACTGCTTTATTTCTAATCCAAATACATGTAAAGAATCTGAAAACAATGAAAATGAATTTGTTAAACAAACTTTTGAATTTGATAAAAGGCTGGAAGCATCATTTTTATTTACAGGAAGTAATTCTGGTGAAAAGTTTACTGCTTGAGAATCACTCACCACTCCCCCGTTCCACTTGCGAAGTTCTTTTGCACTTCTTGCCTCTAATAAAAATGAATGTTGCTTTGACTTTCGTGCTAACTGAAAGGCGTAAGAACTTCTGGAAAATCCTGTATTTCGAAAAAAACCATCTGTTTTATCTGTTCCTATCTGTGCATTGAGCAAAAATCCTTTTTTAAATGATTGTTGATATTTTAAACTTAATAATTGCGTGCCCTGAGTTCCAAATAAATATGAAAAACCAACATGAGGAAGGGCTGAAAATGTCATAAGACTTTGCTCCTTTTTTAGAGGGTAATAAATCGATGAATTCATATCAAGTAAATCAATACTTGGAAAACCAAAACGATTACTAAATGATTTAATAGGAAAAGAAGATGCTAAATATATACTATTTATTTCCATTGTGTCTAGTTTTCCAAGTGTTGAAAAGGATGACTTTAATGTGTCAGTAGGAGCTGCTATTTGTATTTGAGAATAACAAAAATAGTTGATAATAACGAAAAGAATACTAATTCTTAGATGCATCATAGAAAACAAACTTAACAAAAAAAGGGGCAAAAGCCCCTTCAATTTAGTTCAAAAAGTAAAATTACATTTTATTGATAAAAACCTGAAGTCCAGATTTTAAGTTTGCTGCTTTATTTTGGTGAATTACATTCTTCTTCGCTAATTTATCTAACATAGCAACAACAGTAGGAAATAAAATTTCAGCTTCTTTTCTATCTGTTAATTCCCGAAGCTTACGCGCTGCATTACGGGTAGTTTTGTGTTGGTATTTATTTAAAACTCGCTTAGCATCGTTTGAACGAATTCTCTTGATTGATGATTTGTGATTTGCCATTATTATTTTATTAAATTATTTTAATCGTGCTAAATTAATGTTTTTTTGGCTATTACACCAATTTTTATGCAGCCCATAGGAGAATCGAACTCCTGTTACCAGGATGAAAACCTGGCGTCCTAACCACTAGACGAATGGGCCAAAAATCAAAAATTCTCAAATTTGAGTTTGCAAATATAGTGTGAAATTCTTTAACTGCAAGGTTATGTGCTATATTTTTTAAATATTATCAGACTCGTCAGCTTTCATTTTAAAACCTAATCTCTTTGCAGTTTGAAGCTTTAAACTTTCTCCCATTAACTGAATTTGTTCTACCGTGATTTCACTGAAATAGTCAAAAGGTGGGATGTGTAAATCAAATTGTAAAGCATAGGCAAAAGATAGTTGTACAATCGCTGCAATGAACTCGTCATTCACGACAGAATTTTGTGTATCTCGAAAAAGTGAGCCAAGGTGTCCTTTTCCTTCAACATAAAAATGACGTTCGTGATTAATAAAAATCCGACCTATAAGATAGCCACTGTCGTTCATTCGATGCTGAAGAAAAGACTCCGCTAAAAAATTAAAAATATTGATGATTCCGAAATAGCCATTATTTTCATTCGACCTGAAATAGGCTGTCCCCCAAAGTGGATCATTATCTGGCATCTTAAAAACATTTCTATGCAAATTAAAAACCAAGACATCACTTCCAATGTAAGCATGAATTTCATGTTCTCCTTTGTCTTCATAATTTAAACGAATCCGAGGATCTTTAATCTTCAACTTTAGCGCATCTAATTCCTTACAAATTGCTTTTTTAAAAGACATGAAAACTTTTTCGCAATCATCAGCAACATCTTGCTTTAATGCTGATTTATCCAAAAGTAACTTCAGTAAATGCTCTCTGTTTTTATTTAGTTCTTTTTCTTTCATTTAATAAATTAGTTTACCAAAAATACATATTTTAGTAGATTCAAGAAATAGTAATGTCTGCGAAGTAAAGATTTAATTGAGAAAATCCTTTTAAAAATTAGGAATTATCATAAAATGTAACGAATTTTGAATATTGTCTTATGTTTTATTATTAAATATTGGACAATACAAATAAAAAAATAAGATGCTAGTCATGAAAAAAAATATTTGGTTTGTCATAAATCCAATATCTGGTATTCGTCGAAAAGACGATCTTCCAGAGCTAATTCATGAGCATTTAGATCACACTCAATTTGATTATTTAATTAAAAGCTCAAGTTACAAGGGCCAGGCAATTGAAATCGCAAAAGAAGCGATAAAAAACAACATAGATATTGTCTGTGCTGTTGGTGGTGATGGCTCAGTGCACGAAATTGGAACCACTTTAATTGGATCAAAAACAAAATTAGCTATTATTCCAATTGGATCTGGTAATGGTTTAGCACGGCACATGAATATTCCTTTAACGATTCCAGAGGCAATTTTATGTATTAATTCAACGAATGAAATTCAGATGGATACTGTTCTTGTAAACGACAACCCTTTTTTAGGTTTTGGAGGATACGGAATAGATGCGCTCATTGCAAAACGCTTTGATGAGGACAAAAAACGTGGTTTTTGGACCTACGTTAAACATGTTTTTAAAGAGTATTTTAAATACAATCCGATTAATATTTCAATTGATACAAACGGACAAATTAAAAAAATGCCCGTAGTGATGTGTACAATTGCAAATACATCAGAATTTGGAAATGGCTTTATTTTTTCGCCAAAGTCAGATGCTACAGACGGAAAGATAGAACTAATCTTGTTGAAACCTTTTTCGAGGTGGCGCATTCCATTATTGGTTTACCAATTCTTCATGGGGCGTTCAGATCGCTCACAATTTACCGAGGTCATATCCTTTAAAAAAGCAAAAATAAATATCTCTCAAGGTCTTGCTCAATATGATGGTGAACCAACTATTGTAAAAAGTGAATTAAATGTTCAAGTAGTTCCAAGAAGTCTTCACATCTTAGTTGGAAAATAACAAATGGAATTTGTTCAAGCAGATTTATGCGCTTTTCTTGAAATCCTAGAAAATTTAGACGAAAAAAAATCAGCATCTTGGGGAAAAATGACTCCTCAAAGTATGATTGAACATTTAAGCGATTGTATTTATATGTCTTGTGGCATAGGAAATCATGAACTCCTAATTCCTGAAGAGAAAATTAAAGGAATGCAAGCTTTTTTAATCAACGATAAAGAAATGCCTCAAAATATTCAAGTTCCATTTGCAAAAGAAAATACTCCTCTGCGAAATACTGACATAGAATTAGCTATAGATGAATTTACAATGGCTTGGGTTGATTTTGAAGAAATGTATTCGGAAGACCAAAAAAAAACAGCGCTTCACCCCTACTATGGAAATTTGAATTATGAGCAATGGCTTTTATTGCATTCAAAGCATTTCACACATCATTTCTCTCAATTTGGATTAATGTAATGAATCCTTTACTCTTATCGCTTATTATTGGCGTCGTTTTAGGTACTGGTAACTACATAAGAATTAGAAAAAAAGGGTATAAATCACACAGCCAGTTATTCCTAAGTATTCTCGTATTTTTCGGATTGACATTCACTATTTTAAAGTACTGTTACTAGAAAATAGCTTAGAGGCGGTATTTCTTAAAAAATGCATCCCAGTTCCATACAAAATTACCCATTATTTCATCCATTCTCTTTAAAAATAATGGATTTGGAGCCTGCATCCTACGGAAATATTCATCCTGAAATTCATTTAATTTATATTTATGAAAGACTGCTTTAGACATTCCATAAATCCAATTTTTTGATGGATGATTGACACGTAAAATAAAATTTTGGTATTCTTTTACAATTTTTTTAAAAGCGTTTGCATCGAGATCATAAAATTTCGAAAGTTTTTCAAAAATAATGCTCTCAACTCTTTCAGCTTGGTCAGCATCAAAGGTGCTTTCTAAATAAGATATATTACCAACAATAACAATTAAGCCAAATTCTCCATTATTGTCCTTATCAATATTTGGTGAAGTTGTAAACGCTAAATCTTCATTAATTAATTGTGCAACTTCAGAAAAGCCATTATCAATGCTATCGTAAAGTGCATTAATAAAAATATTTGCTACTTGATTATCAGTTAGTTTCCGTTTTATCAGTGTGCTAAACATCTTTATAGTTTATTAATGTGGATAATTACAAATTTAAGGTGCTACTTAACTGCATTGATTCTTAATTTTAAAGTGTTATTAACGAAGTTTTCAACAGAGATAGTAATACTAAATTGTTTACAACTCTATTTTTCTATACAGTAAAGTAAACTTATCTTTGCACAAAAATTAAGATATGAAAGCAGTAATTTCTACGAATAAAGGACAAATGCATGTTGCATTATACGATTTAGAAGCTCCAAAAACAGTTGCTAATTTTGTAAAATTAGCCGAATCAGGTTTTTACACTGGTTTGAAGTGGCACCGAGTTATTCCTGACTTTGTTATTCAAGGAGGTTGTCCGAATGGAACTGGTGCAGGTGGTCCGGGATATCAAATCGATTGCGAATTAGATGGTGAAAATCAATTTCATGATACCGGAGTATTATCAATGGCTCATGCTGGAAGAAATACGGGAGGTTCTCAATTTTTTGTTTGTCATTCCAGAAGGAATACGGCTCACTTGGATAGAAATCATACTTGTTTTGGAAAGGTAACCGAAGGATTGGATGTTTTAGATCAAATTCGTGAAGGTGATTCAATTGATTCAATTGAAATAATTAAAGAATAGAATTCATTGATTTTTTAATCAACATAAATTTTTTCTGCTTGAAAAAAGCCGCTTTCAACATCGATGTCTATTCTTCCTAAATAAACACCACCCCATCCAACTTGATTAACTAAAACATCTTTGTTTTTTGAGTTTTTAAGAACAAGCGGTTTATCAAAAAATGTATGTGTATGTCCTCCAAGAATTATATCAATATTTTGAGTCTCTGCTGCTAATTTTCTATCGGAATTGATGTTTTTATTTTCGTACTCAAATCCCAAATGTGAAAGGCAAATTACTAAATCACAGGATTTAGATTTTAATTCACTTGCTATATTATTTGCCGTACTTATCGGATCTAAGTAGCGTGTCTTTCCATATTTACCCTCGGATACTAATCCTTTTAGTGCGACTCCTACTCCAAAAACACCAATCTTTATTCCTGCTTTATGAAAAATATGATACGCTTTTGTTTTACCAGATAGAATTGTTTCTGAAAAATCATAGTTCGCACATAAAAACGGGAAATTAGCAAATTGTTGCGCATTTAAAAAGCCCTCTAAACCAATATCGAAATCATGGTTTCCCATTGTTGCAGCATCGTATTGAAGTAGCGACATCAATTTCATTTCTAGCTCTCCATTAAAAGTATTAAAGTAAGGTGTGCCTTGAAAAATATCTCCTGCATCCAATAATAAAACATGCTCTTCTTCACTTCTTATTTTTTGGAGAATAGTGTGGCGTTTGGAAACACCTCCCATGTTAGGGAATTTAGAATGCTTGCTTGGGAAAGGCTCAATTGTTGAATGTGTATCATTTGTATGCAAAATCACAAGGCGTTTTTTTCTCTTCAGATTTTCTTGACTAAAAAGTGAAGGTGTAACAAGTAGAGTTCCTGTTCCTAAAACTATATTTTGGATAAAATTTCTTCTTTTCACACGCGCATTATTTTATTCTTACTTCTTCATTAAAAATTAAAGTACCTTGACTTTTTACCTCTTCAATAAATGCATTTCTAAGAAGTTTTCCATTCATTATTGCATTTGTTCTTTGTTCAAAAAAACTCATTTTATCTCCACCATTCATCAAATAATCTGAGGTAAGAACCCAAAAATGAGTCATTTTTTCATTGTTTCCATTTATTAGCAATTTTCCATTTTCTAATTTAGCATTTGCTATTGGTTCACCTCCAGATTGACTTAAATATTTTTCAATCTCAGCAATAGAACTTATTGGAAGTTCAACCCAAACAATCGTGTTGTCGAAAGGCATTAACTTATAAATATCACCAAGAGAAACTGTTCCTTTACCTATTGTAGAGCGCAAACCTCCAGTATTTAGTAAGCAAAAAATAGGCTGTGCTAATTTTATATTTTTTGTTTGGTTCGCAAAAATTGCATCTGCGCACCAATTCATTAGTGAGGAAGAAGGTCGTTGAATTTCAAAATTATCTTTTGAGAAACCAATTACTTGATTCATTTCTTTGTCAAGTGAATCTTTGTAGGGCTGAATCAGTTCGTCAATTTTTGACGAATTAGACACAGAAGAATCTATCGCTTGTTTTGGTGATAAGTGATGTATCATTAAATGGGAAGAGCAAGCGAGAAGGCTTGCCCAAAAAAAACTCATTAAAATGAGTCTAATCATTATTCAATAACAATTGATCGTTGTGCTGTCCCAAATGGAGTTACGACCTTAACCAAGTAAGTCCCTGCATTTAATTTTGAAATATTTGCTTTCACGAGAGCTAAATTATTAACATCAGCAGATAATACAACTCTTCCTTGAAAATCAATTATTTGATATGAAGATATAGTTGTAGCATCTACATGTAAATTTATTTCATCCTTGCTTGGATTTGGATAAGTAATAAATCCATTGTTTAATAATTCATTAATAGATGCCTCACAAGCTAATGGTTCATAGGTCATATTTGAGAAATTAACAAAACATGCATAATCAATACTATCAACAAATGGATTTCTATTATTTTGAAGAGAGTCAATAAAATCATTTCTTGCAATTTCCCAATTATCTGGCGGATCTTGAAAATGCCACTGCTTGAGTAAATATTGATTTTGATAACTTGGTAAAGCCCAGCTATTTCCGCTAATGGTTGTATAGCAAATTGCTTCATACATCATTGCCCTTGCTGCATCTCCTTTGTGTTCATCTCTTGGTTCGAAAACAGTCTGTCCATTTGCATCGGTTCCATATTTAGATCCTAAATAAGTTGATGTTACATTTACAACAATACCTAATGCATTATTACTACGTACAATATTTACATCATTTAAATTCGTAGGAAATAAATGGTGATAATCACTATATTCTGGTAAAAGTGTTGCAGGATTTGTAGGCATCCAACTATGACAATAAGTGTGTTCTCTACTATAACCATTCGAGGCCCAATCAAAAGGTTCAGTATAAATTTTATTTTCTCCGCTATAAACGCAGGTAACAACTCTTCTATCTAATGTTGTATCTCGCGCTTCAAATGAATAAATCATGGTATTGGCGTAATAGCTATAATATTGTACTTGATGAGGATTCACCAAAGCATGTAAATTCGTTGCAAATGAGGAATTCCCTGTGTTTAAAGTACTATAATAAGATGCAGGAAGCATTGTGGCAGGAGTTGTACTATTTCCTAACAATGGAGCCGTTGTATTATAGTTCCTAAAATTATTGGGGCCATTATATGTATAAATAGCAAAATAATAAGTTGTTCCTGCGATAATATTATTTGGCGTAAAAGAAGTTGCATTTCGGCTAAAAACAACCTGTGCATCACCAACTATATCTCCTCTTTGATAAACTGTTCCATCTACAGGCACTCCCGTTATTGGAGAACCTTTTTTCCTCAGCACAAGATAACCATCAACAGCTGCAGTTCCTGTAAAAGAAGCATTTATTCTATATGTTTTTACATTTGAGAAAGCTAAATTTGTAGCTTGTGAACTTGGTTCTGTTGCAAGAGTTCCTCCAACACCATATAAATTTACGATATAAGAAGCTTCATCCGCATCATTACTTGCAATCGTTAAAACTGCAGTCCTGGTTCCAGATGCAGCTGGAGTGAAATTTAAAATTAAATTACCAGTTGATGTAGCTAAAACACTTGAAGAAAAAGAAGCAACAGAAAAATCAGCTGCATTTGTTCCAGAAATTGTTGCTGAAGCAATATTCAATGTATTTAAAGTTCCAAGATTCTCAATCGTAAAGGTTGAAGGGGTCATCGATGCAACGGAAGAACTTGTAAAATAAGATCCACCAGAAACGATTGTTGTTGCTCCTTGTTTCACATTAATTTCTTGTGCAGGTGTTGCGGCGCCAATAGTAATATTTACATCATCTACTCCGATATTTCCAGAAACTTTATTCGTATATATAAAGCGGATAAATCTTGTTGTTGCTAATGGCACATCTGTAAACATTGCATAAGTTGCACTCGGCGGTGAATTATGAGAATGCAAGGTTGTCCAAACAGTTCCTAAATTGGATTCTTCAACAGTAAAGGTTCCTCCTGCAAAACTATTTCCTGTAAGATAATAAGTTAAATTTCCAGCATTGCTATTAAAGTTAATAAGCAAGTAATCTCCAGTATTGTCAAATTTCATGGCTGGAGGTGTATTACCAGAAGCAGCATAAAACATAGTTCCGGATTCACTCCAACCAGTTGGGAGATTTGTAGTTGTAAAACTCCAGCTCGTTGGCAATACTGCTTGAGTATTTCCTATTAAACTAAGTAGAACTAATAATACAGTAAAAACGATATTTTTTTTCATGTTATTTTTTATTTATTTATTTATTAGAACCCAACTTTGAGTCCCATACTAAATCTTCTTCCCATTCCTACAAATACTGTTGAGGAAGCGCCATTAAAGTTAGCTCCATTTTGCGCATCGGAAATATAAAAAGTATTAGCAATATTCATTATTCCGCCAGTGATAGTAAAATTCATTTTATTATATTTCATATCGTAACCAAAATTAAGATCTAAAAGTCCATAGCTTGGCATTTTCCATGATTCTCTGTTGATATTCTTTCCTGTTAAAGCAAGTGGATCAAAATTTGCATAGTTTTTATCAAAATAGGTAAATCTTAATTTGAAATATAGATTTTTAATGATTTCATAGCGAAGACTAGTTCCTAATTGCACCTGAGCAGCATCGCCAACATGCACATTGTCTGCACCAAAATAAAATGAAGTCACTATAATATTATCATTATCAACAATATTTACAAGTGTTGAGTCTTTACTGCTTGTTATTGTTTTCCAATCTCCAAGAGACACCAAGCCTTCAAAATCAAGATTTGGCAAAATTTTATAAATAAAATCAATTTCAATTCCCTTGTGAAGTGCATCTAATCCATTAATGTTATATGAAAATGTTCCGTCAGGGGTAACAACCGTTGGCGTATTTTGTGGTGGTTTGTTTCTCCATAAAGTGTAATACATATTTAAATTAGAAGAGAATCTTTTACTCTTGTGACCATACCCCAATTCAAAAGATGAAACTTCTTGGTTTTTTATTTGCAAGAACTCTTTGTTGTTATTATCAAATACAGCATTCATTTTTGGAGCAATGCTTAAATATCCCATGTTACAAAAAATATTTTCATGTGAATTGATATTGTAATTCATCCCCGCTTTAATCGTTGCTCCCGAAAACCATTTTTGATCAGTAGTTGCAAATCGTGCTTGAGTTGAATTATTGTTGTATGAAACACCATTATAAACTAGTGTATCACCATAACCGACGGCTTGAACTAATGTTGTATCTGAAAGCACAAGATCTTTCTTCTTAAAGTAATCCGTTCTTTGATAACCAGTCATATTGAATGAGGAGGTTAAAAAAGAACTCCATTTGTCTTTCTTGTATTCAATTTGCCCAAAAAACCCTGCCCATTTAACAGTTGCATCGTTGTGATAAGAAACTTTATCTCCAATTCTCTTCATTCCATAGGATGTGTTTCCTGCACCTACTGGCTGATTTTTATTTGAATTATCAATTGCATAGTCTCCACCTATCAAATCATAAACCGATTGGTAATGTGCTCCTTTGTAATATCGTGCATCAACTCCAAACATACTTGAAAGACTATTGCTAAGCTTATAATTAAATGTTGACAATAGACCAAACCACTTATGATCGTTGTTTGCTGCACGTAAATAATTACTTGAAACATGCTCATCTACACTGTAAAGTGGAGAATAATTTGTTTTATTCAGATCGTAAACCCCTTGAATATCATACAAGCCATTTGTCGTGTCCCTATCTGATAAAGTAGTTTTCATAGATGTGCCTCCACCTTTTCCAATTGAAACATAGGCTACAGTTGTGAGATTTATTTTTTCATTTGGGTTGTATGAATGTGTAAGATTAAACTGCGGTTTATGAAAGAAATTGATTTTCTCATTAAAATCTTCACCATTTAACATTCCGTAATTGGGATTGTAGCGAATACCTCTTGCTCCTTGTGAAGTAGTTGTAAACTGTGAACTACTTACTAATGCTATTGAATCCAGTGATTGTTGGTAATTTATCCCAGATCTTTCAGCTAATCCTTTATCAATAACTGCTATTGGTAAACGAGTAGTTCTTTGACCATGTGATTGGGGAGCGCCATTCACACCAAAGCTCAATAAATGTTTATCAAATTTCTTTTGAACTTTCATAAAATAAGAATAAGCATCGTCAAATGTTGCATCTGCATAACTTGAACCCCATTTTTTTGACCCTGCAATAGTTATTCCCCAGTTGCCCTTTAATAAGCCCGTATTATATCCAAATGCTGTTTTAAAAAGACCATAACCGTTGACTTCTTGTTTAATTGAAGTGCTCATTTTAGAATCTATTCCCTTGGTTACAATATTCATTGTTCCACCAACAGAAACTATGGATAATTTAGAAGCTCCTAATCCTCTTTGCACTTGCATGTAGCGCGTAATATCTCCAATTCCATCCCAGTTACTCCAGTAAACTTGACCATTTTCCATGTCATTTACAGGAACACCATCTACTAAAACAGCAATATTTCGTTGGTCAAATCCACGAATTGACACACGAGCATCACCCACACCACCACCTTGTTCGGTAGCATATGCTCCTGGAGTAGAGTTGAGAACCATTGGTAAATCTCTTGTTCCTAATTCTTCAGCAATTTGCTTAGAACTTAAAGTTGAGAATGCAATAGGTGTTTCACGTGCTTTTGCTATTTCTGCTTTTACAACAACCTCATCAATTAACTTTTCGATAGGTGATAGCGTTAGATCAATTTTTAATGGGGTACTTCCTGCTTGAATAATTTTAATTATGGTGTCATAGCCAATGTAGCTAACTTTTAGGTTATGAGAGGTGTTTGCAGCGACTGATAAGACATAATACCCATCAATATTTGTTTTTGTTATTAGAGTATTACCACAAACTATTCGAACACCAATAAGAGTTTCTTTGGTGTACTTATCATAAACAGTTCCGCTTAGTTGTATTTTTGTCTGCCCAAAAGAAACAGACAAAGCAAAAATAGAAAGAACAAGGAAAAATAATCTTCTCATATAAAATTACAGTTGCTAATCAAAGAAATGTAATAACTTATTTATTGAATAATGATGTTTGCTTGAGCAACGGAAGCATCTGAAAAATACAATCTAACAGAATAAATTCCTTTAGTTAAATGACTAGAATCAATGGTACTAAACTTCGTGTTGCTTGATTTTTTTTCACTTATAACAACTTGTCCCAAAATATTCACAACTTCAATAAATTCAATTGACTCAGAGCTTGAAATACTAAAAAGACCATCAGCTGATGGATTAGGATAGACAGCAAAAGAAACACTATTTACTAAGTCACTTACTCCTGAGATGCAAGAACAAACATGCGTTCCAAGATTAGACCAAGTATTTTGTGGTAATGAATCCCATTCATTTGAAACAATAAATGAAGAAGGATTTGCACTTACTCCAATCTGAACAGATGCCTTACGAACTAAGGTATGATTTTCTGTCCAAACTGCTCCAACAGAACCATCATAAGGAAATTCATCACCCCATCCACTTGAAGAAGTCATAGAAGCATCACCTGTTTTCCCTAAAATATCAATCATTGTTGAACCATTAAACAATGCGATGGCATCGTTTCCATTCATATAAGTTGGTGCAGGATAAATACCATCTAATTGATTTGCCATTGCTTGTAAAATTGGATCACAAGCTGGAGAAGAAGTTGTTGTTGTTATCTGACCATTTGCAATAACAAAGGCAGAATTAGCAGCAATTGATCCTGATAAATTTAAAACACCTCCAGAAGCAGAAGTTGCAGATCCATTTGAAAAACGTTCAATACGATAACCTGATAAATCGATTGCAGAAGCTGTTGGATTGTATATTTCTAATGCTTTATTATTTCCTGAGCCTTCAACATATTCAGAAATAAATAATTGACTACAATTTTGAGCAAAAGAAAAAGTTGCCGCAAAAAATGATAATAATAGTAGATTTTTTTTCATAAGGGTTAATTTAGATTAATGAATAAACGATTTGAAGCTTTGTAAAAAAATAATTTTTAACAAGTAATTTCATTTTTTTTGAATGGTTTTAGCATAAAAATTGCCTCTAGGAGTTCACTCAAAAAATTATGAGACAAATTTAATTCTTTTTTTTTGCTTTGTGATTAATTTTTTGTTAACAATTCGAGAGATTTTAAGTCAATAATGTTTGAATTTGGCATTAAGTGAAAAAAAAAATCTTAATTTCGGCAAGTAAATTCAAACTCATGAAAAATATTTTTTTTAGCGCCTTTTTCTTTCTATGTCTTACTAAAATTGTTGCTCAAGAGCTTTCAATTGATAAAATATGGAAAAAATACGAATTTTCTTCAAAGGGAATTGCAGGTTTTAAATCCATGAACAATGGAACCCATTATACAAAACCAGGAAATGATTTATCCATTCTAAAATATGACATATCAGACGCTTCAGATCTTGGAAAGATTCTTGTAGATTCTAAAAATTTAGTTTACAACTCAAAGATGCTTGATTACGATGATTATGAATTTAACTCTGATGAAACAAAAATTTTATTTTTAACTGCAACAAAAGCAGTTTACCGAAGAAGTTTCACAGCTGAATATTTTCTATTTGACATTGCAACAAAAAAATTAGAAGCACTTGACGAAAAACATCATCCTCAGACCTTGGCGGAGTATTCTCCCGATGGAAAAATGGTTTCATACATTTATGGAAATGACTTATTTGTTAAAAATCTTGAAAGTGGTAAAATTACAAAATTAACATTGGATGGAAAGCGCAATAAGATAATCAATGGAACTACAGATTGGGTTTACGAAGAAGAATTTTCAATAACTAAAGCATATGCTTGGTCACCCGACAGTAAAACGATTGCGTTTTTGCGTTTTGATGAAAAAGCTGTTAAAGAATATTCATTGGAAACTTACGGAAACCTTTATCCTGAACATTACGAATATAAATATCCAAAAGCTGGCGAAGACAATAGTAAAGTGACCGCTCATGTGGTGAATGTAAAATCGGGAAAAATTTCCAATTTGCCAATGGTTTCATATGAATACATTCCACGTCTGAATTGGTCTTCAACTTCCAATCAGTTGATTTTGCAAACCATGAATCGTCATCAGAATGAATTGACGTATCATTTATGGGATTATACAGGTTCGAAACCATCATACAAAGTAATCTTTGAGGAAAATTCTAATACATATATCGACGTCGATGACAATTTACTAATTTTAAAGGATGGCCAAACCATTCTTAGAGCAAGTGAGGTAGATGGCTACAAGCACATTTACAAGTTGGGTTTTGATGGAAAAGCAACACAAATAACAAAAGGATCTTGGGATGTGATTGATTTTCTGGGAATAGATGAATCTAGCAATACCATTTATTATTCTTCAGCTGAAGTATCTTCAATACAAAAATCAATTTATTCCATTCAGCTAGATGGAACAAATAAAATAAATTTAACAAAGGAAGCGGGTTACAATGAGGCGGAATTTTTATCGGGCATGAAGTTCTTTATTCATACTTACTCAAATGGAAATACACCAGCTAAAATTTCACTTTGTAAAAATGATGGATCTCTTGTTCGCATTTTACAAGAAAATAGTGAGTTGAAGGAACGCTTGAAAAATTACAACTTAAGCAAAAAAGAATTTTTAAAAATAAATGCAAATGGTGTTTCTCTAAACGCTTGGATGATTAAACCTCCAAATTTTGATCCGAGTAAAAAATACCCCGTTTATTTTAATGTTTATGGCGGGCCAGGCCACAATGAAGTCCTTGATTCATGGGATGGTTCAGATTTTATGTACCATCAGTTATTGGCTCAAAAAGGATACATTGTTTTTTCAGTAGATCCAAGAGGTACAATGTATCAGGGAACGAAATTTAAAAAATCTACTTATTTAGAATTAGGAAAACTTGAAATAGAAGATATTATTAATTCAGCAAAGGAATTGACAAAATTGCCTTATGTTGATGGAAATAGAATAGGAATAATGGGTTGGAGTTATGGTGGATTTATGGCTTCTTTAGCAATCACAAAAGGAGCAGATGTTTTTAAAATGGCAATAGCAGTTGCACCGGTAACAAATTGGCGGTATTATGATAATATCTACACTGAGCGTTTTATGAGAACTCCGGCAGAAAATGAAGCAGGTTATGATGGAAATTCTCCGATTAATTTTGTTGATAAAATGAAGGGCAAATTCTTTTTAATTCATGGATCCGCGGACGACAATGTACATTACCAAAATTCAATGGAAATGATTAATGCTATGGTAAAAGCAAATAAACAATTTGATTTATTTATTTATCCAGATCGAAATCATGGAATTTATGGTGGGAACACACGTAATCACTTGTTTACAATGATGTTTGATTACGTTCTAAAGAATTTATAAGCTCGAACTCAAATTATTTTTAATTTTTTAATAAATTTTTCATATTCTCTGTTTATTTTTATTAGAAAAAGTTCGTACTTTTATAGACGATACAATTATTAAAAAATTACTTATAAAAACACATGTCTGAAATTGCAAAAATAGAGCTCGATGGTACGATTTACGAATTACCTGTCGTTGAAGGATCTGAAAATGAAAAAGCCATAGATATAACCAAATTGAGAGAATTAACAGGTTATATTACTTTAGATACTGGTTACAAGAATACTGGAGCAACAAAAAGTGCTATCACATTTTTAGATGGTGAAGAAGGAGTTTTACGCTACAGAGGATATTCTATTGAGGAATTAGCAGAGAAAGCATCTTTTATGGAAGTATCTCATCTTCTTATTTATGGAGAATTACCAACTCAAGCTGAATTAACAAATTTTGAAACAAAAATCAAAAAGCACACCCTAGTTCACGAGGACATGAAGCGATTTTTTGAGGCATTTCCTGCACAAGCTCATCCAATGGGAGTTTTATCATCTATGGTTTCTTCGTTGGCTACATTTTATCCTGAATCACTCGATCCGAATAGAAGTGCAGAAGCTAAAGACTTAACAATTCAACGCATATTAGCAAAATTACCAACTTTATCGGCATGGTCTTATAAAAACTCAATAAGACACAAGGTCATGTATCCAAGAAATAATTACAATTATTGTGAGAATTTCCTTCACATGATGTTTGCTATGCCTACGGAAGATTATCATATAGATCCAGTTATTGTTAGTGCGGTAAATAAATTGTTTATTCTTCATGCAGATCACGAGCAAAATTGTTCTACTTCAACCGTTCGAATTGTTGGTTCTTCTCAAGCAAATTTATATTCGACAGTATCTGCTGGCATCTCTGCTCTTTGGGGCCCCTTACATGGGGGAGCAAATCAAGAAGTAATTGAAATGCTTGAACAAATCCATAAAGATGGTGGAAATGTAGATAAATGGATATTAAAAGCCAAAGACAAAGAAGATCCTTTTAGATTAATGGGATTTGGCCATAGGGTTTACAAAAATTTTGATCCTCGTGCGAATATCATAAAAAAAGCATGTGATGATGTATTACAAAAACTTGGCGTAAACGATCCTTTACTAGCAATCGCTAAAAAATTGGAAAAAGTTGCCTTGGAAGATGAGTATTTTAAATCTCGGAATCTATACCCAAATGTTGATTTCTATTCCGGAATAATCTACAAAGCAATTGGGATTCCTACCGAAATGTTTACAGTAATGTTTGCACTTGGCAGACTTCCAGGATGGATTGCTCAATGGAAAGAAATGACTGAAAATAAAGAGCCAATTGGTCGACCAAGACAAGTATACATTGGTAAAACTTCAAGAGAATACGTTCCTTTGTCAAAAAGATAAATTACTGCTCACAAATTTAATGTAAAGCTATTCCTCGGAGTAGCTTTCTTCATTTTTAGACTTTTTGGAACCGTCATAAATCTCAAATTTTCTAAAGCTGCATTCTAAATCGCCATTAAAAACTTTTGTTTTTTTCGTAGGTTTTAAGCCAATACTTTTCAATCCCTCCTCACTTGAAGAAATAATCCATGCTTCAGAATTTGTCATTGAATGCTTCATCCAAGTCCCTAAAGTATCATATAATTCAGGAATATCTGTTTCCATTCGTTCACCATAAGGTGGATTAGTTAATATAAAGAGCTTTTCTTCTGTTTTTGTAACTTGATCAAAGGGAAGCACAGAAGTTTTTACAAAGCGCCCAAAACTCATGCTGCGAAGATTTCTTCTCGTTTTCAGGATCATTTCATCTGAAATATCTGAACCAATAATTTCACAGGGCAAAGACCTAACAATACGAGGAGCGCTTCCATAAATCTCATTCCAAAGCTTTTCATCGTAATTATTTAAATTTTTGAATGCATAATGCTGCCGCTCAATATTTGAGGGTATTCCAGTTGCTAAAAAAGCAGCTTCTATTAAAATTGTTCCAGATCCACAAAATGGATCCATGAAGGTTGTTGTTCTATCCCATCCTGATTGGCGAATGAGACTTGCTGCAACCACTTCATTTAGAGGTGCTTCGCCAACTTCTTCTCGGTAACCTCGTTGAAAAAGCGGAAGTCCACTCGTATTTACAGATATTGTAACTTCATTTTCTTTTATATACAAGTCAAAAAGAACTTGTGGCTTTTTTAGATCAATGTTCGGTCGTTCATTTTGTGTTTCTCTAAAACAATCTACAATTGCATCCTTAAGAACTAAAAATGGATAGTGCGTATTCTTAAAAAGAGTCGAAAAAACTGCACCTTTAATAGCAAATGTCTTGTTTGCAGAAAAAATCTCATTCCAATAAATACCAGCTGCTTTTTTATATAAGTCATCTTCAGATTTTATAAAGAAATGTTCTATTTCTACTAATATAGAAATTGCACAGCGAATATATAGATTGAGAAAATAAACGTCTTCCCATGAACCACTTATTCTTACAGCGCGATTTAAAAATTCTATTTTATCGTAACCCAATTCAATTAGTTCCTCTCCCAATGTTTGTTCAAATCCAAAAAAACATTTTAGTGTTATTTTGAGTTCACTTTCGCTTGTCGTTTCTTTTGATTTCATTTTAAATTTTTATACTCTAACTTTGTACAAAATAACAAAATTGCCCAGACTCAGCTACCTGTTAGCCCCATTATTTATCATCATTGCATTCTTTACAAGTGCTCAGCAGCGCGTTGGATTAGTATTAAGTGGTGGTGGCGCTTCTGGAATTGCTCATGTTGGAGTTCTTAAGGCACTAGAGGAAAGAGGCATTCCGATAGATTTTATTGCAGGAAGTTCGTCTGGCGCTTTAGTTGGAAGTTTGTATGCATGCGGTTATTCTCCGGAAGAAATTGAAGCATTTGTATTAAGTCAAGAATTTAAATACATGACTTCTGGTGTTTTAGATGCAAAACATCACTTTTTATACCGCCAAGAAGATGCAAATGCTAGCACTTTTAATTTTTCAATTTCACGCGATAGTATTTTACGAAAATCAATTCCATTGAGTATCATTACTCCTATTTTGATGGATTTTGAAATGCTGCGTTCTTTGGGAATTACCAGTGCAGCTTACAAGGAAGATTTTGATGCCCTTTTTGTACCATTTCGTTCTGTTGCATCGGATGTTTTAAATAAAAAAAGTGTTGTTTTTCGATCTGGCAATTTGAATGAAGCAATCAGAGCATCCATTACTTATCCTTTGTATATTAATCCTATAAAAATTGATGGGAAAATATACTTTGATGGTGGTTTGTACAATAATTTTCCTCTTGATGTTATGTACAATGAATTCAACCCAGATTTTATAATTGGAAGTAATGTAACAAATAATTCAAGTGTTGTAGACGAACAAGATTTTATTGGCTTATTAAATACGATGATGACCATACCAACAAAGTATGAAATGCCCTGCAAAAATGGACTTGTAATTAGACCAAATACCAAAGTTGAAACCTTTGATTTTAATAATATTAAACAAGCAATTGACGATGGTTATAATTCGACATTATTGTATTTGGACTCAATAGAATTATTTGTTAAAAATAAAGTTCCAAAAGAGCTTGTAAATAAAAGAAGGGTGTTGTTTAGATCTTCTATACCAGCATTGAGAATTTCAGAGATAAAATCAAGAAATGAAAATAATTCTGAGTTAAATTTTGTTAAAAAATCAATTATTAGAGATAAAAAAAATGAAGTCTTATCAGAATTAAGCTTCGAAAAACGATTTTTTAGACTCTATGAAGCTCCACAAATTGATTATATTTTTCCGACGCTAAAATTAAAAAGCGATTCAAGCTATGCGTTAAATTTAAACCTAAAAAAAGCTCGTAATTTTAAATTTGATATTGGTGGTCATGTTTCTTCGCGCGCTGTAAACATGGCTTATGTTGGAATAACATATAGAAGTATTAATAGTGTTGCATCAAGTATACATGCTGAATCCTATTTTGGCAAATTTTATAGCTCAGCAAAAGCTGACATTAGTATTGATATTCCTGCGATCATACCCGCTACTTTTTCGACCTATTTCGTTTTAAATCGCTGGGATTATTTTAGAAGTTTCGCTACTTTCTTTGAAGAAGTTCAACCATCATTTTTAATTCAAAATGAGATTTATTATGGATTTAAAATAAAACATTCCGTTACAAATAGTATAAAATCTACTTTTGATACAAGATTTTTTAGGCTCGAGGATTCATACTATCAATCGACTAATTTTACAAATACCGATACAGCAGACATCACAATTTTTAGAGGTTTTTCTGCAAGTTGGGAGCTTAAAAAAAGCACATTAAATCGGAAACAATTTGCTAATAGAGGTAATTTATTTTTGTTTAAGGTTAGATTAGTCGATGGATTCGAAAAATCTTTTGCTGGATCTACTTCTTTTTACGATAGTGTTTTTAATATAAATCACCAATGGATAAATTTAAATGCAGAATTCCAAAATTATTTTAGTTTAAAAAAACTTCTTCATGTTGGGATTCATTTAAGAGGACAATTAAATTCTCAATCACTATTTTCAAATTATACTGCTACTTTATTATCGTTGCCAGCTTTTTCACCAGTTGTAGATGCAGAAACTTATTTTTTATCTGAATACCGTTCTCATCAACACTTTGGTGGTGGACTTAATCTAGTTTTTACCCTTAAAAAGAATATTGATTTTCGAATAGATGCCTATTTTTATCAACCGATTATTTTATTACAAAAAAATGAAAATGGTTCAAGTCAATTTACAAAGCCTCTTAAAGGAAATACTTTTTTGGGGTCTAGTTCATTCGTTTTTCAAACGCCAATTGGACCGCTAAGGGCAACTTTAAATTATTTCCCAAAACAAGTTCATCCTTTCCAATTTCAGGTCAGCTACGGCTATGTATTATTTAATGAGCGAGCAATTCGTTAAATCAATCCTCTTGATCTCAATAAGTCATCAAGCGATTCTATGTCAGTGTAAAGAACATCTCGTGGTTTACTCCCTTGAAAAGTACCAATTATTCCCATAGCTTCTAATTGATCTACAATTCGTCCAGCACGGTTGTAACCTAACTTTAATTTCCTTTGAAGCAAGCTTGCCGAACCTTGTTGATTTATAACAATAATTCTTGCAGAATCAACAAACATGGCATCTATTTCATTCATGTCTACTTCTCCAATATTTTCTCCACCTTCAGCAATGTATTCCGGTAATATAAGTGCTTCAGGAAATGCCCGCTGCTCTCCAATAAAACTGCAAATATCTTCAACTTCTGCTGTGTCTACAAAACCACATTGAAGTCGAATAATATCTGAACCAGTTGAAATAAGCATATCTCCTCTTCCTATTAATTGGTCGGCTCCTGATGCGTCAAGAATTGTTCTAGAATCTATTTTAGACAATACCCTAAATGCAATCCTAGCAGGGAAATTAGCTTTTATCATCCCTGTAATTACATTAACAGAAGGTCGTTGCGTTGCTACAATTAAATGTATTCCAATCGCTCTGGCTAACTGTGCAATTCTAGCTATTGGATGTTCTATTTCTTTGCCCGCCGTCATTATTAAATCTGCAAATTCGTCAATTAGAACAACTATATAGGGCATAAAATAATGACCTTTTTCAGGATTTAATCTACGAGATATGAACTTAGCATTATATTCTTTAATTGTCCTAACTCCTGCATCCTTAAGTAATTCGTAGCGATTATCCATTTCTACACACAAAGAGTTTAAGGTATTCACTACTTTCGATGTATCTGTAATAATTGCATCTTCTTCACCAGGTAATTTTGCTAAGAAGTGGCGCTCTATTTTGTTATAGAGCGTTAATTCTACTTTTTTAGGATCAACTAAGACAAATTTTACCTGTGCAGGATGTTTTTTATATAAAATAGAAACTAAAATAGCATTTAATCCAACGGACTTTCCTTGTCCCGTAGAACCAGCAACTAATAAATGCGGCAGTTTTGTTAAGTCGAACACATAAGTTTCATTGGTTATTGTTCTTCCTAAAACAACGGGTAATTCACCGTCAAAATTTTGAAATTTATCTGAAGAAATAAGGGAGTGCATGCTAACCATTTCAGGATTTGAGTTTGGCACTTCTATTCCAATAGTTCCTTTTCCTGGAATAGGTGCAATTATTCTAATTCCAAGTGCGCTTAAACTCAAGGCGATATCGTCTTCTAGATTTTTTATTTTTGAAATTCGAACTCCTGGCGCTGGGACAATTTCATACAAGGTGACAGTTGGACCAACAGTAGCTTTGATTTTTGCTATGTCAATTTTGTAATGTGAAAGGGTTTGTACAATTTTATTTTTATTGGATTCAAGTTCTTCTTTGTTAATCGAAATGTCTTTATTCCCAAAATCTCTAAGTAAATCAATCGGAGGTAAAATATACCCATCTAAGTCTTTTTTTGGATCATATTCACCAAATTTCGCTACTAGTCCAGCTGCCAAAACATCTTCTTCTCCATGTTTACTCATTACTTTTTCAGTAATTGAATCACTTTCTATTGGTTTTTCATTTGTCTCCTTGCCTATCTCAATTTCAAAATCATCATCTTCCTTTATTGTAACAATTAATTCACTTTCATCAAATTCAGCATCATCTTCATCTGAAAAATCAACAGTTTCTGAGACGGCATCTTTTTTTATCTGCTCTTCTTTTATCGTATTAACCACTAAAATATCTTCAAACTCATTTGTGTTTTTCTGTTCTTCATTCTCTATATCAGAATCATTGCTTTTATCGTTTTTAAAATAGGAAAATAAAGCAGCAAAATTTGGATTAAATTGAACTGCTGTTAAGACATAAAAGGACATTATAAGTAATGAAATAGTCCCTATTTTTCCTATTGTTAAAATCATCCATTCGTTTAGGTAAAATCCAAATGTGCCTCCAAGATAATTTACTGAATAAGAGAAATAACCTAAAAAAATTGATATCCAAATCATATATGTTAAACCAATAGTGAATGCCTTTCCAATGTTCAGAATACTTTTTCCAAATAGAATTTTTATTCCTGAAATAAAAAGCAGGAAACAAAGAATAAAAGAAGAAATTCCAAAGAGTCGATAGATTAAGAGGTGTGATGACCAAGCGCCAAATTTTCCTAACCAATTTTCAATTGGTTCTTGAGAAGAATTAAAAAGTAATTCAAATAACGATCGATTTAAGACTTTATCTTGATCGACTGTCCAAGTAAATAAGTAAGAAACACAAGCTAAAAAAAGATAAAGTGACAAGAGCGTAAAAGTTGAACCAAGAATAATTTTAAATTTTGACCAATCAATTATTCTTTTTTCAGCTGTTTTTTTGGTTGACTTTTCTTCAGCTTCAACATTTCCATCTCTAGATTTATTTTCTTTTCCTGATTTAGATGGTTTTTCAACTAGTTTATCAGGAGTGTTTGGTATAAAATGGTTCTCTTCCATGCAGAATAAAGTATATTAAACGAAGATATGAGTATAAGTAACAAGAGTAGCTCGATTACCGATGAAGTATAAACAATTTATTGTTAGCAGAGGTTTTTAAACTGTCTGTTTCTACCTTACTTTTTGTTTTCTTGCTCACTTGGATTTAAGAACTTATTTGTAAACTCTTCAAAACTTATAATTTCATAACCTTGTGGAATCATAAACAAGTCTAATGGAGGATTATTATTTTTCAGTTCCTTAAGTGTGTATTTTAATAACCCATCTGCTGTTGGCACATAAAACAAAAGTGGAAGACCCGGTAGATTTTTATAAATATTTGCATATTTTGAAGAGATACTTTTTGTGTAGTAGAAAGTTAAATCTTCTGAGATTTCTTTGTGCTTGACTCTTAGTTTTTTAACCTTTATTTCAGCAATCTTTCTCGTGCCTATTTGTTTTTTAAATGTATAGTTTTCAAGAGTATCTATAATTAAATGCTCATTTGTTCGGATCGCAAATTTTTTTTGGTCCGATTCAACTAGTAAATAAGATCTATTTAATCTTAAATGTTTGATAAGTTCTTGTTTTCCTGAAATTGAATTAAAATTTACAACTCTCAGCAAGGAATCTTTTGCGTAAATAATCATAAAAGAACGAATAGAATCTTTCTTATCAACTCGTTCAATTTCATATGTTAACTCACCTGAAAAGGAACCTTTATTTTGAGAAAATCCAGATGTGATAAATAAAGAAAGTAATAATGCTAGCAAAAAATATCTCATTTCAATCTATTATTTTTTTGTAAAGTTATCAATTATTGGTCTTAGTGTTGAAATCAAAAAATATAGTGTAAAATATTTTTTTAGAGTTTTAAATTGAAAAATATCTAAAGTATTACTATTTTTGTGCACGGAGAATTGGCAGAGTGGTCGATTGCGGCAGTCTTGAAAACTGTTGTACCGAGAGGTACCGTAGGTTCGAATCCTACATTCTCCGCATAAAGTCTTGTAATAATTACAAGGCTTTTTTTATTGTTTTTAAAAATAGCAACTATTGACAATTTTCCATTAGTTAAATTTTTTAATTTTGAATAATCTCAAAAATTAAAGTATGAAGCAAGTCCTTAAATTTATATTTGTTTTTTCTTTTGTGTCGATAGGAACAGCTCAATCATATTGGCAACAAGAAGTTAACTATACAATTGTAGCTCGTTTGGATGACAAAATGCATGAGATTTCAGCATTTGAGGTTTTTGAATATGTAAATAACTCTCCAAATTCTTTGGATAAAATATACATCCATTTATGGCCAAATGCATACAGAAATGGAAATACAGCTCTGGCAAGACAACAATATAAAGATGGGAAGAGTATTTTGCGCTTTGGTAATGATAGTATTAAAGGTGGCATTGATTCATTGGATTTTCAGTCAAATGGTATTCGTTTAAAATGGGAATATGATGCTAAGAATAGTGATGTCTGTATTTTGCACCTCCAAAATCCCCTCAAATCTGGCGATCGAATTCGAATTTCTACACCTTTTAAAGTGAAAATTCCGTCTGGTGAAATATCTAGATTGGGACATATTGGACAATCCTATCAAATCACACAATGGTACCCAAAACCAGCTGTTTATGATAAAAATGGATGGAATCAAATGCCTTATTTAAATCAAGGAGAATTTTATTCAGAATTTGGATCCTTTGATGTAAGTATTACACTACCCAAAAATTATGTTGTTGGTGCAACAGGTGATTTACAAACCGAAAGCGAGAAAATATTTCTTGACGAAAAGGCAAATGAATCATTAAAAAGACTTCCCGATTATTTATCTCAAAAACAAGGTAGAAATGGAAAAACCCCTTTTCCAAACTCAGATAGCGAGTGGAAAACGATTCGTTATACGCAGGAAAAAGTGCATGATTTTGCTTGGTTTGCAGATAAACGTTACGCTGTTTTGAAAGGTGAAGTAGAATTGCCGCAGGGAAAACGAAAAGTAACTTCTTGGGCAATGTTTGTTCCTCATAATGCAATTTATTGGCAACATGCTATAGAATATATCAATGACGGAACTTTTTATTATTCATTGTGGAATGGAGATTACCCCTACAATCAAGTTACAGCTGTTGATGGAACAATTAGTGCTGGAGGAGGAATGGAATATCCAAATGTTACTGTAATCGGAAATGCTAGTTCAAAAGAAGAGTTGGAGGTTGTCATTGTGCACGAAGTTGGACACAATTGGTTTTATGGGATTTTAGGAACAAACGAGCGGGTGCATGGTTGGATGGACGAAGGAATGAATACCTTAAACGAAATGCGCTACATTCAAACGAAATATCCAAACAACACGCGACTTTCCGATATGCTCTTGAATGGGCGCTTACATTTTAATGATTTAGATCACCAGGACATGGGAGATGTTTCTTATCGTACAATTTCCGGTTTTGGCGCTGATCAACCTATTGAAACACATTCGGAAGATTTTACATCAACTAATTATGGCTTGATAATGTATCAAAAAACAGGCTTAGTATTCTTATACCTGAAAGATTATCTTGGGGAAGAATTGTTTAACAAGGTTATGCATGATTATTTTGAGACTTGGAAATTCAAACATCCTCAGCCAGAAGATATGCGCAAAACAATGGAAGAAAGCTCGGGAAAAAATTTATCATGGTTGTTTGATGATTTAATTCAAACAACAAACCATATCGATTATAAAATAAAGAGCGTTCGTTTAATGAAAGCTGGTTCCTTAGTTAAAGTAAAAAATGTTGGGCAGGTAAATGGCCCCATAACGTTAAATGTATTCAAAGATTCAATTTTAATTGAAACTGTTTGGGTGGAACCGGGGGTGGAAGAAATTAAAATTAAGTCTAATCGCTCTCAATTTACACGATTGGTAATCGATGATTCGAAGAATATTCCCGAGATTAACCGTGGAAATAATACTTGGACTAAAAAGTTTCTTTTTCCAAAAATAGAGCCCATGAAATTTGAGTTTTTAATCGGTGATAATGAAACAAAAAGGACAAATGTTTTCTGGTCACCTACAATTGGCGGAAATTTATACGATGGTTTACTTATTGGCGCTGCATTCCATAATATGGGTATTCCTTTTAAACCTTTCCAATATTTTGTTGCTCCGCAATTTTCTTTCGGAAGAAAAAATATTGCTGGAATGAGCGAGTTTAGTTATACTTTTCTTCCAAAACAGAATGTTAGAATTTCAAGAATCGGACTTTCTCTAAAAAACTTTGGCTCAGCTGATTCAACTGGTTCGGTTTTGACAATCGCACCTTATTGGTCTTTAAAATTAGGAGGGCGTGGAAATGCAAAACCAACAAGTCACTCTATTCTTATTCAAACCATCTTTTCGCGTTTAAACCAAGAAGCTATTTTAACTGAGCAAATTGGAGCTTTTGGAGAATATATTTATAATGTAAATCTGCCAGATCATATTTTTAATTTTAAATTAAGAGGTGAATACATGCAAACGAAATCTAATTCTGATAATGTTGCAAGATTATTAGCATCAAGTACTTACATATACCGTTTTCTTAAAAATAAATCAGATAGATGGATCGAATTACGAGCAAATTTTGGAAATATATTTTTATATAATAATTCAACCGGTGTAGGGAATAATTACCGTATGTCAATGAGTGGCGCTCGGGGAAATCAAGATTTATTTATGGAGGAGTATAACTTAGGTCGCTATGAAACCTCAGGAATATGGTCGCAGCAACGAATGAGTAATTTTGGTAATTTCTCTAGCACTTCTGATTTTGGAAGCTCTTCTTTTTGGATGGCTTCAACTAATCTGTTTACTCAAATTCCAAAAATTCCAAAAATTATTGGTGTTTTTGCTGATTTTGGTGCATTTTACGATGGAGCTACTGTTCATTCTATGTATAATGCAGGTATTGGAGTAAGGCTTTCAGGTATTTTAAGTATTTCGTTTCCTTTTGTGCAAAGCTTGAATATGGGTACAGATATATTTACTAACTATCAAAATAAAATCCGATTCACATTAAAATTAAATCCTGTTAATAAGGGAATTTTAAATCAGATATTAAACTAACTTTAAACAAATAAAAATTATTATGACTGAATCAACTGAATCAAAAGTGTCATTTGGCAAAGTTTTTTGGCCAAGTTTAGTAGCAATTATGATTGCAAGCATTGCAGGCCTTGTATTTTTCTTTTTGATTTTAGGAGGGATTATTGGTGCTTTTAGTGATTTTGGACCGGAACCTCTAGCACTTAAAGAAAAAACAATCCTGCATATGCAATTAAAGGGCAGTATTTTAGAAAAAGCTGATACTGAACTTGATCCTACAACATTTACAATTTCTAAAAGTATTGGACTTCCTGATATTTTATATGGCTTATCAAAAGCGAAAGAAGATAAAATGATTAAAGGACTTTTTATTGATGTTTCGGATGTAGATTGTGGTATGGCAACAGCACGTGAGATAAGAAATGCACTAAAAGATTTTCAGAAAAGCGGAAAGTTTGTTGTTGCTTATAACTCAGGAGAATATATTTCACAAAAAGCATATTACATAAGCTCTGCAGCAAAAGAAGCGTTTGGATTTCCAACTTCTGCTTTTCAATTAACTGGATTGGGTGGTGAAATGATGTATTACAAAGGAATGTTGGATAAATTAGATTTAGAAGTGGAAATTATTCGTGGAAAAAACAATGATTTTAAAAGTGCTGTTGAACCATTTTTTAGAACAAACATGAGTGATTCTAGTCGCGTGCAAGTTCAGCGCTACATCACCTCTATTTGGGAAGATATGTGCAACGACATTGCGCTTGACCGTAACATAAAAACGGAAGAGTTAAATCTTATTGCCGATGAGTTAAAAATTACTCGCGCTGAGGATGCTGTTTCTTTTGGACTTTTAGATGGTGTGAAATACCGAGATGAAATGATGGAATATTTAATGAAAAAAGTTTCTGAAAAGTCAGAAGATAAGCTAGAATTTCAGAATTTTGAGAAATATGCAAAAAGAACATTTTCCGATGAACAGGATATCGTAAAGAATCAAGATCCTTCTATTGCAGTCATTTTAGCAGAAGGTGAGGTTTCTACTGACGGAGATGGCTTGAGTTCTTTTGAAATCTGTAAACTTTTTAAAAAGGTAAGAAATGAAAAATCAATTAAAACTGTTGTTTTTCGTATAAATAGTCCTGGAGGAAGCGCTTTGGCAAGCGAAGAAATTTGGCGCGAGGTTGCGTTAACAAATAAAGTAAAAAAAGTAATCGTTTCTATGGGAGATGTTGCAGCTTCTGGAGGTTATTACATTGCAAGTCCAGCTTATAAGATTTTTGCTGAATCAACAACAATTACAGGGTCAATTGGTGTCTTTGGAATGATTCCTTATACTGGAAAGATGCTTCAAAACAAATTGGGCATTACATTCGACCAAGTTAGTACAAACAAACATTCTGTAATTTCCACTAATCGTAAATTAAGCCCTGAAGAATTGGCCATTACACAAGCTGAGGTGGATCAGATTTACGATCAATTTTTAAAGCGTGTTGCAGATGGTCGCAAGATGACAAAAGACGAGGTAAACGTTATTGCTCGAGGTCGAGTTTGGACAGGGCGAGATGCTTTGCGAATCGGTTTAGTGGATCAATTGGGGGGCTTGCCTGATGCTATCGCTTTTGCAACAAATAATGCTAAATTAAAAAATCCTAAAGTTATATATTACCCGCTTAAGGAAGATGATTCATTTTCACAACTGATTGAATTGCTAGAAGAAGAAACAGAAAATGATGTCCGTATAAAATCAAATACTCTGCCCAAAGAATTTATGGAATATTACGAGAAGTTGAAGAAAATTGAAGGAATGTCTGGAATTCAAATGAGATTGCCCTATGATTTAACAATCAAATAATCGGATTAAAATAATTTTGGAAATTTAATCGGATTTTCCTCTGTTAAAATTCCGTATGCTTTCTCAACAATGTCATCGATACTCGGTTTTGAGAAATAATCCCCATCTGATCCGTATGCTGGTCTATGATCTTTAGAACTTAATGTTTCGGGTGCTGAGTCTAAAAAATTATATGCTTTTTGTTCAACAAGAATTTTATCTAACATAAAAGCAGTAGCTCCGCTGCTAACATCTTCATCAACAATTAATAAACGATTTGTTTTCTCCAATGATTTAGCAATAAGATGATGAATATCAAAGGGTAAAAGTGTCTGAACATCGATTAATTCTACAGAAATACCCATTTCTTCTAACGTTTTTCCTGCAACTTCACATAAATTAAAGGTGGAACCATAAGAAACGATCGTTAAATCTGTGCCGTTTTGTGTAATTTCAGGAATTCCTAAGGGCTCTCTGAACTCTCCAATATTAATCGGTAAGCGCTCTTTCGTTCTGTAACCATTCAAAGGTTCTATAACCAGCGCAGGTTCATCTGCTTGCATCAAAGTATTGTAAAATCCTGCAGCTTTTGTCATATTTCTAGGAACACAAATATGTATACCACGCAATGAATTTACAATCATTCCCATAGGAGAACCGCTGTGCCAAATTCCTTCCAAGCGATGTCCTCGTGTACTAATTATTAATGGTGCTTTTTGTCCTCCTTTTGTGCGATATTGAAGTGTTGCAAGATCATCTGATAAAATTTGAATTGCATACAAAAGATAATCCAAGTATTGAATTTCTGCGATTGGGCGCAAACCTCGCATCGCTAAACCAATTCCTTGACCGATAATCGTACATTCTCGAATGCCTGTATCAAAAACCCTCAAATCACCAAATTGATCTTGAAGTCCTTCCAAGGTTTGATTAACACCACCAATTTTTCCAGCATCTTCACCAAAAACTAATAATTCAGGAAACTTTTCTAATAATTTTCTGTAATTGTCTCGAAGAATAATTCTGCCGTCTTCCATGGCAATTTCTTGATCGTATTTAGGAGGAATAGCTTCGATTTTTAATGCTGATTTTGCTGATTCAGAATGAAGATGTGAGCTATAACGATCAAAATTCTCTTTAATATTTCCGCTAATCCACTCTGATAATCTTATTTTTGCCGGAGAATTCTCAGCTCTTACCATGCGTAATACTTTTCTAGCTAAGCTTATAATATCTTTGCGAATTGGTTCAATTGTTTTTTCAAGTCCTTCAATTTCTTTGGTAATAAATACGCCATTTGGACTTTCATCTGCCAAAGATTTCAAGATAGCAATTAGCGCTGAATAATCTTTTTTAATAGAATCATTAAAAGATTTCCATGCGGTATTTTTTGCAAGGCGCACCTTTTCCTTTGCTTCGTTCTGTATTGTTTCTAAATCTTCTAAACTTCCGAGGGCTAAGCCATTTACATTAAATGCTAAAATCCATTCTTTAAATTTTTGAATACAGTCGAAATCTTTCTCCCATTTTAAGCGTTCTTCAGATTTATAACGTTCGTGTGAACCTGATGTTGAATGACCTTGAGGTTGATTTACCTCCATTACATGAACTAAAACTGGAACATGCTCAGTACGCGCTAAGTGAACAGCTTTTTCATAGGTTTCACAAAGATCTGCATAATCCCAACCTTTTGTAACGAAAATTTCGTAGCCAGATTTTTCTTTTGTACGCTGCATTCCTGCTAAAGCTTCTGAAATACTTCCTTTTGTAGTTTGAATTTCTCTTGGTACGGAAATTCCAAATCCGTCGTCCCAAATCGACATAACCATTGGAACTTGAAGAACGCCTGCTGCGTTAATTGTTTCCCAAAATGGCCCTTCTGAGGTAGAGGCATCGCCTATTGTTCCAAATGCTACTTCATTTCCTTCGTTACTAAAATTTTTAAATTCCGATAAATCCCGTAATTGAGAATTGTTACGATACATTTTTGATGCCAATGCTAAACCAAGTAATCGGGGCATTTGTCCTGCTGTTGGCGAAATATCAGCAGCGCTATTTTTTTTTGACATTAAATTTTGCCACTCACCTTTTTCATCGAGATTCCGTGTAGAAAAATGACCACCCATCTGCCGCCCAGCTGATTGAGGTTCGAATTCTAAATCTGTATGTGCATATAAACTTGCAAAATATTGTTCAATTGTTAATTCCTCAATTGCCATCATGATTGTTTGATCACGGTAATATCCAGAACGAAAATCGCCATTTTGGAATTGTTTAGCAAGTGCAATTTGAGCTAGTTCTTTTCCATCTCCAAAAATTCCAAATTTTGCTTTTCCAGTAAGAACTTCTTTTCTTCCTAGAAGTGATGTTTCTCGAGATTCACAAGCTAAGCGATAATCAGCTAAGATTTGATCCTTAAATGTATTAAAGTCAATTGCTGTATTTTCACTAATAGTTGTGCTTTCAGTCATATTTTTGAAATCAGAGACAAATATACGGAAAAGTCATTTGTAAGAGAAAATTCACGAATTTTGAATAAATTATTTTAAATGGTAAAGATTGAATTGTGCGCAGCCACCCAAGAGGCAGTTTTATTAGCAAAAGAAAAGGGATTAGATCGAATTGAACTTTGTCAAAACCTTGAACAGGGAGGACTTACACCATCATTTGGCATGATTGAATATGCATTGGATTTAGGGCTAGAAACACATGTGTTAATTCGCCCAAGAGCTGGAGGATTTTGTTATTCTAAAGAAGAACTAAAAGTTATTTTTAAGGATATTATCTCCTGTAAGAAACTTGGCGTTCATGGAGTTGTAGTTGGCGTTCTAAAAAATAATTTTGAAATCGACCAAGATGTTTTAAAGCAAATATATGCAATTAGTGGCGATTTAGTTTTAACATTTCATCGTGCTTTTGATGAAACAATAGACTGGAAAAAATCAATGGATATATTGATTAAACACCACTTTAAAAGAATTCTGACATCTGGTTTTAGTTCCAATGTAGACAATGGATTTACGGTCCTAAAAGAAATGATAGCTTATTCAAATAATCGAATTGAAATTATGCCGGGTGGAGGTGTAAGTGCTTCAAATGCACAAAAAATAATTCGTGAATTAAAACCAAAAGGAATTCATTTTTCAGCAACCACAAATACACTTTTGGATGAAGATTCTGCTTTTTCAGAAAAAGTCTTGAAGGTTGATCCAAAAAAAGTAAATCGAATTGTATCAATTATCAGAGAGTAAGCCTTTATACAAAATGAACTATTCAATGTTCTATTTAGTATCTTTGCATCTAAATTAAAATAAATGGCTTTAAAATGTGGAATTGTAGGATTACCGAATGTTGGAAAATCTACACTTTTTAATTGTTTGTCGAATGCAAAAGCACAAGCTGCGAACTTTCCTTTTTGTACTATTGAACCAAATATCGGTACTATTTCTATTCCCGACGAACGTTTGGAAAAATTAGAAGTCTTGGTAAAGCCCGAGCGAGTTGTTCCCACTACCATGGAAATTGTTGATATCGCAGGACTTGTGAAAGGTGCTTCAAAAGGTGAAGGGCTAGGAAATCAATTTTTAGCAAATATTAGGGAAACAGATGCAATTTTACATGTATTGCGTTGTTTTGACGATGATAATGTTATTCACGTTGATGGAAATGTAAATCCAATTCGCGATAAAGAAATTATTGATATTGAATTACAACTTAAAGATTTAGATACAATTGAAAAAAAAATAAGTAGCTTATCCCGAATTATCAAATCTGGCGACAAAGATTCAGTGAAAGAAAATGAATTAGCACTAAAAATAAAAGAAGGTCTAGAAAAAGGTATTTCAACGCGAGCTTTAGATTTTACTCAAGAAGAACGCGACATTGTTCACCGTTTTAATTTGATAACTTCAAAACCTGTTTTATATGTTTGTAATGTTGATGAAGCATCCGTAAAAACAGGAAATCATCATGTTGAAAGTGTTATAAAATCAGTGGCGAATGAAAAAGCACAAGTGTTAATGATTGGTGCTAAAATCGAAGCAGATATTACCGAGTTGGAAACCTACGATGAACGTCAACTATTTTTAGACGAATTGGGATTAGACGAGCCAGGTGTAAATCGCTTAATTCGATCTGCTTATTCCTTGTTGAATTTACAAACCTATTTTACGGCAGGAGTTAAGGAAGTTCGTGCATGGACAATCCGAAAAGGAATGACTGCGCCTCAAGCGGCAAGTGTAATTCATACAGATTTTGAAAAAGGCTTCATCCGCGCTGAGGTAATGAAATATACAGATTTTATTTCTTTTGGCTCTGAATTGGCATTGAAGGAAGCAGGGAAATTTAAAGTAGAAGGAAAAGAATACATTGTTGAAGATGGCGATTTAATGCATTTTAGATTCAATGTCTAATTTTATTTTGATTTTCAATTAAGTAGTATAATTTTAAGGATATGATAGCAGCAAATAATCCAAATTTAAAATCGTGGGTAAGCGTTCCTGAAAATTCTGATTTTCCCATTCAAAATTTACCTTTTGGAATTATAAGCAGCGCTATTCTTTCAAAAAGAGTTTCTGTGAGAATTGGAGATTATGCTCTCGATTTAAAAGTGTTAGCTGAACTGGGATATTTGAAAGAAACAGGTTTTGATAGCAGTGATTTTGATGCGCCTTTTTTAAATCCGATGATGAAAAAAGGAAAACTTGCAGTTCGAGGATTGCGTAATCGGATTTCTGAATTATTGCTTCATTCCTCAACTTCTCTTCAAAATAATCCTTCTCAAATTGAACAAGTACTTCATTTAATTTCAGCTGTAGAAGTGTCTATGCCTGTCGAAATTGGTGATTACACTGATTTTTATTCAAGCAAAGAACATGCTACAAATGTTGGAATGATGTTTCGGGATCCTGCAAATGCGCTCTTGCCAAATTGGTTGTGGATTCCAGTTGCTTATCATGGGCGAGCTTCTTCGATTGTGCTTTCTGGTCAAGATATTCACAGACCAAAGGGCCAAATAAAACCAAGTGCAGATGAAGACCCAATTTTTACTCCTTCACGACAAGTTGATTTTGAGTTAGAAATGGCTTTTATTACTTTCGATGGAAAACCACTTGGAGATTCAATCTCAACAGAAGAAGCTGACTCCTATATTTTTGGACTCTGTCTTTTTAATGATTGGTCTGCGCGCGATATTCAAGCTTGGGAGTATGTTCCCTTAGGTCCATTTCTAGGGAAAAATTTCGCCTCTTCCATTTCTGCTTGGATTGTAACTTTAGATGCCCTCGAACCTTTTTCGGTTGAATCTCCTGAACAAAATCCTAAGGTTTTGCCTTATTTGGAATTCGATGGAAAAAAAGCATACGATATTCAACTTCAAGTTGGAATTCTTACAAATAACAAAGATGAAACAGTAGTTTGCAATTCTAATTTCAAATACATGTATTGGAATATGGCGCAGCAATTGGCGCATCACACTTCTAATGGTTGTAATATTCGTTGTGGCGACTTATTGGGATCTGGAACAATATCAGGAAAAAGTGAAGACTCTTTCGGTTCTATGCTCGAATTAACTTGGCGAGGGACAAAACCCTTGAAAGTAAAAGATGGCTCTGAACGCAAATTTATAAATGATGGTGACAGCGTTATAATGCGCGGTCATTCTGAATTAAATGGTGTTCGTATTGGTTTTGGCGAATTGAAATCTAAATTATTACCCGCAAAATAATGCAGGAATATAGTCCAGAAATAGCTATTGATATTGAGCAAGAGCGAAAAGATATCTTAAATGCATTTAAGGGCTTATTACGCGCTTTAAAAGACCGCTCAAAAGAAGATACACGACTTATTCGTAAAGCTTTTGATGTTTCACTTGAAGCACATAAAGATATGCGCCGTAAGTCTGGTGAACCATACATTTACCATCCTATTTCTGTAGCGAGAATTTGTGTTGAGGAGATGGGACTTGGAGCTACTTCAATTGTTTGCGCCTTGCTTCATGATACAGTTGAAGATACACATATTACACTTCAAGATGTTGAAGATCTTTTTGGATCGAAAGTGCGACTTATTATTGATGGCTTGACCAAAATTCCAGAAGTTTTTGATGAAAACGCATCGATTCAAGCTGAGAATTTCCGGAAAATGATTTTAACAATTTCAGATGATTTTAGGGTTGTTCTGATAAAATTAGCCGATCGCTTGCACAACATGCGGACCTTGGGAAGTATGCGCCCAGAAAAACAATTAAAAATTGCTTCTGAAACAAAATTTCTCTATGCTCCATTAGCGCATCGCTTAGGATTATATTCTGTGAAATCCGAATTAGAAGATTTATCAATGTTGTATTGTGAAACCGATATTTACAATGAAATAGCTCGGAAATTAAAAAATACTGCAGATGTCCGAAATCGTTTTATCCGACGATTTATGTCGCCAATTAAAGAAACTTTACTTCATGAAGGATATATATTTGAAATAAAAACACGCACAAAGTCAATTTCCTCGATTTGGAGAAAAATGCAGTTTAAGGACATTCCTTTTGAGGAGGTCTTTGATATTTTTGCTATTCGAATTATTTTGGAAACACCTGTAGAATTAGAAAAACCAGATTGTTGGAGAATTTACAGCATTGTTACTGATTATTATCAACCGAGTCCTGAGCGATTGAGAGATTGGATTTCAACTCCCCGTGCTAATGGTTACGAATCATTGCATACAACTGTAATGTCGCCAAATGGCAAATGGATTGAGGTTCAAATTCGTTCAAAAAGAATGGATGAAATTGCTGAAAAAGGTTTGGCAGCTCATTACAAATACAAAGAAATAAATAATGAGGATAATAAATTTGACCGTTGGATTGCAGAAATCAGAGATCTTTTAGACAATACCGAGGCCACGGCAATGGATTTCGTAAATGATTTCCGCCTAAACTTATTTAATGATGAAATTTATATTTTTACTCCTAAAGGAGAATTAAGAGTTTTACCAATTGGTTCAACAATATTAGATTTTGCATACGATATCCATACGGATATTGGAGATAAATGTATCGGTGCAAAGGTTAATAATCGATTGATGCCACTAAGTTATCAGTTAATCAATGGAGATCAGCTTGAAATTATTACTTCCCCAAAACAAAAACCAAATGAGGAATGGCTTCGTTTTGTTGTAACAGCTAGAGCAAAGCAAAAAATAAAATCATCTTTAAATGAAGAAAGAAATATAATTGTCGAAGATGGAAAAGAAATTTTGCTGCGTAAATTTAAACAATTTAATCTGCGAAACACCAACCATAATATTTCATTTTTAGAGCGTTATTTTAATTTATTAAGCAACTCAGAATTGTACTTTAGAATTGCGAAAGGTAAAATAGATCTTGCTATCTTAAGGGAACAGGAAATTGTAGATGGAAATATTAAATTAACCAGAAAAGATAATTTAAAAAAGCCGAATCTTGTCGAGAATAATTTTGAAGGAATTGATACCAAACATGATACAATTTTAATTGGCGATGATTTTAAAGGTTTTGAATACCACTTAGCGAAATGCTGCAATCCGATTCCTGGAGACACTGTTTTTGGTTTTATTACGATGAATGATGGCATTAAAATACACCGTGGCAATTGCCCAAATGCTGGAGATTTATTATCAAAATTAGCATTTCGTTGCATCAAAGCAACTTGGAAACAGGATAAGTTAGTTGAACGTATAGCTGCTATAAAAATTATTGGTATTGATCAAATTGGACTAGTTAATAAGTTGACGGATATCATTTCAAAACAAAATAACATCAATATGAAAAGTATTTCGTTTGAGACAACTGATGGTGTCTTTGAAGGAAGAATAAAAGTACTTGTTTTTGACACAGAACACCTAGAACAATTAACCAATAAATTTGGAGAGGTAGAGGGTGTTCAGCGAGTTACTCGTTGGGATACTGAAGAGGAAAGTCAATTTTAATCGCTTAAAACAAATAAATTTTTTGGTCTTAGTGCAGCATTCCAAACAAAGTTTTTTATAAATTGCTCTTCAGGTTTAATCTGATCCATTGGAAAGAAGATGCCGTCAGGTTTATCGTAGTAAGTAATTCCCGTAACTTCTCCACTATCTAAATAAACCTTTAATTTTGAAGCAAAAATACGGTTCAGCCCCATTCTTTTTTTAGAGATGAGTGAATCTTTATTTTCTTCTTCCTCGGGATATAAAATTGTCCAAGCATTTCCCAACAAATCAACATGAATTAATTCATTGTTTTTAAGCCAAGCTATCATCTCGCGTCCAGAAAGTTGATTGTAAAATTTCCCAGAATCTAGTTCCATTAAAGCAATTGTTTTTCCACTTATTTCAATTTTTTCAATTATACTATCATTTAGGGTTATATCCATCTTTTCGCCTTTTAATTCTGCATTTTCTGACCAAACAATTGGGTTAGACCTCAATTTTAATAACTTGATCTTTGGTCTATACTCGGCACTATCGGATATTGCTTCTAATTTATTTTGAAAAATTTGCACCTTGGCATGAGCAAATATCACTTCTAATTGATTAAGTGAATCTTTTTTCAGAATTAAACTATCTGCAAAAACATAAACAGTATCTTTTTCTTGCAGTTTTACTGCCACTGCTTTTCCACTTAAATGAGCAGTATGCAAAGAATCATTTGCAAACCCTTTATTGCCAAGAAATATTAAGTTTTGTTTCAAATCTTTAATAAACACATTTCCTGTTCCTTTAAAAATTTGTCTCGGTTTGTTGTAATAAATCGTATCTCCACGAATGATATTTGTTTTTTGAATAATTTCAGCTTTATTATAAAGAGTTGCCTCATTCTTATTTACATGATACCAGCCATTTTTGCAAAATATAGTTATACTATCATTTATCACTTTTGTTGGACCAAAAAAATAGACTGTTTGCTTTTCATATGAGAATTGTAGGGTGTCAGTTGTCATCGTAAGGTCCTTTTTACGGTATGCGACTTTTTGACTAAAGAAAAAACTCCCTGTTTTTGGAAAGAAATAACCAACTTTACTCGTTATTTTTTCGTCAGAAACTATCGATTCTACTTGACCTTGATTTCGATAAATCGCCTTGCTATTTTTTGCATCATAATCCATTGAATCACTAGTAATTTTATATTCCTGATCGCGCACCCGAACGTGCCCCCATAGTTTTGCATATTTTAGAGCTCCATTATAATACATCGAATCACAAAAAAGATTAATATCATTCTTACGTATTTGAACACTACCATAAGCGTAAACTATTTTTTCTTTTTCTTGATAGTGAGCGGAATCGCAATACATTGTATTTCCTTGATATATAAAATTTACGGAACCAATTAAACGATGTTTTTTAGATTTCTCATCGTAAATTATTTTTTCTGATCCAGGAAGCAACTCAAGTACATTGTTTTGAGAAAATAAAAATCCACGTAAAAAAAATGCGCTAAAAATAAGCGCAAATTTAAAAGTAGGATGTGTTTTAATTATCACGATAATTTAGAAAGGGTTTGCGTTCTGTCTGGACCTACGGAAATAACGTTAATTGGAACTCTTAATTGATTTTCGAGGTAAGAAACGTAATTTTTTAATTCTTGAGGAGCATCTTTATAGTCACTTAACTTAGTTAAATCACAGTTCCAACCGTCAATTTCTTCATAAAAAGGTATAATCTCAATATCATTCACGTCAAATGGAAAATCTGATACTTTTTCACCATTAACAAGATAATGCGTACATACTTTAATTTTATTAAAAATACTGAGTATATCAGATTTCATCATCGATAGTTCTGTAACTCCATTTATCATAATAGCGTAACGCATTTGAACTAAATCTAACCAGCCACAACGTCTTGGTCTTCCTGTTGTTGCACCAAATTCACTGCCTTCTTTTCGGATTAACTCCCCTAATTCATTGTCTAATTCAGTAGGAAATGGACCGCTTCCCACTCGAGTACAATATGCTTTAAAAATTCCTACAACTTTTCCGATTCTGGTTGGGGCAATTCCAAGACCAGTACAAGTTCCTGCAGTTACAGTATTTGATGAAGTAACAAAAGGATAAGTTCCAAAATCAATGTCTAACATTGTTCCTTGCGCTCCTTCAGCTAGTATTTTTTTTCCTTCAAGCAAAGCTTTATTTAAAAAATGTTCGCTGTCTACAGCTTCCAAAGTTTTTAATGTTTCAAGACTTTCTAACCACGGTACCTCAAGTGAATTTAAATCGTACTCAAAACCTTCATAATGGGCTAAAATTCCAATATGTTTTTCAACAAGCGCCTGATATTTTTCTTTAAAATTTTCTGAAAATATATCTCCAACACGCAAGCCATTTCTGCCAGTCTTATCCATGTAGGTTGGACCAATTCCCTTTAAAGTAGAACCAATTTTATTTTTCCCCTTTGCTGCTTCAGATGCTGCATCAAGTAAACGATGAGTTGGTAAAATTAAATGTGCTTTTTTAGAAATATAAAGACGTTTTTTAAAATCAATATTATAAGGAGCAAGTTTATCAAGCTCTCCTTTAAATATAAGTGGGTCTATTACAACTCCATTCCCAACCAAATTAATAACTTCAGGATGAAAAATACCAGAAGGAATAGTATTTAAAACGTGCTTAATTCCCTCAAATTCTAATGTATGTCCTGCATTAGGCCCTCCTTGGAATCGAGCAATAATATCATATTTTGGTGTTAGGACATCTACAATTTTTCCTTTTCCTTCATCGCCCCACTGAAGGCCTAATAATACATCTACTTTCATGCTAACTTCTTAAAATAATTTTCTACTGCAGCTAGTGAATCTACTATTGAAAATACTTCCTGCATTTTAGTAATTTCAAATAATTTATTTAACCCATTATTTGGACTTAGTAATAAAACATCTCCTTGATTAATACGTGCTTTTGTTAAAGTTTTTACCATAAATGCTATTCCACTTGAATTCGTATGAGAAAGTTCGCTAAGGTCAAAGACTATATTCCAGTTTTTATTAGATGATAACACCTCATTTGCGATTGTTAAATCCGCATCTGAAAGAATTATCCCTTCAAACCGAAAAATAATGAATGAAGTATTTTTTTTTACATTAAATATAACACTCATCTTATTGTTTTTTATTTTTCATCCCGTAAAAATAAAGTGAATGATGTTGAATTTTAAGATCAAATAGTTCTTCAACTGTCTCTTTTATTTGTTGTATTCGAGGGTCACAAAATTCAAAAACTTCACCTGAATCTGTACAGATAACATGGTCATGTTGCTTTGATCCGTGCGATTTTTCAAATTGCGCTATGTTTTTTCCAAATTGATGTTTTCGGACAAGATTACAAGCAAGTAATAAATCAATTGTATTGTACAAAGTGGCCCTGGAAACTCGATAATTGTGATTTTTCATTTTAATATACAAGGACTCAATATCAAAATGCCCTTCATAGTTATATATTTCAACGAGTATGGCAAAACGTTCCGGTGTCTTTCGGTGCATATTTTGCTCTAGGTATGCTGCAAAAATATCCTTTACGGTTTTTTGTAATTCTTCAATTGTCATTTAGCAAAACAAATTTAAGTATTTATTTAGTTTTACTACTTTATGCTTTAAAATCACAAAGCGACTTTATCAACACTTTATGAACGATTAAGCAAAAAAAAGAGGCCCTTGGGACCTCTTAATTATTTACTGGTTAAAAAGCTTATTCGCCTTTTTCCATTTTTTCTTTTAATTCAGCAAGTGCATCGAAATCACCTAGTGTAGATTTTTCGGTATTCTCATTTACTGCTTTCACTGCTTGATCTGTAGATGAAATAGCTGCCTTTTTGGGAGCTTTAGCTGTTTTTGCAGCAGCACTTGGCTTAGCGCTTGAGCTTGGTCGATCTTCACCTTCTTCAAAAGTACGTGTATGAGAAACAACGATTTTCTTTAATTCTTTATTAAACTCAATTACTTTAAAATCTAGTGTTTCTTCAACTTTAGCATTCTGTCCATCTTCTTTTTTTAGATGTTTTGCAGGACAAATTCCCTCAACACCGTAAGGCAATGAAACAATTCCTGACTTATCTTTCATTTCGATAATTGTACCGCTATGAATAGATCCATCAGCAAAAGTCGACTCAAAAACATCCCATGGATTTTCTTCTAATTGCTTATGACCTAGAGAAATTCTTCTATTTTCACGATCTATTTCTAAAACAATCACATCCATTCCTTCTCCAACTTTGCAGAACTCAGACGGATGTTTAATTTTCTTTTGCCATGATAAGTCTGAAATATGAATCAACCCATCAACACCTTCTTCTAATTCTACAAATACTCCAAAATTGGTGAAATTTCTAACTTTTGCAGAGTGCTTGGAGCCAACAGCATATTTTGATTCAATATCATTCCATGGATCTGGCATTGATTGCTTAATTCCCAGGGACATTTTTCGGTCTTCACGGTCTAGAGTCAAAATAACTGCTTCTACAGTATCTCCAATACTCATAAAATCTTGTGCAGAACGTAAATGTTGTGACCAGCTCATTTCTGAAACGTGTATCAAACCTTCAACACCAGTTGCTAATTCGATAAATGCACCGTAGTCAGCCATTACAACAACTTTTCCACTTACTTTATCTCCAACATTTAAGTTTGTATCTAAAGAATCCCATGGATGAGGTTGTAATTGTTTTAATCCAAGAGCGATGCGTTTTTTGTCGTCATCAAAGTCTAAGATTACAACATTTATTTTTTGATCTAATTCTAACATCTCTTCAGGATGCGAAACACGTCCCCAAGATAAATCTGTAATGTGAATTAAACCATCAACACCTCCTAAATCGATAAATACACCGTAGGAAGTGATATTTTTTACAATACCTTCTAAAACTTGACCTTTTTCAAGTCCAGAAATAATTTGTTTTTTCTGTTCTTCTAATTCAGCTTCTATTAATGCTTTGTGAGATACGACAACATTTCTAAATTCTTCGTTGATTTTCACAACCTTGAATTCCATGTTTTTTCCAACGTAGACATCGTAATCGCGAATAGGTTTTACATCAATCTGAGATCCTGGTAAAAATGCTTCAATTCCAAATACATCAACGATAAGTCCACCTTTAGTGCGGCATTTAACATAGCCAGTAATAATTTCTCCAGTACGTAAAACATCATTTACACGTAACCAAGCACTGTGCATGCGTGCAGTTTTGTGAGAAACGACTAATTGACCAGTCTTGTCTTCACGACATTCAACATAAACATCAACTAAATCACCAATTTTTAAATCAGCATTATAGCGAAATTCATTTGCTGCAACCACTCCTTCGGATTTATATCCGATATTGATGATTACTTCTTTTTTTGTGATTAATGCAACTGTACCTTGGATTACTTCTCTCTCGTTGATTGAAGTTAAGGTTTTTTCGTAACGATCAGACATTTCTGAACGTTGGATTTGATTGTAACCGTCTAATTGCAACGCTTCCCAATCAAAATCTGCAGTTCCCTGCGGGTTAATTGTTTCTGCCATTTGGCTAATAAGTTTTGTATTTCATCGCCTCTACACGAATGAAAGTAGATTAGTAAAAAGGTCTTTTGTAGAGAGTTGACCCACAATTAAGGGGTGCAAATATAGTGAATTATTTTATAAACTAAAGAAAACAGATAGATTTTTTCTCTATGTATTAATGCCTTTTAATTATCTTAAATAATTTTTAGAATTCCTGTATTCAAACGCAATGAACAGATTAAATTAAAATGTAATCTAAATTCTGTATTGTTTTTTATAATCTCTCTTTTTTTATCTTTGCAAACTTATGAAATATGCAGCAATAGATATTGGTACAAATGCCGCTCGACTTTTAATTGGAGAGCTTATTGAAGATAAAGGACAATCTTCTGTAAAAAAAATCACTTACCTAAGAATACCACTGCGTTTGGGAGATGATGTATTTGAAGATGGAAAAATCTCAAATACAAAACTTGAAATGTTTATCAAAACAATTTCTGTATTCTCACTTTTAGCTCAAATTTATGATGTAAAAAATATAAGAGCCGTTGCAACTTCTGCAATGAGAATTGCTGAAAACAGCAATAATGTTATAGCCGAAATATACGTACAAACTGGTGTGAAGATTGAAGTAATATCAGGAGATGAAGAAGCAAAATTAATTTTAGGAGGATTCTCATTGCTAAATATCCCAAAAAAAATAGCTTTTATCGTAATTGATGTTGGAGGAGGGAGTACAGAAATTAGTGTTTTTGAAAATGGTAAACGCATCGCATCAAAGTCTTTTGAATTAGGGACAATTCGCATATTAAAAGGAAAAACTAGCCCTGAAATTTGGAGCGATTTAACAATGTGGATTAAGGAAAATGTTGATGTTTTAGAGGATCATTTACTATTTGGAACGGGTGGAAATATCCAAAAGGCCCATGATATTATTGCTAAAAAAGCAAATGACTCTTTATCTTTAATTGAAATTGAAAAACTTCAGGCTGAATTGGCACCTTTGAGTCTTACCGAAAGAATGAAACGCTTTTCAATTAAGGAAGAACGCGCTGATGTGCTAGTTCCAGCTCTAGATATTTATATTTATATTCTAAAAGAACTAAATATTCGTACCTTACAGGTTCCAAATATTGGGCTTTCAGATGGAATGATTTATGCCATGCACCATGAAGAATTAGAAAAATAGTGATACAAAAACCGACAATACCAAAAGGAACACGTGATTTTTTACCACAGGATGTGGCTAAAAGAAACTATATTTTTGATACGATAAAGTCCGTTTTCAAAGTGTATGGCTTTGCTCCAATTGAAACTCCAAGTTTTGAATTATCCTCAACCTTAATGGGGAAATATGGCGAAGAAGGTGATCGCTTAATCTTTCGGATTTTAAATTCTGGAGAAAAGATGAAACGCGCTGATCTTTCTGCTCTTCAAGTGGATAATTTACCGCGATTTGCAAATTCACTCTCTGAAAAAGCTTTACGTTATGATTTAACTGTTCCTTTTGCGCGCTTTGTAGTCCAACATCAAAACGAATTGACTTTTCCTTTCAAACGTTATCAAATTCAAGCTGTTTGGCGTGCTGATCGACCTCAACACGGTCGTTATCAAGAGTTTTTTCAATGCGATGCTGATGTTGTTGGTAGCGATTCATTGCTCTGTGAATTAGAATTAATTCAGATTTTTGATGCTGTTTTAAGTCGATTTAATTTACCAGGATTCACGATAAAAATCAATAATCGCAAAATACTTACAGGAATTGCAGAATTAATAGGAGAAAGTGGAAAATTAGTTGATATCGTAGTTGCTATTGACAAACTGGATAAAATTGGTAAAGAAGGTGTAATTAATGAATTAGAAAATAAAGGGATCTCAAGTAAAGCGATTGTTGCTATTCAACCTTTATTCGATTTACAAGGATCAAATAAAGAAAAGTTAGATAAAATAGCGGTATTTCTTTCTGAATCTAAAATTGGCTTAAAAGGAGTTGAGGAGTTGAGAAATATCTTTTCACTACTCGATAAAATTGAATTTAATCATGAAAAAATTGAATTCGATATTACATTAGCAAGAGGTTTAAATTACTATACTGGGGCAATTTTTGAAGTGCTTGCCCACGATGTTAAAATGGGAAGTATATGTGGTGGTGGAAGATACGATGATTTAACTGGTCTTTTTGGACTAAAAGATTTATCTGGAGTTGGTATTTCATTTGGTGCTGATCGTATTTATGATATTTTAAAAGAATTGGATTTATTCCCAAAATACTTGACTGAAGGATTGACGGTTTTATTTGTAAATTTTGGAGGAAAAGAGTCTGAAATAGCATTGAAATTAGCAGTTTCGCTTCGTTCTAATTCAATTGATTGTGAAGTTTATCCCTCTCCTTTAAAAATGCAAAAGCAGTTAAAATACGCCAATGATCGTGGTGTAAAATTTGTTGCAATTATTGGAGAAGAAGAAATGAAACTTGGAAAAATTATTCTAAAAAATATGGAGTCAGGAGAGCAGATTTTAATGGATAAGGACTCATTTATTAATTATTTTAAAACAACTAAATGAAAAAAATTGCTTTACTATTTTGTGTCGCTATAGTGTTTGCATCTTGCAAAAGCAAAAAAGGTTCTTGGACTTCGTCTGACAAGGAAAAAGCTCAAAAAGAAGTTGAAAAATATAGTTCATCTTTGGAGATTTTAGGAAAAAACAAAGATCTTTGTTTTAAGTGTTATTTGTCTGCTCTTGAGAAGAAATATGAAAATAATGATAGTGCATCAAAAGATGATGCTGGTCGCGATCTGATTTTAATGGATTGTGCTATTAAATACCTGCATTACTAAAATCAATTCAGATTTGGGTTAAAAAGCATTTCCACATGTGGAATCCCGTCTTCTAAGTATTCTTTGCCGGTAGAAAAAAATTGATGAGCCATATAAAAAGACTCTAAATGTTTTTGAGCAGAAATACGAATTGCAACAGCACCAAATTCAGCTTTTGAAAATGCAAGACACTGCTTCATAAGTTCATGTCCGTTTCCATTTCCTCTGAGCGCCTCTGTCATCACTACTCTTCCAATTGATGCTTCTTTGTACGATAAGCCGGGAGGCACAATTCTTGCAGTAGCAACAATATCTCCAACCCCAGTTCTACAGATCACATGATAGCATTTTTTATCTTTTCCATCTAATTCTAAGTATGGACAATTCTGCTCGACAACAAAAACCTTTATACGAAGAGCAATAATATCATGAAATTCAGAAGTGCTGAGTTCGTGAAATGTTTTAAACTGAAATTGAAGTCCCATAAAATAAAAGTACAAACTAAATTAAAATCTTACATTCCAAAATAAGATCTTTTATTAAAATATTTTTCCTGGATTTAAAATTCTATTAGGATCAAATACACCTTTTATTTGACGCATTAAATTTAAAGTGATTTCCGGAAAGGCAATATCCATATATTGTTTTTGAACCAAACCTATACCATGTTCTCCAGATATAGTGCCTCCAAGTTGTATCACTTGAGTAAATATTTCTCGAATAGCAAGGGACAACTCTTTTTCCCAAAATTCGTCACTTAGATCGCCTTTAATAATGTTTACATGTAGATTTCCATCTCCCGCATGGCCATAACAAACAGATTTAAAACCATACTTTTTGCCAATTTCTTTCACCTGATAAAGCAATTCTGGAAGCGCAAATCGAGGGACAACGGTATCCTCTTCTTTATAAATAGATTGAGCTTTTACAGCTTCTGCAACTTTTCTTCTCAAGCTCCAAAGTGTTGTTTTTTGTGCTTCTGAATCGGCAAATAATATTTCGTCTGTTTCAAAATTTTCTAAAACCGCAAATATTTTCTCGCATTCTTTCATCAATTGCTCGTGATTAAATCCGTCTACTTCAATTAATAAATGTGCTTGATGATTATCGGCAACAGGAACTGATGTTTCGCCCATAAATTCTTTTGTCCAAATTAAAGCATCCCGTTCCATAAACTCAAGTCCACTTGGTGTTATTCCAGCTTGAAATATTGCTGCAACTGCCTCGCAAGCTTTTTGAGCATCGAAAAATGGAACTAGCATTAATAAATCATGTGTTGGATGCGGAATTAATTTCAACACTATTTTTGTGATAATTGCTAGTGTTCCCTCAGAGCCTACCATTAATTGTGTTAAATTATAACCCGTTGCATTTTTTAAGACATTCGCGCCAGTCCAAATAACTTCCCCAGTTGGCAATACAACTTCCAAGTTTAATACATAATCTTTTGTCACGCCATATTTTACTGCTTTAGGACCACCAGAATTTTCAGAAACATTTCCGCCGATAAAACAAGAACCTTTACTTGCTGGATCTGGTGGATAAAAAAGTCCTTTTTCCTTAACTGCATCTTGTAAAACTTGAGTAATTACGCCAGGTTCGGTTATTACTTGGTGATTTTTTTCGTCAATTTTTAGAATTTTATTAAACTTCTCCATTGAAAGCAAAACACCTCCATGAATTGGAAGAGATCCTCCACTAAGTCCTGTGCGAGCACCTGCAGGTGTTACTGGAATTTTTTCTGCGTGACAATAACGCATGATCTCAGATATTTCAGAAACACTCGTTGGCTTTAAAACTATTGCAGGCGGATAACTTAAATCTTCTGTTTCATCGTGCCCATATTCAACAAGCGTATCATAAAGAACAAATGCTTTTTCTTTTAAAAGAGTAGTGAGGTGTTCAATCTGAGTGGAGTTAATGCTAATTTGCATTTTTTGTACTAGTTATTCTGTAAAAATAACAATTCGCTACGAATTGATGCAATTCAATCGAAAATTGTAATTTTAAGGCAAAATTAAAATTAGATGTCCAAGGAAGTTTATATTGTTGACGGAATTCGAACAGCAATTGGTAGTTTGGGTGGAACATTGGCCACAATGAGAGCAGATGATTTAGCTGCTTTTGCTATCAAAAGTTTAATCGATCGTCATCCAAATTTAGATCTTAATGTAATCGAAGATGTAATTCTTGGTTGTGCTAATCAAGCTGGGGAAGATAATCGAAATATAGCAAGAATGGCTGGATTGTTGGCCGGACTTCCAGTTGGAGTAGCTGGCGAAACTGTGAACCGTTTGTGTGCATCTGGAATGGCAGCAACAATTAATGCTGCAAGATCAATCAAAGATGGAGCAGGCGAATTGTACATTGCTGGTGGTGTTGAGCATATGACTCGTGGTCCATGGGTGATTTCAAAAACTTCAACTGCATTTGGAAGAGATGCGCAAATGTATGATTCTGCCTTTGGTTGGCGGTTTATAAATCCCAAAATGGAGGAGCTTTATGGCGTTGATTCTATGGGAATGACAGCAGAAAATTTAGTTGAAAAATATGGCATTGAAAGAGAAGATCAAGATAAATTTGCTTGTTGGTCGCAAGAAAAAGTAGCGAAAGCACAAGCAAATGGTTTTTTTGATGGCGAAATCGCTCCTTTAACAATTCCTCAAAAGAAAAAAGAATCAATAATATTTCAAAAAGATGAATTTGCGCGAGCAAATACGAGCTTAGAAAGTTTAGCAGGATTAAAACCAGCATTCAAAAAAGATGGATCTGTGACTGCAGGAAATTCTTCTGGTTTAAATGATGGTGCAGCCGCATTGTTGATTTCTTCTGGCGAAGGACTTGTAAATCATAATTTAAAACCATTGGCAAGAATTGTTAGTGCTGCAGTCGCTGGTTTAGAACCAAGTATTATGGGAATTGGACCGGTTTTTGCATCTCAAAAAGCACTTAAACGGGCAGGTTTAACTCTAGAAGATATGGATATTTTAGAATTAAACGAGGCTTTTGCATCACAAGTTTTAGCTTGTACTCGTGCGCTAGGAATTGCAGATAATGACCCACGGATTAATCCAAACGGAGGTGCTATTGCACTTGGTCATCCGCTTGGAATGTCTGGAGCTCGTTTACTTTTGACAGCAGCAAGGCAACTTCAAGAAAGCTCAAAGCGTTATGCTCTTGTAACAATGTGTATCGGAGTTGGTCAAGGTTATGCTACGATACTAGAAAGAACTTAATTTTAAATGATAATCTAGAGGTGAAAAGACAGTTTTTTATTTTATTACTTTTAACAATTCTAATCTGTTCTTGTAAAAAGAAACAGACGACTTGGAATACAGATTGGTCTGCACCTATTATTTCAGATACAATTAGTCTTTCCAATTTATATAACGATTCAACTCTAGTTTCGAGTAATCAAACTTCAATTGATTTAGATTTAAGTCGAACTATTTTAAATCTTGGTCTTTCTGACCTTGTAGGTTTTCCAGATACAACAATTAATCAAAGTTTTAATCTGAATTTGAGTTTAAGTAATGTCCCTGCTGGTTATACTTTTGCAAATACAATCGAAGAGCATTCCTTTGATTTAAATGACGTACAATTAAAAAAAGTAGATGTTTCCTCCGGCACTATAAAGCTGAAGGTTTTTAATTCTATTGCCACCAAAGTTTATTTTAAAATTATTTTACCTGGAATTACAAAAAATGGACTTGCTTTTGAGCAGATTTTTTTCGTTAATGCTGGCACAAATGCCCAACCAGGAAGCGCAGAGGAACTCTTAGATATATCTGGTTACTCATTTGATTTAAGAGGAGTAAATGGTTTAGGATATAATAAACTTCAATCACAATTAATTATTACCTCTGATCCAACTGGTCCATCAGTTGCAATATCTTCAAACAATGATTTTTCTTTTTCAGCTGAGTTGAGTGGTTTGAAATTTAGCTATGCAAAAGGGTATTTTGGAAATACTTTGATTTCTGAAACTGCAGAATTCCTTGTTCCCTATTTTAATTCCATCGTTGCGGGAAATTTGGATTTACCAAGTGCTAATTTAGATTTTGAAATTGAAAATGGGATGAAATTTGGGATAAAAGGCAAGATAATTAGCGCTGAAAATACAAATTCTAGTGGAAACACTTCGCAATTGGTTTCCTCTAACTTGGGAAATGATTTTTTGATTTCTCCGGCAACAGGCGCTTGGAATAGTTTACAAACTTCAAGTCAACATTTGATTTTTTCTGCGGCAAATAGCAACATTGAAAGTTATTTAGAAAATTTAGGGTCCTCCCACCAATTGGCATATCAATTTCAGTTAAATCCTTGGGGAAATGTCTCAGGGGGAAATGATGAGATTTTTGCAAATAGTCGACTTAAAATCAAAATTAAATCACAAATTCCTTTAATAGTTGGTGCAGATGGCTTAACTCTCAGAGATACTTTTAACATAGACTTAAAGCAGAATTCTAATAAGACACATGCAAAAACAGGACTACTAAGCTTAACTGCAACGAATGCTTTTCCCTTAGCCTGCGAGCCGATTTTATATTTGCTCAATGAAAATGGTTCTATTTTGTATACAATTAATGCAACTAGTCAAATTTATTCCAGCTTATTGGGTTCTTTAAATAATCAATCTGGATTATTTGAAAAACCTTCTTTGCTTGAGTTTGTCTTAACAGAAGATATTGTAAAGAATCTTGATAAAATTAAAAAAATTGTTGTACAAGCTAAATTTGATACACCAAGTCCATCTTCTGGAATAAATGAAGCACAATCTATTCCATTTGGTGCTTTTTTAGGTATAAAATTGAGATTAAAATTAAATGCTGAAATTGTCTATTAATGAAATATTTTTTTCTTTTTAATTTTCTTTTTGTCGTCTTTCTGTTTAATGCCCAACATTGGTGTCCAGTTCAACATGACACATTGATTAAAAGTAAAAATGAAATTATTTTTTCAGCTTGTGCAAATTATTCTTCAACGTCATTGAATAATTCTCTCACAAAAAAATTATTCTATGGTGGAGAAATCACAGAGGCTATTAAAAACAAAAGTTTTAAGTTACATGTCGATTTAAATCGCTTTGGGACTGATATAAGTGCTGAAATTGAATATCGGAACTTTTCTTTCAATTTATTAAAGCACAAAAATTGGGGCTTTGTCGTAAAAGCAGGGTATTACTCTTTTCTTGCTGCACAATATTCAAAGGATTTATTCGGAGTGACTTTTTATGGAAATGAAATGTATCAAGGGCAACTTGCTTCCTTTTCAGGAACTAAAATTTCAACTTATTCTTTTGAGAAATTAGGCTTTGGATGGCTAGATAAAAAATCTAAATCATCCGTTTGTTTAAATGTCTTTAATTTGACAAATACACTTTCTGCAAAAATTAATACTGGAGTAATATACCAATCAAATGAGGGAGATACTTTAATGGTTCTTTTTGACGGGGACGCTAGTATTATAAACTCAAAAAGTTTTTCTAATGGTTTAGGCTTAGGACTCGATTTCGATATTCGTATTCCCATGACGTATAAATCAGATGAAGCAAATTATATCCAATTTCTAGGGCGCAATTTAGGGCTCGTTTCGCTAACTCAAGCACAAACAATCTATAGAGCTGATTCAGTTTATACTTTTACCGGATTTACTTTCGATCAATTATTAAACAATGGAGATATTCTTTCTTCGCCTGCCAATATCTTAGATTCTGTTGGTATTACAAAATCTGAAAAAAAATCTATTCTTTTTCTTCCTGGTTTTCTTCAAGTATCTAAATTGATAAATGAAAACTCGAAAAACCGCCTGCAAGAATTTTATGGCATACGAATGTATCTTTCTTCTATTTATACACCAATGTTATTCATCGGAGCAAACTATCGTCTTGGAAAGAATTTAAATATAGGATTAAATGGAAGTTATGGTGGTTTTACTTCTTATCGCTTAGGAATGTACTCTTCATTAAAACTTCGAAATTGGAACCTTGCTTTGGCGAGTGAAAATTTAATAAGTCAAAATGGTGAATCTTTAATACTTCGTCTACAATGCGCATTTTAATAAGCTTTATAATTTTATGTGTTTCATTGCTGAGCTATGGACAGAATAGTTTTTTTAAATTATACTCAGGATCCGGATACGATCGTGGAGAAGGAATTGTTCAGTTAGAAGATTCAAGTTATGTTATTACAGGAAGTTCCAGTAGTTGGAGTGAAAGTTCACAAGCTTTCCTATTAAAAATTGATACTGAAGGAAATTATTTATGGAGTCAAAGTTATGGCGGTGCAGAATCAGAAGCAGGAAAAAGGGTTTTGTACAATGCTGATTTAGGTTATTATATAGCCGGCTTTTCAAATTCTTTTGGGGTAGGAGATTATGATACATATCTTGTAAAAACTGATCTTAACGGGAATAAATTATGGGAAAAAACCTACGGAAAACCAAGCAATTGGGAACGAATTAATGACGCAATTTGGACGAAAGACTCAACAATTTTAATGGTTGGAGAAGTTCAAGCTACAAATGGTGAAGCATCTGATATTCTTATTATTCATGCCGATAAAAATGGTGATACTTTGTGGACAAAAACCATTGGAAGCATTGGTGAAGATCGTGCCAATTCAATTATTGGTGTGCAGGATTCTCTGTTTATTATTGGGGGAGAAATGTTTATCCCTGATTCAAATCTTGTAAAAGGATTTATCTTAAAAATTAATGCCCAAGGAACTATTATTTGGGAAAATATGGTAAGTGATTTAGCAGGAAAATACGGTGTAAGTGATTTGTCACTGGGACTTAACAAAATTTATACAATTGGTTTTAGAGAAGTAAATCCTGAAAATTTTGATGATTATGCAGGTACATTTGACTTAGATGGAAATTTAATATTTCAATATACAAAAGTAGATTTAGAACAAGTAGCATCTACTTATTTTAGTGAAGTTGCATTTCTGCCTGGTCAAAATAAAATTGCAATTGCTTATCAGACATTAAATCAGGGAACTTTTCAAGATAATTATGACGTAATCGTTGCTAATTTTTTTGATGACCTTGACCTTTATTGGTTAGATCAGTTTCGCGCAATCAATAATGAAGGCTTGGATGAAGCCGGTCAGGTATTAGCCACAAATGATGGAACATACATAACTGTAGGAACAAATGCATCAACAGGACTTTTTGCAAATACAAGTAATGGAGGTTCACATATTTTTGTGATGAAAGTGGGAGCAAATAATGTTTTTCCAATTACTTACAACGTTAATACACTCAATCAGTTGGTTGAAATTGAAAGTCTTGGAAATACAATTCAAGCTAAAATTTCGCCAAATCCTTTTAATGAAGAAATTACTATTTCGTTATCTTCTGAAATTCCTATTCAGGGAATTATCTATAATGCTTTATTAGAAGAGGTTTTACAGTTTGATATTTTTGGAGAAACAACTATTGAAACTAGTAATTTGAGTCCAGGCGCTTATTTTGTGAAATTAGGAGATCGATTTTATCAAAAAATAATCAAGGTAAATTAATTCTTCTTTCTTCTATCTAACTCTTTAATTATCAATGAAAGTTCCCTGCCTGTTTGACCAGCAACTGAAGTATTTTCATCTGCTCGCCTCAATAAATAGGGCATCACTTCTTTTACTGGTCCAAAAGGAACATATTTTGCTACTTTAAAACCAGCATTTGATAAGTTGAAGGAAATGTGATCGCTCATACCAAGCAATTGGGCAAAGTAAAATTTGTCATTGTCCCTTGAAATTTGCTTTCTTTCTAATTCTTGGGTTAGCAATAATGAACTTTCTTCATTGTGCGTGCCTGCACAAAGCGCAAAAAGTATTTCATGTTCCAGGATGAATTTTAAAGCTGTATTGTACGCATCGTCACTTGCATTTTTATCTGAATAAATTGGTGATGGATATCCTAGTTTTTGAGCGCGCGCTCTTTCTTTTTCCATGTATGCGCCTCTCACTAATTTTATTCCATATTTTATTCCATACTTTTTTGCGTTTTCAGAACAATTTGTAAGAAATTCTAAGCGGTCATGACGGTACATTTGCAGTGTATTATATACGATTGCTTTTTCAAGATTGTATTTTTGCATCATTTTCAGTGCCCAAATGTCAATTATTGCTTGAATCCACGATTCTTCTGCATCAATGAAAACAGGAATCATTGCTGAATGAGCAGCAGCACAAATTCGCTCAATTCTATTCTTTATTCCTTCTAATTCAAGTATTTGTGATTCATTGAGAATACAATTCTGATCAGAAGCCTTTTCTAATAGATTAATACTGCCAATTCCTGTCACTTTAAACACGGCAAAAGGAATATTTTTATTGTTTCTTCCTTCTTGGATTGTCTGAATAATTATTTCAACTGTTTGCTCGAAATCTTCATCTGTCGTTTTTCCTTCTATAGAATAATCTAAAATTGTCCCAACTTTAAAAGTTGCTAATTCCTCCATTTTATTTCTGCAATCTTCAATGCTTTCTCCACCACAAAATTGTTTGAAAATGGTTGCTTTCACAATTTTACGAATCGGTAAACGCAAACTTAGAGCAAAATTAGTAGCTACTTTTCCAATTTTTACAATGATAGGAGACGAAACAATCTTAAACAACCAATATGCTCTTTTTAAATCAGGAGTAGATTTACTCTTAAAGGCAATCTCTGTATTTTCGAAGGTTAACATGGCACAAAAGTACTTGCTTTTTTATTACGAAGTTGCGTTCAGAAAAGTTTAATTAATTTTGATATCAAATCAGAAAATGAAAATTATAAAGGCTACTAATTATCAGGTAGAAATTGGTTCTATTCTTGAAAGTTCATTTTCCAATGTCTTATCTGCCTTCTCAGGGCATAAAATTATTATAATTGTTGATGAGAACACCCATGATAATTGCTTAGATTATTTAATTACTTCTTTCAACGAACTTGAGCGCGCAGAAATTGTTCTGCTGCCAACTGGCGAAAAAAATAAAGTCATGGAAGTATGTTTTCAAGTTTGGCAAGCACTCACAGAATACAATGTTTCTCGAAAAGATTTAATCATCAATCTAGGTGGCGGGATGGTATCAGATATGGGAGGATTTATTGCCTCAGTTTACAAACGAGGATTAAAATTTATAAATGTTCCAACTTCACTTCTTGGAATGGTTGATGCGGCAATTGGGGGTAAAAATGGTATCGATTTAGATGGGTATAAAAATCAATTGGGTACTTTCTCTCATCCTTCACATATTTTTATCGACCCACTGTTTTTAGCAACACTTCCCGGCGAGGAAATTTTTAATGGCTATGCTGAAATGCTAAAACATGCCCTAATTCAAGATAAGGATTTATGGTTGAAAATTCAAAAAATTCATTCTGAAAATGATCTAATTCAACTTGATGTTATCCATAGTTCTGTTTTAATAAAAACAAAGATTATCGACAAAGATCCATTAGAAGGGGGATTGCGAAAAAAATTGAATTTTGGACACACAATCGGTCATGCGCTTGAGGGCTATCAATTAAATAAAAGACAAATTTCTCATGGTCATGCAGTAGCTTTAGGAATGTGCGCCGAAGCACATATTTCTATGAAAAGAAAATTTATTTCTATAGAAGAATTTAGGGATATTGAAGCAACAATTACAGCAAGTTTTCCGATGGTGTCAATTGAACTCGATGAGGTGCCAGAAATAATTTCCTTTATGTATCAAGACAAAAAAAATCATTCAGGGAAAATTTTATGTAGCTTACTAAAGGGAATTGGATCTGCCGTTTATGATATCGAAATAAATGAAGCTGAAATTGGAGAAGCCTTGCTTCATCTTAATCTGTTGGCTAATAATCCAAATTAAATTAGCGCCTTTATCTCTGAGATAATTCGATTTGCTAGTTTGTTTGCTGCTTCTTCATCGCTTGCTTCAGAATAAATTCGAATAATAGGCTCAGTATTGCTCTTTCGAAGATGCACCCATTCTTTTTCGATGTAAATTTTTAGACCATCTATAGTATCAACTTCGTTCTCAGCATATTTTAAAGCCATTTTCTCTAAAATTAAATCAACATCTATCTCTGGAGTTAATTCAATTTTATTTTTGGAAATAACATACTTTGGATAACTATCTCGCAAGGCAGTCATCGACTTTTTTTCTATGGCAAGATGAGTAAGAAATAAGGCAATTCCAACCAAGGAATCACGTCCATAATGCAAATCTGGATAAATTATGCCGCCATTTCCTTCTCCACCGATTACGGCATTTACTTCTTTCATTTTAGCTACAACATTTACTTCTCCAACAGCAGCAGCAGCATATACTTGTCCTTTTTCTTCAGTGATATCTCGTAAAGCCCGAGTGGAAGATAAATTTGAAACTGTTGCTCCTGGTGTTTGACTTAAAACATAATCAGCAACTGCAACTAAGGTATATTCTTCTCCAAACATTGAGCCATCTTCGCAAACAAATGCTAAGCGATCAACATCAGGGTCAACTGTAATTCCAATAGCAGCTTTTTGAACTTTCATTGCCTGAGACAAATCTTTCAGATTTTCAGGTAAAGGTTCAGGATTGTGCGGAAAATCTCCGTTTGGTTCGCAGTACATTTCTGTTATTTGAGAAACACCAAGCGCTTTTAGAAGAGCTGGAACAAAAATCCCACCACTAGAATTTACGGCATCTACGACAATCTTAAAATTTGCTTCTTTAATAAGCATTGAATCTACAAGTGGAAGGGCTAATATTGCAGCAATGTGCTTCTGCATGTAGGAGTCATCGTTTCTTATTGAACCTAAGTCGTCGACTTCTGCGAATTCAAAATCTTGATTTTTCGCTATTTCTAAGAGCATTTCGCCTTCTGCTCCAGAAATAAATTCTCCTTTTTCATTCAATAATTTTAGTGCATTCCATTGTTTTGGATTGTGACTTGCTGTCAGAATTATACCACCTTGTGCATTTTCCATGGGAACTGCAATTTCAACAGTTGGAGTTGTAGATAAACCTAAATTTACAACATCTATACCCAAGCCAATTAAGGTTGAGGATACAAGATCTGAGATCATTTGACCTGAAATACGTGCATCTCTTCCAATAACGACCTTCAATTTTTTTGAGGGGGTTTGTGTTTTTAGCCAGCTTCCATAAGCTGCAGCAAATAAAACTGCATCTAAGGGAGTAAGTCCTTCGCCGACCTTTCCTCCAATTGTTCCTCGAATCCCAGAAATAGACTTTATTAATGTCATGATTTCTTATTTAATGAAGCGCTGCTTGTTTGCAATCATTTTAAGACACGCAATTGCCGCTTCTGTACCTTTGTTGCCGTGAATACCTCCGGAACGATCAATCGATTGCTGAATGTTATTATCTGTCAATACGCAAAATGCTACAGGTTTATTGTATTTTAACATCACCTCCATTATTCCATTTGTAGTTCCAGAACATACATAATCAAAATGTTTTGTTTCTCCTTGAATAACCACGCCAATTGCAATTACACCATCTATTTTCTGTTCTTTAAAAAAATATTGAGCACCTAATGCAAGTTCAAAAGCTCCTGGAACGTATTGAATATGAATATTTTCTTTAGCAACACCATTTTCTTCTAATGCTTTTTGAGCACCTTCTAAGAGTTTAAATGTAATACTTTCATTCCACTCAGAAACAACAATGCCGATTTTAAAATCGGCACCATTAGGAACAAGTTCCTTATTATATCTTGAAAGATTTTTTCTGGCTGTCGCCATTCCTATTTCTTTTTAATTGTACTCGTTCTTGCAATATATTTTTCTATTGTTTTTTGAGATCCATAGGCAGGGTAATCATCTAAAATACGCGTGTAATAAGTTGTTGCTGCTTCGTAATCTTTCGTTTTTTCAGCACACAAACCTGCTTTTAAAAGATACATTGGAGTTGTAAACTCATTGTCTTCTTCATCTGCAGCTTCTAAATATTTTTCTATTGCTGTTTCATATTTTTTTAACTCAGAATAGCAATCTCCTTGTAAGCCAATTGAATAAATTCGAATGTAAGTATCATTCACATCAACACCTTCCAAGTTTTTAATAGCTTTTTGAAATTGTCCTTTTTCCATGTACTGACGAGCCAATAGGAATTGACTTATTTCGCCACCTGACTTACCATCATATTTTTTTACGACAGGCTCTAGCGCTTTAATTGCTTGATTTGTTGAATCTTTAGAAATAAAATTCTGACCTACCCACCAACTATCGTTAGATTTTTCATTACTCGGCATCCATATAAACTGTCGGTATAAAAAATAAAGCAAAGCAAGTAAAATTAAACCTCCAAGGGAATAACTTGCAATTTTAAATTTTTTATTTGAACTAAATTTAGATTTTATCTCCTCAAAACTTAAATTATCCATATTCTAATTATTTAGATGGCAAAAATAAGCTTTTTTTTCTAATTTTCTATGTCCAAATGCTTAAGGTGTTAACTTTTACTAATTTGTTTTGTAAGTAAGAATTAATTAATCTGAAATTTGCAGTATTTAATAGTGAAACCTTTTGCAGTAAACAACTTTTCATAATGGGTTTTTATATGAAAAATCGCTTGAGTTTCCTCATCCATTTTAGCTGACAATTCACCATATAAATCCCATGTAGTTTCAAGGCAAGTATATTTATTTTTCTCTATCTCATCTAGTGTAAATTCGAACAAGAGTTCGCTATCAGTCTTGAGGTGAATAAGTCCTCCGGGCTTTAATATCTGCTGATAACGCTCTATAAATAATGGAGAGGTTAATCTTTTTTTAGGTTTTTTTCTCTGAGGATCAGAAAAAGTTAGCCAGATTTCATCGATTTCATTTTCCGCAAAATAATCTGTTATAAAATCAATTCTTGTTCTTAAAAAAGCAACATTTTTCATGTTTAATGCTAAAGCTTCTTTGGCTCCAATATAAATTCGATTTCCTTTTAAATCAAGTCCAATAAAATTCTTGTTTGGGTAATGTTTTCCCAATCCTAGCGAATATTCGCCTTTTCCACAGCCTAATTCTAATACAATTGGGTTATTGTTCTTAAAAAAGTTTTTTCGCCAAGATCCCTTCAGTGAAAAATCAACTTCAGGTTTTGCTTCAATTACATTTTCAAAAGATTTTATCGCCGCAAAGCGTCTTAATTTATCTTTCCCCATCCTTTTTTATTTGTAGTGGCAAATTTACATTACAATTTTTAGCTTTTTTCTCTTATTTCAATTCTCATTGGCATATTTAATATATTTTTTTTCACATAATGAAAATCCCAATGTAAATTTGCAGGTGCATTCTATTGAACCTTTTTATAATTGGAGAGCTTACTACATTGCTTCAGAAGATAAGCGCTCTCCATTTTATGGAAGGAATTACAGCGAGTTTGAATTTACAAACGCCATCTATAATTATTGTATTCATCCGCAATGGGATTCTATTGGCTCTGAAACCTTATTTCTGAAAATTTTGTTCTGCGACTATGATACAGGATTTGCAATTCTTGAAATGATGGGCGAATGGAACGATGCAATAGAAAATGATATTATGTTATTGAAGCGCGATTTTATTGAACTTATGATTGAAGAAGGAATCACAAAATTTATTTTAATCGGCGAAAATGTACTTAATTTTCATTACTCTGATGATTGCTATTACGAGGAGTGGTTTGATGAAGTAGAAGATGGTTGGATTGCACTAGTAAATTTTCATGAGCATGTTGCCGCAGAATTTCATAAAGTAAACATCGATAATTATTTTTTAATGGGCGGAACTCTTAACGAAATTGAATGGAGAACTTATGCACCTCAACATTTTTTCCAAAAAGTAGATGAGTTGGTAATAAAACGGATTAGCTAAGATAGTTAGCGCATAAAAGCATACATAAGTATATTGGCGCCCATTTGCAATGCCATTTTTCGTTTTTCAGGCGGATCATTGTGAACTTGTGGGTCTTCCCAACCATCACCTAAATCTGTTTGGAAGGTATAAAGGCAAACTAATCTTCCATTTGCTACAATGCCAAAAGCTTGTGCTTTTTTTTCGTCGTGTTCGTGTATTTTCGGAAGGCCATTGAAGGTGTATTTTTGATTGTAAATTGCGTGATTTGAAGGAAGCTCAATAAGTGAAATGTCTGGAAAAACTTTCTTTAACTCAACACGAATATATTCGTCCATTCCATAATTATCATCAATGTGTAAAAATCCACCTGAAAGTAAATATGTTCTTAAATTTTCAGCTTCTGCTCTTGAAAACACAACATTTCCATGTCCAGTCATATGAATAAAGGGATAGCGAAATAGATCTTTACTTCCGACTTCTACATAGGGAACTTCTTTGGAGATATTTGTGCTGAATTCCTTATTACAGAAAGAAATGAGGTTTGTTAGCGAAGTTGGATTTGCGTAATAATCACCACCGCCACTGTATTTTAGAACGGCTAATTGATATGTGCCTTGAGCTTGAATATAGCTTTTAGCAAAAAAAATGAAACAAAAAATAAGAATTCGCATAGTCAAAAGTACAATTAATTCACTAAATAAAAGAGGTAAATTGCTAAAAGAGAACAACACAAGCCAAGACCTTTCGCCCAAGATATTTTTTCCGAGAAAATGAGTGTTCCACAGAGAGTAGATATACAAACAACAGCAACATTAATAACTGCCAGAACAGAAGAATCGGACCAAGTAACTGAATTATAAGCGCGCATCAAGAGAAATATTGAGAAAAAATTGGGTACTCCTAAAATAACTCCTCCGATAACATTCCTGAATTCTATGCGTGTTTTTTGCCTAATTATCTGAGCAATAAGAATTCCCAAGCCAATTAAACCGGCTATACCAAAACCAAATGCAGAGAAAAGAGCAGTACTGATTACTTCAACCTGTGTTTTTTGAACATAATTAAGCAGTAAATCTAAAATTCCGCTGCCAAAAAATAAGATCAGCAACATCCACCATGTTTGCTGCTTTGAATCACTTGATTTCTTTGAGAATGAAACAAGAATCACCCCAGAAAATGCCAATAAGATTGCTATAATTTTTAAGAAAGGAAGTTGTTCATTGTAAATAAAAACCATTCCAAGAACAGAAACCGCCATGCTCATTTTTACAGCTACTGATGTAATAGCCATTCCATTTTTCTGCGCGCTTTTTCCCATTAAAACAAAGAGTGAAATAAAAAGTAAAGCAGCTAAAACTGCATAGAAAATCCAGTTTGTATTTTCCCATGCTTCATCTTTTAAGTCACTTCCATAAAGAATGTAACCACATAGAAAAGCACTGATGTAATTAAAGACAATTGCTTGAAATGTATCTATTTTAAAGAGCGGGAAAACTTTAAAAATCACGAAAATTAAACTTGATAAAAAGATGGCAAAAAATAAATCTGTCATTTTCGCTTGTAATAATAAATCATATCTGACCCAAACTTATAATTATCATAAGGAACCTTATTTATTACAGGCGCTTTTATTCCTTCACCAAAACTAATTTCTCCAACAATTACGCGGGCTTCATCCCAAACATTATCAATGATAAAATATTGTAGCGTTCTACTGCCACCTTCAACGAAAACAGAAAGAATATTCCTTTTGTAAAGTTCCTCTAAAATATTTGCTGTTGAGGTTTCTGAAATTTTCACCCACTCGATATTTTCTTTCAGTTCATTTTTCAAGCGATTAAAAACAATGGTCGGTGCTTCTTCGGAATATATATTTACATCACTACTAATTTGTAATTGACTATCGATAACAATTCTTATTGGATTTTTACCTTTATATTCTCGAACTGTTAAAGATGGATTATCATTGATAATCGTATTTCTACCAACTAAAATACTTTGTTCTTCACTGCGCCACTTATGAACCAATGCTTTTGTTTCTGGTGCAGAAATCCAGTTACTTCCAACTTCTCCCTTTTCTCGCAACTTATCTAAATAGCCATCATTTGTCTGCGCCCATTTTAAAATAACATACGGTCGTTTTTTTTCATGAAAAGTAAAAAATCGCTTGTTTAACTCCTTGCATTCGTCTTCTAAAACTCCCTCAATCACTTCAATTCCTGACTTTATAAGTTTTTCAATTCCTTTTCCTGCAACAAGTGGATTTGAATCCCTACAGCCAATTACAACTTTTTTGAGCTTATACTTTATAAGTAAGTCAACGCAAGGAGGAGTTTTTCCAAAATGAGCACAAGGCTCTAAAGAAATATAAACTGTAGATTCTGCTAGCAAAGATTTATCTTCAACTAATTCTATCGCACTATTTTCTGCATGTGAACTTCCAAAATGCATGTGAAATGCTTCACTGATAATGCGCTTATTATGAACTATTACGCATCCGACCATTGGATTAGGAGCTACCATTCCTTTTCCCAATAGGGCAAGATCAATACATCTTTGCATGTAATCAGAATCATTCATATTGTAAAGTTAAGATATAAAACGTAATCTTAGAATAGACAATTTGAAGAAGAATTTTGAGTTTTATTATTCTTAAAAATTGCAGTTTTTTATTATTTTTGCTTAGTTCAATAAAATATTAATGTAACGTATTTACAATGCTCATAACAATTTTACTTCTAATTTTTACACTCATAATAGTTCCACTTGTTTGTTTAAATTTTGGAATCGCGCCGAATGATTTACAATGGGCAATTCTTTATCAGATGCTTTATATTTTAAGTGGCGTAATTGCTTATTGTTTTATAATCGGGGAGTTAGCAAAAAATAATTCTCAAGTAGATAAACTGTGGAGCATTGTTCCTATTTATTATGTTTGGCACATGACAGCTTTGGGGCTTTGGGATCCAAGAATGATTTTAATGTCAATATTAGTTAGTCTTTGGGGCATTCGTTTGACATATAATTTTGCAAGAAGAGGAGCCTATTCCTGGAAATTTTGGTCTGGAGAAGAAGATTACCGTTGGGAAGTTTTACGCAAACGAAAAGGATTTAATAATCCAATCATTTGGATGTTATTCAACTTATTTTTTATCTGTACTTATCAATTAACATTAATCTTCCTATTTACTTTACCAATCCTAGTATGTTTGAACAATAATGTTGACCACAATTTAAATTGGATAGATGGAGTTCTTGCTTTGCTTGTGATAAGCTTTATTTATATAGAATTTGTTGCAGACAATCAGCAATATGCCTTTCAACAAGAAAAACATAGAAGAATAGCGAATAATGAAGATCTTGGAGAGTATAAAAAAGGATTTATCTCAACAGGTTTATGGGCTATTGTTCGTCATCCTAACTACGCTATGGAACAAGCAATCTGGCTTGTGTTTTATTTATTCAGTGTTCATATCACAGGTTCCTGGATTAACTGGTCAATTGCAGGTTGTGTTCTACTAATAATTCTTTTCAAAGGAAGTTCTGATTTTTCTGAGGAGATTACTGAAAGTAAATATCCGGAATACAAGGCTTATAAAGAAAGAACTCCACGATTTATTCCATTTCTAAAATTAAGGAAGATTAAAAGTAGTAAGGAGAATTAAATTTTACAGAATTAATAATTCCATACATCAATTTCCCATTTACGAATTTCATCCTTGAGTCTTTCAGCTTCATACAAAGCATCTACTCCATATTTGTAATCTTCAATCTCACGATCAAATTTATCTGAAGATTTATAGATTTGAGCATTGAATTGTCTTTTCCAGAATAAATCATCAAAAGACATCCATTGAGCATCTGATTTTTCATTATAAACAAAATAATTAACAATTACATTTCTTAACTCAGGGAAATAAAGCCAAAAAACTTCTCTTTCTTCATAATTATCAGTGTATTCTATAAATTCACCATTTTCATATTTAAAAGACTTTCCTTCTTTATTATAAACTAATAAATCACCCCTTTCAGAAAGATCAGAAGTTAAATCAACAGAATAACGAGCTAGTGGAGCTATCGAGATAATTCTTCGGTCTAACAGAGAACGCTGCTTGTCAAAAAACCAATCTTCTTTAATATTATAACCGAAAATACTATTGGATGCTAAATAAAGGATTTTAGGATCCTTACGTAAAATACTAGATGGATTTGCAGCATCCCACCAAAACTTAAATTTATCTTTATCTAAACCTGAAAGCAGAGCATAGTCGCTATCAGATAGAACCATTGAGTCAATATATTCTTGCGCTGCTTGATTTGTTTTTATTATATCAAATGTATCTAAAGGATCTGAAACTTTTGGTAACCTTAAATACTCTCCTACTCCATTTGAAGAAATTATACCATTTATTTCCTTTCTATATGATGGATCGTTAAAATAATCAGACCTATTAAGATTTGGTTTTTGAATTATAGGATATTTTAAACTATAACCGTCCTCTAAAGCTGGATATGCATCACTTGCAACTTTGTAAACTGTTAAATCTCCCAATAAAACATGCCTAAATATGATTGTCCACAAGGACCATCTACTTTGGTCTTTATTCCAACTATAATCATCAACCTCTTCCATTTTTGTTGGTTTGTAAAAAGATCCATCTGTAGTACCATCAAATGAATCAAAAGGTAAAAAAAGAATTTGATTCATTTTTTCACGAGCATCTATTCTAGAATATAAACGTCTTGACCAAACATAATCTGCAGCACGAACAGATTGATAAGGAACAATAGACCTAGTTGGTAATTCTTCTTTTATAACAACTCCATCAACAACCCCATTAGATGGTTGATTAAATGGCCCTCTTAAAGGAATATCTTGACAAAAGAAAAGATTTATTGATAAGAAGAAAATTGAGAAACAAAGAAATATTTTTTTCATAATTATTTAATTTACAACTTTTAATACTCCGGTTGCAATTTCTATTTTATTAGAACCATTGCGTGTATATGATACTTCAACAGGTACTTTTTTACCTATTCTTACTTTACTAATTACACTTGCAGGTACAACTGTACCACTAAAGGGTACATCATCAACATTTCCTCCAACAACTTTAAAAGTAACACCTGTAAAAGGACTATCTGCACCAAGGCTAACATTAGCAATAAATCCAGATGTTTTTGAAATTGTTGTACCTGCTAGTTGTGCTTTTGGAAATGATTTTACTTTATACTTAAAAGTACCCATATTTTTGGTTTTACCATCTTTATCCTTACCAGTTAATTGAATTGTTACTTGCTTTGTTCCTGATGCAACATTAACAAAATAACCATCGTATTTAGATCCATCTAAATTCCAAGAAGTTTTTCTTTTAGTTCCTCCAATTACATTTATGTCGGAACTAACAGAACCAGCAACAACAGGAACTATTTTATTATCCCAACCAGTATACAAAACACTCATTTCTGGAAGTGAAATTGAACCCTGTGGTGCAACAATAACATATTTATGCTCCCAATTCTTAGTATATGGTATATATGATTTGCTCAAAATTGTTACGGATCCAGAAATAGTTTGCTGACCGTTACCAGAAGCTATTTTCTTGATATTTACAACACCTTTTCCCGTTTCTTGTGATCCTCCACCATTTATTACAACAGTTGGATTTTTATCAGAGTCATATGCGGCCATTGTGACTTTTAAATTCAATTCACCACCGCTAGTTACTACTGCATCTCCGGCAACAAAAGCCTCAATTTGATTAAACGAAAATTCGCCAGTACTTACCTTACTCTTTAAGAGCGCAATTAATTTTTCACGTGCTTGAAGAACATCATTTTGCAAGGAGGATAAAGATGCCAATGCCCCAACTAAAGGTGCATGATCAAAAGTTCTTCCTAACCAATGAATATTCGCTTTATCCTCACCGTACTCATCAAACTCATTTTTAGACATTAATTCATACACCAATTGTAAAGTTGATGAGTCTTCTGGATTTACTTTGTTTCCACTAGCTTTCATCATTTTACTCAACTGTTTTTGCAAATCCTTACTGTCGTCAAATTTATTAATATCTCCAACTTTAAGCTTCCAAATCTTCTTCTTACCATCTTGACCAATACCTTCAGAATACGATCCAGCTATTTCAACCATGCTTTTACGAAGAGCCTTAAAATTATTCCATAATTGCATTCCTTCTTTAGAAGTTATTGTTCCTATTTCTGAACCAACTAAAATATTCATGGGCACATCAAAGTTATCTTTATGCTCTACTTTGAATAAGTTAAAACGGATAGGCTTAACAGGTTCATTTTTCATATATTTTGACCAAATAATAAATTCCTTATCTTTAAGTTTTGGTGAATTTTTATCAAACTCTTCGCCGGCCTCAGTCAAAAGTTTAAACTTTATACCATCAATATACTGAATCATTTTTCCTGTTTCCTTATCCAGCTTATCAATAATTGAAAGATAAGTCTTAATCTTAGCCTTCTTAGCTTTATCTTTAGGATCATTTAAAGTTTTAAAATCTTCAGCAAGTGTCGATAAATTTTCTTGTCCTTTAATGTATAAATTCTCATTTGATCTTTGCGTATTGTCTTCAATAGCTGCAAAAGCCTCCAATACTTGCTTGGATACATTTAGTGCTAAAAGAGCTGTTAATACCAAATACATCATCCCAATCATCTTTTGTCTTGGGGTTTCTTTACCACCTGCCATAATTTCTAAATTTTATTTAATAATTAATTTACTTAAAGATTGATTTAACCTTTAAGGGCTTTCAACATGTTACCATATACTGTGTTAAGTTCCGTTAAGTTCTTAGACAACATGGACATGTTTTCACGGTAAATTTGTGTATCTTGAGCAGATGAAGCTAAATCATTCATAACACCTTTTATACTATCTTGTAATTGATTCATTTGACCTATACTATTCAAATAATCTTGGGAAGATTTCAATTGTAATTCATAAACATTGTTTAAAGCTGAAATATTTTGTCCTAATTTATGAGTTTCTGTTCCAAAATTTCCATCAACGCCTGCTACAATTCCTGCTATAGCTTTTCCAGAAGCTGCATATTCATCAGCAAGTTTATTTATTCCAATTGATGCAGACTCTAAACTTTTAACGTAAGAATCAGTTGCCCCTGCCGCTGAAGATACAGCTCCTAGTGAACGAGCATTATCTGCTAAATTAGACATGCTATCTCTCAATTTAGCAAGTAAAGGTTGGTCTATGCCAGCTTGTTCTAATTTTTTAGCAAGTAAATCTCCTGGACTTACTGCTTGTGCATCATGCCCAGCATCTTCTAAAGGCATAATTGCATACAAACCAAATATAAATGCTTCCGTTAATAATCCAATAATTAACATTGTATCACAACCTTTCCAGTGCATTATTTTAAACAATGCTCCAACAATTACAACAGAGGCTCCAAAGCCTGCTACAACGTGAGTACTTGATCTAAAACTTGGTGTTCCAAATCGTGTATTCCATTTTACTTTTTGATTTACTTCAGCACCCATAATTTTTAATTTTTAAAATTTAAATTGAATAAACTACTTTAATTGAATATCGCTTTGGATTTCTTCACCATTTTCCTGATCGATATCTTTTCCTCCACGGCCCAAGTGGGTCATAACATTTCTAAATCCTATGTATGATTTTGCAGTATCTTGGTACTCATAAGCTCTAGTACTATTCATTAGATAATAACCTATATCTTTCCAAGAACCACCTCTAATTACCTTTCTCTTTTTTACAGCTGGATCTCCGTCTTGAGCTTGATAATCGTATTCTCCACTCATATCATGACCAAATTCATACATCGATTCATCAAACGTTGTTGAACACCATTCAGCAACATTTCCAGCCATACAATAAAGACCAAAAGCATTAGGATTATAAGAGTAAACCTTTACTGTATGAAATCCTCCATCTTCAAAATAGCGACCTCTTAAAGGCTTAAAATTTGCTAAGAAACATCCTGCAGCATTACGAATATATGGCCCTCCCCAAGGATATTGGGCTAAATCTAAATCACCCCTTGCACCACGTTCCCACTCTGTTTCTGTGGGTAATCTGAAGTCATTCACAAACATTTCACCATTACTTTGAAGCCAACTATGAAATAATTGAGAGCGCCATACTGAGAATGCTTTTGCTTGTGGCCATGTAACCCCAACAACTGGATAATTATCATAAGCATTATTCCAAAAATAATTCTGAGACATTTCATCATTTCTAGCATACGTAAAATCTCTCATCCAGCATAAAGTATCAGGATATACCATTATTCGTTCTTTGACGATAAACCTGCTTCTATCTGTGTGTCCACGTAAAGCGTTATGTTGCCCTTTACTATTTGTAAATCCTAAATCTAAATCCTGACCTGGATTTTGTAAAACTGTACCATATAAACTATTCGTATCAGCAATACTGTAAATTTTGTTGTCAACTTCAGCACCTTGAGGATCTCCATATTGTTTTCCTTTTCCAAAAACAGTTGTGTCTACCCAGACCTTATCTCCACCCTGGTCGGTATATAAAGTAGAGCGATGTAAGTCGGATACTTTGTAATCTTTTCCAAGTGGTTCACGTCTTCCTTTTTTATATATTCCTCCATCACGAGTTGGAGAAATACTATCATAGTTAAAATTATTTCTTGAATCTACAGATTTAGTTATAATTTTTCCTCTCTTTGCTGCTTCTTTAAAATCAACCCAATAATAGTCAAATAATAACAAACGGGTATCAATTTCTTTTCTCTTGTAAAATTGTTCAGATTCTGAATAGTACATATCAGATAAAAGAAAAGAAGTCTCCGCATCGTTATAATCAATTTTTTCTGTCCAATCAAGCGTAAAGTATTTTCTGTTTTCTATCCTACCGCCTTGATCGTAGGCAGTATTTACTTTAGGAGATTTAGTAGCTTTGTCTGAACTACCAGCTTTAACCTTTCGGGTTCCTTGATTAATTTCTTTGTTAGTATATTGTTGAAAAATACTTCTTAAGTCAGCATCTGTCATTACAACTTCAGGTCTCTTTTCCGTTGAAGGGATATTATTTTTTTGATCTAATTTATAACCATTAATCAAGTCTAGAGGCTTTTCAGATTTAATCTTCTTCATTTTTGCGCTTTCTATATCTCCTAATAAACCAAGCATTGTTTTATCAATCTCAGCATTATTAGTGCTATCCATAAATAATTGAAAAGGAGTATTTCCTCCCTGAACATCAGAACCCATGTTTATAAAGGTTCTATAAGGCTCTTTAAAGAAATTATCAGGTACATTTATCCAACGTTCAGCTTCATCATCATAGCTTCTCCGATATAATTTTTCTCTAGCTATTGAATCTCTAACCCAATGAACAAACTGACGGTATTCGTTGTTGGAGATTTCAGTCTGATCCATATAAAAAGCAGGTACCGAAACCGTTTTAACCCTTGCTGTATGAAGACCCATTATATCTTCATCATCTTCTCCTGTTTGATATGCCCCTGATGGAATGTAAACCATTCCAAGTGGAACTTTTCCAGGACCAAGTACATCAGGATAAAATGCTCCACGACCTCTAACTCCAACAAGATTGCCTTCTACTCCGTTGTTACATGAAAATAAAATGGGAAAAAGTAAGATTAAATAAATTAATTTTTTCATTGTAATATTTTTGGTAATTTGTTTGCTTAAAAAAAACATACTATTATTAACTATATTAGAATTCATCATAAACGAAAATGTATTTATTAGGTTACAATTTTTAAATTATTATAAAAATCTAGGATTACGCGAAATTGTCGGTTTTGGTGTCTTGATTGAAAAGCAATATTTCAAAACTATTTCGTGAGAACCTCTTGAAACCGATGCTAATTTGTTAATTGTAATGTCATAAGAATATCCAATTGTAAATTTTCGTGTCGGCGAAAAACCTAATAATACTCCAATAGCATCTGAATTTCTGTAGGTTAAACCACCGTATAATTCGTTATTGTTTACTGTATAAAAATAGCGCATGTTAATGTCAAAAGAATACTTAATTAAATCTGTTCTTAATAATACTTGTGCATCTATTTTACTATTTGCTTCATCATTAAAATTATATGTATGTCCTCCCATGAAATAATAATGACGTGCAGTTTGATAATTCTGATCTAATCCAGCAACCGATTTTTCTAAAAGTGACTCCGATAAATGTGTTGACGAAAGGCCAATATAAAAATCTTTACCTTGAAAATAAGCTCCAAAATTTGCATCTAAATTCGTAGCAGCAAAACCCAAAGGCAAGGAGTTATCAGTTAAAGTTGTAGGAGGCACCCAATTTGGCTCAATACCATAATTTATAATTCCTATACCCAGCCCTAAACCCAAAACTCCAACATTACTTATCCTAATTGGATAAGAATAATTAAGTAATAAATTATTTTGACGAGAAAATCCAATGGCATCATGATAAAATGCAAGACCAATGCCACCTTTAAAAAATCTTTCGAGACTACCTTCTATATTTAAAACTGCTGAGTTAGGCGCTCCATTTACTTTGTCCCATTGATTTCTGTAGATCGAAGTTGCACAAATACTGTTGTACATATCTACGCCTGTTTTTCCTGGATTAATACTCATTTTATCAAACATAAAATTTGTTATTAATTTATCCTGCTGTGCAAAAAAATGCGAAAGCGTAAAAGAACAAATTAAGGTTATTAGAGTATTTTTTAATTGCATAATAAAATTTTTAAAAATAACAAAAAGACTTAATTGAGTTTTTTGAGTAAAAAATAATGTGCTAAAATAATCATATTAATTGAAAAATAAAAAATTGTTAAAAAAAAAGGTTTTTCAAGAAAGTTTTTGGTAGGTTTTCCACCACAAATCAGGCAACTCATTTTTCATAGCATTTTCGTAATCTTCTTTATTACATGGGACAAGATAATGACGTTCGTATTTACTTTGATTGCTGGGAGGAAATGGAACTTCCATCCACCAACGAGATGACTTATTACTTTTAAAAAAAATCAATTCATTATTGGATTCCTCCATGACAACAGTAAATTTTTTGTAATCGGCTTTATTCCCAATAGGAAAATCACCAAAACGCGAGGCAACACCATCAATAAAATACCAAATCAGCTGCGCTAAAAGTTGATCAGAAACTTGTGTTTGATTTAGATAATTAAATATACCAAAAGAAGAAACTTTATCTGATATTCCTGCATATTTTCCGATCTGACAAATTTGTTCGGCATAAAAGCCATTTGGCAGACCATTTGTACTGAGTGTTTCAGATGCTTTAATAGATTCAAAATCAATATTAATTATATCTGCATTTCTTAAGTGAGGTTCAGCTTTCTTAAAGTCAGCATTAAACTCTCCTAAGCGACAAATATCAAAGTAAAGTTTTTCAAACAGTGCTAATTCCTTTGGATTTGAGTAAGGTACTTGTAAACCAATATTAGCATGATTGAATAAATAACAAGGTCGCTTTAACAACAAATGACTCACGTAACCATTTGAATTTATCTCCTCTTCGGGGGCTCCTAAATCTAGGGCATAATCAACAGAACAAATATTTATCATCTGCTCTAATTTTTCATAAGCTGAATAAAGCGCTAAAATAAGATCTTGACTTCCACCAACTACAATTGGCATTACATTTATTTTGACTAATTCTGAAACCACTTGAGAAAGGGCGAAATAGGTATCTTTTAAATCTTGGCCGGGAAGAATATCCCCAAGATCATATAAATTACTATTCCAATTTGTGCCTATTTGCAGTTCATAAAATGCTTCTCTAAACTTAGATTGGACATCTTGTTTTATGTCAGAATTTTTAAACCCACGAAATTCAGGGACATAAATTAATGCACAAGAATTTTTTTGAATTTCTGGAAAGGAGCTATGATTTGTGACGATTTTTGACCCTATTTGATCTTCGTGCCATTCTCCTGTAACATCAACAGGACTAAAATAGATCGATATATCCTTCATTTTTATGATTGCATAGATTTAATTTAATCAAAACTACTTATTAAGTAATTATCTAAGTGCTTGTTTAATATAAAGTATTAAAGACTAAATCGTGAATAACTCTATTTTTCAAGAATTGCTTTAATATTTGGCCGAAAATAAAGTGAGGATTTTAAAACCTTACCGTCTTCGCGGTATATTGGCTTTCCATTTATGTCTAATTTAGACATGTTAGAGCGTTGAATTTCAGTGAAAACCTCTACTATTTTGTGCTGTAAGCCATGTTTTAAAATAGTGCCACAAAGAATATATAATTGATCTCCTAAAGCATCTGCAACTTCGACAATATCGCCATTTTTTGCAGCTTCAAGGTATTCAGAATTCTCCTCATTCATTAAATTATATCTTAATTCAATATCTTTTTCAGATAAATCAATTGTTGGCTCATAATTATTTTTAATCCCAAAAGCGTTATGGAAAATTTCAACAGCAGAAATAGTTTCTTTTAATGTCATCGTTCTATATTTTTTATTGCGAATATACTAATCTTTCTATAACGAATAAAGACAGTAAATTTTAAATATTCTAATGAAATAGAAATAGTTTTATTAAATTCACAGGCGAATAAAATTAACAATGAAAAAAAAAATACTCCTCTATTTAATTTGTTTTTTTGCATTACAAATTAAAGCTCAAATAATACCTCAAAACGGAACAATAGCTTCAAGTCCAGAATTTATTGCTTTGAAAAATGTTAGTATTTACATACGTCCTGGCTTAAAAATTGATAAAGCAAGTATTTTAATTTCCAATGGAAAAATCATCGATATAGGAAAAAGGATTACTATTCCTAAAAATGCAATAGAATACGATTTAGAGGGAAAAACAATTGTTCCGGCTTTTATAGAACTTTATACTAATATTGGTATGCCGAAAGGAAGCGAACAAAATTATTCCCCACGACCACAAATAGAATCTAGTAAAAAAGGTGCATACTATTGGAATGAAGCAATTCATCCTGAAATTGAAGCTCATAATTTTTTCACCGTTGATTCAAAAGCAAATGAAAATTATTTGAAGTCAGGATTTGGTTTTGCAGTCTCTCATGTTCAAGATGGAATTGTTAGAGGAAGTGGAACCTTGGTTTCTTTTGGTGATGAAAATGGCAGTAAAAATACAATCAGCCTTAAATCAGGAATGTTTTATTCCTTTTCAAAAGGGACTTCTACGCAAAGTTATCCCTCATCTCAAATGGGATCTATTGCATTACTTAGACAATCCTTATATGATTTAAAATTTTATTCAGAAAATGAAAAACACGATCAATCTATCTCATTAGAAAGATGGAAAGCAGACATTGGTTTGCCAAGTTTATTTAAAGTCAATGATAAATGGGAAATTCTTCGCGCAGAGAAAATAGCAAGTGAATTCCAACTGAAAATGAATTACATTGGATCAGGGAATGAATATGCTGCCTTGAGTTCACTGAAATCAGTAAAAGGAGCACTAATTATTCCTCTTAATTTTCCTGAAGCATATAATGTTAAAGACCCATATCTATCTCGCCAGATTCCATTGAGTGATATGAAACATTGGGAGCTTGCAGCATCTAATCCTTCTTTGCTTAAAAATAATGGGAATACAATATGCTTTACCTATAATGGCTCAAAAAACCCCGAAGATTTTTGGAAAAATTTAAGAAAAGCTATAACACGTGGATTAAAAGTTGACGATGCTTTGGGAGCTTTAACAATGGAGCCCGCAAAAATACTGAAGATGGATACTGAAATTGGAAGTTTGGAAATTGGAAAGATCGCTAGTTTTTCGGTTTATAGTTCTGATCCATTTACTAGCGATGCAAGTTTACTAGAATCTTGGTTATTGGGTGAGCAAAAAGTACAAAAAAGCATTTCAGTAAACTCAATTATTGGAAAATATACCATGAATATTAATGGAAAAAGTTACCGTATAGAAATTTCAGGAACAAATGAAAAACCTACAGGGAAAGTTGAAACCTTTAAGTCAACAGATACGATTCAACAAAAAGCACTTGTTTTATTAAATGAAAATGATGTTACCATTCAATTTAATTGCGATGACGATGCATACAAAGGCAGCTTCAATCTTCATGGAAAAATAGCAGGAAAAGGAAGTATTTTAGAGGGTGACGGGACACTTCCTGACGGAAAATGGATAACATGGTCTGCGATTCGAGCTCAAAAAGAAAGTGAAAAAGAAAGTGAAAAAGAAATTAAATTAAACACAGATAGTATTGCTAAACCTTGGTTACCAAATTTAGCCTACGGAATGGATTCAATTCCAAAATTCCAACGTATAGCAATTAAAAATGTAACAGTCTGGACAAATGAACAAGAAGGCATTCTTAATAATGCTACAATTTTTATCGAAAACGGAAAAATTAAAAGAGTAGATATTGATCCTAAAAAAAGCGTTGAACTACCAAAAGACATGCTCATAATAGATGGAAAAGGAAAGCATTTAACAAGCGGTATTATTGATGAACATTCACATATTGCAATTTCTCGAGGCGTTAATGAGGGAGGACAAGCAGTTTCTGCGGAAGTTAGTATCGGAGATGTTGTAAATCCTGATGATATAAATATTTACAGGCAGCTATCTGGCGGTGTAACAGCTGCTCAGTTACTTCATGGATCTGCAAATCCAATTGGTGGGCAATCTGCTTTGATTAAATTAAAATGGGGGTTTTCACCAGATGAAATGTTAATTAAAGACGCTCCAAAATTTATTAAATGTGCGTTGGGAGAAAATGTAAAGCAAGCAAATTGGGGCGATTTTAATACTGTCCGTTTTCCACAATCAAGAATGGGAGTTGAACAAGTTTTTTATGATGGCTTTACGCGGGCAAAGGCATACAAAAAGGAATGGGAAGATTATCAAGTTAATCTTGGTAAAAAAGGTGCTTCTACTATTTTTGCGCCAAGAAAAGACTTAGAGTTAGAAGTCTTAAATGAAATTCTCGACAGTAAAAGATTTATCAGTTGTCATTCTTATGTGCAGTCAGAAATAAACATGTTAATGCATGTAGCAGATTCTATGGGATTCAAAATAAATACATTTACCCATATTTTAGAAGGTTATAAAGTCGCTGATAAAATGAAAAAGCACGGTGCAGGAGGATCAACATTTTCAGATTGGTGGGCTTATAAATTTGAAGTAAATGACGCTATTCCCTACAATGCAAAATTAATGCAGGACCAAGGACTTGTTGTTGCAATTAATTCCGACGATGCAGAAATGGGAAGACGTTTGAATCAAGAAGCAGCAAAAAGTGTAAAATATGGCGGAATGAGTGAGGAAGAAGCATGGAAAATGGTGACTTTAAATCCTGCAAAATTATTACACCTTGACGATCGAATGGGAAGTGTAAAAATTGGAAAAGATGCAGATTTAGTTATGTGGACAGGTAATCCATTAAGTATCGAAAGTAAGGTTGAACTTACAATAATAGATGGTTTAATTCTCTACAATAGAAACAATAATTTAGCTCTTGAAGAAAGAAATACGAAAGAAAGAGCTAGATTAATTAATAAAATGCTTGAATCAAATGAAAAAGGGGAAGCAACAAAACCTTTTATTAAGAAAGGAAGACGGCTCTATCATTGTGATACCCATGGAGAAGAAGGCGAAGAATCAGAAAATCAACATTAGTATTATGAAAAATAGACATATAATCTTATTATTTATAGTGTATCCATTCCTGCTATTTGGACAAGCAAAGAAAATACTATTTACCAATGGATATCTTCACGTGGGAAATGGACAAGTAATTGAAACTGCTCTTCTTGGTGTTGTTGATGGTAAAATTTCTTTGGTCAAAAATGTACTAACTAGCACATATAAAAAAGGAGATTGGGATACAATCATCGAGTTAAACGGGCAGCATATTTACCCTGCGTTTGTTGCGCCAAATTCCACATTAGGTTTAACAGAAATTGATGCCGTTCGTGCCACGCGTGATTACGCTGATGTTGGAGAATACAATCCTCATGTTCGAACACAAATTGCTTTTAATTCAGAATCCCGGGTAATTGAAACCGTAAGAACAAATGGCGTACTAATTTCTCAAGCAACACCAAGAGGCGGAAGTATCTCTGGGACATCCTCAATAATGTCTTTGAGTGCTTGGAATTGGGAAGAAGCAACAATTCTAAATAACGATGGAATTCATGTTAATTGGCCAGAATCAAACCAAGGAGGAGGACATTGGACAGAACCCGAACCAAAAATACTGAATGACAATTACGTTTCCGAAAAACAAAAATTAGAGGTTTTCTTTGAAATGGCAAGCGCTTATTCAAAAGGCAAAAAAGACATTGATAGGGATATAAGATTAGATGCTATGAACGAATGTTTTCTTAGTGAAAAACGGGTGTATTTTCACGCAAATGAGTTACAGCAAATACTTGATATTATTGAATTTTCAAAGAAATATAATTTAAAGAAACCCGTAATTGTTGGAGGATACGATGCTTACTTAGTTGGAAATCGACTTAAGGATTCAGGAATCCCAGTAATGTTAATGCGCGTTCACAGCTTGCCTGAGCACGAAGAAGATGCAGTAGATCTTCCCTATAGATTACCCGCTTTATTGCAAGCACAGGGTATACGATTTTGCATTCAAAATTCTGGAGATATGGAAGCCATGAATGCACGTAATTTACCCTTCCAAGCAGGGACAGCAATGGCCTACGGATTATCTGAAGAAGAAGCGATACGAGCAATTTCCTTGAGCACTTGTGAGATTCTTGGAATTGATAAAAATTATGGGTCCATAGAAGTTGGAAAATCTGCTACTTTATTTGTCTCTAAAGGTTCAGCATTAGATATGCGTACAAATCAAGTTTCAACAATCTTGATGCAAGGGAAATTTGTTCCTGTTGATAACTTTCAAACAGAGCTTTACAACAAGTACAAGCGAAAATATGAATCAAAACAAAAATAAATTTTAAATACGCTGTAACATTTCTAATACGAAGTCGTCCTAAGAATAACTAGGATGAATATTCAAGATTACAATCAAGCTGTTGACCAGTTTTCGGATGGTTTGTATCGTTTTGCTTTAAAGAGCATTAATGATTCAGACCAGTCCCGTGATTTTGTGCAAGATGCTTTTGAAAAATTGTGGGTAAAGTTAGAGACAGTGGAAAATGCAAAATCGTATTTATTCACAACTGTTTACCACGCAATTGTCGATCATTCTAGAAAAGAACAGCGCAATAGAACTTACGCAAGTCAAGTGGAACAGAACTCAAGTCATGAGTTACAATCATTTGATTTACATGAGATTCTCAGTAGAGGATTAAGTGAACTTTCAGAAATTCAACGCAATGTTGTTTTATTACGCGATTACGAAGGATATTCGTACCAAGAAATTGGTGAAATAACAGATTTAAGTGAGCAGCAAGTGAAAGTATATATTTTTCGCGCTCGAAAATTTTTAAAAGAATACATTGGTACAATAGAGGCATTAATATGATGATAACAAAAGAAAATATTGAAGCCTATTTACTTGATTTTCTAGAAGGAAACCTAAGTCAATTTGAAATCAAAGAGTTGATGGATTTTATTGCCTTACATCCAGAATATAATAATGATTTAGAGCTGGAATCAGTTCCAATTGATGTATCTATTCAATTTCCCGATAAAGCAAGTTTAAAAAAGGGTTTCTCCGTTAAACCTAAAGTTTTTAAATCCTTAAATGAAAACGAAACAGCACTTTTCATTGTTGCTAAAATTGAAAATGAATTAAACGAAAAAGAAGAGTTACATTTCAATCGTGCACTTCAAGCAGATAAAAATTTTGAAGTACAGTTTATAGCCTTTACCAAAACGATAATACCTGTTGACATTTCTTTGATATTTGAATACAAAGAACAACTTAAACGGACTGCTTCTTTGGCGCCAATTTTCAATTTCCGTCGCGTTATTTCTTATGCAGCGGCTGCAAGTGTAGTTTTATTTGCAGGTTATTTGTTTTTCAAATCAAGTCCAAGAGGAACTGAGGATAAAAAAACAGCTCATAAAAAAGCATTTAAAAAAGATAAAAAAACACCATCTATTGCGCCAACTGAATCTAAAGAAAGTTATCAATTTGCAGAAGAATTAATTTTGTTAAAACCGTCTTTAAACATTGTTTTAGATTCAACTAAAAACGTGCAAAAAAAAGTCATCCCATCTTTAACTGAATTAATGGCTCAGGAAATTGAAACTATAAACAATGTAAAAAATGAAAACGAAGATGTTGCTTTAGTTTCACCAATTGAAGTGAATCCAATTCAAGAAATGATTGAAAATCTAGAGCAAGAAGAAACCTTGACAGTAAAATCTTTTTTTATTCAAAAAGTTAATAAAGTATTATATGGAATGAAAGATCCAAATGAAGACGAAAAATATGCTTCTGTTTCTCAAAGAGTTTCGTCCGCAACCGGAATTTCTTTTGATTTAAAAAGAAGAAAAAACGAGGAATTCCATTTAAAAATTGGAAAATTTTCAATCGACAGAAAAAAAAGTAACTAATCGCTGTAACATTTAAAAGTCGAGTTCGTCCTACAGCAAAACAGAGAAAAAATGAAAACAATTTTACTTACAATCGCAACAATGAGCTGTATCAGTTTAACTGCTCAAGTTACAGAGCCAATCAAACCTCAAGAAGGAACAGTTACAATTGATACGCTAACTCAAACAGTAACAGTTGACAATGGTGGAGACACAACTCGAATTAGACTAGGGAAGAAAAATATCGTTATTATTGAAAAAAAAGAAAACGGTAAAAACAGCGAAAAGAAAATAATCGAACGGGTGATTATAGAAATCGATGAGGATTCCGTTGAAATTGAAGATGATAAAGAAGATGGAAAAAAAGATAGAAAGGGCGAAAGTCACTGGGAGGGATTTGGAATAAATACAAACGGTTTTTTAAATACCGAAGGTAAAATCGCTACTGGAAGTGACGCTGGGTTTTTAGAATTAGACCATGCAAGAAGTATCGGATTTAACTTCAATTTAGTAGAAAAACGTTTCCCGATTTATAGAGAATATGTTGGATTAACAACAGGTTTAGGAATTCAATGGAATCGTTATGCATTAAAAAACAATGTCGACGTAATGGTAAGCGCTGATTCAACTTATGGAGTTGAAAATACTACAGTTGATTTTAAGAAAAATGTCCTTCGTTCAACCTATCTGCAAATTCCTTTATTGCTTGAAATCACAACAAATAAGGATAATGATAAAGCTTGGCACATTTCCGCTGGAGTTGTTGGTGGAATCAGAATTGGTTCTAGTTTAAAAACTAAATGGGAGGATGCTGGAAAAACAAATAAAGACAAAGTTATATCCAACTATAATTTCAATCCTTTTGATGCTCACGCAACAGCAATTATTGGATACGGAGACATTAATCTTTATGTAAATTATGGTCTAACTCAAGTATTTGAAAAAGATAAAGGACCGAATTTTTCACCAGTTTCAGCAGGGATTTTATTTAATTTTTAGGGATATACGTTTGATTAGTAGTTGAGAACCATGCATGGAAAGGAAATTATCCGTGCATGGTTTCTTTTTTGCTGTATTTTTCCATCAAACTTGCTTCAAATTCTAAGAAAGCGTTCCAACGTTCATCAACATTAATTCCTTCGCCATATTTTTTAGCAAAATGCAGAAATGTAGTGTAATGTCGGGCTTCACTCTCCATTAGAGAACGGTAAAATATTTTTAAATCCTCATCTTCTAATTGTTCTGAAAGAATCTTAAATCGTTCACAACTTCTCGCTTCAATCATAGCAGCAAAAAGCATTTGATTTACAAAAAGTCCTTTTTTTGAACTATTTGACTTACTTCGTCTAAGGAAAACTGATAAATCATTCACATAGGGATCTTTTCTTTCGAAGCCCAATTTGAAACCACGCTCAATTAGCTTTTCGTGAACCATGTTAAAGTGCTGCATTTCTTCTTGACAAATAGCTGTCATCGCTAAAACTAAATCTGAATACTGAGGATATTGAACAATAATTGAAATGGCAGAACTGGCAGCTTTTTGCTCACAGAAGGCGTGATCTACTAGTATTTCCTCCAAATTTTTTGAGACGACACTAACCCATCTGGGATCTGTGGCCATTTTTAAACCTAACATATTCTTGATTTTTATCCTTCAATAATGAGAATATAATTACTTTTTTTTCCCTTTCCTAAAAGAAAATATTTTCCATTTATAAGGTTTTCTGTAGAAAGTATAAACTGTTCATCTACTTTTTCTTTGTTTACTGAAATCGCATTGGCGATTAATTCCCTTCTAGCTTCACTATTCGAAGCCAAGAAATTTGTTTTCCCTGCCATAGCATCAACAATACTCATTCCATTTCCGAATTCTGCCTGTGATATTCTTGCTTGAGGGACACCATCAAAAATACTAAAGAAATCTTCCTCAGAAAGTGCTTTCAAATCATCTGCTGTAGATTTTCCAAATAGGATATTACTTGCGCTAATAGCAGTTTTCAATGCTTCATTATTATGAACACGAACTGTTATATCCTCTGCTAACACTTTTTGCAATACTCTCAAATGAGGAGCTTCTGCATGCTCTTTTTCTAATGCCTCAATTTCTTCTTTTGTTTTCAAAGTAAAAATGCGAATAAAATTTGCGGCATCGTCATCAGAAGTATTCAACCAGTATTGATAGAATTGATAAGGCGATGTCTTTTTTGCGTCTAACCAAACGTTACCGCCTTCTGTTTTCCCAAATTTAGTTCCATCTGCTTTTTTTATCAATGGAGTGGTAACTGCATACGCTTCACCTCCACCTTTTCGGCGAATTAATTCTGTTCCAGTCACAATATTTCCCCATTGATCTGAACCACCTAATTGAACGATACATCGTTTATGTTTATTTAAGTAATAGAAATCATATCCTTGAACCAATTGGTATGAAAATTCAGTGAAAGACAACCCTGTCTCTAAACGAGATTTAACGGAATCTTTAGCCATCATATAATTCACAGAAATGTGTTTTCCAACATCTCGAATAAACTCTAAAAAGCTCAAGTTACTAAACCAATCAATGTTATTCACCATCTCAGCAGCGTTATCGCCTTTAAAATCTAAAAACTTTTCCAATTGTAATTTAACACATTCAACATTATGTTTTAGTGTTGTTTCATCCAATAAATTTCGCTCCTGAGATTTTCCTGATGGATCTCCCACCATGCCAGTTGCACCTCCAACTAATGCGTATGGCTTATGTCCAGCTTTTTGAAAATGAACTAGTGTCATAATTTGGACCAAACTACCAATATGTAACGAATCTGCAGTTGGATCAAAGCCAATATAACCCCCAATACTTTCCTTCAATAAAGCTTCTTCTGTGCCGGGCATAATATCGTGTATCATCCCTCTCCACTTCAATTCCTGAATAAAATTTGTTGGCATCTTATTTTGTTAAGTCTTTAAATACTTCTTCCAATGATTTCTTCTCAATTTTCAAGGTCAGAATCAACCATTTTTCTTTTTGTGCAAATTGGGAGATTTCTTTCCGAAGGTCAATATCTGCTGAAGTTTCAATTAGCCAAGCATTGTTTACAGCTTCAACTTTTTGAATATTTGGAATTTTTATCAATTGTGATTTCGAAACTTTTGAATCAAATTCAACATAAACAGTTTGGTGGGTTGTTTCATTTTGCAAGATAGAAGCTTTGTCATTTGCAACAATCTTTCCTTTCGAAATAATTACAATTCTATCACAAATGGCCTCAACTTCTTGCATAATATGCGTAGATAAAATAACTGTTTTTTCCTCGCCAATTTTTTTTATTAGTTCTCGAATTTCAACTAGTTGATTTGGGTCTAAACCACTTGTGGGTTCATCTAAAATTAATACTTGCGGGTCGTGAATTATTGCTTGAGCAAGGCCAACGCGTTGTCTATAACCTTTTGATAAAGCCCCAATTTTTTTGTTTTGTTCGAGTTCTAAACCTAGCGTTTGAATCATTTCGGAAACTCGATTCTTCAGGTTTTTTATTTTATAAATCCGGCCTACAAATTCTAAGTATTCTCGGACATACATTTCTGTATATAAGGGATTATTCTCTGGTAAATAACCGATTATTTGCCGTGTTTTAAGGTTATCCACATCCACTTTCATCCCACAGATGTGAATTTCTCCAGAAGAAGCAGGAATAAATCCGGTCATTATTTTCATTGTTGTAGATTTCCCTGCTCCATTAGGGCCTAAAAATCCAACAATTTCTCCTTTTTTAACCGAAAAACTAATATCACAAACAGCAGCTTGCTCGCCGTAGTATTTAAATAAATTTTTAACTTCTATTGACATCTTGATGCGAAGTTAAGAAAAATCATGTATTCAATTCTTCAGTTTGAATTTTACGGGAAAAAAGTGCGAAAAAGAAAGCGAAAAAAGAAACTCCCATTTGAGTTTCAAGACTATCCTCAAAAATAAAGGTAATAATTGCAACACAAATAAATAGAAAGCCTATTAGCGACTGATTTTTCAATTGAAAGCGTAAAAAATTAAATAGAATATAGCAAAAGAACACTAAGCCAAATAAGCCAAAAGTCAAACAAAAAGTAATATAGGTATTGTGTGCGCGCAATCTCCTTTCAGGAAGTAATTTTGAGTTTTTTATCTCATACATTTGCTGCATTGCATTTTTTTTATCTCCTGTCCCAACACCAAAAACCCAGTTTTCTTTTATTACTTGCCCACCAGTTTTCCAATACTCTAACCTTTCTAAAATTGAATGGCCGTTTGGATTACTGGCATTATGAATTTGAAAACGCACACCATAAAGTCTTGCCATCAATCCAGATTTTGTTTCATTAATATCTGCGTAGCCTAATTCAATATTATGTATGTCTTTTGAACTTAATTTTAATACGCTAACTCCTCTAACAGACAAATTTTTTGAATGCAGATACCTTTCTAGAGTACTTGAAAGTTTTTGCTTGCGTAAATCCAAGCTATCATATTGAATAAGTGAGCGTTTATTCCATTCTTCTTTTAGGGAAATATAATTTGCTGGGGACGTTTCTTTATTCTCAATAGGAATCATTAAATAAAGTATTGTAGAAGAAATCAAAACAAGAAAAATGGAGATAATTCCCAGTGCCCAAAAATATTTTTTAGCATTAAAGAGCTTCCAAAGCAGTGTTCCAAAGACAACAATTAATACAGCTATTATTCCTGATAAAATTTGACTGTAATAAGAATAATACAAAAACCAAAGTCCAACTAGCAAAAAAAGATATTTCCATTTTGGATAGTAAGATTTCAATTCAATAAGCACTGGGATTCCGATGGCAATTAATATTCCATAACGGATATGAGATCCAAAACGCGATAAATCTCGAATATCATTTAGTTCAAAGATTTCACTAAATAACGTGTAAATAGTAAAATTATAAATAGAAGTAACAGTGAGCGTTAATACAAAAAGTAGAAATAGTTTTCGAATTATTGAAGTAGTTGGAATGGGATTAGAGCAAATAATCAAGGGAATAGCGATTAGTGATGCCTTAACCCTTAAATCATCAAAACCATGTGAACTATCATCTGTCCAAAACATTCCTAGAAGATGCATTAGATAAAAAAGTAAAATAAAAATAAAGAAAAAGTTTTTTTTGAGATGACCGAAATTCCCCTTAAAATCTGCAACAAGCAATAAATTTAAGCCACCAAGCATCATTCCTAATGACAAGAAAAATTTACTTGAAACAATTCCAACAAGAAGAAGTGAAAGAATAAAAAAGTGAATTTTCTCTTGAATTAAAGATTGCCGAAGTTTTAAAAACATAAACGTTAAACGTTTATTTTTTCAAGATAGTATTGTAATTCGAAGAATTTTCAAATAATGAAAGTGCCTTTTTAATTGCTTCATCATTTCGGAAAGAATCTATTGTCCTTCCTTTTTGAAAATAATAGCGAGAGACAATTTCATTCTCTAGCATTTGACATATTTCATCTTTATATTTTTCTAAATCTCTTTCTTTTGATGGGATTACTTTTGACATCATGTTGTTGTATTCCACTTCAATATCTTTTGAAAAACCTTCTTTTTCAGCTATTTCTTTCATTTTACTTAATAATTCTTCTGATGCTGTTGTGTATTTCAACTCTTGTTTATTAATGTATGCTTTAAATTCTAAAAAATCAGCTTCAGATAATTTAAATTCCCCTGCTGGTAGAATTGTTGGATTTTTGTAGGCATAATCAGTTGCATAATTAAAAATATGGTTCTCAGAAAGTAGAAGTACAGAAAGCCTACTCAAGTCAAGCAATTCGATTTTAATATCCGGCTCAATTCCTCTGCCATCAATGACATCCCTTCCATTTTTAGTCTTAAATGTTTTAAGTAACGAATCAGCAACGTCTTGAGCTTTATCCCCATTTTCTTTATTGTAGTATTCTAATCGTTGAACACAGCGACCAGAAGGAGTGTAATATTTTGCGATAGTTACTTTAATTTTTGAACCATATTTTAAATCATAGGTTCGCTGAACCAATCCTTTCCCAAAACTTGTCTGGCCAATAATTGCCGCTCGATCTAAATCTTGCAAGCTGCCAGCAACAATTTCACTAGCTGAAGCAGATCCTCCGTCTATAAGTACACAAAGTGGCAAATTAAGATCAATTGGCTCATCCAATGTTTTGTATACTCTATTTTCCTCTTTCACTCTTCCTTTTGTTGTTACTACTACTTGATTTTTTTCAGTAAAAAAATTAACAATTTTTACTGCCTCAATTAATAAACCTCCACCATTTCCGCGCAAATCTAAAACCAAACTTTCCATTCCATCACCTTTTAATTTACTGAGTGCAGATTGAATATCTGAAGCAGCAGTCTGTGTAAAACTATTGAGTTTAATATAACCTGTTTTTTTGTCAATCATTCCAAAATAGGGAACATCAGGAATTTTTATTTCATCTCTTGTAACAGAAATTATTTTTTTTCCTTCAATTTTTCGTTCGATTTCTATTTTAATAGTTGTTCCTTTTGGACCTTTTAATGCAGATGAAACTTCGTCTGAAGATTTATTAAGCATTGATTTTCCATCAATTGAAAGAATTTTATCTCCTGCTTTTAAACCACTTTTTTCTGCAGGATTTCCTTCATAAGGTTCACTAATATATGTATCACTTCCTATTTTTACAATTAAAGCCCCAATTCCACCGTATTGACCAGTTGTCATCATCCTGTAATCTTCAATGTCTGACTCATGATAATAAACCGTATAAGGATCTAACTCCTTAAGCATTGCATCAATAGCTGTTTTTGAAAGCGTGCCATTTTTAGGCTCATCTACAAAATATAAATCTAAGTGTTCATATACTTGATCCATTATTTCGAGATTCTTAAGCACTTCAAAACCGTTAGATTGCCCTAGTGCAGAAAATGAAATAAGTTGAATAAAAAGAAAAATGTTAAAAAATAGAATCTTCATTTTTAGTTGATTTGTTTAATTTGTGCTACAAATTTAATTAAAGTTGAGACTAACTTATCTTCAATTTCACTTGCAGTAAGAAGAGAATTAAAATTATAAATAATTGCGATGGCAAAAGGCCTATTTTTGAATACTTTAGTTTCTTCAAGTATAAATTTATTTTTACGAAGGGCTTCAATAATTGATCTTTTGAGATAATTACGGTCATGAGAATGCTTAAATCGTCTTTTGGGAACAGAAATCAAAACACTAAAGTCCTTTTGGGAAATTGGTTTTTCAAGGCGCAAATAATTTATTAAAAAAGGGAAGTCCCGAAATTTTTCGCCGTCTTTAAATAATTTTTCAATTAGAACATGACTGCATAACTTATACTCTTTCCCAAAAGTTTGATTCATGCTGTAAATATCAACAATTTTCTCGTCTTTATATGCCGGATTGGTAGAGCTCTACAATTTTATAACGAAAGTCACTCAATTTTTTCAACTCACTTGCATCTTTATACTCACCTTCAAAAGAAATAATAAACTTAGAATAAAGGGATTTTATTTCATCAAAATTTTTGTTAGAATTTAATTTTTTAAATACACTATTTGATAAGAAGCCAGGACTTTCTCCTAAAACAAGTTTTGTTAGTGAATCAATTATCTCTTCAGATAATTCCATCAATTCTTTTTCATCCATATTTTATTTTTATTATAAAACTAAGTTAATTCCTCGAAATCATCAAAATGTGTGTCATCTTTTTTAGTATCCATTTTACTAAAGCGCGATTTAATGTCAAATAATGGCTTACCTGAAATAAGGTAATTAAGTGCATTTAGCATTTTAAAAATCATCCCTAGTAAAAATAAAAAACCTATAATTTTAAAGATAAAACCAATTATAACTGTTGATTCAATGTCTAAAATACTTTTTTGAAACCACAAAGCTACTGCGTTTTCAGCAAACTGAGGATACCAAACCAAGCCAAGAAACAATAAACCACTAAGTGTAATTAAAATAATTTCAGCGTTTATAGTAATGCCCTCAGCGGGACTCTTCCCCAATTGCCCCATAAAAAACTGCTGTCTTTGTTTCTGTTGAAGCATTCCAACAAAATAGGTGATTAAAACCAAAGCACTTGGAATTAAATTGTAAAAGTTGACTTGATGTTTATTGAAGTCTATGGAGAATAAAAAAGTTACATTCACCAAAAAAGCATATTTAATACCTTTTATAAGATACGTTTCAAATCTTGTTCTCTTTCTTCCTCCAACTAAAAAAGTGAGACCTAGTTCTATGAAAAACCAAAGAAATCCATAAATAGAAAAAAAAACTCCGAGTTTAAAAATCAGATTTAATAAATCCATAATCTTTTATTTTTTTTCAAATTTATTAATATGTTTCATTAAGAATACAATTATTAAGATTAATCCATGCATTTACAAGGCGGATCCAACTTGATTTTTACATTTGGTAAACTAGCTTTTAGCTGCGACTGAAAAATTGTACCATACATTACACCTCTTAAATCTAATATACGCAATTCTTTAAGCTTATAGAGTCCTTTTCCAATGTCCTCAATTAAATTATCATACAAATCTATTTCTTCAAGTTTCTCACAATTTTCAATATTATTAGATATATAGTTTAGCTTATTACTTGAAGCTTTTAGCACTTTTAATTTATAAAGTCGCGTTATTGGAAGTGGGAAAACTGCAAATCTATTGTGACTAATATCAAGAAATTCTATTTCTGTCAATTGCTCTAAACTATCGGGCAAGGTCTCAAATCTATTTCGTTTAAGATTTAAAGCCTTTAGCTTTTTAAATTTCCAAAGTTGACTAGGGAGTTCACTTAATTTTTCTTTTGCTAAGCTTAACGAAAAAATAGTATCTGGATTAGCTGCCTGTACTTCACTCCAATTATAAGTAATGAATGTCTCTTTCTGTGAAAAAAAACTAGACCAAAGGAAGCTCAAAAAAAGCACGAATAAAAGACGCATCAAGTTGTAATTGTGACTTTAATTCTTCTAAATTACTGAAATATTTTTCTTCACGAATGTATTTGTGTAAAGTAATTTTAATCGTCAAATCATAAATCATTTCTTCAAAGTCAAAAATATTTACCTCTATTGTTTTTGATAGCTGTTTGGAAATACTTGGTCGCGTTCCAATATTTAACATTCCGAAATAATTTTTATCATTCACGAGTATTTTAACGGCATAAACTCCATTTTTTGGAATTATTTTATTTTTATCTGCTATCTGAATGTTTGCTGTAGGAAAATCAATACTCCTTCCAATTTCATTTCCATGAACTACTGTGCCATTTATTTCAAATGCAGCATTTAGGAAAAGATTTGCCGTTTCAATATCACCTTCGTTTATTGCCGTTCTAATTTTAGTTGAGCTTACATTGATTTCATCGATTTCTTTTGCAGGAATTTCAATTACCTCATATCCAAATTTATCGCTGTATTCTCTTAAAAAATTAATATCTCCTTCACGAGAATTCCCAAACTGATGATCATAACCAATAATAATTTTCTTTGCTCGAATTTTTTTTACGATTATTTCTTCAATGAATTCAAGAGCGGTAAGTTTTGCAAATTCTTTTGAAAATGGCTGCACAATAATATTCTGAAGGCCTTGTTCAGCTAGCTTACTGTATTTTTCTTCTTGCGTTTGGATTAATTGTAAATTAGTATCTTCTGGAAAAAGCACCATCCTTGGATGAGGAAAAAATGTAAGCAAAACACTATCAGAATTTGTTGATCTTGCCTCTCTAATAAGATTTTTAATTATTTTTTGATGCCCAAGATGAATACCATCGAAAGTGCCAATCGTTAAAACGGGATTAATTAATCCTTTTAAATTTTCTACTCCATCAAAAATTCGCATGCTCATAATTCGGTATGCAAAGATAATGAATTGACTTGTTTTAGGAACAAATTCCTTTTAATTGAAAAGAAAGAATTATTTTAGAGGACTATTTCAAGCGCTTATGACTTTAAAGCTTTTCAAATTTACATTTCTCTTCTTATATTTAAGTTCTCTTCCGTTAAGAGCAGAAGAGGGAATGCTCATTCCATCGTTAATTGCTGCCTTTGAATCAGATATGAAAGCGAAAGGCATGAAACTATCTGCCGCTGATATTTATAGTGTTAACAGCACTTCTATCAAAGATGCAATTTTACAATTTGGTGGTGGTTGTACTGCCGAGTTGGTTTCCAATCAGGGATTATTATTGACAAATCACCATTGCGGCTATTCACAAATTCAAACTCACTCGTCTTTAGAAAATGATTATTTGAAGTATGGTTTTTGGGCGAAAACAAAAAATGAAGAGTTGGCTAATCCAGGTTTAACAGCCTTAAGAATTGTTCGAATTGAAGATGTTAGTAAAGCAGTATTTAGTGGAACAAGCTCTAAAAACGACCTTGTAAAGATCCAAGAAAACATCAAAAAATTAGTTGCATTAGCAGTTACTGGAACTCATTATGAAGCAGAAATCAAGGCGTTTAATTACGGCAATGATTATTATTTAATGGTGAAAGAAGTTTTTTTAGATGTCCGTTTTGTTGGGTCACCGCCTAATTCAATCGGAAAGTTTGGTGGCGACACTGACAATTGGGTTTGGCCTCGGCATACTGGAGATTTTTCTGTTTTTAGAGTTTATGTTGGTCAAGATAACAAACCAGCGGCCTATTCAAAAGAAAATAAACCATACACACCTTTACATTTTCTTCCTATTTCTTTTAAAGATAGAAAAGCTGGTGATTTTACAATGGTCTATGGTTTTCCCGGTCAGACAGAACAGCATGTGGTTTCATCTTATTTGAAGTTTATTATCGAAAAAGAACGACCAGCAAGAATCAAAATGCGTGATCTTTCTTTAAGTGTAATTGATGCCGGAATGAAAAATTCAGATTTAGTGAGGATACAATATTCAGCAAAACAGGCAAGTATTGCAAATGCCTGGAAAAAATGGATCGGACAAATTGATGGCTTAAAACAATTAGATGCTGTTTCAATTAAAATAAAGCAGGAAAAAGAATACACGGATCGCGCCAAAAGTAATCTTGAATGGAACACAAAATATGGCTCATTAGTTGAAAAAATGAATGAGTTAGTCGCCCAAAAATCTGAACTCGAATTTCAATATGCGATGGGAGCGGAATATTTTTCATACGGACCAGAATACTTTAAATTGGCTCGTGGAATGAATGATTTAATATCGAATTATTCGAAATACAAGGAGAAAGGTGAATTGAAGGCAGTAATAGATAAATTAAAAATAAGTGGGGAAGGATTCTTTAAAAATTATGATGAACAAGTAGACAAAAAGATTTTTCGTCTGTTGACACTCGAATATTTTAATCAGACTTTTGCATGGAAAGAAATAACAAAAGAACTTCCTTCTTCTTGGCAGAAGTATTATTGCGATAATTTAACAGAAGTTATTTATACTAAATCTATTTTTACTAACAAAGATCGATTCCTTCTCTTTCTAGATAAAATTAGCGATAACAGCATGAAAAAACTTCAAAAAGATAAAGGGTTTGAGCACTACACAAAATATATTAGCAATTTTAAAAATAATATCGTTCCTGCTTTTCAGCTTTTTTCTGCTGAGATGACAGCGCTTTTACAAGTTTATGTAGAAGGAAAACTTATAATGTTTCCAGATGCAAAGCATTGGCCAGATGCAAATAGCACCCTAAGAATTTCTTATGGAAAACTAGAGGGCTCTGCTCCAACAGATGGCATGATGTATACAGAGCACACTACGTTGGATGGAATTGTAACAAAATACAATACTGGAAATCCAGATTTTGAATTACTACCAAAAATGTTGGAGTTACACAAAACAAAAGATTTTGGATCTTATGCTCAAAATGGAGAGTTATGGGTTTGTTTTACAGGTTCGAATCATACAACTGGAGGGAATTCAGGTTCACCAGTTTTAGATGAAAATGGGTATTTGATGGGCTTAAATTTTGACCGCACTTGGGAAAGCACTATGAGCGATTACATGTTTGATGCTAAACGCTGCCGCAATGTTGTTGTTGATATTCGCTATGTTCTTTGGGTCATGGATAAATATTCTGGTGCAAAACACATTGTAGATGAAATGACTTTAATGAAAGAATAAATTTATATTTGCTTTTTTAATTTTTTAGTTTGATGAATATTTACTTCCACAAAATTATTTTTTCTTGCTTTTTATCGCTTTTTATCGCTGAAATATCTGCTAAAACAGATAGCCTTCCCTCTAATGGGATATGTAAAGTTATTAAAGGTCAGTTAGCTGATTTTAGAACTAAAAATGATGCTGAGGAAGTAGAAATAAATTTAAAGTCGCTGGTTACAGGGAAAATTTACAGCACAGAAACCGATGAGGAAGGCAATTTTTATTTTTATAAGGTTCCACTTGGAAAATGTTCCCTAAGTATAGTAGATAGAGATTACCGTGCAGAAACTTTTGCTTTTGAAACAAATCAAGATCACTTAAAGAACTTTACTTTTTCTGAGCCGTTCAAAGTGAATTTGAAGGTTTCCTGGCTATTCAACTGGGGTGATCGTACGATTATGCTAAAATCAGGTGAAAAGTATGTTCAAGAACATTATTGGTCTCATTTGCTAGCGAAAATAGTGTTGGGAATTTATACTGCCTGTTTAATTCTAATTTTCTATTATAGTTGTATTCAAATGACCCTTGCAATTGCTTATGTAAGAAACCGTAAAAAAAGAAAATTAGAGGAAATCCCACTATTTGATTCTAAAAATGCTCCAAAAGTAACGATTCAACTTCCTATGTATAACGAAATGTATGTTGCAGAGCGAATTATCGAAACTGCCGCAGCCTTTGATTATCCAAGAGATAAATTTCAAATTCAAGTTTTGGATGATTCAACAGATGAAACCAAAGATATTATTGCAGCTAAAGTTGCTGAATTAGCGGCTACAGGCTTGAATATTCAACACATTCATAGAATTGATAGAACAGGATATAAAGCGGGGGCATTAGATGATGCTATGGATCGTGTTCAAGGTGAATTTATCGCAATTTTTGATGCAGATTTTGTCCCTGACAAAGATTTTTTAATCCGAACTATGCCTTATTTCAAAGAAGGAATTGGTGTTGTACAATCACGATGGGGTCATTTAAATAAAACATATTCCTTGTTGACAGAACTTCAAGCATTTGGATTAAATGGTCATTTTGCAATCGAGCAAGGTGGAAGAAATGCTTCTGGTCATTTTATTAATTTTAACGGAACTGCAGGGATTTGGCGGAAAACATGTATTGAAGAAGCGGGAGGCTGGGAACATGATACGCTCACTGAAGATTTAGATTTGAGTTATCGAGCTCAAATGCGGGGGTGGAAATTCAAGTATCTAGAGGATGTAGAATCACCCGCAGAATTACCAATAACAATGTCGGCTTTAAAAAGTCAGCAGCATAGATGGATGAAAGGTGGAGCTGAATGCTTCATAAAAATGTGGAAAAGTTTAATAACCTTCCCAGGTGTAAAGTTTTCCGACCGTATTCATGGTTTTGCCCATTTGTTTAATTCTTCGGTTTTTGTATTTATTTTAATCTTATCAATTTTAAGTCTTTTTGTTTTGCACATTAAAGATTCTTTCTCTGACTTAAACTGGTTTATTCAATTTGGAGCTTTCTTTATTGCCAGTACACTTTTCCTTTCCTTTTATTATTGGCATTCTTGGAGGGATAAAAAAGGACCATTTTTAAATGATTTATTTCGATTTATAGGCCGCTTTATTCAATTTTTAACAGTGTCAATGGCACTTTCATTGAGCAATGCTGTTGCAGTTATTGAAGGATATTTAGGAATCAAAAGTTCTTTTGTCAGAACACCAAAATTTAATGTCTTAATCAAAACTGAATTTAAAGGAAATAAATACGATAAAAAAAGTCTGTCAATTATTAATATTTTAGAAGGATTACTAATGTTAGTTTTTGGATTTACAGCAGTACAAAGGGCTGTTTATGGCGATTTGGGGATGGTTCCTTTTCATCTTATGTTGACCTGTGGATACGGCATTATCTTCTTTTCAACTCTCAAAGAAAATCGAAGTCAAGGATAAAATTACGTAGTGCTAAATTTTTCCGTCTCACTTTCCAAAATCAAAAAAGCCTTTATTACTCCCTTTTTTTTACATTTGTAAAAGGAATTAATAGTTATGATTGATAGAAAAGGATTTTTACAAATCTACAATACGCTTTCTGGTAAAAAAGAAAAATTTGAGCCACTACACAAAAATTTTGTAGGAATGTATGTTTGTGGACCAACGCTTTACAGCGAACCTCACATGGGGAATATGCGAACCTTTATTAATTTTGACTTGATATATCGGTATTTATTACACCTAAACTATGAGGTAAAATATGTACGAAATATTACAGATGCTGGACATATAACAAATAGTGCTGGAGATGAAGTTGATAGTATTGGAAAAGCAGCTCGTATGGAGCAAATGCAACCCTTAGAAATTGTATACAAGTACAATTTAAATTTTATCGAGCTCCAACGAATTTACAACTTATTAATGCCCAGTATTGAACCTACTGCAACTGCTCATATTCAAGAGCAAATTGAGATAATCGAACAAATTATATCTAATGGATATGCTTATTTAATAAATGGTTCAGTCTATTTTGATACGAAAAAATACATGCAAGATTTTGACTATGGAATCCTAAGTGGCAGGAAGGTTGATGAATTAGAAAATGAAACTCGGGTCTTAAACGCACAAGAAGAAAAGCGCTTTTTTGCCGATTTTGCCCTTTGGAAAAAAGCCGGAGACGACGACATGCAAATTTGGCGCTCTCCTTGGGGAAATGGAAATCCTGGTTGGCACATAGAATGTACTGCCATGAGCACAAAATATCTTGGAAAACACTTTGATATACATGGCGGAGGAATGGATTTAAAATTCCCACATCACGAAGATGAAATCGCTCAAAGCTGTAGTTCGCTGGGGTGTAACCCTGCAAAGTATTGGATGCATGCAAATATGCTGAATGTTAATGGTCAAAAAATGAGTAAATCTTTAGGGAATTTCTTTCTTCCTATGGAAATAATTGCAGGAGAAACAGCACTCTTTAAAAAAGCATATTCTGCAGATGTTATAAGGTTTTTTATGATGCAAGCACATTATCGAAGTACTTTAGATTTTACTGAAGATGCTTTAAATGCCGCTGAGAAAGGATACGAGAGATTAATGGAAAGTTTGTCTTTATTAGAAAATGTATCATGCAATGATTCTTCGTCTTTAGATACTAAAAAACTCGTAGATAGTTTCTACTCAGCGATGAATGATGACTTCAATGCACCAATTTTAATCGCCAACTTATTTGAGGCAGTGAAGCAAATTAATTTATTGACAGAAGGGAAAATCACCTGTACAATTCTAGACAAAGAAGAATTAAAAAATCAATTAGGTGGATTTATCTATAATGTTTTGGGCCTACAAGGAAATACTATAAATTCAGATGGCAAATTAAATCCTGTTATGGATTTAGTACTTGACTTGCGACAAGATGCGCGCAGTAAAAAAGATTGGTCTACATCTGATAAAATTCGCGATGGACTCGCTGCGGCAGGAATTGAAGTGAAAGATGGAAATAACGAAACTACTTGGCGTTAAGCAAGTTGCTTTTGAACACCATCCCAAAGTCTTACTCTATAGTGCAAGGCAAGTTTCGCACTCTCTAAAACCTCAGCCCATTTTTTAGCATCATTTTTACACAATTCATCAATCATTTTAAGAGAAATTGGTCCATGATCACCTCCATCAATTTCAATATGTCTTTCTAGATAATAAAGCAGCTTAGATATATCTTCTTGACCATTCTCTTTCATTTCACGAAGGATTTCAATAAACATATCTGGAATTAAGTCTTCTCTTCCAAAGGTAAAAATTGAAGCTATTTTGTGTAATTCTTCTGTTTCAATCATAGAAAAAGTAAAGCGAACAAACTCTTTTGTTTCTTCTTGAATGTTTACAAAAGTTAAAGCCGAAGTAACAGTGTGTCCTTCTTCGATAAGTGCAATAAGTTTTTTTATTTCTGTTGTTTTTGCACCTATTTGTTCCATTGCTTCTAGGTACAATTCAAAATGACTTGAAACCTTCCCATTGTCATCCATGTCACTTTCTTCTCCAAGTACAATTTCATTAATAAATCTTCTTGTTGTGGGGCTGCCAACAGGCGACCATGGAACCTCAACAGATGTAAGTCCGCGTTGCAATGATTTTAGAAGACTCATAAAATCCCACACAGCAAAAATATGCTGCTCCATAAATCTTTGAAAATCTTCTACGGTTTTAATATTAGCATACATTTTATGCTGAATAAGTTTTTCGCGCAAAGGTGAAATTTCTTGCTGAATTTTATCGAGAGGATTCATTCTAATTCTTTTTATTTTTAACAAAAATCAAGGATAAAAAGTTTAAAAAAACACGATAATTTATCATTTTTAGATATGAATTTCTACTACCTTAATTTAATCCCTAATTCTTTTAACTGAAGATCATTTAAAGGAGATGGCGCATCAATCATTGTATCGCGGCCACTGTTATTTTTTGGGAAAGCAATGTAATCTCGAATGGATTCTGAGCCTCCCATTGTAGCAACAAGTCGATCTAACCCAAAAGCTAAACCGCCGTGTGGAGGAGCTCCATATTCAAAAGCATTCATTAAAAATCCGAATTGAGCTTGCGCTTCTTCTTTTGAAAAACCCAATAAATCAAATAGTTGAGATTGTAAAGTCCGATCATGAATTCTAATTGAACCACCACCTAATTCTACACCATTCATTGCTAAATCGTAGGCATTTGCCCTAACTTTTCCAGGATCTGATGCAAGTAAATGGAAATCTTCAGCTTTTGGGGAAGTAAAAGGATGGTGCATTGCATGATAGCGCTTATTATCCTCATCCCATTCTAATAATGGAAAGTCAAGAACCCATAATGGTTTAAAAACTTCAGGATTACGCAAACCTAAGACCGTTCCCAAATGCAAACGCAATTCACTTAATTGTTTGCGGGTTTTATTGATTTCTCCACAAAGAAGCAAAATTAAATCTCCTACTTGCGCTTGTGCTTTTTGAGCGATTGCTTTTAAGTCATCTTGCGAATAAAATTTATCTACTGAAGACTTAAAAGTTCCATCTGTGTTATATTTAATATAAACTAATCCAGAAGCGCCAATTTGAGGACGCTTAAGCCATTCTGTTAATTCATCCAATTGTTTGCGCGTGTATTCTGAACAACCTGAAGCATTAATTCCAAGAACAATTTCTGCACTATCAAAAACAACAAATTCTTTCCCTTGTGTTAAATTAGTAAGGTCAATGAATTTCATTCCAAAACGTATATCTGGTTTATCAGAGCCAAATTTTTCCATTGCTTCTGCATAGGTCATTCTTGGGAACGTTTCGACAAGCTCAACGCCCCTTACTGTTCTAAAAAGGTGCTTTATCAAGCCTTCGAACATTTCCAAGATATCATTCTGCTCAACAAAAGCCATCTCACAATCAATTTGAGTAAATTCTGGTTGCCTATCTGCTCTTAAATCCTCATCACGAAAACATTTTACAATTTGGTAATAGCGATCAAAACCAGAAACCATTAATAATTGCTTAAAAGTTTGCGGAGATTGTGGCAAGGCATAAAATTGCCCTTCATTCATCCTACTTGGAACCACAAAGTCGCGCGCTCCTTCGGGTGTAGACTTGATTAGAACAGGGGTTTCAACATCTATAAATTCCTTAGAATCTAAGTATTTTCTTGTTTCCAAAGCCACTTGATTGCGCAATCGCAATTTTTGTAAAACAGGAGCTCTTCGTAAATCTAAATATCTGTACTGCATTCTTAATTCGTCTCCACCATCAGTTTCATCTTCAATCGTAAAAGGCGGTAATTTTGAGGTATTTAAAATTTTGAGTTCAGTCACAGTAATTTCGACATCTCCAGTTGGGATATTTTTGTTTTTACTGCTTCTTTCGATAACAGTTCCACTTGCTTGAATTACAAATTCTCTCCCTAATTTACGAGCTTGTTCTCCCAATATTACATTCGTTTCCATATCAAATGCTAGTTGAGTTAGACCATATCTATCTCGCAAATCCAAGAAAGTCATCCCCCCTAAATCTCTAGATCGTTGCACCCAACCAGCAAGGATGACTGTTTTCCCAACATCTTCTATTCTTAATTCTCCACAAGTGTGTGAACGATACATACCGAAAATTTTTAAATACAAAAATAATAAACTAAAGTCTTAGCAGGTAAATAAAAAGCAAATTAAAGCGCTTTCTTCTTTTGTGCTAAATAAATTCGATAAGTTAGTAGTGCTGGAAAGCCAAAAATGAGGCAAAATGCAAGTAAATACCCTTTTGGAAGTAAATAAAAATCTTTGATGCCTTCCATATCTTGCGAATTATATCCAAAACCAATAAAATAGGATAAACTTAAGGGAGCCTCCATTTTGGTTTCAGAAAGCCCGTTTTTCATGATAATTTCTCCATCAAAAAGATTTATTGGAAAAATAAATAATGGAATAGCAATAAAGATTACAGCAAGACAAAAAACAAATAAGGGTTTTTTAAATAAGGATTGCATCATTCAACAAAAGTACGCTAATCCAACAAATTTTGGCAACTTCGCACTAGAAATCAGTAAAATAAATGATACATAAAATTGCTTATTTGTGTGGAACCAAGGCTTGGGGCGGTTTAGAAATGAATCAGATTCGAAATGCAGAATGGATGAGAGATCGCGGACATACAGTTATTGTTTTTTGTGTTAAAGATTCTCCGGTTTATAATGCTGCCATATTAAAAAACTTGTCGATTTCAATTATTAAACAACATCGCCATCACTATGATTTTTTTAATGCATTTGTTCTACTTAAAGCATTAAAAGCATTAAAGATCGAACATTTATTCTTCCGAGCCACATTTGACATGAGTATTGCAGGAAGTATTGGATTTTTATCCCGCAAAAAAATTCGTGTGCATTATTTTATGGAAATGGCATTTGAAAAAAATAAGCGTCATTTTTTTCGAACATGGCGCTATTCTTTTTTTGATTCTTGGATTTGCCCCTTAGCCTATTTAAAAGAGCAGGTTCTAGTTAATTCAAATTTTCCAGAGAAAAAAATACTCGTTATTCCATCAGGAATTGATTTAAAAGAATTTAAACCAACTAACAAGGTTGAAGCAAGAGAAAAGTTGGGACTTCCAAATGAACAAAAAATTATAGGTTTAATCGGTCGATTTGAATCTAAAAAAGGTCAAATGTTGGCACTTGAAGCAATGAAATATGTAACAACTGATTTTCTTTTATTACTAGTTGGTGAAGAAACACTGGACCAAAAAAGCAACTATTTAAATGAACTCAAGCACTATATTACAGAGCAAAAATTAGAGGATAAGGTACAATTCTTAAATTTTACTCAATCACCCGCTGATGTGTTTAATGCGATAGATTGGACCTTAATGGCTTCATATTCTGAAACTTTTGGAATGGTAACTTTGGAATCAATGGCCTGCGGAACTCCAGTTATTGGAAGTAACACAGGCGGCACAAAATCATTATTAAATGAAGGCAAATTAGGTATTTTATTTGAGCCTAAAAATCCACTAGATTTAGCCGAAAAATTAAATTATGTGCTCACAACACCATCTTTAATATCAAAATCACAATTAGTTGACTCAGCACATTCATTTGACTATAATAAGATTTGTGAGAGAGTTGAAAAACTTTTAAAAACAAACAATTGAAAAGTTATAGAGAATTAGTTAGCGCAATAAATCCAATTTTATTTCAATTTCATAGCGAATTTTATTCTTAAAGTTAGTGTATGCCTCACCTGTCGCTGGTCCGTTAAATCCGGTGTGGATGCTCCAAACATCTCCATCTTTACCAATAAAAATAGATGTTGGAAAACTCATTACTTGATTTAGCATGCCAAAATCAGATGAAGCAAGCTCTTTATTTGCAAGTCCACCATAGAGAATAGTGTATGGAATTTTTGAGCGTTTTTTAAAGTCCTTTAGTTTTTTAAGCTGTTTTTTTTGTTCTATATCAGCTTCATAACAAACACTTATTATTTCTAAACCAGAGGTGTGTAAATCATTATATAACTCTTTTAAGAATTTTGTTTCATCTAGACAATTCGGGCACCAAGTCCCCATAATCTGAATAATTACAACTTTATTTTGATAGTTAGCACTTGAAAATAAAAAAGGCTTGCCATTTAGTTGTTTTGCATGGTTAAAGACAAAAGGTTGATTTTTGGAAATCAAATAACTTAATGAATCTGGATTCCGCAAACTTGCATTTTCATTTCTTAAAGCTGTCCAAGTTGTTCTGTATTTTGAGCCACTGTAAAAAATACCATTAATACTATCTCCCTTAATTTCTCCTGTAAAAACATATGCGTGAGCTCCATCAAAAGATGAAAGCGCAAAATTTCCCCCACTAATATTCCCCTCTAAAAAACGATAATCTCCCGTTTCTGTTTGAAAAGTCCCACTTATAGTATTTCCATTTGTTTTAAAAATCCCAAGAGCATTACTTTCATCTTTTTGATCAGGGCTAAACTTAACTTCCCATCTACCATCTATTACAAATGGCTGAGTTATAAAATTAGAAGCTGGAAAAGAAAATCGTGGGTCATTTGAAAAATAAGCGCTTAAGGGAATTTTAATGTTTTTGTGTTTTCTATTATCTAACCAATATCCCCTTAAATATTTTCCAAATTCATCTACCTTAAATACCAATTTCCCATCCATTTCTGGGAAAGAAGCATATATAGAATCTGCTTTACAAAGAATTTTTGTCAGTTGAATTTTTTCTTCTGCATTGATTACAGCAATTCCAAACTTTTTTACTTTAGAAAATTCTAGGTTAAATGGCAAAACCAATCTGTCGTTTAATGCTAATTCAGCATGCCAGTTTCCTAAAGTAATATTCTTTATTTTTTGAGAATACACGAGATTTGTAATTGTAAGAAATAAGATGATGAACTTTAATTTCATTTATTTTTTGTGTCTTGAAAAATTAAATTATTTAAAGAATAAATGTAATGCGTAAATTAAGATATAGCAAGAAATAAGCATAACTTTGCTAAAATTAATAGTATGTATCGAATATATCTACCACTTATTTTTGTCCTTATTGTTCTAATTTACTTAATCTACGAATTTATCGCAAAGAAAGATTCTACCAAACATTTAGCGATTTTTAAAATAACTGCTTTTTTTTCATTGTTATGGTTTGTTCTATTCTTTGTATTTTTATTTTAGAATACTTGTAAAAAGATTATGGGAGAAACAATAAATACATCAAAATCAAATTCTATAGAGAAAGAAACCTTAATCAAGGCATTTCGATTGATGAGTACTGCAAAATTTTTAGCAGAAAAATACGAGGAAAATAAAGAGCTTACTTCAAAATATGTTCACGCTACATCTCGAGGGCATGAAGCAATACAATTAGCGCTTGGACTGCAACTTAAACCCCAAGATTGGGTTTCTCCTTATTACAGAGATGACAGTATTCTCTTGGGAATTGGTATTTCACCATACGAATTAATGTTGCAGGTTTTCGCAAAAAAGGATGATCCGTTTTCTGGAGGACGCACCTACTATTGTCATCCCTCATTGAACCGTGATGACATGCCAAAAATCATTCATCAATCTTCTGCTACTGGAATGCAAGCAATTCCCACTACTGGAATTGCAATGGGAATTCAGTACCAAGAAAATACAGGATTAACAAAACCTGAAATAGGAGAAGCACCAATAGTAGTATGTTCTTTAGGAGATGCTGCATGCACTGAAGGAGAAGTTTCTGAAGCATTTCAAATGGCAACTTTGAAACAATTTCCGATTGTTTTTCTCGTACAAGACAATGGCTGGGATATATCCGCAACCGCCAAAGAAACTAGAGCGCAAGATATTTCGGAATATGCAAAAGGATTTAAGGGGCTTGAAGTTAGAACGATAGATGGAAGTGACTTTATTGAATCTTATTCTACAATTCAAGAAGTATTTGACATCGTTCGAAATGAAAGGCGGCCATTCATTATTCATGCAAAAGTTCCTTTATTAGGGCATCATACTTCTGGTGTCAGAAAAGAATGGTATCGCGATGATTTGGACGAAGCTGCAAAGAATGATCCCTATCCAAAACTAAAATTAGAACTTGAAAAAAAAGGTTTTAGTTTAGCTGAATTTATAAATCTTGAAGCTGCGACAAGAAAATTAGTAGATTCAGAATACGAAAAAGCGCTTATTTCTGAGGATCCAAGTCCTGAAAGTGTAACAGATTATATTTTTGCTCCAACATTAATTTTAGAAGAAAGTGGTCAACGTGAACCAAAAGGAAAGAAAAAAACTGTAATGGTTGATTCTGCCTTGTTTGCCATGAGAGAAATATTAGAGAAACATCCTGAAGCTTTATTGTATGGCCAAGATGTTGGTGGGCGCTTAGGAGGAGTTTTTCGCGAAGCTGCAACTTTAGGGCAAACATTTGGTGAATTGCGCGTTTTTAATACACCCATTCAAGAAGCATTTATTATTGGTTCAACGGTTGGAATGTCTGCAGTTGGATTAAAGCCGATTGTTGAAGTTCAATTTGCCGATTATATTTGGCCAGGATTAAATCAATTATTTACGGAAGTTTCAAGATCTTATTACCTTTCCAATGGAAAATGGCCAGTAAGTTGCGTAATTCGTGTTCCAATTGGCGCTTACGGTTCTGGTGGACCTTATCATTCTTCAAGTGTAGAATCTATTTTATGCAATATTCGTGGAATTAAAGTAGTTTATCCTTCAACAGGCGCAGATTTAAAAGGCTTGTTAAAAGCTGCTTTTTACGATCCAAATCCAGTTGTAATTTTAGAACACAAAGGCTTGTATTGGTCAAAAATTTCAGGAACGGAAGGAGCTATGTCGATTGAACCAAGTGAAGATTATGTGATTCCAATTGGTAAAGCAAGAATCGTTCAAGAAGCTACGAAAGAAAATATCTCAAATGGTACTTCTTGTGGTATAATAACTTATGGACGAGGAGTTTACTGGGCAGTTGAAGCTTCTTTGGAGTTTGCTGGTAAAGTGGAGATTTTGGATTTACGAAGTATTAATCCCTTAGATCACGAGGCAATGAATACCTTGTGTCAATCTCATGGAAAAATAATGATTGTTACTGAAGAATCGATTGAATGTTCCTTCGCTTTGGGATTGGCTGGAAGGTTACAAAGAGATAATTTTAATTTCCTGGATGCACCAATTCAAATTGTAGGTTCTGTTGATACTCCTGCGATACCATTAAATACTGAACTAGAAGCTATACTTTTACCAAATGCGGAGAAAGTAAAAGTTGCTATACAGTCCTTATTAAGTTATTAAGTTATGAATTTATGAAAATAAATTTAGTAATTATCTTTTCTTTTTTTAGTTCCTTATTATTTGGACAAATAACTTGTAATACTTCAGGGAATTTAGTCATTTATTCAAATTATGATGGCGGGATGTTAACAATAAACATAGATCAAAATATCCCAAATTTAAAAGTTGGAATCTGTACATACGAACCTATACAAGTTAGTTTCACAGGAGCTTTTGTTGGGAATATTACGCAGGTTATTTATGCGGGATTTAATTCAATACAAAACAATAACAATTGTAGTCAAGGAAATTTTATTACATCTGTAACAGGTGTGCCAACGGGAATTATTTCAATTTTAACAAATCCACAAGTAGGATATACTCCAACTCATGGAAATGGCTCTGGTTCATGGGGAGGAGGAATGAGTGGAGTCTCTGGACAATGTGATACTCTAACTGACGCAAATGGTGCTAATACACCTGATGAAGTAGTATATTATTTTCAGCAAGCTACAGGAGGGCAATTATTATTTCATAAAACTCAATATGCATGCTGGTTAAATGAAACAGTTAATATAACTGCAGGTGGTAACTGCTGTATCTTACCTCCAAATCTTTGTAACTTAAATGCGTCTGTTTCGGTTGTACAAAATACCATTTGTGAACCTTGCAGTTACAGTGGCCCGCCTATATTAATTAACGAATTAATGATTTCTCCAAATACTGGCGATGGATCATTGTCTGGTCCTGCTGCTTCCGGCGGAAGAGGAGAATGGATTGAACTTTATAATCCTGATTTATGCGACTCAGTTGATATTTCTTGTTACTATTTGGGAAATTCTACCACTGAAGGAACTGGGGGTTTTAGGCTTCCGGCAGGTACAATTGTACCTCCAAATGGATTCGCAATGATAAGAGGAGCGACTGCAGCACCTGTTCCAAGTAATTTGTTATTGGCAAATGGCGGTAACGTAGTTGAAATTGTTGTTCCCCTTGACATTACTGGCCTTGGTGTTTGTTGTACAGGAACAAGAGTTTGGTTTCCAAATGCAGGTGGTTGGTTTGCATTTTATGATGCAAATGGAAATCCTATTGATGCTGTAAGTTGGGCGGGAAATGCTGCCTCCTTAGCCGGAAATCCTTGTCTTTCTAATTCAAATTCTTGTAATGCGACCACTTCTCTTGCTAGTTATAATGAAATACCGAGTAATCTAAAATTTTATGCTAGCCTTATGAATGGATCCGATCATTTTGGACTCAGTATTCGTAGATTCCCAGATGGACAAAATTGGCAGGGTGTTGGGAGTCCAACTTATGCTTTGTGCAACGATCCAAATAATTGCCTAACAGGAACTTCAGTTGGATTTTGTAATGGACAAGGAACTGTAACTACTTCATCTGGAGTAGCTCCATTTACATATCAATGGAACGATGATTTGAATCAAACAACACAAACAGCAACAAATTTATGTGAGGGTTCTTACCAAGTTGTTGTAACTGATTCGAATAATTGTACAGATACATTATTGGTAAATGTTATCACAATTCCTTTTGATTTAAGTACAAATATACAACAGCCAGGTTGCCTGCAAAGTAATGGCTCTATTTCTATTGATCCCTATGATCCGAGTTATTCTTATATCTGGACGCCAAATGTATCTTCTTCAAATTCTGCGATTAATCTTACTCAAGGAACCTATAACATTGTTATTTCTCAAGGTTTCTGTACTTTAGATACGACAATTGTTCTTCAAAACCCAGTTCCTTTTTCTACTTCAGTAAGTGTAAATCAAACAACTTGTGGGAATGATAATGGAGTAATAGTTTTTACGAATACTCCCTCCGGAAACTACACTTATAGTTGGACAAATAATATTTCATTAACAAATAATGCTTCAGGAATTTCCCCTGGAATATATCAAATAAGTATTTCTGATAATGTTTGTGTTTTTGATACCTCAATAGTAATTCAACCTAGTATTGGATTAAATTCAACTGCACAAACTCTCAACTCAAGTTGTGAACAAAACAATGGAGCAATTAACCTAACTATTTCCCCTCCCGGCACCTACTCATTCTCTTGGAATCCTAACGTTAGTAATTCAGCTAATGGAATTGACTTATTAGCAGGAACATATGCAATTTCTTATACTGACGGTTTATGTTCAAATGATACAATTATATCACTACAAACTACTCCATTGCCAACATTAATACAAAGTACCTTTTCAAATCCAAACTGTGGTTTAGAAAATGGCAATATGCTCATAAATGGAGCAGTCGGTGGAACAGCACCCTACACCTACTCTTTTAATGGTCTTCAAATTCAAGAAAATGATTCAATCTTAAATATTGGAATTGGAAACTATCCAATAACAGTTATTGATGGAAATGGCTGCTCCTATACTCAAACTAGTTCTTTTACTATGACTAGTGGAATTTCTAATATTTTTATTCCAAATGTGTTAACTGCAAACGATGACCAAGCGAATGATTTATGGAAGATTCAAGCAAGTTGTATCGATAAAATGGAATGTCAGATTTTAAATAGATGGGGAAATAAAATCTTTGAATTTAATAATTTAGATGCAGGATGGAATGGTAAAACAAGTGATGGATTTCAAGTTGAAGAGGGCGTTTATTTTTACAAGGTGATTTTCGATTACTTTGGAGATGATAAAGAGGAGGGGGTTTTTCATGGGCATATTACCGTAATTCGATAGAAACGAAGTAAGAAATAGTGTTTCTATTGAATAAAAAAAGGCAAATCATAAGCCGGGTTCTGTAATCTTTGTTGAACGAATCAACGCAGTTGTCTATCATTTTTCTAACATCGTATTATATTTCTCCAACAATACCAAGTATTTATTTTTCCAATAATCTACAGACTCATTTTCAATATAAGAATTACCGTTTTGTGCTTTAACGACCGAATTAAACCTTTTAAGTTCAGTTATCTCATCCGAAAAATCATGGTGAATAATTTTGCTAATTTCTAAAACTACATCAATTGACAAAATTGGATTTTCAAAAGCATGATAAATCCACCTACGGCTTTTTCCTAAACGTTGCGTCAATTTAGTAAGAGAATAACCACTCTGACGCACAGCTAGTTCCACAATTTCTCCTCGGTGTTGCATAGGTCACAAATTTCTACACTAAAACGTAAAAAATATGCACAATTATTTCTCATTAATGAGAAAATTTACTAGATTTGTTTTTATGCTCTAATATATTCCTCAACTGTGAATTTGTTTTAAAACCATTATGACGAAACGAAATATAAATATTCTCGATAGAATTGGTTCTTTGATACCGGGGTATAAGGGATATTCTATAAGAGATGAGCAACGAAACACTGATAAAAAAGTTAGAAACCATATTGCAAACCTATTGGCAACAATAGAAATAAATATTAAAGAGTTTCAACTCAAATTAATAAAGTCTGATAAGCTTTTAGAGGCAACAGAAATTGAAAGCACTAGAAAAGCAATTAATACATTACTCCCAAAAATAAAACATGCGCCCTATGGTGTTTCAGGATTTTTTTCAACTCAACAATTAAAAGAAGATGAATTGGAGCAAATTTATTCATTTGATGCGGAAATTGCTGAACGAGTTTCGAATATGCTGACGCTATCGCATAGTTTGGATATAGAGACATTTGGATCAGTAACTCTTGTTCATCACTGTCGCAATATTGATGAAACACTTTTGAAACGTACTGAATTTATAAATCAATTTAAGTAGATGGAAGTAATAGAGTTTTTAGACGATAGCGGAAAAATTCTCGTAAAAAGAATGCCTGACAATGGACAACTAGAAATTAAATGGGGGTCACAGTTAACAGTTAGAGAAAGTCAAGAAGCAATTTTTTTTAGGGATGGCAAAGCATTAGATGTTTTTGGACAGGGAAGACACATACTTGAAACACAGAATATTCCTGTCATTAGCAAATGGGTTACAAAGTTTGGCTATGGACCAAACTCACCATTTCGTGCTGAAGTCTTATTTGTTGGGAAACAATTGTTTCCTAATCTTAAATGGGGGACAAAAGAGTCAATTCTTTTTCGAGACACAGAATTACAAATGGTTCGTTTACGAGCATATGGATCCTTTTCAATTCAGATTAATGATGCAATGCTTTTTGTGAATAAAGTAGTTGGCACCATGGGTCTGTATTCGACATTCGCTATTGAAGACTATTTGAGAGGAGTGATTATTTCAAAGTTTAATGTTGTGCTTGGTCGAGTTTTAAAATCAGTATTTGACATTCCAATTACATTAGACCAACTTAATTTGGTAATGCGCAGTGAATTAAGTGCAGATTTTGAAGGTCTCGGTCTTAGTCTTCACGATTTTTATGTACAATCTGTGACTGTTCCGGATGAAGTACAAAAGATGATAGACACACGCACAGGAATGAATGCTGTTGGTAATTTGGATCAATACATGAAATTAAAAATTGCAGATTCTTTGGGTGATGCAGCAAAGAACCAAGGTGAAGTTGGTAGTGCAATGGGTTTAGGTGCTGGTATGGGAATGGGAATGATGTTGCCAAATATGATTCAACAAAGCGTGAATGGACAATCTTCAGAAAGTGTAACAGATAAATTAAAACAACTGAAGGAATTACTTGATTTAGGAGCCTTAACTCAAGTGGAATTTGATGAGAAAAAGAAAGAATTATTAAAGCAGATATGAGAGAGAAAAACAAAGGTTTGAAATATGAAGTTTATCAAATAACCTCAAAATCAAATAAAACCTATATCATACACAGATATTACGATGATAAAAATGCGAATTATGAATATCAAATTTACGAATTAGTAAATAGTATGGCAGCAGCTAAAGAATGTGGGATAACAGATATTAAAGAAGGAAGAGTTGCTAAATTAAATACAAGAGAAGTCTGTGACTTATTAATTAAAAAAATAAAAAACGAATAATATAAATCTATGAACAAATTAGAATTAACAGCATTAAACTGCGCTAGCTGTGGCGCATCAGTTTCAGATTTTCAAGGAAAAGACGAAATTAACTGTGAATATTGTGGAACAAACAATAAAATACTTAGACCTAAACCAGTAACAACATCACAAGGGAATTTGTCACAAGAAAATTTTGATAAATTAAACAACTTAGTTGAAATTTTGCAAAAGGCAATCCGAGCGGGTAATTATAATGAGGGGTATGACTATTGTAACAAAGCTTTAGAAATCGACCCTTCACTCGGATCGTTATGGGAAAACAAAGCAATTTGTGCTTTTTGGAGAAGTATAAATTTTTTATATGAAGATAAAATTACAAACACAAACGCTAGAGAGATTAAGACATTTTTACAAGCCTCAAGAGAAAATGATCCTAATTCTGAAACATATGCGGAAACAGCAGATAACATTGGATACAATTTATTTTTAGCAAGCAGCATTAAGTTTTCTGCTACAGGGCCTGACATTACGGAAATGCATACTAATCCGATAACCAAAAAAAATGAGGCAATTAAAACATATTCAAAAGATGCTTGTATTCGAATTAAAGATATTATGGAGACGATGGGTACATCTTTTGAATTAATGGCAAATCCTGATTATAACATGCTTAAACAGATAGTGGAGATTCTTACAAATAAAAAACATGTAATATTACAAGCTTATAATTTTAAAATAGAAAAATGGGAAAATAGCGCTATTTCTGAAAGAGGTAATTTCGATGCAACAAAAAAGAGAGAGATTTTAATTAATCTTATAAAAAAAGCAGAACCAGATTATCAAGCTCCTGAATTTATAATGCCAACTAAACCAATTTCGCCGATTATTATATTTATTGTCACGTTAATTGTTTTCTTTTTGTTTTTTTTATGGCTTTTTAATTAAATAATGTCGAAAATTAACTTGAAATTATCTGTTCAAAATGCTGGAGGATTTAAAGAAAAATGGAGATTATATTGCTTAAAAGAAAATAGTCTTGGTTTGCTTGATAGAAATCGTCCAGTGTTGTTTAAACTTGGAGAAATCAATCTTTTTATTTATCCAACATGCACAAAAGGTGAGAAAAAGGGTTATGATTTTGAGGACAAACAGCTTCATCTTTGGATAAAATATCACAGTTTAGAAAAAAAAGAAAAGGGTTCAGCCACCAAATTAGAATTTGAGTTAGCTATTAAAAACAATTTATTTGTATTCACATTTTTGAATCGTATTTAAGAATTTTACAAAAAAAATTAAATAGATATAACATGAAGTTAAAAATTGGAATTATTGTATCATTAATTTTTACTGCTTTAATTATTTGGAGTATTGAAAATCAGTATTCTCTTTGGCAGATTTTTATTGCTTTTATAAGCTTTATTGTTCCTACTATTTTTCTTTCAGCTTTAAAGAATAATGTTGCATTTTTTTTTCTCCTAACATTTACTATTCTCTTTGTTTATCTATCATACAAATATGGATTCACGGATGTTTGGGTTGGTCTTGCTTTGGCATTTACATTAGGTTTCCCAATTCATTATTATAAAGTAAGGCATACAAAAGTGGATTAAATAACAAATTCACAGATCGTAAAACCTAGGAAGAATCATTTGCAAAAAGCGAGCGAGTCAGAAAATATATTGGAGGAACAAGGCCAAACGTTTTTGCTAATATTAGCTGATTAATTCTTGTTTTTAAGTTTAGAATATTCTACTAGAACTAGTGCGTACACTCAATTTTCTTATTCATTAAAACTAAAAAAGGCAAACCATAAGCCGGGTTCTGTAATCTTTGTTGAACGAATCAACGCAGTTGTCTATCATTTATCTAGTTCCAAACTCACGCTTGGAATCAATCAACCTACCCTCCGAGATTGGGCGAGCAACCCTCAAGCCTCGGTATATTTGGTCTTTCAGTTCGTAAGGTTTACCTTGCCTTTAACATCACTGCCAAAGCGGTGAGCTCTTACCTCACCTTTTCACCTTTTCCTTTGAGCGAACTCAAGGGTAGTTTTCCTTTCTGTGGCACTTTCTGTTCCCAATGGATTGATCCACTAAGACCTTCCCGTTAGGAAGTACGACGCTCTGTACTGCCCGGACTTTCCTCTCCCTATTATAAAAACAAGCAGCGATAGACTGATTTGCCTAAAGCAAAGGTAGGGAATTAAAGTTTTATGAATTTAATTTTCTTACTAGTATTCTCAGAATTCAAAGAAATAAAATAGGTTCCGATTAGAAGTTCAGAGATATCAATTTCTAATTTAGATAAATCAATGGAATTTTTCTGTGAGATAAGTTTTCCAGTTATGTCGTAAATTTCATAATCGCTAATTGAAGAAGAGGATGTAATAGTTAGCTTATTTTCTGCTGGATTTGGAACAAGAGAAAAATACAAGCCATCTTCTTGATCGTATAAACCACTGGCAGAAAACGAATCTTGGTAGTCAATAGATTGTACTAGCTCAGAACCATTTGTAATTGAAGTAACAATTTTCAATAAAACATCTTTTTTGCTTTCTCCAATCCACTCGTATTCTACTGTTTGAATTGGAGGTGTACCAATCCATGTAGCTGGAAAGCCAGGAATTACACTAACAAAAATCGAATCAATTTCATTTATTAGATGTTTAAGTCTCAAAACATTGTAAGTTCCATTTGGTAAAATTAAAGTGCCCCATCCGTCAACAACAGAAGAACGTTGGCGGTGCTGTTTGAACTTAAAATCAACAACAGGATTAAAATCCACCATAGTATAACCCCTCGAATTGTAAGAATCATTAAAATCTAAAGGCAAGCTATAGCGGGTTTCAATGGTATCTGATTTAAACGGTACAGCTTGAGAATTAACACTGAGAGAATAGCCAATAGATGAAATTTTACTAGAAGATGAATGAGTGTAAGCATTCAAATCAGAAATTGCCACAGGTAAGAAACCACTCAATAAATCAATCGGTAAATCAGTATTTTGGGTAAAATAACTTGCTTGGTAATTCTGAGGTGCAAAAAAACCAAAAGTAGCTTGAACAAGTATAGAACCAAACCCAATAGGATTGAAGTTTTTAACGTATTGGCCAGTTGATGTTAGCGAACTAAAATTCCAGGTGTTATTTTGTCCAGTAGTTGAGAAATCTATTCCTTGATCCATTGCTTGACTATAGCGTACCGTGTCATTTGGATTGGCAAAATCTGTTTCCTGTAATGAAATCTGCCCAAAAGAAAAATTGAAATAGAATAAAAACAGAAAAAACTGAATTAAAGATTGAATACTATTTTTCATAAATATGAATTTTAACAAATGTACAAAAGAATCAAAACAACTTAAAAATAAATACTTAGAATTGAGTGATTTACAATTCACTCTTTGTTCTCATTCTTTTTTTCTGGAACGGGATCATAACCATGACCTCCACGAGGGTGACATGAAGCAATTCGTTTTACTCCTAAAAAAGTTCCTTTAATTGGTCCCCAAACTTTTAATGCTTCTATCATATAATGAGAACATGTTGGAGTGTATCTACAAGAAGCTGGTAAAATTGGAGAAATAAACCATTGGTAAATCTTCACCAAGAAAATAAGAGGAGAAATAAGGATGGTTTTTAAGCGCATAGTTCAAAGATACTTTATATTTAAACACTTTTATGTTGCTAACATTATTGTAACAAATTTTACAATATAAGTTTGTAGAGTATCTTTATTAAAAAAATTAAATTACATGAAAACTCTCCTTTCATTACTTTTTCAGTTTTATCTTTTTCAGTTTTATTCACAGCCCCTAAATTCATGGTCTGACGAGAAAATAATGGTGAAGAAAGCTTCAGAAGTAAGTACAATTATGAATGCAGAAATGATTTTTACAGAGCGTTGGGACATTCTTCCACAACCACAGTTTTGGAAACAGATTATGCTTTTATCACCAGATTCGTGTTTAATTAATATAGCTGCAACAAGAGTTGTTCTGAAAAAAATGTCTAATAAAGATTGGAATAGTCAAAGTGAACTTGAAAAAGACAGCGTTAGACAGAATTTACGAAAAGAATTCGGACTAAGTAATTCTGATAGGATATATGTTACAACAGGAAAAAATGATTTCTTTAAATTCAAAGAAGTCTATCCCTCTTTATCAAAAGGAGTCGCTGCATTTGAAAAATTTGGAGTTGACCCTTGGTATGCTCAAGCAATTCTTCTTATTGAAAGTCCCGGCCAATTAAAAAAATCTATTTCTGGCGCCTACGGAGCCTTCCAATTAATGCCAAATGTTGCCCGTGCTCAAGGATTAACTGTAAACAATACAATCGACGAGCGGGCTAACTTTGAACGCTGTGCTTACGGCTCTGCGAGATTAATTCAAAAAATTTGTATTCCAGAAGCCAAAAATATTTTAGCGCCTTATTCACTTAAATACAATGAAACTGATCTTTGGTTTCGACTTTTTGTTATGCATGTATATCATGCAGGAGCTGGAAATGTCGCAGCAGTAATCGCTAAAATTCAACCTAAAGAAGCTTCCAAACAAATTATTTTAGACATGTGGCAAAATACTGGGGGAGGTTTTGGAAATAATTCTCAAAATTACACGCAACTTGCATTAGCTGCTCAACTCATCATTCATGATATGATTTATAAAGAATGTGATGAGATTTCTGACTGTGCTTCTCGTTAAGCAGAAATAAATTTTATAGAAAGTGAATTAACACAATGGCGTGTATTTTTCTCAGTAAAAAACTCTCCTTCAAAAACATGCCCTAAGTGTCCGGTACAATTTCCGCAGATAATCTCAACTCTTCTTCCATCTGCATCTTTTACTCGTTTAACATTGTTTTCAAAGTCAGCGTCAAAACTTGGCCAACCACAGCCTGAATCAAATTTCGAGTTACTACTATAAAGTGGATGCTCGCATCTTCGGCAAACAAAAATTCCATTCTGAGAAAATTTATTATACTCACCAGAATTTGGATATTCTGTGCCTTTTGATTCAATAATATACGATTCTTCCTTCGTTAAAGCATTCCAATTTTCTTTTTTCAATGTCATACACTCATTTTTAAAAATCCATCTTTAATAACAAGCTTAGACGGCAAATTGTTTGTGTATAATCCACCAGTTCCTAAACCCTGCGGTAAAATAATCGGGTAATTTCCTGTAAACTGAGAAATTGCATTTAAGCCAATTGATGATTCTAAGGCAGAGGTAATCCACCACGAAATTGATCGTTCTTCCGCTAATTCAATCCATTCCTTGCAGCCATAAAAACCTCCATGTAAACTCGGTTTAAGAACGATAAACTGAGGGCAGACAAAATCCAATAATGATCTTCGTTCTTCTCTGGTTGAAATACCAATTAATTCTTCATCCAAAGCAAGAGGAATAATATTTTTTTTAGATAAATAAGCTAGTTTTTCTATCTGTCCAGATTGAATAGGTTGTTCAATTGAGTGAACATCTAACTCTTTTAACTGCAGTAATTTCTCTTCTATTTCATCTGGTGAAAAAGCCCCATTTGCATCAACTCGGATCGTTATTTGGTTAGCATTAAAGCGAGTACGAATTTTCTCAATTAAAGCTAATTCTTTATTAAAAGCAAGAGCGCCAATTTTTATTTTAATGGTTGAAAATCCTGCCTGAATTTTTGAATCAATTTGATCTTGCATAAATTCCACATCACCCATCCACACCAAACCGTTTATAGGAATTTGTGAAAGCCCTTCTGAAAAATTATTTTTATAAATCAATCCCTTCCCTCCATTCAGGAAATCTAAAGCAGCTGTTTCAAAACCAAAAATAAGTGAAGGATATAGACGAAATTTGCTATAAAAAAGTTGGATATTTTCAGTAAATTCAACTGTTTTTAGTGAATTTAAATCATTTATCTCTAGCTGATTTTCGATGAATTCAACTACTAAATTAATTAGAGAGAGATAACTCTTTTCATCTTTAAAATCTGGCGATAAACCAGGAATAATGCTAAATTCTCCTTGACCACAAGTTCCATTCTCGTCTGATATTTTTAATATCCAAGAAGGTTTTTCTTTTAAAATTCCGCGACTTGTTCCACTTGGAATCTTAAAATTTAATACAATTTTATCAATGGAAGCTTTCATGACAATATTTTCCTAAGCATGATGATAGGGTTCATTTCTAATGATTGAAAAGGCGCGATAAAGTTGTTCTAAAAAAATTAATCTAACCATTTGGTGCGAATAAGTCATCGCTGAAAGAGACATTTTAAAATTTGCGCGCCTGTATAATTCATCATCAAATCCGTATGCTCCACCTACTATAAATGTTATACAATTCGGCATTTCCATTGATTTATTCTCTAGCCATGAGGCAAATTTATTAGAGGAAAACTGCTGGCCATTTTCATCTAATAAGACAACAAAATCATTTGGTGAAATTTTACTTAAAAGTAATTCCCCCTCCTTTTTTTTTAGAACTTCTGTACTTATATTTTTTGGATTTTTCACATCAGAAACTTCAACTCGAAGAAAATTACAATAATGAATAATTCTATTTTCGTAAATAGTTTCTCCCTCTTTTAGATAGGCAAAATTAGTTTTACCAAGGACTAAAAACTTTATTTTCATGAGATAACTAACTAAACAGCTATTACAGCTTTAACGTCAGGCGCAGATATTTTTAAGGCTTCTTCTAATCCTGCTTTCAAAGTCATTTTGCTCATTGAACAATCACTGCAAGATCCTAGTAAGTGTACTTTTACAATTCCATCATCTGTAATTTCAACCAACTCCATATCGCCACCGTCAGCATGTAAAAAAGGGCGTAATTGAAGTAAAGCGGTGTTTACTTTTTCGGTAATACTAGCTATATTGATTTCAGACATGTCAATTCTATTTTTTAGTAGCTATTAGATTCTTTAATTCTTCTGTAAAGTTATGAACTAATTCATCAAAAGCACGAGAAATTGGGGTATTTTCTTGATAAACAGCAGGTCGACCGGCATCACCGGCTTCGCAAACACTTTGAACAAGAGGAATTGAACCAAGAAATGGAACGTTCATGCCTTGCGCTAAATTTTTTGCGCCATCTCTTCCAAAAATATAGTATTTATTATCAGGAAGTTCAGCAGGAGTAAACCAAGCCATATTTTCTACAATTCCAATAACAGGTACCTTTAATGTGTCCATTTTAAACATATTAACACCTCTGCGAGCATCTGCTAAAGCAACTTCTTGCGGCGTACTTACGATTACAACACCATCTAAAGGAACAGCCTGCACAAGCGAGAGATGAATATCTCCTGTTCCTGGAGGTAAATCAATCAACAAATAATCTAATTCACCCCAATGAGCATCTGTAAACATTTGAGTAAGTGCTTTTGAAGCCATTGGGCCACGCCAAACAACAGCGTTATCCTGATCTGTAAAAAATCCAATTGATAGTAGCTTTACACCTTGTGCTAAAATTGGTTCAATCATTGAAATGCCATCAATATCAATCATTTTTGGTCTGTCACCAACAACATCAAACATAGTTGGCATTGATGGTCCGTAAATATCCGCATCAACAATACCAACCTTAAATCCTTTTTTCTGCAGCCCGCCCGCAAGATTAGAGGTAATTGTAGACTTCCCTACTCCTCCCTTACCAGAGGCAATCGCCACAATATATTTTACATCAGGAAGAATTTTCCTTCTCTTTTCTTTAGATTCACTCGTCAATCCTTTTACGTTACAATCCACTTCTAAAGAAGAGCCAAAAACGCGTTTTAAATTAAATGAAACAGCTTCTTGCATCCGTTTTCTAGCATGAAGTGCAGGATTGGATACTTGAATTGATAATTCAATACGCTGCTCTAAGATTTTTAAATCTTCAATCAAATTCAAACTTACAATGTCTTTTTTTAAATCAGGTTCAATTATATTTCCTAATACTCTAAGGACCTCTTCACGATTTAATTCCATCTTATTTATTGTTTTTTTTAAAAGATTTTACAGATTTATAAACAAAATCAATCACTTTTTTAGAATCTCCAGACTCTCTATTTGTGAACTGATAATTTATCCCATTCATATTTATAACTGAAAACAAATGGTATGAAGAAGAGTTTACGTTCCCTAATTTTTTTCTAATAGTTCTTTTGAATAACAGTAAATTTTTCTCTTCTTTAAGAATTTCTATTTTATAATATTTATTGTTAGAAAATAATTTTTTCTTGAATTCGGGAAATAAATAAGGATAATCTCCATAATCTTCAATAAAAAGCTCGAAATTTTTGCCGACTGCTATTTTCCACTTATAATCTCCAAGCTCATGAATTACTTCTGGCATGAAAGTAGCTCCTATACCAGCCGTTGCATCTGGAATTTTAATTGAAGCAGCAATATCGAACTTACTAAGATTAATATCTTGAAACTGGTAATAATCAATCTCATTTATCGGCGGTGTTTCCGATTTACAATTTAAGAGAATAAAACTCAAAAAGAAAATTAATACAGTAAATGAATTTAATTTCATAGCACAAAGATACAGAATTGATTAATAGTTACTTTTTTTATTCAACTTTGTAAAATGATAAAAACATCACTAATTCTTGGGACTATATTGGTATGGCTTGCAATTATTTTAGGAGCCTTTGGAGCACACTTTTTAAAAACAATATTGGACACTAATCAACTAGCATCTATTGAAACAGGTATTCGCTATCAACTTATTCAAGGAATTGCAATTGTTGTGCTCTCTCTTAATTCAGATAAATTTAAATTTCCACTTAAAAAAATACTTAATAGCATGATAATTGGACTCTGTTTATTCAGTTTTTCAATTTACCTTCTAGTATTTTTTAATAAAATAGGTTTACATCTACCAATCTTAGGATTGCTCACACCAATTGGAGGAGCAATATTAATTGGATCATGGATTTACCTAACAATATGTCTCTTGCGTAAATCCTAATCATTCTTCTGAAGGCATTACTATTGCTATGGTTTTATAAAAACCACATAATTTTTTTTATAAAATTTAAACTTTTTTTCATGTAATTGTTTCTAATAAGAAAATAGTTATTACTTTTGATTAGAAAAACATCATTATTTAGATTATTTAATAAACAAACATGGAAAAATTAACAATTGGAAGTAAAATTCCTTCTATTAAATCAAGCGATCAAAATGGCAAAGAAATCAATCTTTCTCAATTTATAGGTAAAAAACTTGTAGTCTACTTTTATCCAAAAGACGATACTCCTGGCTGTACAGCTCAAGCATGCAGCTTACGAGATAGCTTTGAAATATTAGTCGAAAAAGAAATAGTAATTCTTGGTGTAAGTGCAGATAGTGCACAAGCTCACACAAAATTCATTGAAAAATACAAGTTGCCGTTTTCTCTATTGGCTGATACGGAAAAGGAAATTATCAAAGCTTTTGGAGTATGGGGATCAAAAAAATTTATGGGGAGAACATATGACGGAATCCACCGGACAAGTTTTTTATTTAATGAAGACTCCACTCTGATTGCTGTTTTAGACAAGCCAAATACAAAAGATCATGCAAATGAAATACTACAAACATACAAATTATGAGAAGGTCGTAAATAACTTACAATCATCGTAGCATAAATTTGTACCATAATAAAAACAGAATACTTACACATTTAAAAAAATCAATATGTCAAAACAAGAATTAAACACAGAAAAGCTAAAAGCACTACAACTAACAATGGAAAAATTAGATAAAACATTCGGAAAAGGTGCAGTAATGAAATTGGGTGATTCTCCCGTTGAAAAAGTAGAGGTAATCCCAACCGGATCTATAACATTAGATCTAGCATTAGGAATTAATGGCTATCCAAAAGGAAGAGTAGTTGAAATATACGGTCCCGAATCATCAGGAAAAACAACGCTCGCAATTCATGCAATTGCTGAAGTTCAAAAGCAAGGAGGAATTGCAGCTTTTATAGATGCAGAACATGCATTTGACCAGTTTTACGCTAAAAAATTAGGTGTTGATATCGCAAATTTATTAATTTCTCAGCCGGACAACGGAGAACAGGCTTTAGAAATTGCAGACAACCTTATTCGGTCTGGAGCAGTAGATTTAGTTGTTATTGATTCAGTTGCAGCATTAACTCCAAAAGCAGAAATTGAAGGTGAAATGGGAGATTCTCAAATGGGACTTCAGGCACGATTAATGTCAAAAGCATTAAGAAAATTAACAGGTTCTATTAGTAAAGCAGGATGCTGTTGTATCTTCATCAATCAACTTAGAGAAAAAATTGGTGTTATGTTCGGTAATCCAGAAACAACAACTGGAGGAAATGCTCTTAAGTTTTATTCTTCAGTAAGACTTGACATTAGAAGATCAACTCAATTGAAAGATGGTGAAGAAGTAATTGGTAATCGAGTGAAAGTAAAGGTTGTTAAAAATAAAGTTGCCCCTCCGTTCAGAAAAGCAGAATTTGATATTATGTATGGTGAAGGAATTTCCAAAGTTGGAGAAATAATTGATCTAGGAGTTGAACTTAACATCCTTAAGAAAAGTGGTTCATGGTTTTCTTATGGAGAAACAAGATTAGGACAAGGTAGAGATTCTATAAAGACCTTATTACTTGATAACCCCGAATTAGCTGATGAACTAGAAGCTAAAATCAAAGAGGCAATAGTAAGCCCGAATTTAAAATTAGAAGTTTTACAAGATTAATTTAATAGTAGATTGGTTAAAATTGAGGGGGAAACCCCTCTTTTTTTGCGGTATAATTAATAAACTCTGTACTTCATAGTACTTTAATTATTTTTCTATTCATGCAAAACTATTGTATTTAAATAATTTGAACTTCCATTGATTTTTAGTGTAACTCTTTTTTTTATTGTTCGTATTCAAACAGATTGGCTTAAAAACACTATTTTTGCCCTCGATTAATTAAAATTTAAACAGAAAAATATGAATGCAATTATGATTTATGTTCCTATAGCTATGGCTATAATTGGCCTAATTTTTATGGCTATTAAACGATCTTGGGTGTTAAAGCAAGATGCCGGCGACGGTAAAATGAAAGAGATTTCTGATTACATATATGAAGGAGCTTTGGCTTTTCTTAAAGCAGAATACCGCTTATTAGCAATTTTTGTAGTCTTAGCAAGTATTTTATTGGCGGGGATTTCCTTCATCGTTCCAACTACACACATATTAATTGTTGTCGCATTTATTTTCGGAGCATTCTTTTCGGCTTTAGCTGGAAACATGGGAATGAAAATCGCTACAAAAACAAATGTTCGAACAACACAAGCAGCTCGTACCAGTTTACCACAAGCATTGAAAGTTGCTTTTGGTGGTGGAACTGTAATGGGTTTAGGTGTTGCTGGTTTAGCTGTTTTAGGTTTAACAACTTTCTTTATTTTATTCTTCCACTTCTTTATGGGAGGAGATTGGGCAAATGGTGGTACTGATAAAATGACAATTGTACTTGAAACTTTAGCTGGATTTTCTTTAGGAGCTGAGTCAATTGCTCTGTTTGCGCGTGTTGGTGGCGGTATTTATACAAAAGCTGCTGACGTAGGTGCTGACTTAGTTGGTAAAGTAGAAGCTGGAATTCCAGAGGATGACCCTCGAAACCCTGCAACTATTGCAGATAACGTAGGTGATAACGTTGGAGACGTTGCTGGTATGGGAGCCGATTTATTTGGTTCTTATGTTGCAACCGTATTAGCCGCCATGGTCCTTGGAAACTATGTTATAAAAGATATGGGAGGAGTAATAAATGATGCTTTTGGTGGAATTGGTCCAATTTTATTGCCGATGTCGATTGCTGGGTTTGGAATTCTTTTCTCAATTATTGGAACCATGCTTGTTAAAATTACAAGCAATGATGCAAAAGAAGCTCAAGTTCAAAAAGCACTAAACATTGGAAACTGGGTATCTATCGTTCTTACAGCTATAGCTTGTTTCGTATTGGTAAGATATATGTTACCAGAAACAATGTCAATGAATTTCTTTGGTGAAGGCGTGAAAGAAATTTCATCATTAAGAGTGTTTTATGCAACTTTAGTTGGTTTAGTAGTTGGTGGTGCAATTTCATCTGTAACTGAATATTACACAGGACTAGGTACAAAACCAGTATTGAAAATTGTACAAAAATCTTCTACCGGTGCAGGAACTAACGTGATAGCGGGTCTAGCAACTGGAATGATTTCTACTTTCCCAACGGTTATCTTGTTTGCAGCTGCAATCTGGGGTTCTTATGAATTAGCAGGATTTTATGGGGTAGCTTTAGCAGCTTCGGCAATGATGGCAACAACTGCTATGCAATTGGCGATTGATGCTTTCGGACCTATTTCTGATAACGCAGGTGGAATTGCTGAAATGAGTGAATTACCGAAAGAAGTTCGTCAACGAACAGATATTTTAGACTCCGTAGGTAACACAACTGCTGCAACAGGAAAAGGCTTTGCTATCGCTTCGGCTGCATTGACTTCATTAGCACTATTTGCTGCCTATGTTACCTTCACTGGTATTGATGGAATAAATATCTTTAAAGCACCTGTGTTAGCGATGTTGTTTATTGGTGGTATGATTCCTGTAGTTTTCTCTGCATTAGCAATGAATTCAGTTGGTAAAGCTGCAATGGATATGGTATATGAAGTTCGACGTCAATTCAAAGAAATTCCAGGTATAATGGAAGGTACTGGCAAACCTGAATATGGTAAATGTGTTGAAATTTCAACAAAAGCAGCGCTTAGAGAAATGATGTTGCCAGGAGTTATGACGATTGGATTTCCAATTGCAATAGTTCTTTTAGGTAAATTAGTATATGGTGATAACAATCAGTTAATAGCTGAGATGCTTGGAGGTTATATGGCAGGAGTAACCGTTTCTGGTGTTCTTTGGGCAGTTTTCCAAAATAATGCTGGTGGAGCTTGGGATAATGCAAAAAAATCATTTGAAGCAGGTGTTGAAATCAATGGCGAAATGACTTACAAAGGTTCTGATGCACACAAGGCTGCAGTTACCGGAGATACTGTTGGTGACCCATTTAAAGACACTTCTGGACCATCAATGAACATCTTAATTAAACTTACTTGTTTAATTGGTTTGGTAATCGCGCCAATTTTAGGAAGCGGGCATCATGATGCAAAAAAAGCGAATGGATGCGATACAACCAAGTGTGAAATGATAGATGGTAAATGTGTACCAATTAATACCGATAAATGCGATATGAGCGAATGCTCTAAAATGACTAGCGAAGAATGTGCTAAAATGTGTGATGAAAAAGGATGCAGCCCTGAAGAAAAAAAAGCATGTCTCTCTAATTATGGTGCTGATGGAAAATGGATTGGGAATAAAAAAGGGGAATGTGAGAGTGAGAATAGTAATAAAGACTGTTGCAAAAAAAAGTAATATAAATCATTGATATTTTAAAGCCAGGTTTTCCTGGCTTTTTTTTTAATATAGAGTCATCCTATATGCTTAACCCTGTAAATACATCATTAAATAACTTAGATTTCTTTGAACAAGTGTATCAAGTGGTAAAACTGATTCCGAAAGGGCGAGTTACATCCTATGGTGCTATTGGAAACTATTTAGGAGCTAGAAAATCGGCGAGAATGGTTGGCTGGGCAATGAATGCTTCACATACTCATTTGGATATTCCTGCTCATCGTGTAGTAAATAGAAATGGGATATTAAGCGGAAAATTTCACTTTGAAAAAGAATGTACTATGCAAGAACGACTAGAATCAGAAGGAATAACTGTTGTAAAAGATCAAATTCAAAATTTTAAAATTATTTTCTGGGATCCTAGTAAAGAATTAACAATATAAATTCTATACTTGCTTAGCAAAGGAAATTAAAGAATTCTATTAATTTTGCAGAAAAACTAAGCATGAAATTCGGTACAAAAGCAATACACGCTGGTGTTCATCCTGATCCGGCAACAGGAGCTATTATGACACCCATTTATCAAACTTCAACGTATGTTCAAGATGGCGTCGGAAATCATAAAGGATATGAATATTCGCGTACTCAAAATCCTACGCGTCATGCACTAGAAAAAAATATTGCAGCCATTGAAAATGGTAAATTCGGCGCATGTTTCGGATCGGGTTTAGCAGCAATAGACTGTGTAATTAAAATGCTTAAGCCAGGTGATGAAGTAATTTCCACTAATGATTTATACGGCGGTTCGTATCGTATTTTTAAAACTATTTTTGAAAAATATGGCATCGTTTTTCATTTTGTGGACATGCAAAATACATCCGAGGTAGAACAAGTGTTAAATAAAAACACCAAAGTCATATGGGTTGAGACGCCCACAAACCCAATGATGAATATTATTGATATTTCTGCGATGGCAAAGATTGCTAAAAAATCAGGCGCACTTTTATGCGTGGACAATACTTTTGCAACTCCTTACTTACAAACTCCATTAGATTTAGGAGCAGATATTGTAATGCATTCCGTTACGAAATACTTAGGTGGACATTCAGATGTTATTATGGGCGCATTGGTTACTTCAAATGATAAGATAGCAGATGAAATGTATCGAATACAAAATTCCTCAGGTGCTGTAACTGGACCAATGGATTCATTTCTTGTCTTACGTGGAATAAAAACACTGCATCTTCGTATGCAAAGACACTGTGAAAATGGAGAGAAAATAGCACATTACTTAAAAACCAATTCAAAAATTGAGAAAGTTTATTGGCCAGGTTTTGAAGATCATCCTAACCATACAATTGCAAAACAACAAATGCGTGGGTTTGGTGGAATGATTTCTTTTACATTAAAGGGAAATAATCTGGAAGATGCACTTGCAATTGTAAAAAAGGTAAAGCTATTTGCACTTGCTGAATCCTTAGGAGGTGTAGAATCTTTGATTGGACATCCTGCAACAATGACGCATGCATCAATCCCAAAAGAAGTGAGAGAAAAAAGTGGTGTCGTTGATTCACTTATTCGCTTAAGCGTGGGTGTTGAAGATGTGGATGATTTAATAGACGATTTAAAACAGGCACTTATATAATTATAGTGTCTCCAACATTTTAAAAAATTGCTCCTTTTTCGCCTGAGACAGAGGGATTTCAGTGCCATCTTTCATAATAACACATCCTCCTTCATGTTTGTCGTAACGGTCAACATAATTCATGTTAATCAAATGAGACTGTTGCACACGAAAAAAAGAAAGATCAGATAACAACATATCATATTCTTTTAGTGTCTTAGAAACCAAGATTTTTTTTCCTTCAGCAAAAAAGAAGAAAGTGTAATTTTTATCGGATTCACATCTAACAATATTGTCAATATCAACAATAAACATGCTCTCAAGTGTTTTTAAAATTAATTTCTTTTTTTTGTGAGCTTGTATGTTATTATCTAAAGCAACAAAAGGGTAATTGCTTTTCTTTTGGTCAAGTGACTTTATTGCTTTTAACAATGCAGTCTTAAGTTCATCACTCGCTAAAGGCTTTAAGATATAATCTAAAGCACTGAATTTAATAGCTTGAATTGCATATTCCTGATATGCTGTTATAAATATCACCTCAAATTTTTTGTCAGGAATAGCCTTTAAGACATCAAAACCGTTTCCGTCAGGCATTTGAATATCTAAAATAACTAAATCAGGTTGAATTCGTTCGATTGCAGAAATTGCTGTCTTAACATTTTCACCGTCAGTGTAAACATCTAAATTTAAACCAAAAGAATTAATCATTTTCTTGATTAATTGTCGTGTTGGATTTTCATCATCAACAATAAGAATTTTTTTATTCATCTTTTAAAATTTAAATCAATCATTTTCAAACTTAAGAGGAATTTTTATATTAACCTCAGTTCCAATTTCATTTAATTCATCATAATCACGAATTTTTAAACTTCCTTTCGTCTTATATTTCTGGTTAATAATTTGAATTCTTTCGCGTGTAATATCAATAGCCATTGAATTATGACTCTTTATTTTTTGGGTATTTTTTGAGCCCTTTCGTCCTACTCCATTATCAGAAATAATTATCTGAAGCATTTTATTCTCCTCTGTAATTGTAATATTTATACAGCCATCAACAAGCGTATGTAATTGTCCGTGTTCGATTGCATTTTCAATAAAAGGCTGGGTAATCATTGGGGGAATTAAGGCTTGTTTTTCTACTAAGAACTCGTCAATATTTAACTTAAAATCAAATCTATCTTCAAAACGCATTTTTTGTGTTGTTAAATATTTTTCGATTATTTCTAACTCTAATTCAAGTGGTATAAACTCTTTCGATGAATTTTCCAATATAAGGCGAATCAATCTGGAAAAATTAACTAGAAATTGAGAAGACTTTTCTGGTTCCTGGCTATAAATATAACTTTGAATTCCCGACATAGCATTAAAAATAAAATGTGGATTCATTTGAGAACGCAACAAAGACTGTGATAACTCAGCTTCTTTTTGACTTTGTTTTAATTTATTTTGACGGCTTCTGAAAATCAGAAAAAATAATAGAAATAATAGTAATACAACAAAAACAACGATAATAAAAATCTGTCTGGTAAGCTTTATTGTTATCATTTCCTTCGCTTGGATCGATTCTTTTTGATAGGAAATCAACCTTTCTCGTTCTTCTCTTAAATTTGATTCAGTTAGTTGTAAAACTTTACTCCCTAATGTTGACAAAGTATTGTATTCCAAAATACTTAGGTATAAATTCTGATAATTGTAAGCTAATTGTAACTGATTCTTTTTAAAATATAATTCTGATAGCAACTTATAATTTTGAGATAGCTCGCCTGATTTGCTTCCTTGGCTTAATACTTTTAACAAGTATAATTCTGCTTGTATTAAATCTCCCTTTTGTAAATAAAGTTTCCCAAGATTTTTGAAAACTAAATCTAACTCCTGCCTCTCATCCGAAATTCCTAAATAATCTATAGCTGAATTAAAATGATTTATAGCTGTTTCATAATCTGATTTTTGAGTAGAAATTTGACCTAAAACATTAGTGCATGTGCCAAGATTTCTATAATCATTAAAAGTTTTAAATGTAGCTAATGCCTCGCTTATAGTGTTGTTTGCTTTAGTAAGATTTTCACGAGCAAGAAACAATTTAGCAAAATAAATCTTCAATTTTGCCTCCTCATAAAAATCCGATAAACGAGTTGAAAAAGTAGTTGCTTTCTTTAAATATATAGTGGTTTCGTCAAAATTACCTACATCAAAAGAAATTTCTGCAATAGACCTGTAAGCTAAAGACTTAAAATAAGTGTGATCTAATTCTTCAGCAAGATAGAGGAATTTAAATTCTTCGTTTATTGCTTCAAGATGATTTCTAAAAAAAAATTGAACCTTTGCTTGGTGATGCAAAGAAAGTGCTAAACAGATCTTTGTGTCTGAGCGTTTCGCAAAATCTGTTGCTAATTTGGCATAGTAAATAGCTGAATCTTTTACCTGAGTTTGCATGAAAAATAAAGAGCGTGAAATATAAGCTTCTGAAATGAACCTATTCTGCTTATTTTTTTTAGCAAATCCAATATGTTTCAATGAAAAATTTGAAGCAAAAGCATCTTTTTTTGTGACTAGATATTCTATTGCTAATTGTCTTTGAACATGATTCTCTTCAAACCTCAAAAACTTTTTATTAGCAATGTTTAATTCATAACACTTTTTGAATTCTAGAATATTACCGAGCTCCAAATAGGCAGATCCCATAGATAGAAATAATCTTCCTTTTAATTCTTCTGATTCAATTTTAAGCGCCTCCTTGTTCAAAAGATCTATTGATTCAAACCATTTTTGTCGATTAGTAGTTGAATAAAAATTATGAAGTTCTATTAATTTGTCAATTTTTGAGTTTTGAGTTTTTGAAGAACTAATTTCTCGAAGAAGAATTTCTTCCTTGCTTTGAGCAAAGTTACAGACTGGAACATGCAGGGCAAGAAATAAAAAAACTAAAATCTGCAATCCTTTATACATGAAACTAAGTTAAGAAAATACTTGAGTATAAGAAAGGTTGAATAAAACAAAAATTAAAGCTGTAAGTAAAACCTACTTATTTTTAGGAATTAAAGTCAAAAAATACAAATATCCCTGAATTATATTTAGTTTTATTTCTGAAAAAGAAATAATGAATGAAGACCGTATAATTCTTGGAATTGACCCTGGAACAACCGTCATGGGTTATGGCTTAATTGAAGTGAAAAACGGGAAATTAACAATGCTTAATTTTGGAATTATTCAGTTAAATAAACTTGCTAATCATCCTGAAAAATTAAAACGGATTTTGGATCGCTTAAATGGCTTAATTGAGGAATTTCATCCGGATGAAATGGCAATAGAAGCTCCTTTTTTTGGCAAAAATGTGCAGTCAATGCTAAAATTAGGAAGAGCTCAAGGGGTAGCAATTGCTTCCTGTTTAAATCACAATATTCCTTTTGAAGAATATGCACCAAGAAGAATAAAACAAGCAATTACTGGGAATGGAAATGCTTCAAAAGAACAAGTTGCTGCTATGCTTCAAAAATTATTATCATTTGATGATATTCCAAAATATCTAGATGCTACCGATGGATTAGCCGTTGCTGTTTGTCATTATTTCTCAAAAGGAATAGGAGAACACAATAAAGGAAATGGAGGGTCCTGGAAAGGATTTTTATCTCAAAATCCTAAGCGAGAAAAGAAATGAAAATCATAAATATTTATACTGATGGGTCATCAAGAGGAAATCCTGGACCCGGTGGATTTGGAGTTATTTTACAATTTGGTGCTCAAGTGAAAGAGCTTTCTCAGGGTTTTAGAAGAACAACAAACAACAGAATGGAACTATTAGCAGTAATTTACGCCCTTGAAAATTTAAAAACAAACAAATATCCTGTTCATATTTATTCTGATTCAAAATATGTAATTGACGCTATTTCTAAAAAATGGGTTTTTGGATGGGAAAAGAAAAACTTTAAAGGAAAAAAAAATGCCGATTTATGGCTGCGTTATTTAGAGCTTCATCCTAAATTCGAGCTAAGTTTTATTTGGGTAAAAGGACACGATGGTCATCCAGAAAATGAAAAATGTGATGTACTAGCATTTAATGCAGCATCAAATAACCCGCAAAACATAGATTTCTTTTTTGAAGAGGAAGAAAAATAATACCTTATTGATTAACCAGTGTAATATAACCTGTTTTATCAAATTCAGTTCCTCCTGTTAACAAACCTTTCAGGCGATAAAAATAAACCCCATCATTACAATTTTCACCCCCATTGGTTTTTCCGTTCCATAAAAATTCTGGGAAAGCTGGATCCCTGTCTTTTTCAAAAACAGTATTCCCCCACCTATTCATAACGGTAAAAACATAAGATGAAAAATAGTCAGCATCTAATGCAAAAATATCATTAATACCATCTTGATTTGGAGTGAATACATTTGGTAGAATAGGAACGATATCTGGATTTACATTAATTATAAGACTATAAGTATTAGAGCAGCCAAGAGCATTTCCAATTGTTAAACTAATTGTATAAGAGCTAACAAGAGGATAGGTTGTTGATGGAGGATTTTGAAGGTTTGAAGTAGTCCCATTTCCAAAATCCCAAGACCAACTAGTAATTGGTGATCCTGAGGTTGAAGATTGATTAAGTACAGTTACAGCGGTATTAATATCAACAGGATTGGGATTTGCAGAAAAATTAGCGTTGAGTCCATTGGTATTAGTGACTACTATTTGAGGATTTATAGGATAAGGAACACTACAACCTGCAGCATCAGTTAATATTACACTAGGCGAATAGGTTCCAATATTATAAACATAATCAAAACTTAGGTTAGACTGAGTTGTCCCATTATCTAAATTCCACACTACTGAAGAAATATTATTTTGGTTTGTTATAAAAAAACTTGCTGTTTGGGTACAAACATCATAATTATATTGTGGATTCCCACTAGGACCTCCAACGATTATATAATCATTGAATAATGTATCGTCTTGACAACCATATTGATCTGTAATTGAAAGAGACAAATCATAGCTTCCAGGAAAAAAATAGGTATTTGAAGGGTTTTGTAATCCAGATTGATTGCCATTACCAAAATCCCACAGCCAAGTATTTATCGTTCCATAAGAAGTTGATGCATCTAGATAAGCTCCTGTTATCGGAGGGCAGGGAACAGAATTAGGTAAATTCTCTGTAAAATTAGCATTAGGAATAGAAGTAGTAAAGGAAATTGAAACAGTGTCTTTGCAGCCATTTATATCTTCTGCTATTAGAATCAAATTATGAATTGCACTTGTTTGACCAGGAGCTACATTTTGTTCAATATAAGGCTCATTTGGATTAAAATCTGTAGATAAGGTATCACCTGTTGTATTATCAATATACCATTGATAGTTTACAGGTGAAACACCCACTGATAGATTGTCTGTATTAAGTACCTCGCCATTACATATAATATTATCTAATGTAAAAAAGGCAGTAGGTTTTGTAAGAATTATTTCTTTTGTAGAAAAACTAGAACAGCCAAAATCATTGTAGGAAGTTAGGGTAGCAACATATACACCTTCGCCTATAAACGTGTGTTGAAGAGATGTTTGAGGAGTTGCTGGAACTGTTATAGGAACAGGTAAGGTAGTAATTACCGGTGTACCATCGGAAAAAGACCAATCAAAATGATTCATTGGATTATATGTTGGGGGTTGAACTGTCAAATTTAAAAATGTAACCAAATGAGGAGAACATCCACCCACATCTGCTGCTGGTGTCGATATTACAGCAAAAGGAGGAGCTAAAACTCTGATAAATTGAGTAAATGAAGCTGAACAGCCAACATCATTAGATGCTACTAGACTAATAGCAAAATTTCCTGGAGCAGGATACGAGTATGTCGGATTTGGACCATTATTTATAAATTCTGTATTTCCCATGTTGTAAACCCAAGAATCAATTGAATGAGAACTCCAAGATGAACTCGAATCGGAGAGTTGAATTTCGACTCCCTGGCAAACAGTATCATTTGGAAATGAAAAATCGGAAGTAATACGCGAGACATAAAAAAATTGTTTGCTTGTATCGCTACAGCCTGTGGTAGAATTATTAATGACTTGCTGGATCTCATAGGTGCCGTAATTTGTATAATTATGAGTAGTACTCCCCAAATTAGCGTCGTCTAGCTCAGCATCATTTAATACTGTATTTGGTGAGCCATCACCCCACTGCCAAATCATTTGAACAGTGTCACTTAAGAGTCCGTGAACAGAAGTATCGCTTACTATCGCTACAGCTGGCCAAATAGCAGAAACTAAAGGATTGGGATTACAAATTAGATTTGTATCAAGATCAAAGAATGCTATTGGAGCGTTGATATAGACCATATCATTCATAACAAGCGTATCCGTACATCCTAAATATTCAACAACTAACATAACATCAAAATACCCTGAATCTGATTCAAATTGATAAGTTGGGTTTTGAATAGTATCTGTTGATGAAGATCCATCGTTAAAATCCCAAAAATAGGTAATTGGAGAGCTTGGATTTGCAGGACTCACAACTACAGTAGGGGTAAATTCAACATCCGTTTTAATACAATTAGTATCAGAATCAACAGTAAAGTTCATTGAGTTTATCTGACCTACAGTTATAAAACTATCTAAAACCGTTGTCCCTGAACAACCTGACTGAGTTGTTACACTAAGAGAAACATTATAAAAACCTAAGGTAGTATATAATTGAGCTGGTGGATTTTGACCATTAAAAACTTGACCATTACCAAAATTCCACGACCATGAGGTAATAGGATTTAATGGCGAAGGCGAAACAGATTGATCTAAAAATTGAACAGTCAAAGGAGAGCAGCCCCCTTCAAAATCTGCAGAAAAAGATGGTGCTACATTGCTAATTGTAATAAAATTTGGAATTGAAGTACTTCCTGAACACCCTGCTGAAGTTGTTATCGTAAGAGAAACAGTGTAAGAACCATTAGTATTATAAGTTTGAGCAGGAGGGTTTTCAAGAATTGAAGTTGAACCGTTTCCAAAATTCCATAAATAAGATGATCCTGCAACAGAAGGTGTAGTATTATTTATATTAATGAATGCAGGTGCACAATTACTACTTATTGGTGCTACAAATGTAGGAATAGGAACAGCTTGAATAATTATTTGCTGAGATGCACTGGCAGTGAGTCCATTTGCGGATGTTGTAAGTAAGGTTACATTAAAAGTTCCTGCACTAGTGAAAGTATGAGTTGGACTCGTTAAAGTTGAAAAAGTACTATCGCCAAAATTCCATTCATACGAAAGTGGAGCAACACCTCCGTTAGATGTATTTGTAAATGTATTTGTTGCTCCAAAACATGCCGTTGAATTTGAAGCAGAAAAACTTGCTGTTGGAACTTGTGAAAAAGAAAAACAACTTATAAATAGTAAAGGGAGAGTAAATTTAAACATGCTTATCATATGAAAAATTAATTCGTAAAGGTATTTAATTTTAAGACTAAAAACAACCAATAAAAGTTGCAAGCCAAATACAAAAAATTAATTTCCTTTTTTTAAAATTAAAGTCGTAGAATACCCTGGAACAAAATCAACGGTACAAACTGCACCACCATAACTTCTAACTTCCTTTGAGCCTACAATGTATTTTAGATTTGAGGAATCATTCTCCGATGCATCATAATCTGCACCCTTGATAAGTACATCGGGCTGTAAATCTTTAATTAAATCAAGAGGAGTTTCCTCATTAAAAACTAAAACTAAATCAACAAAACCCAAAGCAGCTATTAATAACATTCTGGCTTCCTCTGAATTAATCGGTCGATTATCTGCTTTATTTAATCTTCTAACTGAATCATCGCTATTTACTGCTACAATTAAACGATTACCAAAATCTGCAGAAGCTGCTAAATAATTAACATGACCTAAGTGTAAAATATCAAAACATCCGTTTGTAAAGCAAATTTTCTCTCCTTTCAACTTCCAAGATATGATTCTTCTTTTTGCTTCTTCAATTGAAACCAATTTATTTTGAAGAAATTCAAATCGAGTCATTTTTTTTATGTTGTTAGGGTTAAATCTAATCTAATAAATTAGTTTGCTCATTTGGAAAAACAAGTGATGGCTTAAAGGTTTTTGCAAGTTCAAAATCCATTAATCCATAACCAATAATTATAATTACATCATTTACAGCTGCACGTCTTGCTGCGGGGCCATTTAAGCAAATCGTTCCAGAATTTCTTTTTCCTTTAATCACGTATGTTTCAAGTCGTTCGCCATTGTTAATATTTACGATTTGAACTCTTTCACCCTCGATTAAATTCGCGGCTTCCATCAACGATTCGTCAATGGTTATGGAGCCAATATAATTCAAATCCGCTTGGGTAATTTTAACCCTGTGAATTTTAGATTTTAAAACATTTATTAACATATTCTTGAAATAGCAGCCAAAAATAATTTAAATTCTCGAATTAGAGAACTATATTGTCAATCAAACGCACTTTATTGCAATATGCAGCAATGCAACAAACATTTGTCGCTTTCCAATCTAAAGTATTCGTAAGTGTCTTTTCATCAACAATCTCTAAATATTCTAGCTGTAAATTACCAGATTTAAAAAAATCTGTGGCGCTTGTTTTTAAAGATTGAGGATTCATTTTTGATTTATTTTCTTTAACAAAAAGTAATGTTTTATAAATAATTAATGCCGCTTCAATATCAGATGAATTCAAGCGCATGTTTCGACTACTCATTGCTAAACCTGAAGATTCTCTTAAGGTTTCGCACGAAACAATTTCGGTTGAAAAATTAAAATGAGCTACCATTTTTCGAATTATTGCAAGTTGTTGAAAATCTTTTTGTCCAAAATAAGCACGATTTGCTTTTATAATTTGAAAAAAATTATGAACAACATGAACTACACCCTTGAAGTGGCCAGGACGAAATTTACCTTCCATTACAGCATCAATACCTTTCAAATCTATAGGGACAAAAAATTGACTTTGTGGATAAACTTCCGCTATTTCTGGATGAAATATGATACAATTATTTCTAGAACCTATTAACAATAAATCTGAGTCAAGCGTTCTTGGATATTGAGCTAAATCCTCCTGGTTATTAAATTGTGTGGGGTTGACAAATATACTAATTACCACCCAATCATTCTCGGACAAAGCTCTGTCTATAAGAGATAAATGACCAGCATGCAAGGCACCCATTGTTGGAACAAAACCAATTGACAATCCTTTTTCCTGCAATAAACTTAGTGCAGATCTTAAATCCCTTGAAGTAGTAAACAGTCTATTTTTTGGCATTTTAAAGTCCTAAATAATAGACAAAGCTATTGCTTTTCACGAAAGTTCATTTAAAATCCTTAAATTTGCACTCTATTCATTTATAATCTAATGGAAAAAAAGAAAATTCTATTCATAACTCAAGAAATATTTCCCTTTTCACCAAAGACAGAAATATCTTCCACAGCAAGACGCTTACCTCAAGTGATTCAAGAAGCAGGAAAAGAAATACGTGTATTTACACCTCGTTTTGGATCGATTAATGAGCGTAGGCATCAATTACATGAAGTTATTAGACTTTCCGGTTTAAATATTTGCATCGACGATAATGATCATCCTTTGATTATAAAAGTTGCTTCGGTTTCTGCAGCAAGAATGCAAGTTTATTTTATAGATAATGAAGAATACTTTAAAAGAAAAACAAATTTACATGACGAAAAAGGGAAATGCCACCCAGATAACGATGAGAAAGCTATGTTTTTCTGTCGTGGAGTGCTAGAAACAGTAAAAAAATTAGGCTGGCAACCCGATGTTATTCACTGCCACGGTTGGATGACAGGAATTATGGCCCTATATGTAAAACATATTTATAATAAAGACCCACATTTCAAAGACACAAAAGTAGTTTACAGCTTATATAATGATAAATTTGATGCTCCATGGGACAAAAGATTTTCTGAAAAATTACTTTTTGAAGGTTTCCCTCAAGATATTGCAGATAAGTTTAAAGACTCTAGTTTCCTAAATGTTTCTAAAATTATAACAGACCATTGTGACGGTGTTACTATTGCAGTAGAGAACCTTCAGACAGACTTAAAAGATATTTATGATACTTCAGAATGTCACAAGATGGCCTTTACTAATGAAGAAAATCAAGCAAAAGAATTGTCGCTGTTTTTTGATAAAGTTATTGAAAATGTTCTAGTTTAACTGATAATGAAGTCAAACAAAAAACTCTTTTTCTTTCTTTTTTTTCTTACAGCAGTATTTATTTCTGCTTGTAAAAAAAAAGATACACTTGTTGGTCAAGGAGTCTTAAATCCTGATGACTATCTAAATGGAATAACCACAGATACCTTTGATTTAGAAACCTATACAATAGAAGAAGATTCAATAATTACATCAAACCCACCAAATACTGTTTTAGGAAGTTATAAGGACCCAAAATTTGGAGGTTTCGATGCTTCTTTTTACACGCAATTTCGTTTAGGAAGTTTAAATCCTAATTTTGGTGATCCAAGTCAAATTGTATTGGATTCCTTTGTTTTGGCTCTTGAGTATGCAGGGTATTATGGTGATTTAAGTGCTCAAACTTTTGAGATTTATGAATTATCAGAAAATTTATCAATTGATAGTAATTATTATTCTTTCTCAAGCAAATCTGTTAATTCATCTAATTTAGTTCCAATTGGAATGGGGACTATTGTACCAAAACCAAATCAAGCTTCAATAGTTGGAGGAGATTCTTTGGATGCGCAATTGAGAATCCATCTCGATACAAATTTTGCTAAAAGTCTAATTTTGGAAGCAAATAATGGAGGAACAACCTTTTCATCAAATGAGACATTCCTTACTTTTTTTAAGGGTCTTTACGTAAAGACAAACAATTCTGCTCAAGCAAATGGGCAAGGTGCAGCATTGTACTTTAATTTAAATGATGCAGCCTCAAAACTCACAATTTACTATAAATTAGCTGCTATTAAAAAAACATTTGACTTCTTAATTAATTCATCGTGTGCAGATTTCACGCATTTGGAAATAAATAATTCTGGAACTAATATTGCTGCTATTTTACAAAATCCATCATTAGGGAATAATGAATTTTATGCTCAAGCATTTAAGCATAGAGCGGTAGTAAAAATTAAACATATTGATGACTTACCTCCTAATACAATTATTCACAAAGCAAGTCTCACGCTACCTATTCAATATCAAACAGCTTATCGTTTTAAACCGGGTGTTAGTGTCTCTATTGCAACAAAATTAAAAAGTGTAGATAATTACTATACTAGTTTGGGGATATTTGGGGGGTTTGAAGAGTACGAAAAGCATTTTAGAATTGAGGTACGCGATTATATGCAAGCTGTTTTAAAAGGCACTATTGAAAATACTGGACTAATTGTCTCACCTAGATTTTTCATTAATTCAGCTGAAAGAATCATTTTCAATGGAAAAAATACTTCAAATAAGAAGAAACCACAATTAATTGTTACTTATACTACCTTCTAAACCATGTGTGGAATTGTCGCATATATTGGAAAAAAACAAGCTTTTCCTATTATACTCAAAGGATTAAAGCGTTTAGAATACCGCGGTTATGACAGCGCAGGTATTGCTTTAATAAACCAAGATCAACTAAACGTATTTAAAAAAGCCGGAAAGGTTACTAATTTGGAGGAGTTTATGCTTCACCAAGACCATAATGGAACTTCAGGCATAGGTCATACTCGTTGGGCCACACACGGAGCACCAACTGACACGAATGCTCATCCCCATGTTTCTATGGATGGCTCAATAGCACTTATCCATAATGGAATAATTGAAAACTACAATGCTTTAAAGCAAGAGTTAATAAGACAAGGCTATGTGTTTAAAAGCGAAACAGATACGGAAGTACTTGTTCATTTAGTTGATTTCATTAGCAAGAAAGAAAATGTGTGGTTTGGAGAAGCCTTACGTTTAGCACTTTTAAACGTTGTGGGGGCCTATGCAATTGTAGCCATTTCAAAAAACTTTCCTGATCAAATGGTTGCCGCTCGAAAGAGTAGCCCGCTTGTGGTAGGAATTGGAGAAAATGGAGATTTTTATTTAGCCTCAGATGCCACTCCAATTGTAGAATACACAAAACGAGTTGTGTATTTAGAAGATGAGGAAATAGCGGTTATTAAGCTAGGTGAGGAATTAAAAATATACAACATCTCTGACCAAGAAAAAACACCTTACATTCAACAGCTAGAACTTGAGTTGGAAGCCCTAGAAAAAGGTGGCTACGAACATTTTATGCTGAAGGAAATTCACGAGCAGCCTCTATCAATTCATGATTGTTTCCGTGGAAGATTAAATTCAAGCGAAGGTTGGGTTTCTTTAGGTGGCTTAAAAGAGTATGAACAAAAGATGATACAAGCAAAACGTCTTGTTATTGTAGCATGTGGAACATCCTGGCATGCAGGGCTTGTTGGCGAGTATTTAATTGAAGAATTGGCTCGTATAAATGTAGAAGTAGAATATGCTAGCGAATTTCGTTATCGCAACCCAATTATTAGTGAAGAAGATGTTGTTATTGCAATCTCACAATCAGGAGAAACTGCAGATACATTGGCTGCACTTGAATTGGCAAAGTCCAAAGGAGCTACTATTTTGGGAATTTGCAATGTTGTTGGCTCATCTATTTCGCGTATCACGGATGCAGGTTCTTACACTCATGCTGGACCTGAAATTGGAGTTGCTTCTACGAAAGCATTTACTGCCCAAGTAACTATTTTAAGTCTACTTGCTCTTTCCTTAGCGCATAAAAAAGGAACAATTAGTGAATCAGAATTCCGAATATTAATAGCTGAATTGGAAGCTATTCCTGAAAAAGTACAGCGCGTCTTAGAAAATAATGCTCATATTGAGAAAATTGCCTTAGAATTTAAAGATGTAACAAATGCACTTTATTTGGGAAGAGGAAGTTTATTTCCAGTTGCTCTTGAGGGTGCATTGAAATTAAAAGAGATTTCATACATTCATGCAGAAGGTTATCCTGCCGCAGAAATGAAGCACGGTCCGATTGCTCTGATTGACGAAAATATGCCAATTTTTGTAATTGCAACTCAGGGGAATTCATACGAGAAAGTTGTATCAAATATTCAAGAAGTTAAAGCTAGAAAAGGGAAAATTATAGCCATCGTAACAGAAGGAGATGAACATTTAAAAGAAATTGCTGATTATCATATTGAAATTCCGAAATCTCATGAGTTTTTTGTTCCTATTCTTGCAACAATTCCATTTCAACTTATTTCCTACCACATAGCAGTGATGAGGGGTTGTAATGTAGATCAACCAAGGAATCTAGCAAAATCTGTAACAGTGGAATAAGTGCACATTCTATTATTAATTAATCATTAATTATAATAATCTTATTAATGGAAACATTACTAAACAACTTAGGATTATCATTTACGCTCAGTAAATTTATACCCTATTTACTCACAATTTTAATTGGAATCGTTTGCGCAAAATTGCTATCTAAGCATATTTCTGCATCTAAAATTATACGCATCCTATTTATTACGCTAATTACTATATTGCCATTTGGAATTTATTTTGCGATTAATCCTATTTTTCAGGGAGATTTTTCGAATGAGGGCGTTCTTATTAAGAAGAAGTTAGAATTGCCAAAGAATAACGATTTATTAATTATAGCATTGGCAGATTGCCCTTATTGCATTCAATCTCAAGAAACAGTAAAACTTATTCATCAAAAAAATACAAAAATAAAAGCTGAATACTTAATTGTAAATGGAACAAAGCAAGATTCTATTAGATATGCTCGAATGTTACTTGGCTTTGCAAGCTGCAGAACTGTAAAAAATAGCGTTCCTTTAATTCAGACTATTCTAGGAAGATTTCCCTCATATATTTTAGTTCATAATGGAATATTCAAAAAAGTCTGGAATAATAATACTTTTAGCGCAAGAGCATGGGATGAAGTTGTTTCTTGTATCGAATGATTTTTTTCTAATTTTTAGTGAATTCAAGTAATTCATTTTTCAAAATGTTACTTTTGTGCTATGTCTGAAAAAATTGGGATTGCCATTCTTGGATCAACTGGGTCGATCGGAACGCAAGCATTAGAGGTTATTGAAAATCACCCTGATTATTTTGACTTACAAGTTCTTACTGCAGGAAAAAATGCAGACTTATTAATTGAGCAAGCAAAAAAATATCAGCCTAATACAGTTGTTATTAGTGATGAGGATTCATACAAGAAAGTAAAAGATGCTCTTTGGGGAGAAAATATTCATGTTTATTGTGGGGAAGAGGCTTTGTGTCAAGTTGTTGAAGCAACAAATGTGCATACAGTTCTTACGGCACTCGTAGGTTACGCTGGATTAAAACCTACAATTCATGCTATCGAAGCGGGAAAAACCATTGCCCTAGCAAATAAAGAAACTTTAGTTGTAGCTGGAGAATTTATTACAAAATTAGCAAGAGAAAAAGGCGTAAATATTTACCCCGTAGATTCTGAGCATTCCGCTATTTTTCAATGCTTAGTTGGCGAGTTTCACAATCCAATAGAAAAAATATATTTGACAGCTTCTGGTGGTCCTTTTCGAGGATTTTCTATTTCAGACTTACAAAAAGTAACTTTAGAACAAGCTCTAAAACATCCAAACTGGTCAATGGGAGCTAAAATTACAATTGATTCTGCTTCATTAATGAACAAAGGATTAGAGGTTATTGAGGCTAAATGGCTTTTTAATTTAAAGCCAGAGCAAATTGACGTAATCGTTCACCCGCAATCGATTGTACATTCGTTAATTCAATTCCAAGATGGAAGTATGAAGGCTCAAATGGGCTTGCCTGACATGAAACTTCCGATTCAATATGCCTTGAGTTACCCAAATCGTTTAGCGACTAATTTTCCGCGCTTTAATTTTATGGATTATCCCAACTTAACTTTTGAAGCACCAAATCGTGAGGTATTTAAAAACTTAGATCTTGCTTATCGTGTTATGGATGAGTTAGGAACAAGTGCATGCGCATTAAATGCCGCAAATGAAGTTGCGGTAGACGCATTTTTAAATAAAAAAATTAGTTTCTTGGAAATTGGCGAGCTCAATGAAACGGTTGTAAATGAGACAAAGAATATTTTAAATCCTAGCTACCAAGATTACGTTAACTCCGACCAAAATGCGAGAGAAAAAGCTCGGCAATTACTCCGCAAATAATACATATGAAATCAATTCAATTCATAGCAATTCTTCTATTTTTTTGCTCTTGTAATAGCCAAAAATTAGCCCTACATGTTGAGAAATGGAAACCCTATTGCGGAGGTGCTAAACCAACAGAAGAAATGTCAAAAGGTTTAAAAACACCTTTTTCAGACGAAAAATTTAAATTGTATTTTAAAGGTGAAACAGCTTCAGATAAAATTATATCGCTTGACAAAAATGGAAATTGGAAAGGTAAAATACCAAAGAATGTGAGCTGTGAAATTTATCGATTAGATAAAACAATAAGTCTTGATGAACTTCGCAAAAAATACACAAAAGAACTAGGGAAATTTTATACTTTAATTGAAGATAACGAAATAATTCTTTGGCAAAATCAAGCTGACCTTATTATTACAATCGTTACAAAAAAACCAATCAGTTTTGACATTCAAGATAAATGTTTTGTTGGATTAAATCCCTGCATCAGATACATTGGTCCCTTTCCTCAATAGAATTAATTTTCAGGCTTCAATTCTTGAGTAGTGAAAAATTCGAAAGGAATTAGAATGAGCTTCATTTTTTTCTTGGTAACCAATTTCTGTTTTAGACCAATTTAAAGCATCAAACTCCGGGAAAAAAGTGTCTGCTCCAAATACACCATCAATATGGGTAATAAACATTTCATTTAAAACAGTTGAAATTAAAGCCATACTGTAAATTTCACCACCACCAATTATAAAAATAGTTTTGTCGACTTCATTTTTAAAATGTTCTAAGCAGGTTTCAAAAGAATGAAAAACAAGGCAATTATCAGCAGTAAAATTTTTATTGCGTGTCAGAATAACATTCAAACGGTTTGGAAGAGGTCGGTATTTTTCAGGGATTGAATCAAAATTTTTTCTTCCCATTACTACAATTTGATTTTTAGTTGTTTCTTTGAAAAACTTCATGTCAGAGGGCAAATGCCACATAAGGTCATTGTTTTTTCCAATTCCACCTTCTAAATCAATAGCAACAATTAATGAAACTTTCATTTTAAATGGCTACTGCCGCTTTAATGTGTGGATGAGGGTCATAATTTTCTAATTCAAAATCCTCGTATTTGAATGCAAAAATATCTTTGACTTCTGGATTTATTTTCATTTTTGGAAGCGGTCTAAAATCTCGTGCTAATTGTAAATTTGCCTGCTCTATATGATTTGAATACAAGTGAGCATCTCCCAAAGTATGAATAAAGTCACCTGGCTTTAAATTACAGACCTGCGCAACCATTAAGGTCAATAAGGCATATGAAGCAATATTAAAAGGAACACCCAAAAATGTATCTGCACTTCTTTGGTATAACTGACAACTCAATTTCCCATCTGCAACATAAAATTGAAAAAAAGCATGGCAAGGAGGAAGCGCCATATTCTCAATTTCAGCAACATTCCAAGCAGAAACAATAATTCGTCTTGAATCAGGATTAGTTTTTAATTGAGAAATAATATTGGTAATTTGATCAATGTGCCGACCGTCTGCACAAGGCCATGATCGCCACTGAGAACCATATACCGGACCTAAATTTCCATTTTCATCAGCCCATTCATCCCAAATTGAAACATTGTTCTCTTTTAAATATTGAATATTTGTTTCTCCCTTCAAAAACCAAAGTAACTCGTGAATAATAGACCTCATGTGCACTTTTTTAGTTGTTAAACAGGGAAATCCCTCGTTTAAATCAAAGCGCATTTGGTATCCAAAAACTGAAATTGTCCCAGTACCTGTTCGATCTTCTTTTTTTGCTCCCTTGTCTAAAATATGATGAAGTAAATCGTGATATTGTTTCATAAAATTATTGAATTCTCAGAGACGAAATTACTTTAAAATCTTTTACTAAATAAACTGATTTAACACCTTTTTCTAACAAGTTACTAACTTTTTTTTAAAATAAATAAGTTCTATAATCTTTATGGATATTAGGGAAATTAACTTTTTTTTATTTCATTTTAAAAAATATTTCATTTTGTTTAATCTTTTTTACAAAACATTAAACATTATTGTTTAACTTTACATCATAAATGTTAAACAAAAACTTTTTATTATGTCAACTTTAGAATTTAATGATGCCTTAATTGGAATTGAAAACAACCTAAAATCATTTGCTTTAAGTTTTACGCGCAATAAAGAAGATGCTTCAGATTTGACCCAAGAAACGATGTTAAAAGCAATTGTTTATCGTAATTATTACACTCCTCAAACAAATTTTAAAGCATGGGTTTTTACCATCATGCGAAATTTGTTTATCAATCAATACCGTAGAAAGGTAAAATCTAAAACAATATTTGATAACTCAAAAGATTTATTTCTAATTTCAAATTCTGCAGGTCATGAAGAAACTGCTTTAGAAATTATTTCTGAAAAAGAAATTCAAAGTAAAATTCGTACCTTAGGCGATGAATATAAAGCGCCATTTGAAATGCATTTTCAAGGTTTTAAATACAAAGAAATTGCTGATGAGCTGAATATTCCAATTGGCACAGTAAAAAGCAGAATTTTCATTGCTCGCAAAAAATTAAGCGATTTACTTCCAGATTACTCGTTTTCTGAAAATTAAATGGCAAAAAAAATTACTTTTCTAGGTGCAGGTATTTCTAGTTTATCTAGCGCATGTTTTTTAGCGAAAGAAGGTTATGATGTAACTATTCTTGAAAAGAATGCAACTATCGGCGGAAGGGGAAGGCAATTTTCTGAAAATGGTTTTACTTTTGATATGGGTCCAAGTTGGTATTGGATGCCCGATGTTTTTGAACGATTTTACCAGCAATTTAACCACACCTCAGCAGATTTTTATGAGCTAAAACGATTAGAACCTTCCTACAGAGTTTATTGGTCTGATCAAAGCTATACAGATGTTCCAGCCAATATGAAAGAAATTGAAAATTGGTTTGAATCTTTAGAGCCTGGAAGTTCCAAAAAACTTCAGTTATTTTTAAAAGATGCTAAGTACAAATATGAAGTTGGCATGCAGGACTTAGTTCACAAGCCAAGTTTGAGCATCTTTGAGTTTGCAGACAAAAGAATTTTAAAGGGTTTAATGAACATGCATTTGTTTTCTTCCTTTTCAAAATATATCCGAAAATATTTTAAGCATCCAAAAATACTCTCATTACTTGAATTCCCTGTTCTTTTTTTAGGTGCTATGCCCAACGAAACACCTGCGCTTTATTCTTTGATGAATTATGCTGATATTTCACTTGGAACTTGGTACCCAAAAGGAGGCATGTACAAATTTGTAGAAGCTTTTGAAAAAATAGCGAAAGAACAAGGCGTCAAAATTCGAACAAATGCTGAAGTCACAGGTTTTGTAATTGAAAATGATAAAGTTATTGCTGCAAAAGTTGGGGAGGAAATTGTTGAAGGAGATATCTTTGTTTCCGGAGCTGATTACCAACATACAGATGAAAAATTATTAAAAGAAAATGCAAACTATTCTGATAAATATTGGGACAAAAGAACCATGGCACCTTCATGTTTATTGTTTTATGTTGGAATTAATAAAAGAGTGACAAATCTTCAACACCACAACTTATTTTTTGATGAATCACTTGATTTTCATGGCAAAGAAATTTACAAGGATCCAAAATGGCCAACAGCTCCCTTATTTTATCTTTGTGTACCCTCTCTTTCAGATATTACAGTTGCTCCTGAAAATTGCGAAAATATGTTTTTCCTAATTCCAATTGCGCCAAATCTGGAAGACTCAGAAGAAATAAGAGAGAAGTATTTTACTATTTTACTTGAACGTTTACAAAAATTAACAGGAAATACAATTAAAGAAAATATTGTTTACAAAAAAAGTTATTGTATTTCTGACTTTAAAAAAGATTACAATGCATTTAAGGGAAATGCTTACGGCTTAGCAAACACATTAATGCAAACCGCAATATTGAAGCCAAGATTAAAAAGTAAAAAACTTTCAAATTTTTATTATACTGGTCAATTAACAGTTCCTGGTCCAGGCGTACCTCCTTCAATTATTTCCGGTGAAGTTGTAGCGAAAGAAATTATCAAAACACATAGTTTAAACTAAGTTTATGAAACAGATATTCGACGATCTTAGTCAACAAATTAGTGAGATAACAACAAAAAAATACAGTACTTCATTTTCTCTAGGTATAAAATGTCTTCACTCAGATTTACATAAACCAATTTATTCAATTTATGGTTTTGTTCGATTTGCCGATGAAATTGTAGATTCCTTTGAGGGTTTTGATAAAGCAGAACTTTTGAAAGATTTTAAGATTCAAACATATAAAGCAATTGAAAGTAAAATTTCTTTGAATCCAATTTTAAATAGTTTTCAGTGGGTTGTAAATAAATACGACGTCCCGCATGAATTAATTGAAACGTTTTTAAATTCCATGGAAATGGATCTTGAAGAGAAAACCTATGACACGGAAAATTATGAAAAATACATACTTGGCTCTGCTGAGGTTGTAGGACTAATGTGTTTAAAAGTATTTGTTGAAGGGAATGATGCTGAATATCAAAGACTAAAACCAAGCGCAATGAAGCTAGGCTCTGCCTTTCAAAAAATTAATTTTTTACGGGATTTGAATGCTGATTTTAAAGATCTAGGTCGTAGTTATTTTCCAGGAATAGACATGAAAGACTTTAATTCAGACATTAAAAAGCAAATCGAAGAAGACATAGAAAAAGATTTTATAGCTGGATATAAAGGAATTTTAGAATTACCTCGAAAAGCAAAATTTGGTGTTTATATGGCCTACAAATATTATTTCAAATTATTCAAGAAAATAAAATCTACTGAACCAAATGTTATTCTCAATGAGCGCGTTCGACTTCCAAATTACAGAAAAGCACGCATCCTTCTAACTTCAATTATTCGACTTAATCTAAACAGACTATAATGAATCTAGATTATGTTGTTCTTGTTGATGAATCAGATAACGAAATTGGTGTTATGGAAAAATTTGCGGCGCATGAACAAGGCAAGCTTCATCGTGCATTTTCTGTATTTATATTTAATGATAAACATGAATTATTATTACAACGTCGGGCTTTGGGGAAATACCACTCAGAAGGTTTATGGTCAAATACCTGCTGTAGCCATCCAATGCAGGGTGAGGAAATAATTGTAGCAGCTCAAAGAAGGCTAAAAGAAGAAATGGGAATGAGCTGTGATTTAAAACACACTTTTAAATTTATTTATCATGCTGAACTCGATAATAACTTAAAAGAACATGAAATCGACCACATTTTAATTGGGTTTTCTAATGATACACCGCATCCAAATCTTGAGGAAGTGATTGCTTTTAAATGGCTATCGCTGGAGTTTCTTAAAAAAGATATTGAAATAAACCAAAGTGCTTATTCTGCTTGGTTGAAATTATTAATTAGAAATCATTACTCACAAATTTTAAATAATTTAAAACCATGAGGGTTTGTAGAAGAGCAACATTTAATGCTGCTCACCGCTTGTTTCGTAAAGATTGGTCTGACGAAAAAAACAATGCTGTTTTTGGAAAATGTAATAACCCTAATTTTCACGGTCACAATTATATTCTCGAAGTATGGATTGAGGGAGCTATTGATCCAGCAACTGGTTATGTAATAGATTTAAAAATTGTGAAAGACCTAATTAAAAATGAAATTACAGATCGTTTTGATCACAAAAACCTAAATTTAGACTGCAAAGAATTTTTAAATTTAAATCCAACAGCTGAAAATATTGCAGTAGTCTGTTGGAATTTACTTCGTGCAGAATTAGATTCTAAATATGAATTGAGTATCAAACTTTGGGAGACCGAAAATAACCTCGTAGAATATAACGGCCAATAAATTACTTAAATCAAGAAAAATGACTGCTCTTTTTTGGCATAGACGTGATTTAAGAATTAATGATAATAAAGGTCTTTTTGAAGCTTTAAAGCAAAATGGGATTGTCCATCCAATTTTTATTTTTGATAAATCCATCTTAGATAAATTACCAAATAATGACCAGCGCATTTTATTTATATACCAGGAAATTAAAAGTCTAAAAAAAAGCTATCAAAATCTTGGGTCAGATTTATGGGTTTACTATGGTGAACCTTCAGAAATAATTCCGAAAATAGCACAAGAATTAAACTGTTCATCAGTCTATTTTAATAATGATTATGAGCCTTATGCTCTACAACGAGACCAAGAAATTCAAGTATCATTAAATAATATAAAAATTGAATTCATAGGAAAAAAAGACCATGTTATCTTTGAAAAAAATGAGGTCTTAAAAGATGATGGAAAACCCTATACAATCTTTACTCCCTATTCAAGAAAATGGAAGGCAAATTTAAAAGAAGAGCAGCTAAGAGAATATTCCATAGAAAAACACACTGGAAATTTAGTCCAAAAACAACAAGAAGAAGCATTCATTACTCTTGAAAAGATGGGTTTTGAATCAAAAGTTTTGCATGATTTTCCAAATAGAATTACCAAGAACGAAATTTTAAAAAATTATCATCTTTCTCGCAACTTTCCTGCTGTAAAAGGAACTAGCAAGTTAAGTCTTCATCTTAGATTTGGAACGATTAGTATTCGAAAGTTGGCACTGATAGCTCGAGAACAAAACGAAACATACCTCAACGAGTTAATATGGCGTGACTTTTATCAAATGATTATTTTTCACTTTCCAAAAAGTGCTGAAAATTCATTTAAAGCGCAATACGACAAAATTATTTGGGAAAAAAACGAAGCCCATTTTGATTCTTGGTGTACTGGAAAAACAGGTTATCCTATAGTTGATGCTGGAATGCGAGAATTAAATGCAACAGGCTTTATGCACAACAGAGTTAGAATGGTTGTAGCTAGCTTTCTCACAAAACATTTGTTGTTAGATTGGCGCTTAGGGGCCGCCTACTTTGCTGAGAAATTATTGGATTTTGAACTTGCAAGTAATACTGGAGGATGGCAATGGGCAGCAGGTTGTGGTTGTGATGCCGCACCCTATTTTCGTGTATTCAATCCGCAAGCGCAGCAGGAAAAATTTGATAAATCATTCGAATACATTAAAAAATGGGTTCCAGAATACGGAACAAGTTCTTATCCTGAGCCAATTATTGAACATAAATTTGCAAGAGAGCGAATTTTACAACGATTTAAAGCTGCATTAAACGAAACCAATGCTTAAAATAGAAGATGCCTGTCCAATTTTTGAGTTGCCAAATCAATTTGGAGAGACTATAAAAATTAGTGAATTGTTAGGCAAAAAAATACTTGTTATTTTCTTTTACCCAAAAGATTATACTTCAGGTTGTACCCTGGAAGCTTGTGCTTTTAGAGATAATTATGCTGAATTTCAAGGTTTAAATTGTGAGATTATAGGTATTTCGTCGGATAATGAAGACCGTCACTTAGCATTCTCAACAAAATATCTCTTAAACTACACCCTACTCGCTGATTCAAATAAAAAAGCACGAAAAGCATTTGAAGTTCCAACAAATTTATTTGGTCTAATTCCCGGAAGAGTTACATACGTAATTGGCTTGGATAAAAAAATTAAAGCAATTTATAATTCACAAACAAATCCCTTTGGTCACATTCAAAACGCCTTGGAAATAGTTAAGCTTCTGAATTCAGACTCATAAAATAATTTATTGGTTATTTTAAGCGTCTTTTTGCCTGCCACTGACACAAAATGTGTAACTTCACGAAAATTTATTTAGTAATGGACTCAGATTTAGAAAAAGTAAGTTACGCAGTTGGAATGAGTATTGGAGAAAGTTTAAAAGCCCAAAACTTAGAAGATATTGATACGAAAAAGCTTTCATTAGCGATGGATACTATTTTCAAAAATCAAGACCCACTCTTTACACCTGAAGAAGCGAACGGTATTATTCAAGCTTATCTTGACACAAAAAAACATGCGGCTTATGGGAATCTAAAACTTGAGGGTGAAAAGTTTTTAGAAAATAATAAATCAAATAAAGACATTCAAACCACAGAATCTGGATTGCAATATGAAATAATAAAAAGTGGAAATGGCAAGATACCTTCAAAAGTAGATACAGTAAGTGTGCATTATCATGGAACCCTTATAGATGGAACTGTTTTTGATAGTTCAGTAGAAAGAGGAACACCTGCTAGTTTTGGAGTTCATCAAGTAATTCCAGGATGGACAGAAGCATTGCAATTGATGGATATTGGCTCCAAATACAGATTATTTATACCACAAGAATTGGCCTATGGTGCAAATCCACATCCCGGTGGACCAATACAACCATTTAGTGCGCTTATTTTTGAAGTAGAATTATTAGAAATTAATTAAAAAGAAATATGAAATACCTATCATTTATTATCTTAAGCTCACTGATGTTTTTTAGCTGTGGAGAAAAGAAAGATACTAGTAAGCCAATTGAATTTAAAAATCAAAAAGAAAAACTTTCCTATATTCTTGGAGCTATCAATGCAAAAACACTCTCTAATAGCGGTGAAGCATCTTTTAGTCAACTAGATAAAGAACTTTTAATCAAAGGATTTAATGAAAACTTGAATGGTAATTCAACAGAAGAGTGCTTACAAACTCTACAAAAATTATTTGGTGCAACTTATCAAGATTTTAATAAGAAGTATGTTAAAGAAGGCTCGCTTTGTATGGGAAGAATGACAGGTTACGCATTTTATTTTGATATTAAAAAACTAGGTGGTTTAAACGATGTAGATTTTGAATTTGTGAAACGCGGTTACGAAGATGGACTTTATAAAAGAGATACTGTAACATTCAAAGAAAAAGAAATGCGAGAGGAAATGCAAAATTTTATTGTTAAATTAAACGAAATAAACGGCGAAAAAATGCTTGCAAAAGCTAAAATATTGAAAGGCGCTGAAATTTTTGAAAATGGCATTATTATGGAAACTTTACGTCCTGGAAAAGGAACACAACCTTCGGCAACCGATGATGTTAAAGTTCATTATATTCTAACATCTGCCTTGGGGGATACCGTTCAAAATTCGTATACCATGAAAAATGAAGCCGGAATTATCGAAGCTGTGCCCTTGCAATTAAGTGGTGGTGTAATACCAGGTTGGTCTTACGTTCTTCCTAAAATGAAAAAAGGAGGTTTGTACAGAGTTTATATTCCTTGGGACTTAGCTTACGGAGAGCAACAAGGACGAGAATCACTTTGTTTTGTAATTGAGCTAATTGATCACGCAAAAACTGGAAGCTTTGTAAAACCTGAAATGAATCCTAACGGTCAATAAATAAAAGTTTATATATTTACACTTATGCAAAAAATCAAGAAATACCTCTATTTTATATTTATTAGTTTGGGTTTAATCGTCCTAAATTCATGTAACGAAAAAATTGAATTAATAGGAGATTTTGTTGAAACTGCAGTTGTTTATGGCTTATTAGATCAAGCTGATTCGCTGCATTATATAAAAATAAATAGGGCTTTTATAGGGCCAGGAAACGCTTTAGAAATTGCACAAATAGCGGATTCAAGTTATTTCACCAATGTAGACGCAACTATTTCTGAATATCTGAACGGAAATCTTACAAGATCATGGTTGTTGAGAGATACTATTTTAGATAATAAAGATCCAAATGGCGTTTTTTATGCTCCTGAGCAAAAAGTATATTACTTTAAAACAATGCCAACAGGATTTAATGGTGTAATACAAACTTCCACAAATCCACAAATGACTTCTTTAAATCCCCAAGCAATTTATAAAATTGACATTGTTATTAATAATGGTGCATTTAGTGTTAGTGGAGAAACTGAATTAGTGCATGGTATAACCTGCAGTAATGGAACTAATTCAAATTTAAACTTGAAGTTTGCTGACAATCCTGGAGAATATAAATCTACAGGAATAATAGTATCATCAACAGGGAATTCTTATGTTTTAAATACTCAGCTGAAAATTGCTTTTTATGAGTGGGAAGGCAACACTTATTCAGAAAAATCATTCTTTTGGAAACTTGGCGAAGCAGATGTTCAACCAAATGATCCTAGAACATTTACAGCAAATGGTCAAACATTTTATGATTTAATGAAAAGTAATTGTACTGAAAATTCAACTATTACAAAAAGAACATTTAAAGGTGTAACTATAAAAATTACAGGTGGAGCAGAAGAACTCTACAACTTCATAGCAGTTAATAAGCCCTCATCAGGCTTAGCTCAAAGTAAACCTACTTATACAAACCTCACCGCAACAAATGGAAAGCGAGTGATTGGTATTTTCTCATCCCGGCAAACAGTTGAAATCTACCATCCTTTTTATTCTTCTACAGGAGGCCTTCAACAGACAATCAATAGAGCACTTGATAAGAAAAGCACAAGAGAACTTTGTATCGGATCTAAAACTGGATTATATTTATTTTGCTCCAATCATCCTGGAGATAACGTAGTAAATGAAGAAGAAAGCTACGCTTGTCAATAAGTTATTGTTCTAACTATTTAAAAATATAGGCGTTTTATTATTTTTACACTGTGAGTGATAGAAAAACTTTATTTGCAGATGTATTACTGCCTGTTCCGATACACCAAGTTTTTACTTATCGTATTCCTTTTGAATTAAATAATTCAATAAAATTTGGAGTCCGGGTAATTGTACCTTTCGGCAAAAACAAATTACAAACTGGAATTATTACAAGAATACACGAAGAAATTCCAAGTTCTTACCAAGCGAAATACATCGAACATCAGTTGGATGAACGCGCAATTATCACTGAAAACCAATTGCACTTTTGGGAATGGATTTCCTCTTATTATATGGCGCCTTTAGGAGATGTAATGAATGCCGCATTGCCTTCTAATTTTAAATTAGCGAGCGAAACAATTCTTATTATTCACCCAGAATTTAGTGCAGAGATAGACAGCCTAGATGAGAAAGAACAGATAATTGTTGATGCGCTAAGTGCAAAAGATTCACTCGACTTAAAAGAACTTTCTGTGATTCTCGGTATAAAAACAATTCAACCACTCATAAAAAAGATGATTGAAAGAAGAATTGTTATTTCAAAAGAAGAAATCAACCAGCGCTATACACCAAAGACACTGACATGTATTTCATTCTCTGAGGATTTTTCAAATGAACAAAATTTAGCTCAATTATTAGAAGAAATGGAGCAAAATGCACGTATGCAAAAGCAATTTGACACACTCTTAATTTTAATAAAAGAGGCAATGGATTGCGGTTCTATACTTACTCCAATTCCTAAAAAAATACTACTTGAAAAAGGAATTAGTGCTTCTGCTCTTTTAACATTAGAAAAAAGAGGTGTTCTTATTTCTGAGCGTTATCAAATTGATAGAATAAAAAATAAAATAGATGCCTCGAATGTATTTAAAGAGTTAACAAAAGCTCAAGTTCTTGCTTTAGAAGAAATTAAAAGTGCATTTGAGACAAAAAATGTTGCCTTATTACATGGTGTTACAGGCTCTGGAAAAACTGAAATTTATGTTCAGCTTATTCAAGAACAATTAGACAGTGGAAAGCAGGTTTTATTTCTTCTACCTGAAATTGCCTTAACAACACAATTAATTCAACGCTTATCGTACTACTTTGGAGCACAAGTTGGAGTTTATCATTCGCGGTTTAATCAAAATGAACGAATTGAAATATGGAACAAAGTACTTGAAAATAATGCAAAACAATTTCGAATTATTTTAGGTGCTCGTTCTTCGGTTTTTCTTCCATACCAAGACTTGGGATTAATTATCGTAGATGAGGAGCACGAAAGTTCCTTTAAACAATATGATCCTTCTCCACGATACAATGCAAGAGATGCAGCAATTATTCTAGCAAAGCAATACGGCGCAAAAGTATTACTAGGAACTGCTACACCATCGTTGGAAACATATTACAATGCAAAGACAGGCAAATTTGCGCTTATTAATTTATTAGAGCGATATAAGGGGCTAGAGCTCCCAGAAATTATTTGTGCCGATTTAAAACGCGAGCGAAAATTAAAAAATATGCAAGCGCATTTTTCATCTCTTTTAGTCGATGAAATGAAAATAGCACTCGATAAAGGTGAGCAAATAATTTTATTTCAAAACCGCAGAGGATACACACCACTTTGGTCCTGTGAAATTTGTGCCTGGACTCCAAGATGCATAAATTGTGATGTTTCATTAACCTATCACAAACACAGTAATTTGTTAAAATGCCATTACTGTAGTTATTCATCAGCACCTGTTGGATCGTGTCCATCTTGTGGAAGCAATCGCTTAAAAATGCTTGGTTTCGGAACGGAAAAAATAGAAGATGATTTGGCCTTAATTTTTCCAGAAAATACAATTAAAAGATTAGATTTAGATAGCACAAGAAGCAAAAATGCCTACGAAGAAATATTGAGCGATTTTGAAAATCGAAAGATTGATATTTTAATCGGTACGCAAATGGTAACAAAAGGTCTGGATTTTGATAATGTGAGTCTCGTTGGAATATTAGATGCTGATATGCTTCTAAAAAGACCGGATTTCAGGGCGTATGAAAGATCGTATCAACTAATGTCACAAGTTGCTGGAAGAGCTGGGAGAAAAGAAAAAAGAGGGAAAGTAATTATTCAAACCGCAGATCCAGAACATTGGGTTATTCAATTAGTAATGAAACACGATTATTTCGGTTTTTACAAAAATGAAATCATAGAACGGGAAAATTTTTTCTATCCACCATTTTATAAGATGATAACGCTAACATTGAAACACAAGGAAGAATTTCTCGTAGACCGAGCTGCATTGGAATTAGCGCAATCCTTGCGAAATGTATTTAAAGAACGAGTTTTAGGACCGGAGTTTCCACTCATTAAAAGAATTCAGAATTTATATTTAAAGGAAATAAAACTAAAAATTGAACGCTCCGCTTCAGATAAAAAAGTAAAGGAACGAATTGCTTTGACAATAGATGAGTTTTATGCTAAACCCGCCAATAAACCAATTCGAATTGTTATTGATGTTGATTCACTCTAAATTATCCCAAGTAACTCTTTAAAGTTCTATTTTTAGAAGTATGCTTTAAACGTCGAATTGCTTTTTCTTTAATTTGTCGAACCCGTTCTCGCGTTAAATCAAATTTAGTTCCAATTTCTTCTAAAGACATTGGAGTTGCACCTTCCAATCCATAAAACATATTTACAACATCGCTTTCTCTTTGCGTTAAGGAAGTAAGTGAACTTCTGATATCAGAGCGCAAAGATTCTAAGACTAGATTTGCTTCTGGACCAGGCAGTGAATCACCCACCATGACATCGTACATGCTCGAAGAAGATTCATCACCATCAACAAGTGGTGCATCCATTGAAATATGTCGACCATTCTGTGCAAGAGATTGCTTAACCTCTTCCGTTGTGCATTCTAAAAACTCTGCTAATTCATCTGCTGAAGGCGGTCGCTCGAATTTTTGTTCCAATTCAGAATAAGCACGGTTTATTTTATTTATGTTTCCAATTTTATTTAGTGGTAAACGGACAATTCTAGCTTGTTCAGCAAGAGCTTGCAAAATCGACTGGCGAATCCACCAAACAGCATACGAAATAAACTTAAATCCTCGGGTTTCATCAAAACGCTCTGCGGCTTTAATTAAGCCAACATTACCCTCATTTATTAAATCCGGAAGTGCTAAGCCTTGATTTTGATATTGCTTAGAAACAGATACAACAAATCGCAAGTTTGCTTTTGTTAATCGCTCCAATGCCTGACGGTCACCATCGCGAATTTTACGTGCTAATTGAACTTCTTCATCAGCTGTAATAAGATCAACGCGACCAATTTCTTGAAGGTATTTATCAAGAGATGCCGTTTCTCTGTTTGTAACTTGTTTGGCGATTTTTAACTGTCTCATTTTGGCTTTATTTGTAAGTGTTGGAGTTATGAAACGTATTTTGATTAAAAAGGTTAGTGTTTTGACGCTTTTTTTTTGAAATAAAAACAAGAAGATTATAATTTGTGTATAAATGAGTAGTATTTGATTAGTTTGGTTGAATATTTAACTTTATTTTAAAATTTAAAAAAGAGCGTTTTAGCAGGATTTTTTATCTTTTCTAGAAACTTAATCCAAAAAAAAATAAATTATTGATTTGGAAAAACTACTTATTTTTTCTAAACTTGTTATAATCAAGAAGATGGAAAAAAGAACTTGTTTAGAATGTGAGGCAAAATTATCTGGGAGGAAAGACCAAAAATTCTGTGCTGATTACTGTCGAAATACCTATAATAACCGACAGAATGAAGATGCCAATGCCACAGTGAGAAGAATAAACGGAATACTTCGAAAAAACAGAAGGATTCTAGCGCAGCACAATCCAAATGGTAAAAAAACACTTGATGGAATCACCTTAGCAGAAGACGGATTCAATTTTCATTATTTTACAAATACCTACAAAACTTTAAAAGGGAGCCACTACTATTTTTGCTATGATCACGGTTATATAAAATTAGAAAATGACCAATATATGCTGGTGCTCAAGCAAGATTATGTGAAATAGAATAAATGAGCTACTTTATTTCGTTCTCAAATTTGCAAAGAACTTCTATCTTTGTAAAGTCAATAAAATAATCAATGAGCTTAATAGAACTTTCTGAACAAGAAATACAAAGACGTGAATCTTTACAAAAATTACGCGACTTAGGAATAGATCCTTATCCTGCGGCATTATTTCCAGTAAATTCCTCCGCTCAGGAAATAAAGAATGATTTCGAAGATGGAAAGCACGTTTGTATTGCAGGAAGAATGATGAGCCAACGAGTAATGGGAAAAGCTTCTTTTGCTGAACTTCAAGACGCTAGTGGAAGAATTCAAATTTATATTAACCGCGATGAGATTTGCCCTGATGAAGATAAAACATTCTACAATGAAATTTTTAAAAAATTACTCGATTTAGGAGACTTTATAGGTGTAGAAGGAAAAGTTTTTAAAACACAAGTTGGGGAAATTTCTATTCATGTTACAAAATTAACGTTATTAGCAAAAGCATTGAGACCTTTACCGCTTCCTAAAATTGATGCAGAGGGAAGAATTCACGATGCTTTTACAGATGCTGAAATGCGCTCGAGACAACGATATGTAGATTTAGTAGTAAACCCGCATGTAAAAGACACTTTTGTAAAACGATCAAAAACGATTTCTTCAATGCGCCGGTTTTTTGATGGATTCGACTATTTAGAAGTTGAGACTCCAATTCTACAAGCAATACCAGGTGGCGCTGCAGCACGTCCCTTTATCACACATCACAATGCATTAGATATTCCGCTTTATTTAAGAATTGCAAATGAAATGTATTTAAAACGATTAATTGTTGGTGGTTTTGAAGGCGTTTATGAATTTGCGAAAGACTTTCGGAATGAAGGAATGGATCGCACACATAATCCAGAATTTACAATGCTTGAAATCTACGTTTCCTATAAAGATTACAACTGGATGATGGATTTCACAGAAAAAATGATTGAAAAGGTCGCTCATGATGTTTGCGGAAGCACAGAAATAGAAGTTGGCGGAAATAAAATTTCACTAAAAGCACCTTATAAAAGAATTTCTATGAGAGATGCAATTCTTGAATTCACAGGAAAAGATATCAATGGTAAATCAGAAAAGGAATTAAAGGAGATTTGCAAAGAATTAGGAATTGAAACAGATTCTTCAATGGGAAAAGGGAAATTAATAGATGAGATTTTTGGTGAGAAATGTGAAGCACATTTTATTCAGCCAACATTTATTACTGACTATCCAATTGAAATGTCGCCTTTATGTAAGAAACACCGCGATAATCCAGAATTAACAGAACGCTTTGAGTTAATGATTAATGGGAAAGAAATTGCAAATGCTTACTCAGAATTAAATGACCCGATTGACCAACGAGAACGCTTTGAAGAACAAATGAGTCTTTCTGAAAAAGGAGACGACGAGGCAATGTTTATCGACCAAGATTTTTTGAGGGCTTTAGAATACGGCATGCCGCCAACTTCAGGGATGGGAATAGGAATTGACCGCTTGGTAATGCTTTTAACAAATAATATTTCCATTCAAGAAGTACTGTTTTTTCCTCAAATGCGACCAGAAACTAAATCCGTTAAAGTCGAACTAAATGATTCTGAAAAAATCATTTTTGAAACGATGAAAGAATTGAAAGAACTGCAATTATTCCAACTCAAAGAAAAATTTGAAATGAGCAATAAAGTATGGGATACAAGTATTAAAACTTTAACGAAACATAATTTAATAAAAGTTACGAAAGAATTGGAAGAACTTTGGGTTCGACTTTCGTAATACTATATTTGCATTGCATATTCTTAGAGTAAATTATTCATTCTAAATCACTTATTGTTATGACTACAAAAGAAGAAATTGTACATAATTGGCTTCCGCGTTATACTGGAAAAAAAATTGAAGATTTTGGTCAGTACATTTTACTCACCAATTTCTCAGCATATGTTAACCTATTTGCAAAATGGAAAAATGTTGAAGTTGAAGGAATAGACCGGCCGATGCAATCTGCAACAAGCGAAGGAATCACCATCATTAATTTTAGTATGGGGAGCGCGATGGCAGCGACAATAATGGACTTGTTGTCTGCAATAGAACCGAAAGCAGTTTTGTTTTTAGGGAAATGTGGTGGATTAAAAAAGAAAAATGAAATTGGCGATCTAATATTACCAATTGCAGCGATTCGAGGTGAAGGTACTTCCAATGATTATTTTCCAGCGGAAGTTCCTGCCTTGCCATCTTTCAATCTTCAAAAAGCGATTTCTTCAACTATAAGAAGTAGCGGAAGAGATTATTGGACAGGAACAGTTTACACCACTAATAGAAGGGTTTGGGAGCACGATGAAAAATTTAAAGAATATTTAAGAACAATAAGAGCCATGGCAATTGACATGGAAACAGCGACCATTTTTAGTGTTGGATTCTTTAATGAAATTCCTGTTGGAGCATTGTTATTAGTAAGTGACCAACCGATGACGCCCGAAGGAGTGAAAACAGAAACAAGCGATGCAAATGTAAGTGCTAACTACTTATCTGACCATTTAAAAATAGGAATTGATTCCTTAAAAGAAATTCAAAATTCGGGAAATACAGTAAAACATTTGAAATTTTAAAGGCAAAGAAAAGACCTATAGCTCTTCACTAAAAGTGTAGCCGACACCTTTAATTGTTCGGATAACTGAATCCCCCAATTTTTCTCTCAATTTTCGAATGTGAACATCAATTGTACGTTCGCCAACAATTGTATCATTACCCCAAACTATCGAAAGAATTTGATCTCTGTTAAAAACCTTACCTGGGCGACTTGCGAGTAACTCTAATAGTTCAAATTCTTTTTTTGGTAAGATTATAGATAAACCATCTACTTCTATTAAAAATTTTTCTCTGTCGATTTTTATTTTTTTAGAAGGTGAATCAACATCGATTCTTTTTGTATTCTCAAACCTTCTTAACAAAGATTCTATTTTAGTAATCAATAAACGCGGGCGAATTGGTTTTGTGATATAATCATCAGCACCAGCTTCAAAACCTGCAATTTGAGCATAATCTTCTGCACGAGATGTTAAAAAAACAATAATGGGCTGCGCTAAATTTAAATCTTTTCGAATCATTTGACATGCTTCAATACCGTCTATTTTCGGCATCATCACATCTAAAATTATCAAGGATGGCATTATCTGCTGTGTTAATCGAACTCCCTCTTCTCCATTTGAAGCGGTAAATACTTTGTAACCTTCTTTCCTAATCGTATAAGATAGAAATTCTAAAATATCTGGTTCGTCATCTACAAGTAAAATAGTATGCCCCCTTAAATTATCCATTCTTTTATTTTAAAAAAGGGCTGCCAAAACTTTTAACAGCCCTTACTATTTACTGTTTATTTTGCAACAATAAAGCTTTTTGTGAAGCTTGAATTTTGCCCTACAAAAAGTATTGAATACATGCCATTTGCTAAAGATGACACATTCATTGTTACAAAATTTTGATCTTCATCTTGAACATCTATTGTTTGAATGATTCTTCCAACTCGATCGATTACAAGAAGTTTAAATGCTGATCCACTTTGATTTTCAAAAGCAACAACTAAACTTTCATTCGCAGGATTTGGATAAATCGTAATGTTATTTAATCCCATTAATTCTTCAATTCCAACTGTTATATTTACAGTAAGAAGAAGTGTATCAGTACAAGCACCATTGATTGCTGTTAAGATAACTGGATATGAACCATTTGAAATAAATGCATGACTTGGGCTTGCGGCAGAAGAATTCGTGAAATCTGAAAAATCCCAAGAGTAAGAAGATGCTCCAGTTGAAGTATTCGTAAATGTGACAACATTTCCGTTTGTTGAGAAAGAAGCAGCTGCACTTGGAGTAGTTGTAAATGTAACTGTCGTTTGAACAGAAGTCCCTACGCCATCACAAGCATTGGAATTTGTTGTTATAACACTAAAGTTACCAGATGCAGTTACTTGAATCGCTTGTGTTGTATCACCGTTAGACCATAAGTAAGCGTCTGCAGTTGATGATGTTAAAGTTACTGTTTCACCTGAACATGCTGCAGTTGCAGATGCGTTGATTGTTGGCGCTGGTGCAGAACTTACATTTACAACAGTTGCCGTTGATGTTGCTGAACAGCCGTTATTATCAGTTACAGTAACTGTATAAGAACCTGAAGTTGCTACAGTAATAGCTTGAGAAGTTGAAGATGTTGACCAAGAATTTCCAGTAGTTGCAGATGAAGATAAATCTACTGAACCACCTGTACAGAAAGATGTATTCCCACTTGCAGAAATTATTGGAGTTGAGGGAAGTGCATTAATAGTAACTGTTATTGCTACTCGTGGACTTTCATCATTATTAGAATTAGCTTGTGAAACGTAATAAGAGTATACTCCTGCTGATGAAGTGCTAGGAACTGGGGCTGATGCCAATGGAGTTCCACCAGTTGGTAAATCATACCATTTCAAAGAATTACCATTAGAAGAAGTTGCTGATAAAATTGTAGCTGTTTCACCCTGACAATAAGTGTATGAAGTTGTAGAAACAACTGGTGATGAAACACTAAAGAATTTCGGATGTATAAATGAAGCGCCTGAACCAGCAACTGAACCAGCAGCTAAACGAGCATCTGGAGTTGTTCCAAGTGGAGTAAATAAATTTACCCAAGAAACTTGAGCTAAAGTTGATGTTGTGTCATTTCCGTCAGCATTCCACCACGATAAATACCATGAATCCGTTGTACCATCAGATACAGGAGGAGTACCGCTAGTGTTATTAATATAATTTGTGTTCGGAACTAAATTAGTTAATGTATTATTAGCAAAAACTAAAGAATCCCCATTTACATTATTTACAACTGCAGTTCCTTCGATTGACAATCCTTTTTCCCATCCGACAACAAGGGAATTAAAACATGAAACAGCCGTATTTCTTCTCAAACGAAACGCTTTTTCGAACTTCTCACCCACTGGAAGAACTATTGAACCATTTCCTTTAGGTCCAACTAATGTAACGTTAGAAAAAATAGCGGCAGTTTTTGGTTGACCAGCAGAACCTGCTGCATCATTATCTGATTCAAAACTATTAGAATCTCCAATTGCATCAGAAACATCTTTATCACGAATTGATAAGGCAAACTGTATTTTTCCTCTGAAACCAAAGTCAGTATCAAAATCATCATCTAAACCTCTGTAGGCAATAAGATGCTTACAATTAACAGTTCCTCCAAACCATTCAAATGAATCATCCCCAGAATGAGAAACTTGAACAAAATCTATCGTTGTTGCAGATCCAACAGATCCACAAGTTAAACCATTAATCTCTTTGTTCGGTTCTAATGCAATACCAGCAAATTCAATTCGAACATATTTTATTGTGCCAGAATTATCGTTATCGAAACTTCCACCGTACTGTGTATCAGTTGTTGGAACAATTCCTTCAATATTTGCTACACCACCCGGTTGATTGTTTCTTGCTAATCCTAAAAGTACAATTCCACCCCAATCTCCTTCATTCCTGTTGCCTATGCCTTCGTTAGATGTAAAAATAATTGGATTCGCTAAAGTTCCAATTGCATTTAATTTTGCTCCACGTGTAACGATTAATGAACCTTGTGTCGCTTTGTCACCACGAATAATTGTCCCTGGAGCAATAGTTAAAGTTGCAGAGTTTCTCACATATATTTTATTCTGTAATAAAATAACACCACTCCAAGTTGTACTTGTTGTTATGTCTGTTGAAACTGTAGTTGTTGTCGCTGGATAAACTGTATTTTCTGCATCAAAATTTGACCATCCAGAGGTCCAATCTGATGCTGCAGTGTTATCCGTTACAGGAAATGCACCTTTGTAGGTTGTCGGTGTCCAAAATGCATCTTGAGCGTGTAGGTTAATCCCCAAGCTTAATACAAAGCTTGCTAAGTAAATGTTTTTCTTTTTCATAATATTTTTTTTTAGTTGGAACAAAATTCCATAGAAAAAGAAGTTGCCATGTTACACGATATTTAAATGTTCTTTAAGTTTAGGTTAAGAACTATCGGTATTTTGTTAACATTAGAAAAAGCGGGGATTATTAGAAATTGTATTTTAATGACATAGAAACAGTTTGCCCAAACGTTATTTCTTGCCAAGCACTGTCAGTGCCTTTATCATACTTCTTATTTTTATTTATATCTTGGAAATAGATTAAATCTTGTGCAAGTAAATCCTTAACATTTAATTTTAATTCTAATTTTTTCTTAAACATTTTGGAAATTTGAAAGTCAATTACATTTCTACCATTCTCCCAAACACTTGGTTCTTGAATACTACCAGCAATAGCAATTCGTTGACCAACTAAATTATAAGACAAACTAAAATTAACATCCTTAGGAGCTGAATAATAAATACCCGCATTAATAATATAAGGAGATTGACCTTGCAATGGTCTTGCGGAATTAGTATATTCAGCTTGACCTGCATACATACTTAAATCTACACTAGAACGAATAATTGAAGCATTTGCATAAAGTGTGATATCCTTTAAGAACGAAGTTGAATCCTTAGAATTTAAAAATCCAAGATTCATTCTGTATTCAAATTCAGCTCCATAATTCTTAGTATTTCCAACATTGTCATAATAAAGTTCTGGTGTTCCAGATGTTCCAGTTCGTAAAATCAATTCAATTGGATTGGTAAACTGCTTGTAGAATGCCGAGACACTAAAAATTTGTCCAGCACCAGGAAAAAATTCAAATCTAGCATCATAATTATTAATAGATGCTCGTTTTAAAGTGGGGTCTCCTGATGTTAAATTATCATTCAAGAAATTGTAAAAGGAAAATGGCGCTAACTCTCTAAATTCAGGTCGAGAAACTGTTTTTGATGCACTCAAACGAAAATTTATTTTATTCGTAAGAGAATAAATTAAATTCACGGAAGGTAAAATATCCACAACAGTTGTATCAATATTTTGCTGCAGATTAGAACCAAATTCTATGTATTTAAAATTCTGATGATACGACTCTAAACGCGCGCCACCGACAATTCTAAACTTTTCAGTAATTTTTGTATCAAACATAGCATAAGCAGCATTTAATAAAGAAAATGCTTGATAACTGTCATCTACATTTGTTCCTTCTTCTAATTTAAAACCACCTTGACCATCCGTCATTAAACCTAAATTTGAATTTGAAAAGATTTGGTCTTCAGGTAATAATAATAATTGACTATTAAAACTTGAGTTCCCTGCTGGATCGTATTTGGAAAAACCTAAATTTCTCGATTCAAAAGACCGCGTTCGGTATTGATGCATCCCCCCAATTTTTAGTTCCGTCTTTGTATTCAAGAACTCAAGAGGAATAGAAAGATCATATTTCGCACTTACTATTTTTTCATTTAGCAGCGACCAAAACATATTTCCTGCACCAAGAGTTGAAATATCATTATTTTGTATCACTGCAGCAAATGGAAGTGCTGTATCTGATTGCTGATAAACAGTTCTTCTTAGGAAAGGTATTTCACGTTTCACATCACTAATACCAGCTATCCATTTAAATTTCATTTTATTTTTAAATTCATGATTGCCAAGTAATTGAGAACTCAGAAGCTTATTTTGCGTGTACCAAATATTTGTAGATTTCTCAGAGAAAACTGATTCAACATCCATGTCTCGCTTACCATTTCGAATATTCACTTTGTCATCTGAGGAAAGCGAATAAAGTGTTTTTAATTGAAGGGAATTATTTTTGTTTAGCTTGAATTTCATATTAAACATCGCACTATTTAATACAGACTGAGTAAACGCTGAATCTTTTAATTCATTTTTAGTGATAACTCCTGCTGTTGACTCTTCAAATTCTCTTCGTGTAACTTTATTAAAACTCATATTACTTTGGTAATTGTAAGCAAATACATATCCGAAATTTCTCTCCTCAGTTAACTTAATTGTTTTCCCGATGCTGTATTGCAAATTTAGATTTGGTAAAGCCACACGACTATATGTCCCCCAACTATTTGGAATTGATTGCGCATACTCTGCTTTTTGAAGAGCGGAAAGATTATTAAATTCTTCTGTTGATGGTAAACCAGATGGAAGTGCTCTAGAAGAAGAACTAAAACCCAAAAAGTCTGTTTTGCTTCCATCGTATGTTTTAAAATCTTTAAAAGTTGTAATTAGATTGTAAGAACTTCCTATTTGGATACTTTGAAAATCATTTTCCTTGGGTTCAGTTGTATTAATATCAATTACACCGCCAGCAAATTCACCTGGTAAATCGGGTGTTGCTGTCTTAATAATCACTAAATTATCTAACATGTTTGAAGGGAAAACATCAAAAGAGAAGGCCTTTCGATCGCTTTCAGAACTTGGCAAAGGGGCACCATTAATTAAGGCAAAATTGTAACGATCACTTAAGCCCCTTACAACAACAAATTTATTGTCCTGAACACTTGCTCCACTAATTCTTTTTAAAACATCTGAAGCTTTTGAATCGGGAGTCTTTTTAAATGTCTCCGATGAAATTCCATCTACAACCGTTGCGCTATTTCTTTGTAGTCGTAATATTTCAGTTGTTGATTCTCTGCTAACTTTTGCTTTGACAGTAACAGGGCCTAATTCTAAAACAACTTTATCTAAAGGAATATTTAAAACTAAATTCTCGTTTTCTTTTAGTTTTATTTCCGTTAATATTAGGTTGTTGTATGTTTCATTTCTAGCCTCCAATATGTAAGTTCCTGCGCTCAAACCTTTCAAAGAATAATTCCCGTCGCCATCTGTTACAGCACCTTTTCCAAGTCCTTGAAGAATTACTTTAGCACCAAATAAAGCTTCATTGGTTTTAGAATCTGTTATTTTTCCGCTTAGGGAAGCATTTTGAGAAAATGTATAAGAAATTAAAATACAAGTAAATAGAAGGGTAAAAAAAGATTTATAGTGCATAAGAAAGGAATATTAAAATTCTATGCAAAGAAACTGCCTTATCGTAATGCTAAAATTAAAATAATGTTAAGGTTATATTAAGGAATTATTTAACCTTGGTAATATTAAAATAATCTACAGTTTAAAAAACCTACTTTTTATTTATTTTATTTATAGCATGGCTTGACATAAATTAATAATAGAATAATAAATGTTAAAATATAAAATCACTAATTTTAAGTGCTTTTTTAATGGTTTAATACAAAACGATGAGGAATCAACTAACTATCTTTACCAAACTTATCTTACTATAAATGTCCTATTTAAATCTTTTATTTTTATCACTATCAATTTTATGTTATTCAACTTCTTACTCCCAAAACAAAGTAGTATTTATTGAAGGAAAAGCACAAGGAACAACTTATCACATTACCTATTACGACAAGCAAGATCGGAATTTTGAAGATGAAATTTCAAAACTCTTATTTGAATTTGATTTATCACTTTCAACTTACAATCCAAATTCCCTTATTTCGAAGATTAATAATAATGAAAAAGATGTTGTGCTTGATGACTATTTTCTCAGATGTTTTAAAAAAGGGAAAGAGTTATGGAAGAATACAAATGGGTCATTTGACCCAACCGTATATCCATTGGTAAATGCTTGGGGATTTGGGCCAAAGGATAAAATAGTTGTTACAAAAGAAAAAATAGACAGTATTTTAGCATTTATCGGTTTTGATTTAATCAACGTTAAAGAAGGAAAAATAGTAAAAACGGATCCCCGAGTTTCACTTGATTTTAATGCTTTTGCACAAGGATATTCTGTTGATATTGTTCGACAATTTTTAAATACTAAGAATATTGACTCCTACATCATTGAAATTGGTGGAGAAGTTTATGCAAAAGGACTAAACGACAAAGATTCTTGGTTAGTTGGGATAGAAATTCCTATTGCCAATCAAAAAAGTTTAAATTCTTACCATACAATTGTAAAACTTGAAAATAAAGCGATTGCAACTTCTGGAAATTATAGGCGCTATATTATAGAAAATGGAGAAAAAATAGTGCATCATATCGACCCTAAAACTGGATATCCAACAAAAAATAATTTACTAAGTGTTACGATTATTTCAGACTCCTGTATTATTTCAGATGCAACTGCAACAGGGATTTTGGTTATGGGATTGAGAAAAGCAAGGAAATACCTTAAAAAACATAAGGAAATTGAGGCTTTAATAATTTACATGGATAGGAGAGGAATCTATAAAACTTTCCTTTCAGATGGTTTTAAAAAGTTTATTGTTAGCACAGAAAAATAAAGTACTTAATTACTTCTGGAGAAGAATTTGAAAATAGTTAAGCTTAATCTTTCTTTTCAGGATTTTCAATAATTTCAGCGATTAATGGATTCCATGTAAGTGAAATCAGATCAAAATTAGCATCTGCTGCTGGAGATTGAGCGTCACTATTTGGACCTTTCACAAATGAAAAAGACCTAACTACTGTTCCATTTGCACTGTGATTCCAAGTCTCTTCAATGGAAATTTTATAAATACCATCAGGGAGAAGATTCCCATTAACATCAGTTCCATCCCATGTAACAGATCTATTACCAAAACTTGCTAAAGTCGCGCCAGTGGTTGCACTAACAACATTGCAGTTTGCAGCAATTGCATTTGATGCAGCACCACCTGAATTAACCGCCCAAGTTTGTAAATGATCTCTCGTAACCGAGCCAACATTTCTAGAAATTGTTTTTACAAATTGACCTAAATCTGATTGAATCCAAACCGCGAGAACGTGTTTACCATAATTATTATACGTTGCAGAAGCTGGTTTACTTACTTCATTAAAACTAAATGATAATGTCCCTGCTGTTTGTGCTATTCCAGAAAATGTAAATCCTAATGAGATAATAAATGCAATTTTTTTCATGTTTTATTATTTTAAATTTAATTAATTATTTTTTTTTCCTTGATTTATCCAACATTCTACACGTTGAATAACGCTGTCTGGCAATGCATATCCAATATTAAAACCATCTCTTGGCATTAACTTATAACCACTATTTCTCATTGCACCAATAATAGCTGAAGAATTAGATGAAATATTTGCATGATTTGTAAAAGAATAACCATTCTGATTGTCATGACAGCCAGCACAATTATTCTGAATGAGTGGTAGAATTTCATCGTTAAAAGAAACAGTATCTGAACAATTAGCATCTGCATAAAATTCAGCTTTATCTTTTTTGCAACTACAAAAAATTAATAGAGAAAGTATAAATATACTAGATTTCATTTTTTTTGATTAGTGGTGAAAGGGCTAGCCAAAATAGTGGAAGAATAAAATGTAAGGGAATTACAAATCCAGGATAAAACTCAGTCATTTCTAATGTCTCTGGGAAATCTTCCTTCATTATTGGAAATAGAATGCTACCTAGAGTTGCAAAAACAAGAACTATATTAGATATAATAGTACCGAATTTTGGTGCTAATCGAGTGCTGAGAAAATATAAACCAGATAGGCTTAGTCCTAAAGCAAAATAAGTTGCTATAATTTTCCAAAGAGGAAGTATGAGAGAAAAGTTTGCCATTACCTCATAGTATTTGGTCACATAAACAGCTGCTCCGAGAGATGAAATTAAGGAAACTACTAAACCTAAAAGAAAATAAGACTTAAACATGTTATTTTTTTTCTGCAGGAAGATTAAAAGAAACTTTCATGATGTCTGGAACGACATCGCTCTTTTTTCCAATTTTAAAATCCATTCTGTTTACATTAATACTTCCTGCAAAAGAAATAGTATTTCCTGACCCACTTTTCTTTGCTTTAACTACATACACTTTAGTTGTGCCTTTAATGGATAATTCTCCTGTAATTTTATATAAATCATCTTCTTTTTCTACTGTTTTTGATACAAACTTGATATTCGGGTATTTTTTGGCATCAAACCATTCTTCTGTTTGAGCTTTTTTATCTCGCATTCCATTACCTGTTTTTATTGACGAAATCGCGATTGAGAAATTAAATTTTGAAGTCTCTAAACTTTGCTCGTTGAAATCTATTGTGCCTTCCATTTTATTAAAAGAACCTGAAGGATCTGCACTCTTAAAATTAAGAGAGAAAGCGTCTGTAATTTCAAAACGATCTACGGGAAGAAAAGCTAGAGAAGTACTTATAACAAGTAAAAAAATGTAAGAAATGATAAGATAATATTTTTTCATGATTTAAAGATTAAAATTTACGAGCTACACAAAAACCGAACCTAAATTGCCCTTTCAACCAATTTTCTGTAGTGTAAGGTATAAATTGAGTTTCACCTAAACCACCAGAATTAGTAAAATTGAGAGTAAAGTTGTGCCCAAAAGTAAACCACTCCAAAGCAATTCCTAAACTGTTCTTATAAAAACTTGAAGGGCGAAATTGTTCATTGTGAAAAACATGATAGTATTCAGCAAGTATTGCAAAGCGACTACTAATTTTCAAGCGAAATGCGCTTCCAAGTGCAAATAGTGTATTTTGATCATTTTGTGTAACATAATTTCGGTGGAGAAGTGTTGGAACAAGTGCAAGGGAAAATCGCTCGCCAAAATGTTTTGCTAAATTAAGCTGAGTAAAATAAGCTAGTCGATGAGAAGCTTTTGGAAAAAAACTAACATCAGATTCAAGGGTTGAACTTTTCATGTAGGTAAAACTAGAACCTGAAATCACAGTCATAGAAAGAGGCATATTGCCTTTTTTTTGCTCAAGGACTTTGTATTTTAAAAATCCATCTAAAAGCGAGCGATAAGGAGCTCCTGTTCCTTTAGATCTTCCTAATCCAAGCATGAATTTATCACTTACGCCATATTCTATTGCTATTCTCATGTCTGAGAGGTAATCAAAACCAAACATATTTTGGTATCCACCATTTGGTCCTGAAAAATCCCCGAAGCGATGCTCAATTCTCATTTCATATGTACCTTTTGAAAGCGTTTCATTGGAATGGCCATTTATTATTCGAGAAGAGGAAAATGTTTTTGGTTCTTCAAATGGTATTTCGGATTCATCCTTTATCTGAGCTATAAATAAAGGTGAAACAGCTAGAAATAAAAACGTAAAAAAGGATAAGGAGAAATTCATTTTTTTTGGTAAAATTAAAAATAAAAAAAATACTATTGGTATAACTTTTAGATATAATGTCAAAGTCATTGACCTGTTCCAATTAGAAATACTGTCGGTATTTTACTCAAGTCATAGGCTTTCTCGCGCCATTCAATTACAGCGTGAGTTTGAATCAATGCATTGTGAATTGTTAAATTAGAAGCAATACACAATTGAGTGGTATCTGTTAATTCATTCAATAAATCTTCTAAAACATTCATATTTCGAAATGGAGTATCCATAAAAATATGTGTCCCACCATGGCGCCGAGTATCCATTTCCATATCTTTCATTTTTCGAATTCGGTCTTTTCGTTCCTTTGGTAAATAACCATGAAAGGTAAAATGCTGCCCTGAAAATCCACTACCCATTAATGCCAAGAAAATAGAAGAAGGTCCCACGAAAGGAACAACTTGAATTCCTTGACTATGCGCTAAAAACACCAATTCAGCGCCAGGATCTGCAATTCCAGCGCAACCTGCTTCAGAAATAACTCCAACATCCTCACCATTTGTTAGTTTGACAAGCACCTTCATACAATCCGATTCTTTAGAATGCTTATTCATGAGTGTGAAATGACATTCATCAATTGGAAATTGACGGTCCATTTTTCGCAGCAAACGTCTAGCCGATTTAATTTCTTCGACTGCAAAGTGGCGCAATAGAATTGTTGATTTTATAACATCATCTGGGATTATATCCGATATAGATTCTCCTCCTAAGGTATTTGGAATCAAAAATAATTTACCTAATTTCTCCATTTTTAATTTTCATTATGATAACTGAAGTTACTTTTTCTACTAATTCATAAACAGCTTTGAAATCCTCTATGCTGCCATAATAAGGGTCAGGAACTGAAAGATTTGAATTGGAATCTAATTCATCTAAAATTAACCGTACTTTTTTTCTGTCAGAATTATTTCTTGCTAAACTCAAAATATTTTGTCGATTAGACTCATCCATTGCATAGATAATATCAAAATCATCAAAATCATTTATTGTAAACTTTCTAGCTACTAAATTTTTGATGTTGGTGCCAAACTCTTCTGCTGTTGAGCACATTCTCGAATCAGGTGCTTTCCCAATATGATAAGCAGCAGTTCCCGCAGAGTCAACAAGAATATTTAAGTTATTTTCTTTTACTTTTCTTCGCAATAGACCGTCGGCGATAGGAGAGCGACAAATATTACCCAAACAGACCATTAAAATTCGCAATGAATAGTTTGACTCTTGCTTCACAAATTAATGAATCGTCAATTTTTTCTCTAACTCCTCTAAATAATTTCGGAATTGTTTATCTGTCTCAGATAAATTAACAACTGTTCGGCAAGCATGAAGAACGGTAGCATGGTCTTTTCCACCACAGTGAGCACCTATATTTGCAAGTGATGATTTTGTCATCTTTTTAGAGAAATACATTGAAATTTGTCTTGCTTGAACAACTTCACGCTTCCGCGTTTTAGATTTTAACATTTCAATTGGTAAATCAAAGTAATCGCAAACAACTTTCTGAATGTATTCTATAGAAACTTCACGAGCTGTACTGCGAACAAATTTGTCAACCATTTGCTTTGCAAGCTCCAAGGTAATTGCTTTCTTATTAAGTGAAGCCTGTGCTAAAAGTGTATTTAAGGCACCTTCAATTTCTCGGATATTTGTATTTATAGAATAAGCTAAGTATTCAACAACCTCATTAGGCAACTCAATTCCGCTTCCGTACATTTTCTTCTCCAAAATTGCAATTCGGGTTTCAAGATCAGGTGTTCCTAAATCTGCAGATAATCCCCACTTGAAGCGAGAAAGTAAACGTTGCTCCATTCCTTGCATTTCAACTGGTGCTTTGTCTGATGTTAAAACAATTTGCTTTCCATTTTGGTGCAAGTGATTGAAAATTGAAAAGAAAACATCTTGGGTTTTTTCTTTACCAGTAAAAAATTGAACATCATCAATGATTAAAACATCCACCATTTGATAAAAATGAACAAAATCATTGGTAGTATTATTCTTTATAGCATCTATAAATTGGTGTGCAAATTTTTCAGATTGCACATACAAAACTGTTTTATTGGGAAAATTATCTTTTATCTCTATTCCAATTGAATGCGCTAAATGTGTTTTTCCTAAACCAACACCGCCATATATTAATAGAGGATTAAAAGCTGTTCCGCCTGGTTTATTTGCTACAGCATAACCAGATGCACGGGCCAAACGATTACATTCACCCTCAACAAAATTTTCAAATGTATGAGATGCGATTAAATTAGATTCAATATTCACCTTCTTTAAGCCTGGAATAATAAATGGATTGCGAATTTGCTTCTCATTTGTGTTAATCGGCATATTAATAGGAGCGTTTTTTAAGGAGCTAGTATTGTTTGTTGGGATTTTAACAGTGTAAGGACTTGAAGAATTTGAATTATTTTCCATAACAATACTGTATTCTAAACTTCCATCGTTGCCTATTTCTTTTTTAACAACTTTTCGAAGCAGCTGAATATAATGTTCTTCTAACCATTCATAAAAAAAATGTGAGGGGACTTGGATCGTTAAAATGTTGTTTTCTAATTTAATTGGAACAATTGGTTCGAACCATGTTTTGAATGCTTGTAGAGAGATGTTGTCTTTGATTAACTTTAAACAAGACTCCCATACACCTTCGTGACTTTTAATCATAATTGAATTTTATAAACAGTTTATTTTTACTTTAAAAAAGTGATAAAAAAACACTTTCAAAGCGTATTTTTTTGGAGAGTACAAAGATTTGTATAAAAAAGTTAAAAAAAAAATCGATTTGCTATTGACTTTATAGTTTTTTTTACTTGTTAAAAATTAATCGTGTTTTTTTTACTTTAATATGTACTTTCGAAAGTAGTTAAAAATATTAACTTACTGTTCTACTAATTGTTAAATAAAAAAAATAAAATTATAAAAATGCTTAGAAAATTTGAAGGCGCTCATTTTGTAAGAGTGAGATACAGCGAAACAGACAAAATGGGCTTCTGTTATTACGGGAATTATGCTGCATTTTTAGAACTTGGTCGCGTTGAACTTTTAAGAGAAAACAAAATTGTCTACAAAGAACTTGAGGATTTAGGGATTTTATTGCCGGTTTCAGAATTAAGCATCAAATACCTTCACCCAGCAAAATATGATGACCTTCTAAAAATTAAAACTACAATTAGTGAACTTAAAGGAGCTCGAATTTACTTTACCTATGAAATCTTTAATGAAGAAGAAATTCTTTTACTAAGCGCCACAACTACTTTGGTGTTTGTCGATGCAAAAACTATGAGGCCAATAGCTGCTCCTGACTTTATATTAGATATCCTAAAATAAATAAAAAAGACTTCTTGAACTCAAAATCTTTTCTCTGAAGTGTCAAATCTAAAAGGAGTTCTTTAAGAGACAAAAAATAAAATTAAATTTGTAGTATGAAACAACTAATAGAATGTGTTCCGAACTTTAGTGAAGGTTCTGACATGAGTATAATTAAACAGATTACGAATGAAATTGAAAGTGTTGAAGGAGTTCGTCTTCTAGATGTAGATCCTGGGAAAGCAACTAATAGAACAGTTGTTACTTTTGTTGGAGAACCAATTTCTGTTATTGAAGCAGCATTCCGCGCTATAAAAAAAGCTGCAGAGCTAATTGATATGCGCAAACATACAGGTGAACACCCACGAATGGGAGCAACAGATGTTTGTCCTTTAATTCCTGTGGCAAATATTTCAATGGAAGAAACCGCTGAATGGGCAAAAAAATTGGGTGAGCGTGTAGGAAATGAATTGACTATTCCAGTATATCTTTATGAAGCTGCTCAAAAAAATCCAGAACGTAAAAATCTTTCTATAATTCGTGCAGGCGAATACGAAGGTTTTTCTAAAAAAATTCTTTTGAGTGAATGGGCTCCAGATTTTGGGAAAGCAATTTTTAATGCTAAAAGTGGTGCAACAGTAATTGGCGCAAGAGATTTTTTAGTTGCATACAATATAAATCTAAATACAACATCCACGAGACGAGCAAATGCTATTGCTTTTGATGTTCGGGAATCAGGGAGGAAAATCCAAAATGAAAAAGGAGAAGAAATAGTACAGCCTGGCACACTAAAATCCGTAAAGGCTATTGGTTGGTTTATTGAAGAATATGGCGTAGCTCAAATCAGCATGAATCTGACAAACGTTAATATTACTCCTATTCATATTGCGTTTGATGAAGTTTGTAAGAAAGCAAATGAAAGAGGTGTTCGTGTCACAGGTTCAGAATTAGTTGGTTTGATTCCTTTAAAATCTCTGCTAGATGCAGGAAGGTATTTTTTAGAAAAACAACAACGAAGTGTTGGCGTTAGCGAAAAAGAATTAATTCATATTGCAGTTAAGTCACTCGGTCTTGATGAACTATCAGAATTTATACCAGAGGAAAAAATTATTGAATACTTACTAAACGAGGAAAAACAAGACAAACTTATTAATTTATCATTACAAGAGTTTGCAAATGAAACTGCAAGTGAATCGCCAGCTCCAGGAGGAGGATCAATTGCAGCATACATGGGGTCACTTGGAATTTCACTAGCAACAATGGTCGCAAATCTATCTTCACATAAAAAAGGTTGGGATAAGCGGTGGAAGGAATTTAGCGCTTGGGCTGAAAAAGGTCAAAAGATAAAAGATGAATTATTGTACCTAGTAGATGAGGACACGCGTGCATTTAATAAAATAATGGAGGCATTCTCACTACCCAAAACCTCTGAGCAAGAAGTAAAATTTCGCTCTGAAGCAATTCAAAATGCTACAAAATATGCAACTGAAGTTCCGCTTAAGACAATGATTTTAGTTTCTTCTTCTTTCCCAATAATAAAAGCAATGGCGGAGATAGGAAATCCAAATTCCATAAGCGATGCTGGTGTAGGTGCTTTGTGCGCAAGAAGTGCGGTAATTGGTGCATATATGAATGTGCGAATTAACGCAGCGGAACTAAAAGATGAGGTATTTAAAAAAGAAATTCTGGCAAAAGCTGAAAAAATAAAAAACGATGCGATTAAAGAAGAAGAAGCGATTTTAAAAATCGTTTATGCAGTTATTTGATTCTCTTTTAAAAAGATTTTGTTCTTCACATTTACAAGAAAAACGTTAGTTTCAAAATTAACATTTGAACATTGATAAAGATTTAATTTTCTCAAAAATCAAAAAGTCCTTCAGCATAACTTTGCAAAGTAATGACTTTAGATAATTCTTCTATACAAGCCTTAGTAAAATTAATTGATGATCCAGATGACTCTATATTTGAGCACGTGCGTGGACAATTAATACAATTTGGGCCTGATGCAATTCCTTATTTGGAACAATCTTGGGAAAATGATTATTATGGATTAATCTTTCAAACTAGAATTGAAAACATCATTCAAGACATTCAATTTGAAGTCATAAAAAATCAATTACTTGAATGGACGGCCTCATCTGAAAAAGATTTACTTGAAGGAGCTATCATTATTGCAAAATTCCAATATCCAGATTTAGATGATTCTCAAATATATAATTCAATACAAGCTATCCGAAAAGATATTTGGCTTGAATTAAATGATAATCAGACAGCCTATGAACAAGTAAAAATCTTCAATCGTATCTTCTTTGGGATGCATCATTTTCAGGGTGACACAAAAAATTATTATTCGCCAGTTAACTCCTGCATCAATGTTGTAATGGAAAGCAAAAAAGGGAATCCCTTAGTTATCAGTTTAATTTACAGTATTATTGCTCAAAAATTAGATCTTCCTATTTATGGTGTGAACTTGCCAAATCATTTTATTTTGGCTTATATGGATGATAAAGGAACTGGATTTTTAAGCAATACCCAAAATGAATATGGCGTATTATTTTACATTAATGCGTTCTCAAAGGGCAGTGTTTTTGATGCTGCGGAAATTAAATCTTTTTTAGATGAACTCAAATTGAGCTATGAACGCACTTTTTTTGAGCCCTGCTCAAATACCAGTATTATATTGCGAATGATCAATAACTTAATCGCTTCCTATCAACAAATTGGAAATGCTGAAAAAGTGGAAGCTCTTATTCGTTTAAAAGAGATTTTAGATTAGCATTGCATTGACCTCAATTCTGACAACTGCGTTATCTGTGGATTTATAAAAGGTGCTTTTTGAGCTAGCGCATCAAAATAAGAAAGTAAGCGTGTTTCATTACCTTCTATCACTAAGACTTCCAGTCGCGTAAAAAAATCTATTCCTAATTCTGAGCCCATGCGTTTTGCAAAATGAACTGAGGAATCAATTGAACATCCAGAGGCAGATTCGATATTTTCATCTACTGAAAAGATTAAATACTGCGAAAAAAGCAAAGTTGCATTGCATTGTAATCTTTTGCCGTGAGCAGACCAGCTATCAAGAAATACAGTTAATTGCTCTTTTAAAAATTGCTCCTCTGATGCTACTAATTTTCTATTCGCAAGGTGCAACCAAATGCGACTTGAATCAGGTAACTCAGGAAAAAGTGATTTAAAGATCTGCTGCATTGGCAATTAATTCTGCTACATCTAAAACTTTTATAGCATCTTCTTTTTCAACATTTTTTATGCCGTCTGTCATCATAGTATTACAAAACGGACATCCAGTTGCAATAATTTCGGCCGCTGTTTCCAAGGCATCCTCAGTACGCTCGATATTTATTTCTTTTGTCCCTGGTTCTGCTTCTTTAAACATTTGTGCTCCACCTGCTCCGCAACATAAACCCTTTGATTTACAGCGTTTCATTTCTACCAATTCTGCATCTAATTTTTCAATCAAACTCCTCGGTGCTTCATAGACATCATTTGCTCGACCTAAATAACAGGGATCGTGAAAAGTGATTTTTTTTCCTTTATAGGTTTCGCTGCCTTCCAATGCTAATTTGCCCGTATTGATTAAATCTTGAATTAATTGTGTGTGATGAACAACTTCATATTCACCTCCTAATTCAGGATATTCATTTTTCAATGTATTAAAACAATGTGGACAGGCAGTAACAATTTTTTTCACCTCATAGCCATTTAAGACTTGAATATTCATCATTGCTTGCATTTGAAAAGTAAACTCATTACCTGCTCGTTTTGCAGGATCTCCAGAACAACTTTCTTCTGTTCCAAGAACTGCAAAATTCACCTTGCAATGGTTTAATATTTTAACCAAAGCTTTTGTGATTTTCTTAGCTCGATCATCAAAACTTCCTGCACAACCAACCCAAAAGAGAATTTCTGGCGTTTCACCTTTTGCAATCATTTCAGACATTGTAGGAACATGTAAACTCATATCTTATTCTTCAAAAACTTGAATATTTGTACTTTTTTCAATCATACTAGTAAATTTACCTGTAAAACGAGTAGCTCTTACTATATGATTGTCAATCCAATGATAATTTCCTCCTCTTGGTTTTCCCATTAACAAAGCATGATAATTGAATCCATTTTCCTTGAGCCACAGTTCAGTTACAATTCTATGTTCTTCTACTCTAGAAGTAAAAAAAGTGATAATATGCCCTTCATTAAACCATGTGTTAATTGTCTCTAAAGCGTCATCATAACGAGAGGCAGTAGCCATTCTCCCTGGTTCCTCATTTGGAATATCATCGCAAATTGTTCCATCAATATCTATAAGGTAATTTTTTATATGTTCAGGCAAAATAGGTGAAAGAGCTTTCCCATTTTCATTTATCTGAATTAAATCATTTGATACTAAATTACTCTTCATTTGCCCAATTTAAGCGGTCGCTCTGTGAAAATTGCCATGGAGCACCATTGTTTTCTATATTCGTCAACATCCCTGTTAATTCTGTTGGCATCTTTGATTCTTCCATTACCAAAAATCTTCTTAAGTCGATTATGATAGAAAGCGGATCGATATTAATAGGACATTCTTCCACGCAGGCATTGCAACTTGTACAGGCCCAAATTTCTTCTTCGGAAATATAGGAATGCAATAAACTTTTTCCATCGTCAAAATCTTTACCAAATTTCAGTTGATTATTCCCTACTTCAACCATGCGATCTCGTGTATCCATCATGATTTTTCTTGGAGAAAGTAATTTACCAGTTTGATTAGCAGGACAGGCAGAAGTACAGCGACCACATTCCGTGCAAGTATAGGCGTCAAGAAGATTTTTCCAAGTTAAATCTGTTACATCTTTTACACCAAATCTCAATGGAACTGCATTTGGATCAACTGCTACAGCATATGGATCTGCACTTGGGTCAAGCATTAACTTAACTTCACTTGTAACGGATTCTAAATTGGTAAATTTTCCTTTTTTTTCGAGATTAGAATAATAGGTGTTGGGAAAAGCTAAAAGAATATGAAAATGCTTAGAGTAAGGGAGATAATTTAAGAAAATGAAGACCATGATAATATGTCCCCACCACCCTATTTGCTCTAATAAATGAAGGGTTTCTATTGATTTTATTCCGCCAAAAAATACAGGTCCAATAAATTGACTCACAGTAAATCCATAACTGGAATTTGAACTCAATAACTGAGCGGCTTCATCAGCACCATTCATCGTAAAAATGCAGACTAATAAAATTACTTCAAAAATCAGGATTAAATTCGCATCTTTTGTAGGCCATCCTTTTAATTCACTCATCCTTAAACGAGGGACTTTCAACATGTTTCTTCGCGCCAAGAAAGCAATTGTGGCAATAAAAGCTAGAACAGACAAAATCTCAATAAAACTTATCATGAAAGTATAAAATCCTCCCAAAGAAGCACTTAATGAACGATGTCCTCCGGAAAGACCATCAGCAAGAATTTCAATTAATTCAATTTGAGTGATTACAAAGGCAACATATAAAGCAAGATGTAAAAATGCAGGAATAGGTTTTGAAAACATTTTTTTTTGTCCAAATGCAACTAGTGTCATTAGCTTCAGACGAGTCCAAAAATTATCAGAGCGATTTACATCTCTTCCCAAAAGAATATTACTTCTAACTTTCCAAATATTGTATCCAAAGAAACCGAATCCAACAATTATTAGTAGGGAAAAGATAATAATTTTAACCATAAACAAAATTAATCTGGAATACTATCTAATAAATTTCGCAATTTCTTTTCCTCCTTTGAACTTAGTGGTACTCCCTTTGATTTTCGGCCAGTAAGCGAGAAATGAATATACCTCTCAGGATGAATTTGTATATCAGAAACAAGATTTTGTAGTTCATTGTTTGTTTCTACTAACTCATTATATAACTTTTCATCATGAATCAATTTACCCAATGTTCCATTCCCTTTACCAGCTTCGTCTAAAACGATATTTAATTTCTTAAGTGTAGTTTGAGCATCAAGTATTACAGTTTTAAAATCTGCAGTAACAAAATCATCTGTGATTTTCTTTGTGTTTCCCAATATAGCAGTTATTTGCTCATTACTTTTTTGCAAGTTTGATGTAATTCCTGCTACATTTTCCATAATTCTAGAAAATTGAATTCTTTCAGTCTTAACAAATCCCTCGATTTCGGAGGCAACATTTCCTAATTTTTGAATTGTTAATTTTACTTGTTTAAAACTACCCTCTATTTCAGATGTTGCTGTAGTATCCCAAAAAGCAGACAAAGAAATTACCATTTTATCAATAGAAGCCATCATTCCTTGTAACTTTTGTGCAATTGGATCTGCATAGGCCTTTACTTGAGATATCATGTCTACACTTAACCTTCCAGGTATAGAAGCTCCCGGCAGGTAATTTCCATTTGAAAGATCTGAAGATAATTTTATTAAAATACCCTTACTAAATAAATCCAATGAACCGATTTCTATAATTGTACCTTTAGGCAAAACAACATCAGAATTGTTTATGGAAAATGTGATTTTAACACGTCTCTTAGGGTTACTGTTTGGAACATAAATTACTTTTTTAACTTTACCAACAATTACTCCATTCAACGTTACGTTAGCAGATACTGCAAGTTGCCCTGAATTTTCAAAATAGGAATGATATTCCAAATCACCTCCAAAAAAACTATTGCCTTTAAGAAAGTTAACTCCAAGAACAAGCAAGATAATTCCTACAATGGCACTAAATCCTACTTTTAATTCTCTTGTAAATTTCAACTCAGTTATTTTTCTGCTAATTTAATAGCTTTTTCTATACTAATTCGTTCTCCATTAAAAAAAGCAACCAAAAATGCATTTTGGAAGCCCTTTTTTATTAGTTCTATTTTATAATTTTTTGCCATTTGATAATCAGAAAAATTCCCAATACAGTATTTATACATTTTATCCTGTTCGTATTCAAAAACCTCATAGCCTTTAAATAAGTTATATGAATTATCTCTTCTTTTGTCCCAAGTCTCAACTTGAACTCTAAAAACTAGACCTGAACTATCCTTTGATATTGATACAGGTGATTTAACTGGTTCACTTATAATTTGATCATTTTTTTCTATTGTAACAGGTATTTTATTTTCTATTTGATTACGGTAATTTTCAAATGCATTAAACATCAAGTCTGCCATATTTACTTGTCCAGTTATGTTGCCTAAAAATTTCTCTTCATTTGGATTCGTTAAAAATCCAGTCTCTATTAATACACTTGGCATTGTAGTTTTGTAAAGTACTAAAAAGCCAGCTTGTTTTACACCTCTATCATATCTTCCAAATTTTTTAAATGCTTTTTGTAATTTTTCTGCAAATAATATAGAATGGTCTAAAAAAACTTTTAATTGCAACTGTCGAACAATAATTGCATCAGCTGATAGATCAATTTCTTTGTACTTTGCTCCTTTGTCATCCTCTAGTGCAATGATTGAATTTTCGCGTTCAGCAACTCTTTGTTGAGCTTCTGTGCGATGAAGACCCAAAACATAGGTCTCTGTACCATATGCCCCCTCAGTACCAGCATTAGCATGAATACAAATAAATAGGTCTGCTTTTGCACGATTTGCAATGTTAGCTCGTTCTATTAACTCAACAAATACATCTTTATCTCGGGTGTAAATTATTTTTATTTCAGGGTATTTTGCTTTTATCAAAGATCCTAATTTTAAAGCCATCGATAAACAGACTTCTTTTTCGAATGCAAAGTTACCGTGACAACCAGGGTCTTTTCCACCATGACCAGCATCGATAACAACCGTTTTAATCTGCTGAGAATACAAGGGGAATAACTTACTGCAAGTAAATAGAACAACTAATAAAACCAATAATTTCAAAAGAAAATCGTTTTTCTTAAACTCTCTTAAAATTGGTAACTTTGCACAATGCATATTCATACGACAAATTTAGGCCTTTAGTTTTGACTGCTAATCATTTAACAAGAGAACTTTTCTTCGTTGCATTGTTGATAATGTTTTCTTTTTTATCTCTTACAGCACAACAGGAAATCAAAGATTCTACTGTGATAAATGACAATTTAGTAGAAAGTATTATTTCCTATAGTGCTAATGACACACTATTTGTAGACTTAAAAAATAGGAAAATACACTTAGTGGGAAATGCTAAAGTTCAGATGGAGGATATTACAATTAAAGCAGGATATATATTAATTGATTTAAAAACAAATGAAATACTTGCTTCTTATCGTTATGATAAAGACAGTAATAAAATTGAATTACCTGGATTTTCTGATGGAAATGAAGCAATTACTTGCGAAATAATGCGCTATAATCTAAAAACAAAAAAAGGATATCTAAAGGAATTAGACCTAAAGCAAGATGAGTTTTTTTTTCAAATGAAAACCGCAAAAAGGCAATCCAACGAGGAAGTTCATTACCGAAACGGAAAGTTAAGTACCTGTGATCAAGAAAATCCACATTATCATTTCCAAATGTCAAAAGGTATTATTATTCCAGAAGAAAGAATTGTATCAGGACCTTTAAATTTATACATCAATGGAATTCCTACCCCACTTGGATTACCCTTTGCAATTATTCCAAATCAAAAGAAAAAATCCTCAGGATTGTTATTTCCAGAATTTATTCCTTTATCTCAATATGGGTTTGGGTTCCAAAATTTAGGTTATTACATCCCAATAAATGACATGATGCAAACTTCTATTTATTCAAATATTTACAGTCGTGGAAGTTGGGGCTTAAGAAACGACTTGGATTATTCAAAAAAGTACGCTTTCTCTGGAAATCTATCTCTTGGATTCCAACAATTTCGGTCTGGATTTCCAAGTAATCAAAATAACAATAAGGTAAGTGTAAATTGGTCTCATCGTAAAGAAGCAAAATCCAATCCCTATTGGGGGTTTTCTTCAAATGTAAATTTCATTTCTGACAACAATTCCAAGAATAACTTAGACCCGATAAATCCTGAATATTTTAACAATAGTTTTAACTCTGATATCAATATCAATCGATTATTTCCCGGAAAGCCCTTAACCATGGGTATGAAAATTTCTGTTCGTCAAAATTCATTGGCTAAAAATATTTCCTTAATTAGTCCCATATTTAATGCCAATCTAACACGTATTTTTCCATTTAAAAATAGTTTTAAAATCAATAATACGGAATTTAAGAAAACCATTTCAAGAATTGGAATAAGTTATAACATGGAAGCTCAGAATCGTTCTACATTTAAAGATTCATTAATTCAACAAGCTGATTTTGGAGCTATTTCAAGAGAATTTTTAAATGGTGTTTCTCAGAATGCGACTTTACAGACGACAATGGGCCTATTTGGTAATACAGTAAAGATTACTCCTATTATGAATTATGGAAATAAAATCAATTTTCAGCAAATTGAAAAAACATACAATTCTACTACAAACAATACAAATATCGATACTTTAAGAAGATTGGGAACGGCTCAAGAATTCAACATGAGTATAAATATGACAAGTATTCTATACTCCTATTTTCGAGTAATTGGAAAATCTAAGCCCCTAATGAGGCATCTAATGACACCTAGTATTGGATACCGATACATACCAAAACTTAATTCTTTGATAACTTCTAATGCTGGTGTAAATCAAAATGCTATTGTTTATTCTCCTTTTGAAAGAAGCGTCTATTCTGCAGGAAATACTCAAACTGCTTCGCTCCTAACATTTGGATTAAATAATTCTTTAGAGTTAAAAGTTAAATCTGAGAAAGATACACTTACAGGATTCAAAAAAATTCGCTTAATCGATCAATTTTCTCTAACAGGATTCTATGACTTTTTAAAAGATTCAATGCAGCTTTCTAATATCGCTATGAATTTGAGAATCACTCCGGCTACATGGATGAATTTCGTGTCGAATGCAACTTTCAGCCCATACTCTTGGGATACAATAAGTGGTAAGATAACAGGTGCATATGCAAGTGCCAAAGGACAGGGAATTGGAAGGATTTTAAATACAAGTTTGACGACGTCTATTACACTAGCTCCAAAAAGTTCTCGGGATAAAATTGCTGAAAGTGGAGAACAAAGGAATACAAATTGGGACAGTGACTTCAATTATTTTGCACTACATCCTGAGCAAGCTATTTATTTTGACATCCCTTGGAAAATTTCCCTTTCGCATGTTTATTCATTGAATGCTAATCAAGCAATATCTAATTTATCTAAAGAGAAGTTTTTTCAGACACAAACCTTAGTAATGAATGGTGATGTGAGTTTTACAAAAAAATGGAATATTTCCGGAAATTTAAACATTAATGTAAATTCGTTAAAATTAACAAACGCATTTATTTCATTAAATAGAAATTTACACTGTTGGGCATTATCTTTTTATTATGTCCCAATAGGTGGGAATAGAAGCTTTTTACTAAGTATAAGAAATACATCTTCTATTTTTAAGGATGCTAAAATTGAGTTTAGAAAACCGCCAGGATTTTTATAGAACTTATTTGATTTTTATTCCATCCCGTTCAGCTAAAACAGCAGTAAATTTCGCTCCAAAAAATACAATTTGTGCAGAATAATGCACCCAAGCTAAGAAAATAAAAAGAGATCCTGCAATACCCATATTTCCTAGGAAAAAATAATTATGTAGGTAATACTTGATTAATAATTGGCTTAAAAACAATAAAACTGAAGTTACAAAAGCTCCTTTTATCGCCAATTTTATGGGAACAAAACCGTCATGTATATATTTAAAAACAATGGTAAAAATCAAAATATTACTAAAAATTGAGATGAGCTGCTGAAAAAACACTAAGGTAAAATCTACAAAGCCATTTTTATAATGAAACCAATTAGTTAAAGCTGAAAAAATAAAAACTTGCATAAAATAAAAAAGTATGATTATAAATGCAAATAATGCTAAAAAAGCAACTGATAAGAATCGGAATCCAATTATGCTCATTAAAATATTTTCTTCCTTTCTTTTCTTTTTACTAATATCAAAGAATTCATTGATGCTTCTCTTTAGAGAAACTAAAAATGCTGAGCAGCCATAAAGTAATATTCCAATACTTACTATTTCAAGGAGAAGACTGGGCTTATCAAAATTCACACTGTTTAAAAATTCTATTATACCTTTAGTATCAGAAATTCCAATTTGATTTTGAAGTAGATCCTCAATGATTTTTTGCATTTGATCTTTTCCTACCACTCGACCAAATATTGAAGTGCTCAAATAGACAATAGGAATAAATGCAAATAGGGTATAATAAGCTAAAGCAGCGCCGTGAAAGAATGCCCCTTCAGAAAAATAACCTACAATCGAATCTTTTAAAACACTTAAAAATGCGAACCAAGGTTGCTTTTTATTTTTTTGAGGTAAGTCGGATGTATCTGAGGTCATGTTGTTTGTCAAAGCTATACAAAATTATTTCTTCTTGCTTTTCTGTTTTAAAATAATTGTGATAAAGCGAACCTACAAAAATTGAGCGGATATAGCTTAAATAGATGCCATTTGAATCAGAAATTTGATATTCATCTGGTCTGAAGGTTATTTTCTCTCCCTTAATTTCTATACTATTTAAGGGACCAAAAAGAAAGGCCTGAGGATTATTTTTATTTTTATAATATAATTCTGTTGGACTATATTTTTTACTTAATAATCCATTACGAAGTAGACAAATGGAATCACACAAGCCAAGAACATCTTGACCTTCATGGGAAACTAAAACTATACTGACGCCCTCTTTATCCCGAAGATTCAATAAATGATTGCTTAATTTTCTGCGTAAAGTCGCATCTAAATGACCAAAAGGCTCATCTAGAAATAAGACTTTTGGCTTGTTTGAAATTGCACGTGCAATCGCCAAACGTTGTTGTTCGCCTCCAGATATTAAATTAGATTTTACAGCTTGTATTTTTGTTAATTCAAACAATTTTAATAACTGTAAAACCCTTCTTTCTCTTTGATTTGTTGGTAAAAATAAAATTGATTCACGAATGTTTTCTTCAACAGTATGGTATAAATCCAGTTTAAAATTTTGGTTTACAATTGAGAAGTCTTTAAACCCAGGAACTAAGAGTTGCGCAGCGCTTGGTAATTTTTTGGAGTCAAATAGAAGTATTCCTTCATCTGGTGTTAATAAACCAGCAGCTATTTTTAAAAGAGATGATTTTCCAGCACCACTTTTACCAACTAAGCCAATTATTTCAGAGGGATATAACTTTAGGTTTACCTTTTTTAAAATAGCTTTATCGAAACTATGTGATATATTTTTTAATTCCAAAATCAAAATACCAATTCCTTAGGGAATTCTTTTGATGCAATATATATTCCAGGAATAGGATTTGCCATTGGTTCTAAATCCTTTATATAAATTTTGATAGTCCATTGATTTTCATTTTTATCAACTCGAGCTTCAGATAGAATACTTTCTGAGGCACCAACATATAAATCAGGAGCGTCTGAGGAAATAATTTTAATCAAACGCATATTTGGTACTTCTATTGAGAAATCCTTGCTATCTGCTGAGGTACCGGCTAATAAATATGTGCTATCTTTTAATGTTATTACCTCAAGAACTGAGCTAGAAACACGTAATTCGTCTTCCCATCCATACTTCTTGTTATCAGGAGTTTGTTCACCATTGTGTTGAGAGTCTGCTAATTCTTGAGAATATAAATCATTTAGTAAATAAGTGTGAATAGTACAGGTCATAGTTATTTTTTTTTATTATCCAATTCATTCTCCTTAAATGCTGAAGGCATTAAATCTGGGACTATTTTTAAAATTAATGGTAATAATAAGGCACCACCGGGCAATAAAAAAATTCCAATCGAAGGAACAGATTTTAGAATATCCATAAATTGATTTTTTACCATTTCTTTCTCCTCTTTTGTTAATTCTTTTGTTGTAGATTTTTGAATCAACGAAACTAATTCTTTACTTTCTTTTAATTCTGTGATCAACTTATCTTTATTTCGCCCTAAGATTCGAATCCATCGATTTGAAAACCCTTGGAAAGGCAAAGAAGATATAGAATCAAAAAAAATGGATGGAGTCTCCTCTTGCTTTTTTAGTAAAAATAAATCGCAACGTAATTCTGCTTCAGTTATCTCTTTTTCAGATAAACACAAAAATCCACCAAAATCATAATGATACTTTCTATCTGCTAAATATGATTCAGGTGATTTATGAGCTATTAACAATCCCAATTCAAATGTAATTCCGTTTAAAAGTGGATTCTGAATAGTTGATATATTAAAATTACTTTTATTAATTCCATTATTTATATAGAATTCCATTTTTAATTTAGCATCTTTTTCAAGTTGCGAACAATTCAAAAAATGAGTCAATAAGCGCTGTTCATTATCTTCAATCTTACAGTCTACATGTGCCATATAAATAATCCCCTTCATTACAAAAGAGACATAGTTTGCATACTCCGAATTTAAGGAAGCGATCTTTTTATCTAAAAACTCTTGGAACAAAATTACATCCAAGAAAACAAAACAATTTGATAAATAATTGAGCCAATAATTCGATTCAAAAATAGTAGTTTCAACTCGAATACGATTGGATAATTTAATTTCTAACTGTTCGACGGCAGAAGATTTAAAGACTTTATTAAACCAATTTGATTGTTCTTTTTCAAAATAAAAAGAATGAAGTAATTGAAGGAAGATATTTTTATCAAATGGTGCTTTTGTGCTTTGCAAATAAGAATACAACAATGCTTCAAAAAGAAGTAATTTTAATTTTTCTTCAGTTGTGTACTTGTCAGTACTTATATTACTGAAATAAATAAAACTTGTTGGAACTCCATAAATCAAGCCTGTTTTACTAGCTAAACTTTGAAAACTCTCCTCTTTTTGATGATTTTCAGAAATAGATTCAAGAGAAAAAACCTTGTTTTCAAGTAGTTGAAAGTATTTTTGAATCCAATTTTTAGATCCTGGAGAAAATTGTTGCTTATCTGATGGCATAGCGCAAGGCGAGACCACCGCCCCATATAAATTCTATTTCAGGAGAAACAAAAAGATAAGGACCAGTATCAATTGAAATGTTTAAGGGGATATCTTCAAAATTGTATTCCAAACCTATTAATGCCTTTGGGGCAAGATGAACGATTGATGAAGTTGAACCTAAAAGAACCCCACCTCCATAGTAAAAAGAAAAGCCTTCTTCTAAAGCCTGCATTCGCTCATAATCTATTTGTACATTAAATCCAACATTATAAGGATATCTCCCAAAACCTCCAATACTAGCTTCTAAATAATCTGAATTGGAAATTGATTTTTTGGCATTCAAAGAGCCATATCCTGGATAACCTCCTTTAAAGCCAAGAGCCATTTTATAATTTTGGGAAAAAAAGGTGCTAGCTAAAAGTAAAATAAGAACTGTGAAACTTGTTTTCATAAAAAAATTTAGAAACAAAATTATAATTTTCCTGCAACAGTAATCGCTTTTCTTTGGGCAAAGAATAAACTACCATTTGTTGAAAAAGCCTCAAAAAATAGAACATATACTCCAATACTTGATTTAACAAAGTTATCTGTTAATCCATCCCAAGAAAGTGTGCCTTCTGTACCTAATAATTCATTTGAACATATCGTGCGAATTAAACGACCCCGGTCATCATAAATCGTCACTTTTCCGAGCATTCCAGCCTCACTCATCTGGTAATTTAATTGAACAACATCTTGGTAACCATCATTGTCTGGTGAAATTAAGTCACTTGATAAATTAAAATTTCCATTTGTTAGTGCTGGTAAATACTGAGAGTTTTTTCTTCCTGGACTAGCAAAACCAATTGATTCGGCTGCGGAATGCCAATTAAATGAACTACTCGATAGGCCATTTGGATCAATACGTTCTAAAGAAACTCCGTCTGTATTATCTAAAAGTTGAAAATGCCAAGTGTCTAAATAAGAAACCTGATCTATTACCTCCGAATTATAAATAATATACACTGTACTAGAATCGTTATCATAACTTGGTAATTCAGCATATAGAAATTTTCCTGGCACCGAAAAAGGATATGTTTGTTTTACAAAAGAAGAGTCCTCTCCTAAAACAACAAAATCATTTGGTTTCAAAAGATAATTACTAGAAATAGACTTGAAATTTGAGATAGTGTCATCGTCAAAATTTGCCAAGAGCCAATCTTTTAGATTGATGACTTTATTGGAGTTATTATATAATTCAACCCAATCTTGCCCGCCATTTTTGGGGTTTTGTAAAATCTCATTGATGATTACATCGCCTTTCTGTGGTAGTTCTGGTAAAATAAATTCTCCATTCCTACCAATACTATTCAACCAACAATCTGAGATAGGATTTATAGTGTAATTGTAAAGTTGAGAAGGCATAATATTTTCATTCAACTGAATTGTCATCATAGATGGATAAGCTCCTTGAATATATTTATTTTGTACTGTTAGAATTGGGTCAAAAGTAAGTGTACAAAGCGCTAAAGATGATGAATCCATTCCTTCATTAAAATAGAATTCCAAATAATTTGGTGCCAAAGCAAGAACTAAATCTATTTCTGGTCCTTCCATATCAATTGAAACATCATAAACAGAATTGATAAGTCCCGGAGTGCCCCCTGAGCTTGAATTTGAAGCAATCCAGTTGTCTTGGTCGGAGCAAGGATCATTTGGATTAATAAGTTCTAAAGAAAAGCCACCATCTCTTTTTATCTCATCTTGGTACCAATCATCTGTATAACTTAGTTTATCTAGGATTAGACCAGTATTATTTTTTAAGACAACATCGTCACCGGCATTGTTTAAACTTGGAAAAGAAGTTGTCCCAACTGCAGAACTTAATGTAAATTCTGGGACATTTGCTGTAGCTGTTAAGATTTTATATTCACCTGGGAAAAGCCAAGCAGCACCAATGGTTCCTTCAGAAGAGGCGTCACCAATTTTCCAACCTTGAAGATTAAAAAACTTTGAGCTTTTATTATAAATCTCAACATATTCTATTTCTGGAAGCCCAATTACCGGTGTGGGATCAGCAAAAAATTCAGAGATGATAACATCTCCTTTTACAACTGAATCTGCGACTAAATATTGAAATTGTGCGCTTTGATTGTTCGTTTCAGTATTTCCTGCTAAATCTGAAATTGAAGCTGCAAAAAGTGTATAGCTTACTCCATTTTGTAGCGGAAAAATTGGAGTAATATGAACCAAAGCGGGATTTATTAAATCAACTGATGCTGATGCTGCACTCTGAAATGGTTGAATATCATAATTATTTGTATTCTCAGCACTTAAGCTTGTAACTGCTTCATTGAATAGCACATCTATTTGTAGTGCTGAAATTGCAGTTGCAGTTAATAATACTGGGGGACTTATGTCAACTACTTCATTTCCAACATAAATATTATCGTAATAAAATTTATTAGCATTACTTGAAGTATAAACGCACAGCATTCCAAAATGGGTGCCAACTAAACTAGAAGCATCATTTCCACTTGCAATCAATGAATAACTATTTCCTCCAGTAAAGTCAGCAAAAATTGTCCACAATCCAGATAAAGAACGAATTACTTTAACAGAAACAGCAAAACTATTTGCTATTTGAGCATCTGGTCCTGCACAAATTTGAGTTGAAATGCCATTCACCATTTTAAACAAGCGGATTGCATCTAAGGCAAGAGCCTCACCAAATTGCAAATAATAGCCATTTTGAACCAAGGTTAAATTCGAATTATCAGCACTAAGGAAAACCCTTCCGTAATTACTAGAAGAAGGTGAAAAAGATTGCTTTACCAAAAATCGCCATTCCTTATTATCAAGTGTAATTAAACCATGTGGTGTTGTCAGATAAGAAGTATCACCAATTGTATTGTTTACTTGTAATTGTTCAAGCGTATTTACGATAAAATCCGTGTTAGTTCCGACCCAAATTGGATTATTTGTAAAATCACCATCGGTAAAATCTTCATTGATTTGAGAATGAACACTTCCAAAAAAGAGTAATAAGGGTAATAAAAAATAGTGTTTCAATGAATTTATTTTACTCCAAATATACTAGAAATTTTGTGGGAAAATCTAAGTTCAAAAAGATTTATAATGTAAAAAAAATAATTTCAATTAAAACAATACAAGACATTAAGGAGGATAATAAATACTAAATTTGCTGTAAAATTATTTGAAACTATGAGAGTAGCTGTTGTTGGTGCCACTGGAATGGTTGGAAATGTGCTGTTAAAAGTTCTAAGAGAGCAAAATTTTCCAATCACAGAATTAATTCCTGTCGCTTCAGAAAAATCTGTAGGGAATATTATTTTATTTGGCGGACTTGAATTCACCTTATTTGGATTACAAACTGCTCTTGAAATGAAACCTGATCTTGCTATTTTTTCTGCTGGTGGAGAAACATCTTTAGAATGGGCTCCAAAATTTGCAGCAGTCGGATCAACTGTTATTGATAATTCTTCAGCTTGGAGAATGGATCCCACAAAAAAATTAATAGTGCCTGAAATTAATGGGGAAATTTTGAGTGCAAACGATAAAATCATTGCAAATCCAAATTGCAGTACTATTCAATTGGTCTTAGTTTTGGCACCTCTTCATAAGAAATACGGTGTAAAACGCGTTGTTGTTTCAACATACCAATCTATTACTGGAACTGGTGTTAAGGCAGTAGAACAAATGGAAAACGAAAGAAAAAGCCTACAAGGTGAAATGGCTTACCATTATCCAATAGATAAAAATTGTATTCCACAATGTGATACATTTTTAGAAAATGGCTACACAAAAGAGGAAATGAAATTGACAAATGAAACTAAGAAAATTTTAGATCCTATTATAAATGTAAGTGCTACTGCTGTGCGTGTTCCTGTTGTTGGAGGACACTCTGAAGCTGTAAACATTGAATTTGAAAATGAATTTGACTTGACTGAAGTTCGTAAATTACTACACGAAATGCCAGGAGTAACTTTAAAAGATGATCCTACAACAAATACCTATCCAATGCCAAAATATGCTGAAGGAAAAGACGATGTTTTTGTAGGAAGAATTCGTCGGGACGAAAGCCAAGAAAAAACATTAAACCTTTGGATTGTAGCTGATAATCTAAGAAAAGGAGCTGCAACAAATGCTGTACAAATAGCAACACTTGTTCAAAAGCGATTTTTCTAAGTTGTTTTCTTCTTTTTTAACTTAGACGCATCTAGCCAATAAATAATCTTAAAAGAAAAACTATTCATGGGGCCGTTTTCAAAGGTGTTTTGCAGATTGGTAAAATAACATTCATTGACACGGTTATCAGAACTAAAAATAGCATTTTTCCACACTAAATTTATTTCACTTGCAGGCATGAAAACCCAACGATATTGTAAATCAATAGTAAAAGCATTGTAATTTATATTGTATGCAGAATTTCCATTAGCTGTTAAACCCGAATAAGTATCAAGAGGGTTTAATCTACCATTTTCATTGAGAGTGAAAAAAGACACGTATTCAATTGCTGAACGGTAATGCCTTAAGCGAAATGTCATACTCATTCGATTGGTGACAATGTAATCCATAGAAATAGCTTGTGTAGTATTAATTCTATCGCGCTTGCCAAAAATAATTTCCGGAATGCTTTCAGCGGGCGTTTCAAATTGCACAGCGTATGCCTGACTATTTAGCTCAAAATTCTGTTCCCAATTGTATTTTAAGAAAAGGAAATTAGTAATACGCACACGAGGACTAAAATTATAATTCCATTCTTTCCAATCTGCTCTATCAACAAAGGTATAATCTCCTCTCAAATCAAAGGCAAAGCGTTTTTGATAATTTGAGGAAATCCATGCGCCAAAATTTGATGCAACTGGACGAATAAAATAACTTCCCCACTTTCTAGGCTCAAAAAAATCATAGCTCTCAACAAGTGCTAAATTTGAATTTAATCCCAATGCGTCAAATGATTTAAAAATAAGCGCAAAAGAAGAATTAACATACGCGCCTGTAAAGCGATTGGGATTATATAATCCTGAGATAGTCGCAGATGTACTCAAGGATATTTTATTTAATTTCTGCCACTTTGGTTTAAAATTTCTATATGAAAAAGATATATCTCCAATGCGTCGGTTGTTGTTATAATTAAAGCCTAAATCATTTGGATCATACGTGTCCGATTCTTCCAAGTAACTTAAACCATAAATAAAATTCCCTCTTTGTTTTCCAATATTAAGCGAGTAAGAATATCCAAATTCATTCTTTTCTGAAATTTTAGCGGAAAGCGCAGAATTTCCATTCATATAATAATTATTGTCTTTTGAATTCAATCTAAAATTTAAACCTGAAACATTGGCATCATAGGCAGGTCCTGCACGTAAAACATTTGTATTAGTGAAAGTAAGTGAACTATTATTCTTTAGATTTTGATCCAAAACATAAACATTGTAATTCGTAAGTGGCGAGACAAGAACTTCCCTTCTTGAATTTAAACTACTATCAAATGCAAAACCCTTTTGTTCAATCGTTAGAGCATTGAAAAAAGCAATACCTAGTCCATTGTTTAATCTTCCTGATAACTTACTTGCATTTAATAACTGCGGTGGAGCAGGAGTTTCTTCAAGGGTTTCATTTTCATTTAAAGAAAAAACACCAACTTCATAAGGAGCTTGTACACCTATTCTTCGACTGTAAAAAAGTCCTGCTTTGTTAAACAACTCTGTTCCCTCTATGAAAAACTGCCTATTTTCATTGAATTGTATTTCAAAAGGACTTAAATTCAAAACATTCTGATCAAAAACTACTTGTCCAAAATCTGGAACTAAGGTAAGATCCAAAGTAAATGCTTCGTTTAAGCCATATTTAATATCCAAACCGCCATTTATTGAACCTAAATTATTAAAAGAATTTTCATTTGGAACACGATCAAAATAAGACGATAAATAAGGCATTAAAGCAAGTCTTAGAGGTGGATCAATATTTTTTAGACCCTTAATATCTCCGCTATTAAGTAAAAAATTCTCAAGATCTGGTTTCACTTCAGTCCAAAAAGTCTCTTCTCTAAAACGACTAATATCTCTTCCGAAATTAATACCCCAATCTTGTACCTCATTCTTAGGAAAGCGCAAAGAGGAAAATGGAATTTCAATTTCGACTATCCAAGCATCGGCAACAATTTTCACAGAACTCTGCCAAACTAAATTTAATGCATCATCCCAGCCTGAGGCAAAAATTTTAGCGTCTAATTGTACCCCTCTACTTGTAACACCGAAGAAAAATCCATTTTGTTCGTCATTGTATGTATCAATAAAAATTCCAAATAAATCCAAATTAGAATTATAATCATCTCGAGCAGAAAGAACGCGAGAAATTGAATCTGGATTGTCATAACAAATAGCCGAGAAATAAATTGCTCTATCATCATATAGAACACGCACCTCTGTTTCTTTTGTAGATTTTGCTCCCGGAATTGGTTTAAGTTGAATGAAATCTGAAACCATTTCAGCGGATTTCCATCCCGTTTCGTTTAAAGATCCATCAATTGAGATTTTTTCAGTAATCCGATTGGCAGATACTATTTTCTGACTTTCTGCTACAAGGGGCAATAAAAGACAAAGTAGCAATCGAATTTTCATGCGACAAAGATACAGTCATTTAGTAATTATCAAAGACCATAAATAAATTATTCGGCCGAGACAGAATGAATGTTTCCCTCAGAAATTAAACTATCACCTTTCATTTTAAGAAATAATTGAATAAGTGCAATTACATCTTTTTCACAATATATGCGAATCCGATCTAAGTCTTTTTCTTCGTAATAAACCCGCGCAACATCTGCTCCTGAAATATCATCTTTTGGTGTTGGAATGTGAAAAATATGACAAAGTAAAGCCAAGGAAGTATACGCTTTATAATCGCCAAATTTCCATAAGTCCATGGTATCCAAATGATTTATTTCCCAAGGCTTTTTTCCAGCAATATCAAGACTTGGAGGAAGAGAAATTCCATTTACCAGCATTCTTCTACAGATGTAAGGAATATCAAATTCCTTAGAATTATGTCCGCAAAGAAGGTAATCGCGCGCTTCAATTAAGCTTTTAAATTGTTTTAACAGCGTCTCCTCATCATCGTGTGCGAAAGATTTCAATCGCATTGTTCTACCCAAAGAATTTTCTTGAACGAAACCAACGGAAATACAAATAATCTTTCCAAATTCAGCAAGGATTCCGCCCTTTTCATTGTAAAGCATTTCATATGATTTTTCATCATTTTGAACAAAGCGATTTTTTTGATTAAATAGCTCTTTTGTTTTTTCATCTAAATCCTCGTAAGCATAAGTTTGTGGAACAGTTTCAATGTCCAAAAACAGGATTTTTTCTAATTTTACTTTTTCTAACATATTTATATAATTTATACTTGAATTTAAGGAATATTATCACATAATCCAATAAAAAATTTAAATTTTGTAAAATAATTTATTCGATGTCCAAAGAAATAGCGCTAAGTCAAGGAACTAAAAAAGAAAAATATGAGGATTTACTTCCTCAGCTTATTTCTCTGGTGGAGGGTGAATCAGATGCAACTGCAAACCTTGCAAATATAAGTGCAGCATTAAAAGAAACATTTTTATTCTTTTGGGTGGGATTTTATTTAGTTAAAGGTGATGAATTAGTGCTCGGACCTTTCCAAGGGACAATTGCATGTACGCGAATTAAAAAAGGGAAAGGAGTTTGCGGTAAGGCATGGGAAGAAAAAAAAACCATGCTTGTGCAAGATGTTTCCGTTTTCCCTGGACACATTGCCTGCAGTTCTATTTCGAAAAGTGAAATTGTAGTTCCATTGATTCAAAACGGAATAGTAATTGGTGTTTTAGATGTTGATAGTGAAGAATTGGCTAACTTTGATGCAACAGACTCACAGCATTTAGAAGAACTTTGTTCATGGCTCGTTACTATTTTATAATTCTTTCTATTTTTCTTGTGACCTCCTGTGCGCAGGTTGGTACAATTTCAGGAGGCGAAAAAGATATAATTGCGCCACAAATCAAAAAATCTTCCTTAAAAGATAAAACAGTAAATTTTAAAGATACTTCAGTTTCCATTGAGTTTAATGAGTTTATTGTCTTGAATAAACCAACAGAAAACATCTTTTTAATGCCCAATGATGCAGCGTTAGTTTCCTCCATAAAAAAGAAAACCCTTACGATTTCTTGGAAGCGTGAATTGAAAGAAAATACAAGCTACAGCATCTATTTAAACAAAGCAGTAAAAGATGTAACTGAAGGAAATGATTCTCTAATGAAGCTCACTTTTTCAACAGGAAATATTTTAGATTCACTGCAGATTTTTGTGTCTTGTTTTGATGCTTTTTCCAAGCAGAAATTAAGCAATATCGTTGTTGGATTATACGATTCATTGAATGCTGAAAAACCAAGGTATTTTGCTAAAAGTAATCAAATGGGCTTAAGTGCATTCTCAACATTAAAAGCTGGGAATTATTTTGTAAAAAGTTTTAGTGATGAAAACAATGACCTAATCATTCAAAAAACTGAAAAACAAGGATGGGAGTTCACTGAAATTAACATCTTGGAGCGAAAAAATGATACCTTAAAATCTTTACTTTCAATTCCCAAGAATAGCGATAAGATTAAAAATGCGCGCATACTTCCTCCTGGTTTGATTGGTATTCATCTGCCTGAAGAAAAACAAGCCGCTAAGATTTTTATAGATAGTTTAGAGATCAATTCATCTGCTATTTTTCCTGTTTCAAGAAGCAATAAAGATAGTTTGCTGATTGCGATTGGAGCAACACAAAATAACCCTTTGAAACTAATTATTCAAGCTGACACATTTAATTTAAGGTATTCAGAAAAAGATAGGACAACGAAACTAAAACCTCGTTATATTGAAAATTTAAATGGTTCTGAAAAAATACTTGAGTTTGAAGTCAGCGACAAGATAAAAACCATTGACAAAGAAAAAATTAAGATTTTGAATGCCAAAGATAGCAGCAGTATACTTTTTGATAGTGAGATTTCTTTTAACAAGTTACGCTTAAAAATAAAGAATACTAGCTCAAACGAATTTTTAATAGAATTAATGGAAGGAGCTATAACTGGAGAGAGCAGTGCGCAAAACAGCCCATTAAAACAAACTATTCAAGTAAAAGAAGAAAAAGAATTTGGAAAATTACTGGTTCATTTAAGCAGCACTATCTCATCTGGAATTATCGAACTTATTCAAAAAGAAAAAGTGATAAAAGCACTATCAACCAATGGAACTACCTCTGATTTCATCTTTGAGAATCTCTTGCCAGGAGAATATTCCTTCCGGATAATTTTAGATGAAAACAAAAATGAAAAATGGGATCCAATAGATGTTCAGCAACAAAAACAAGCTGAAGATGTTTTGTATTTTAATACTCCCGTAAAAGTCCGCGCAAATTGGGAAGTGGAAACAACATTAGAAATAAAAAAATAAATAAAATTAACGTTATGAAAAAAATTTTACTGCTAGCATCCGTATTTTTAACAATGCAAGTAAATGCTCAAATTCAAATGCCAAAAGCAAGTCCTCTTGGAAAAATTGAACAAAAAGTTGGTTTGGCTGATATCAGCATTAGCTATTCACGTCCGGGAAAGAAAAACCGAGATGTATTTGGGGAAGTTGTTCCTTTTGGAGAAACTTGGCGACTTGGAGCAAATGAAAATACGAAGATTTCAACAAGTGAAAATTTGATTTTTGGAAAAGACACCCTAAAAGTTGGAACCTATGCACTTTATGCAAAACCGACAAAAGAAATGTGGGAACTTTATTTTTATTCGGAAATCACAAATTGGGGAATACCAGAAAAGTGGGATGATGCAAAAGTTGTTTTACGACTTAGTTCAGAGGTAAAAAAACAAGATAATGTTGTTGAAAATCTCACTATCTCACTAGATGATTTGCAGTTCAACGGAGCTATACTATCTATTTCTTGGGACAAAACACAAGTAGATTTTCCTTTTGAACTCGATACAAAATCAAAAGTCTTGGCGAGTATCAAAAAAACAATGGCTGGTCCATCAGCAAATGACTTTCACCAAACAGCAAGCTATTATTTTCAGGAAAAAATAGATCTTAAATTAGCGCTAGAATATTCTACGAAAGCCTGCGAGCTGCGAGGTGCTGAGGCCTATTGGATGAGTAGACTGAAAGCGCAACTGCAAGCAGAAAATGGCGATTTTAAAGGCGCTATTGAAACTGCTAAGGAATCTATTGAAGCAGCAGAAAAAGATGGAGATCAAAACTATGTCCGAATGAACAAAGCTTCAATTGAAGAGTGGTCTAAGAAAAAATAAATTTTGTTCCAAAAATACAAATTCCATCTCTTGATGCACCTCATCATTTTTATGTGGGGTTTTACGGGTATTTTAGGGAAATTAATTCAGCTAGACGCCATCATAATTGTCTGGTATAGAATATTAATAGCAGTAAGCGTTCTTTTTTTATTTTTTATTTTAACGAAAAGAAGTTTTAAAATTCAGAAAAAACACCTCTGGAAAATTTCGCTAGTCGGATTGATTGTTGCTTCTCACTGGCTAACTTTTTACTATTCCATACAACTTTCAACAGCATCACTTGGAATTCTATGCCTCTCCACAACAACACTTCATGTAACGTGGCTAGAACCTTTAGTAATGAAACGGCGCTTTTCGTGGATTGAGTTTCTCTTGAGTTGCTGTGTTGTATATGGAATTTATTTTGTTGCTGGAGATTTTTCTCAAAAGGAAATGACAGCGCTTTACTTTGGATTACTCTCCGCATTATGTGCAGCACTCTTCTCTGTTTTCAATGCAAAAATTTCGCAGGAAGTTCCATCGACGCATATTACCCTTTATGAATTAATTGTTGGCTTTATTTTCGTCTCGATATTTCTGATTTCTATCGGAAGGATGAATGTTGCAATTCTACAAATGACTTATTCGGATTTTGGATGGCTCTTATTTCTAGGGATTTTGTGCACTTCTTTTGCTTTTTTAGTGACCATCGATATTATAAAACGCTTGGGAACCTTTACCGTTTCACTAAGTATTAATTTAGAACCAGTTTACACCATTTTATTAGCTATTTTTATCCTAAAAGAACATCAATTACTGAATTCAAATTTCTATATCGGAGCAATGATTATTATCTTTATTGTTCTGCTGAATGGACTACTGAAACATTATCAAAAAAAGAAAGAAACACAAAAAACAATAAACGAATCAATAAATGGAATATACTAATTTAGGGAAGTCTGGCTTGCAAATTAGCCGCTTATCACTTGGCTCTTGGTTGACTTTTGGAAAACAAATTGGAGATGATGTTGCTGAACGATTAATGGATATCGCCTATGAAAATGGCATAAACTTTTTTGACAATGCAGAAATTTATGCCCGTGGGAAAAGTGAAATTGTCATGGGGAATATTTTGAAAAAGAAAAATTGGTCCCGCGATAGTTATATCGTAAGCAGTAAAGTATGTTTCGGAACTGGTGGGCAATGGCCAACGCAAAAAGGATTGAGTCGAAAACATGTAATTGAAGCCTGTGAACAAGCTTTAAAACGCTTCCAATTAGATTATTTGGATTTGTATTTCTGTCACCGACCAGATAAAAAAACTCCCATTGAAGAAACAGTTTGGTCGATGCACCAACTAATTATGCAAGGAAAAATTCTCTATTGGGGAACTTCTGAATGGAGCGCTCAAGAAATAATGGAAGCACATCTTTTCGCAAAACAAAATCATTTAATTGGTCCAATAGTAGAACAGCCAGAATACAACATGTTTACGCGGGAGAAAGTAGAAGTTGAATTTTCACAAATCTATAAAACTGTTGGATTAGGAACAACAATTTGGTCGCCACTTGCAAGTGGTATTTTAAGTGGGAAATACAACCAGGACTTCCCAACCGATACACGCTTAGGAATTGAAGGACTTGAATGGTTAAAAGATAAAAATATCACTGAAGAAAGAATCGATAAAGTGAAAAAAATGGCGCTTTTAGCAAGTGAAATTAATCTGAGTTTGCCTGTTTTAAGTCTTGCATGGTGTTTGAAAAATCCAAATGTAAGTACTGTAATTCTCGGAGCTAGCAAGGAAAAACAACTCATAGAAAACCTTGAATCTATTGATGCACAAGAGAAATTAAGTGAAGAAATAATGCAAAAAATAGAGGAAATACTTAACAATAAAAAAGAACTAGCTCCATATTAATTTAATAACGAACTCAAAAAATCATGTTTACAGGAATCATTGAAGAAATTGGCAGTGTGAAAGCTATTTCGCGAGAAGCAGGAAACATTCATTTTACAATTGCAGCAAAAATGACCAAGGAATTAAAGGTCGACCAAAGTGTTGCGCACAATGGCTGCTGTTTAACGGTTGTAGCGATTCATGACGAGTGCTATCAAGTAACAGCTATTCAAGAAACCTTAGATAAAACAAACTTAAACCATTGGGAAATTGGGACGAAAGTTAATTTAGAACGCTGTTTGGTCATGAATGGACGTTTGGATGGACACATTGTTCAAGGACATGTTGATACGGTTGCAACATGCACGCATTATGAAGAACAAAATGGAAGCTGGAAATACACTTTTCAATACAAAGACGAGCAATTAACCGTTGAAAAAGGATCCGTGACAATCAATGGAACCAGTTTGACAGTTGTTGATTCTCAAGAAAAGGGATTTTCTGTCTGCATTATTCCCTACACCTTTGAAAATACAAATTTTAAAAACCTAAAAACAGGAGATATCGTAAATCTTGAATTTGATATCATTGGAAAATACGTTGCAAAATGGATGCAACACGGTCATTAAAAACTACCTGAAAATTCAGTCTTATTTTGCGGCCTTATATTTTTCCGCTACAACATCCCAATTAATGACATTGTAAAATGCTGAAATATAATCTGGACGACGATTTTGGTAATTTAAATAATATGCATGCTCCCAAACATCCAATGCTAAAATAGGAGCTCCTGAGCACCCCTCACCCATTAATGGATTATCTTGATTTGCCGTAGAACAAATTTCTAGTTTTCCATCAGACACACAAAGCCATGCCCAACCAGAACCAAAACGAGTAGTTGCAGCTTTTGCAAATTCATCTTTAAAACCATCAAAGGAACCAAATGCTGCATCAATAGCAGCAGCTAAATCACCACTTGGATGAGAACTGCCATTTGGTGCCATTATCTCCCAAAAAAGTCGGTGATTCCAAAATCCTCCTCCGTTGTTTCTCACAGCAGGTTTATCCTTGCATACTTTCAAAATCTCTTCTATTGACTTGCCTTCCAATTCAGTTCCAGCTATCGCATTGTTTAAATTTGTAGTGTATGCTTGGTGGTGTTTTGAATGGTGGATTTCCATTGTTCGTGCATCAATATATGGTTCTAATGCATCATAGGAATAAGTCAAGATTGGAAGTTCAAAGCTCATGTTTGTAGGTTTAATTGTTCGTGACAAAAGTAGTAAAATAAGCGATAAAACTAAATTTATTGCGCTATAAACTTACAAGACTTGGAAAGAAGAAAAAAATAAACTGTGTTTTAATAAAGATAGAGTTTTTTACAACTATTCGAAGATGTGCGGTTGAAAGCACTGAAAAAATCACTTATGCCTGAACCAGCAATCTTGGCGTTCGTTTTCGTACATTTTAAATACGGTATTAACGGGCGCACCGTGTCTCAAATGTCCATTAAATTGTGTTCTTGCTAAATAATTAAACGCTCCCATATCACCTGTAAACGCTGTTTGGTTTGCGCTATTGGCATATTCGTGGATAGCGCATAACTTTTTGATGAAATCAAAAATTATCGGAGCTTTACCTCCTATTACGCCGCAATTTAAAAGAGTTTCAAATCCAAACTTACTTTCATATTCGGCATAATCGCTTATGTTTTTACGCAGATTAGTAGAATGATCTCTCATCCAATCATTATTGAGTGTTTTTGGCTCGTCACCACAAAAAATAGCTGTCGAATTTTCAATAAAATAGGAATCAATAAAAGGATTATTAAGCAGCGTAACATCTGTTATATCAGTAACGAAAATACTTTTGAAGAACTGAACATGATGTTGAAGAAAATCATTGTATACAAAATACCGATAGACATTGGGATTAAATTGATTATTGTAATCTATTTTAATGAATGAAATAGAGTCATTTTTGAATTTTTCACAGGTTTCCAAGGTGAAATTGTTGTGAAAAATTATACCTTGTAGTTGTTGTTTCGCAACAGATTCAGCCCAATCACGCACTAATTCATACTTATCATTGTCAAGCGTGGTATTTCGATTTACATCATACGCCCCAGTAATGTGGCATGCCATAATAACATCAGTGTTTGGTTGAAAACGGCAAATTTCGAAAGCCATAGGTCAAGAATTGATCAGGTTCTCTTTTTTAATGGTTGAACAAATACTATTTGGAATATTTCTGTGATAAATATACGTTCTCAGGTCTACTTTTTTTACACGAAACTGAGTTTTTGCTCTTTCGTAAAAATCAGCATCGGCAGCGAAGCCACTTTTAAAGGAAAAGCTTGAAAATACTTTTTTACGTCCGAATAGTGTTCCAAAGAGGATCGTTTCATCTAAATGGATGAGTTTTTTTGTATCATTTTTATCTGGAACAAAATAATCGTCGTTAGTATCCACGATTGTTTCAGTTGTAGAACAAATCAAATCTTCCTCTTTTATCTCTCGAAGACAAGAGCTTAAATGATGCGATTTATATTCGTCGTCACCATCAATTATGATTATAAATTCACCAACACTGTTTAAAATACCGCGATTGATTGATTCTGATTGCCCCCGGTTACTATGTCGGATATAGATTATTTTATTTTCGTGTTTTTCAGCATATTGCAACAAAGATTCCCGATTCGTAACAGTACTGCCATCGTCGATAATAATGAGTTCGAAATCTTGAAAATCCTGATTTAATACTGAATCAATAGCTCTTTTGATATATGAAAAATCGGTATTGTAGATTGCCATTAGCACCGAAATTTTTACTTGTTTTAACATAGAATACTTGCTATTCAAAAATTGATATGTATTACTTGCTTTATAATCTTTCAAATTAACTTGTATGCATAAGTTATTTCAGGGCGCAAGTAAATCATTTTTCTGTTTAATTAGGTTAATTTCTTGTTATTTTAACGATTAATCGTATTTCTCGAAGAACATATTGAAAAAAAAATGAGCTATTTCACTGGAACGTCAACTAACTAGTTGAGCTTACAAACCAATCAATGGCAAGCAAATTAAGTCTTTTAATTTGACTTTAAGTTATGTGTTTTGAATGTTGAGGTATTTATTAATAAGGTCTCTACGATGAGAATTTCAAATATATTAGATCCATGCGCTTGGCTAAATCCAAATCTTTGTCCGTAATGGATGAGGAAGTATGTGTTTGAAGGTTCACTCGAACAAGATTGTAAGTATTTTCCCAATTGGGATGATGATCTATTTCTTCACATGCTAAAGCCACCTCACTCATAAAGGAAAAAGCCGATGTAAAATCGTTGAATTTAAAATCCCTATTTAAGAAATTTTCTTTTTCTGTCCACTCAGGAAGGACCTGGCTAATAAGTAGTGACAAACTTTTTCTTTCCTTAGATTCCATGATAAATTTTTTATAAAATTACGTTAAAAATGATTTTTATTTTTAAAAGAATAATTGAAAATTAAATGATGAAAGCTTTCAAAAAGTAGCACCTGCTCAAAAATTAGTTTAAATTTAATCATACGGCAATTCTCTTGAAAAGTCGTTGATTTCGTTTACATCTTCCCATGATAATCCATTCAATAAATCTACTTCTGCATCGGGATAAATCATAAATTGAAATGTTTTTTCATAAGAACTTGAGGATGCAATCGCAACACAATCTGAATATAGGGCAATTGTTAGTGGACGTGAATGACGAACTTTGATGAATGTTTCTAATGGCTCGGCATTTTTTGATTGAGGCAAAATGTAAATAAAGGACTGAAGCAATGGAAAATGGGTTTGAATAAACTTTTGAGTATAAAACCCTTCTACCTTTAAATCCCAGTTGTGGTAACCACTTTCAGATTTTAAGTTACTGATTTTCCAGCCATTTTTTTCAAAAGCTGTTATTACTTCCTTTACGTATTTATCCGAAGTATCGCCTTTTACAAGTCCTGTTAGATAAACACTTGGCAATCGAAAACTGATTACTTGAGCTGTGATTTGATGTCCAGGAAAAGGAAAAGGAGCGTATTTCGACCAAGTATCAAACAAATACATATAATACGTTGCTATTGAATCCACCTGTTTTTTCGTATAGTATAACTGTGTTTCATTTGGAGAAACATGTTGACTTAAGTTATTGTAAATAAAGCTGACAAATGATTCTCTCTCGTCTTTTGAAAGTTCTTCGAAGTTCCGTTTTTTGGCAGGCAATTCACCTGTCATCTTTTTCGGACATGCGTTTTCGTAGTATTGCGCAAAAAGCAATTTGCCAGTTTTATCGAAGCGTTTGCACCAGCCATTTCTTATGTTATTGGTGTAATTATTTTCCAATAACAAAGTTCCTAAACTATCAAAATGTTGGGTTTTGCCATCTAGTTTTGCATTTAAAAAACGAGCTCCCGATTTCAAACTCCCGTTCTGAAAATATTTTTCTTCCAATCTTGTTTCATTCAATTGGTAAATGTGTGATTTTGTTTTTCCTGTTGGCCAATATTCATACAATTCAATAAACTCATTTTCTGGTCGCGATTTTTTGTTTACTTCTGAAATTAATATTCCCTTTTCGTTCCATTTTTTATTTGAAATTACTTGGTCCAACTCGTTTTTTGTTTTCAAGTGAATTTCCTCCATTTTTCCATTTTGAAAATAGCTCACATAAGTGGTGTCGACATTTCTCAGATTGTTCAAATACGATTTCAATTGACCGTTGGTATACCAATTTTTCTCTGAGCCTTCTATTTTCGTGTTATTTACCAATTCAAGGTGCTGAATCAAAGTTCCGTTATCTGCCCATTTTTTCTCAAAACCCGTTCCCATTCGGTCAATGAAGCGCTCAAAAACAAGTAACCCTGCTTCGTTCCATTCTTTTTTATTGGCGTGAAAAATGAAATTTGATAAGGTGTCGTAAACGTTTTCAAAACGCGGTTTACCATTGTCGTGCCAGCCTTTCCACGTTCCAACTTTCATGTTGCGTTGGTAGAATTGTTCTTCGCTTTTTTGACCTAAGAAATTATAAACAAACCAATTTCCGTCAGGATCTCCGTCTTTGTAGTAACCTCTCGTTTTTAATTTTCCATTGTGGTGATAGTCTTCATACAAACCTTCTCTTGAAGAATGTTCATGACCGCCATTCAAGATCATTTTGTGGGTAGTTTTAGATTTCAAAACACCCGTATCATCGTATTCCAAAGCTAAACCAAAAGGAACGCGCAAGGTTGTGTAACCATCGTAGTCAATTGTGTGAGGCGGATAGTCTTTGATGTTGTATTCGTTGATTTCAGACAATCTCACAAAGGCGTTAAAATTTACAAATCGTATTTTTCCATTGAGATGATAATCGGTGTATTTTTCACAGCGCCGTTGTGCTTTGTCCCAATAATAAATATTCGTTTGTTTCCGATTTCCATTTTCCCAAAATAGTTCCAAGCTTGCAATGACGGAGTCGCGCGTATTCCAAGTAGGATTAACTTTTGTTTTTGAACTTCCACTTTCATAGTTCAGTATTTCCTCAATCAATTTACCGTCTTTAAAAGTCCGTTTTTCAAAGATGCGATTGTCGTTGTACCTTCTTTCACACGTTCCATTTAAAGGCGTTTTTAAATCCGTTTCGTAGTAAATAGAGAAAAGATAATTTCCGCCTATTTTATTCTGGTACTTGAATTCACAGTCCGTTTGTGCGAAAGCAAAAGAAGAAAGAAATAGAAAAAGAAATTTAAAAAATTTCATCGAATAAAGTTAGCATATTAATCTCAAGTTGATATCCCATTAATTATGGTTTTAAGATGAAATTTTTTAATCACAAAGATGCTAGAAATTGTTCCGCATTGTTCAAATGTAATTTTTGTTTTTCATCGGGCATTTTATCAAATGTTCTTACCAACATCCCTAATCTCGGATTTTTCAAAAAGAAATCTCGGTGTACATGCATAAATCGCCAGAATAATCCGTCCCAAACGGGCTGCCAGTCGCCTTTTTGATAATCACTCATTTTCATTAAATAGTTGCTACCACTAATATAGGGTTTGGTTGCCATCAGTCCTCCGTCAGCAAACTGACTCATTCCATAAACATTTGGAACCATAACCCAATCATAGGCATCAATGAATAATTCCATGAACCAACGATAGACCTCATCTGGATCAAACTCGCAGAGCAGCATGAAATTACCAAGTACCATCAGTCGTTCATTATGGTGAGCATAACCGGATTCTAATATTTTTTTAATGCAACTGTCAATAGGCTCTATTCCTGTTGTACCATTCCAAAATGAAGGAGGAATTTTTCTTTTAAAGCCCCAATAATTTTTGGTTCTTTCTTCCTTTCCCTTCAATTCATAAACAGCTCTAATAAATTCTCTCCAGCCCAGAATTTGACGAATAAATCCCTCGAGTGAATTTAATGGAACTTCGTGATTACTTGCATAGAGTAACGCTTCCTCAATGACAAAATTTGGGCTTAACAATCCAACATTCAACATGGGTGTTAAAACACTGTGATGTAAAATATTTTCTTTTTCTACAATCGCATCTTCATAGGCGCCAAATTCGGAAAATCGGGATTTAAAAAATTCTGCTAGCCAACTTTTACTTTCTGCATAAGTAGTTGGGTAGATAAAATCAGAGTTTAGTTCTCCATAATTACTTGAGAAGTGCTTTTCTGTATAAGCAATCGCTTCCGAATAGAAGGCATTGGGTTTTAAAAAAGTGGTTTTCGGCACTGTTTTTCCTTTAGGATATTTCAGGCGATTTTCATCATCAAATGTCCATTTTCCTCCAATTGGCTTGTCTTGTTTTTCTAATAATATATTCTTAGTCAAGCGCTGATGTTTGTAAAACTCGGTTTGAAACATTCTTTTCTTAGTAGCGAAAAAAGAAGCGAGCTCCTCAGAGGTATTCAAAAATAGTGGCGTAGGTTTTTTAATCGGGTGAATGTCACTTTCCTTACAAGTGTTAGCAATTCTTTTCTCTAGCCAATAATCTGTGGTATCGATGTATTCAAAAGATTGAACGCCTTTATTTTTTAAATATGGAATAAGCTTTGTTATATCGGATAATTCATCAAACGATTCAATGTAAACAACTTTACTATTTTTGGATTGAAGGTAACTCTCGTAAAATTTCATGCTTGCTCGGTGGAAAGCAATTTTCTTTTTGTGAAAATTATAGTGTTTGAAGTAGAGGTATTCTTCCACTAGATAGATGGTGTCACATGTGTTAGCAAGTATATTTTGCTCAACTAGTTGATGGGGAAAAACAATGCCTATTTTACTCATGACTTAGATTTATTCATTCTACATTTATCGCTGCAATACTTTACTTCTTCCCAAACTTTTTCCCATTTTTTCCGCCATGTAAAAGGCCTAGAGCAAACAAGGCAAATTTTTGATGGTAAATCGGTTTTTTTTATCTTTTTCATGCTTATTTTTTACTTCGTGGTGTCGTTCTTGCTGCACTTTCTGTATTTACGTGTTTCTTTAAAATTCTTTTTCCTTCACTTTTTACTTTATCGGTTTTTCGATAGCGCCAAACAATATCACTTGCTGTTTTTCGGGATTCTTCAATATCCACAATTGGAAAGGGATAGTCTGTTCCAATTTTTACCGAATAGAGCGCTTGTTCCATCATGCTCATTTTCCAAGGTTCGTGAATTAATTCAATTGGAACCTGCTTTAATTCAGGTAACCAGGTTTTAATAAATGTGCCATCAGAATCGTGAACCTGCGAATTTTTTATAGGATTATAAATCCGAATAGTATTGATGCCTGTAACGCCAGATTGCATTTGTAATTGGGGATAATGAATACCCGGCTCATAATCCAAAAATTGCCTTGCTAAAAAATGTAATTCTTGCCAGTCTTGCCAAAGATTGAAAACGAAAAATGAAACCACCATGGCTCTCATTCTAAAATTTATATATCCTGTAGCAATTAAACAGCGCATGCAGGCATCAACAAGCGGAACGCCCGTTTGACCGGTTTGCCATGCTAAAATATGTGCCTCATTTTTTGGTTTTATCAAGGAGTCGTAGGCTCTATTTACATTTTCAAATTCCATTCGACATTCGTCTTCAAATTTTTGCATGAAATGACAATGCCAATGCAAGCGAGAAATAAAATTTGAAAGCGCTCTTTTATTAGATGAGGATTCATAGTGCTGTTTCGTGTATTGATAAACCATGCGCATGCTAATGTTACCATAACTGAGGTAGGGAGAAATGCGACTGCAACTTTTTCGACTTAAGGCGGGTTTTGAAATATGTTTAGAATAATTGACGTGTCGAACTTTTAAAAATCCATCTAAATATTTCCATGCATTCGTCTCTCCTCCTGGCTGAAAAGAGGCATTGTTTGTCCTTATTTCTTTCGCTAATGGTTCACCTTTTAAACGATCGTAAATTTCTTCATCAATTTTAAGGAAATTACAATTTACATCATCAATTAAGGCTGGTTTTTCCTCCATTTTTTCTTTCCATAAAGACTCCCATACTTTTCGAGATTTCAATTTTCTTACAATTCCATTGTGTTGGTATTCTTTCCATTCAATTTGATTGTTTTTACAAAAATCATGAATGATAATATCCCTGTCAAATGTTAATTTATTTCCAATTTCTTGGTGAGAAAATAAGGTTTTAATAGCATAATGATTCGCAATCTCAGACAATACAAATAGCGCTTCGTTATGAAAAATAGCGATCTTTGAATCTAAGCTCTCAAGCTTTATTTGCATATCTGTTAAGGATTGGTACACAAATCTCCAATGCCTTACATCGCTGTCATCATATCGCATTATTGTGGGCTCAAAGCAGTACACTAGCAAGATTGGTAAAGCTTGTTTTTGGGCGTAAAATAGTGGTTCATGGTCTGTAAAACGCAAATCTCGTTTTAGCCAAACAATTACAATCTCCTTTTTCTGAACTTCTACCTCGATACTTGCCATTAGTTTTATGGTTTTGCATAGGGAAGACGGCCAATTGGTTTTGACACAAAATAGGCATCAAGTCCCTGACTGATTAACACATCTTCTTTTGATAAAGCAACAAATCCGTCTGTTTAAATCATTTCTGCAGCAATTAAAACTTGCTTAATACTTCCTACTATCATTACGGTACCATTTATTTTAATGGGGATGATTTCCTCCAAGTTCATCGCAATGGATACCACAGCATCTTTAACAAATGGTGCAAAACAGAAGGGATGATATAGTTCTTCAAAACCAACCTTTTCAAATTCAGAAATTCCTTTGTCGTAACGCGCGGAAGTTTGATGCGCTTTTTCATACTCTTTGGAACGAACGTAGTTTAGGGTATATTCTTTTGTTTCAATAATATTTTGCAAAGTATCTCTTTGAACACTATCAGGTCGATTTATCAAACCCAGCAAAGCAGGATTAGCACCAAGGTGAATAAGTGAATTAAAAATTGCCAGGTTTGAATTGTTATCCAGTGATTTTGTACCAACTAATACCGCCTGTCTAAAACCCGCCAAGGAATTTACAAAAGCTGTTCTGTAGCGTTGCTCAAATTGCGCAATATCATCTCTCGTTAATATCATATTCTAATAATTATAAATGTTTCTTTACTTTTTTCCAATAGGAAAAAAACGAAGGAAAATAACCACTGACATCATCTGCAATCCAATCTCTTTCTTCTTGGATTCCAAGATAAGCTAAATTAAGAGGATGCTCTTTGTAATAAATGCTTGTTTCTTTATACTCTGCTGAGAATGATTGAAATGAACCCACATAAATTTGAATACCCTGTATATTTTTACTCAAGTCTAACATAAAGTCCATACATTTCTTGCTAACTGGATATTTTTGAAAAAACTCAGGTTCAAGCAATAAAATCCTATTTCCAGCTTCATCTTTATGCCACAATGGGTCAAGGTTATAGTAATTATAAATAAATGTTGGTTGATCAGCAATAAATTGAATTTGGGAAGCTTCGGGAAGCGTTATTTCAAAATTGAATTCTTCAGTAGTTGTTAATGAGGCCGGTATTTCCATTTCTGGAAGTACTTCATAGCTTGTATCCAAATACGTATTTCGCTGCTTTGATGCTGTATATTTATTTATATTTTCTTGATTGGCATAGTATTTTTTACTGCTATTTGCTCCGGCAACCCATTGCCAACTACACGCATTGCTCGCCCAATCGCCATCTAACAAGTGATAATACATCCATTTTGCAGGATGAAGCCAATGCGACTTGCCAATGTTGCAGGTCAATGCAGCTAAATACAAACGGTTGTGGTTGTGCATGTAACCCGATTCAAATAAGGTTTTAATGGCTTGATCAATTGCTTGAATCCCCGTTTTTCCTTCTGTGATGGAAAGCGGAATTGCGTAGTGTTTGACTTGCTCTTGAACTTGTTTGATTTCAGTATTGATGTCTTTTACTTGGGCAATACGCTGAAAATAATCCCGCCAACAAAGTTGTTGAATTAAGGGTTCCAATTGCTCGAATGAATAGCCTTTTCCCTGTAGGCTGTCCAGTACTTGCTTTGTACTTATTACACCACGTGAAATATAGGGAGATAAATAGTTGACTTGGCCATCAATATAGTTTCTTGAAAGGGCATATTTGACGGGATTAATGGCATCTATCTTTTTTAGAATAGAGGCATATTCAACTGTAAATTCATTTTCCACTAAAACTCAATTTTATAACAAAATAACAACGACAGAGCAGTTATTGTTCTACAAAATAAGACTTAAAGGCAAGATTGATATTCGAAGTAAACTTCGATGATTCGTAAAGATTTTAGGCGGTTTAGATTTTCTTTTTAAAAAAGTAATGATCTAATGATAACTTACCTGGACCTGCTAAAAATATAGTGAATAAAATCGCTGCATAAGCAAATGGCATTTCGCCTTCTCCGAAAAAGTCGCCTTTATCAACTACAAATCCTGCAACTAACATGGTAAAACAGATTAAAAACGATCCTAATCGTGTGAAAAGTCCAATAATTAACATAATTCCGCCAAAAAACTCAGCTCCAGTGCGCAGGTAGGCCATTAGAAGCGGTAGTGGAAAATGCAAATCTTTATCAAGCCAAGCAGCAAAACCTGCCATTGCTTTTGAATCAAATAATTCACGTCCATGATAGATGAATAGCACCCCCATTACGACCCTTATAATAACAATGTAGTATTGAGTTAGTGGCTCTGTTCCTCGAAAATAATTTTGAAGCTTCATATGATTAAATTTATAGTTTTTAATTTTTAAAATTAACTATTTCTTAAGCATATTGTATGCAAAAGAAGTATAACATTTTTAATTTTTTATGATTTTATATTGGACTTCTATGGTTTTCTCTAACTATCTTTTTAAATATGCCCTTTATTTTTTTACAAAACGTGTTGTTAGTTTTGTTCCGTCTTCTTTCGTAAGAATAATAAAGTAAGCCCCAGCCTGAAGCTCAGAAATATCAATTGAATTCATGTTTGAATATATGCGTTTAACAGAAGACCCTAACATAGAAACTAAGTCGATTGATGTAGGTTTAAAACTAGCATCAAATACGATGTTTAAATTACTTTCTGCAGGATTTGGGAAGATTTTAACCTGTCCGTTTTCAAACTCTGTAATTCCTATCGTTGATAAAACGATAGTAACACTACAAGACGTTGCTATTTCTTCACAACCTCCTTCAGCTGCGATAGTATAGGTTACTGTATAGGTTCCAGCTGTACTTGTACTTGGAGTAATTTCTCCTGTATTTGCATCAATACTTAAGCCAGTTGATGAGGAGTAAATACCTCCGATTGTTCCTATTTGATTTACAGTTTGATCTGTTGTTAGCGAGGTAAGGAATGGAGATCCTGAATAACTAATACTTGCGGTTGGCGTTGCAGTAACGATGATTGTTTCATTCATTAAATTTGCACTTTGATCGTTTGTATTTGAGGCCACTAATTGAACTGTATAGGAACCCGGCTCGTTAAATGATATTTCAGGATTTTGTGAATTCTCAGAGGAGCTATTTGCAAATTCCCAACCGTTTGATGGAGAAATTGACCAAGTCCATGCACTTGGACAAATAGTAGATTCATCTGTAAAATTAACGATTGTTCCTTCACATAAATTTGTAGCACTTGCTGTGAAAGATGCAACAGGGGATTGAACAGAACCTTCAGTTAAAATCATTGGTGTATTGATTGCTGGATTACAAATGAAGTCAACTCTACCAGATGGCCATCTTACCAAAATTGAATCAATCACTTCTGCAGAACCAATTCCAAAATGTACATTCATTGTTCCCATGTGTTTGAATCCTATTCCTGATTGAACATCGCGAATCTGTTTTCCCCAAGCCCCATAAAGCTCAACGCGAGCTCCAATTCCATTACTGTTACTTTCAATTCCTTTAAGTTGCAATTTTGTCCAATTATTTAAATTAGCATTGCTAAAATAAATTGTATTTCCGTTTTGAATATCAAGAAAACCATCATTATTTAAATCACCAACTCCTCCAACATTTATTGAATAAGTAACGGGACTGAAGGTATTATTACCATTGTTAATCATGATTTTTCCGTTTGTGAATACATCTGTCCAACCATCGTTATTGAAATCGTAAGAAACATATTCGATACTTAAATTTGGAAAAACATCCCATCCACTGCCAGCTGTAATATCTGAAAAAGTTCCATCGCCATTGTTATGCATAAATTTATGATTGCCATCTGTAAAAGAACTAGCTCCAACTACAGCATCTAAGAAACCATCGTTATCGAAATCATTCCATGCAGCCGACCAAGTCTGAATGGGATCTGCCATATTTGATGAAATTGAAACATCAGTAAATGTTCCATCACCATTGTTTCTGTGAAGTTCATTTATTTTTGCTGTGGTATTTCCACCTCGACATTTTGCAATAAAAAGATCTGAAAAACCATCATTGTTATAATCTACCCAAATAGAGCCATAATTTCCGCCATTTGGATGAATTCCCATTCCACCTTGATAAAATTGCAAGTTACCTAAACCATCATTTAAGTAATATACGTTTGGTGCAACATCATGACAAACAAATGCGTCAAGATTTCCATCATTATTTAAGTCAATAAAATTACTTCTTTGCGAAAAAACATATTGGGAAGTTGATGCTTGCGTAAATTCTGTTCCATTATTAGCCGACCGCATAAAAGTTACACCGCTTCCACCTCCATAAAGTAAGTCTCCATAACCATCTTTATTGTAGTCGGCAATGGCCATACTCCAAGATGGCAAAAATGTTGCTGGAGTAGTAGCAATATTTACCTGATTAAAACCACCAGTAGCAAGTTGATAGTGGATTTGAACATTTTCTGAAGATACACTCACAATATCATCTAATAAATCACTATTCATATCTGCAACTGCAATTTTGTAAGTCCCTGCTATTGTTGGTATATTTTGAGATGTAAAAGTTAATGCATTGGGATTAATAATTATTGGAGGAGTCTCTTGGAGTTCGAATGTAAATCCATTTGACGACCATTTATTATCAAATGCAATTTTATATTCCGTTCCAGCAATTACTTGAAAAGTAACAACACATAAGTATCCAGTACCACTATCATCATCTCCAGTAATACATAACAAAAGACCACAGTTACCAGTGTAAATATGTACTCGGTTGTCAATATCTGGATTTACAGCTAGGTCAGTAGTTACTGTTACCGTATAATTTGCTGTAGGTGTATATTTGTACCATTTACCTGCAGTTGCTCCATCACCACCACTTGCGCAAACAGGAGTTGGAACTCCAGTTCCATTAATTGTATCTATAATGTAAGATCCTGCAGTAATAACTTGAGCAGTGTTGCAAGTTGATTGAGCAAATACAGCATTCGATACCGTAAATAATGTCAATAGAGAAAATAGTTTTTTTATCATTTTGTTAGTTTTAATCACATGTACTGATTGAGTTAATAAAATCCTTTAATAATTGAACACCTTCTTCGTGAACAATCGTCCTTCCAAGTAATGGCATACGGTTGTTTTCCGCTATTGAGTTAAGTCTAAAATGCATCATTGATTTTTGTACATTTCCTGGAACAATTATTTCAATTAGTTGGGCTTGCGAACTAATTTGTTCATCGGGTTCAATACAGATTCCCATATTTTGAGAATTAATAGTTTCCGAAAAAGCTAATCTTAAAGGTCGATATGAACAATGGCTATTTTCACGGTGGCAATGAGCACAGTTGACATCTAGATAGGAGCGAAGCCTTAATCTCAATGGATAGCTTTCATCCATATAATTAATTGAGGACACGATTGAAGATGGCAAATTATTTTCCAGGAAACCTGCTTGAATCCATTTAGAAAGTTGGTTGGATGTACCATCTGAATATGCGTAATCAAAATTCATATTTTGAGGCTTAGTTCCAATTGGTATTGGCTGATTATTGTCTTTGTGACAAGTCATGCATTCTGTTTCAGAAGGAATCCTGTAATTCGTTGATTTTGTTACACCTCCTTGTTGCCAAGAAATATTTTTATAGCTTCCCTCCATGTCAAGATAAGCTTCAGTTTGTTCATCATTCCAAACATACTCGGCAAATATCCAACCAGTTGATTTTAAAATCATAATTCTGGTTTCAAGGATTTTTGTTTCATTATTAGGTTGAACATTGTTGTAGTAAAAGGTTTTAATGAGCACTGAGCCAATAGGAAATTCAAGAATTTCATGATCTCCTGAATAAGTTGCCTTATTACCTTGAGGCATCCAAACGAATCTTTTCTTTAACGCATAGTCTGTAAATAAAGAGCTCGCAAGTTCGTATGGTAAAACACCATCAACTGGAACTTGGTTTTTCATTGGACTTGTAAAAAAACCGTAGTCAGAAAGCTTAGCATAAGGAACCTGCGTAAGGTCAACGCTTACTCCAGAATTTCCAATTGGGGGAGTGCTTATTGGCACAAAGACTTTATCTTTTTGACAGCTTTGAATTGTGAATAGAAAAAATAGAGCAAGTGGAAAAATTTGCATCATTATATTTCTACGAGAAGAACATCTTCTTAAATTCATACTTTAGTATCAAGTTCAAATATACATATAAGACATCTATAAATCAAAAAGGTTGCTTCTAAAAGTAAGTAAGCAAATCTTCAATTTCATAATTAGAAAATTAATTGTCAGTTTTAATTTTTGCGCCATTAACGGCAGATTGGCAAAATTAGCGGTTCAGTGCTCCTTATACATATTTGTGGTTATTCAAAGTTGGTTCTTCGCATCAACTTTGATTCTTTTATTCCCAATCTTCGCAAAGTTTCGAACCGTTAATATTGAAATGACTTTTTGCACGAACTGAGGTTCAATCCTTACAATTAAAATAATTATATTTGCTAAATTTTTTTAATTTTAGGATGACAATTAACACCAAGAAAGCACCGTACATTCTTATCGGGTTAATGCTATACACCCAAATAGTATGTTTTTCACAGAACTATTTTATTACCTTATCAAAGGATTCCACAGCTTGTAAACAGATTAATTTTTTCGATACAAATGCTCAAGGAAAAATGATTGATTTTGAATACGTAAATAATGAAAATGAAACTATTCGTTTAAAGAAAAACGATATTCCTGAAATTCAAAAGCTCTGTCAAGATGGTGTTGTTTATTTAAGGATGCCACTAAATATTAATAAACCTGATGGGTATTACAGATTTGGGAGAAGAATGGTTCAAGGAAAAATAACTGTAGATGTATTTGATGATGTTTCTACAAGCTATAGATTAAAAGAAAATTTTGATGGTTCGTACAACAGCCAAGGTGTCATGAAAGAAACGAGAGAGGGTATTTATATGAGATACGTAACGATGCCGGATCTCACTGTTTACGAAGTTTCTGGCCTAAAAGGAATTAAAGCATTGAAATCCATTAGAAAATTGATGTTTGAATGTGAGCAATATAAAAAGGAATATTATTCAAATCCTAAATATGAAACATGTACATTTGAAGAAGCTGTTGCTGATTATAATGCTATGTGTCCTTAATTTTTAGAATTCTGAAGTTTTGCAACTTCATTTTCTACCAAATCATCTTCAATTTTTGGGAATAAAATCTCAACTTCTCCAATTTTATTTCCTGCTTTGAGCACTTCTTCTTGAAGCAAATCTGTCCAGTTTTCTGAACTAAAGTTTAGCATTTTTTGAAGTTTTTTACTTGTATCTGGAATAAATGGAAAGCTTGCTATAGAAAGAGCTGCTGTGATTTGAAGCGCGATATTTAAAATTGTTTTTACCCTTTCCTCATCAATTTTGATAACTTTCCATGGTTCTTGGTCGGCTAAATACTTATTTCCCAAACGTGCTAAATTCATCATTTCAGCCTGCGCTTCTCGCAATTTATACTCGTATATATTTTTGGATATGCGTTCAGGGATTTCCTGTAATTCTTTTAGCACAAGTAAATCCTCAGTGCTAAATTTATTTGGTGCTGGAATTACTCCCTCATAATATTTTTGCGTTAAAACCAAAGTTCTATTTACAAAGTTGCCATAAATCGCTGCTAATTCATTGTTGATACGGTTTTGAAATTCTTTCCAAGTAAATTCTGAGTCTTTATTTTCAGGAGCAATTGCTGTAAGCACATATTTTAATTCATCGACTTTAGTAGGATATGCCTCCAAGAATTCGTGCAGCCAAACGGCCCAATTTCTAGAAGTAGAAAACTTATCACCTTCGAGATTTAGGAATTCGTAAGCTGGAACATTATCAGGTAGAATAAAATCCCCATGATTTTTTAATAAGATTGGAAAAATAATCGCATGAAATACAATGTTATCTTTTCCAATAAAATGAACTAATTTTCGATCCTTTCCTTCTTTATTTCCCCAGTAATCTTTCCAATTTTTATTGTTGTCTAATGCCCATTGTTTTGTAGCAGAAATATATCCAATAGGAGCGTCTAACCAAACGTACAAGACTTTTCCGTCAGCATTTGGGAGCGGAACTTTTACTCCCCAATCTAAGTCTCGTGTCATGGCACGTGGTTTCAAACCTCCATTTATCCAAGACATGCATTGTCCGATTACTTGATTCTTCCAAGCTTTCGGCTCGTGTTGTAGTTCACCGTTTAATTCTCCTTTTTGAATCCAATCACGCAACCAATCTTCGTGTTGATTCATCGGAAGATACCAATGTGCTGTTGTTTTTAAGATAGGTGATTTCCCACTTAATGTAGAAATTGGGTTTATTAAATCTGTTGGACTTAAGTCACTGCCACATTTCTCACATTGATCGCCGTATGCGTTTGCATAACTGCATTTAGGACAGGCTCCAGTAATGTAGCGATCCGCTAAAAATTGTTGGAAATCTTCATCAAAATATTGTTCGGAGTTTTCTTCAATGAACTGTTTATTATCGTGTAATTTTTTAAAAAAGTCAGCAGAAGTTTCATGATGAAGTTGTGATGAAGTTCTATGGTAAATATCAAATGAGATATTAAATTGCGAAAAGGTATCACGAATAAGCGTATGGTATTTATCTACAATTTCTTGGGGTGTTATCCCTTCTTTTTTTGCACGAAGAGTAATAGCAGCTCCGTGTTCGTCACTTCCACAAATGTAGACAACATCATGCTTGTTCATTCTTAGAAAACGCACAAAAATATCCGCGGGTAAATATACGCCAGCTATGTGTCCAAGATGCAAAGGTCCGTTAGCATAAGGCAAAGCTGCAGTAACGGTATATGCTGATTTTATCATTGTCGACAAAGATAAGAAAAGTAGTAAAACAAAAAAGGGTCGGACAATGCCGACCCTTTAGAATTAGTTAAGAACTAATTATTTTTTCACAACATTGAATTGAGATGTTTTACCATTTTCAAGAACTACATTGAAAATATACATTCCAACTTCTAAATTTGAAACATTAAAATTAGCTTTGCCATTCACGAGTGAAACTACATTTTTAGCAGCAATTCTTCCAGAAATATCTGTTACTGTTACATTTGCTACTCCTTCACCTTCAATAGAAATTGTAAGATCATCGCTAGTTGGATTAGGATATGCACTACCAGTAACAGTGTTAATTTCGTTTATTCCTATACCAGCTGAACTCATAACCTTTATACCAACGGCACTTGGAACATCTACTCCAAATCCAGTTGCGTACCATGTACCATCACTTTCATTAGGGCAAATTGGTTGTAAGTAGTAGTCCGTATTCCAAGTATAATTTGTGTTGTCATGTCCCATGTACAAGTTGATATTTACTGTTTGCACACAAGCTAAATAACGCTGGTTATCCTCAAGGACTACTGGAGCTGCAAAAGCACCATAAACAGTTTCCCCTTCTTGACTTTCTTCTGTGAAATAAAAGTAAGCTTGAGCCATTTCAGTTAATGTTGTAAATCCACCGCCAGCAACAGTAAATATAGCATCGTTTAAATCTACAAAAGGATCTTCCCATTTATAAAGTGTTAAATTCATTTCTTCACCAGCAATTAGTGAGTCCTCAGGTACCACAGTGCCTTTAGTTGCAGCAAAGTATAAACCTTCTACTGCCAATCTACTTGCGTTTGGATTATTGATAGCAGAACAAATAGAAAACGTTTGATTGTTGGTGCTTGGACGATAAAAAGTCTTGCCACTTGGTAAACCAGTTACAGTATCGATTTTCGCAGCACTATAGATAGATTCGCTTATTGTGAAACTATAAGAAATTGAATTATCTGAAGGGTACTCATCAAGTGAATCCAAACTTGCAGTATATGTCAAGGTGTAAGTTCCTACAGGATATGTTGCTAAAGAAAAATCTGGCAAAGTAAAAATTTCGCCAGGAGCAACATCTATACTGTCTCCTATTGCAATGTTTATTCCTGACACACTGTTATCATAAACAAGATTTCCAGCTGGACTTGTAACTGTAGCTCTTAGAGAAACATTTCCTTGTGCTTGGTATCCTGGATTATAAACTCTTGCACCGACAGAAAAATTAAATTCTGTGCTGTTTTGAGCTAATAATGCTGGAACAAAACCTTGTTTTGGAGCTAAAGCAGCACCTGAAGAAAGACCAAGGTCATTTGCAAATAAGCCTGTTTTATTACCCATGAAAACCACAACAGCACCACTTAGCATTTGATTTACTAATATCGCACCATCTGTATCGCTTAGCATTACCACCGGAATTGTAACTGTTGCTCCAGATGCTCCAGCTCCTGGGGTGATAACTCCAGGTTCTCTGTTAATAATTATAACGCCAATTGCACCAGCAGTTTGAGCATTCAGTGCTTTAAGTCCAAATTCGCATCCTCCAGAAGTAGTATTTGTAGTACCATCTCCTCTGTAAATTACAGCAATTTTGCCATTTAAGTTATTTAGTAATGGATTACATGCAGCAGCTGAAACAGGATTTCCTTGTGCATTTAAACCAACTGATCCATCATCTGCCATCATAAGTGTATCTTGTATGTAGGTTCCTGGAATTAAAAAATTAGGTGTGCCCCAACCTCCGGCAGGATCTGCCCAAGCATTTGCATAATTACCAACAATATTGCTAGGAGAAACACCAGCAACGATTACTTGTGCATTTGAAAAATATGCTAATGCAACAAGAGAAAAAGAAAGTAGAATTTTTATCATAAAATTTATATTAAGAGTGAAAATTAATTTAGTATCAAACTTAAGTTAAATTTTTATAATCTGAAAATAATCCAAGGAAAAACCCTTTTATTTTAGCCAAATAATAGCATAATAGATGAGCGCTGCAAGAATTGCAGAAACAGGAATGGTAAGAATCCAAGCCCAAAGCAAGTTGATAGTTACTCCCCAACGAACAGCACTTAATCTTTTTGTTGCACCTACACCAATAATAGAACCAGTAATTGTGTGTGTAGTAGACACAGGAATTCCAAATTGGGAAACCGTAAATAAGGTTAAAGCCCCTGCAGTTTCCGCGCAAACACCTTCAAGCGGTGTAACTTTTGTGATTTTAGTCCCCATTGTTTTTACGATTTTCCAACCGCCCATTAAAGTTCCAAGACCAATCATCAAGTAACAACCAAATGCAATCCAAAAGGGCATTGTTTCTGACTGAACTTTTGTTTTAATTTTAAATCCTTCTTTTAAATCTCCTGTTTTTTGATCTGTATAGGATGAAAAAATTCCAGCATGTTTATACTTGCGATTTAGGGTTTTATCATTAAAAATTGTGTCTCGGGACTTCGAATCACAGAGCATCTTTCCGACTGTAAAAACTTCAATTTTTAAAAGTTTGCTATCGATTTCATCAAATGAGGGAGGCGCTAATTTTTTCAAGTATGCGGAATTTAAATCCCCTTTTTTATTGTAGACAGTTTTTCCGTTTTCTGCATCTAGAATCTCTTTGTGATCTACGAAATAAGTTTTACCATTTATTTCTGCAATTTCAGGCTTAAATTTCTCCAGTTTTCCTTTTTCATTATGGTATTCAATTTGCATCAATTCAGAAATCTGAAGTTCTTTTGGAATTGCATGCTCTAATTTCCCTTCTCTCCCCAAGTTTCCATAAACTAAAAGTGCGGCACAAATAATTCCCATTACCTTTTGAGAATCTGCTCCTCCATGCCCCAAAGAGAATGCTGCAGATGAAAGTAACTGTAGGCGTTTATGCATGTGTGCCTCTTTCACAGCAGATGGGTTTTTGCTACCATGTTTCAGCTCAAACCATATATATACAAGTATAAATACTGAAATCATTCCAATTACAATGTAAAGCATAATTGGTTTCATATCCATGTATTCTATCATATATTCCATGAAAGCAATTGTTATAGTTGAAAGTATTAAAATAAAAGCCATTTTTTTCCAAAAAGAGCGTGCGATGGTGACCAGACAAATAAGAAATGCTATAAATCCCCCAATTAAAGGAGCAAGAAGAATAAATAGAATTACTTTTAAAATTTCACCTGATGCAACAACATCCCAACCTGCGTGAGCAACCGCAGCACCTGCAAAGCCTCCAATTAAGGTATGTGAAGAAGAAGAAGGTATTCCAAGTCGCCAAGTTAGTAAATTCCAAAATGTGGCTGCGATTAATCCAGCAAGAATTACCCAAAGGTCAATAGCGTTATTATCAACAGTTTTTGCTACAGTATTTCCTACACTCATATCAAAAACCCAAAATGCCAAAACATTAAAAAAAGCGGCCCATATTACAGCTTGTAATGGTGTGAGAACTTTCGTTGACACAACTGTAGCAATTGAATTTGCGGCATCATGAAATCCATTGACTAAGTCAAATATTAATGCAATAACTATTACTGTAATAAGTAGCGTAAACATATAAATGGAATTTTAAATGACTATGAATTAAGCGTATTTAACAACTATGGATTCGATTACATTTCCTGCATCTTCACATTTATCAGTTGCAACTTCCATTACTTGATAAATCTCTCGTCGTTTTATTAATTCTTTAGCATCAACATCTGACTCAAATAAACGCTCTATACTCATATCAAAGATATCATCTGCATTATTTTCAATGCTATTAATTTTGATAACACATTCAATAATTTTTTGCGTGTTTTTTAGGTTTCGAAGTTCTGTAACAGCTTCTTTTACCGCTTTTACTGCACCACTAATTGCTTCCGCCATTTTCTGAATTCCTTGATCTGAAATTGGATCTATTTTATAGAAATTAATTTTTTTGCCTGCAGCATAAATACAATCTGCAATATCATCTAAGGCAGATGCTAAACTATGAATATCCTCACGATCAAAAGGAGTTATAAAATTTCTTCCTAATTCTATGAATATTTTATGTGTAATTTCATCATTTTGATGCTCAATATCTTCCATCTCTTTAATTAAGACTCCACGCTTATTGAAATCAGGTTCATGAACAACTTGCATAAGATTTTTTGCGATTTTTTCTAGGTTATCACTTGCTTGTTCAAAAAGCGAATAAAAGACTTTGTCTTTTGGTAAAAAGTAACTTAAAATTCCAGCCATACTATTTTTTTAGTAAAGATAAAGCAAGTAGTTGTATTAAATTATAAGATTGAATTTCTTAACCTAAACATAACATTGCATATCAATTACAAATTACTGATTTTATCTTTTTAAAATAAAATTGTAAAAGCTGTAAATCTCAAATGCTTGTTGCTTACATTTGCAAAGTGAATCAATTTGACAATTTACGAATTCAATTAGAGCTTTTAGAATGGCCAAATATTTATTTGTATAAATTCATCGTTCCGAATGAAAATGAAAAAATAGCATTGGTAACATCATTATTTGATGAAAATACAGAAATTGGTTTTCTTCCCTCCGGCAAAGGAAATTATCTTAGCATTAGCGCAAAAGAAGTAGCGTTGAATGCGCAATCAATTATTGAGAAATATGAAAAAGTATCAAAAATAAAAGGAATAATTACACTTTAAATGGAGAAAATTACGGCTATCTTATTTGTTTCATTCTTACTTTTACTAGGAGTAATTCTTTATCGCTTGCTTCTCAGAAAACTCAGCAAAGGAAGAATTAAAAATGAAAATTACTGCACTTTGTATAGTTTGGATAAAAACCCTGCTAGTGGCGAAGTTGCTTTTTATTTTGTCAGTCCTTTTAAAATTCCTATTGAATTTTCAATTTGGGAAGGAGATATAAAAGTTTTGGAATTACGAAATGAGGAATTTTCTGAGGGTGGTCACATCATTCATTTTGATACCAATAAATTAAAAAATGGCGACTATCTTTTTGGATTAGTTACAAGCGAACAAAAAACGATTAAGCGTTTTCAAATAAAAAATGATTAAAGCTCCAATTTGTTTTTACTCATTATTATGCTTTCATTTTCCTACTATTAAAGTTGCATTATGAAATCATATGCATTAATTAAGTTTCTTAATAAAATGTTTACTTTTGATTAAAAAATTGAAGCCCAAAAGTCATAAATTTACGCTAACTGAAGACACTCAATTTGATGTTCTTGGTTTATCTACAGCTTTTAACGACTATCGTTTAGCATGGGAGTTGAACACTTTCCTAGATATGAGAATTACATTGCATGAAGAACAGTTAGAAATATATGAATCCAAGACAAAAGAAACTTCTTTTTTTCGTGTTTACCATTTTTTTGATGAGGAAAATCTAACAAAATATTATATTATTAAAAACAAGCAGAATTTTAAATTCCTATTACCAGAGAAATCAGCTTTTGATTATTTTTTACTCATTCGCGATAATTTTATTTTTGAAATGAGTGACTTTACAACTCGGTTGCGACAAATAAATGGAATAGTAGCAGTGTTTACAATTGCTAATAGTGAATTTGAACTAGCAGAACATTTAACATTCTAAGAAATGAAAAAAACAAAAATAGTAGCAACAATAGGTCCTGCATCTTCTTCAAAAGAAGTACTTCGAGAGATGATTGAATCAGGGCTTAATGTTTGTCGTTTAAACTTTTCACATGGAAACTATGAAGACCATTTAAGCGCAATTAAACAAATTAGAGAATTGAATGCTGAAATGGGAATGAATGTTTCTATTCTTGCCGATCTTCAAGGTCCAAAAATTCGAACCAATGAAATGGAAAATAACGGCGTTCTTTTGGAAGTAGGCAAGGAAATAAAAGTTCTTGTCGAGAAAATAGTTGGAAATTCCGAGCGCTTTTCTATTAATTATGTGAAACTACCACAAGATGTTAAATCCGGAGAAAAAATCTTATTGGATGATGGAAAAATAATGCTGGAAGTAATAGCAACAGATGGAAAAACTGAAATTTTATGTAAAATTATACAAGGTGGAATTCTTTCTTCAAAAAAAGGAGTGAATTTACCCAACACTTCAATTTCTTTACCTTCTTTAACTGAAAAAGATGAAAAAGATTTACATTTTGCACTCGATAATGGCGCTGATTGGATTGCACTTTCATTTGTGCGCTCTGCACATGATATTATCGAATTAAAAAAACACATTTCTGCTCGTAAACACCATGCAAAAGTTATTGCTAAAATTGAAAAACCAGAAGCATTAGAAAACATTGACGGAATTATCGCTGAAAGTGATGCTTTGATGGTTGCGAGAGGAGATTTAGGAGTCGAAATTCCGTATCAAAATGTGCCACTTATTCAAAAAATGTTGATTTCAAAATGTAATCTTTCCGCAAAGCCAGTAATCGTAGCTACTCAAATGATGGAATCAATGATTTCAAGTATGACGCCTTCTCGCGCAGAAGTGAATGATGTTGCAAATGCTGTTCTTGATGGTACCGATGCTGTTATGTTGTCTGGAGAAACTTCTATAGGAAAATTTCCTGTTGAGGTTATAAAAACGATGAGCAACATAATTAAAGAAATGGAGACGCACAGCGGAATTTACCATAAGGAAGAAATACCTAAGGAAAATCAAAGTCGTTTTATATCAGATTCTATTTGTTTTAATGCTTGTCGTTTGGCACAACGCGTCAAAGCTGCGGCAATTATTACCATGTCTTTTTCGGGTTATACTGCCTATAAAATTTCTTCACAAAGACCTAACACAGAGATTTTTGTCTTTACAAGTAATTCTAAAATTCTTACTCAGTTAAGTTTAGTTTGGGGAGTTCGTGCTTTTTACTATAACAAGCGAATTAGTACCGATCATACGATTGCAGACATTAAACAAACAATGAAAAATGATTCAATTTTAAAACTTGGTGATTTAGTAATTAATATTGCCTCCATTCCTTTAGAAGAACTTGGAAGTTCAAATATGTTGAAGTTAAGCTATATCGATTAGGATTATAAAATAAATTAAAAAATATCTTTTTTTTGCTCGACTTCTGCTATTTTTCATTAACTTAAGATAAAAACAAGTTAAAAATGGAAAAAAAGTGGCTCATTAAAAACGGACAAGAGCAATCTAAAATTGAAGCTTTAAGAGCAGAATTAAAAGTCGACAGAATTGTTGCAGAACTTCTTCTGCAGCGTGGAATAGATGACTTTAAAAAGGCCCAAGAATTTTTTCGTCCAGACCTCGATAATTTGCTTGATCCATTTTTAATGAAAGATATGGATAAGGCAGTCGCTAGAATAATGAAAGCAATTAAAAACAAGGAACGCATTTTGCTTTTTGGCGACTATGATGTAGATGGAACAACTGCTGTTGCTTTGCTTTTTAGTATTCTAAAGGAATATTTACCTTCTATTGAATACTACATTCCAGATCGTTACGCAGAAGGTTATGGAGTAAGTTTTCAAGGAATAGATTTTGCCTATTCGAATAAACAAACATTAATTATTGCTCTCGATTGCGGAATTAAAGCAAACGATAAAGTTGCATATGCAAACGATAAAGGAATTGATTTTATAATTTGCGACCACCACGAACCAGGAGAGGAACTTCCTGCTTGTATTGTTTTGGATCCAAAAAGAAAGGATTGCCTTTATCCCTTTAAAGAATTATCAGGTTGTGGCGTAGGATTTAAATTCCTCCAAGGTTTTTTGCAGAAAAGTAAGATTCCGCTTACAAAATTGTTCAATGAATTGGATTTGGTAGCAATTAGCATTGGAGCGGATATCGTTCCTATTGTTGCTGAAAACCGAATTCTATGTTTTCATGGTTTGAAATTACTAAATGCAAAACCGCGAATAGCTTTTCAAGAATTATTGGATTTAGCAGGCAAAGAAATGCCACTCAGTTTAACAGATGTTGTTTTTATTATCGCTCCGAGAATAAATGCAGCGGGGCGCCTGCGTTCTGGAAAAATGGCGGTAGAATTAATGATTTCTAGTGATTTAGATGAATTAAAGCATTTGGCTTTAGAAATAAATTCGGATAATACAGAGCGCAAAGGTTTAGACCAACAAATAACAAAAGAAGCACTTCAACAAATAGAAAAAGATCCTGGTTTTTCAACTCGTTGTTCTACCGTTGTTTTTGATCCATCTTGGCACAAAGGCGTGGTAGGAATTGTTGCTTCACGTCTTATTGAAAAGCACTATCGTCCAACGATTGTCTTAACAGAATCTGAGGGAATAGTAAGTGGTTCAGCGAGAAGTGTTCGGAACTTTGATTTGTATAAAGCACTACTTTCTTGCGAAGATCTTATGGAGCAGTTTGGCGGACATACGCATGCTGCAGGGATGTCGATGAAACTAGAAAATTTAGCGGCTTTTAAAGTGCGCTTCGAAGAGTATGTCCAAAATAATTTAGCCATCGAAGACAGAATTCCAACTCAAGTTCTTGATATTTCGATCGATTTAAACGAAATACATGGTAATGAATCGCCTTTAGTTATTCCAAGAATGAAGCGAATTATTGAAGATTTTGAGCCTCATGGTCCTGGAAATATGAAGCCCGTATTTTATTCCTCAAATTTATATTCAACAGAAGTTCGTGTTTTGAAAGAAGCGCATTTGAAGTTGAAAGTTACCCAAGCAAATTCAAGATTGATTTACGATGCAATTGGTTTTAATATGGTGCTTAAAGAAAATCAAGTCGCAAGAGGCCTTCCTTTTGAAATGGCCTATACTTTGGAAACCAATGAGTACAAGGATAAAAAAATGATTCAGTTTAACATCAAAGATATTAGAGAGCAAATTCAATAATTAGAATTGTGCATTCAAGCCAAAAACGGCCGTTAATGCTGCAGTTTCAGTTCGTAAGCGAAAAGAACTCAATGCAATTGCAGTGTAATCATTTTCTAGCGCATGTTGCACTTCTTTTTCTGTGAAATCTCCTTCCGGACCGATTAAAAAAACAGCATCTTTTTGCAGTGTTGTTATTTCTTGTTTTTCGGACTCATAGCAATGTCCAATATAACCCCCAGGATTATTGGTAACAAAAAGATTAAAAGGAATAAGTTCACAAATTTCAGGAAGATAAAATCGTTTGGATTGTTTCATAGCACCAATTGCAATTTTGTTTACGCGCTCTAATTTTACAGCAGTTCGCTCGTTATTCGTACAGCTCAAAAAACTGAGTTTTGTCAATCCAAGCTCTGTTGCTTTTTCAACAAACCATTCAATTCTGTCCATATTTTTTGTAGGCGCAAGTCCAATGTGAATTGCTTTGCTTGGAGAATGAAAAATTGTGCGGGTTATTTCTACCTGACATCGTTTTTCGTGGGCATCACAAATTAGCGCAAAAAACTGTCCGCCTTTTCCGTTTACTAATTCTATCTCATCGTCCTTTTTTTTGCGAAGAACACGGATGCAATGTTTTGATTCCTCTTCAGAAAGTGTGTAGGTTTTTGTAGTATCAGTGATATCAGAAGCGTAAAATAGGGCCATTAGTGTATGAGTTGATAAACCATTTCTCGCATAAGTTCACCTTGAGTTGCACTCGTATTCCCCACACCTTTTGACTTTAAATCGTATTCGTGGATTAGGGCAATATTTGCAGCAATTTTTCGTGGATCGTACTTATTTTTTGCATTTGTCAATTCACCAGCAACAAAAGGGTGAACACCGAGAGCTCGCGCCACAGCTTCTCTTGACTTATTTGGTAAAAAATGTATGCGCATAATTTGAGAGAAAAACTTGAATAAATTTGAAATGACAAAGACCAAATCGGCTGCTTTTGGGTTATGATCAAAATAATCCACAATTTTAAGCGCTTTCAAATTGTCTTTGTTCGCAACAGCATTTGTTAACTCAAAAACATTATAATCCTTCGATATTCCAATGTTTTCCTCAATGTGATTTTCGTTAATAATTGTTCCTTTTTCGATTAAAATTGCTAGTTTTTCAAGTTCTTTTACAATTCTACCTAGATCATTTCCTAAGGATTCTATCAATAGCATACATGCTTTTGAATTCAACTCGTAACCTGTTGTTTTTATATATTGCTGAATCCATTCTGCTAATTGGTATTCTTTCACCTTTTCAGATTTAAAAACAACACCATTTTTTAGCGCATTCTTTAATGTTTTTTTGCGTGCATCAAACGTTTTGTATTTGTAGCAAATAACGAAAATAGTTGAGTTAGCGGGATTTTCTAAATAGGATTCTAGTTGTTCAATAGATTTAAAATATTGAGCTTCTTTTAAGATAACCAATCTTCGTTCAGCCATCATTGGGTATGATTTTAATTCGCTTATAAGCGAAAGGACTTCAGCATCTTTTCCATATAAAATCGATTGGTTAAAATCGCGCTCACTTTCTTCTAAGGCATTATCCTGAATTGCTTTCGTTAAAACATCAATAAAATAGGGCTCTTCTCCGTGAAGAAAATATATTTTCTCGAATTTTTTATTTCTTATCTCTTTCAGTAGAAGTTTATGGTCCATCTTAATATTTCCCCTAAATTTTAATAAGTTTATCTAATGTTTCAAAAGCAAGAGAGCCTGCAAAAGAAGTACTATCTATATGAAAATAAGGTGCAAAGCGTTCTTCTGTGGTCTGATTGTAAGGCATTAGATTTGTTTGCTCAAAAATAATGGAAATGTTTGAGAGTACAATTATATAATTGAGTATTCGCATTCGTACCACTAAAATATTTTAATGATAAAAATCAAAAATTTATTAGAGGTGAGAACTATTTATTGAATATTAGCGAACACTATTCGGCCTTGAATTTCATGGTTTTTGCTGCTGAACTGAAACTGTTAATTTTTAAAATTTCTGAAAGAACATTTTTGAAAAATTTCAGTTTTAGAAAGGAGTTGAAATTGTTCGCTGCGAGTTGTAAGTAATTGTAAAATTATGATTTGCGAACAAAATAGAAATTCAGAGCCTTGACTTTTTTGTTTCTTTTTTTGTCAAGAAAAAAAGAAAGGAAAATAGAATAATTTCTCAAATTGAGATTATTGTTCGCGTTATGAATTTGATTAGGATTTTGATTGTTGGTTCGAAAGTGTGCACTTAATTATTTAATAAGGTATGAACTACTAAAATCAAGATTATTAGAAAAACCCCTTGATTTCTTAAAATAAATTGTCGCTTACAAACTGCTGTGAATAGTCTTTAATCATTTGTCGAACTTGACGGAATTCCTCTAAAACTTCTTCTTCTGTCCCTTTTGATTTTGCAGGATCAGGAAAGTTGTGATGAAACTTTTTGGCTTTGGTTGGAAAGAATGGACAGTGTTCTTTGGCATTGTCACAAACCGTAATCACAAAATCAAAATCAATCTCAAGATATTCGTCAATGTTGTTTGAAGTATGTTTAGAAATGTCAATGCCATCCTCTTTCATTATTGAAATTGCTCTCGGATTAACTCCATGGGTTTCAATACCAGCACTATAAATTTCTGCTTTTTCGCCTGCGAAATGTCGTAAGTAGCCTTCTGCAATTTGGCTTCGACAACTGTTGCCAGTGCAAAGAACTAATATATTTTTCATTCCTTTATTTTAAACAAAAAGCCAAATAATATTTATGATACAAAATTTTGGGTCAAAACCCCAAATGATTTGCAATACAGTTATCGAAACTGTTATTATTATAGGTTTCTTGTATTTAATGATAAATTCTTTTAAAGTCATATATTTTTAATTAACAGCAACCCCCACCTGGTGTGCAATCTTGTTGCACTTTTTCTTTACTATTTTCCAAGGAGGGAATACCACATTTATCCAAAGCAAGGCAAGCTGTATTTGTACTCCTTAATTGAAAAACACCATTCATAAATACAACTCCATACTTCTCAATAGTTTCTCCTTGATATTCCATTTCAATTTCGTAGTTGCCAATTTCTAATTTTTTTTCAGAAAGTTCAATAATTGAATTGAGTTTACTTGGTTCTAATCTGTGCAAAAAATCTACGCTTTCCCAAAGTTGCATAGAGATAACTTCTTCATTTCTAACAGTTCCTCCACAGTCAATAAATTTTTTACTGGTTTGTCCCACTTCTGTAATGTGAAAATGTTTTGGAATCTTATTTCCGTTTGGTTTTAAAAAGGTTACTTCTGAAACTATTTTTAAATAGTGTTTAAATTCTGATAATATCATTTTGCTTTGTTTTTTATTTTTAACAACAAGATTTAGTTTTTAATTCTAGTGTGATTTGTGAAAAGTAGCGAATTAATTTTTCAATAGCTTTTTCGTCTATGCAGTAGCATATTGTGTTTCCTTCAATACTCCCTTTAATGAGTCCCGCATTTTTGAGTTCCTTCAAATGTTGAGAAACAGTTGCTTGTGCCAATGGAAGTTCGTTTACAATGTCGCCACAGATACAAGTTTCTACACGCATAAGATACTCAATAATAGCAACCCTTGCTGGGTGTCCTAATGCCTTTGCAAGTATCGCAATGTGATTTTGATAATCTGTAAAGTGTTCTGTTTTTGTTGCACCCATTTATCTAAGTAGAAATTTTATATTGCAATATTACGATATAGTTTGCAAACACCAAAATATTTTTCATCTATTATAAGTTTGTAGATTTTGAGGAAATGGTATACTAGGTTTATGAAAAGTTAATTTATACGAAGTATAAAATTAAAAAAGCCTGATTTTCATCAAGCTTTTTGTTTGAGGTCTCGAGCGGATTATTTTATGAACCGGAGTAATGTATTATTCACCAATCAAAAAGCTTTCGTCTTCTTCGAATCCATTCATGCTTTTTATTTTCTTTTCAATCAATCTTTGCTTGGCAGAAATTAAAAAAACCTGATTTTCATCAAGCTTTTTGTTTGAGGTCTCGAGCGGATTATTTTATGAACCGGAATAATGTATTATTTACCAATCAAAAAGCTTTCGTCTTCTTCGAATCCATTCATACTTTTTATTTTCTTTTCAAGCAATCTTTTCTTGGCAGAAATTAAAAAAGCCTGATTTTCATCAAGCTTTTTGTTTGAGGTCTCGAGCGGATTCGAACCGCTGTAGTCGGTTTTGCAGACCGGTGCCTAGCCGCTCGGCCACGAGACCAATTTGTAGGTCGGCAAATATACAGAAATTATCTAAAATCTTACTTTAAATTAATCAAATTTCAATAGTTTCTTTGAATATGCTTTACCCTTAATTCTCGCTGAAAGATAATAAACTCCGCTTGAAATGATTTCTCCATTACTATTTTTTCCATCCCAAATAAGCTCTTTTGCGCCAACAATAGGATTTAATTTACAAATAAAATCTCCAGCACTAGAATAGATAGAAAGAAGGTCACCACTTTCCAATGGTTCTTTGAATTCTATTTGCACGCTTTCCCGAAATGGATTTGGAAATGTCATAATTCCATTTGGATCTTCAGGGAGATATTCCGCTAAACTTGCGCTCATTAACTCTTCTAAATCGTAGTTCTCATCGCCATTCATGTAAGGCATAAAATGAAAATACACTAAAAACATTTCATCTGTTGTATTAAATCCACTGCTCACATTAAGAGGTGGCGAATTTGGGTTATGGGGATTATTTACAGTATTATCATATTTTGCTTCACCTTTAATTCTATAACCTGTAGCAACTTTTTGTAGATTCCGAAAAAAGTAAAAATCTTGCCAATGGAAATCCCAGTGTGGAATATTTACAAATTTGATGGTATCTTGATTTGCTTTGTAAGCATAGGCTTTGATGTTTGCGCCAAGTAAATGCATGTGCGGAAAAACGGATAGAACTGAAAAATTTGTTGGTACATCACCATTTGCTGGATATTGTGCTGTTAAATTCGTGACTTGATTTGCAGGAAGGGTAAAATTATTATTGCTAATCAAAGGACCCGCAGAAATCTGCCTGATGTTTGTCGTGCCTGGTGGATAAAAATGTAGAATAACTTTTGTGCTATCAAATTCGCCGTAACTACCGACGGGATAATGCATCGCAAAGTAAATATTTGATCCTGGACCAATATCCATACCTAGAGCAAGCGGGCTAACAGATGGTAAAATCATTGGTGATGCGCCTGGAGTATATCCGATTACTAATTTTGTTGAGGCGTTACTAGGACTTGCACAAAGTCCATCAAGCGTATCTGTACTTTCTATACCACTTGGATCGATAAAAATTAAAGCATGATGTACGATTTCTCGGTTTCCTGGAACAACTTCAACGGCTTTTATGATGCGATTTTGCGTTAAATAAGTTGGCACTGAGAAACAAACATAATCGTCGTTTGCAGTAGCCTTACTCATATATGTCGGTATCTGAACTGTTAGGTCGCCATTTCCTAAAATAGTATTATTGGTGTAAACGGGTGGTGGTGGAATTGCAGCACTATTTCCTTGAGGCAAACCATTGTTAAGCCAATTTATTACTGTAGTTTTTTCAGTACTACTTAAGGAACGAGTATGTAAATATTCTTGGTAAGAATTGTCTGGCGGCCATGGCGGCATTTCGTCATTTGTTATATACTGACTTATTATTGTTGACATTGGAGAAACTTCATCGTAAGTCATTAAGGAAACTGGAGCAAGCCCTCCAGGATGGTGGCACTTTGAACATTTATCATAAAATAACTGTGCGACTTCGCCGCTCCATGTTTGACTGTTTGCAGTAAATTGAACAAAAAGAATAGAAAATAAGATAAAAAGTGCTTTCATTTTAGGGAAATTTAGAATTCAAAGATAGATTATTTTTGCAAATTAATTTAGTTAACAATAATAGTTTTAGTTTCAGTTTGTCCATTTTTATTTGTAATTCTCAAGATGTAACTTCCTTTTGCAAAAAGACTCAAATCAAGAGAGGTTTCAAGAGAACTTGAATTAGAAACAAGTAATGTTCTGCCAAATAAATCGATAATTCTAAGATGATACAAACCTTCGTCAGTAACTTTTATAATTAATTCACCACTCGTTGGCACAGGATAAACTTGAATATTCTCCATAGAAATTTCTGAGATACTCGATGTTGAACAAACCTCATTTACAGGACTTCCATCACAATAGTTGATAGGATACAAATAAACATTTTGCATTCGAGCATTTTCTAGTTGAAGCATACTATTTGTGCAACCCAATTGCTTGATTAAAAAATCTCGGAAGAAGTTTATGGTTGTATCCATATATGCCGTGCTTCCAGCATAAGGAACATGTGGTGCATTAGGAAATGTATAGAATTGGTTTTCTAATCCAAGTGCGCAAGCTCTCTCATGGATCATTCTACTACCATCGAGATACATTAATGGTGAGCCAGGATTTACAATTCCACGATTGTATTTTACAGTTCCATCATTTGTGCCGTGAACAGAAGCAACAGGAACATCATCTGCTTCCATCCAACTGTAACGAGCCAATGCACCACAACCATTTAAAACTCCTTGAATTTTAGAGGAATAACCAGGGTTTCCACTATTTCCTTCTAATCCTCCTAAACTTGTGATTGCTGAAGTGCTTAAATAATCTGAAATCTTACAAATATCATCAAGGTAAGCAACATGAAGCGCCGTAATAGCACCGGCAGAACTTCCACCAATAAAAATTCGGTTTGTATCTATTTTGTAGGAATTTGTAGTTTGCTTGTCTTTATAAAAGAATCGAATTGCAGCTTTCAAATCTTGCGTGGCACGAACTACAGCCTTTACTGCATTTGCAGAATCAAAAGGAAAAAATCCTAAACGGTAATCAATAGACGCCGTCACATATCCTTTTTTAGCAAACTTTTGACTCATCGTAACTACATCGCCATCTGTTTTTGAGCCTCCTACAAAACTACCGCCATGGACAAAAATAATCAATGGTCGCATAGTTTCGGTGTCTCCTGTAGGTTGGTAAACATCTAATTTAAGCGTTGTATTTCCTCCAGTAAAAGATGTGTTCTGACCGAAGGTTATATTACTAGTTAAAGTGAAATTTTGAAAAATATCACTTGCATATCTTCCAGAAGCGCAAGGAGTTTGAGCATAAATAGTAACTGAAATAAGGCAAATTAAAAAGAGTGTAGTTTTTTTCATGTTTGATTGTTTTTTAAAGATTAAGGAAAATATATTCCGTCATATGAATTAGCATTTAATAAAGGTATTCTTGAATTGTATTTTTGATTGATTGATTTTAAAAATTCGTTTGCTAGCAAGGCATTTCCTTTTGCATTAAAATGAATTCCATCTAACGAATAAGCACCTCCTGAAACAAATTTTGCCGACATACTTACACCATTGTAAATAAATCCATCATTTAAATTAGCAAAAAAATTATCAGAATTCACAATTGCTAGTCCATATTGCGTTGCCAAAGAAGAAATTACACCATTGTATCCAGCAATACGATTTCTCAAGGTTTGAAGTTCATTTAAATCCAAAACAAATTCATCTCGAATTGGAAATAGTGTACCCATTTTATTGCATTTTACGGAATCCAAAGGCAGACTTAACAAGAATAATTCATTTTCAAGGATTTGTCGCACAGCAAAAATATTTGCAGAACTATCCACAATCATAAAGGGATTAATTCCAATCTGAAATGAATAGCCCAATTGATTATAGAAATTATTTAGTGATATACTATTTTCTTCGTCTAAACTTAAGCCATTCCATGGAATTGTAGTGAAATAAGGCAATTTAGTAATATCTGGAATTTTTGCTAAAACTCCTTTTGCTCCATTATTTAGTAATGTTTCAACCACTTGAGTATAATCATTTTCGAAGGCATCAACTGTAGGCATATTATCGTCTGTACCTCCTGATTTTGCAAAATCTAAAACATCTTCTATTCCAAGAAACAAGGAGAAAAATGTCGGCTCACTTGCTATAGCATCGGATAAAACAGTTGTTGTTACGCTAGAAGCCATTCTCCCAAAAAATGGATTTATGCTTCCATAATTCGGTGTAGAAACGTTATTTAATTTTAATCCAGGAATGCCAAAATTTTGAAATTTCTGCATGGAATTGTAGGTATTTATACTTAGAATACTAGCATCTCCAGCACTGCTAATTCTCAAGGGAGAAAGCGCTTCAACTCCTTTACAATCTGTCTTAAATCCTAAAATAAAGCGTGCGAATCCACTTAAGCCAATTCCCACAGAATTTGGAGAAACTAATGCTTGATAGAAAGTTTGTTCCCCACCAACTAATGCAAGTTGTTTCGAAATTAAATTGGCCAATGAATTTTCTTGTCCCTCGGAATAAAGCGCATCATCCATATAGCCTGCAGTATGACCGCCACCAATCATAATAAAACGCGTAGGATTAATTTCGCCTTTTGAGACTTCTTCTTTCGTAAATTTTGGCTTACATGCACAAAAAAGAAGCGCAACTATTGGCAGTAAAAAATAGGTAAGATTTCTGATCATTTTACCAATTATAAATTAATGAAAATCCTGGAGCAATCGCTATTGTAGTAAATGTACCATTTAAATTCGTTTCAATATTTCTTCCTGCACGTTTTATGTGCGTATAATAAAGAGAGGCATCCATTGAAAATCGCTTATTAAATTGACATGAAACGCCTAAAGTTCCATAAATTCTATTTGCATCTGGAGTTTCAGGTGTGAGATAGCCATCTTGAACAGGTGTAAAGCCAAAACCTCCTCCACATCTTAAACTTAAAACCTCCGATACTTTATATTCTGCACCAGCTCTAAATGCAATTATATTTTTATAATTACGAGGAGATTTTGTATCTACTAATGAAGTAGTATTTTCTTCATAATCAAATGCAAGCGTGTCATAAGACTTCCATCCTACATGATTTATATCCAAAACAAATGTGCATTTTGGAGTTGTTTTATAGGCAAAACCTATTGTTGCAACATCGGGAAGTGGAAGTGTTCCTGAGAAATAACCATCTGGAAAATTTGAAGCTAAAGAACTTGGAACAGAAAAATCTGCATCTCCTTGCTTTACATTCATTTTAATTTTTGAGCGATAGCTAAGACCTAAAGAAAAATTTTCATTTATTTGAAAATTAACACCAAGATTAAAACCAAATCCTGCTGCTTTCCCATTCAATTCAACGTGTGAATAATTTCCAAGACTATCTTGAATAGGAATATCCTTTTGAAGATTAACACTTCCTTTTGAGTAAATAAATCCCCCTCCAATTCCAATTTTTTTGGACAAGCGGTATGAAATTGTAGGTTGAATATAAATAGCTTGTAGTTTTAGTCGTGCAATCGCAAAGCGCCCAATCCAGTTATCTTCCCATTGAACAGTACTTCCGAAAGGCGTATAAATACCAAAGCCAAATTTAAATTTTGCATTTTTTTTATGCTGAAACAAGCCATATGCACAAAAAGGAGTTCCTACTGGATTTTCAGTGCGATAAGCACCTCCTGTGGCAGAATCGACATATAAAACATTCGCAAAAATTGGCGTAACGCTAACATTTACAGAATTTTCATTTGAAAATGCAATAGAACCAGCATTGTAAAAAATACTTGAAGCATCCTGAAATAAAGCAGTTCCAGCAAAACCCATTCCTTGTTGTTTTTGCCCTTGAAAATTTACTTGAAATCCTTGTGCGGAAAGATTCAGAAAACTTGCACAAAATAAATATGTAAATAAGAATCGATACATTTGAATAAAAATACTACTTATGTATCAAATAGCACAATTTATGACAAATTTATTCGGATTGAAATCTCTTGTTTTTTTCCTTTTTTTCTTATGTTTTACAAATTTATCAGCTCAAAATGAGCAAGCTTTTAAAATTTACACAGCCAAAGGAAAAAGTATTTCCTATAAAAAAATGCAAGAATCTTCCTCAAAAAAAGAGCTCGTGCTATTCGGAGAATTTCATGATAATCCAATTACTCATTGGCTACAATATGAATTAATGTTGTCACTTTATGATGTACATCAAACAAATCTAGTTTTAGGATTTGAAATGTTTGAACAAGATCAGCAAGGTGTTGTAGATCGCTATTTATCGGGAGAATTAAATGAAAAACAGTTTAAGGATTCTTGTCGTTTATGGGAAAATTATACAACAGATTATAAACCTTTGTTAGATTTTGCGAAGGATAAAAAATTGACGTGTATTGCTTCAAATGTTGAGCGGAAATATGCTTCTCTTTTATTTAAAAAGGGACGAGCTGCACTTGATACACTCTCACCCTTGATTCGTTCTCAAATGGCAGATAACTATTTCAAACTAGACACTACACTTTCTCAATACATTGCTGTTCGAGAAATGTTTCCAAGTAAAGGAAAAGGAATGGTTGAAGCGCAAGCATTTAAGGATGCAACTATGTCGAAATTTATCATGAAAGAAATGAAAAATAATAAAGTCGTTTTACATTTTAATGGTGCTTTTCATTCTGATTACTACCAGGGAATACTTTGGTACATTCAACAAGAAAAACCAGCCGTAAAGGCTTTAACAATCTCCACTGTAAGTCAAAAAAATATCAATAAGTTGGATGCAGAAAATTTGGGAAAAGCAGATTTTATAATTTGTGTCCCTGAGTCAATGACAAAAACCCATTAAGTATTTTCACTCGTTTTTTCAACACGGGAAAAAAGTGTCAAAGAATTTGTTTTACTTTCAATCAAATCCCCTTTTTTTGGTTTGTTTTTAGCAGATAGTATTTTTCCATTTAATAAAGTCAAGCTATAACCTCTTTGTAAAACATTGCTAGGATTGAGAATATTAACAGTTTTCTCCAATTGTTCTAAATCTGATTCTTTCCGTTCAAAAAAGTGCAAAAGGGAGCCTTTTATTGGCTTACTAATTAGCGACAAGGTATTTCTTTCAGCTGTGATAATTTCTTTTGTAACAATACGGTAATCATTTTTCAGAGATAGCACAGCATCATTTTCATTTTTTAAAAAATAACGAGTAGTATTTTTAAGTTCTATGATTTGTTGGTTTAATTCATTTTTAAGTGAATCAGTAAAACGAAGAGATGCGTGCTTAAAAACACGAACCTGGCCATTAAAATCCTGCTTTGTTTTATCAATTAATTGTAAGGAATGAGCAATCATTTCCCGATTTAAGCGTTTTGTTTCTTGTTCAAATTCACGAAAGGTTTGCAGCAGGAATTCTGCTAATTTGGTAGGTGTAATCTCATTTCTAAATGAAACCATTTCAGCGACATTTAGATTTGTAGAGTGACCAATTCCAGTAAGCACAGGTAAAGGAAATTCAGCAATAGCTTTACAAAGATCGTAGTTGTTGTAACAGGTCATTCCGACTTCTGCGCCACCCCCACGGACAATGATTACGATATCAAAATAGTCTTTTACTCTTTTAATTTTTTTAAGTGCAGAAATGATACTTTGTACTGCAACATCTCCTTGTAAATAGGCATTAAAAAGATGTGTAAATATAAAATAGGATTTTTCATTTTCTTGTAATACTTGCAAAAAATCAGAGAGCCCTTTACTAGAATCTGCCGAAATAATGGCAACTCGTTTAGGGAGTAAGGGGAAATGTAATTTTTGATTGAGATTTAACAAGCCTTCTTTTGCAAGCTTTCGCAATGTTTCTTCTCGTTGCTTTTGCAATTCCCCTAGAGAAAAAGAAGGGTCAATATCTAAAATTTGCAATCCTAAACCAAAAGTTTCACTGTAGTTTATCTTCACCAAAAGAAGTAGTGTCGTTCCTTCTCTCAGCGGTTCCTTTACGACTTCTATAAATTTCGTGTTGATACGCTCGAGTTGTTGTTTCCAGATTGTACCCGTAATTTGCGCCACAATTTTATTTTCATCTTTTTGCACCAATTCAGGAAAAGCGTGACCACTAGGATATTTGTTCAATTTATGCATTTCTGCTTTTACCCAATAATTTTGGGTATAGCGATCTTCTAAGGTTTTTTTTATTGATCGAACAACTTGCTGTAAGGTAAAAACTTGTTTTTCGCTCATGTTTATCGTAAACTATTACCTCTAATTTAATGGAATTCCCCGAGAACTTACAGGACCAGACACAGCGCTTTTCTTTAGGTTAAAATAGAAAGTCGTTCCAACTCCAAATTCGCTTTTTAAATAGATGGTATGACCGTGAGATTCAATAATATGTTTCACAATTGCCAAACCTAATCCTGAACCTCCTTCGTGCCGATTTCTACTTTTTTCTACTCTATAAAACCGCTCAAATAAACGATTGTGGTGTTCTTGATCAATTCCTGGACCATCGTCACTCACTTCAATTTCAATAAACTCTTCAATTTGAGTGAGCGTAATTGTGCAAGTGCCTTTTTCAATTCCATAAGCAAGTGCATTTGCGAATAAGTTGGAAAATACTTGTCCAATTTTTGTGCGATCAGCCATTACAAATATAGCTGAGTAGTCTTTCTCAAACTTGAAATTATATCCTTTTGTTTTTGCTAAAATTTCGAGCGATTCAAAAGTTTCTTTTACCAGTTCAATTAAGTCAAATGAACGAATTTCATTCTTAAGTTCATCTACTTCTAATTTAGTAATTTGATCTAAATCATCCAAAATACTTGCCATACGGTCAGTTGCCCTTTCGGCACGCTCCAAAAACGAGCGATTGATTTTTTTATCTTCTAATCCTCCCTCAAGTAAAGTTACGATGTAACCTTGAATTGAAAAAACAGGAGTTTTAAGTTCGTGGGCAAGATTCCCCAAAAATTCTCTTCTAAATTGCTCCTGTTCTTTTAAGCGTGTAATTTCAAAATTCCTGTCGTTTTTCCATTTGTCAACTTCAATTTCTGCTTTATCCATCAATGTATCAATGGAGTTATTTGAAGCTAAATTTGTGTTTTGACTAAGTTGAATTGAGTTGTAAATCTGTGAAAGTCGTGTGCTAATAAATTGTTTTAGCAAGAAATAAAAAATCAGGTAAGCAAATCCACCAGAGATAAGAGGAATTAGAATAATTGTTAAATTATTTAATGAAAAAATAAATAAATGGACGATTAATGTAAATAGAAAACTTGCTGCAAGAAACACTAGGCTTCCCAATAAGATAAGTAAACTCGGGCGTTTATTGATCACAAATTTTTTTTTAATTTCCTTTTTTTCTTCTTTCTTCTAACCATTTCGGCACAGCTTTTACAGTAGTTGCATTGGAGTCACCCAGTAATTTCTCAATTAAATCTGGCCGTTTTGCTTTCTCAAGCCTTTGTTTAATCCAATCTTTATTTTCACGCTTGTACCAAAAGAAAAAGCGATTTTGATTTAACTTTTCTTCTTTTGTTTTAACTGTATTTATGGGTTTTAAAGTATATGGATGAACTCCAGTGTAATAAATAACTTCAGCAACGGTCATTGGTGTTGGCGTAAAATCCTGCACTTGTTCCAATTGAAAACCCATATCTTTAGTTTCTGCGGCTAAATTTGCCATATCTTCTTCTTCGCAGCCAGGATGAGAAGAAATAAAATATGGAATAAGTTGCTGTTTAAGTCCGTGTTTTTCCGAAATCTTATCGTATTTCTCTTTGAATTTATGGAAATACTTAAACGATGGTTTGCGCATTACCCTTAATGTAGCATCAGATGTATGTTCTGGCGCGACCTTTAAACGTCCGCTAACATGCCGTGTAATCACTTGTTCAATGTACTCATCGTGATTGCCATCTTCATTGTTTTTGTTAAAATCATCTACCAATAAATCGTAGCGAATACCAGAACCCACAAATGCCTTTTTCACTTTTGGATGTGCATCAACTTTACGATACAAGTCGGTCATTGGTTTGTGTGAGGTATCCAAATTATTACAAATAACGGGATGAATACAACTTGGCGAAGTACAACGGGCACAAATTGCCTCGTCTTTGCCTTTCATTTTATACATGTTTGCAGAAGGCCCTCCTAAATCAGAAATATATCCACGAAATTCTGGGTGAGCAACGACTTCTTCGACTTCCGCCAAAATAGATTTTTCACTTCTCGATGCAATAAACTTACCTTGATGCGCAGAAATGGTGCAAAAGCTGCAACCACCAAAACAGCCTCTGTGCATGTTGATTGAAAACTTAATCATATCATAGGCTGGAATAGGCCCACGCTTTTTATATTTTGGATGAGGTAAACGCGTGTAGGGTAAATCAAATGAGCGATCTATTTCATTTTCATCCATTGTTTTGTAGGGAGGATTAACGACTAAAATTTCGTCACCGACCTCCTGAGTAATTCGATTTGCTTCCCATTTATTGGATTCTACTTCTACAATTTTAAAATTGGCAGCATATTTAATTTTATCTTCAAGACATACTTCATGACTTGCTAATTCAACCGTTTCCCAATTTTTATTTTTCGGCAAGGGAAGTGCTTTATCTTGAAGAAAGGCAACTTGTTTTAAGGTTTTTGCTTGATCAAAAGGAACTCCTTTTTTCAAAAGTCGCAGTAACTCCCGCAAAGGTTGGTCGCCCATTCCATACACCAATAAATCCGCCTTAGAATCTACTAAAATAGTAGGCATTAATTCATCTTTCCAGTAATCATAATGCGTTACGCGTCTCAAAGACGATTCAATGCCACCAAGAACAATTGGGACATCTGGAAAAAGGTCTTTTAAGATGTTTGAATAAACAATCGAAGCATAATCTGGTCGAAAACCCGCTTCACCTCCCGGCGTGTAGGCATCTGTAGAGCGCAAGCGCTTGTTTGCCGTGTAGTGATTTACCATTGAATCCATGCAACCTGCTGTAACACCAAAGAAAAGTTTTGGTTTTCCAAGTTTCTTAAAATCCCTTAAATCGTCTTTCCAATTTGGCTGGGCAACAATACCAATTCGCAGACCTTCATCTTCAATGATTCGACTCACCACCGCTGTTCCAAAAGCAGGGTGATCAACATAGGCATCGCCAGAAATAAGGATGACATCAAATTCTTCCCAAGCTCTTTTTTGAGCTTCTTTCAAAGACATTGGAATCCAATCAGAAATAGGTCGTTCAGGTAACATACTGCAAAAGTACGCAAAGAGAATTGGAAACAATATTAACTTTGCTATATACTAGAAAATTTACGTAGCAAAAAGTAGGAAATATTAATCTGCGATATTCACATTTATAGTTTTCTGCTGCTTCCCTTCGCCAATTTGAATGATATACTGCCCACTATAGACTGTGCTCACGTCAAAATAAGCGATTGTACTTCCCTGATAAATGATCTTTGTATCAATCACTTTACCTGTCAAATCAATTAATTTAATCGTAACATTCTCTTTGATCAAGTTACTTAATTGAACCATAAGCACGTCATTTGTTGGATTCGGAAAAACCTTAAGCTCGATAGCTGAATTTTCGGATAGTTCGCTGGTTGAAGTATAAGTGCTAACCGTTTCTGTAATTGAAGTAACTTTAGCTCCTGTTTTTGTTCCGTAAAAAGTTGGTCCAACAACATAAGGGTAAGCAGAGTTCCAATTTGCATCTACGGTTGTGAAATAGCAATAAATACCAGAGGGATATTCTGGGGTAATACAAAAACGGCCATTGTGTTCATCTAAATAATCTTGTCCTGCCTGAGCGATGTACTCATAATCTTCCCTAAAATAACCCAAAGGATAAGTGCTTGAAACTGCAGGTCCTGCTGTTACTGTTGCACCTGTAGAGTAGGTAGTTCGCGTACTAATATTCCGCAATTGATAACTTGATTTAATTCTCGTAATACCTCCTGTTCCGTCTGTATTTGCATATCCATAAGCACCATAAATCGGGAATCCATCGTATGCAAATCCAATTAGTGGAGAATGTACGGTTGGATTTATAGCATATAATCCGTCAGCTGCGTAAATGTCGCAAATGTTTGAAATTACCGTTAGATCTAAATTAAAAGCACTAGGATTTTGGTGGTGATGGTAATTTCCCATGGCTGGATGACCTTTAGCGCAATCAAAACCGACTTTTTCTGCTGGAATTGCATCTCTGTTCCAAACACCGTCTCCCATTCCTCCAAGTGGCCCTCCGGCAAGTGCATTTGTTGAATTCTTCCATGAAATACCATCTCTATAATCAAATAAAGCAACGCCATTTATAAAAATACCGATATTTCCAGGTGTTGTATTTATAGGATTACCTGTATTTTGAACTGGATTCAACGAAATCTTAAAAATCGCATTTTGACTTGTAGCTAATGAGGGATTTCCATCTAAAAATGGTCCTGTAATGTAAGACGGAATTCCTTTTGTTGAAACATAAACCCAAGAAGCAGAATATTGAACCGTTTGAACATTTGCAGAAACTGCATCAACAATAGGCGTAGGATTTCCATTTACATAATGCCTACCGGTAAGACCAGTTGTGTTAATTAACCAATTCGTTATTGCAGGATTTGTTTGTCCAAATAGTGATATGGTTTGCATTAGTAAGGAAGAAAGAATGATTTTTTTCATTTGTATTAATTATGTTTGTTAATTAGTAGCTCTTTTTTGATTCATCTTGCGCGAAAAATTATTTAATTATTGCATACTTAAATCGCTCATCAAAAAGAAAGGTTTTATCCGTTAATGTTTTTAAAAAAGATAATAGGTCTTTTTGTTCGTTTTCAGAAAGCCTAACTGGATTTTTTCTTAATTCTTTACTTAGTAATGGATTTGAATAATCTAAAAGGGTATAATGTTTAATCACATCCTTCAGCTTTGAAATTCGCCCATCGTGCATGTATGGAAAACTATATTCAATGTTGCGAAGCGTTGGCACCATAAAAAGTAATGAATCACGTTTGTTACCAGTTATTGTCATTCTTCCAAAATCGAGTAGTTCAGGATCAATCGGGAGACCATTGGATTTATAATCATCGCTTGCAAAAAATGGTGGTTTATGACACGAACTACAGAAATTATTAAAGAGTATAAGTCCTTTTTTCTCTTGGTCTGTAAATTCTGACCCATCTTCTCCTCGTTGTACCTGGTCGTATTTAGAATTCTCCGAAATCAGCGCTAAAGTAAATTGTGCAAGGGCTTTTACCAAGTGAAAAGGTCGAATATCGTCCGTGCCAAAAGTACGTTTAAATGCTGCCGAATAAATTGGAGAGCGATCTAAGCGGTACATTAAGGAATCAAGTGCCATATCCATCTCATCGACATGCGTGATGGGATTAATCGCTTGCGCATTTAAATTCAAGACACCACCATCCCAATGAAATAATTTTCGCCAAGCTAAATTAGCAAGACCTGGAGCATTTCTTTTTCCAATTCGTCCCTCAATACCATGACTTGTTTTGTGATCTACATGTGCAAAAGCAGTAAATTGCAAGTGACAAGAAGCACAAGAAATTGATGAGTCAAGCGAAAGAATCGGATCATAAAACAAGGCCCTTCCCAATTCAAATTTTTCGTAGTCTAGTGGATTACCTTTGAAATTATAAGTTGGCTTCGGCCATTCTTTAGGTTGATAAAATGGATGAGGAATACCTTTTTTAAGTGTAAAAGCAAGAATTGAAAAACCCAAAAAACAAATAAACAAGAAGCTTGAACTATTCATAACTCACTTAAAACAGGCAGAAAGACCTTGCGAAATTAAGAAAGCATCTTTACACGGCAACATAATATGATGGTTTTTAGTAAGGTTTATGCTTTCGGAAAACAATTTTTCCACGTCAAAATAAATGTATTGGTCATTTAAATCAACCTGAATAGTTTGTGCAGTAGCAAAAGGAAAACGATAACCTCCAAGGTGAAATTCAAACTCGTGAGAGTTCGTAGGAACAGCGCTGCTTTCCCCCATAATTTTCAAGTTAATATATCCAGTATTCCAAGCCCAATACATTCCAAGAAGAGGGTCATAAGCATTTTCTAATTCGCCAGAAACATTTTTTGAGCTGTCTAAACCAAGCGTAAAAGCGACAGATTCATAGTTTGATAAATTTAAATCATTAAAAAAACTATGCGTGGATGAATCAGATAAATCATAAAAAATCAAAGTGTCAATTGATGTAATTCTTCCACTTATTTTATCCTTAAAGCGAAAATCGGAGAAATATATTTTTAGTGTAGAAAAGCTTATGGAATCTTTATTATGGATTAAATAAACATGTTGTAGCTCAAGGGGTTTAATGTTCCAAGTCGGAATGATACTAAGTTGTCCATAACAATTTAAGGAATAACCAAATGACAAGAAAAAAAGGTAGAAGGAAACTTTCATTTTTTATGTCGAGGTCCTTCTTCCAAAACCCTTGTAAAAAAATTATTTAATTTCTCTCGTTCTTTTAAGAAGCATTTACTTTTAATATCCTTAAAGAAAAGATAGGTCATTTTATCCAGTTCATATTGATTATCGCTAATAAGATGTAGAATACTATCTGCCTGACTTTCAGGAAGCTCATTTTCAAAAGACAAGAGAAGTTTTGCACGAAGTTTTTTTGATTTATCAATTAATTTTTTCTTTTCCTTAAAATGAATTATTTCCATACGATTTATTTCACTTGCTCTTTTTCCTTCAATATTAAGGATATCAACGATTTTTGGACGTTTATGGGGTCTATTATGAAGAATTATAAACGTAATCAAGCTTATGTTGATCACTACTAATATCCAAATTATAAGTTTATGCCTTCTCATTTTCTTTTTTGTTTTAAGTCCATTCTTCGAAATATTCTGTGTTTTCTATGTTAATTTTCTTCGTTTGATTTGAGTACAAAACAGCAAATACATTAATTGAAATTAGCAATACAATGGCAGCTGCAGCATAATAAAAATGAAAAATTGGAGTGCTCGATTGAATAGGAATTAGCGCTAATTTATTTGCTAATTCATCTGATACTTCAATTCTTGAAGAAAATTTAAAATCTTCTAATTCTTTCATGTTATTGAATAATAAATTTATGTTTTTGGCTTATTTCATCTCCGATTTTTAAATAATAAACTCCAGCTTTCAAAGGAGTAGTATCAATTGAATTAGCTCCATTATTAAGCAATCCATTTCCTACCTCTTGCCCAAAATAATTGTAAATAACATAACAAGCAGTTTCTTGTTTTGTACTCAACTGGAAATTAAGCTGATTTTTAGTTGGATTAGGATAAAGTACTATAGGCTCGTTGGAATTTAATTGCTCCGTTACGCTAAAAAGTGCCATTAAGGGAAAACGAAAAACACCTTGTGTATTTGTTGCTGCTATGAGATAATTATCATTAAGCGCGAGATCAAAAATAGTTGTATCTGTCAATCCCGAATTAATTTGTGTCCAAGTATCGCCATTATTTGTAGAGTAAAAAACCCCTCTTCCAAAGGAACCAGCAACAATTAATTGTTCATTGCTCGCAAAACCTCGATAAGAACTGGTTGGTAGCCCACCTGAGAGTAAGGCCCAATTAGCGCCAAAATCTGTTGATCGATATACTCCTGAGCCAATCGGACCAGCTGCAAATAGTGTGTTCCCCTTGCATTCCATAGCTCTAAAACCTGATGAGTTTCCTAAACCGTTATTGATTGACACCCAGTTTGCCCCCCAATCAGTGCTTTTATAAATCCCTGAATTTAATGTTCCTATGTATAAAGTATCTTGCATTGCGGCAATAGAACGCACATCAGTTCCTGATAAACCCGCAGCACTCCAATTATCACCATTGTCTTCAGACTTATATACTCCTCCAACACCAACAAGAAATAATTTTGTGCCTACATTTAGTATTCCATGGTTTAATAAGTTGGAAATACCTGAACTTGTTGACATCCATGTTGCTCCATTATCTGAACTTCTGAATACTCCTTGACTAGTACAAGTATAAACGTAGTTGTTATTTTTTGCAAAGCCTCGTGTAGGACCTACAGCATCGTTTCCATTATTTGATAAAATATAATTTGCTCCGTAATCTGTTGAAAGGTAAGCGCCTGTTGATCCACCTGCAAAATTATACATGCCATTTGTTATCAATGACTGAATATTTAAACCAGCAGTGCCAGCAGCTTGTTGCCATTGACTGAAACTAGTAAATGAAAAAAATAGCGCAGAAGCCAAAAGAAAAATATTAATAGTTGTTTTTTTCATTGTTATGGTTTTAGTTAACACTATTTAAATTAATTATTTTTTTCAAATTCACTCGTGCTCTAAAAAGCAATGATTCTACTGCTGAAATTGATAAATTCATTGCTTCAGCAATTTCCAAATAACTAAATTCATCCATTGCAAACATTGTAAACGCAATGCGTTGGTTTTCAGGAATACGCTGCAAGATATTTCTCATTTTTGTTTCTTCTTCATGTTGAATAATTTCTTCATCTGTATTTTGAGCACTGAGGTAAAAGTCCACTTTCTCAAGTTGAACGTGAATCCCTTTTCGCTTTTGTCGCAGCTCTCTCCGTATTTTTTCTTTGCATTTATTTACCGTTATACTGTAGATCCATGTGGAAATTTTACTCTCTCCTTTAAAATTAGCAAATCCTTTAAATACAGAAAGAAAAACTTCTTGTGTAATGTCCTCCGCATCTTCTTTGTTTCCTGTTAAATGATAGGCTAGATTTAGTACTTTCCCAGACAACATGAAGGTTAATTTATTAAACTCCTTTGTTTCACCGCTTCTTAATTTATCTATGTCCAACATGAATCTAACTATTTGTTGCTTAATTGTTTGGGAACTTGCGCAAAGGCAAGATTAAAGATACAAATTAATAAAATAGCGGTTGTAAAAAGAGCAAGACACTGGGAATTTATACAGAAAGTCATTCACTAAATGTAATTTACGGCTTGGTGCTAGGCTTTTTTTCATCAAAAAAACTGAAGCTAAGATATTGTTAGCGGTTAGTTTTAATGATCATTCGTGTTTCCCAAATATACTTTATACATTGACCTGTTCCAATTATAAATAATGGCAAAACAACCGCTTATTAAAATGCTATAAATTAGTGCCACGCTATGGAAATTTTTATAAAAATCAGTATGGTTTATAAGTAACCACATAATTGTCGAGACTAAACCCGCAAAAGAAAGGCATTGAGTCAAATTATGTCCCATCCATTGATTGAATCTATTTATATCTTTTGGAAACTTATAAAGTAGTGAGGTCCACTTGTCTTTACGCCCTAAATAGGTAAAGGCGATGAATTCACTAAAAGTATAACCTTGTTCTTTCGGAAGAAGGTCTTTTGGTTTGAAAACACTTATATAATAAGCATAAATCAAATAAATTGTTAGCAGTCCAATTGTAATTAAAAGAGGCGTCCAAGTCATGCCGAGAACAGAAACAAGAGGATTACTTTCTTTGCTTAAATCAGGTGTTAGTTGGTTTGTGCAATAAGCATCATAACTTCTACTGAAAAGTATCCATGCAGTCGTAATTATAAATTTTGGTTTTTTAGTCATTTTTTGATCTTTTTATTAAATATTTAATTCTCTTTTCTGTCGTAAAAATGGGGGGAATTATACTAGCTTATATGGCTGCTTTCTCCAATAAAACAATTAAACCAAGTTAAGCTCAATTAATGATTTTGCTGTAGCTTGAATTGCTTCTTTAGATGGAATTGGCGTAATATTCAAGTCTTTTTTCATTTTTTCATTGCTGACATCATAAAGTAAACCCAACTCATCTTTCACCATACGTATCGTTTTATCAAACAAAGAAGCAATCTTTACAATCCAATTTGACAATTCCCTTGCCTTTACTTTATTTTTGTATTCAGGACAAGCCTCCAGGACTGCAAGAGCAACTTCTTTCATCCACAATGATTCATTCACAATGGCATATCGTTGTCCAATTGAAACTTCGTTTTCTAAAGCATTGAAATGAGCCTTAGCGACATCTCTCACATCGATAATTGGAAAACCCATTTTTGGCGTGCCTGGAAATTCTCCTTTCATCATCTTTACGATAACATCTGCACTCGTACCAATTTCTTTATTAAAAATCGGTCCTAATACAAAGCCGGGATTCATTACTGTGATTTTTAAGGTAGGATTTTCTTTTGCATAGAGCCACATATCTTGTTCAGCAAGTGACTTACTTTTTGCGTAGGCACTAACTAAATTGCCACTAGTGAGGTTTGTAAAATCATGTTCATCAAAATTTATTTTTCCTTTCTCATGACCGTAAATAATAGCAGCAATTGAAGAAGTTTGGACAACACGAGAAATATTATTAGCCAATGCCGCATCCATAACGTGCTTAACTCCATTCCGAGCTGGCATTATTACATCGTCTTCTTGTTTTGGAATTCCCAATGGAAAAGGTGAAGCGACGTGTAATATTGCATCGCATCCTTTCATGGCTTCTTGCCAATTATCTGGGCTATTTAAATCGCAATGATAAATAGTTAAGGATTTTAAGGCGTCCTCACCGAGCACTTTGGCAATGGTTCTTTTTACTTCATCTTCCTTTTGTTGATTTCGAGTTGTTCCGGTAATCTGATATCCTCTTTTTATACCTTCGATGGTAATGTGTGTTCCGATAAACCCAGATATGCCGCTGACAAAAATTTTTTTCATGCTTTGTTAATTAATATAAGTTTTCTGCAAAATGACCTCTAAGTTACACATTTTAAAAAATACTACACAAATATAAAGCTTAACTATTGTTCGAAAACTAAGCAGCTAATTTATTAACTCAGTTTACAAATTAGTAAATGAATACTAACACTATAATGGAAATTTTATAGCTTAAAAAATCAAATTCTTATATTAAAAGTATTTGTTACATCGTTTTAAGTTACTTTTTTAATTGAAAGTTAAACCTAATTTTTATTTACTATCAAGTTTCATTTCTTAGATTTACACTATAAATTTTTAGTTAAAAATGGAACGTCGAAAAGTTTTACGCCTCTTTTTTGTTTCATCTTTAGCAGCAGTTATTGCTCCTAAATTTTCCTTTGCTCAGTTCAATAAACTTGAAAAATTAGATTTTTCAAGTTTAGATTTTGGAACAGATTTCAAATGGGGCGTTGCTACTGCAGCATACCAAATTGAAGGGGCACACAATATTGATGGGAAATCACCCTCTATTTGGGATACTTTTTCGCATAAAAAAGGGAGCATTAAAACAGGAGAAAATGGCGATATTGCATGTGATTTTTACCACAGTTATGAGAAAGATCTAGACTTATTAAAGTCCTTGAATATGACTGTTTTTCGCTTCAGTATTGCTTGGAGTCGTATTTTACCAAATGGTAGTGGAACACCAAATCAATCGGGACTTGATTTTTACCATCGAGTGATTGATGCCTGCTTAGCTCGTGGAATAGAGCCATGGATTACTTTATATCACTGGGATTTACCACAAATACTCCAAGATAAAGGTGGATGGAAGAATCGAGATGCTGTAGTGTGGTTCTCTGAATATGCCAATTTGCTTACAAAAACCTATGGTGAAAAAGTAAAAAATTGGATGGTATTTAATGAGCCTTCTGCATTTACTGCTTTGGGTTATCTAATTGGTTACCATGCTCCCGGATTAAAAGGGTTAAAAAATTATTTGCCAACTGTTCACCATGTCTGTTTGTGTCAGGCAGAGGGAGGAAGAATAATTCGTAAAAATGTCGCTAATGCTAACATAGGAACTACTTTTTCATGTTCTCATGTAGATGTATATAAAAGCGAAGAATGTGATGGAAATGCAGTAAGCCGCTGGGATGTGCTGTTAAATCGTTTGTTTATTGAACCTGCTTTGGGAATGGGGTATCCAACTGAAAGCTTACCGATATTGAGAAAACTTAACAAGTACATTCAACCTGGTGATCTTGAGAAATTACAGTTTGACTTTGACTTTATTGGAGTTCAAAATTATACGCGTGAAGTTGTAAAAGCAAATGCCTTCATACCTTACATGAAAGGATTAGAAATTAAGCCTGTTAAACGCGATGCTAAGGAGATAACTGACATGGGCTGGGAAGTCTACCCAGAGGGAATTTATAAAATCTTAAAACAATTTGCTGCTTATCCTGGAGTCAAAAAAATCTTTGTAACAGAAAACGGTTGCGCTTTTCCAGATGAAGTTGTTAATGGAAAAGTCAATGATACTAAGCGAATTGATTTCTACCAACGCTATTTAAAAGAAGTTCTACGAGCGAAAAAGGATGGTGTCAATATCGGAGGTTATTTCAGCTGGACTTTACTTGATAACTTTGAGTGGAGCGAAGGTTTTAAACCTAGATTTGGATTAGTCCACGTTGATTTTAAAACACAAAAAAGAATCATCAAAGAAAGTGGCTATTGGTTTAAAGACTTCCTTCTTTCTCCTTAAACATCCGTGCAAAAAAGACCTTGTTTTTATCAAAATAGCCATCTGTGTGAAAACGTATAAATTCACCATTTCCATGAAGAGTAAAACCTTCAGATTGAAAAATAGCTAAATGATAATAAGGTAAAACCCATGAAAACCGATGATTTCTTTGCGAAATATGCACTATAATACCCTTTGGACGCAATTCGATATTACTGTAAAGTAAGTTTGAATTACGCTGAAGTAAATTTTCAAATCCACGACTATACCCTTTTACACACATTCGATGTGAACCAATTCCTCCCATTCTTAATCGTGCTAAAAGTGAGAAAGGCTTTCCTACAAGTTTATTTATTTTTCTTGCTAAATCTGGTGTTATAGCTGTGCTATCAATTATCATTAACTAAATAACAAAATAGCATTAAAATAGTTTTTATCTATTACTTAGCAAGCTAATTAACATTTTTTATGACTGCTAATCTGTCAATAAGTCAAAACTACTCAGTTAAAAATCTACCATTAGGTTCAAACAAAATAACTAAATTTGTATTTTACTTATTTTTAAAAATGACCGAAAAGAAATCGAAACTAGCAGTATTAAAAACGAAAGAAACAGCAGAAAGTGTTTTAGAATTCATCAATAAAATTAGCAAGGAGGAAATGCGAAAAGATAGCCACATTATTTTGGAGATGATGGAAAAAGCAAGTGGAGAAAAAGCAAAAATGTGGGGAAGCTCCATTATCGGATTTGGCAATAAACGCTATAAAAGTCCAACGAGTGGAAGAGAAGTAGATTGGTTTCTTATAGGTTTCTCACCCCGAAAAGCATATTTATCTCTCTATCTTATGACAGATCACAAAGAATATGCAACACAAATAGAAAAATTAGGGAAATATAAAACTTCTGGAGGCTGCTTTAACATCAATAAACTTCAAGATATTAATATAGCTATTTTGAAGGGTTTAATAGAAGCATCGTTGTAAAATAGAATAATCTACTTCTCAATCTGCCTTAACTTTGAGCTCGTACTTAATAGTACGCCAATTTTTTGAAGGGGTTCTTACTTGCTGGATTTCTATTCAGTTGGTTCAATATGAATTAAAACATGTCCTAATTGCGGAATGTCATTTAGTAAAGTGTCTTTGAGCTTATGTGCTATTTCGTGACCGTTTTTTACAGTAATGTCAGCTTGAACAATTGCGTGTAATTCAACGTGATATTTCATTCCTGCCTTTCTGACAAAACATTTTTCAGTTGCTACAACACCTGCACAGGTTAAAGATACTTTTCTTATGTCGGCAACAAGGTCGTCATATAAATGCTCGTCCATTATTTCTCCAAGTGCAGGTCTGAAAATTTTATAACTGTTGTAAAGTATAAAGCCAGAAGCAAATAATGCCGCCCAGTCGTCTGCTGTTTCATAGCCATTGCCAAAATATAAAGCAATAGAAATACCAATTAGTGCAGCAATTGATGTAATTGCATCGCTTCTATGATGCCAAGCATCAGCTTTTAAGGATGAACTATTTGTCTCCTTTGCTTTTCGGATTACTAATTGGAATGAGATTTCTTTCCAAATAATTAATGGAATAAGAACAAATAATGTCCAAATTTTGGGAAGTTCGTGTGGTGTCCCAATGTTTTTAATGCTTTCATAAGCAATGATTGTAGCAGATGTAATTAGAAATCCAACTACTAAAAATGTAATCAAAGGTTCTGCTCGTCCATGTCCATAAGGATGATTTTTGTCGGCTGGTCTGCTTGCATATTTTAGTCCGAATAAAACCAAAAAGGAAGAAAAAATATCTGCCGTTGATTCTATTGCGTCGGCAATTAGTGCATAAGAGTTCCCAAAAAAACCTGCAAGTCCTTTAATAATTGCAAGACTTGCATTTCCAACGATACTAAAATAAGTGGTTCTTATTGCTGTTTGTTCGTTGGTCATTGTTGTCTTTTAGGGTTAAAGGTTTGAGTGCAGACGATAGTAAACCTGTGTTGCCACTGCTGTAGAATTATAGCTATTATATCCTGTTTATTATCTTTTCTAACCCTTCTACCATATTAATTTGATCCTAGCTTAGCTCGAACAAGACAAAAATACTATCTTTTTTTACCATTTAGAAATTTGTGATAAGGAGTAAAACTAAAATAAGTAAGGTCTTGAAGTTCTATGAAGAGTTCTTCTTAGCCTTACTTAAAATTTTTAATTATCCTCTTTTCAACATTCTATTTACTAATTCGGGGAAACGATAAAAAGATATAAGAATCACTATTGTTTGTATAACGCAAGGCACAACAATAGATTGACCATGTTCTAAATGAGTTGCGATTGCTCCTCCCATATAAGCAACTAAAAGTAATGTTCCTAAGATTCCAGTTCGTGGGAATATGAAAAGAAGGATACTCATTATTTCAATTATCCCTAATAACTTATATGTATTTGAATCCAAACCAAACGATGTTGCCATTTCAAGAGATTTTGCATCAGCAGTGAATTTACTCATTGCACTTGCAACAAATACAAAGGCTATTAAGCCGGTTAAAGACCAGCAAATTATTTTATTTGTTTTTTCTGACATAGTATTATTTGTTAGTTATTTAGACTTTACAAAATTGAAATTCAGGTTAAAGCTAACCTCATCAGAAACAACACCATTGGCGCCATTAACTTGAAAATCTGATCTGTTTATTTTACCCTTTATTTTAAATCCTGCTCGTTCATTGCCATAATTATCTTTCACTTCTCCACCGTATGCTACACTAAATGACATTTTTTTAGTAATTCCATGAATTGTCATTTTTCCTTCTAACTTGTAGGATTTTTTTCCCGTTTTTTTGAAAGATGTACTACTAAATGTCATTGTTTTGAAATTAGCAACATCAAAGAAATCAGCTGATTTTAAATGATTATCTCGGGCCTCAATTTCCGTATTGATACTGGATACATCAACACTGAATTCAAATTTCGAATCTGAAAAGTCCGCAGTTTTACTTTCAAATGTTCCTTCATATTTTTTAAATTGACCTGTAACTTCTGAAATTCCAAGGTAACCAACACTAAAATCAATGGAAGAATGCACATTATCACATTTCCACTTCGTTTGAGCATAATAAAAAGTACTAGAAGCTACTAGTACAATAGATAGAATTATTTTTTTCATAGATTTTTTTTAGAATACAAAGATGCCGTTAATTACTATCTAAAATATAGTTATTACCTGTAGGTAAGTAGTTACCTGAAAGTAATCAATTTACTCTAATTTTGCAAGATGAATCAAAAAGATCAAGTTTGCCAGCAAAAATTAATGGCCTCCAGGGATTGTTTAGAGGTTATTCAGGGAAAATGGCGCATTCCAATTATAATTTCGTTAACACACGGAAACAAACGATTTGGCGATATACAACGAGATCTTATTAATATATCTCCAAAAATGTTATCCCAAGAATTAAAAGCCTTGGAAACTAATAAATTAATTAGCAGAACATTGTATGATAGCATGCCTGTTACGGTTGAATATGCACTTACACCACTCGGTCATTCCATGAAAAATTTGTTGGATGAGATCCTTAATTGGGGTATCCATTTTCGGAATGAGGTTATTGGAAAATAAAGGCGGGATTTGTATGCTATAAGATTTGACTACAGATAATTACTAAGCTTTTTTTTCGGTTTCTCTTTTGTAAACAAATCTGCGGTGTAGTTGGAGTATAGTTCAAATAAAAACTCTATCCGTTTGGCTACTCTAGGCTCTTTAAAATAAAAAAGCCATTCATTTCTGAATGGCTTTTCTTAGTAGCGGGGGCCCGACTCGAACGGACGACCTTCGGGTTATGAGCCCGACGAGCTACCAACTGCTCCACCCCGCAATATATCTTGTTTTATTATAGTATTGAGATAACTTGCGCCTACAAAGATACAGCTTTTTTTGTGTCTTCGGCAAATTGAAATAAAAAATCCACTATTTTACTTCAAACACTTGAAATAATCAAAGGGCTCTTGACACGCCGAGCATTGATAATGAGCTTTGCAAGCTGTACTTCCAAATTGACTGATTAAGCGTGTATTTTTTGAATTGCAAAGAGGGCAAGGAACAATTGTTGGCGAAGAAAAAAGAAGGCTTTTATCCTGTTCATCTTCCGGTGGTGCAATTCCATACGCTTTTAATTTTTTTCTTCCATTTTCTGATAACCAATCCGTAGTCCATGCTGGTGAAAGTGTTGTTAAAATATTAACAGTACTAAGTCCCCTTTCTTTTAATTTCAGAAGAATTTCTTCTTCCATCGTTTGCATTGCAGGACATCCGCTATAAGTCGGAGTAAGGGTAATCTGCCATGAGTTATTCTCAAAAGAAACATTTCTGACAACTCCTAAATCTATGATTGATAATACAGGAACTTCTGGATCACTGACTTCTTCAAGCCACGAATAAATTTCTTCTTTTGTTACCATTCCATATTAGGATATGCGCGCTGCATGTATTGTAATTCAGCCAAAAGATAGCCCATGTGTTCGGAATGGCGTCCTTTTCTTCCACCTTCAAATTGCCAATTATTAGCAGGCATTTGAAGTGTTGCTTGTTCAAAAACAGCTGTTACATTAGCAGACCAGAGCTCTTTTATTTTACTAAAATCTGGAATAATTCCTAGTCCACTTAATAAAGTATCTGATTCGTCTGTAAAAAAAAGTTCATCTGTATAGCGCCATAAATTTGTCAATGAATTTTGAACACGTTGATGAGATTCTTCTGTGCCATCTCCCAGTCGGATGATCCATTCTGATGAATGTTTTAGATGGTACTTTGTTTCTTTTAAGGATTTCTCAGCAATTGCTGCTAATTGCTTGTCTTTTGAAAATTGCAACATTTCAAACAATGGCTTTCTAAAAGCATCAAATAAAAATTGACGCATCATTGTATCGCCAAAATCCCCATTTAATTGTTCAACTAAAAGAATATTACAATACTCTTTTTCAAGTCTCAAAAAAGCTATGTTATCCGCATTTCGGTCTTTATTTTCAATTAGTGCAGCGTAATTAAGGAGATTTGTTGCTTGTCCAATTAAATCCAAAGAAATATTTGTTATTGCAATATCTTCCTCTAGAATTGGACCATGGCCACACCACTCTGCTAAACGCTGTCCTAATATTAAGCTATCGTCGCCTAAGCGAAGGGTATAATTAAAAAGTGCTTCGTTCTTTGTCATACTTTACATGTGAGAAATGCCATCCGGCACATCGTAAAAAGTTGGGTGACGGTAAACCTTTGTGTTGGATGGCTCAAAAAGCATATCAGCATCACTTGAATCTGAAGCATGGATATTATTTGATTCAATCACCCAAATTGAAATTCCTTCTGATCTTCTAGTGTAAACATCACGAGCATTTTCTACAGCCATTTCAGCATCCGCAGCGCGTAAACTTCCAACATGCTTGTGATTCAATCCTTGCTTACTTCGGATGAATATTTCCCACAAAGGCCAATCTTTTTTTGTCATATTCCTTGTATTTACTATGCTGATTTCTTTATTGCTCTTTTTGCAGAAAAAGCCATTGCTGCTTCTCGAACCCAAAGTCCATTTTCTTTTGCTTTTCTTCTGGCATCTATCCGTTCTTTATTGCAGGGACCATTTCCCTTTACTACTTCGTAAAATTCATTCCAATTGATTTCTCCAAATATATAATGTCCGCTTTTTTTGTCAAATTTCAAGTCTAGATCTGGAATTGTTAAGCCAATTAAGGCAGCTTGAGCAACTGTTGCATCAACAAATTGTTGGCGTAAATCATCATTTGAAAAACGCTTTATTTTCCATTTCATCGACTGCTGAGAGTTAGGAGAATCGTCGTCACTTGGTCCAAACATCATTAAAGCAGGCCACCAAAAACGATTCAGTGCATCTTGAGCCATGTCTTTTTGCTCAGGAGTTCCATTTGCCAACTTCATCATTATTTCAAAACCTTGACGCTGGTGAAATGACTCCTCTTTACACACACGAACTATTGCACGCGCATAAGGTCCGTATGAACAGCGACATAAAGGAACTTGATTCATAATCGCTGCGCCATCAACCAACCAGCCAATTGCGCCCATATCAGCCCAAGACAATGTTGGATAATTGAAAATAGATGAATATTTGGCTTTTCCAGAATGTAAATCGTCTATCGTATCTTCGCGATCTGCGCCCAATGTTTCGGTAGCACTGTATAAATACAATCCATGTCCGGCTTCATCCTGAACCTTAGCTAAAAGCACTGCTTTTCGGCGTAGATTTGGAGCACGCGTAATCCAATTTCCTTCAGGAAGCATTCCAACAACTTCGGAATGTGCATGCTGTGATATTTGACGAATCAAGGTTTGACGGTATGCATCCGGCATCCAATCATTCGGCTCAATTTTAATATCATTGTCGATTTTCTCTTGGAATTTTCGATTAAGTTCTTCTGTATTTAAAACTTTCATATGTTCGAATATAAAACAAATATACTAAATAATAAGGCACTTTAGCGTTAGCTGAATCTCAAAACTGTAAAGAAAATAAAACACTTTTAACGTTCTAATGTTTATCTTTGACCGAAGAAAGTTGCACAAATGAACCCAAAATTTCATTCACTTACCATTAAAGACGTTAGAAAAGAGACAAAAGATGCTGTTTCAATTTCTTTTGAGATTCCGAATGAACTTATTCAAGATTTTCAATTTTCTGCCGGGCAGTACCTTACCTTTAAGACTTTAATAGACAAGGAGGAAGTTCGAAGATCCTATTCGCTATGTTCTTCTCCAAATGAGAACGAATGGCGTGTTGCGATTAAGGAAATTGAAAATGGGAAATTCTCGCGATTTGCAAATCATTCCTTAAAAAAAGGTAATGTGCTAGAAGTGATGATGCCCTCTGGAAACTTTAAGCTAAAAACAACTAAAGGATGCAATAAATCATATGTTCTTTTTGCTGCTGGTAGTGGAATTACTCCCATTTTTTCGATTCTAAAAACTATATTATCAGATGAAAATAGCGATGTCACACTGTTCTATGGCAACAAAGGGTTTTACAGTGTAATTTTTCGCGAAGAATTGGAAGCACTAAAGAATAAGTTTTTAAATCGCTTGAGAATTGTGCACTTATTTTCGCAGGAAAGTCTGGGGAATAAAGTTCAAAAAGGACGAATCGATAAAGAAAAATGCGATGTGCTCTTTGAATCATTCCTAAAAAATCAAAGCATTGATGATGTATTTATTTGTGGACCTGAGTCTATGATATTAGGAGTTACAGCCTCCCTAATTGAACACGGTGTTGAGAAAGAGAAAATACATTTTGAGCTTTTTGGTGTTGCTCTAAAACCTAAAGAAAAAGAAATCAAAACAGCTTCTATAGGAACTGAAGTGGAAATTATTATAGATGGAGATTCATTTAAGTTTGATTTAGATTCTAACGGTATAAGTATTTTAGATGCGGCATATAAGGCAGGGGCAGATTTGCCATTTGCCTGTAAAGGAGGAGTTTGTTGCACGTGTAAAGCAAGAACTATAATGGGGGAAATTCGAATGGATGTAAATTATGCTTTAAGTCCAGAAGAATTAGCGCAAGGATATATTCTAACGTGTCAATCTCATCCTATAAGTAAAAATGTTGTGATTTCATTTGATGATTAATTAAAAAAATTATGGGTTTATTTAAGCTTTTTGGGAATAAGGGAAAAAATACTGTTTTAAGTAAAGGTTTTTATGAATTACGTATTTCCGAAATTCAACGTTTGAGCAAAAGTGCTGTTAAGGTTTCATTTGAAGTTCCTGAGCAAGTTAAAAGTATCTTTTCTTTTCTTCCCGGGCAGTATTTAACTTTTGAATTATTCTTAAATAACGAGAAAATAAGACGATCCTACTCAATCTGTAGTGCGCCTAATGAAATACTCTCTGTTGCTGTTAAGGCTGTCGAAAAAGGAAAGGCATCAAATTGGTTCAACACAGAGGCAAAAGTTGGCGATCTAATTTCTGTGTCAAAGCCTGAAGGAAATTTTACCTTAGATACTAGTGAAAATAAAATCGTGGCAATTGCTGCTGGAAGTGGTATTACACCAATAATTTCAATTGCAAAATCTTTGTCTAATGATACAGAAATGCACTTATTTTATGGAAATAAATCTGAAGAAGATGCTTTGTTTTTAGATGACTTAAAAAACCTAGCTCAACTTAAAATGACAAATTATCTAAGTCGAGAAGAAAAAGACGGCTTTAGCTCAGGAAGAATTGATAAATCAACTTTTAAAGAGATAATCAAAGCAGATTTAGACTTATTAAAATCTAGTATTTTTTATATCTGTGGTCCAGAACAAATGATAATGGATATCAAAGAAACCTTACTGTTTTTTGGTGTTGCAGACAAAAAAATAAAATTTGAATTGTTTACAACTCCTGTCCTTGCAAAAATCGCTGAACCAGCATCCTACTTCTCAGGAACAAGTAAAGTCACGATAATTATTGATGGCGAAAGCGAATGTTTTGATATAAAATCTGGTGGGACAACTATTTTGGATACAGCTGAGAAAAATGGAATGGATGCCCCCTACTCTTGTCGTGGCGGAGTTTGTTGTTCGTGTAAAGCAAAAATTCTTGAAGGAACAGCAAGTATGCGCTTAAATTATTCTTTAACAGAAGAAGAAATACAAAATGGATATATATTAACATGTCAAGCGCATCCGACGAGTGAAACCTTAATAGTAAGTTACGATGAATAAAACAATTGTTGTTGTTGGTGCCAGTCGAGGAATTGGAAAAGCATTAGTTGAACTTTTAGCTAAAAATAAAGAATTTACAATTTATGCTTTGTCCAGAAATATCGAGCAATTAACTGCAAATTTTAAGGGCTGTAAAAATGTGATTTCTGCAAAATTTGACCTTGAGCATTCAGTTGAGCAACAGCTACAAACTATTTTTTTAGTTAAGCCTCAGATTGATATTCTAATTAACAATGCTGGATGGCTTGTAAATAAATCATTTGATAAAATTACGCACGAAGAATTCACCAAATCATATCAAATAAATGTTATTGGAGTTATGGAAACCTGTCAGTTTTTTCTTCCGCTAATGAAGAAAGGACATATCGTCAACATAAGTTCTATGGGTGGATTTCAAGGGAGCATGAAATTTCCGGGATTGGCAGCATACTCTTCGTCAAAAGCTGCTTTGTGCAATTTTACTGAACTATTTGCAGAAGAATACAAAAACACAGGACTCAGAATAAATTGCTTGTGCTTGGGATCCGTTCAAACAGAAATGCTTGAAGAAGCTTTTCCAGGTTATAAAGCAGTTGTAAGCCCCAAAGAAATGGCTATTTATATTATAGATTTTGCCTTAACAAAAAGCGCATGGATGAATGGTAAAATTATTCCTGTTTCTTTAACCACCCCATAACTTTTGACATTCGCTAGTAATTTCTTACTTTTAAGTATTGTATTAGAAAATGTATAAAATAACCTTTTTTCTTTTTGCCATTTTTTCCTTCTTCGAAGGTAGTTGGGGGCAAGATATCCATTGGTCACAATTCAACGATAACCAACTTTTTCAAAACCCAGGAAATGCTGGTCATTTTGATGGAGATTATCGTTTTATTGGTAATTATCGAGATCAATGGCGCAGTGTAAGCGTTCCATTTACAACCTTTGCGGTTTCTGCAGATGCTCACCGTAAAAATATTGGTTTTGGACTACAAATCTATAATGATCAAGCTGGTGACGGAAAATTAAGTACTACTGAAGTACAAGGGACACTTTCTTACTTACTAAAATTCAGAGAAACTTCACCTCATATTTTTAGACCCGGAATTTCAATTGGCATGAATCATCGGCAAGTAAATTGGGATGCATTTACATTTAATAGTCAATATACTGGCTATATTTTTGATCCAAATGCTGCTACGAATGAAAATTTTCAAAGTTCACGGAAGACAAACCTCAACATTGGAATTGGATTTATCCATGAATGGAAACAAAATCAGCGCATAAAAATCACCTCAGGCCTTGGCTTATTTAATTTAAACCAACCAAATCAAGGATTCTATAACGAAGTTGTAAAAAGAGATCAGCGGTGGAATCTTTTTTCTAAAATAAGTATTAAATTATCTGAGAAATGGGCTATTATACCAAGTCTTTCATATACGCAACAAGGAATTTACAGAGAACTAAATTTTGGATCAAGTGCACGATTAAATCTTGGAAATTCTGATTTAAACAAAGCTCTTTACTTTGGAGTTTGGAATAGAAATAAAGATGCAGCTTTTATTACTTTGGGTTATGACTATTCAAATTTATTTTTTGGACTTAGTTACGATATAAATCATTCGAAGCTAGTTCCTGCTAGTAACAAGAGAGGAGGAGTAGAAATTTCTATACGCTATATCATAAATAAATTCAAGCCAAAAAAAATCATACATCGCATATGTCCAGATTATATTTAATCTTTTTTTTGGGGCTTTTTAGTACACAAGGAAGTGCTCAAGAGAAGTTAAAAAAATTAGTAGATTTTGCAGACGAGCAATATAAAAATGGCGACTATTACTATGCTTTAGAATATTACAAACAAGCACTGGATAGAGATTCTACTTCATTAGAATTAATGTGGAAATATGCAGAAACACAACGAGCATATAAAAATTATGTGGATGCCGCTGACTATTACGAACGAGTTTATGCAAGAGATGAGGGGGCTTTTTATCCTGAAAGCATCTTATACCTAGCCTTGATGGAAAAACAGATGGGGGCGTATAAAAATGCATTTAGTACAATAAAACTTGCAAAAAAAAATTACTCAGATGATAGAACAACTTATCTATATAAAAAGGCAACTCAAGAAGTTGAATCAATAGCGTGGGTTTTAAATAATTTGAGAGATAGTAGTGCTATTGACCAAGCAATTATTCGCCTTCCAGAAAATATAAATTCTAATAATTCTGAATTTGGACATACTGTAAATGGTAATTCCTTTATTTTTTCATCATTAAGAGCAGATTCTATAAATGACATCAATGAGGAGGTATATTCAAAAACCTATAAAACCAAACTTTATACCTCAGAAATAAAAAATGGAGTTTTTGAAGAAAATAAAAAAATTACTTCCCTTGAAAGCAAGAAATTAAATGCTGGAAATGGAAGTTTTTCTTCAGATGGTAAGCGTTTTTATTTTAGTATGTGTTCAGATATCGGGTACTCTTATTCATGTAAAATACTTGTTGCTAATTTCGGAAATGGTGAATGGTCAACTATTGACACCCTCAATGAAACAATAAATGAGCCTGGAAAAAATACAACAATGCCTTTTATTACTAAAATAAGTGGTAAAGAAATGCTATTTTTTGCTTCAGATAGAGAAGGCACAAAAGGAGGAATGGATATTTGGATGTCCGCAATAAAAAATGGGGATTTTACAAAGCCTATAAATTGTGGTAAAATAAATTCCTTAGATAATGAATTAAGCCCTTGGTTCGACAGTATAACAAATCGGCTTTACTTTTCGTCCTCGTGGCATTACGGTTTTGGAGGGCAAGATATTTTTTACAGCGAATATGACAAAGATTTTTCAGCCCCAAAGAACCTAAAGATTCCAATTAATAGCCCCGCGAACGATCAGTATTTTTTCAAACACAATGACACAATTTATTTTTCATCAAATAGAATCGGAAGTTTTTATTCTAAAAATCCAACATGCTGCAGTGACATTTATGCTTCATTTCCAATCAGAAAGTCAAATGATAATAATATAATTGATTCCTTGAAACAAAAAGAAATTGATGAAAATTCAGTATTAAATACACCAATAAGACTTTACTTCAAAAATGATGAGCCTGATGCAAAATCTTGGGCAATTTTTACAACCCAAAATTATGAGGAAACATTTAATTTATATAAAAAAGATTTTTCAACCTATCTATCAAAGGTAGGTGAAAGTTTGGGCGCTGCTAGCGCATTAAACAAACAAATAGAACTACAACAATTCTTTAAAGATGAGGTTGAAAAAGGGTTTGAAGATTTAGTGATATTCAAAAATGTGCTGCTAAAAGAACTTAATGATGGATCAAAAATTATTATTCATTTAAAAGGTTTTGCAAGCCCTCTGGCGAAAACTAACTACAATGTTGCGCTAACTAAAAGAAGAGTTTCGTCACTCGTAAATTATTTCAATGAATGCAATGAAGGAGAATTTAAAAAATACATAGATGGACAAGCAATAAATGGAGGAAAGCTGTCTTTTTCATTTGCATCATTTGGAGAATATGTAGCTAATCAAGAAACAAGTGATGATATTTTAGATCAGAAAAATTCTGTTTTCTCAAAAGAGGCGGCTATCGAAAGAAAGATAGAAATTGAAAAAATTGAAGTCGAAAAGAAGAATATTACATTTCCATTATTTTGCCAAATACCTTTAGTAGATTTTGGAGAAGTAAAAAAAGAGGCGCTCATAACAGGATCTTTTATAGTGGAAAGCAGCTCTAATCAGGATTTGGAAATTGCAATAATTAATGAGGATTCTAATTTTGAATTCACAATTGAAAAGAATCAAAAAAATAGTTACGAAGTCCGTTTTATATTTAATCCTAGTGAATTAGAAGGATTGATATATAAATCATTAATTTTATCGCTGAAAGGATTTAAAGAAAAACTAGAATTATTTATAACAGCAGAAATTATACCCTAAATATAACTGCACTTGATGCAAGAATCAAATTTAAATCTTACTCAATCTGAAAATATTCAAAGGATTCTTTTTATTGATTTAGCAAGAAGTATTGCCATTATTTTGATGCTTGAGGGGCATTTTATAACACTTACTTTTGAAGATTACACTTCTATGATTGCGGAGTTGCGATCAGTTGGAACATCAGGTTCTTTGATCTTTGATACATGGGTAAAAATTAGAGGGTTTACTGCTCCTTTATTTTTTACGATTACCGGAGTTGTTTTTGTATTCCTACTTACCAAAAATTTTAAGGAAGAAAATAATACTTCTTTTTGGAAAAATAAACGAGTAATAAAAGGTTTGAAACGCTCGGGATTATTAATTTTTTGGGGGTATTTTCTACAATTAAATCTAAAATATTTCTTCTACTATCTCAAGGGTCACTTGAATCCCCATGTTTTCTCGTTTCATATTCTTCAGTGTATTGGTTTTGGAATTTTCTTGCTTATACTTCTCTTTTTTATTCACAAAACTTTAAAGGTCAATTTAACACTCATTTATCTTATTGCTGGAACTTTGATTTTTTCAACTTTTCCCTTTTTGGATGCTTTAACTGTGAATGACTATTTTCCTAAAAATACTTTTGAATTTATTCAAAATATGTTTCATGGACCAAATTCTGGATTTCCACTTTCTCCCTGGTTAGGATTTGTTTGTTTTGGAGGATTTTTAGGAAGCTTGATTGCTAGATGGGAAAATAAAATTCAGAGTTTATGGTTTCTATTTTCAGCAGTAGCATTGTCAATTTTACTTGTTTTTTATGGGAGAAGTGTCGCCTATTTTTTAGATATTTTGATGCAAACCAATAATAAATTCTTTCAAAAGGATGCATGGGTATATGATCGTTTAGGAGAAGTTGTTTTATTAATGAGTATTCTGATGATCATAACTAAAAATTTTAAAGTTAAAGATAGTCTATTTACTAAGTTCGGTCAAAATACACTTTCGATTTATATTATTCACGTAATAGTACTTTATGGTGCAATAGTTGGATACAGCTTAAAAGATATTTTGAAAGATGAATTAAATTCAATGCAAGCCATTATTGGTGCAGGATTATTTATTTTTATTTTTGCGCTGTATTTAAAATTTGATGCAATAATTCATCAATCATTAAATAAAGTACTTCAAAAATTTATTCGGTTTATTTCAATTATGAAATATAAAAGAAATGCAAAAGACTAGATTATATTTTATCGATATTGCAAGGTCAATAGCTATATTGTTAATGCTTGAAGGACATTTTGTTGACAATGGATTAATGGATGTCTACCGCGATACTAACAATGATATTTATAATGCATGGTTGTTTGTACGTGGTTTCACCTCTCCTATTTTTTTAACAATTACCGGAATAGTTTTTACCTATCTTTTAATCGGAAACAATCACCTTGAATATTTTAAAAATAATCGTATTAAAAAAGGATACAAAAGAGTAGTAGAGTTACTTTTTTGGGGATATTTAGTTCAGGTTTATGCCTTTCATGTTTTGCAATGTATAGGAATTGGCATTTTGACAATTTTATTACTTTACGGCATTTATAAAGCTGTTAAAATTATACCACTGTGGGTCTATTTCTTTTTTGCGGGTACAATTATATTTTCAAGTTATATAGTCATATCCTCCTGGCCGAAAGAATATTATTGGCCTGAATCTGCTCCAATTTTCATTCAAAACATGTTTCACGGAAAATATTCTATATTTCCAATCCTTCCAAGAATGGGATACACAATGTATGGAGCCATGATAGGTGTAATTCTATATACATATAAATCAAAAGTAAAAGAATGGAGTTTCATTTTAAGTGTATTTTTAATTGGCGCGTTTCACTATTTTTTCCTTAAAGATTTATTGCTTATTCTTGATGGTATTTTTGCGCATCCAATATACCATTTATATAAAGTTGATTGGCTTTATGAATGTTTAGGAATGGTTTTAATAATACTTAGCATTCTCATTACTCTAGAAAAATTTATTGGTGAAATAAAACCTAATTTATTTCTGAAAATTGGGCAAAATACACTTACAATTTATATTTTACACATGGTTTTATTATACGGAAGTATAACAGGATTTGGTATAAATAGAGTGATTCATAAAAATCTGACACCATGGCAAATTCTACCAGCAACAATTTGTTTTATCCTGTTTTTTGTAATTCTTATCTACTATTTAGAAGAGATAAAACTTAAACTTAGTTTTATTTTAAAACCGATTAAAAAATTAGTTAACAAACTATTCTACATCAAAGACTAAAATAAAACACTAATTTTTTTTCTTTTTTATTGGTTTTTTAGGTTTTATGATTGGTTTAAAAACAACTTTGCGGTATATCTCACGAATTCCGCATGTATCATAAACTGTTAACTTGATGAAATATGTTCCAGAATTTTTGAAAACATAATTAAACTCAGTAGTCTTAAATTTAATCCCATTTCCTAAATCCCATTCTAATGAATCTGCCTTTTTAAAATTAGAGATTCCCTGAACAATATACAATCCATTTTTAGTTCGTTCAGAGAAAACCTTTAATGTATTCAAATTAAGTTTGAAGGTGTCGAGGTTTTTACTCACTTCTATAAAACTAAGTTGTTGGATATTTTTTGCGATTACAGAATCCATTGTGGGAATATAACTATTTTCAGCTGTTCCTTTAAAAATAGAGGTATAAAATGTACTTGCACACAAATATGAGCCATTTATGGTTGGATGTTGTCCGTCATCTTGATAAAGCTTAATGTTGGGATATCTTTGGCGAAATACATTCCAAACAGATCCAACAGGTACGATTGGAATATCAAACTGCTTTGAAATATATTGATAACCATTTTCAATACTCTGACGCATTTCTGCATAGGTCGAAGTAGCACTTGAATCTAACTCAGTATAACCATTCTCATATCCCCATGTCATAAACAAAAGAACATTTGTACATGAATTACGACTGTAAATTGAATCTAGAATTTGTTTGATATATGGAAGAGATGCAGTGTCAATTTGTTCCTTGTCGTACTTCAATTCTCTACTAAATCCTTGTAGTACAACATAATCCCATTTTTTAGATCGAATAACATCGTACATATCAAGTCTTTGTGAATGCATTTTAAAAGTATGATTACTTTTTGCATTCATTTCAACATTAATTTTTATATTTTTTGAAGTTGCAATTTTTTGAAAAATAAATGGCATGGAATTGTAATGAGTATAACTATTTCCAATAAAAAGAACATTCATAGGATTTATTTCCTTATTTACCAATTGTGGAAATACTATTAAAGGAATATAAAAAATGAAGAAAAATAATAGAGATTTTAAGCTCATAGTTAATTATTGGAAATTCTTTGAATTAAAGCGCTCAACTCAAAAGTTGTTTTTGCATAAGCACTAATTCTTCTTTTGTTACAGCTAACTTTGGCCTACTAAAATTCAAATCATCAACGTTATTCATAGGAACTAAATGAATATGTGCATGTGGCACTTCTAAGCCTATCACTGCTATACCAATTTTTTTACAAGCAATTTTACTTTTTAATTGAATAGCAACTTTTTTAGAAAACACCATCATTCTTGCCAAAAGAGCATCCTCAACATCAAAAATATAATCAATTTCAATCTTTGGAATTACAAGCGTGTGGCCTAAAGCAATTGGATTAACATCTAAAAAAGCTAGGAATTCTTCATCTTCTTGAACTTTATAACAGCTTATTTTTCCTGTAATAATCTGTGAGAAAATACTAGGCATTATCGAGTAATATCGATTATTTCAAATTGTAAAAGACCACCTGGCGTTTGAATATCTACTATGTTCCCTACTTTTTTGCCTAATAAGCCTTTTCCAATTGGAGAATCAATTGAAATTTTTCGGACTTTAATATCTGCTTCATTTTCCGCAACAAGCGTATATTCAATTTCCATAGCATTAGACATATTTCTAATTTTAACTTTAGAAAGAATAAATACTTTAGAGTTATCCATGTGAGTTTCATCAATAAGACGAGCATTAGCAACGATGGCTTCCATCTTAGATATTTTCATCTCCAGAATTCCTTGTGCTTCTTTGGCCGCATCATACTCAGCATTTTCTGATAAATCTCCTTTATCTCGTGCTTCACCTATTTGTTCAGAAATTGATGGACGTTCTACAGTTCTTAAATGATTTAATTCATCCTTTAACTTCTGGAGCCCCTCTGCTGTATAATAATTTATTTGTGACATAATCATAAATTTTTATGCTAAAAAAGAGCCTTTTGAGCTCTTTTATTAAACGAAAAAAAATAACCTTTATTTAAGATTAATTGTTAATCCTACTGTGTGAATTAATCCAAAAATACCTGCAAAACGAGTGCAATACTCAAGTCCTAAAGCATTTTTGTTCTTCCCAACTATTGCATCTACAGAAAACCCTGCTGATGGCCCAATAAGAGCGTTTGAACGATTCTCATCAGAAGTAATATCATTCTCATAACAATAACCAGCACGGATATTAAAGGCATATTTATCGTTGGTCATTCCATAGTCTAAGCCAATTCTATATTGATCTTTCATAAATGAATTTGCTGTAAAACCAAATGCAACGTTTAATTTGCTTTTGGGATCAAAAATGAAATCATAAGAACCTCCAATTGATAACAATGAAGGAAGCTCAAAAGTAGCTGATCGCTCTTCTAAAGTAGCAATACTTTCGTTTGAAATGTATGAAACTTGTTGAGATAAACCATCTCCCTTATAGCGCATAACCGGACCAACATTTTTCAATGAAATTGCAAACTTAATCTTGTCATTTTCACCTGTAACATATCTAATACCAGCATCTAGAGCAACTCCTGAAGTTCTCAAGTTTGAGATGTTTTCTGAAATAATTTTAACGTTAATCCCTGCATAAATACTAGAAGAGAAAGCCCGTGCATATCCTAAACTGAAGATATTTGAACGAGGTGAAAAGAAACCAATATTTCCCTCAGGATTAGCAACAGTAGTTATTGGAATATCTCCGTAATTCATTGATTGTATACTGATTGCTATTACACTTGATTCAGAAATTCGTTGAGCAATACCTGCAGAATTGATTCCAATGCCAGCAGAACTTCCCATCCAATTTGTATGATTAAATTTAATCTGCGTCTTATCTGTAAATGCTAAGCCAGCAATATTCATATAAGTAGCTTCTAAACCATTTGTATTGGCGTAAGCGGCATCTGCTAAAGCAGAACTTCTTGCCCATGGATTGATTAGCAAGTTAGATGCACCAGCTGATCCTACTCGATCTTCATTTCCAGCACTTACTGAAAATGCTATGAGTATAAACCCTAAAGAAATTTTATAAACTAATTTTTTCATAATAAAAAGAATAAATTAAATACCTTGTAAATCAACCTGCCTCATTCCGCCAAAGAATTTTAATACTTTTTGGCCTATATCAGGTACATCAATATGAATTATGTAAACGCCGCCTGCAACAGGAATTCCCTTAAAATTATTTAAATCCCAGTCTTGCGAGGTAATTGGACTGTCCTTTTTGAAAGAACGTATCAATTTTCCATTTGAAGAATAAATCCTAATGGTACATTTTTCCGGTAAATTCGTAATCTTTACCCGCGTATCAAGTCTTGTTCGCTCATAATCTGAAAATGCATAATAGGGATTTGGAACAATGTTTATTAAATCCAAGGCTTCTTTCAATTGGTCACTCGATGCTGTTACTGTTGCTATTTCATCCATCGACCATGAATACATTGGTCTTCCGTTGTTTTCGCCTGAACCAACATAGTTCTTGTACTCCTTGTTAATCCGTAATTTAATCTCTGCATCTGTAGAAAGTAAGGTTTGATCTTCTCTAAGCGTAGGATATGCAACCCATGATAAACTTCCATACAACTCTCGTCTAATTGGGATAGATGTAGAATTCGCCTCAACTTGTATCCATTTGTTTTGTAGAAAATTATTGCCGGCAACTTCTGCTTCACTTGGAATATACGCTGGGAAATCAAAACCTCCTGAAAATCCATTGATTGTCTTTTGCTTGTAGCTAAAAATATAGATTGGATGTACTCCACCCATTAAAGGTGTTCCAGAATTACTTACCAAACGATCCGTAGGATTCCAAAGCATGTCCGCTCCGTTTTCTGCTCCTAAAAATGAGTTCTCACCAAAAGCCATGTACAAACGTGCTCCTGATTCTACGTCTACAGCATATCCTGGAAACCAACCCATTCCTGTACCACTGCCATCTGCTGAGCCATCCTTGTTAACACTTTGGCTTTTTCGCATGTATCCTGCTTTAGCTGAACCAACACTTAATGTTTGACTTCTACATAGTTCTATTACAGGACATCTTGTCCATTTTGACTTATCATTTGTAAAGACAATGTTCACACTTGGTAGAAAACTAATAGAAGCATTTGTTTTAAATGTTGGACTATACGTTCCAACGTATGCCAAAGGCATATAGGAGGCTTGATAGCCTACCAAACGATGAGGTGCAATTGTGCCATTTAAAACCGACTCATACTTTTGCAAAGGATCAGCTGCTAACTCATCCCAATAATTTGGAGCATCTAAATAGTCTGGAATAGGTTGTTGTCCTGGTACAACAGGTGTGGACGTTGTATCCTGGTATTCTCCCGAACGTATCCAATTAGTTGGATAAAAAGCATCATTGTCTGTTACACCCGCTAACCATCGTTTCGAAGAATCCACAAATGAAATAGAGGCATCTATCATATCTGTTGTCTTGTATTGATTGCTATTTGATCCAGCTGGAAAAAAGTATTTCTCCTGGTATATCTGAACGGAAATTCCCCAACCAGGAATAATTTGTTCATTGTCTTTGGAAATTGCTGTCTCAGATTTCATAGAATCAATAGGGTCGATATCTCCCTTATTTTCATAGCGATAAATTGTCCAACTTGCTGTGTCTGCGCTATTGCCCGAAGCCGGTGCTGTGTACTTATCGAACTTGCATTCAAAATATCCTGGTACTAAATTCAAGGGGTCTACAACTTTTATGTTAATAGGACCTTTACCATAATCGTAAGTTGGATTTTCCATGTAACCATCACTTAAAATTGTGTTCAAAGTGCTGCTTGTGAAATCTATACTGCGATTACCATTGCCATAACCATCCATTCTTGTGATTTGTGGTGAAGAACCATACGAAATTAATTGGTCTGTTCCACCTGCTTCTGGCATTGGATTGTGGGGTACCGCAGATGTTGGTGAGATCGCAGTTCCATCATAGTTAATACGAGAGGAAATATATGGTATCTTTTGACCATCCAAAAATAAAGCATCATTTGGATCGTATTTTTTAAATTGATTGAAAGCATAAGCAACAGCTACATAGTAGTATGTTTTATGATTAATTAAGGTACGTTGACCTATAGCAAATGCATCCTCCGTAATTTTGAAACTATGCTTAATTCCAACATTTGCACCATTTACTTTTTCAACTGGTACGCTAAATCCTAAAGACTCATCAAATTGGAAATTAATTAAGCGAGACACATTATCCTTGATGTCACATTGAGCAACCAATCTTGCTTTTGTTGGGTCAGAAATATCTGCTACTGAAACATCTTCTTTTTTAAGTTGATAAATCTGATATCCTTGAAAACGATAAAAACGATCTACAGTAGGATCTGTAATGTTAATCTCATCTAGAACTTTATATTTCTCCTGATAATTATTAGAAGATGAAGGATTATCTATGAGTAGAACTAGTTCGTTATTCAGTTCTTGAATTGTAAGTTTTGGTGCATCCGGAGGAGAAAGAATTTTAAAGCATGCATCGAACAAAGCCTGTGCTTTTGTATCTGCTCTTTTCATCGCTTCAACAGATGCAAATATATCTCCGTCTAAGCTTCGGCCATAAACAATTCCAACAGTTATATTATTTATTGCACCTGGCTTTAAAATGAAAGGGCCAGCAGATTGAACAAATCTTCTATCTCCAACAGGATTATTATTCACGGTTTCATCCCATCCATTTGGAAAAAGACCAGTCATATCCGTACCAGCAGTAGACCAATTTAAAGGGTCAGAATCACCTGGGAACATATAATCAGATAATGTAGTACTGGCACCACTAGAACCTGCATAGCCTAAACCACCATAAAGCATGTCAGAACCATTAGCCCACTTACCTCTCATAAAATTATAAAATTCTGCAGCAGGTCCAGGATCATTATATGGATAAGCACTAGTAGATGTAAAGTAAGTAAAGCGACGCATTCCAAATCTTTCATTATCAATTATTCCATCTGAATAACCAATACCAATTCCTTTGTATACAATTCCATTATTTGTTAAGGCTTCAATTACTGATGGAACGACTTCTGTATCAGTTGCTGCATCATAATATGGACCTGGATTATCAACTCCATCAGCATCTTGGTAAGGACCTTCAAAAAAGTCGCACCCTATTGCTGGTGGATTTATACCATATCCTAATTTACCACCATCGCTTTGGTCATTTAAGTCACCATTATACATGTATCCTAAACCTCTAGACACATCACATCCGGTATAGTCATCTGAATAATTTCCAATATCAGCATCCAAATATTGAGAGAAGAATGTATTGTATAAAGTTTGTGTACCTCTATTTATTAATTCATAATTATAAAAAGTCATTCTATTTATTTCATCGTTTGTTGCAAAGGAAAACGCTTGAGCACGAATTTCCATTCCGATTGGATCACCTCCAGTTTCAATATGAATATTTCCTTTGTCATTAAAAACCCACCAGTGTGTTTCATCACCAAAAAGTGAAATTCTTCTATCTATTCCGCATTCAATATCATCTCTTCCTAGAATATCGTCATACCAAGGATGATCTCCTAAATCAGGATCATAATTACCATTTCCGTCTCTGTCATAAAAAGGCGCTAAAAAATAATCTTGTCCACGAGATACATCACCATGAGCAGGCCATCCATAAATACGATTTAACTCATCATTAGTAGGTTGGATTATATTATCACATCCTTCTGTTACAATACCATTATTACATTCCCAATAGATATTAAAACGAATAACCTCTGCTTTTCGGATAGTAAAAAATTTATCGTAAGCAAGACATTGATCAGCATCTATATTTGCTTCTCCAAAATCTCTAACAGCATCATCTCCAACCGGATTTAGAGGATTGTAATTTCCTGATCCAGGTGTAACTGTTAATGGACCTGGCCAAAAATCATTTCCTTGACGGTAACGCAAAGCAGCTAATTTTAACTGCCCATTTACATCCGTTCCACCCATCCACAAAGCCCCTGCAAAAATTGCATGTACATTGCCTCCCTTTGGAACTTCATACTGTGCAATACTTGCAGCTCGATTTTGGAACATGCTTCCACCCTGCTCAATTAATGCCTTAACATCATTAAATTGCATGTATAGTTTTGCTGTCGCTGGGCTACAGTTTGCACCCTTTGGTTTACCGTATGGCTTAAAATCCTTGTCTTTTGGCCCATAATATGCAAAGGCATTAGAAACAAAAATTGTAAACCCAATAACTGTGGCAATAAATTGCTTTTTCATAATTTTATTTTTTTCTTTATTAAAAGTCCATTTTAATTCCCAATCTAATTGTTCTTGGAGCACTTACATTGAATGGATTTGAAATTTTCATAGCGTAATAATCTCTAAATGACTGTTCATCAATCTGATTCTGAATAGAAGTTTGACTACTTGCTGCAGCTAAATAACCATCGTCATTCCAGTTTCCAGTAGCTCTATATACACCCAATATGTTAAACTGATTAAATAAATTTGTAACACGAATATAGATATTCAATGCAGTCACTTTCTTTTTGTCTTCCGTTTTACCAAAAGTTATATTCATAGTTTTATCAACTTGTAAATCTAAACGATAAGCCCATGGAAGTCTTGATCCGTTTAAAGTTCCATTTAATCCTGCATTTAAACTTCCAATAGCGTCATCAGTTATAAATGTTTGGTTAGAATAAGGAGATCCGGAGTTAATATTAGTAAATAAGTTTAATCCTGTATTTTCAAACAATTTTACTTTTCCAATCATTGGACCATCGTAATCTTCACCTTCGCCATAACGGTAATCAAACGTAATAGCAAAAGAATGACGTTGATCGAAAGAATATGGAAATATATTTCTAAGATTAGGAAGGCCCGCTTGAATTAAAGCATTTGCAGAGGTAGCATCAGAACCTGTTCCTTCGGCAAACTGCAGTGTATAATTTGCTTGCATACGAATATTTCCAGTTTGGCGTAAATCATAAGACAAGGTCATACCTTTTACAGTTCCAAAATCACGATTTCCATATGTTTTATATGTTGCTGGGTAAGCTTCAAAAACATTTATTAACTGAACATTATTTCTTTGCTCTCTATAAAAAGCAGAAATTTTTAATGACGATGTTTTTGAAAGAACTTGTTGAAAGCCTAATTCGTAATCAACAGTAGTTTCAGGTTTTAAATTTGCATTGTTAATTATATTAGATCGAGATTGAATAAACTGATATTCATACGGATCAAATCTAAATCCAGATGTTGGTCTTTTAGTTAAAACATCATAATGAGCCATAAAAGATGCTTCATCAGAAATTGGGAATGAGAAGGCAATTCTAGGCATAAAATTCACAGAAGCCTTGTAGTCCTGAAAAGCAGTTTCATTTGGTGAGTCTTGTTCTAATGCATCATCAGTTAACCAAGGAGCGATTCCTGTCGCACCTCTTACTACTTGTGGATCTTCAACCTGAGTTCCAACATTATTGTACCAATTAGTACCGGTTCTAAATCCATTTATTGCTGATGGATTGTTAACGTCATTAACGTAAACTATATAATCATCTCCCATTCCTTCAGGTAAAGTAACCCATTCATATTCTGTAGGATTTAATTCTTTTAGACCGCGCACTTCTCTAACAGTAAGAGCATTGTAAAAAAGATATGGATCTTTTAAAATCGGTTGATTAGCATCAAAAACGTCTACTCGAGCACCAACATTAAATATGATGTCTTTAAATGCAAATTTATCCATTATATATCCTGCTATATAAGTTGGCTGAAATGCGCCAACAAACCTTACAAAATTCTTAGTATTATCATCGTAATCATTAAAATATTTATTAATATCTGTTTGTCCATTAACTTTCTTGCCAGTGTGGTCATATCCATAATAGGAAACAAACGATGCACCGCTATTTAATAATTCATCTGGAGAAAACATATCGAAAGAAAAAATCTTTGGATCATAATTGTCTATATCAACATAATCATTGCCTCCTTCATCTAAACCTAATTTCACTCTTAAATTGTAATCGAAGAAAGATTGATTGTCATCGTTTTCTTGACCTCCATATTGATCGTCATGTGTATTTGCCCAACCTGTATTTAAGCGCTCATAAGTTATAGCTTTATAAGAACCTGAGTCAGAAATTACCCCTGAATTTAAGTTTAATTCTTCAATGTGAAAGTTCGCTAACTGACGTGCAATTTGCCAAATTCCTAAAGGTCCATTATCTCCACTTCCCCATGCACGGTCAATTCGCTGCTCATATTCAAAACCTAGTGAAATACTGTGGTCTCCAATTACAATAGCTCCTGCACCCGTAATACGAAATTGATTTTGTTCACTTTTTCCGAAGCCATTGTTTGGTGTTCCAATATTACTCCATATACGATAAACACTTTCTGGTGCATCACCATTTCTTAAGGCATTTCCTTGCTGAATTTGAAAAAGATTTTCATAATGACCTGTTGGATTTCCAGCATAAATATCATAATACTGAGTGGTAATAGCTGCAAGTGCTGCGTTTGTCTCTGAAGGAGTAAATGCTACTTCAATATCTTTAAAACCATTATGAACATAAGTATTTGTTACTGGATCAAATTCATAAGATGGCTTTCTATTTGTTTGGAATTTTCCTATATGACCGTAATTAAATAGATTGTATTTGTGATTAGCATCGTACGATTCTGAAGATGATTTTGAATAATCTACCATAATGTTATAAAGGGCAGATTTTATTTTAGAACTACTACCTTCTACATTGTTGTTAAAGCGCTGATTTAATTGACCAAAAACTCTGTAGTCTAATGATTTAGAAAAACCAAAATTTTGAAAATTAAGCAGAGATCCAGCAAATGAATAATTACTTCCTGAGTTATAACTAAATGAACCACCAAATTTTAGATTCACACTTGGTCCAGTATTAACATCTATTTTTGCTTGACCAGATAAACTTGTTGATCGCGCATTCATTCTCCAATCAACTCGTTCAAAATCTGAATCTCTAAGGAACAATGCATTGTGAAATGTTCCATTTCCTGTTGAAGTTGGTCTCAGTGGATTTGCTAGTAAAGCATCACGAACATCTTTTTTAACACGTAAACCACCATCCTTTATTGGTCTACTGTCTAACTGATCTAAAAAGTTAGCAGAAACTAAAAAACCTAATCTTGGTATTGTTTTTTTGCCAGTAGAGTCTTTTTGCAACCAAAGAGGCCCTGATAACATTCCTTCAAACAAATTATAACCATATTTATCCAAGCCAAAAACTTTTCCGTCGTAGCCATCTTTATCAGCACCTTTCAAGTATAAGCCAGAAGAAACCGCTTCTACACTTCCAAAATATTCAGCAGAAGGACCTCTAGTTGTTATGGATATTATACCTCCAGTAACATCTCCATAGTTTGCAGGAACTCCACCTGTGATAACGGAAACTTCTTCGAGTGCTGATTTAGGAATATTTGAAGAACCACGCACTTTAATTCCATCAATATAATAGTAAGTTCCATCCTCACGAGAACCACGAACAGATATTGCTCCGGAACCCTCATTTGAATTGACTCCTCCAACTGTTTGTGCTACTCCTGCTGCTGAACGAGTTGGCAGGCGCGCAATGTCATCTCTTGTAACTGTTCCACCTGATGAACCGCCATCTTTATCAATTAGTGGAACACGGTACGCTATAACACTAATTTCATCTAAATCTTTAATGTCTTTTGGCTTGTCAAGTGTTAACTTATCTAAAAAAGTAATTTTATCGGGAGATACCGAAACGCCAGATATTACTGAAGTTTGATATCCATCTGCATTTCTCACCTCAACATCATAAGAACCTGGAGAAACACCATTAATTTGAAAATTTCCATCAAAGTCAGTATTTGCGTTTCCTTTTGTGGCTCCATTTTGAAGCAAAAATATCTTGCTGTAAGGAAGTGGCTGCTTTGAAACTTCATCTTTAACGGTACCTTTAATTGTTCCTAAACCAGACTGCGAAAAGACGCAAGTCATTGGAATTAAAAATATTAGTATAACTAGTTTTAATTTAATTGCCATAATATAATTCTTTAAATTGCTTTAAATTGGAATTTTTCAATCTGTAAATATAAAAAAAACAATTATATTATTATAATATTAACAAAAAAAATGATGTGTTTTTCCCACCTTTGTGAATAAGGAAAATAGTGATAGATAGTAAGAGATTGTGATAGATATTAAAAATAGCATTTTTAACTTAACTAAATTTAATTTTAGGTTTTCGTGTTGTGCACTTACTAAAATTAATTTAGTGTCTGAAATTCTTCCTGAGGAATTGGAAAAGTATCAACTATTAAGTAACCCAAAACGAAAAAAAGAATTTGAATATGTTCGGTTTTTAAGAACCCTGCAAATCGGAAAAAAAGCCATTCGCTATGACGCAATAGGAAAGCCCAATGTAAAAGATAAAAAAATATTTATTTCTATTAGTCACTCTAAAAATTTTGTTGCTTTTGCTCACGATACTTCACCTATTGGAATAGATATTGAAGAATTAAGCCCTCGAATTCTGAAAGTTTGGAGTCGGTATTTACACCCTGAAGAATTTGCTATTTTCGATACAACATCCATTTTTGACTTGACAGTTGCATGGACAATAAAAGAAGCGCTATTTAAACTCAACACAAAAACTGGTATTGATTTCAAGAATGACCTGCGCATCAAATCAAAAGATGGGAATACTTTTCTCTGTGAAATGAAAGCTGAAGACGGATACCGAACTGTTAAAATGGAAACATGCGCGTATAAAAATTTAATCATTAGCTACAATATCAACCAATAGCTAAAATTAAAAAGTTGCTTTTAAGCTCAAATCGAGACTTTTTACAGAATGAGTTAATGCACCAACTGAAATATATTTAACATTTGTGTCTGCATAAGCACGAATATTTTCTAATGTAATTCCCCCAGATGCTTCTGTTTCATAAGTAGAAGGAATAATTTTTAGAGCTTCTTTTAGGTTTTCAGGAGAGAAATTATCCAACATAATCCGATTAACACCACCAACTCGAAGGACCTCCTCTAATTCTTTTGTGTTTCTTACTTCAATTTCGATTTTCAAGTCTTTTTTGGCAGAAATCAGAAATGCTTTTGTTCTTTCAATGGCCGCTGTTATTCCTCCGGCATAATCTATGTGATTGTCCTTAAGCATAATCATATCATACAAGCCAAAACGGTGATTTTGACCACCACCAATTTTCACCGCCCATTTTTCTAAAAATCGAATGCCCGGAGTTGTTTTTCTGGTGTCCAGAATTATGGAACTTGACCCTTCAATTTCTTTTTTGATTTTTGCTGTTAAAGTGGCAATTCCACTCATTCTTTGTAGGCAATTTAAAACCAATCTTTCTGTCGTTAGGATGGCTTGAGATGAGCCAGCAACACGAAATGCAATATCCCCTTTTTTTACTGAGTCTCCATCAAATTTTAAAACTTCTAATGAAAGACTCGGATCATAGATTTCATAAATTCGTTTGGCAACCTCTATTCCTGCTAATACGCCATTTTCTTTTACAATTAATTGCGCTGATCCTTTAGCTTCTTTTGGCACGCAAGAAAGCGTTGAAAAATCTCCAGGTCCAATATCTTCTTGAAGGGCATTTCGTATGATTTCATCTAACATGTTACAAATATAAAACTCTGCATACACATCTTGTAAACTTTGTCCTTAAATTTATACCCGTGAGTACAGAAATACTTAATTTAAAATTGAAATTGGTGACTTTACCAGAAAGTCCGGGCGTATACCAATTTTTCGATAATACCGGGAAAATTATTTATGTAGGCAAAGCCAAAAACATCAAGAAAAGAGTCAGTTCTTATTTTAATAAAACACTTGATAATAATAAAACCAGAATTCTTGTACGGCAAATTTTTGAAATAAAATACATTGTAGTAGAAACAGAACTAGATGCGCTTTTATTAGAAAACAACCTTATAAAAACATACCAGCCGAAATACAATATTCAACTAAAGGATGATAAAACTTTTCCTTGGATAGTTGTAAAAAAAGAGGCGTTTCCTCGAATTTTCTCAACTCGCCAAAAATTAGATGACGGATCAATTTATTATGGCCCATATCCAAATGTACAGGTAATGAACGCTCTTTTGCACTTAATCCGAGAAATGTACCCCTTACGCACTTGCACATTGGATTTAAGTCAACAAAAAATTAAAGCAAAAAAATTTAGTGTTTGTTTAGAATATCACTTGAAGCGCTGTTTAGGTCCGTGTGAAGGAAAACAAGAAAAAGAAGCTTATGATAAAATGATTGAGGAGATTCATTTACTCTTAAAAGGAAAGACAGCCGCCTTAATTCAAACACTTAAGTTTCGCATGCAAATGCTCTCCAATAATTATTTATTTGAGGATGCGCAGGAAATGAAGCTTTTGCTTGGGAAAATTGAAAAATATAAATCCAAATCCACAATTGTTTCACCTAAAATTTCCGATCTTGATGTATTTACTTGTATCGAGGAGGAATCTTGCTTTTTTGTTAATTATTTAGTAGTTCGAGAAGGTGCAATTATTCATGCCTACACAAATCAAATTATAAAAAAATTAAATGAGACAAGTGAAACTTTAGTAAATTATGCCCTTCCAGAATTACGGTCGAAATTTTCAAGCACTTCTAAAGAGGTTCTTGTTGATCAAGAACTAAAAAACTACTTCCAAGATTTTCAACTTACAATTCCAATACGTGGCGAGAAAAAAAAATTGATTGAATTATCACAACGAAATATTGCATATTACAAACTGGAAAAGCAGAAAAAAGAATTTTTAAAAACTCCAGAATCAAGCCAAGATAGAATTCTAAAACAAGTAAAATCAGATTTTCGCTTATCCGAATTACCCCTTCACATGGAATGTTTTGATAACTCAAATCTCCAAGGAACAAATGCTGTTTCTGCTTGCGTAGTTTTCAAAAATGGGAAGCCTGCAAAAAAAGACTACCGGCATTTTAATGTAAAAACGGTAGCTGGTCCGGATGATTTTGCCACAATGCGTGAAATTGTTTTTCGACGCTACAAGAGAATGCTCGAAGAAGAACAATCCTTGCCACAACTTATTATAATTGATGGTGGAAAAGGACAATTAAGCGCTGCATTAGATGCACTGGAAGAATTAAATTTACGTGGAAAAGTCGCTATCGTCGGTATTGCAAAAAAACTCGAGGAGATTTTTTTTCCTGGAGATCAGTATCCTATTTATATTGACAAACGTTCTGAAAGTCTCAAAATTATTCAATTTATGCGCAACGAGGCACATCGTTTTGGGATAACCCACCACAGAAATAAAAGAAGCTCAGAGGCAATTAAATCAGAGTTAGATATTTTGAAAGGACTTGGAGAAAAAACCAAAGAAGTGCTTTTTAAAGAGTTTAAAACCATAAAAAATATGCGCTCTAAAAGTTTGGAAGAGTTAGTGATAATTATAGGTAAAGCAAAAGGACTTAAACTTTTTAACTTTTTAAATCCAAAAAACTAGTTTACTATAAACTGAACTGTTTTAGCTCCAGAAGCTGAACTTATTTTAAGTAAGTACATTCCTTTAGAAAGTTCTGAAGTTTCAAAATAAATTAAATTTGTTCCTTCATTCGCTAGAATAAAATGTTGACGAACAAACTTTCCTGCTAAATCTTGAATTTCAAATCTTAAGCGTTCTTGTTTGTTAACATTGAATTGAACGTTGAATTCAGCATCTGTAGGATTTGGATAAAGTGAAAAATTCTCAAAATCAATTAACTCATCAATTCCCGCTGTTACTAAATTATCAGATGGCGCTCCTGCGTATAAATTAATGTCATCTAAATATAAATTATTTCCGCCTTCTCCTTCAAAAGAGAATTTAGCTTTAAAGTTATCTGTGAAAAACGTATTCGTAACATTAGTCATGTGAACAGTAACCCAGTCACTCGTTAGAGTTGGTGTCCAAGATGTTGTTGAAGTTAAACTCGATAAATTATTATTTGCTAAGGTTTTTCTAAGTGACCAAGAATCTCCACAATTTGAAGAGATAAACACTTTAAAATATTCATAATTAGCGCTTGTTACTTTGCGGTATGAATATCTGAAACTTAAAGTAACAATTCCAGTAGATGGAATAACAGATAAATCAATTGGAGCAGAAATAAGATCATCAATATTGGAGGATGTTTGCCCAAAATTTACAAGCTTTGCGCATTTTGACCCTGAATAACTTGTAGTATTTTCAATCGTAAAGGCGTTGTTATTCTGAGGATTGTAAACCTCCCAATTATTTAAATTTGCTAAGCTTGTATAATTTTCAAAACCTTCCCAGAATGGCAATGTTGCAGCTTGAGGTGTCACAAAAATAAAATTTGTCTTTAGTTCGTCGTCAGAAATTGAGCCGTCAGATGCGGTAAGTTTAATTGAATAGGACCCTGGCGCAGAAAAGAGTATTTGGGGGTTTTGACTCGTTGCTGATGTACCTGCGACAAATGACCAACCACTTGAAGGTGTTATAAGCCAATTCCATGAATTTGCTGAATTATAGGAATCATCCGTTAACTGAATCTGATTACCCAAACAAATTGATGTTTTATCTGCGGTGAATTGTGCCTTACACAAAGAAAGAATTCCTGTTGCACCAGTTGCTGTTAAATTAGAACTTGACCAAAGATTTGCTCTACCAGTATTTGTTTGCTGAGCTGCAGTTCTCATTCTTGCAACTTGCCCCGAAGTAAACATTTTACTACAATAAGAATAATCCATATAATTTTCTACATTATCTCTAATATCAAATCCCCAGTATGCATTATCAGAATTACAGGTGTTAGAATTTAATAAGCAAGATGTAACACCAATACAATTTGGGGTGTCTGTAACTCCGTCATCAGTGCCACAAGAACTTGCTGTTCCTGGATCATTATTTGGTCCCCAAGTATGTTCTAAGTTTAGCCAGTGCCCTACTTCATGGGTTAATGTTCTACTTCCTCCTACAGATCCTGTACCAATAGAACCAACATAATCATGAAGTATCCAAATGCCATTATTCATTGAAGTTGCCGAAAAAGTTGAGGGATTTGTAGTATAACCTGCAGCACCACCTATTTCTCCGCACACAAAAATATTTAGGTATTTATTACCTGGCCAAGAACCTAAGTAAACATCATTTCCATTTCTAATTGCTGTAACCTGAGCAGATCCACTTGAACCATCATACGAAAGAGCTGAATTAGTTCTTGTAATTCCCTTAAAACAAGTTCCATTTGGTGCTTTGGTAGCCAATACAAACTCAATCTCTACATCTGCTGGCATACCCTGAAAATCAACATGAACGTTCGCTGTATCAGCATTTTGTTTTCTAAAATCACGGTTTAAAATAGCTACAGCATTAAAAATTTGTTCGTCAGAAATATTCTCTACTCCATTGATATGTAGGACATGAAAAACGACAGGAATTTTATAAATAGTAGCCTTTTGAAATCCTCCTTTTTTTAATGATGCGTTAAAATTTGCATCGTCTTCTGCTTTTGCTTTTGCATAATCAGAGTTTTGAAGCAATTCATTCATCTTTAAGTGCGTGTGACAGTACTCAACTAGTTCACCATCTCTCGCATTTGCTGGATTAAACACATGTTTTGTTTGAGCATTAAGTGTTTGATTTACAAATAGTAGAATAAAAACTGCAAGAAAAAATTGGAGAAATTTCATTTGTATAAAGCGTTTGATGAATTAGTATAACATAATCAAATATAACGAAAAATATTATTTTACAATAAATCTAAGGGCATTTGTTGTTTCTTCGGAACCCATTTTAAGAAAATAAGCTCCTGAAGCTAAATTTGAAACCGGGAATAAAACTATATTACTTCCGGCAACTGCTTTTATTATTTGACGTGAAAGAATTTTTCCTGTTACATCTACAATTGAAAATTGAATTGCCTCATTTTGCTTACTTATAAACTGAAGTTGCAATTCATCCTCTACCGGATTTGGGAATAATTCTAAACTAGAAATTGTAGCAGTTTCTTGAACTCCTAAAACCAAATCATTTGAAGCTGAACCAGCATATAAATTTATGTCGTCTAAATAAAAATTGTTCCCTTCATTTCCTTCAAATCGGAATTTCATTTTAAAATTGCTTGTGAAATAAGTGCTTGTGACATTTGTCATGTGAACAGTTGTCCAATCACTTTCTTCACTTGGCATCCAAAAACCAGAATAAACCAAAGGCGATAAATTATTATTTCCTAGCGTTTTTCTTTGTGCCCAAGAACTTCCACAATTCGAAGAAATGAATACTTTTAAATACTCATAATTACTTTCATCTCTTTTGCGGTAAGAATATCTGAAACTTAAGGTCACAGAATCCGTTAGGGCAATCGATGATAAATCAATTGTTGAAGATGTAAGTTCGTCGATGCTTAAAGAAGCTTCGCCAAAGTTTATCAATTTCGCACATTTTAAACCAGAATAACTCGTCGTGTTTTCAATGGTAAAAGCATTATTTTCATTGAAATTAGTTATTTGCCAATAGTTATTATCTGTTAAAGAAGTATGATTCTCAAATCCTTCCCAAAAAGGTAATACTGCTGCTTCCGAAGAAACGCGAATGTAATTTAGTTTTAATTCCTCATCACTAATTGAACCATCATTCGCGATTAATTTTACCGAGTATAAACCTGAAGTATTAAAAATTATACTTGGATTTTGACTCGAAGCTGAAGAACCAGGTGAAAATGACCAACCAGAAGCCGGAGTTATTTCCCATTGCCAACTTGAAACGAAGTTGTATGAATCATCTGTTAGCTGAACTTCATCTCCTAAACAAATAGTTGATTTATCGGCAGAAAAAGCTGCTTTACATAAATATAATGACCCAGTTGCTCCAGTAGCTATTAAATTTGCAGAAGACCACAAATTTGCTCGTCCAGTATTTGCTTGCTGAACTGCTACTCTCATTCGAGCAGCTTGTCCTGCTGTAAACATCTTGGAACAATATGAATAATCCATATAATTATTCACGTTGTCGTGTATATCAAATCCCCAATATGCATTGTCAGAATCGCAGGTATTTGCATTTAAAATACAGGCTGTAACGCCAATACAATTAGGAGTATCGGTAACACCATCATCTGTATCACATGAGGATTCAAGACCAGGATTATTAGTAGAACCCCAGGTGTGTGGCAAATTTAACCAATGGCCACATTCATGCGTTAAAACACGACTGTGGCTTGTAGAGCTTGTTCCTATAGAACCAACATAAGTATGTAGAACCCAAATTCCATTTGTCATATCATCAGCAGACCATTGAGAAGGATATCTAGTGTACCCAGCTGCCCCACCTATATCATCTGCTATAAAGAAATTAAGGTATTTATTTCCCGGCCAATCACCAGTATAAACGTCATTACCATCTCGTACTGCCTGAGCTTGGGCATCGCCATCTTCCCCTTGGAAAGTTAAAGTTGTTTCTGTTCTTGTAATTCCCTTGAAGCATGTTCCATCAGGAGCTTTTGTTGCTAAAACAAATTCTATTTCTGTATCAGAAGGAAGACCTATAAAATCTGGATGTACAGTTGCAGTATCAGCATTTTGTTTTCTATAATCACGGTTTAAAATTGCTACAGCGTTAATGATTTGTTCATCTGAAATATTTTCTATTCCCTGATTATGAAGAACATGAAAAACAACAGGAATTCTAAAAACAGTTCCTTTGGAAGAAGAACCCTTTTTCATGGCATTGTCAAATGCTATATCATCAGAATTAAATTGTGTCGAGAAATCCTGATTTTGAAGTAAGGCTTGCATTTTTTTATGCGTAAAGCAATATTCTATGTTTTCGCCATCACGCGTGTTCTGCATGTCAACTTTACGTTGAACTTGAGAATTGATAGTGTTAAAAAAACAAAAAACAAGTGTTAATATCAGGAGAGATAATTTCATTAAATTATTCAATTTAGTAATAAAACAACTTTGACAAAAAAAAGTTTGCCGAAGATACACAATTAAAATTAAGATATTTGACTAGATTGAATACATTTGTAGAATGATATCAAAAAAAGCAGCTGAAACATTATCTATTTCAACTAAAGTTGTGTTGCCCAACGACACAAATACGCAAGGAAATTTATTTGGAGGACAGCTTTTAGCATGGATGGATCTCATTTCGAGTGTATCCGCTCACAGGCATTGCAAACGAGTTGTAGTGACCGCTTCCGTTAATAACGTTTCATTTCAAAAACCGATAAAACATGCTTCTATTTTAACCTTAGAAGCAAAAGTATCGCGTGCATTTTCAAGTTCAATGGAGGTATTTGTTGATGTATTTGTTGAAGACGCAATAACTGGAGTTAAAGAAAAATGCAATGAAGCAATTTACACTTTTGTAGCAGTAGATCAAAATGGAGGGCCAATTCAAGTTCCTGAATTAATTCCCGAAACCGAGGAAGAAATAAAGCGTTTTGATGGAGCTTTAAGAAGAAAGCAATTAAGTCTTATCCTTGCAGGAAAAATGAAGCCCAGCGATGCTACAGAATTAAAGAAATTATTTACAGAAGATTAAATTCCCTTGTTTATTTGTTGAGAAATCAACAAGGCATCTTGTAGCTCCATGCACTTAAAATGACCTTTAGGGCATTTTTGAAATCCAATTTTTGAACAAGGTCGGCAAGCTAAATCTTGAACTTCAAAATTAAAAATTTCGGAATTATTTTCTGGTGTGTATGCCGACATTCCAAAAGCAGAACTTGTATTTCCCCAAACCGTAGTAATTGGAAGAGAAAAGCAAGAAGCAATGTGCATCATTCCTGTATCGTTTGTTAAAACTGCTTTACTTTGTTTTACAATACTTGCGGATTGAAGAATGTTGAAATCTCCACAAGCAGAATAAATTTCTTTTTCAGTTAAGTTCTTGCAGAGTTCAGTTGCCACTATTTTGTCCGTTTTTCCGCCAATCAAGACCATTGGATAATTTATTCCTGAAAGTATTTCAATTAATTTATCAAGTGGAATTCTTTTTGTAGAAAATTGCGCTCCAATTACAACAGCGATATAAGATTTTGGACTTAAATTAAATTGTTTTTTAATGTCAATTTCATTTTCTGGAGAAATAAAAAAAGTATTGTTTTTACCATCATTAACTACACCGAGTGATTTTAATGCCTGAAAATAGCGATCAACAAGATGAAGATTAGGCATTTTATTTACTTTCAAATTGACTAAAAGCCATTTTTTGAAATTTAATTTTGGGAAACGTAGCGTTTTTACGCCAAGAGCAGTAGAAATTTGTAGTGTTCTGAGGTTATTATGAAGATCAATTATTAGGTCATACTTCTCTTTTCGAAGTGCTTTTATTAAATCTTTAAGAGAATTCTCCAAAAAATACTGTCGATCTATGTACTCAGATGCCGTTAGTAATTCCTTGAACTGAATCTTTGTAGCGTAATGAATTTCTGAGCTTGGCACTTGAATTTTTAAACACCTTAGAATGGGGAAAGTCAAGACGATATCACCAATTGAACTAAAGCGAGTGATAAGAATTTTCATTTAAGAAGTAGTTACATTTCGAAACAACACTTTGTTTTTATCTACTAAGCTACTTAAATTCTCAAAAAAAAGTTCTTTATCTTCTGCTAACAAACAATCTGTAGGAAATGACAATTGTAGGTCATTTGTGTAATCAAAATAAACTGTTTGTTGACTAATACTGACCTGTCTTAAGCCTGCCAGATAAATTAAAATAACTTCTCTATCAGCGACTAAAATAGCCTTGGAACTTAGTCCTATTCTAAATAATTTTCTGCTACAAATCAATAAGAAAACGATACTTTCTATCGAAAATACAAGCATTACAAGGGCAGGAAACCAAGCATCGGGCGTTAAAAAATAATAACCAAGAGCTAAACTTAGTAATACAGCTGCCTCGAGGAGTGTATATACTACAACTCTTTGTTTTCGAGTTTGACTAATTTCAGAATTCCAATGAAATTTTTTAGTTTGCTTAGTCATGCAAACACCCATCCATCTTCGAATTGAGCGACGTAAGGAAATAACTAATAAAAGCAAGCCAAAAACGAGTAAAATTTCTGAAGCATAAGGCATCGTTCGCGCTGTAGTTCTTAAAAACTCGATTGGCAAATCAAAACCAATAAAAATACAGAGCAGCATTGTTGGGAAAGTAACAATCAGCAATAAAATATTTATAAAACTATTCATGTGGAATGAGTTTCAATTTCTTTTTCAGGCCATCAATTTTTGTTTGTAAAACCTGAACTTTTCCTTCTACCTCTTTTCTTAATTGATCTGCACCCTTTGAACGAGCGAAAAACCCAAGATTATTTTCCATCTGAATGATTTCCTTACATAAGGTATCCATTTGCTTTCGGATTTCATTTTTTTCATTGGTAAGTAATTTTTGACGTTCAGGACTTGACCCAAGCGTATCAATTTTTGCCTGAAATAAAATTCTATCTTTTTCTTCAGCTTCAAGCTTTAATGAGGAATACTTTGCATCAATTGCTTTTTTAAAGCGCTCATAGACATCATTTTTATTTTTCAACGGTACGTGTCCCATTGTTGAAAATTGCTCGCTTGTATTTCGTAAAACCGCTAGTGCTTCTGATTTTGACTCTGGAAGTTTCATTTCAAGTAAGCTTGCAATTAAGTCATTTTTTGCAGTTAAATTCTCAATTAGAGCGGCGTCTTGTGCGGCGAAATTTCGTTCTCTTGCAGTGAAAAAATCATCACAAGCAGAACGAAAATCAGCCCATAATTTATTATCATACTTTTGTCCTGCCGAACCCAAAGACTTCCAATTTTTCTGTAAGGAAATAATTTTTTCTGCACTTGTCTTCCAATCTGTAGAATCTTTAAATGATTTTGCTTGCTCAATCAATTCTCTCTTTTGATCTGCAATACCTCTATTTATTGAGTCAATAGATTTATTGAATTCTTTTTTTGCCGAAAAGAAGAGGTCGCATTTTTCTCTAAATTCCTTCCATACTTTATCGTTATCTTTCTTAGGTCCAAAACCAATTAGTTTCCAAGCAGCTTGAAATTGAATTACTTTTTCGGTGGCTTTTTCCCAATCTTTTGCTTTTTCTAAAGTTGAGGTGCTTTCAAGAAGAGTAGAAAGTTCAGTGATAATTCCACGTTTTTTAAGAAGATTATCAGCTAATTCATTTCTTTGTTCATCATAAAACTGATTTGTTTTTTCATAAACAGAACGAACAGCTTCCCAATAACTATTTTTTAGAACCTCCCATTCTTCGTTGTTCACTGGTCCGATTTCCTCCCATTCATTTTGAAGACCACGAAGTGAAGATTCCAAATCTCTGACATTTAAACTGCTATTTCTTAAATTCTTCAGCTTAAAAATAATATCTTGTTTTAACTGAGAATTACGCTTGTAGTCATTTGCTTTTAATTCGCGGTATATTTTAATATTATAGAAAAAAATCTCTATTAAGCGAGAGTATTCTTTTTGGATATCTTCTCTTTTATCTCGAGGAATATCACCAATTTTTTTCCATGTTTCATGGATTTCCTTGTGTGCATTAAAAGCAGAACCTATTTTTTCTTCATTTTCAATAACATCTTTTAACTGTTGAATTAGACTACGTTTAAGTCTTAAATTCTCTGTTTCCAATGATGTTTTTAGGTTTACCTGAATTTTTCTTTTCTCCTGAAATGATTTGTAAGCTACATAAAAGAGGTCTTTTTCATACTGAAAATCATGCATTTCATATTTGTCGCCTTTTGCTTGAGCTTCAATTTTTTTTACTTGCTCTTGACGTTCTATCTCCAAATAATAGTCCTCAAATGAACCGCGCAATGCCGCAACATCTCTTCCTAAGACAACTAAATCATCGGCAGATAAGTGCGACTCGATTTGAGCTTGAAAATCGATTTTTTCCATAACTTATTATACTTCTTTCATTTCAAAATTACCCAGAGTAACAAATTGTTTTACTCGGGCATTTAATTCTACTTTAGTAAGTTCAAGCAAACGTTGAGTGCCAAATTTTTCAACACAAAAAGATGCAAGTGCTGAGCCTGCAATAATCGCTCTTTTCATGTTCTCAAAAGAAAAATCATCTGTTGCAGCAATATAACCCATAAATCCACCGGCAAATGTATCACCAGCTCCTGTTGGATCAAAAACATCCTCTAAAGGTAAGGCCGGGGCAAAAAACATATTTTCTTCGTGGAACAATAAAGCACCATGTTCACCCTTCTTAATAATTACTATTTGTGGACCCATTGAGCGAATAACTTTTGCAGCTTTTACCAATGAATAAACTCCAGAAAGTTGTCGTGCCTCTTCATCATTTATAATTAAAACATCCACTAAAGCCATTGTTTTCTTTAATTCTTCTAAGGCAATATCCATCCAAAAATTCATGGTATCCATTGCAATAAGCTTTGGGCGCTTTTCCATTCGCTCAATTACCATGCGTTGTACTTGAGGACTTAAATTACCAAGCATTAAGTAATCAGCACCTTGAAAAGCTTGTGGAACAATCGGATTAAAATGTTCTAAAACATTCAATTCAGTTACAAGCGTATCTCTAGAATTCATGTCATTATGATAACGCCCAGACCAAAAAAAAGTTTTTTCACCAGTCTTAATTTGAATACCTTGAATATCGATGCCTTTAGCTTTCATATTTTCTAAGGTCGCAGCTGGAAAATCGTCGCCGACAACAGATATGATTCCTTGTTCTTTTACAAAAAATGAAGAAGCTAAGGTGATGAAAGTTCCTGCGCCACCGACAATTTTATCCGTTTTCCCAAAAGGCGACTCAATCGCATCAAAGGCAACACTTCCAACAGTTACTAATCTCATATAGATTTTTTTGGAAAGCAAAGATATGCAAATTCAATAGCAAGATACTATGATTGCACCTTAAAAGTACAGAAAAACGAAAATAGATACAAATCCTTATTTTTCTTTGTCCTTTTGGATTTGTTTGCGGATAGCTTCAAATGAAAGATCAATCGATTCTTCAAAGGATTTTGCATGTTTTTTTGCAAATAATTCTATGCCCGGTAGATGAACTTTTACCTCAGTAATTTTATTTTGTTTTTCCCTGTCATTTTCTAGAATCAAAAATACTTCAATAGAAGTAATTGCCTGATTAAATAGCTGCAACTTATTAATTTTATCGTTAATAAAATCCAATAGTTTTTTGTCTGCTTTAAAATGAACTGTGTGAATTTGTTGTTCCATAAATTTACTTTTTTGTGCCCCGGGGATGAGCTTGTGAATAAATTGCAGTTAATTGCGCAAAAGAATTGTGCGTATACACTTGAGTAGCCGCTAGACTTGCATGACCTAATAAATCTTTTAAAGTTTCCAAACCGGAACCGCGATTTAACATGTGTGTAGCAAAGGTGTGACGAAGAATATGGGGGCTTTTTTTATCTAAATTTGTTACTAAACCTAGATAAAGATTAATTTTTCGATATACAAAAGTTGGATACATCAGATTGCCATTTTTAAGAACAAATAAAGTTTTTGTCTCGCCGATACATTTTTTTTTCTCCAAACGATAAGCGGTGATTTTTTTACTCAATTCTGCAGCAATTGGAATAATCCGTTCTTTGTTCCGCTTTCCTAAAACTTTTATGGACTGATCCGTTACATCCTGTTCTTTTAGTTCAATTAATTCATTTAAACGAATTCCTGTTTGGTAAAAAACTTCAAACATCAATTCATTTCTTAGACCTTCAAAATCTTTCTCAAATAATGGACTCAATTTACTCGGTTCTAATTCTGATTCTTTTGCAAAAACAGGCAAGCGTTTTTCACTTTTTGGCCCACGAATTTTTTGCATAGGATTGAGTTGAATTCGACCTTCTTTTCTCAGCCATTTAAAAACTGTGCGCAGAGTAGCAATCTTTCGATTCACAGACTTATTTGTTAGCCCATCATCAATTTGAGCAACAATCCAAGATCGAATTCCTGAAGATGTAAGACTTTCAAATTGATTTAAGGAAGTAATGTCTGAGAATACGGCAAATTGTTTTAGGTCGTTTTCATAGGCAATCACTGTGTGATTGGAATAACGTTTTTCGAAGGTTAAATAATCTAGAAAAAGTTGATACATAAAAAAAGGAGCCTAAGCTCCTTTTATAACGTTATATAACCTGAAATGTTACATTTCAGCAGACTGCATTCTTTGTTTGTAAGCAGCACGAATTACTTGTTGACGGCGAGAGATTGAAGGCTTTTCAAATTCCTTACGCTTTCTCAATTCCTTCATGACATTTGTTTTTTCGTACTTCTTCTTGTACTTCTTTAGTGCTCTATCAATATTTTCACCTTCTTTAATCGGAATAATCAACATACTTTATAAACTTTTAATTTTTACTTAGGGTGGCAAATATACTACTATTTTAAATTAAATACAATTCTTATTTTAAAATTTCTCGTGAAATAACAATTTTTTGAATTTCTGAGGTTCCTTCACCGATTGTCATAAGTTTTGCGTCACGTAAAAACTTCTCTGCAGGATATTCTTTTGTATAGCCGTAAGCTCCCATTATTTGTACTGCTTCATTGCCACATTTTACAGCAACTTCAGATGCATAGTACTTTGCAAATGCACCTTCTTTGCTCAATGGTAAATTATTATTTTTCCGATATGCCGCCTGAAAAGTTAATAATTCAGCTGCTCTAACTTCTGTAGCCATGTCTGCCAGTTTAAAACCAATTGCTTGAAACTGTCCAATTGCTTGTCCAAATTGCTCTCTTTCTTTTGAATACTGCAAAGACGCCTCGTAAGCACCACGTGCAATGCCACAGCTTAATGAAGCAATAGAAATACGGCCGCCGTCAAGAACTTGCATTGCTTGTTTGAAGCCAATTCCCACTTCACCAATTACATTTTCTTCAGGAATGCGAACATTGTCAAAAATTAATTCGGCAGTTTCGCTAGCACGAACCCCCAATTTATCTTTGATTTTTACAGCGGAAAAACCTGGTGTTCCCTTTTCAACTATAAAAGCAGTTATACCATTGCTATCAAGTAATTCTCCTGTTCTAACTAAAACAACTAATACATCTCCAGACAGGCCATGGGTAATCCAGTTTTTTGTTCCATTGAGAATCCAATCATTTCCATCTTTTACAGCCGTAGTTTTCATTCGCATAGCATCTGAACCGGTATTTGATTCTGTCAAGCCCCATGCACCAATCCAATCGCCACTTACCAATTTAGGAAGGTATTTTAATTTTTGTTCCTCAGATCCATGGTAATAGATATGGCCAACACAAAGTGAATTATGGGCTGCAACACTTAAACCTATACCTCCGCAAACTTTACCTAATTCAATGAGTGCAGTTGCATATTCAAAATAAGAAAATCCGGAGCCTCCATATTTTTCTGGAATAAAAATACCAAGCAAACCAAGTTCGCCCAATTTCTTCATGGTTTCAACAGGAAAATATTCATCGTCATCCCATTTTTTCATATTCGGGCGAATTTCCTTAAGTGCAAAATCTCGCACCATTTGAGTAATCATTAATTGATTTTCGTTTAGGTCAAAATTCATTTTATTTGATTAAAAAGTAATTAAATTGTCAATTTTAGAGGAATGATTCATAAGCTTTTGCTTGCCATTTAAAAAGCTAAGCTCGACGATGAAATTAAATCCATAAACACTTCCACCACATTTATGAATTAATTCGGCTGCTGCATCTGCAGAACCTCCAGTAGCAAGTAAATCATCATGTATCAATACTTTTTGTCCACTTTTAACGGCATCACTATGAATTTCTATTACTGCTGAACCATATTCTAAGTCGTAAGAATGACTAATTTTTTTGTATGGAAGTTTTCCTTGTTTTCTAATTAAGATAAATGGAACGCCTAAGCGCATCGCCAAAGGATAAGCAAATAAAAAGCCCCTGCTTTCAATTCCTGCTATTGCATCTATTTCTGAATGCTGATACATCTCAACTAAATGATCTAAAATATCATTAGATAGACTTGCATCTAACATAATAGTTGAAATATCTTTAAATAATATTCCAGGCTTTGGAAAATCTTTAACGTCTCGAATTGTTTCCTTTAAGCGTTCTTGTAATGTCATAATTAGTGCAAAGATAAATAAGGAAAAAGTTTTTCATACGTTTCTGAATCAATTAATACAGATTCTTTTATTTCCTCGATATTTTTAAATCCATTTCGTTGAATGCGCATTTTAACAATAGAATTAGCTTGATTCCATTTTAAATAAGGATGTACTTTCAATTCTTCAATTGTAACTGAATTAATGTTTATTCTTTTTACATCTTTTTCACTAATAAAAACATGGTCTTTTATTTTTTCATAGGCTTCAGGCGTCATTTTCCAAACTTCAAAAAGCTGTTCTTTTGTTAAATAACCACCCAGTTTTTCACGGTAGCGGATAATCTGTTTAGCATAAAATGCACCGATACCATAAATTTTCATGAATTCAGTCGTGTCGGCAGTATTTAGATTTATTAAGTTTATTTGTTTTGCTTGTTTTTTAAAAGATTCTTGATTTGGAGTATTTTGAATTCGCTCTGGATAAACAACAGAATCGCGAATAAGCTCAAATAAGACTTCTGGAATAACAAAAATACGTTTCAAATCTTCCTCATTATAGATTCCACGAGAAGTAAATTTTAATATTACTACACTTTGTTTTTCACTTAAGCCGAGGTTTATCCAATCAGAAAGCGTGTAGGTATTTGGATTAAATTTTGAATCTGGAGCCTTGTATTTTTTCTTTTTTGAATAATAATTGGAATAGTTTCTTTTCTCAAACTTCTTATGTGTTCTTTCAAATTCAGTAATTTGTTCAGAATTAATAACGAAAGCTTCTTTCTTTTGAAAAAACATGTAAACACGAGGAAAGAAAATAAGACCTAAGGAAGCTAAAATTAATACCAACAAACCCCTTTTACTTCTCTTTGAGATAACAAATGGGTCTTCGTATTTCATTTCTATATACTATTCCTTTTCGCTCTTTTCTGAAGTAGAATCGTACTCAGGTTTCGAAGGAATGGTTAAAATCTTATAGAAGAAATAGGCTGTAGCAAAAGTTACAGAACTCCAAGTAACAATCATTAAGATGAGGGCAGAAGTATTCATATGAGAATATATTTCAGGATTTATATAGATTACTAATCATTTGATTCAGGATAAGGGTTTGAGCCTTGGCGTTTTTTTGCAATATATACTAAGATTGCAACAAGTACAAATAAACCTACTAAAAGGAATCGAGCCGTCCAACCATAAACTGAAGTCGCTTTTGTAGCATTTTCTAAAATACTTGGAATAGCTCCTACAAAAACAACTATCAAGAAAATTGGGGAAACGTATTTAATGATAAATCTAAAAATACCTGGCACTTTGATATCAGCACCGGTATTAATTTCTTTCCATCCCTTATCCATTCCAAAAACCCATGCAAATAGAACAATTTCAACCATTGCAAAAATAACGAGTGCAATCGTTCCTGCCCAATAATCGTATTCATTAAATGCATCTTGAGACAAAACACAAGGAATACCAAGAAGCAGAATTATCCCACCAAAAATCCATGCTCCAGTTGACTGCTTAATTTTAAAATTATCCTCCAGAAATCCCATTACAGGTGTCCCCATTGCTAAAGAAGATGTTATTCCCGCAAAAAATAAGAGGCCAAACCACATTACACCTGCAAAAATCCCGAAGGTTCCCCAGTCAGAAAATAATTTAGGTAAAACTGCAAACCCTATACCTAAACCAGAACCACCAGAAACCATTTCTGTAACTGCTTCAATTCCTAAATAACCTATAGAAATTGGAATTATTATTGCAGAACCCAGAACAACCTCTACAAATTCATTCATCCAGCCTGCGCTCATCGCATTTAGGGCAATGTCTTCTTTTGATTTTAAGTACGATGCATAACAATGAATAGAACCCATACCTAAAGAAAGTGTAAAGAAAATTTGACCTGCAGCGGCAACCCAAACCTTAAAACTCCAAATTGAAGAGAAATCTGGGGACCATAAATAATTAAGGCCGACAATACCATCATTGATTGCACCTCCTGGACTTGCTTGCAATGAAATTCCTGTGATTGCTAAAACTATTCCAAATAATATAAGTAAAGGCATTCCAATTTTAGCAACTTTTTCAACACCGCCACTTAATCCTCGGGATAAAATCCAAGTATTTAAAAACAAGCAGATAATCCAAAAAATTACTGGATGGCTTGTTCCTAATTCAATATAATTCTCGAAAAATGATTGTACTTCTGCTTGGGACATTCCAGTGAAAGTTCCTGCTACAGAATAATACGACCAAGAAAGTGCCCATGATTCAAGATAACAGTAAAACGCAGCAACTGCAATATTTGTAAAAATCCCAAAGACACCAAAATATTTCCAATAAGGAGCTTTCCCCATTGCATCAAATATAAATGGTGTGGAATGTTGCCCATACCGCCCACCAAATCGGCCCATCGACCATTCCACAAAAAGTAATGGAATTCCCATCAAGAGAAAACAAACTAGATATGGGATGATAAAGGCGCCTCCTCCATTCTCAATTGCTTGTGCAGGAAAACGTAAAAAATTACCAAGACCAACGGCATTTCCTGCCATTGCTAAGACTAAGCCAACGCGTGAGCCCCATCCGGAAGATTGTGTTTTTGTCATTTTTTAATGAATAATATTTAATAAACGAAGATACTAATATTTTTAAATTAAATGTCTTTCAATGTTTCTTCTAAAGTCTTTGGCTTGTATGAAAGTTCAGATTGTGCTTTTTGAAGATCGAATCCTGTTTTTGGAGGACGCTTGGCTTTTTGATTTAGGGAAAGACTATCTGTTTTTGACAAACTATCTTTTGAAAATCCATAAAAATTGGCAATTCGCAGTACTAAATCATAAATCGACATTGTTTCAGGACCAGCAATATGATAAAGTCCAGTTTTATTTAATGAGCAAATACGAATACAGGCCCAAGCTAAATCATCTGCCCATGTTGGTGCACGAAATTGATCATCAATAATAGACAGAGGCTGTCCTTTCGAAAGCGCTTCCTTAGCCCAGCAAACAATATTAGATCGAGAGAGATTATTTGCCGTTCCATATAAAATAATGGTTCGCACAATTGAATAATTTAAATACCTTGAAGTTGCAACTAATTTTTCTGCTGCAACTTTAGAACGAGCATAAACACTTACAGGATTTGGCGTGTCAGTTTCGGAATAATTTCCTTTTAAGCCATCAAACACAAAATCTGTTGAAAGTAATTGAAAATGAGCTCCTATTTTTTGAGCAGCTTCAAAAAGTAATTGTGTGGCCTCAACATTTAATTTTTCACATTCCAAAGGAAACTCTTCGCATTCATCGACATTTGTCATTGCAGCAGTATGAATAACATGCGTTGGAATAAAACGATTAAAAACACTTTTAATATCATCTGGCGAACATATATCCATCGTGGAATATGAAGCATCTATGCAATCTGGATTTCTATTTAGACCTTTTGAAGTTGCGATAAAAGGAATATTCTTTTTAGACAAGTGCTTTACAAGCTTTTGACCTAACAAACCATTGGAACCAGTAATTAATATCATCATAGTTCCCAAATAGATTTTTTTCGCTTTGACTGAAATTTAAAATAGTGTTTATGTTCCAAAATCCAAGCCATAATTAGGTAAAGTAAAACAGAAGAACCCAAGGTGCAAAAAGAAAAGTAGATGAATCCTAAGCGAACCTTATTAGACCGAATTCCAAGTTTCTGAGCCCACCATTCACAAACGCCAAATGATTGCATTTCAAAGAAAAAAATTATTTTTTGAAAAAATCTTTTCATTTATTCAAAAGTTTAATGCCTATCGAACAATTCAGACAGCGCTTACGCACACAAAATTGCTTATAAATTTCCAAATGTGCTTGCGAATCAAAAGCATTTTTTGGAACAATGCCAATAACAGACCATTTTCTTGTAACATAATTGCTTTCTGTTGGCAAATACTTTAACAATTCAATCGCTTGATTAATATGAGATACCTCATTCTCAAGATGTGCTTTTCGATATAAAAATAAGGGAATAGCATTGACCAATATATTTTGAAGAATTGATTTATTATTTGAAAGAACGTTTTGTGAAGAAAAAAAATCAATTAAATCTATTGTAGTTATGTCCCAAAATGGAAAATTAAAATCAAATTCACTTACAAATTCTGAAAAAAGTTGGAGACGTTTTTTAGGGAAACTATTAGGGCGAAGGCCTTTTAAGCGCCATTGATAAAATTGAGATTCGAAAAAATTACAATCTTTGTTATTTATAAAACCTGCATATTGCTCCAAACTTTTTGTTCTCAATCCTTTAGGCAAAGCTAAAAATTGTTGAATATCAAAGGATATCGCCAAAGACTCAAAAGGCTGTTGGTTTACACTTGATCCAAATGAACGAGCAAAAAGAATATAAAGAAGATGCTTATCATCTTGACACTGTATTTTTTGAAGATCCATTAATTTCCGCTTCAATCTTGTTTCTATTGCTCGATCTTTCATGTTAGTTCGATAAATACGAGGGATTTCTAAAATTAAATTCGTACAAGGAATATCAAAAGACATAGCATTAAGCTGATTGAATTTCTCGTAATGATTTGAATCAATATGCGTTTTCAATTCTATTGTTGGAATAATTCTTCCATTTTGTACAACTTCTTTATCATTATTAAACACAACATGCAAAATAACATTGTTATATGCCTTATCTAGATGGTGGTTGTGCTTGTACCAGTCTGATGAGTTAATATGGATTTCAATAGAACCAAACCATTTTAAATCGTCATAGAGAATAGAAGCTTCCTGAAAATCAGGTCCTGACTCAAATTCATTATACGTCCCAAAGTCTAAAATTGTAAATTCTTTCTTATCGAATAAGGATAATTTTGGAAAAGGCAAGCGTTTCATTTTCCATAGAAAGTGTAAGTATTTTTCATTCATAAATAATCAATAGACTATTTAAGATACAAAAAAAGCGCTTTTAAAGCGCTTTATAGAAATATTATCGTGGTAAAGGAGTTTTATATTTCCTCCAATTTGGATCTGCTGGAGGCGCAGTATTAGCGTCAAATTCTGTACTTGTAATCAAAACAGTAGTTCGTCTATTTATCTGATGTAATTGTTCAAATTTCGCCTTATCAGAAAGTTTAAATTGGTTAATATATTCTTCTTTTAATGTAACTTCTTCTCCATTTTCTAAAATCAAAGTTGCTGGTTCACTTTCTCCTTTACCAACTGGCTTTATTCGTCTTGGGTCTATGCCTTTATCAACTAAGAAATTATAAACAGCTTTTGAACGATTTTCAGATAGTGCTTGGTTGTGAATCTCTGTATCCCTAGCATCAGTATGAGAATATAAGTCAATTGAAATATTTTGATTTTGATCTAATAATTCAAATAAATATTGCAGTGAATCATTAGACATACAAGAAGCATCATTTATAAATGTCCATTGATCTAGGGGATATCGAACCTCAGGTGGTCTTATTTCTTTAATTGGCAATAAGGTCATTTCAATCAGGAAACTTTGACTTTGATCCATTCCGATGGTACTGAATTTAGCGCCTCTTAGATCTTCGTAGTAGCCTTCTTTGCTTGCTTTAAGAGTGTAGCTCTTTTCTGCTAAAATGTAGCGTGACTTATCCTTTTTTTCTATCCATTTTTCTGTTTTTCCTTTTTCTTTTCCTTTATCACTAGTTATACCTTCCCATTTTGTTCCGTCTGAAACAACAACTTCAACTTTAGCTCCCTCAATTTTTTTAGATTTATTTCCCGCTTCATATACGACAACCTTTAAGTCAAATAAATTTGGGGGTAAAGTATAACTCCAAATATCTGATGAATACTCGTTACTTGTAGCTGTTTTTCTCTCAGAAGTGAAGAATCCAGATTTATTATCGAAAGCACAGATACCATAATCATTACCTGTTGAATTGATTGGATAACCCATGTTTTTAACATCTGACCATTTATTTTCAGTTCCAACTCGTTGCGCCATAAAAATATCTAAGCCACCTATTCCTATGTGGCCATTACTTGCAAAATAAAACTCGCCTTGTAATCCTATGGATGGGAAAAGTTCATCTGCAAATGTATTAAATTCAGGTCCCATATTATTTGGCACAGATTCCCATTTTTTAGTTTTTTTATCATACAAAACATACCATAAATCCTTTCCGCCATAACTTTTCACTCCTTTTGAATTCATTACCATGTCTGATGCAAAAATCAACATGCTTCCGTCTTCAGAAATGCAAGGGTGTCCTACTGAAATTGAATCTGAAGACTTTAAATTTAATTTTATTGGATTTTCAAACTCATCAGCAACAACATCTACTTGCCATATATCACAACCCAAACTTACATTAGAAGGGCTAGGGCAACGAGTAAAAAACATAGTTTTTCTCTTTGAATCAAAACAAACTGACCCTTCATTTTGTGAAGTATTTACAATACCGTTTTTATCAATAGTTTTTATGTCTGCTGTATTTCCTTTATCATCATAAGTCGCCATAAAAATATCCATGAATTTATGACCAGTAATTAAATCTCTTGACTCACCAAAAGATTCCTCCCTACTAGAAGAAAAATAGATTACTTTCCCTTTTTTATCAGCAAATGATGGAGCCATATCGTATTTATTACTGTTAATTTTAGCTTCAACTTTAATTACTAACCTTGATTCATCTGAGCTAAAATCTTTGTACTTCTGCAAAGATGCTATAGCATCCTCTGTTTCCTTTGTCATAGATTTAGGAGCTATTTTTTTATAAAATTCATACATCTTTAGAGCGTTAGGGAAGTCTCCCATCATTTTTAACATATTCCCTCTGTAAAAATAGACTTCAGGTGTAAACTGAAAATATTTTAATTCTACACATACACCATACCATTTATTGGCTTCCTCATATCTAGAAAGATTTCTATTTGCTTCAGCGATATTAAATGCCATTGAACCTTTTTCTTTTAAAGACCCTCTAGTTCCTAGCTTCTTAAATGCTTTTTCACATTTTTCAATAGATGCGTAATAGTTACCTGAAAAGAGAGATTCTTCAGCTTTATATACAAATTTTGGAGTCGGTCGTTCGTTTTGAGATCTTAAATCTTGAGAGAAAAGAGCAACAATAAAAAAGAAAACAACATAAAAAGAAATTTGAAATTGTTTCATTAGATTATTCATTTAAAAATATTAGAATCAAAAATAATAAAAATTAACTAATCTACACAATATTTCCGCCATTTAGATAGTAATTTTGAGAAAGAAATAGGTAATTCAGACTCAAAAAATAGTGTTTGTTTTGTTTGAGGTTGAATTAGACCCAATGATTTAGCATGTAATGCTTGTCCTGAAAGCAGTGAGAAACAACTCTCTACAAACTTACGATAAGGCACTGAAATTGTACCCCTTAATATCTTATTGCCTCCATATTCCAAATCATTAAAGAGTGGATGGCCAATATGCTTCATATGAACTCGGATTTGATGTGTTCTTCCAGTTTCTAGTTTACACTCAATTAATGTAACCAAACCAAAGCGTTCAATAACTTTAAAATGTGTTTTCGCAAATTTACCATAATCTGAATCAGGGAAGACTGTCATTACTTTTCTGTTTTTTAGAGATCGCCCAATATTCCCTTCTACAAAGCCATCTTCTTTTAAATCACCCCAAACTAAAGCAATGTATTTTCGTTCAGTTGTTCTGTCATAAAACTGTTTTGCTAGATGCGTTAAGGCCATTTCAGTTTTAGCAATAACCAGAATTCCAGTAGTGTGTTTGTCAATTCGATGAACTAATCCTGGCCGACCATAATAATCATTTGGATGGTTTGGTAAATTATTTATGTGATAGACTAATGCATTTACAAGCGTACCTGAATAATTTCCGTATCCTGGATGAACAACCATATTAGCAGGTTTATTCACAATCAATAATTCATTGTCCTCATACAAAATTTCAATCGGAATATTCTGAGGAATTAACTCAAATTCACGAACTGGGTAAGGCAAAACCATTGCCACTTCATCCCCAGGTTTCACTTTGTAATTCTGCTTTTCCTTTTTGCCGTTTACATGAACGTTACCATTTTTTGCAGCAACCTGAATTTTGTTTCTTGAAGTATTTGGAAGCCTATCTAAAAGATACTTATCAATGCGAATTATTTCTTGTCCTGGGTCAACTTTAAATCGATAATGTTCAAATAATTCTTCTTCGTTATCCAACTCAAATGCTGCATCTTCCTCTATCAATTTTTGACTATTTTCCATGACTTTTGAGAAAGTTGAGGTATTTGAAGAAAAAAGTAACCGGCACTAAAATTTGACAAATCTATTTGATTTTCATTTGTTTTTAGCAATGTTCTTCCTGTTTGGTCAAATAGAATTTTTTCGAAATTATTATCTTCTTGTGGTAGAATAATTTGAAAAATATCAGATGTCGGATTTGGAAATATTTTAATATCAAAAGCTTCTTCATTAATACCAATAAACTCATCCAATTTAGTAGAAAAAACAGGGCGAATCATTGCAGTACCTGAAAAAGGTGAAGTTAACCAAGTTGCTCCTCCATTTACACTAAACTTAATTTTTGATGAAAAATCCAAATTACGATCTAATCCTAAATTTAAACGTTCAGGATCTAACTGACGCCAACCAACAAAAAAACTTGTATTGACTGGGACTTTTATCGTATCAAGAAAATAATACGTCACAAATTGTTCGTCGCCAGTTGGATAAATTGGATTTCGAGGATTAAAAACATCATCTTCATATAAAATTTGGTCTGGTTCATCATTATTTTCTGACCAAACTGTTAGTAAAAACAATTTATTAGATACATCAACTACTGATGGCACAAATTGGAAACTCACACCAATTAAAGAATCCGCTTCATAGGCGTCAAATCTAACTGCAAGCCTCGCTTGCGTTCCTGTTGGCCCAAAAGCAGCTTCTGAACTTCCATCGTCGTAACTATAAAAATTTTTAAAGTTTTGGGAAAACCCAGTTGAATCATTTATTAAATCATTGGGAAATTGGGCAGAAGCATTCGCCTTTACAGTAAAACTTTGTTGAATTCCAGGCAAGGTTTTGTCAAAGCTATTTCCGTTTGTTAAATTATGATAAGAGGTGTGAACTGTTCGCGCCGAAAAATTAATATCTTGTTCAGCCAAATTAAATCCAGGTAGGATAAATGATCCAGCAAGCAGGCTATTATAAGAATAAGAGACTAAGCCATTTTGATAATTCTCAGCGCTTGGACTTCCATTGTGTAAGTCTATTTTTAGAGAATCTGTCATCTTATTTCCTATTGAATTTTTATAGTGATCCCAGGGCACAGAAGTATAGGTTTTTAAAAGGGTGTTAAGAGGGTAAACAAAAGCAAAATCCTTAAAAAGGGTATCATTGTGACTGGAAGCAGGTCTTAAATGAACGAAATCTATATGAAAATGATCAAGAGCTCCAGCAAGTGAACCATAGTTGCGAAAACGAAACTGAAAACCTTTTTTAAAATATTTATTTTCAGTAAGAGGAATATGTGCAGCTTTAAATGGTAAAACAGAAGCACCATTTGTGCTCCAAACTCTAAACCATTGATCTAAGTCTTTGGCATAAAATTCTAAAACCAATGAGTCAGATTGTTCAGGAGTGTCGCCAAAACCTTGAGCTTGGTATAAAAAACTAAAGTAAATAGAATCTAAAGCTAAATTATTACTTAAATCAATTGGTTTTGATGTTAATTTATCTGCATAATTTGTAATCGAAGTTCCTATTTCATAAGGAAATCCCGTTTCATCTAAGCCATCAAAAGTAACTACACCAAGTGATCGAGGATTAACAGCAAAACGATAGTTATGGTATGCAAAATCATCGGCCCAAATTTTGGATGGATCATTGATTGGCATAAAAAATTGTCGTGCCGAATCCTGAAAAAAATCTGGATTTGTTATCCATAAAGTATCTGAAACATCTGGTATTCCAATCGTATCATAAATATAATAAGGAGGAAATAAATTTTGTGTTTGATATTGAACTGGATACGAAGTAAGATCGCCAACTATTACAGAAGAAGCTTGAAAATTATTATCTACGAAAGTTGATGTAGAGGCATCATAAATTCGATTAAATGTCTGCTGATTTGTTAAAATAGTTGAAGCCGACAGTGGTAAGGAACTAAGCGGGTCAATTAAACGATAATATAAAATACTAGTAAGCCCATTTGCTGAAAAGTCCCCCTGATATTTTTGAAATTTATTAGAAGAAAATTCATCGTAAAGAGGGAGAGAAAGGGTATCCGTTGAAAAAATAAAAGTGCTATCTATTGAATTTGGATCTGTCTTTAGTATGGACTTCTTATTAAAACTAATAGACGAATTTGAAGTCATTGGCCCTAATTCTAATCCTTGAGAAAAAGAGAAAGAGGCAGAAATTATCGCTAAAAATAAAAGTCTCATCGCTATCATTTTATTTATTCCTCTAAAGGATTTTTTTGCATAGTAATCGTAAACTGTGTTGATTTTAAAACTGTTGCACCTTCAATATACTCTGGAGTTTGACTATAAATAATAGCTGAAATTGAATCTTCAAATGTAAAACAGTCTGGGCAAATTATGTTGTATGAAGTTATTCCCATAGTGTCTAAAATATAAAGCGCTTCATCACGATATAAACCAACTAAATTTGGGGTATTTATAGGTTCTCCCAAATCATTTTGGCCAACAATTAAAGTTATTACTGCTCCAACAGAAATGCGCATGCCATCTTTTATTCGTTGACCTTTATAAAGTTGTTCAATGACAGAGCCGTTTTCCTCACTACTTGCTCTATATTTTATGACATATCTTAAACCTCTTCCTTCTAAAATACTTTGAGCAAATTGAACTTGCTTATGAATCAAACTTGGCATTTCTATTAATTCATTTTTTTTAGTTAGTCGCAAGCCAATTACCCGATTTGACTTAACAAAAATTAGAGATGAAAATGTCGGTTCTACAAGTTGCTCGTATACTGTACCTTCCGGCTTTTTAAAAAGTGGAGATTTTGCATCGTAAACACTATCAAGTATTTGATACTCCAATCCCAAATCTTCTAACTTTTGTTTTGCTACCTCAGCACTTAAACCAACTAAATTAGGGACTGCAATTTTTTCTCCATGGTTTGTGGCAAAATTCAAATAAAGAATTGTGAAAAATATGGCACACAAGTGAAAAATAATAATGTAACCAAAATGCTTTAAAAAATGCTTCGAAAAAATAAAACTTTTAATATTATTAAGAAGCGATATAAAGTTCATAGTTACAATAGCATTACTTGACAAATATAAGGATTCAATAGAATAATATAACTTACTTTTTAGAGAATTATTACTAAAAATTTGGAGATAAAATATTAGACCTATAAAAATCTTCAATATAATCAACCGCTTCTTGAGAAGAATCTACCAGCTTAAATAAATTTAAATCCTCTTTGGAAATATTTTTTTCGGCACTTAACATTGTTTCTTCGATCCAAACAAGTAGGCCCGACCAATATTCTTTTCCAACAAGGACAATTGGTCTTTTGGTAATTTTCTTTGTTTGAATTAAGGTTAAAGCCTCAAATAATTCGTCTAAAGTTCCAAAACCACCAGGAAGTATTACAAATGCTTGAGAATATTTAACAAAAATCACTTTTCTAACGAAAAAATAATCAAATAATATATTGTGAGATTGGTCGATGTATGGATTATGATTTTGTTCGAAAGGTAAGTCGATGTTTAGCCCTACTGAAGGAGAGTTTGCTTCTTGAGCACCTTTGTTTGCGGCTTCCATAATTCCTGGACCACCACCAGAGATTATTCCGTAACCAAGACTCCCCAATTCTTTAGCAATTTGCACACCTAATAAATAATATTTATTATCCACGGAAGTTCGTGCAGAGCCAAAAATTGAAACGCAAGGGCCAATTTTAGATAAGCGGTCAAATGCCTCAACAAATTCTGACATTATCTTAAAAATAGACCAACTATCATTACTTTTAATTTCGCTCCAATCTTTTCTTATCTGTTCCATTTATTTTAAATTAAATACTCTATTTGTTGATCAAGTTTTACAAACGATTCTAATTACATTATATTCCAATTATTTGTAGTTTATTTTTACTTTATTATTTGGACTTCAAATAATTTTGACCAATATTTTCCTGTTAAATAAAGTTTTTTGCTTGTAGAATTGTATGCAATTCCATTTAAAACATTTCCATTTAATCCTTGTTTTTGTAAACTAACAAGTTCATCTGCATTTATTATTGCCATTGCTTTACCGCTCAAGGGATCAATAACTGCAATAGAATTAGACATCCAAATATTTGCATAAACTAAACCCTCAATATATTCAAGTTCATTGAGGTAATTAATTGGACCCTGATCTGAATAAACCTCAATTGTTTTAATTAATTGAAAGGTTTTGGGGTCTCTAAAATAAAGTCTTTGACTGCCGTCTGACATAATTAAATTTTTTCCGTCATTGCATAAGCCCCAACCTTCTCCTGTGTAGGTAAATTCTTTTTTAGATGCAAAGGTCTTCTTGTCATAAACTAGACACTTTTGATTTTTCCAAGTTAGCTGATATAAATCCTCTCCAAAAATTGTAATTCCTTCTCCAAAATAAGGCGCAGCTAGACCAATATTCCTTTTAATTTGCCCTGATTCAATATCTACCTCAGCAATCAACGTTGCACCAGTTTGATTTGGATCGCCAGTTCCTTCATATAATATCCCTGAATCAAAAGCTAATCCTTGCGTAAAACTTGTTTCTAGATGCGGGGAATTATTTAGTATTTTCAAACCCCATTTAGCAGGAACAATATCTGACAAAATACTCATGTATCTTTCATCTCTAAGTTCCGTTCCATCCGAGAGTTTAGCAACTAATTCCAAGGAATAAGACCCAACTAATTTATTTTTAGTGTCAAATTTAAATTTGATAATACCTTTTGGATTATTCCAAGTTTTTAAACGTTCGCCATTTACTAATAAATCAATACTCTGAACCGCATTAATTATTTCAAAAGGTATCGTTACAGATTGACCTGATGTCACTAGTAAGTTTTCATTAAACTGAAATTGAAATTTTATTTCATCAGTTGTGTCATCCGAAAAAAATAGAGGTATAATTAAGGACCCTATTAATCCAAAAATTAGAACGAAAACAAGTATTTTTTTCATTTTTTTTAACTATTACTTGCTTTTTCTATTTCTGAATTTTCGATTGAACCATGAGAATCGTTGTAAACAACATTTCTGTTTTTAAGTAAAATAGCCTGTGGTGATTGATGAATTACATTGAGTTCTTGCGCTATTAAGTTCGATAATTCCCTGAATTGAATAAGATCTAAAAAATAACATTCTAAATTAGAAGAATTTTGCAAGCCATGAGATTCAATGCGATTAAGTGCCATACTTGAAATACTGCATCTAGTGCTATGTTTAAAAATCAGTTGGGGAATTAGGGCACTTCTATCTACTATTTCTGCCAATTGTTCTCTTCGCTCAAGTTGAATCCATCCCATAGCTAGATTACTGCTTTAAATTGGTTTAAAAATCGAATGTCATTTTCTGAATAAAGCCGAAGATCAGTAACGCGGTATTTTAACTGGGCAATTCGCTCAATTCCCATTCCAAAGGCGAAACCAGAATAAATTTTGGAATCAATTCCACTTGCTTCTAAAACACTTGGATCTACCATTCCACAGCCCAAGATCTCAAGCCAGCCAGAATATTTACAAACATTACAACCTTTTGAATTACAAAGTGTACAGGAAACATCAACTTCAGCACTGGGTTCTGTAAACGGAAAATAAGAGGGTCGAAGGCGAATTTGTGCTTTTTCGCCAAACATTTCACGCGCGAAAAAAAGCAAGGTTTGTTTTAAATCGGCAAAAGAGACATTTTTATCAATGTATAAGCCCTCAAGTTGGTGAAAAAAACAATGTGCGCGTGCAGAAATTGCTTCATTTCTGTAAACCCGACCTGGAGAAATTGTGCGAATTGGAGGTTTTGAATTTTCCATTACTCTCACTTGAACAGAGCTTGTGTGTGTTCTGAGAGCCATTTCTTTTTCTCCTTTTTCAATGAAAAAAGTGTCTTGCATATCACGAGCAGGATGTTCTTCAGGGAAATTTAAAGCAGAAAAATTATGCCAATCATCTTCAATTTCAGGGCCTTCAGAAACCGTAAATCCAATTCGAGAAAAAATGGAAATAATTTCTCTTTTAACCAAAGTTAATGGATGGTGACTTCCAATAGAAGCATCTTCTCCAGACTTAGTTAAGTCACTTGATTTATCTTGAACTCCAAGTTGTAAAAAATTTTGTTTTTCCAATTCAATTTTTGCTTCAACTTCAGAGCGCAAATCATTAAGCAAGAGACCAATCATTCGCTTTTCATCATTAGGAACAAGTTTCAAGAGCGAATATAATTCTTTCATTACTCCCTTTGAACCAAGAAATTGAATTCTAAAAGCTTCCAATGACAAAGATGAATCAATAACAAATTCAGTCATTTTTATTCGGACTTGGTCAATTTGATCTTTCATGACTTATTTCGTGTAACTTTTATTTGATTTAGAGCGTTTAATAGTTCTATGTTGTTCATCTTTTAAAGAGTATTACAAATGTAAAATAAATAACTTGTTTTTAATTAGAGGAAAGAAGCAAATCTTAAATATATCGTTTTATTTCTTTTTTGGGGAAGAAAGTTAAAAGAGTTTTAAAAGAAATAAAAACAAATGAAAATCTCTTAATTCGGTAAATGAATACCAAATAAATAAAAAATAGTTTTAAAAGCTAAAAAAATAAATGTAAATTTGAAATTCAAACTAAAAAATGAAAAAAGGAATATCGCTTGTTTGTCTTCTATTTGTGCTGTTAACACTAACAAACTGTAAAAAAGAAGAGTCTATTTTAAAAGTATTTGTACGTTCAGCTAGTAACCAACTTATTAATGGTGCAAAAGTTATCGTTATCGGCGATCAGCAATCAACTCCACCAACCGGAGCATTTGTAGATACTGTATTCACAAATTCATCAGGCTTTTCTACTATAAGTATGGATAACTATTTTGCTTCGGCAGACAATACAACAGGTTACTTTGATATCATTGTTAAATATAACTCGAAAGTTGGTATTGGATATTCAAGATGTCGCGTACACTCAACCTCAGTTGAAACTGTTTATTTAGAAAATTAATAATTTAAGAAATGAAAATAACCTTAGTTCCCTTAATTATTCTTACTGTACTTATTCTTAGTGCTTGTAGAAAACAAGCAGATACAATAGCAAATATTTATGTTAAAGATGAAGCAAGCTTGCTTGTAGATTCTGCAATGGTTGTTCTTTATGGTGAAAATACGACTGGTTTACCAAATCAAATTGTAGTATTTGATACAGCTTACACAAATTCTGAAGGACTGGCGACTTTCGACTATAATTATTTATATAAGCCAGGGCAAGCAGGTGTTGCTGTTTTGAGTATTAAAGTTGAAAAAGATGACAAGAGCGGAATTGGAATTATTAAAGTTGAGGAAGAAAAAGTAAATGAAGAAACTGTCTTCATACAACCTTAAGCTCTTATTTGTTTTATAACTTTTTCTTGATAATTTAAAATTTCAGTATCAACACTTTTATCTTTCAAATCTGTCAAATTTAGTTCGTAAAAATTAAAATTTTCGGCAGATTGAACAATAAGTAAATCCAAAAGTTCTATTTCAGGATTATTTTTTTGAAGTTGATTAATGATTAAATTTAAATTAATCATATCCATTAGAATTGAGGAAGAAAAAGTAAATTGCGCTTCTCTCACCTTAACTGATAGTTCTACTGTACTATCTAAATTATTAAATCTTAAAGATTCAATTTCGTAGCTTGTTCTCATAGTATTCTTTATTTATAGAACAAAAGTATTTAAGAAGGCCGTAAACAATTTACGGACATTAAAAAGCTCATGATTTAAGAATGAATGTTAAATTTGTAGAATGGAAGAACAAGGCAATATGCCATTTTTAAATCACTTGGAAGAATTGAGGTGGAGACTTGTTCGAGCTGCCATTGCTATCCTTATTGTCGGAACGGTAATATGGTTTTACCAAGAAACAATTATCAATGTTGTCTTTCTTTCTATGGCGAAGAAAGAGTTTATTACCTTTCGAATAATGTGTCAGTTTTTTGGGGTTTGTATTACTGAAATACCCATAAAATTTCAAAGTATGACCGTTTCAGGGCAATTTTCCTATGCCTTAATGATGAGTTTTCTTGGCGGAATAGTTGTAACATTCCCCTATCTTTTCTATCAAATTTGGGCTTTTGTAAAGCCTGGACTTAAATTTAAAGAAAAAAATCTAGCGCGTGGAATTGTTTTTTATGTTAGTTTACTCTTTTTTCTTGGAATTCTTTTTGGCTATTATATTGTTGCGCCCTTAAGTATTCAATTTTTTGGTTCTTATCAAATGAGTAGTAAAATTGAAAATATTTTTACGGTAAATTCATATATGAGCACCATTCTATCTACTGTTTTTTATTGTGGACTTTTCTTTCTTTTGCCTGTAGTAACTTATTTACTTACAAAAATTGGACTTTTTGATTCAGCATTTTTAAAGAAATACCGAAAACATGCAATCGTTATAATTTTAATTTTAGCGGCAATCATTACCCCGCCAGATGTTATTTCTCAAATAATTGTGTCCATACCCATATTAATTTTATACGAGATTGGGATAGTTGTCTCAAAACGTGTCGAAAAACAAAAAAAGTAGCTAATAGCTTGAATTATATGTAATTTTGTCTTGTGAAGTTATATACCCAAAATATTCGAAAAACATACAAAGGTAGAAGTGTTGTAGACGGTGTTTCTATTGAAGTAAATCAAGGGGAAATAGTTGGACTACTCGGCCCAAATGGCGCTGGAAAAACCACTTCATTTTATGTGATTGTAGGTCTAGTTCGCCCAAATGAGGGCACGGTTTTCCTTGATGAAATAGACATTACTAAAGTTCCAATGTATAAAAGAGCACAAATGGGAATTGGCTATCTGCCTCAAGAAGTTTCTGTATTTAGAAAATTAAGTGTTGAAGATAATATCATGGCTATTTTGGAAATGACAGATTTAAAAAAACCTGAAAGGAAAATAAAGTTAGAAAAGTTACTCACTGAATTTAATTTGGTTAATGTTCGAAAAAACATAGGTGACAAATTATCAGGGGGTGAAAAAAGACGAACAGAAATTGCAAGAGCACTTGCTACAGATCCAAAATTTGTGCTTCTAGATGAGCCATTTGCTGGAGTTGACCCTATTGCTGTTGAAGATATTCAAAGTATTATTTCAGAACTAAAAAAAAGGAATATCGGGATCTTAATAACTGATCATAATGTTCAGGAAACACTTTCTATAACTGATCGTGCTTACCTTTTATTTGAAGGGAAAATATTAAAATCCGGAACAGCCGAAGAATTAGCTGCTGACGAACAAGTAAGAAAAGTTTATTTAGGACAAAACTTTGTTTTAAGGAATTAAGCTAATAAATCATTAATTCATATGATTATTTTTCTTGTTTTTACAGTTTAATTGATAAAATAAAGGTAATTAGTATTAATTCGCTAAATTTGAAAAAAATTAAAACCAAACAAAATGAAAAAACTTTTACTTTTAGAAACATTTTTATTACTTACAATTCTTGTTTTTGGGCAAAAAGCTCCTAGATTAATAACCTTCCAAGATCTCATTACAACTGAGTTAAAAGCTCCGAAAATAACAGACAATGAAAAAACTGTCGGCGTTACACTTTGGGAAGATAATTTTAATACCCCATCAACTTGGGTGCTTAATAATTCAGGGCAAACAGCAGCTAATTTTGGCTGGAATATTAACAATACATCTCAAGGTTGGTGGTCAACAGCTGGAATAACTGCAACAGGCGGTTCTGGAGGAAATAATGCAGAATTATCAAATGGTGATGCTTCAATTGGCGACCAAGCATTAGATGTAACTTATACGATGACAACAGCACAACCAATTGATATTGTTTCTTTAGGTGGTTCAAATCAAGTTTCTTTAACCTTTAGACAATATGGAGCCCGATTTAATGATTTACAAGAGATTCAAATGTCTACAGATGGAACAACATGGATTACAATTGGTGATAATTTAGATAAACCAGTGCTTTCTGCTGCTGGCGGTTCTGCTTATCCAAATGCTGATACAAAAACTATAAATTTAGGAAATATTTTGTCTGCAAATCCTGCACCAATTTATATTCGTTTTAGTTGGACAACTAACTATCCTGCATCAGCAACAAACGCAAATGTTTGGATTACTTATGGTTGGTACATCGACGATGTTAAACTTGTAACTAACTCTACAAATGATTTATCTGTTACAAGTTCAACTTGGGGTTCTGTTGGTTTAAATTACGCTCAAATTCCACTTACTCAAATTGCACCAATTGATTTTTCTGCAAAAGTATTCAATGGTGGTGTAAACAGCCAAGCAAATGTTGTCTACACAGTTACTTCTGGAACATATTCTGGAACAAGTACTCCAGCAAACATCGCTTCATTAGATACGGCAACTTTAGAAATAGCAACTCCATTTACACCTGCTTCAACACTAGGAAATGTTGTTGTGACAAGTGCAATTACGTCAGATTCTCTTGACGATTTGCCATCTAATAATACAATAAGTAATATCTCTTTTGCTATTACAAATAGTATTTATGCACGTGACAAAGGGACAACTGCAGCAAATTCTTACTCTGGCTCACAAAGTAATGGAGACGATGGATTTGAAGCTGGAAATTTATTTGATATTTTTCAAAATCAATCGTGCAAAGCTATTAATGTGCGCCTATTAGGTGGAACAACCGGAACTGTAGTTGGAACTGAAATATATGCCAAACTATATGAAATTGATGCCGCAGGAGATTTTGCATATATAACTGAATCAGCTGTACTCATAGTTGCTGCTACTGACTTAAATACAAACTTGGTGATGGAATTAAATGACCTTGTAAATCTTGAAGCAGGAAAAACTTACTTAGCAGTAGTTGGAGCATTTGGTACAGGATTAAAAATTTCAAATTCTGGTACAACTGACCCTCAAACATCTTTCTTTTTAGATTTATTAGATGGTACTTGGTATTATACAACATCTATTCCTGTAGTTCGTTTAAATTTTGATCCTACAATTGGCATCAATGAAACTACAACTGAAATTTCTGGGGTTTCAATTTATCCAAATCCAAGTTCATCAAGTGTAAACCTTGAAATGAATATTGCAAATCCTTCAGAGGTAAGTATTCAAGTTACGGATTTATCAGGTAAGGTTGTAGCAACTCAGAATTTAGGTTTCTTACCACTTGGAAAGAATCAAACAACAATTCAGTCTGCTTCTTTTAATAATGGTTTATATTATGTTACTATTTCGTCTAACGGAACTTCAGTAACTAAGAAGTTTATTAAAAATTAATCCACATTATTATTTTTTAAAGGCCGGTTTATCCGGCCTTTTTTGTTTCTACCATGACAGCATTTGAACTAGGATATTTAGGTTTATTTATAACGTGTTTTCTAGCCGCTACAATTCTTCCAATTGCTTCGGAAGTTTTTTTAATAACGATGCTTGCGGCAAAGTATGACCCTCTTAGTTGTTTATTTATTGCATCTTCAGGCAATACCTTGGGGTCTTATTTAAACTTTGGAATCGGTTATATCGGAAATCCTGAATGGTTAAAAAAATTACGTGTAAAACAAAAAACAATTGAAAGCTGGAAAGCAAGCATTCAGAAATACGGGGTTTGGCTTGCTTTACTTTCTTGGCTCCCGATAGTTGGAGATATAATTGGAATAGCCCTTGGATTTTTTAGAGCAAATATCTTTTGGTCGTTTTTCTTTATGGCTATTGGGAAGTTTATTCGCTACCTCGTTGTTGTTTTGGTATATCTTTATTGGTTATGTTTATCTTTCTTGAATGTATGTGTTTAATTCATCAATACTTGAACTAAAGCTAAATACATTATTAACTTTAAAATAGTTCTTCTTTTCACTGCAATGATCATAAGCAAATTTTGCAAATTCAAGTTTTGATTCTTCAAATCCAAATTCTTTACAGATACTTGATATTTGATTAGTGGTTAAGCAGTTACTTCCAGCAATTTGCTTGGCAGTTGATAATCTTGTATCATCAAAACCTTGTTTTTTAATCGTCGCTAATGCACTTGTAAAATCACCTGCCATCATTTCAGTACATCCAACATTTGTGGAAGTTGGCGTATTATTGATTTGACTATTTGAAGAAGAGGAGGAAGATGTTGTGGTTGTGGTTGTCGTTGTTTGTGTTGTCCCATTTACAATAATTGGGTCATTAATATTAATACTCATATTAATTCCTCCTGCATTAACATTGATTCCTGTATTGTTTGGATTATTAGTTCCAACGCCATTAGAAGTAGTAGTTGTAGTTGTCTGCGTTACAGTAGTTCCACTTGTCGATGCTGGAGAACTTGTAATTACTTGAACAGGCACTCCGTAATGTTGAACATATACATTTGATGGCGGAGTATAGTTTTGTTGTACAGGCACCATTGAAAAAAACTTTAAAGACATTTTATCATTGTTTTTATCTCTCTTTATTTTGTATGTTACATCCTGCATTACGCCATCTGCATCAGTCAAAGCAAGATAATTCTTTTCAATTGCAGCTGTAACTTCATCATCGAAAACAATTTTCGCACTATAGTATGCCTGAGGCAAGTCTTCAACTCTTAAATTTGTTTGCGCCACATTATTTTGTTTTTCCCCGTTTAGGTACAGGAAAAATTTATCTCCACTATCAGAGAAAATAGTAAGATTAGCAACTGGTTGTTGAGCCATGGCTATCAGACTGCAAAAAGTAAGAGAAAGTAAAATTATTAATTTCATAAGAAGTAGTTTATGTACAATTATTAATGGTGATAAGTGATATACAATATTGATGTAAAAATAAAAATAATATTATTATTACAAACTAATAACAAAAGTGATTTTTAAAGAAAAATGTAAAAATTCTTAATTTTAAGTACCTTTAAACGCTCAATTTTAATTTTTTTTTATGAATTATTTACTTCTCTTAAGTTTATCGCTTATTCTCTTTTCATGTTCGCAAAAAGATGAAAAATTTTGTGCCTGTATAAAAGAAAGTGAATCTTTAAATACATTGAATCAAAAGATTTTAAGAGGCGAAAGCATAAATAGTGAGAGTATTAAAGAAGTAAAGGATCAGATTAATCGAAAAAAAGATGCCTGTAAAGACTATGAATATATGACAGGTCCCGAAATGTTAAAACTTAAAAAATCTTGTGAATAGATAATGGATAACAAAAAAGTTTTAATTGCAGGAGGAAGTGGTTTTATTGGTCAAAAATTAACAAGTCTACTTATTGATAGAGGCTATGATGTATCTACTTTAACTCGTAAACCTAAGCATAGGAAAGATATTTTCTGGAATCCTATAACGCGGGAAATTAATCTAAGCCAACTTTCAGAAATTGATGTACTTGTAAATTTAGTAGGCGAAAACATTGGCCTTGGCAGATGGACAAAAAAGCGAAAGAAAGAACTTGTAGATTCAAGGGTTGACAGTACTACTTTCTTGTGTGAAATCGCTGAAAAAATGCCGAAATTATCTTATTTTATTAGTGCTTCAGCAATTAATTGTTATGGAAAAGAAAGCGATAAAATACACATAGAATCGGATGATTTTGGGAGTAATTTTTTGTCTCAATTAATAAAATCATGGGAAAACGCGAGTGACAAATTGGCTTCCAAAATTCCTGTTGCGAAACTTCGCATTCCAATAGTACTTTCTGAAAATGATGGCGCTTTAGTTCGAATAAAAAAGATTACAAATTTTGGTTTAGGAGCTCCTTTAGGTTCTGGAAAACAGACAATGCCATGGATCCACATTGCTGATTTATGTCGTTTATTCGCTTTTGCAATCGACAAAAAATTAGTTGGTTCCTACAATGCAAACGCAGGTTTAGATTCGAATAAAGACTTTATGAAATCGGTTGCACTTAGTATGAAACGACCATTTTTTTTGCCACCTGTACCCTCTTTTCTGCTAAAATTATTTTTGGGAGAGCAAGCCTGTATTGTACTAGAAGGAATAAAAGTTTCGAATGAAAAAATTCGTGCTGCTGGATTTACATTTCAAGATACAACATTAAGTTCTGCCCTGAAAAAAACGTAGAAATCGGCCATTTATCCGATACGCAAAAGATTTCCGAAATACATGAACTTATCTGTTTTTGTTTCCATATACAGTTCACTAATTTCCTTTTTCATCCCCTCAAAATACATTTCAGATAGTTCGGTGATAAAAGGAACATCAACCATTGGAGAGTAAGTATTCATAACCAAAAACCCTTCTTTGTCAAGCACTTCAGATGCTGCACTCATCAGCTCATCAATTTTATCTTCAAGCTTCCATTTCTCACCTTTCGCACCAATCCCCCAAGCGGGAGGATCCATAACAATTCCATTAAATTTATTTCCGCGTTTTGCTTCTCGTTGAATAAATTTCAAGGCATCTTCGTGCACCCAGCGGATGTTTAACAATTTACTTTCATCCATATTAGACTTTGCCCAAGCTAGCGCATTTTTTGAAGAATCGACATGAAAAGTATCCGCACCAGTGTTCCGAGCAATGCAAGATGCCGCGCCAGTGTATGCAAATAAATTCAAAAATCGATCTCCTTCATTCAAGCGAGAAGATATAAAATCCCAGTTATTCTGTTGTTCAGGAAATAAACCAACATGTTTGAAGTTTGTCAATTCTAAATTAAACTTCAGACGTTTATAGCCAATGCTCCATTTTTTAGGAGAATCTTTTTTAAGATTTTTCCATTTTCCTGTCTGACCTTTCTCTTCAACAAATTCCCAATGTGCCAAAGTCCGCCATTCTGTATAAGGAATTCCGCTGTGAAAATAGGCTTGCATTTCTGGTCGGATGGTAATGATGTTTCCCCAGCGCTCTAATTTTTTTCCACCTCCAGCATCCAACAATTCATAGTCTTCCCATGATTTTGAATAGGTACGAAGATTTTCAGACATTTTATAGAATTAAGTCGAGGATTAATTAACGCATTTTTGGTGTTTTCTTTCTTCCGCCCATCATTTGAGCCATGCGCATTTGATTCTTAGACGGCGTAACTTGTAATTGTGACTGCATCATTTTTATTTGATCACGCATCATGCCATTTTTATCTAATTTCTTTGCTTCAGCCAAAAGAGCTACAGCCTCTGATTTTCTTCCTGTTTGTGCGCAAATTCCTGAAAGATGCATTCTAGCTACAGCATTATCTTCTGCCGTTCTTAAACCCAATTCCAGAGCTTTTCTCAGTAAACTTTCACTTTTCACGAAGCCCAATTCTTGTGCACCCATAACGGCTTTTAAAAATAAAATATAGGCATGTTGCTTACGCGGTAGAAATTCTGGGTGTGATATACGATCAACATATTTTTTTGCTTTATCGGTATTTCCAACCCTCATTTGATTTAAAGCTAAAATCATATTTTCATTTCTAAAAAATGAAGCAATTATTAAGGCCGTAATAAAAATAAATGAAATTCCCCAGCCCCAATGTCCTGATGCAAATAAATAAATATTAAATCCTAATGAACTCAACGCTAATGTAATTCTTACTATAAAACCAATCATATTTTTAAGTTATCTTATTTAAAAAAAGTTATTATTCAATCGTTGCAATGCATTTAAGTTCAATTGCTATTGGAGTTGGAAGTGAACTAATTTCAACGGTCGTCCTACAAGGCAGATTATCTTTAAAATAGTCTGCATAAATGCGATTATACGTTTGAAAATCCCGTTTCATATTTACTAAAAAGACCGTAACATCTACTAATTGTTCCCAACTTGAACCAGATTCTTCTAAAATAATCCGAACATTGTCAAAAACACTTTTGCACTGAGCTTCAAAGTCAAAACTTATGAAATTCCCATTTTTATCTAAGGTCAATCCTGGAACAACAGAATCCGTAGCATCTGATCCCGCAATTCTTGGTCCAACTCCTGAAAGAAACAGCAGATTTCCAACTCTTCGTGCATGAGGATAGTGCCCAACTGGTTTTGGCGCTTTATTTGTCGATATGCGTTCGTTTTCTGACATTTTTACTATTTCTGCAAATATAATAGAAACTAAGCGATTTTTTTTGTTTCTCGTTTCTTGACAAGCTATTATTCTTTATCTTCGTTTAAAAAAAGATATGAAAAATAAAATTATTCTTGTTGCTAGCGCCTTTTTTTTAGGCTTCTCTGCATTGTCGCAAACTTATACTTTTTCTGTTGGTACAAACACCTACATTGAATTGGATAATCCAACTTACTTGACTCCTGTAGGTGAGACTTGGGACGATCCTGAGTTTGAATTCGATTTCCCCTTTGTTTTCGAGTACTTCGGCGTGAATCTACCAGCGCTAACAGTATCTTATGGACTTGGCGCGGAATTGTTTGGAACCAATTCCAATATGCAAGTTCCTATTTTTGTTCCTGTATTTTGCGACCCTATTGATTTGGGATATATGTCTGATAATCCTTTATCTTCAATTTCTTATAAAGTTGAAGGTATTATTGGGAACAGAATTCTTAAGGTGCAATGGAAGAATATTGGATTTTATAATCAGGTAGATCAAGGAGTAACCCCATTAGATTATATGAATTATCAGGCTTGGTTTTATGAAGGAACTAACAGAATTGAAATTCGTTTTGGCTCAAGTGTAATCACCAATCCTAATGATCATTTCGGATCTCAATTAGGGGGACCTGCAGTTTTTCTGATTTCCACCTTTGATTTAAAAACAGAACAAATGGGAAATACATATTACTTAACAGGTAACCCCATTAATCCTACCATGAATTTTACAACTGATTTTGATGTTCTTATTTCTTCATCTTTAAGCGGCATCCCAGCAAATGGTCAGACTTACATTTTTATGCCTGATGCTCAAAGTGGGTTGGAATCAGAAACAAATAACATCAGCTTCAGTATATTTCCGAATCCAAGTTCATCAATATTGAATATAATAGGAACCAATGGTATAGATATCGAAGAAATCCAAATTTATGATATTTCTGGACGAGTGATGCAAACGTTTTACAATCAAAGTCATCAATTAAATATCGAAGATTTGAATAATGGTAATTACATCATCAAGATTTCTTCTTCATCAGGACATTACATTGAAAAATTTATCAAACAATAGATTCTAACTTTTGAAAATGTAGCTTTCAGTATACCTGAGCGCTATTTCATTTATCAGTTAATTATAAAAGGTATTTTTTTATGTTTTGAACTAAAATTTTGGAAGTGTATATAAAAAAAAGATAAGGTATTTTAATTGTTTCCTCATAAAATAATTAATTAAACTAAGTAAAAAATTTACATAACTCAGTTACTGAACTACAATTTTAGATAGTTTATTCTTGAATGACAGTTATTTGTAATTATCTTCGTACGGATGAATGATGTTTTAACAAATCCAATAATTTCTTTTGTTATTCCAACTTATAATGAGGAAGGAAATATCTATAAATTATACGAGCAAATAGTAGAAAATCTAATTGCTACTTCAATTAAAGATTATGAAATTATTTATGTTGATGACGGAAGTAGCGATGCTTCATTAAAACATATAAAAGAATTAAATGCCAAGAATTCTAAGGTTAAATTCATAACGTTTAGTAAAAATTTTGGTCATCAAAATGCTTTGCGCGCGGGACTTGACTATGCCAAAGGAAATGCAGTAATATCCATGGACGCTGATTTACAGCATCCACCCGAGTTAATTCCAACATTGATTAAATACTGGGAAGAGGGGAATAAAGTCGTTTACACAAAGCGAAAAAACACAAATGATTTATCATTTTTCAAAAAGTTAAGCTCTAAAATGTTCTATAAATTGGTTTCTTATCTTTCTGAAACAAAATTAGAAGAAGGAACAGCAGATTTCAGACTTTTAGATCGTTCTGTAGTTGAAGTCTTAAAAAAATTCAACGAAAACAATTTGTTTTACCGTGGAATAATCCCAGGAATAGGATTTAAACAACTTGGTCTTGAGTATACTCCAAACGAACGATTTTCAGGTAAAACAAAATACACATTTTCAAAAATGGTTCGTTTTGCTTTGACAGGAATTACCTCCTCCAGTGCCAAGCCACTTTATTTTTCAATTTATCTAGGAGCTTTTCTTGCTGTATGCTCTTTTTTCTACGGTCTTTATGCCATTTATGTATCACTATTCACAACTGAAGCTGTTGCAGGTTGGACATCTACTATTGCCTCCATATTATTTATTGGCGGAATTCAACTAATGATGATCGGGATTGTGGGAATTTACCTTGGGAAACTATTTTCTGAAAGTAAGAAAAGGCCAAATTATATTGTTTCTGAAACAAATATTGAAGCTAATACTAAATGATTTTTGCTAATTTATTTACTAAAAAAAACTCGGGAATTATTCTTGTTTTCTCGCTGTTTAGTTTAATCTTCGCTTCTATCACTTTTGTAAATCATTACAACTTTCGAACGTATGGTTGGGATCTTGGAATTAATCACAATGCTATTTACGATTATGCACATTTTCGTTGGAACGATTGCATGGTAATGCAACCTTCTTTTACCAATGTTTTATCTGACCACTTTTCGCTTTATCCGATTTTAGTTTCTCCTTTTTATTGGATTTTTGGAACTTGGACCATGTTGTTATTCCAATTTCTAGCGCTTCTTTTTGGTGGCTTTGGCATCTACCGTTATATTCAAGAGCTCACTAAAAACAATACAATTTCAATCATTGCTGTGGCTCATTTCTTTTCCTTTTATGGAATTTATTCAGCATTAAGTTTTGATTATCACGACAATGTTGTAGCCACGATGTTATTACCGTGGTTTCTACTTTATTTTGGCAAGAAAAACTGGAAAAAAACTATTTTATTTTTTGTTTTAATTCTAATTGCAAAAGAAAATATGGCTTTGTGGGCGGTGTTTTTAGGTTTTGGTTTAGCTTTTAAATCTCTTGTTCAAAAAGATAGAAAAACAGCATTAATTGGCATCTATTTTGCTACAGCCGCTTTGATTTATTTTTTACTCGTTATAAAAGTCATAATTCCAAGTTTGGCAACTCCCGGCAGAGAATATTTACATAATTCTTTTAATGCGCTTGGTGGAAATTTTGGTGAGGTGCTGATCAATATATTTAAGCATCCACTAAAGACAGTTGAGTTACTTTTTACAAACCATTCTGGAGATCCAATGTATGATGGAATAAAAGCAGAAACGTATTTTGCTATTTTACTTGCAGGTGGGATAGCGTTGTTTCTTGCTCCTGAGTACTTTATTATGCTCATTCCGATTATTGCTCAAAAAGTATTCAATGATATTCCTATCCGCTGGGGAATTAGCGACCATTATTCAATTGAATTTGCTCCTATCGTTATCATAGCGCTATATACTGTTATTCATCGCATGAAAAAGTGGAAAGTAGAGCTTGCTTATGCTTCACTTGCGGTTTGTATATTTAGTAATATTAGCTTTATGGATCACCGAGTTTCTGAGTATTACAAACGAGATAATACCCGCTTTTATAGTTTGGCGCATTGGAAGCGTGATTTTTCGGTAAAAGAAGTCCATCTCTTATTAAAAAAAATACCTTCAAACGCAAAAGTTAGCGCACAATCTGCCTTAATACCTCATCTTTCTTTTCGAGATATTATATACCATTATCCACATGTAGACAATGCTGAATACATTGCACTACTTTTAAAAGACACTAATAAATACCCGCAAGATGAAACTTCTTATAATAAAGCAATTTCAGATTTTTTAGCTTCTGGGGAATGGAAGATTTATGTTAAAACAGAAGCGCTATTAATTTTAAAGAAAAACTCCAACAAAAATCCTGCTTCAATAAAAATAAAATAGTAACGTTATTTTTCCATTCGTATTTTTCTAATGATATTTCTGGGTTTTGTATCTAATCTCTTCTATGCTCAAATAGGAACTGGAACTTTGCGCTTTCATTTTTTGGCAATTTTAGGGATACATTCTTGTGGACAAATCGTTTTCTTATTTCGTATAGACAATCCATGCCCTTCATAAAGAATCAGTTTTGTTTCTTCTACTTTTGGCGCTAAGCATTTAAAAAACTGGTTAGTTGGAACGTTTCAACATCAAACAATCTTACCGCTTGCTAGAGGGAATGACTGGATCAATCAAAAAACTCACAAAAGTTTAGTACTTTCGATTTCGAATGAAACAACAGCGTTCAACATATTTCGATTCTTTGATTCTCCTTGCTTTACTCGTTGTGGCACTTTGGCCGCTCGTGTTTGGAATGGCTGTGATGAAATGGGACGCAATGGATTTATACCTTCCATGGAAATATTTCATAACAGATATGCTTTCTCAGAATCAACTACCACTTTGGAATCCCTTTATCAACTGTGGTTTTTCGCAAATGGGCGATCCTGGTACATGGTATCCAGTCAGTTGGGGTGTTGCTGCTCTATTTGGTGGCTATTCGATGGGGAGCCTACATTTTGAATACCTGCTGCACCTCTATTTGGGCGGATTGGGCTTCTATTTTTTACTCAAACAATTTGGACTTGCCCGTGTCTCATTACTCTCTTGCGCAACTGGCTATATGCTTTCGGGTGTGATGATTGGCAACGCTCAACACCTTGGTTGGGTGGTCAGCGCAGCGTGGCTTCCTTGGGTAGTGATGTATTTTCTGCGTGTTCAACAAACCCCAAGCTTTCGATCTGGATTGCAATTGGCACTCGTCTTGTTTTTGCAACTTTCTGGTGGATATCCGGGCATGTTCATTGTCACGATCTACATACTCCTTGTATCTTTTATAGTTGAATCTGTGAGGCAAATTCGCGCTAAAAATTTTGCCCACTATCAGAAACAATGGCTGTTTTTTGGAATTTCGTCTGTCATCTTTCTACTAATGAGTTCTGTGGTTTTAATTGCCGCCTTCGACATGGCTCCACTCATTACTCGGGGTACAGGTCTGAATGAAAGAGCAGATGTTTGGAATACCTTGGAAGGATCGTTCTCGCCCGAGGCACTCATGTCTTTCATCTATCCACTGGCGACAACGAAGAACGATCAGGCATTCTGGGGAGCCGATTTCTCGATGACCAATGCGTATTTTGGCGTATTGCTCTTGCTGACGATTTTATCGGTATTGTTTAGAAAAGATGCTCCAAAAAATGTAAAAATCTTCTTTGGAATTGGGATATTATTTCTTTTGATTTCAATGGGACAATCCCTGCCTGTTCGTACATGGACAACCTATCTTCCCTTCATGGATTTGTTCCGTTTTCCATCGCTGTTCAGATTATTTGCCTTGTTTTTCTTTCTTTTCTCCGCAGGATTTTCGTTGCACTACCTGAGTCAATCGGTACAGGCACAAAAACTTTTCACCCGTCAACTTCTCGTCGCGAACATCTGTTTTGGAATCTCTAATCTCTTTCTCTTCTCTGGAGTTGAGCAATACAAATTCATGCAAATCTTCACGATTGGCTGGCTGCATTTTATAAACGTGGCTCAGATCAATGAATTGATTTTTCTTCAAACTGGCGTGCTCATTTTACTCATGGGATTATTTTTATTGATGCGCAAATTCAAGTTATTCGGTGATACTGCATTGGGCTGGAAAAAAGCGTTTCTACTTGTATATGTAATGGAAGTCGTTTCGTTTACATGGATGAATCAATACGCGACTGTCCTCTACGATCGATCCTTGAATGACGCCTCCGTTGGCATGGATACGCTACCTGAAGGATTTCCTATACCGTCATCAACGCTGCCACTTACAACTTTTAATGACGTAGACCAAAGTCAGCATTTTGACCAACTTTGGAAGAACTTATCCATTTATTTTAAGCGACCGACTTACGATGGAATTAGCCCGTATACGTATAGAAATATGGCCCGTGCGATTGAGACTGGTGAATTTGACAAATTGATTCAGTATCCAGTCTATTTTTTCGCTGAGCGATTGGATAAAAACAATCATATCGATACAACAACGATCGATACGCTTTCGGCGCAAAAATTTTGGGTGGAGACCTTTTCTCCTAATAAGTTAATACTTCACACAGAATTGCCAGATGCTAGAAAATTTATTTATCTACAAAATTACCATCCATCTTGGACAGCGAAAGTAAACGGAAAGTCCCTTCCTGTTGTCAAAGTGAGTGAAACATTCATGGCTGTCGATCTTCCCAAGGGGAAAAGCATACTTGAATTCAGTTTTGAGCCAAAAAATGTGATTCGCGCTAGTTTTGTAAGTATTTCGATGTGGGCAGGTGTGATTTTATACCTTTTTCTAACTTTGCTATTTTTAAAACGAGGACGAACGACATGCTATTTTTAAAACACAACCTGATTCTTATGCAAATAACTTAATCTTATTCGGCGGTGAAAAAAAAGAAGCAAGTAAAGTAGGTTGATAATCTATTTGAGTGTTCGCTTTCTTACCACCAATATTTAAAATTATAATCCTAATGAAAATCCCAAATTGAGCTAATATTTTCATTTTGCCATTCTTTTTCCTTGATGAAAAAGAATCAAAAAATCAAGGCTCTGAATTTCTTTTTGTTCGCAAATTATTGTAATACATGTATTTATAAATCGTAGCGAACAATTTTAACTCCTTTCTGAAACTTAAATTTTTTAAAAATGTTCTTGCAGAAATTTTAAAAATTTAAGTTTCAGTTCAGTAGCTAAAACCAAGAGATTCAAGGCCGAAATTAGTTTCGTTAATATTCACCAAATAGCCCTCACTTTGATTAAATTCTTGATTTTCAACATTCAAGTTATTTACTGGTACGATTGCGAACACTCAATAATCTATTAATTCGTCCACTAGATTTATATTCTATTTGGGAAAATGAAAACGGAGTTGTTTTTTATTAATGCTTTTCAGTTAAAATAATGAACTCAATACAACATAAATTATATTTAGTCGTTGGTTGAAAGAACAAGATTCCCATGAAAATTCTACTGATTGTTTTTTCTTTTTTACTATTCATAAAATCACAAGCCCAAATTAGTACAGGAACATGGCGCTTTCATTCTGCAACAAGCAAAGCAATAGCAATTGCAGCATCAGAATCTACAGTTTTTACAGCTTTTGAAAACGGCTTGTTTGAATACGATATTTCCTCGAAAGAAAAGAAATTATGGACCGCTATTAATGGTCTTTCAGACATTGAAATTTCTTGTCTTTTTTATTGTGCCGAAACAAATCAATTGTATATCGGATATAAAAATGGGAATATTGATGTTCTAAAAGAAGGAGAGATTTACAACATTCCTGCTTTAAAATTAGCTTCTATTCCCTATTCTAAAAAAATTAATTCCTTCAGAAGAAATGGTGATTTTATTTTAGCCGCGACTGATTTTTCTATTGTAAAAATTAATGATGTAAAAAAAGAAATTAAAGACACATACTACCCAACAGATGGTTTAGAAAAAATAGTGGATGTAGCTCTAAAAGCAGATACACTATTTGCTCTTACTCCTTCAAAATTACTTTATGCAAATTATACTAATCCCGCCTTGCCGGATCCTGCTCAGTGGACTACTGACATGCGATTACCGCAAATTTCTACAAATTTTTATGCAGGATTAGAGAATTTTAATACTATTTTCTTTGTACTTTTTAAAACACCAACGTATGGTTCTGATACCATTTTTCGTTTAACAAGCAATGGTAAAGAAGTCTTTGCACCTTCGCCGTTTTCACTTGAAATTAATTCTATTTCGACAAGTGACTCTTATTTGCATGTAAATACAGAAGGTGGGGTTTCACTTTTTAATTCCAATTTGCTCCAAACAGCAGGATACAGTGCCTCAAATTTCAACCAATGGTTTTCTGTTGCTAACTCCGTTTTAAATTCTACAGGTTTATGGTCAGCCGATAAAAATGTTGGACTTATGTTTTATCCAGATGAATTTAACTTTCAAATAATTAGTGTTTCAGGAACTAAAAACAAGGATTTTTATTCAATGGATGTTAATGATGGAAAATTAGCAATCGCTTCTGGCGGATTATCTGGAAACGGACCTTCATTTTATAAAAGTGGCATTCACTTTTTTGAAGATGAGGAGTGGAGAAATATCAATATAGATGCTGTGCCAAGTTGGCAAAATCAAAATATCTGGGATTTTTTAGACGTTTCGATCAATCCAAAAAATTCAGATAAAGTTGCCGTTTGTACCTATTCTGAATTTCCTTTGTCGGTGCTAGATAATGGTAATGTGCAAAATTATAATGCCTCGAATTCTACTTTAGAAATCATGTCATTGGGAACTACTTGGACACTTGTTTCTGATGTTTGTTATGATGGCAGTGGAAATTTATGGGCTTTGAATGGCTACACGCTAAAACCTCTTAATGTTATGGATAACAATGGCGTTTGGTATAATTATGATGTCGGTGCTACAGCTCGAAATAAGTTTACCAAAAAAATGATTGTAGATTTTGATGGAAATATTTGGTTTGCAACAAGTAGCGACGGCATATTCGGTTATACTACAAACAATTCCCTTGCAGATCCTTCAGATGATGCATACATTAATTTAAGGACTGGTGTTTTTTCAGGTGATCTTCCTTCTCAAAATGTCACTGCATTGGCGGCAGATTTTGATGGGGAAATATGGATTGGCACAGATGCGGGTTTTGCAATACTTTACAACGCAAATTCAGCATTTACATCCGCCGCAGGAGAATATGACGCACAGCGCATAAAAGTAGAATTTGAGGGAAATGTTGAATATCTTCTTGGGAATACCCACATTACAGATATTGAAGTCGATGGTGGTAATCGAAAGTGGATGGCTACAGCTTCTGCCGGAATTTTATTGCTTTCCCAAGATGGATCTGAAATTTTGGAGCAGCATACCACAAAAAATTCACCCTTGATCTCAGACAATATTCTTGATTTAAAATTGGATCAAACTACAGGAGAATTATTTATAATTACAGACAAGGGCTTGGTTTCATATCGGACAAATGCAACATATGAAGACCCCGAATACGCTACAACAAAGGTTTTTCCTAATCCAGTGCGACCAAATTATGCCGGAGTAGTAACAATTCAAGGTATCCGTTACAATTCAGATGTGAAAGTTACAGATGTTGCAGGAAATTTAGTCTACAAAACTACCTCAAATGGAGGCACAGCAACTTGGGATGTTAAAACCTTAGGAGGAGATGCAGTTGCAAGCGGCGTTTACATTATTTGGACTGCCACAAATGAAGGAAAAGACGAAAAAGTAGGTAAAGTATTGGTTATCCGTTAAGCTTGCTCAGAATAATAATCGTTGGCGATAAAATAGTCGAGCATTGACTGCTTCATGAGGTGCTGCTGTTCTCGGTGCTCTAAGGGTGGAAGTGTTTTTAAGAGTTTAAAGTGTGGCCACGATTCTTCATCTCTCCCCTCAAATTTATAGTAACCATAAGGTTCTAAAAGTGTACAAATTGCAATGTGAAATAAGTCTGTTTTCTCTTGTTTAGAAAAATTTTTATAGCCCAAGCCTAATTCATTTACGCCAATAAGAAAGAGCATAGCTTGCAGGTCCATTCCCTCACCAAAGGTAAGTTCAAGATGGGTTTTTAATTTTTGAAAACGCAATTCTATGTCATGATCCATGGTGCAAAGGTACATCAAATGTCTTGAAAGGTCTTTGTTATTTTACTTGAAATCTAAGTTCCTTGTTCATTTGCAATCGGTACTTTGTTTCTTTAACTTTGTCAAATGTTTCAAACTGATGATACTATTTGTGCTCTAGCTACTCCAAATGGTATTGGAGCGATTGCTCTCATTCGTATTTCTGGACCGAAATCACTTGTGTTAGCGGAACAATTTTTTAGTAAATCGCTTCAAGATAAAGCATCTCATACAAGTCACTTTGGACTTTTCTCAGCACCCGATAAAACTTTAATTGATGAGGTTTTAGTCTGTGTATTTAGCGAAGGTAAAAGTTTTACAGGCGAAGAAAGTGTAGAAATCTCTTGTCACGCATCACCCTATATTCAGCAACAAATTTTACAAACACTTTGCGCAGCAGGCTGTCGTTTAGCAGAACCAGGTGAATTTACAAGACGTGCTTTTTTAAACGGAAAGCTCGATTTATCACAAGCGGAAGCCATTGCAGACCTTATTGCTTCACAATCACGGCAAGCACATTTAGTTGCATTACGGCAATTACGCGGCAATTTTTCCTCCGAATTAAAAGACCTGCGCGAAAAACTAATCCATTTTGCTTCTCTCATTGAATTGGAACTCGATTTCTCAGAGGAAGATGTAGAATTTGCAGATCGCAGCTCACTCAAAACATTGATTTCAGAAGTTTTGGGAATTATTAAGCGCTTAGCAAAATCCTTTGACTTAGGAAATGCCCTTAAAAATGGTGTTCCTGTAGCCTTGGTTGGAGCTCCAAATACAGGAAAAAGTACACTTTTGAATCAATTATTGGGCGAAGAACGGGCTATTGTTAGCAACATTCCCGGAACAACAAGAGATGTAATTGAGGAAACACTGAATATCGATGGAATTCTTTTTCGCTTGATTGACACAGCTGGAATTCGCGAAACTAATGAAACCATTGAAGCCATGGGAATTGCTCGGTCTCAGCAAAAGATTGAACAAGCAAGCATTGTGCTATGTTTAGCTGATGCCAATGATACGAGTTCACTTTCTGCCACAACCATTTGGGTAGCAAATTTAAAAACACAATTTCCCGAAAAACACATTCTTCTTTTAGTTAATAAAGCTGATTTGAATCCTAATTTAAACCCTGAAGGACTTTGTATTAGCGCCAAAACAGGAACTGGAATAGAAGAATTAAAAAAAAGTTTAGTTGCACTTGTTGTAAGTAATTTTGATTTGCAAAATGAAACCATTGTTTCTTCTGCGCGTCACTATGAGGCCCTGCTAAAAACCTCTGAAACTCTTGAGAAAGCACAGATTGGTTTAGAAGATTCCACAAGCGCAGATTTTATTGCGATGGACATTCGCCAAGCAATGTATCACTTAGGAACAATTACAGGAGATATTTCAACAGATGATCTTTTGGGAAATATCTTTAGTAAGTTTTGTATTGGGAAGTAATCGACAATCTAAAACCATTAAACTTATTATTTTAAGTTTAACGATAAGAAAGCCGAGCAACTAACGGCACCTAAAAATAATTGGCGAGATAGAGCTTCGTATGAACGTTTATCTTAAATTTGAAATGCTATTTTATTCAAATGAAAATTAGGTGGTAATCGCCAACTTCTTACAGCTGCAAACCTTTATAAGTAAGGCGAAGAAAGTAGCGCAGATTATATAAGAACTATTTTTGCAAACAATTTTTAAAAACAAAAAATTGAAAAATTTATCGATTATAATTATTCTTATAGTTTTCAACAAAATAGCTCTAAGTCAAACATGGACTCAAATTTCAGATTTCCCTGCAACTGAGCGTGATGACGGAGTTACCTTTGTAATTGGAAATAAGGCATACTGTGGTACAGGTTTTAAAACTGGTTGGATAACTTGTCGAGATATGTATTCCTTTGACATGAGCTCTGAAAGCTGGAGCACAATTTCTTCTTTACCTGCTGGAATGGAAAGACAATACTCTTCAGGGTTTTCATATAATAATTTGGGGTTTATTTTTGGCGGGGGAAGCGGACTTTCTTATTTTAATGACTTATGGATGTATGATACGCTGACTGATAATTGGCAGAGTAAAACACCTCTTCCTGGATTAGGGAGAATGGGTAGTAGTTGTTTTGTAATTAGCGATACAGCATATATAATTGGTGGCAGGACAGCAGAAGCTAATTCTATTGATGAAGTATGGGCTTACGCTATTCTTGCAGATACATGGACATTTAAAGGTAGTCTGCCGTTCGGAGAAAGGTGGCGCGCTTCTGCAACTTCGTACAATTCTAAAGGATATATAATTTTTGGAAAAGACCTTGCCAACAATTATAGAAAGGAACTTTATGAGTTTGACCCTTTAGCAAATTTGTGGCTGCAAATTGGCAGCTTTCCAGCTACTGGAAGAGTTTATTCTAACATGCAAAGTATTGGAGGGGATTTACTTGTTGTTGCAGGCTTAGACAGCAATTCAAATTCCTATAAGGACATGTGGCGTTTTAATTTGAGTTCATCTACTTGGCAGCAATTAGCATCAATCCCATCAATTGAAAGAAGAGGAGGAATGTGTTTTAATAATGGATCGACTCTTTATTATACAGCAGGGATTGATCAGGTAAATAATCGATTAAAAGAAACATGGAAAGTTTCTAATACATCGACTGTAAGCGAAAATTATATGAGTGAGAAATTTAAAACATACCCCAATCCTGCAAATGATTTTATTGATATAGAAACAGATTTAAGAAATGGTTATTTTTCTGTATTTGATTTCACTGGGAAATTAATTTTGAGAGAGAAATTAGTTCATAACAAAACAAGAATTGATTTGTCCAGTTATTCGAATGGGCTATACTTTATTCAGTTGAAAAATGACGAGATTGTACTTAGTAAGAAATTTATCAAACAATAAAATTCAACTTAGACTTGCAAATACAAAACAGCAATCCTATATTAGCTTAGCTTAAAAAAATAGGCTTTCTTCAACTTGGTTTTATTAGCCATTTATTCTATATTTGGGTTAAAGGCAAGTAAAATGCTAATAATTTGCTGTTAGTTAGAAAAACACATTATGTAAGAAATGAACCCAGAGGAAAATTACATTGAAATAAATCGGCAATCTTGGAACAATAGAACTGACACACATTTAAAGTCAGAATTTTACGACCTTGATGGATTTATGAATGGTAATTCATCGCTTAATGATATTGAATTAAGCTTACTTGGCGACATAAAGGGAAAGTCTATTTTACATTTGCAATGTCATTTCGGTCAAGACACTATTTCATTGAGTAGACTTGGAGCAGACGTCACAGGTATTGATTTTTCGGACAAAGCAATTGAAAGTGCACTACAAATTGCAAAAGAAACTCAATCCAATACAAAGTTTATTTGTTGTGACATTTACGATCTTCCTAAGCATTTAGATAAAAAATTTGATGTTGTTTTTACAAGTTATGGAACTATTGGTTGGCTACCGGACTTAGGCAAGTGGGCAAAAATTGTAGCTGATTTTCTCAAGCCAAATGGGCAGTTTGTATTCGTAGAGTTTCATCCTGTTGTGTGGATGTTTGATGATAATTTTGAAAAAATTGCTTACAGATATTTTAATTCTGGAGCAATATTAGAGACAGAAGTCGGTACTTACGCAGACAAAAATGCACCCATAAAACAATCTTATGTAATGTGGAATCACAGTGTAAGTGAAGTTCTCTCTAACTTGATTAAACATGGACTAGAAATAAAATCGTTTGATGAGTTTGACTACTCGCCTTATAATTGTTTCAATAATACAATTGAATTTGAACCAAAAAGATATAGAATTGAACACTTAGGCGACAAAATTCCAATGGTTTATTCAATAAGCGCAATAAAAAAAAGCTAGATAGCTCATAATTATGAATTTAATTTTAACTTAAATGCACGAAATTTGTAGCTGGTTTTAATTCCTATATTTATGAACGAAATACCTAGGGTTTTTCACAGACAGAAGTTAGGTGCAAGGAGATTAAACCAAGAAATCATGTTAAAATTTAAATTTATATTTCAATTAGCAATTTTAATGCTAATACCTTCAATGACAATCGGTCAAAATATAAATATTCAAGTTTTCAATAAAACAGGTTACGATCTAGATTCAGTATCGTTTGACCATTTTTATTTGGGAAAGATAAGTAAGGATTCTACTGTTTTTATTTCTGGTATTAGTGAAATTACTATGCAAGGAGATGTTCCGCTATACCGACCATTTGGAATTATTAAAGAAAAAAAAAGACCGTTCAATTTAACAAAATGTGGTACAAAATCAAAGAAAAAGAAAGCTGGTAGTTTTGCGTTCGATTTATTTATATACGAGACAGGAAATGAATACCGGCTCTATTGGAAGAAGCATGAATAGAATGATAACTGAATTACCAAACCCAAATGAGACGCAATAATTAGCTAAAATCTTAATAAAAATTTTGACAATAAAAATAAACCTTTTCCTATCAGAGTTTACAATTTTTAGTATGGGCTTTTTTTATAAAATACTGTAAATCAGAAAGCATACGAATACTAAAAATAAAACTATATTTGCATTAGTATTTATTAATTTCGTAAAAAAACTTAACCCATGAAACAAAACTTACTTAAATCAATGTTCTTGGGACTAAGCTTCTTATTCTTAGCTCAATTTTCCTTTGCGCAATTAACGATCACTCCAGCTAGTGGACCAAACGTGTGCGATATTAGCTTTTGTACTAAATTTGAACTTTCGCCTTTCTAAACCCACCTTAACAAAGCCCGAAATCGTTGTATGCAACTTCTGAAAAAAAGTCCAGAGAAAGCTATTTTAATTAAGATCCCAATGATTTTGTTGTTTTTATTCTAACTATTATGGATATTCCAAAAAGGGTTTGCTAGTTTATTTCTTTGGCTTTTATATATATTAAATAAAGGAATTACGTATCATGATAATGTAATGTAAATTCGTTTTAAGGCACTTACTTATTTTATAAAAAAATAAATTTTTTTTAAAAAGATTGTTTAGGGAACTAGAAAAAAACAAAATTTAATTTTTTTTTAGATTATATTAAATTAAATAAAAGATTAGCATCACAAATTGTTATAATGATACTTTTGATTTGTTATAAATACAAACAAATAGTTAAAAAAAAAGCCACTAAAAGTGGCTTTCTTAAATTTAAAAATTAAAAATTAATTTTTTATTATTCTTTCAATATGAAGTTTATCATTTATATTGATTTTGAAAGTATATACACCTGGTGCAAATGCACTTAAGTTTACCTCGTCTCCACTTTTAATTACATTAAATGTGCTAACCAGTTTTCCTTGAGCATCGTAAACACTTAAATTACCCTCATCAGAAGTTGGCAATGAAATCACTACATTTCCATTTGTTGGATTCGGATAGATTGAAATGGAAAAACTTGCGTTTTCTTGAATACTTACATCACATGGATCAAAAGTCACTAAAATAGTATCCGTTAAATTACAATTAACCTCGTCAACAACAACTAAGGTGATTAGACTAGTTGTGTTAACAGGAAATATATTCCAGTTGTTGTTTACACCATTCCAAGTATATGATTCGAATCCAAAACCTGCTTCAATAATAAATGTTTCGGTAGAATCACATATGGTAGTATCTAATCCAAGGTTAATTGTGTTAAAGGTGTATTCTATTTTTGCAGGACATGTAATAACACCATTAAGAAACTCTAGTGAATCTGAAATAGTTGTATATCCAAGTGTTTCATTATTTCCCCCAAATGTTGTAGTGCTATTTTCATAATGAAAATATAAACGATTCGTTTGCTCGTTTACTGTAAAGCTAGCCAAATCATTCCAATCATTAACGCCATCAATTAGTGTTTCTGTCTGGGTTTCAAAATTATAATCAATAATACTAGAATTATCCTTTCTATAGAATGCATGATAGTCAATTCCATCAAAGCCAAGAACACCCCAACTCATCCAATTTTCAGAATAATACGGATCAACTGCTGAATGTTGACCAAGTAAAGTTAATTCTCCAGTAATAATTTTTAGTTTATAGAAGTCATTATTAACATCACTAAAAATAATTTCAGAAAACCCTGATAACAACAATGCCTGATTATTATTAGCATAACCAATTGTAACGTTTTGGGATAAGCTAACTTCATTACCCGTTGGAAGTAGATTTGCATCTAATTCAATTATTTTAGAGGCTGTAAAATTGTCCGACATATTTTCAGATGGAAAAACATTAGTTGAATTTGAGAAAGAGTAAATTTGTCTAGTAGTTAAATCATTAAACATTGCATCGTTATTTATATTTAAATATGTTTCATTTTGAAGGTCCAAATTAAAACGTGAAACGCCATTATCTCCTACAACAAAAACGTTTGTGTCGCTAATTAAAATGCCACCTCTATCATCTCCAGATGTATTATTGTGATCCACAATCATACTGTCTAAAGCAATTATGGTATCAATCATAAAATAAGCTGGTTCAAAATAGTTTGCGTAATAATATGTTGTTGGGGAATTTAAAATGGGTGCAAACGTATAGTTGTTTGCTGTGTCTAAGATAGCATCAAACTCTAAATTTTCTGAAAATACATGGTTACCAGAAAAAGAAACCAGTTGACTAGAACCATTACAAACTAACTCAGTGATTGAATTTGGTGCCGATCCAACTTTAATGGATTTGGTTTTAGAGGTTGTACAACCAATTGTATCAGTTGCAGTATATGTAATAAAATAAGAACCAGGCACTAAATTTTCTGGATTAAAGACATTTCCATTTATACCTGAACCAACGAATGTTCCACCTGAAGGGACTCCGATTAATGTTTGTGGTTCAAATAGTGAACATGTATTTGCATTAGGAATAGTAAAGCTCGCATAAGTTGGATTGCCGAAAACACAATAATCATAAATTAATTCAACTCTTACTCTTTGTTCATCACAAAATACATCGACAGCATAAGAGGTAACTAAATAAAAAGTATCAGAGGGTGCAAAACTATTAATTAAAGATGCATCAAAGAATAGAGAATCAATTTGAGTGTTACAATCATTACCTTGAGAATTTGGTGAAGTTTGACCTGGTATAGCACTCCAATCTGGTAAGTAAGCATTCAAAAATTCAGAGTTATCTCCAAAATCTCCAGCATATGTAATTCTTAATTTCGCTTGCCCAAATGCATTTGCGTTCAAACCTGAGAAAATAAATTTCAATGTGTCTTGATTGGCTACAATTGTATCGTATTCATATCCACCGAGTGTTAAACCTACAGAGGAGTAAGTTTGAGCATTGAATTTAAGTGAACACATACTTAAAAACATTAATAAATAAATTTTTTTCATAAATTCTAGTTTTTTATTTTATTTGCAAATTTAAGGTTTTTTTTAGATTATATAAGAAAATAATAATTATTAAAAATTATTTAATACAAAAATATCCTAGATAATTTAAGCGATTTTAATCAATTGTTAAACAATAAATTTTTAGTTTTCTTTAAAGCTTTGTTAAAAGTCATATTTTTTCTCTGGCAACAAACGATTATAGATAAAAGAAATAATGGGAGTATAATTTTCATTGTTTTTAATTTACAAATAATTGATTATTTATAATTTGTGATCTCAAAAAGTTACAAAAATGTAGTGATTTTTATTTTTAATTGCGCTTCCCTCTTTTTGCGCAGGAAAGTAATATACACTATTTAGACTAATTTAATAATTTATCCTATATCTTTAACTCCAAAAAAAACTATGAATACTTACGAATGTAAAAAATGTGGAATGTCAGTAAATGCTCAGTGTGGCAAATGTGATCTTCCTCTAGAAAATGCCCATTTAACATTGGATAATGGTGTTATAGTTCAAATATCACAATGCCCAGGTTGCATGGGAAAGATAAAATCACCGCAATGTTGTGGCGCAGATATGAATTGCGAATTAAATTAGTCAAAGACGAAAGAAACAAGTTTCATTAAATGAAAAAGTCATTACTAAATTATTCCTAACTTTATATCCTAAAACAAAGAACATATGTATCCAGCAGAGATGGTATTACCAATGAAAGAAGACTTAACAAATGTTGGCTTCGAACAACTAATCGATTCTGAATCAGTAGATCAATTTTTAACACAGAAATCTGGAACATTGTTAGTTGTAGTAAACTCTGTTTGTGGCTGCGCTGCAGGAAATATGCGCCCTGGAGTAAAATTATCGTTGCAACACTCGAAAAAACCGGAGATTCTTACAACAGTTTTTGCAGGAGTAGATACAGATGCTGTAAGTCAAGCAAGAAAATATTTTTTACCTTACCCTCCTTCTTCTCCATCCATAGCACTTTTTAAAGACGGAAAATTAGTTCATTTTTTAGAGCGACATCACATTGAAGGTGGGAGCGCGCAAATGATAGCAGCTAATCTTGCTGCTGCTTATGATGCTTATTGCTAAACTAGAGTTTTAAGCAGGATAAAAAGGAGCGATCATTAGGTAAACAATGACGCCAGTTATAGCAACATAAAGCCAAATAGGAAACGCAAACTTGTTCCATTTTTTATGTCTTTCAAAATCTCCTTCCCAAGCAAATAAGTAGGTTAAAAGTACAATTGGGATAACAGCAATACTCAATAGTATATGAGAAATAAGAATAAAGTAATAAGTTGCAGGATAATTACCTCCATAACTTGTCGGGTCTGAGGTCATGTGATAAGCAATGTATAAAAGAAGAAATAAAATAGAAAGTAAAAGACAGATTCTTATAAAAAATCGATGCTGGACGATATTCTTCCTTTTTACAGCTAGAAGTGCTAGGATTAAAAAAAATGCAGTTAATGCGTTAAGTCCTGCATAAATTCTAGGAAGAAAACCAAGATCTATTCCTGTTATTTTAACTTTAAACAAAGCCGCAACGACAAGAGGAACGATTATAGCAACAGCTATAATTATTTTTCGAACGATTGCAACTTTTTCTTTAGGGAGTTGTGTTATACTCATATTTTAGTAAATCAAAAATGTCTTGTTTAAGACGTTTATATTCATTTTTATTAACTGATAAATCAAAATTAGTCACTTCATAAACTCCTCTCACAATTCCTTTTTTGTCAACCAATGTAAAGGAACCGGAGTGTGCGTAGCCACCTGCAGCTTCATCATCTTTCCCCGCAAAAGTAAGGAAATTATTAATCCCTAATGCGTGGGTTTCAGTTTCATTTCCTGTTAAAAAAGCCCAGTTTTCTGAATTAATTCCATATCTTTTCTTGTAATCTTTTAAAATTGACGGAGTATCATTTTCAGGGTCTATTGTAAAAGACAAAAACTGAATGTGTTTGTTTAGTGCGTATGTTTCCTTATTAAGTTTCTTTAATTGCAAGTTCATTACGGGACAAATAGTAGGGCAACTTGTAAAGAAGAATTCCGCTATCCATATTTTATTTTTGAAATTTTTATTCCCAACAAATATAGAATCTTCATTAAGAAAGCGAAACTCCGGGATTTTTTGAAAGATACTATCGGCTACTTTTTTACCATTCACCACTCTGTATTCAAGGTCTATCTTACCTAATTTTGGAAGAATTCTTTTAGATTCACAAGCTGAAAAAAAGAGTGCTGTAACTATCAGAATAATCGAATTCCTAATAAGCATTAGTTTCGTTCTTTATCATATTGTTTTTGCAACAGTGCTAAATGCTCTTTCATTCTGCGAAGGAGTCCTTCTTTATTTCCTGGTAAAACCATTCTCAAATGCTGTTGCTTATCTAAAAGTAATACCAACTCCTGAAAACTTTCGCCACCATAATATTGCTTCCCTTTTTGCAATAAACTTTGTCCATTTTCTTTAAAATTATAAACTTTTCGAGTATCTCCTGTTGCAACGATCCAAATTGTTGGATCATATCCTTCAACATAATCTTTTAGTGCTTCTTTAATTGTACTTACTTGCTCTTCTGGAAGGGGATTTCCTAAACCGTCGGTAGCAAAGGAAATGATTCGAACTTGTTTTAATTTCTTGCGTTTATTCTTACGAATGTGTTGGTATAGCATTTGATCGATATGCCAAAAAGAAATAGCGCAATTTTTAGGGCAAGTTGTTTGGATAGTAGTAACCAAAAGAATGTCTCCGTTAAAATCACTAAATTTTAACGCATCTTTCTTTTTTGCTGAATGATTTATAAAGGAAATATTCTCTACAGCCCCAAAGTCTTTCAGAACTTTAAACTTATGTTGACAACCTCTTGTTGCGATAAAAATTAAGAATAAAGCAGGCCCAAAAAGAATAAGAAAAGCAAAAAGTGATTTTTTTTTGTTTGAAATTTTTTCTCTGATTCCCATTATATATTATGCTCCTCCGTATGTTGACCAAGCATCTCCAACTGCCAAAGCTTCCCAAAGGGCAATAAATATTAAGTAGAGGATAAACAAAAAATACGGGATTAAAATCATATATTTCAGGGACTTTTTCTCATCTCCTAAATGCATAAATACCAAGACAATATAGCTAGCTTTAAATACAGTTAAGATTATAAAACCCCATTTTACAAAGGGCCAAACCCACGAGCTTTGCTTAATAAAAGCACCCGTAAAAACCTCTACAACTGTAATAACTGTAAGTAGTATGGTAACCATCCATATCTTTTTACGGATTTCCTTTCCTTTTTCTTCAGAATGATGAGCGTGTAAAGAATATTCAATTAAATCATCTCTTTCCATGAGTGTATGTGTTTAAAATTAAACCAAGTAAAAGAAGGTAAATACAAATACCCAAACTAAATCTACGAAGTGCCAATACAATCCAGTTTTTTCAACCATTTCGTAATGACCTCTCTTTTGGTATGTACCGGAAATTACACCTAGTAAAATAATTATATTAATGATTACACCAGAAAAAACGTGAAAGCCATGGAAACCTGTAATAAAGAAAAAGAATTGTCCATATTGTTGAGGTCCGTATTCATTCTGTTCGAGATTAGCGCCGTAAATTACACGATTTTTTTCTCCTGCATAAACTGCTTCATAATATTTTTTCTCTGCTGCTTTCCCTAAAATTGGAGTATCCCCTACTTTATTTTTTGAGCCATCACGTTTGATGATTAATTTCATTTCGTGATCTTTTGCCTTGTTTATTTTTGCGAGAGAACCATCGTGCAAACGAATCATGCCGTCATCATTGATCTTACCATTTACTGCTGCATGTTGGAATTCATGTAATAAATCGTCTTTAATCACAGCACCTTTTTTGTGATGTCTCCCTGCTTCTACGACTGTAAAATTATCAATTTCTCCAAAATGACCTTTTACAATTGCTTGAGAACCATCTGATAATTCAATTTTACCAAATTCAGAACCATGAATAAAATGGCTCCATTCCCATGCTTGTGAACCCACGAAAAAAGCACCACCAATAATTGTTGCAATTAACCATTTAACAACACCTTTTTGATTCATACGATGTCCAGATTCAACTGCCAAAACCATTGTTACAGAAGATACAATTAAAATAAATGTCATTAGGGCAACATAAAGTAGCGGGTAGCCATGACCAAGGAAAGGCATTGAGTTAAATGTTTCTTCTCCAATAGGCCAAGAATCTTGTGCGTCATGACGTGAAAAGCCATAAGCAATAAGAAGCCCACTAAAGGTTAAGGCATCTGAAACAAGAAAAAACCACATCATTAATTTGCCATAACTGGTTTGAAATGGTGATTCTTTACCTCCCCAAAGAGTTTTTGAATCAAGCTTAGGTGAATGTTCTGCCATTACTTTTTTTTTGGCGAAATTAATGAATAAAAACTAAAAACAGTAGCAAATATATCCATAAAATACCGAGAAAATGCCAAAAAATTGCAGCAAGTCTTAGTGAAAGATTATTTTCTGAGGTGAATCTCCCTGAAAATGAGTGAATTGATACTTTTACAAGGTATAGAAGTGCAACTAAAACATGTAGTAAATGCAAGAAACTTATTATAAATAAAAAAGAGGATGCTGCATCTGCTGTTTCTGCTGCTTTAATTTGAAGATTAGGCTTAAGAGTTTTGCCTTTATATTTTAAAGTGCGATTCTCATATTGCAATTCTTTTCCTTTGAAATACAACTTAAAATCTTTTCCAAATTCACCTCTGACAAAAAAATCACCTCTTTTATCTTGCACGTTTTGAGCTAAATAACTTAAGCGCAATTCATCTAAATATTCAAAAGCAACACTATCATTGCGAAATAATAATTTATCTTTTATTATTACAGGATTATTATCTAAGTACAATTGAAAGTTATTTGAATTATTAATTTTTAATGGATTTTGTCTGTCTGTTTTTTCAAATTGAGACATGAAATCTTGATATTCTTCCATGATTTCATTTGAAAGTTCTTTTCCATTAATCATAAATTTATTACCGTCAACAGCAATAAACTCTCCTTTGTATTTTACCTCAAAATATTGGCCATATTTTCCATCAGTTACAATAACATGGTTATTTACAGGATGAATTCCGCTATCGGTTAATTGATTATACCCTTTAAATTGAAAATAAATAAATCCCAAGCCTAGAAGAAGAGTTGTAGCCATTAAACTTTTAAGTCTTCCTTGCTTATCTTTTCGTGCAGCAGAAATTGCTAGAATAAAACTCAAACTACTAAGTACAATACATAAAGTACTTAGCCAAAAACCACTTGGTAAAGGATATTTTAACCAAAAGGAATCTCCCATGGTTACAATATAAGCTGAAGTAAATCCAGCAAAAAGCATTACAACACTAAAAATACTAACATAAACAAGGTTCTTTTTCATTTTCTCCTTAACAAGAGGATCCATTTCTTTTTCGTAATTCATTTTCTTTTATTTAGGAATTATAGTTTCTACGCGATCAAAAACATAGACAAATTGTATTATTGGAAGATAAACAAATGAGGCGAACATAAGTTTACGAGCATCTGCAGTTTCACAATTAACAAATAATTTGTAAGCATATAAAAAGAAAAGAATTCCCAATCCTGCTGCTACATAAAGTGTCAAAGACCCTGTCCAGCCCAAAAGCCACGGCACTAAACTAAATGGAATCAACGCCAAAGAATAGGCCATTATTTGAAAAGCTGATGCTTTTGATCTTCCGGACTTTGAAGGCAGCAAAGAAAACCCTGCAAGTTTGTAATCATCGTATAAAACCCATGCTATTGCCCAAAAATGAGGAAATTGCCAAGTAAATTGAACGAAAAATAGAATTCCCGGAAGGAAGCCAAAATGATCCGTTGCGGCAATTGCTCCCAAAAATGGTGGAATTGCTCCAGGAAAAGCGCCTACTAAAACTGCCCAAGGACTTACACGTTTCATCGGCGTATAAATGAAAACATAAGTTACAAAAGCTAAAAAACCCAAAGCCGCACTTTGCCAGTTAATTAATAAAAGTAAAATTGTGCCTACTATGAGTGAAAAAATACAAATGATATAAGCTTCTTTTAAACTCATCCAGCCTCTGGGTAAAGGACGATTTGCAGTGCGTTTCATTAAGGAATCCAAATCCCGCTCCCATATTTGATTTGCTCCATTTGATGCTGCTGTCACCAATGTTCCTCCTAAGAGCAAATAAAAAATTTCCAAAAGGTCACTGCCTCCTGCAAATAAATAACCTGAAAGCGCAGAAAGAATAACTAAAAAAGAAAGCCGAAACTTTGTAAAGATCAAGTATATTTTAAATTGTGAAGGCTTGGGGCTAAGGTTTTCAGTCATCGGCGACAAAATTACAAATAAAAACAAAGTCGCAATGATGATTTATCTTGTTAAATAGCTATTTATTTTATGTCAAAATTAATTCCTTATTAAGAAATTGAATCACTTGAAAAAACTAACTTTGTCAGAATTCAACTAACAAAAAAAATGGCGCTAATAAAAGCATGTAAAGGGATTTTACCGCAATTTGGCAAAGATTGTTATTTAGCAGAAAATGCAACTGTTGTCGGAGATGTAATTATGGGAGATCTTTGTTCAGTATGGTTTTCTGCAGTTATTCGTGGTGATGTTAACTCCATTCGAATTGGCAACAAAGTAAACATTCAAGATGGCGCTGTTCTACACTGCACCTATGAAAAAACGAAGGTTATTCTTGGAGATCATGTTTCTATTGGGCACAATGCACTTGTCCATGGCTGCACTATTGAAGACAATGTCTTAATTGGAATGGGAGCAATAATTATGGATAATTGCTACATTGAATCAAATTGTATAATTGCTGCAGGAGCTGTTCTTCTTGAAAATACACGAGTGGAAGCATGGAGTATTTATGCCGGTGTTCCTGCAAAAAAGGTGAAAACACTTTCTCCAGAATTATTTGAAGGAGAAGTGCAACGAATCGCTTCAAATTATGTGATGTATTCGGAATGGTTTAAATAATAAAATTAATTGGTTTTGCGCTCTTTTACGCAACGTCCCTATTAATTTTTTATTATTAATAATTTGTTTATCTAAATATTTAGGGGTTCTTAAGCATTCTGATTAGATTTGCAAAAATTATTAATAATAAATAATGAAAAATCCTCTTCTAAATATCTGCTTAACTTTTTTTATAGCATCAACTTTGAATTCCCAGACAACGATTGGCCTTATTCAACACAACTCTGGAACTTTAGATGACGGATTTGTTTTATTTGCTCCAATGGGGAGTAAAAAAACCTTTCTGATCGATAAATGTGGAAATGAAGTGAAATCATGGAAAAGTGAATATGCGCCTGGATTGTCTTGTTATCTTTTACCTGACGGAACATTATTGCGGACAGGTGTTATACAAAGCCAAACTTTTAGTGGAGGAGGGCAAGGAGGTGTAATTGAAAAAATTGATTGGAATGATAATGTAATCTGGACTTATTTCATTTCGGATGCAACAAATTGGCAACACCACGATGTTAAAGCTTTACCGAATGGAAATATTTTAGCAATTGCATGGGAATCTAAAACGAATACGCAGGCGATTGAAAAAGGCAGAGATCCTCTTTTGACCCCAACTACTATTTGGAGCGAACAAATTTTAGAAATTCAACCAACTGGAGCAACTGGAGGGAATGTAGTTTGGGAATGGCATTTGTGGGATCATTTAATTCAAGATTTCGATAATACGAAAACTGATTTTGGAGCTGTAAATACCAATCCTCAATTACTCAATATAAATTATAAAGCCACTGCTGATAATTCAGATAGGATTCACTTAAACTCCATTGATTATAATTTAGCCTTAGATCAAATCTTAGTGAGTGCACACAACATAAATGAAATTTGGATCATTGATCATAGTACTTCTTCAGCTGAAGCAGCAAGTCACACTGGAGGAAATAGTGGAAAAGGTGGTGATTTTTTATACCGCTGGGGAAACCCACTTGCCTATAATAGAGGAACAAGCACCCAATTTTTTGGGCAGCACAATGCACAATGGATTGAAACGGGTTTGCCATATGAAAATCAAATAATGGTTTTTAATAACGGATTAGGAAGAACGGGAGGAAATTACTCTACAATTGAAATAATAAATCCTCCAGTAGATGGTTTTAATTACACCTCTTCCCTGCCTTATTTACCAGCTGCTACTTCATGGATTTACAATTTTAGTAATCCTAATAATTTTTTTGCTAAGAACATTTCTGGAAGCCAACAACTTTCAAATGGCAACGTGTTATTCTGTGATGGGCCTGCTGGCACCTTTAAAGAAATAACTGAAAGTGGCACTACTCTTTGGGAATATATTAATCCGGTTTCTACAGCAGGAATTTTAACTCAAGGTACAACACCTTTTTCGAATAATGTTTTTAGATGCACGTTTTACCCGAGCTCTTATAGTGGTTTTAATAATCAACTATTTTCATCTCCAACCATTATAGAAAATAGCAACTCAGTTTCGAGTACTTGTACTTTATCCACAACAATTGATGAAGAAACAATTGGTGAAGAAACTATTTTTGTTTATCCAAATCCAGCAAAAGAATTTATTAATGTTGAGTTTTCTGGCTTAAGAGATGAGAATATTAGCATTGAAATAATTGATGTATTTGGAAAAGTAGTACAAAAAGAAAACCGCAAGAACGAAAATGGAATATTTAATTTAAATGTTCGTTCACTTGCAGCAGGATATTATTTACTGAAAATTTCTTCAGGATACTCTGTAATTCAGAAAAAAATCATAATTTCGGAATAAGCGAATCTTAATAATGTCAGAACCTACAAAAGAAAATCTGGATGAATGGCACAAGGATCCTAAAAATTGGAAATGGGGCATCTTTTATTATAACAAGAAAGACAAACGACTTTTTCCGCCAAAAAAAATAAAGGCTTTAGGTTGGACAGTTAATTTCTCAAACCCACTTTCAATAAGCGCTTTATTTTTAATAACTGCAATTATTTTAGTGCTTTCAAATTACCTTAAAAAGTATTGAAACAAGTTGCGAGTGAATAAAATCTTAAAAAGTTCTCTATCTTCGTCATTCAAAATGCCTGCAAATGAAATACGATAGAATAAATTCAAGTTTATATATATCAAATCGCAAAAAATTCTCCGAAAAAATGCTAGAGGGAACGCTTGCGGTTTTCAATTCCAATGATATTTATCCGATTAGTGCAGATAGCACAATGCCTTTTCAGCAACACAGAGATATTTTATATTTGTCAGGTGTAGATCAAGAAGAATCAATTTTATTGATTTTTCCAAACGCGAGTAACCCTGCACACCGAGAAATTTTATTTTTAAAAGAAACCAGCGACCTAATTGCAATTTGGGAAGGCGAAAAACTCACAAAGGAAGCCGCTTTTCTTACTTCAGGAATCAAAACAGTTTACTGGCTGCCACAGTTTCCTGTGATTTTTAAACAACTCATGTCAGAGGTAGCAGGAATTTACCTTAATACAAACGAACATCTTCGTGCTAACACAGAAGTTGAAACGCGAGAAGATCGTTTTATTTCAAAAGTACGTCAAGATTATCCAGCACATATTGTCCATAAAGCTGCACCAATAATGCATAAAATTCGCTCTGTAAAAGATGCAATTGAACTAGAATTGATGCAAAGGGCTTGCAAAATTACGGAGTCGAGTATACTGCGCTTATTGAAATTTATTAAACCCGGAGTTTGGGAATATGAAATCGAAGCGGAATTAGCACATGAATTTTTACGAAATCGTTCTAAAGGTTTTGCTTACACGCCAATTATTGCTTCAGGAAAAAATGCCTGTGTTCTGCATTACATTGAAAATAATCAGCTCTGCAAAGATGGGGAGGTTATTTTATTGGATGTCGGTGCTGAATATGCAAATTACTCTTCCGATTTAACACGCTGTATTCCTGTAAATGGGAGATTTACCGCCCGACAAAAAGCAGTTTATAATGCCGTTTTACATGTTAAAACAGAAGCTGAAAAATTATTGATTCCAGGAACAATAATGTCGGAATACCATAAGCAAGTTGGAAACTTAATGGAAGAACAACTAGTTAACTTAGGCTTAATTTCCATGGACGATATTAAAAATCAAAAAGCAGATTGGCCGGCCTATAAAAAGTATTTTATGCATGGGACATCTCATTTCATAGGTCTTGACACACATGATGTTGGACTTTGGTATGAGCCAATTTCAGAGGGAATGGTATTTACCTGCGAACCAGGCATTTATATTCCAGAGGAAGGTTTGGGTATTCGTTTAGAGGATGATTTAGTTGTCCAAAAGTCTGGTGCACCGTTCAATTTAATGAAAGATATTCCTTTACAAGCTGATCACATTGAAGAATTGATGAATGCAAATTAATTCGTAATGTTAAATTTCAGAGTTTCCGGAGAAGGCAAAACCATTGTTTTCTTACATGGATTTTTAGAATCTCTTACTATGTGGGATTATTTACCACTTCAACAACTCGGTTCTAGAAATATTTTTATTGATTTACCAGGACATGGAAAATCACCATTAACAGATAAATCAGAACATGCAAGCCTAGAATTTATGGCAGATCAGGTGATCGCTGTTCTAGCGCATCTCGAAGTTGCTGAATTTTCCATTGTTGGCCATTCTATGGGCGCTTATGTTGGACTGCTAGTGAAACAAAAACTTGAATCCTGTAACTTGCTGGTTTTACTAAACTCTAACTTTTGGTGCGACAATGAACAGAAGAAAATAGATCGCCTGAGAGTCGTGAAAATTGTTTTAAAAGCAAAAAACATATTTGTAAATGAAGCGATACCCAATTTATTTTGGGAGCCAGAATTACACAAAGACGAAATAAAAAAATTGAAAGATGAGGCACTTAAAATGTCCTCTGAGGCAATCGCTTACGCAACCTTAGCAATGCGAGAACGCAAAGATTTCTCGAAAGAAGTCAATCAGAATCAATCAGATTATGTATTAATTCACGGAGCGTTTGATAAATTAGTTTCAATCTCAGATTTAGAAAGCAGAATTAATTCTAGAAAGCAGCTACATATAATTACAAATGCCGGTCACATGTCTCATATTGAAAATAGTGAAGAGATTATAGAGGTTTTATCTAAAATATTTTTTTAGTTTGGATTTAACCAACTATCCAATTCATCTTAAGCTTGATAAATAATTAGGGATTTATCGTAAATTTGCCATCTTACAAGGAAAATTCGCATGAACGATAAATATAACGAGTACAAAGGCTTAAACCTTCCAAATATTGCAAAAGAAATTTTAGAAAAATGGCAAAATGAGTCCATTTTTGAAAAATCGATTGCGCTGCGTGAAGGAAATCCTTCTTTTGTATTTTTTGAAGGACCTCCGTCTGCAAACGGTTTACCGGGGATTCACCATGCAATGTCCCGATCTATTAAAGATATATTTTGTCGCTATAAAACACTAAAAGGATTTCAAGTTAAAAGAAAAGCTGGTTGGGATACACACGGACTTCCAGTGGAATTAGGTGTTGAGAAGGAACTGGGTATTACAAAAGAAGATATTGGAACAAAAATTTCTGTTGATGAATACAACAATGCCTGCAAAAAGGCAGTAATGCGCTACACTGATATTTGGAATGACTTAACAGAGAAAATGGGTTACTGGGTCGATATGGAGAATCCGTATGTCACTTTTGAGCCAAAATACATGGAATCTGTCTGGTGGTTATTAGCGCAATTGTATAACAAAGGATTAATTTACAAAGGATATACGATTCAACCGTATTCTCCAAAAGCAGGAACAGGACTTTCATCGCATGAATTAAACCAACCAGGTTGTTATAAAGATGTAAAAGATACGACGGTTGTTGCACAATTTAAACTTCTTTCAAATGAAACTCTTCCTTCAGAATTTGGTATTGTAGCATCAAAAACTGCTTGTTTTTTCCTTGCTTGGACGACAACTCCATGGACTTTACCATCAAATACCGCATTAGCTGTTGGTCCGTCAATTCAATATGTATTAGTTGCCACATTTAATCAATATACATTTGAAGCAATTCATGTTATTTTAGCCGAAAAATTAGTTTCTTATCAATTCAGCAAAGGCTTTCACGCTGTAGATGCTATTTCAGAATTAGCTACCTATAAACCAGCTGATAAATCAATACCATTTCATATTATAGGAACGTGTCAAGGCAAAGATTTAGTAGGATTAAAATACGAGCAGTTGCTGCCTTATTGTCTTCCGGCTGAAAATCCTGAACGAGCTTTCTGTGTTATTCCTGGAGATTTTGTAACAACAGAAGATGGAACAGGAATAGTTCATACGGCGCCAACATTTGGGGCTGACGATGCTAAAGTTGCTGCAGAAGCTGGTGTTCCTGCACTTCTTATTCAAGATGAAAAAGGGAATCTTGTTCCACTTGTAGATTTACAAGGGCGCTTTAGACCAGAAGTTACAGACTTCGCTGGAATGTATGTGAAGAATGAGTACTATGATGATGGAACAGCTCCAGAACGCTCAGCAGATGTTCAAATTGCCATAAAACTTAAAGAAGAAAATCGTGCTTTTAAAGTCGAAAAATACGAGCACAACTATCCTCATTGTTGGAGAACGGATAAGCCAGTTTTGTATTATCCAATGGATTCATGGTTTATTCGTGTTACGGATAAAAAAGACCGAATGGTTGCCTTAAACAATACTATTAATTGGAAGCCTGAAGCAACAGGAACTGGCAGATTTGGTAAATGGTTAGAAAATGCAAACGATTGGAATTTGTCGCGCTCGCGCTATTGGGGGATTCCAATTCCAATATGGTCAACAGAAGAGGGAGATGAACGAATTTGCTTTGGCTCTGTTGAAGAATTAAAAACTGCCTGCGAAAAATCATTAAAAGCTGGATTTATATCGAGCAATCCCTTTGAAAATTTTGAGCTTGGAAACATGTCGAAAGAAAATTACAGTAAAATTGATTTACACAAACACTTAGTTGATCAGATTATTTTAGTTTCTCCAAGTGGCAAGCCAATGAAAAGAGAAGCAGATTTAATTGATGTTTGGTTTGATTCAGGCGCGATGCCTTATGCACAATGGCATTACCCTTTTGAAAATAAAGATTTAATTGATAATGGAACTGCTTTTCCTGCAGATTTTATTGCAGAAGGAGTGGACCAAACAAGAGGATGGTTTTATACTTTACATGCTATTTCAACAATGGTTTTTGATTCTGTAGCGTATAAAAATGTAGTTTCTAATGGACTTGTTTTAGATAAAAACGGACAGAAAATGTCAAAAAGATTAGGGAATGCAGCTGATCCTTTTACAACACTTGAAAAATATGGCCCCGATGCAACGCGTTGGTATATGATAACTAATGCGCAACCTTGGGATAACCTCAAGTTTGATTTAGATGGAATTACGGAGGTGCAACGCAAGTTTTTTGGTACGCTTTACAATACTTATTCTTTCTTTGCTTTGTATGCAAATGTCGATAAATTTGATTTTTCTGGTGCCGAGGTCCCATTGGCAGAGCGACCTGAAATTGATCGTTGGGTCTTATCAAAATTAAATTCTTTAATCCAAGATGTCGACGATGCCTATGGTTCTTATGAGCCAACAAAAGCCGCGAGATTAGTTCAGGACTTTGTAACAGATCAACTTTCTAATTGGTATGTTCGACTTTGTCGCAGAAGATTTTGGAAAAATGACGACCCAAAAGATAAAGTATGTGCTTATCAGACGCTTTATTCCTGTTTGGAAACAGTTGCGCTTCTCGCTGCCCCAATTGCACCATTTTATATGGATCGCTTATTTTTAGACCTTAATCTTGTTTCCAAAAGAATAATTTGTGCCTCTGTTCATTTGGCAGACTTTCCAAGTTTGAATAAGTCATCTATTGACAAGAAATTAGAGATTCAAATGGAATTAGCACAGCAAGCATGTTCCTTGGTCTTAGGATTGAGAAAGAAGCATTCCTTACGCGTTCGGCAACCTTTACAAAAAATACTGATTCCAGTTCTTCAAAAAGAAATGGCTGAGGACTTTCAACATATGAAGGAATTGATTTTATCCGAAGTCAATGTCAAAGAATTGGAATTACTTACAGAAGGAACAGCTTTACTTGTAAAAAATATAAAACCCAATTTCAAGACAATCGGTCCGAAATATGGAAAACAAATGAAAGATATTGCATCTTTGGTTGCACAATTTTCGCAACAAGACATTACAGAAATTGAGAAAACAGGAAAGTGGAGTACTGTTATTGCTGCATGTGAAATAAATTTGGAGCTGGAAGATTTTGAGATTTCAGCACAAGACATCCCTGGTTGGTTGGTTGCTTCTGAAGGTGGAATAACCGTTGCGCTCGATACAACACTAAGTCCAGAATTAAAAAATGAAGGCATTGCAAGGGAAATAGTAAACAGAATCCAAAATTTACGCAAAGATTCAGCCTTTGATGTAACGGATAGAATTCTATTAAAAATAAATACTAGCGAGGCAATACAGACTGCAATTTCAGCTAATATAAGCTATATCTGTGATGAGGTTTTAGCGAATGAGATTTCTTTTGAAGCGCTACCAAATTCTGCTTTTTGCACGGATATTGAGGCTGAAAAAGACACCTATATTGCTATTCAAAAACAATAATTAGCTATATTTGATCCTATGCAAAAAAGTGGAAATTGGTTATTTGACGGAAAAGAAATCCAAACTAAAGAGGGAACTTTTGTAAAATGGTACGACCATCAATTTTTTCTTTTGATGCACAATGGAAAAAAATACCATGGCGAAATAATCAAAAATGATTCCGAGAACAATCACTTAACAATAAAAATAAATCAACGGATTTTTGAGGTTAAAAGAAAGGGAGAATTAGATGAATTAATTACTTCCTTGGGTTTAGACAAGCAGAAAGTCAAAAAATTAAAAGAATTACAAGCTCCAATGCCAGGTCGAGTTTTAAAAATTTTCGTTAAAAAAGGGGATGAAATTCAAATTGGAGAAAATGTACTATCGCTTGAAGCTATGAAAATGGAAAATGTCCTTAAAGCTGAAGGAGTTGGTGTTGTAGGTGCTATTTTAATCAGTGAAGGAGATGTTGTTGATAAAGGGACAGTACTAATTGAATTTATTTAATTTTAAAGTAGGCAAGATTTGCTGCAATAAAGTCCCAGAGTTAGTTATCTCAGTCAAATTATCTGCTAATTCCTTTCCGTTTAAATTGATTTGAATTCCTCCAGCGAAGATTGGTATTCCATCTGTATCTTCTTTTAATTTTCGGAAATAGTTTTTCAAAAAACTTAGGTCAACTGCAGTTAACCAAGCGCTTAGAATTGCCTTGGGTTTAATTGTTTTAATGCAATCTACCAATGAGTCATAAGGTAAACTTTGCCCCAAATATACAGTATGCAATCCTTTACTTCTGAGTAAATAATGGTAGAAAAGCAAGCTTATTTCGTGCCATTCGTGTTCTGGAAGATAAAGCATTATTGGAGCATCAGTTGTCTCAGGAACAATTTGCTTGTCAATTTCTGAAATAATTTTTTGGCGAATTAAATTCGAAATAAAATGCTCTTGAGCGGGACTTATCGAACCTGTTAACCACATCACACCAATCCGATCAAGAAAGGGAATTATGTGTGCTGAAAAGGTTAATGCTAATCCAAGTTCGTTAATTAAATTATTTAAAGTGTCGCGAAATAACTTCTCGTCTAATTCAATAAGCGCTAAAATTAATTTTTTGCCACTGTCACAATTTTTTTTGCCAATGCGAATATCCCAAACTAATTTATTGATTTCAGCTTCTGGTAAACTTGCAATTTTAGAAATTTTATGCCCATTATTGTTTAGCAAACTGATATTTAGAAGACTTGCAATTTGTGCATCTGAATAAGTGCGGATTTGTGTTTCAGTTCTACTTGGTTCTAAAATACCGTAACGTTTTTCCCAAATGCGAATGGTGTGCGCCTTTATTCCAGTGAGAACTTCTACATCTTTAATCTTGTAAACTGCCATATAGTTTAAAACATTTTAAAAATATGTATTGTTCATTTAAATCCTAAATTAAACTATTAATTCCATTAATTTTGCGCTAATATGAAAATAAAAGATGCAGTTTTTGTTATTTCAAATTCGGAACTCAGTAAATGCCCTACAGACGCTAAACCTGAATTCGCTTTTATCGGTCGCTCAAATGTTGGAAAATCCTCCTTGATTAATATGTTAACAGGAAAAAAATCCTTGGCAAAAACTTCAGGGACTCCAGGAAAAACACAATTAATCAATCATTTTTTAATTGATGAAAAATGGTATTTGGTAGATTTACCCGGATTTGGTTATGCAAAAGCTTCAAAATCTAAACGCTTCCAATGGGAAAAATTCATTGCCGAATATTTAACAAAAAGAGAAACCTTATTGAATATTTTTGTGCTTTTAGATGCGCGCCTTGAACCGCAGCAAATTGATTTAGAATTTATGAATTGGTGTGGTGAAAAAGGCCTTCCTTTTTCCATGGTTTTTACAAAAATTGATAAGTTGTCAAGTACAGCCCTACAAAAAAACTTGGCAAAATATAAAAAAGAAATGTTGAAATATTGGGATGAACTTCCTCCACTTTTTACAAGTTCGGCTACCTCTAATTTTGGAAAAGAACCCTTGTTAAATTACATTGAGCTAATTTTAGAGGGAGTACAGAAGAAATGATGCTTGAAAAATCGGCGTAATTTCCCTATTTTTGTTAAAAATTAGTATCATGGGAAGAGCTTTTGAATACCGAAGAGCAGCAAAGGAAAAGCGTTGGGACAAAATGTCTAAAATATTTCCGAAATTAGGAAAAGCCATTACAATGGCTGCAAAAGAAGGAGGTATAGATCCATCAACGAACGCTAAACTCCGAACAGCTATCCAAAATGCTAAGTCGGAAAACATGCCCAAGGATAATATTGAAGCTGCAATTAAGCGATCCGCTCAAAAAGATATTGCGTCATTTACAGAGGTAAATTATGAAGGAAAAGGTCCTCACGGTGTATTGGTTTTTGTTGAATGTGCTTCCGATAATCCAACAAGAACTGTGGCTAATGTAAAATCATACTTCAATAAAGCCGGAGGAGCAGTTGTTCCAAATGGCTCAATGGAATTTATGTTTTCACGAAAAAGTGTATTTGAAATCAATAAAACAGAGGATTTAGATCCCGAAATGTTAGAATTGGAATTAATTGATGCTGGCTGTGAAGAAATAGAAATCGAAGAAAATTCAATTGTTGTCTATGGTGATTATACCGCTTTTGGAACTTTGTCTAAAGCATTGGAAGATCTAAATTTAGAAGTTCAAAAATCTAGTTTAAAACGAATCCCTACAAGTCCAGTTGATTTCTCTGAAGAACAGCTGATCGATATTGAAAAAATGTTGGATAAAATTGAAGATGACGATGATATTCAACAAGTATTTACAAATATTGCGTAATAAAAGAGTGGGTTTTATACTAAAACCCTTCATTTTCAGTTAATAATAGACGAATTAAAAAGTATGACAAGCTGTCTAATAAAGAAATTATGGCTCCTCTTAGCATTGCTCTGTGTTTTCTCATGCTCTACAGAAAAAAATAATTTTTTTAACCGTAATTACCATTCAACAACTGCAAGATATAACGGTCTATTTAATGCCAACGAATTACTGCGACTATCATTAATAACGTATGATGGTTCTCACAAAGATGATTTTTATACTTTTCTTCCAGTAAATACTTTACCAAACGAGAAAGAAGTAATTGGAATGTATCCAGCCATTGATACAGCAATTGCAAAATGTACAAAAGTTATTGAAGATCATAGCATGCCGAATGCTGTAGATATGTATTACAAAGAAGCAGAATATAATAATTGGATTGATGAAAATTGGCTAACAATAGGTAAGGCTTTTTATTACCGTAGAGATTATGAAAAAGCCCTAAACAATTTCGAGTTTATTAAACGCTTTTTTTTAAACGACCCATCTACTTACATTGCCCAATTATGGATTGCCAAAGTTTATATTGAGCTTAATAAATTTTCGGATGCAAAATTAATATTGGATGGTTTAAATGAAATTGCTCAAATTCAAAAGAAAAAGAAATTTAGAGATTTCATACCATTTTTAAATAAGAAAAAAGGAGAAGCTGTACCACCCACTATGAGTCGAAGTCTTCAATTGGAAATTTACAAAGCTTATTCAGACTTAGCAATGAAAAGAAAAGATTATGAAGGGGCAATTGAGGGTTTGCAGTTAGCACTTTCTAAGTCAAAAAAACCAAGGGAAAGAGCAAGATTAAATTATATTTTAGCTCAATTATATCAGAATGCTAATAATTCAGCAAACGCAAGTCACCATTTTAATAAAGCGGTAAGTGCATCAGCTTCTTTTGAATTAGCATTTAATTCACGTCTAAACAGAGCTTTGTCAGATGGAAGCGAAGGTGTAAAGAAAGATTTAAAGAGAATGGCTCGAGATTCAAAAAATGCAGCATTTAAGGACCAAATTTTTTACGCCTTAGGCCTAGTAGATTTAAATAATAATCAAAAACAAGAAGCAAAAGTGTATTTAACCAAATCTGCTTTTTTCTCACTATCAAATAAAAGACAGAAAGCAATGTCGTATGAAAAACTTGGAGATATTTCATTTTTTGACAAGGAGTTTGTGCCAGCTCAAAAATACTATGACTCCTGCGCACGTTTTATGCCGGAAGATTACCCGAATGCAGAAATTGTAAAAAATAAATCTATAAAATTATATGATCTAGTAAAAGCATTAGAGACAGCTGCTTTTGAAGACAGTGTTCAAAGGATTGCGAAGTTGAGTGAAAAAGACCGAGAGATTTTCCTTAAAGAAACATTAAAACAAATGCGCATAGAACAACAAGCTGCAAAAGAAAAAGAAGCAGCGAAATTACTTGCATTGCAAAGTAATAATGTGCCAAATAATAATACAAATGCAAATAAATTTATTTTCAATAACCCAAAATTAAGAGAAACAGGATTCTCAGAATTTAAAAAATTATGGGGAGCCCGAGACAATGAAGACGATTGGCGAAGAAGTGATAAATTAGCAGTCGCAAATAGCACTTCTAATTCAGATTCATCAGAAAATTTAGTTGGGCAAGTGTCTAAAGACTCATTTAGCATAAAAGTTTTATTAAAAAATATTCCTCTTAGTGACAGTGCATTTTCTCAATCTCAATTGCGTTTAATTGAGGCGCTTTATACCTCAGGAATTCTTTACAAAGAAGTTCTTTCAGAAAACGACTTAGCAGAACAGCAATTTGAATCTGTGCTTGCTTTAAAACTTTCTAATATTACAGACTTATCTGCTGCATTTCAATTATTTAGATTAAATGAGCAGAATAAAAAAAATGAAAAGTATAAATCTTATATTTTAGATAAATATCCAAATTCAGATGCAGCAAAATATTTTCTTGATCCCGATTTTTACTTAAAGCAAAAGAAAAATGCTGAGGAATCACAAAAAGATTATTTAAAATTATTAGAACAGTATAAATTAAAAGCATATCAAACTGTTTATAATCTTAGTCAAACTATTCTTGAAAAGGACCTTGCAAATTCGTGTAGAAGCGAATATATGCTTTTAAATGTTTTAGCTATGGGACAATTGACCGAAGACAAAGCAACTCTAATCCCTAAATTAAATCTAATTATTGACGAAAAACCACAATCAGAGCAAGCAGAAAGGGCAAAAGAAATGCTTAAGATAATACAAACAGGATATTCAAAAAATGAGGAATTAGATTTTAATAAAAAATACTTTTTTGAGTTTGTTTCAGACGTAACACAATATGTAATCATTCTTCTAGATAACGAAGATGACATGGATGATTCAAAAGGCACAATTTCAGATTTTACAACTAAAAAATTTAAGTCTAGTAAATTGCGTGTTAGTTCAAAAATAACCCTTTCAGAAAAGTCGTTTATTTTGGTTCAAGAATTTGCATCTATTTCACTTGCCGACAAATTTGTTGATGCTTATAAAGCAGGTTTTGAATTTCTTGATGAGCTTCAAGACAATAAAATTTACATTATTACGCAAGAAAATTTGAAAAAGTTAATTGAAACAGCGAAATTTGAAGAATATAAATTATTTTACAACGATAATTATTAATTAATATGTTAAAACGAAAAGAATTTTTTGGATCAGGTGTTTCAAACGAAAACAGTACAGACCAATTAAATAGAGTGATAGCAGGGACAGAAATCACTGGAGATATTGTTTCAAATTCAGGAATACTGATTGAAGGTGAGATAATTGGTAATATTTCTTGTTCTGGGCAAGTTAAAATTGGTAACTCCGGTAAACTCAAGGGCAATTTAGTATGCGTCAATGCAGAAATCGAAGGCGCTTTAGAAGGAGAGTTAACAATCGAAAATCTACTTATTTTACGAAGTACTGCTAGAATAAAAGGAGATATTGAAGCACTGAAATTAAATATTGAGGAAGGTGCATTTTTTGAAGGTGCATGTGTAATGAAGGCGCCATTGTCTACAAATAGTTTAAATAACGATGTAGCATTTGATTCAGAAGAAGACTAAGAAAATCGAAAAGAAAAAAAATCTTTTCTTGCGCTTTTCAAGCATGGGAATTCAAATGGCAGGAATTATTGCTTTCTTTGCGTGGCTAGGAACCTATTTCGACAAAAAATTTCAAACTACAACTCCATGGTGGACGCTTTCTCTTTCACTTTTTGGTGTTATTTCTTCTATGTTTCTTGTTATTAGAGAGATTTTAAAATTAAATCAACCAAATGAATAAACTCAATTATTTTCATTTGGTTATACCACAATTTATAATAGCCTCTTTGTTTTTTCTAATTATTGAATTGGATCTAATACCTCTTTCTAGATATGATGGATTTTTAATTAGTTTATTGGTCTTAATTATCTACTTAATAAGCTCTTTGTCTTTTTTTATATTGCCAAGTAATGCTCCAGAGTTTTTTGCTTCTCGGTTTTTGTTGATGTTTAGTTTGCAGATTATTGCTTTCCTAACTTCAGTAGCTATTTTTGTCTTCATAGAAAACGAAACAAGATTATTGCTTTATTTCTTATTTTTATTTTTATCAGCCATGCTTATTCAAACAGCTATTCTTTTAAGAGCACTAAAGAGATAATTAGCTTTGCTTCCGCTTTTCGTAAAAGAAATCTTTCATTAGCTGGGCACAATCTTCCTCCAAAACACCATTAATAATCAAGGAACTTGGATGGTATAATTTATTTCCATGATTTCCTGCACCACGTTTCAAATCTCTAGCACCGTAAACAATTTTATCAATTTGCGACCAATAAAGAGCTCCTGCACACATACAACAGGGTTCTAAGGTAACGTAGAGTGTGCAACCTTTCAAATACTTTGCCCCTAAATAATTTGCGGCAGCTGTTATTGCCTGGATTTCTGCATGCGCAGTAACATCACATAATGTTTCTGTTAAATTATGACCTCTAGCAATAATTTGATTTTGGCAAACGATCACAGCCCCAACAGGAACTTCATCAAGTAAATATGCCTTTTTTGCTTCATCTAATGCCTGCTTCATAAAATAGGCATCGTTATAGGGAGAAATCATAGCAACAAGATTAAGAACTTATTCAAAAACAAACAAGTATTTGTTTAGAAGATTTCTTTTTCTAGATTTTTTTATTGCGTTATCCCCTTATCTTTCCATTATGAATATCTTGGATATTGTATTAATTATACCACTGCTATACGGAACTTGGAGAGCTTTTAGCAAGGGATTTATCATGGCGCTTTTCACAATTTTAGCATTATTGATAGGTCTTTATGCTGCTTTTCACTTTTCAGATAAATTTACCCGCTTTATTTCTACTCAAACTGATTCAATGCCAGAATATCTTCCGGCCTTTTCTTTTCTAATTCTTTATTTACTTGTAGGCGCTTGTATTTATTTTGGGGGAAAGACACTAGAACAGGTTATAAAAATCGCTCAATTGTCTTTAGTAAATAAATTATTGGGGGCAGCACTTGGTTTAATAAAATGGGCATATTTTATTAGTGGATTTTTAGTTTTTATTGATTCTGTTGATTTGAAAGAACAAATCTTAACGAAAGAGCTCAAAACAAAATCAATTATTTATCCGCTCGTAAATGGTCTTATTCGGCATTCAATTCCTGATGTCGCAAATATGGAATTATTCAAGCGTAGCCAATCAGAACAAAAAAAATAGCAGCTATATGATCCTGAAAAATATGGTGTATTCCATTTTCAAACTCCTTTTATTTTGGATATTATTTTTCGATGCTGGCAGGATTTTATTCTCTATTCACAATGCTGGAAAATTTACAACTGTTTCTTTTGGAGAATGGCTTTTAGCATTTGTTTATTCTCTTCGAATTGATTTAGCTAGTGCCGCAGCTTTGAGCGCAATCCCTCTTTTGATTTTAGTATTAACTTATATATGGCCAGGAAAATGGTCGAAACCTATTTTTTTTACTTTTTTGAGTCTGGAAATCTTATTCGTAGCTCTCATTCATTGCGGTGAAATTAATGCCTATACAGAATGGAATCATAAGTTAACAACGCGAGTTTTTCTGCATTTATCAAATCCTGATGAAGTATTCCGAACAGCAGGCTTCTCTATGTTTGTATGGTTTTTCTTTTACTTATTATTAGAAATAATTATAGCTTTTTTTCTTGTTCGCGTCTTATTTTTAGAATTAAAACTGAATACTTATTTAGGATGGCAAAGACGAATATTATCGGGAGTTCTCGTGCTTTTTGGCTTTTTGGCTCAATTCTTTTTATTAATACGTGGAGGAATTCAGCAAATACCTTTAAATATTGCCTCTGCATATTATTCAAATAATCATGTTTTAAATGACTTATCTGTTAATTCAATCTACTTTTTTGGACACAGTTATTTATTACATAACAGAACTCAAATTGATGATTTTATGCCATCTATTGCTCCAAATGAATCTGAAAAAAGGGTTAAAAAATTATTCACTTATCCTAAAAAACACGATCAATATATTTTTAAGTCTTCAAAGCCGAATATAGTTATTATTGTTTTTGAAGGCTGGTCATCAAACGCTATAAGCTGTTTAAGTGAGACTCAAAAAAGCACACCTAATTTTGACAAACTTGCCTCTGAAGGGTTATTATTTAATAATATTTTTGCGTGTGGCCTAACATCTGAAATTGGTAATTCAAGTATTTTTAGTGGTTACCCTGCGCTCCCTGAAATTTCTATTTCTATGCATCCTGAAAAGCATAGAAAAATACGCACTATCAATGAAGAACTACAAAGTTATTCTACAAATTATCTTTTTGGTGGTGATTTAAAATATGAAAATATTGGGAGTTATTTTATGGACCATAATTTTCAGCATGTAGAAGATGAAAAGGTTTTTCCTTCCAATCTTAGTCGAGGAAAACTTAATTATTTTGACTCTGATCTTTATGCTCTTTTACTTAAAAAAATGAATTCTACAAAAGAACCATTTTTACATTGTGCCTTTACAGGCAGTACCCATGCCCCATATGATCACCCGAAAAGTAAAAACCCTAGATTTAAAGGGGAAGAAGCAGATTATATGAATTCTATGGTTTATGCTGACAAATGCTTGGGTGATTTTATTGCAAATTGTAAAACTAAACCATGGTTTAAGAATACTATTTTTGTTTTTGTATCAGATCATGGCCATCCTGCTCCTGGTCAAACAAATCCTAATTCTAAAGTTTTTTTTCGCATCCCATTTTTGATTTGGGGTGAAGAATTAAAAGATACTTACCGAGGAAAAATAAATGATAAAATCGGATCACAAGCAGATATTGCAGCAACTTTACTTTATCAAGTTGGAGGAAATTTAAAAAAATTCCCATGGAGTAAAGATTTATTGAATCCTAGTTGCCCTGAATTTGCCTTACTTGCAATTAATCGTGGTTATGGATGGGTTTCTAAGAAGGGGCATTATGTTTACCAAATGGATTCAAAAACAGAGTTGGAAAATAGTTTTTTGAAGAAAGACCAAAAAGACGAAATAAAAAACTGCGATGCTTTTTTAACACGATTTTATAAGGATTTTAAAGATCTTTAAATAAATACTGAGAATTTATTAATAACATAATTCTCAAATCAAAAGTGTAGCACTTTTCTTCTGGTAATTATTTTTGTTTGCAGAGTTGTTTTAACTTTGTACCCAAATAATAAATATGAACTCTTACGATGTAATTATAATTGGTTCTGGACCTGGTGGATATGTTGCTGCAATTCGTTGTGCGCAACTTGGAATGAAAACTGCAATTATTGAAAAGTACGCTACCTTGGGTGGTACTTGCTTGAATGTTGGGTGTATTCCATCAAAAGCTTTATTGGATTCATCAGAGCACTTTAATAATGCAAAACACACTTTTGGCGAACATGGAATAGAACTAAAAGACCTTAAAGCAAATTTAAAGCAAATGATTCAACGCAAAAATGATGTGGTGAGTCAGACGTGCGCAGGAGTTAAGTTTCTAATGGACAAAAACAAAATTGATGTGCATTTAGGGCTTGGGTCCTTCATCGATAAAAATAACGTGAAAGTCACTGCAGCAGATGGGAAAGAAACAAAAATTAAAGGTAAAAATATCATAATTGCCACAGGTTCTAAGCCAAATTATTTTCCAGGAATGGAACCAGATAAAAAACGTATCATAACCTCAACAGAGGCCCTGGATTTAAAAGAAATTCCGAAGAAAATGCTTATTATTGGAGGTGGCGTTATCGGTCTAGAATTGGGTTCTGTCTATGGTAGATTAGGGTCAGAAATAGAAGTAATTGAAAATTCACCTTCTATATTATCCGCAATGGATGGCGCTATTGGTAAAGAATTCATTAAAATATTAAAAAAAGATGGCTTTAAATTTCAGTTAGAACACAAAGTTCAAAAGGTTGTGAATAAGGGGAAGTCAATTGTCCTGACGGCAATCAATAAGAAAGGTGAATCTGTAGATTTTGAAGCAGATTATTGCTTAGTTGCTGTCGGAAGAAAAGCTTTCACAAGTGGATTAAACATAGAAAATGCTGGATTAGCACTTAATTCTCGCGGGCAAGTTGAGGTAAACAACAATTTACAAACAGCTGTACCTCATATTTATGCAATTGGCGATGTTGTTCGTGGGATGATGTTAGCTCATAAAGCAGAGGATGAAGGAGTTTATGTTGCTGAATTTCTTGCTGGACAAAAACCACACATTAATTACAATCTAATTCCTGGAGTTGTTTACACTTGGCCTGAAATTGCTGCAGTAGGAAAAACAGAAGAAGAATTAAAAGAAGCTGGTATATCTTACAAAGTTGGAAGTTTTCCAATTAAAGCCTTAGGTCGTGCAAGGGCAAGTATGGATACAGCAGGATTTATAAAAATTATTGCAGATGCTAAAACAGATGAGGTTTTAGGGGTACACATGATTGCCGCTCGTGCAGCAGATTTAATTATGGAAGCAGTTACTGCAATGGAATTTCATGCATCAGCTGAAGACATGGCTCGTATTTGTCACCCTCATCCTACATACTCAGAAGGCATTAAAGAGGCAGCACTAGCAGCTACAGAAAATCGTGCTTTACACGTTTAAGAAAATCTTATTTTCTGCTTATTGCTTTTAAAGCAGCAGCTACAACATTCTGCGTGTCGATTCCGTATTTCGTCATTAATTCCATTGGTGAGCCGCTTTCACCAAATGTATCATTTACTGCAACAAATTCATGTGGTCGTGGTAAATGTTCTCCAAGAACTTGCGCTACTGCTTCTCCGAGGCCACCGTTACGCATGTGTTCTTCTGCAGTAACTACGCAAGAAGTTTTAGCCACTGATTTTAGAATAGCTGCAGCATCCAAAGGTTTTATGGTATGCATATTAATTAATTCAACTGAAATTCCTTGTTCACTTAAAATTTTAGCTGCTTCAATCGATTTCCAAACTAAGTGTCCACAAGCAATGATAGTAACATCTGTTCCTTCTTGAAGAACATCAGCTTTCCCAATAATAAATTCTGCGTCTGGTTTCACAAAAATTGGCATTACTGGTCTACCAAATCTCAAATAAACTGGCCCATAGTGCTTAGCAATAGCAATTGTCGCCTGTTTTGTTTGATTGAAGTCTGCGGGCACGATAACAGTCATATTTGGTAACATTCGCATCATTCCAATATCTTCTAAAATTTGATGTGTAGCGCCATCTTCTCCCAATGTCAAGCCAGCATGTGAAGCACATATTTTTACATTTTTTTGAGAATAAGCAATTGACTGCCGAATTTGGTCATAGACCCTCCCAGTTGAAAAATTGGCGAAAGTTCCTGTGAATGGAATTTTACCTCCGATAGTCATTCCTGCGGCCATTCCCATCATATTTGCTTCAGCAATACCCACTTGAAAGAAGCGCTCAGGATATTCTTTTTGGAAGGCGTCCATTTTTAGAGACCCCGTTAAATCAGCACAAAGTGCAACAACATCTATATTTGTTTTTCCCAATTCTGATAGGCCTTCTCCAAAACCTGAGCGGGTATCTTTGTTCCCTAAAACTTCAAATGACATACTTATAAATTTAATGTAATTGTTTTATTTGATTCTATTTTAAAATTCTTTTCTTTAGTATATGCTGTAGATTTTTGGTCTTTTTCGCGATAAATAACTTTATATGAACCGGGTTGCAGATTCCATAAATCTTTATTAAAACCCTCTTTTAAATCACACACCCACTCAAATGTTTGATCTCCTTTATCAGTAAAAATCTGCCCTATTAACCCTTTTTCAGCAGTGTAAATTAGTGTGCCACTCGCAATTATATTAATTGTTGTTGTTTTACTTTGTGTGATTTCTATAGTCTTATATGTTCTGGGAAGTGTAAAAATTTCAACATCATACGATCCAACAAGGTATTTCTGAGTTGAATTTAGTTGTTGTTCATTCAAAGTAGTAGTTTGACCTTTTAACATAATACGCATAGTAAGATTTGAAATCTCATTAGAAATTGCACTGCTAAATTTTAAGAATCCCTGTCCAGCATCTAGTTCAATTGTATTATGTTTAAATTGTTTGATTGTAACGTTCTTTTTTTCAATTTTAGGAAGCGTATTGACTACCAAATCGTATTTGAAAGAAGGATCTAAAATTAGGGTGTCAGGATTTCCGTAACGATTTAAAGTATGCATAAAACTATATTTCAGCTTTTTTGTGCCAGCTTCATATAGAAACATGCTTACATTGGTTTCTGTTGGGGTTTGTGAAATCGTATTTAAATTTATCTGAACACTTGTGCTTATCAATGCCTTTGTTATTATATCAGTTAGCACATTTTTGAATGACTCCTTACTTTCTGCATCTATAAATGTGCCAATACAATTAAATTTTTCCAAATAAGAAAGATCCATTCCTAGCCCAATGACAAATGGTGTAACTTTTACTCCTTTTTCCCTTAATTTTTTTGCAACTACACAAGGATCATTGTCACACGATTCCAAGCCGTCTGTTATTAAAATTATAAAATTCCGTGCAAGTGTATCTGGGAAATCATTAGCTGCAGCTTCTAGAGAGCGAGCAATTGGAGTAGCTCCTTTTCCAATTAAACCTTTCACTTTTATTTTAATAGCATCAATTCTATCCTGACCAAATGGGACTTCTAATTTTGTGTCATTACAATCTTGTATTTCATTATTTATCAATGATTGATGACCATAAACCCTCAAGGCGATTTCTAAATCTTCAACGCCCCTTAATTTCTCTATGGCTTGGGACAATATCTCTTTAGCAGCAGCCATCCGTGTTTGCTTATCCCAATCTAAGTTCATGCTATTTGAAGCATCCAAAATAAAGAGAATACGTGTTGTTTTCTGGCTAAATAAAAGACCAGAAAGGCAAAAGAAAAATATGAATAGTGCTTGTCTCACTAATAATCTCCAAGGGTTTCTTCAAGTTGCATTAATGCATCTTCAAGCTGTTCTGCATTAGGAGCAATACCGTGCCATTTATGTGAACCTACCATAAAGTCAACGCCTTGTCCCATTTCTGTTTTCATAATAATTACAATGGGTTTCCCATTTCCTAATTTACTTTTTGCAAGAGTCATAATTTCTCTAATATTTTCAAAATCATGTCCATTCATTGAAAGAACTTCCCATCCAAAAGCTTCCCATTTTGCTTCAAGATTCCCCAAAGACAAAACATTTTCAACATCCCCATCAATTTGCCTGCCATTAAAATCGATAGTAGCAATTATGTTATCTACTTTATTGGCTGCTGCGTACATTGCTGCTTCCCAAATCTGACCTTCTTGTAATTCTCCATCACCATGAAGTGTAAAAATCGTTGAAGTATCATTATTTAATCTTTTTGTTTGCGCTGCACCAAGGGCATTTGATAATCCTTGTCCGAGTGAGCCAGAAGCCATTCGAATTCCAGGTAATTTTTTATCTGTTGAAGGGTGACCCTGCAAGCGTGAAGATAATTTTCTAAATGTGCCTAATTCTGCAACAGGAAAATATCCTGAGCGCGCTAAAATACTATACCAAACTGGAGAAATATGTCCGTTGGAAAGAAAAAAAAGGTCCTCATTTTTTCCATCCATCAAAAATGGAGTAGCTGAATGGTTCATCGCCTCAAAATACAAAAATGTCAAAAAATCTGTGCAGCCTAAAGAACCACCTGGATGACCTGAATTAACAGCTGATACCATGCGAACAATGTCTCTTCTAACTTGGGAAGCAATCCCCTCTAATTTTGTTATTTCCATTTTAAAAAAAAATCTTAATTCTACCATACAAAACTAACTAAATAATTAACTTTGGCAGATGAATTAGTGGTTCATTTCTCATTAAATGCAACTTTTTTTAAATGATTTGCGTCTTAAATATTAAATTAAATAAATTATGAAAAAACTTATTATACTATTTCTTTTTTTTACTTTTTTTAGTAAAATTTCATTTTCTCAGATGGTGGATAAACGACTAGAAAAGAAATACTCAAATAAAGAAATTAACCAAATAATTAAAGATGATCCAGGTCATTATCACTTTTTAGTATACGCTCTAGATAACGCTTGTTATACAATTGATCAACCAAAAGGTAAAGATTTAACTGAATTCACAGAAATCTCTCTCGATTTAAAAAGCCCCTTAAATTTTTTAGATCTTGGACTTGAAATAAAAGATCAAAACCAATATTTTATTATCAAGGGAACCAATAAACTTTTAGTTGTTAAATCCAACTGGGTATTAAATCATGAATTAAAAACAAAAAAATAATTTAAAATGCAAAAAATTCTTCTTTTCTTAGTCTTGTTTATTTCATCTTACCTCAATATTAAGGCTCAGGTCATTACTATGGGAGATATTGGATTTCCTCAGAATAATCCAATTGATTGTGCAACTTTTGGTATTAGCGGAAATAATTTTCAAAGCCCAGGCGGGGGAAGCTATCCTGCTAATTTTAACGATACAACTGTTTTTTGCCCAGACTTAAACTTAGGCACGAAAGTAACTTTAACATTTGCAATAAATGCAGGCTTTACATTTGATGTAGATGGTTCTGACTCAATATATGTTTATGACGGACCAAACACATCCTCTCCATTATTGGGCGTACACAACTCTGTCACTGACCCAAATGGTTTTGCTTATCAAGCATCTTGGAGTAATCCATCTGGTTGCTTGACGGTAGTTTTTATCTCAAACAATTTAAATCAAGGTTCAGGCTGGCTTGCAAATGTTCAGTGTGGTAATCAGTTTCAACCTTTTATACCGCATTTAGAAGCATACATAAATGGCCAAGGAACAAACGCTTTAAATCCGCTAGATAGTGGATTTGTCGATATTTGTTTTGGAGATAGCATCTTGTTTATTGCTAGGCCACTATTTCCATATTCTTTTGAATCTACCGGCTTTGGTTATTCTCAAAACGTTAATTCCTCCATAGATTTTTTCTGGGACATCACGGATGGTGTTACTTATCCTGACAATGATTCGATATGGTTTACTCCTCCAGCACGAGCCGGATATTTGGTGGATTTGACATTTACAGATGATTTTCCGCAGATTGAGAGATTACGATGCAAAGTGCGTGTTTCTCAGTTACCAAGTTTTGCAGGAACTATGCCTTTAGATGATGTTATTTGTTTGGGAGAAAGCACTTCACTTATTGGTGGTGTAACAATTTCGGATACTGTAGGCGTAACTATTCCTTCAGGGACATTTAATTTGGGGGGTAATTTTGCTGGTTTAACGTATCTTCCCGATGGATCTGGACAGCAATATCAGGCGCCAATTCAAATTGGTGGTTTTCCTTTTGGGTCTACAATTCAAAATGCACAATCTTTGAATCAAGTTTGTATCACAATGGAGCACTCCTTTTTAGGTGATTTAGAAATTTGGTTGCAATGTCCTTCTGGAGTTATTGTTCCTTTGGTAAATTCATTTAGTCCAGGGTTTATTCCAGGGGGTGATACCGGGGGTAGCACATATTTAGGACATCCAATTGATGACTCAGGAGGAGGAGGTCCAGGAATCGGATGGGAATATTGTTTCAGTTCCGTATTTAATACTACAGGTACAATGATGGGTACAAATCCGGGGAATACAATTGCTGTGCCTGCTCAACTTCCTCTTTCTGCAGGACTTTCTATAAACCCCAACAATACGTATTCTCCAGAAACTACCTTCGCAAATTTTACTGGTTGTCCAGTTAATGGAACTTGGACAATTTTTGTACAAGATAATTTAGGTATTGATGATGGCTATATTTTTGAATGGGGCCTCTATTTTGATGCTTCCTATTTTCCTGGAATTGGAAACTATCAAAATACTGTTCAATCTAGTTTTTGGAGTCCTAATCCAACTATTATTTCTTCTCAAAATGACACATTAATTACTGTTCAGCCCTCAACTGCAGGTGTTTCCGGCTACACCTTTAATATTGTTGATAATTTTGGGTGTCCTTATGATACCACGATTAATATTACAGTTCTTGACCCTATTGCTAATATTAATTACACAGGCTCTCCATGGTGTGCAACAATTACTTCACCTCAGCCTGTTGATCAAACTGGCATAAGTGGTGGGAGCTATAGTGCAAGTCCTGCAGGATTGAGTATCAATACAAGTACAGGAGCAATTACTCCAAGTTCTAGTGCAACTGGAACTTATACAGTAACTTATACAACAGGAGCCTCTGGTTGCGGAGCAATATCAACAGCAATTGTAACAATCACAGCACCACCAACAGCAACTATTATTTATGCAAATTCTCCATATTGTAAAACAGTAACAACAGCTCAGTCTGTTACACAAACAGGGATAACAGGAGGAGCATATACTGCAAACCCAATTGGTTTAAGTATCAATGCGAGTTCAGGTGTAATAACTCCAAGCTCAAGTAGTGTAGGACCCTATACGGTAAGCTACACATTAGCTGCCTCAGGGGGTTGTGCAGCAGTAACTACAACAGCTAGTGTAACGATTTTAGCAGCACCAACTATTGATATAGATCCAATTGCTTGTGGTTATGTGTATCAAGTTACTGGGACAACAGCATTTAATGGTGGTGCTTGGAGTTCGTCAGACACTTTAATTAATTTTTCAGATTCATTCGCAAATAATCCCCAGATTTCTACAGAATATGCAGGGATTTACACTGTTTCATTTACAGATAATGCTTGTGATGTGACATTAACAGCTAATATTGAATTTCTTCCAAATATTTATACGCAGGTTTTAGATACAAATATCTGCATTGGTTCTAGTTTTGAATTAAATCCTTTAATACTCAATACCGCAATTGACACATTGCATAACGAATGGACCTTACAGCCGGGTTATATTCCAACTATAAACTGGTTTTGGGAAAATGGATCTACTGATATTCCAAGAATAATTTCTGGGGCAGGTTCTTATATTTTTTCTATCTATAATGCTTGTGATACTGTAAATGATACAGCAACTATCGGCATTAAACCATGTGACATTTCCGCTCCAAATATTATTGTTTTGTCCTCAGATGTAGGAAATAATTTTTTCTCTGTCAATACTACAGGAATTGTAGATTTTAATTGTGTTATACTTAACAGATGGGGAAATGTTATTTATGAATTTACTGATGCCGCAGGCGGATGGGATGGAAAAACTGCAGATGGAAATCTAGTAGAAGAAGGAACCTATTTCTACAGAATTAAAGCTACCTATGAAGGTGGAGAAGATGTAATAAAACATGGGTTTGTTGTCTTAAAATATTAAGAGAAGGTCATATTTTGCAACTAAGAAAATAGTTGCAATTCAAAAAAATAGGCTTATCCCAAAACGAAATTTATGACTTTCCCGGGAACAATAATCGCTTTCTTAGGCTGTTTTCCGTCTAACCATTTGCTTACTTGATCGAGCCCTAGAACATGAGATTCAATTTCTGCAGCAGTCATATTTAAAGGTAAGGTAACTTTTAAGCGAAACTTACCATTGAATGAAACAGGATAATCGTATTCTGAAACCTCTAAATATTTTTGTTCGAAAACTGGAAATTGCACATACGAAATAGAGCCAGGAGGATGTCCTAATAAACTCCATACTTCTTCGGCAATATGAGGTGCAAAAGGAGATAAAAGAATTGTTAGTGGTTCTAAAATCTGTCGCTTATTACACTTTTGATCTGTAAGTTCATTCACGCAAATCATTAATGTAGAAATACAAGTATTGAAAGAATAACGGTCTAAATCTTCTTGAATACGTTTAATTGTGTGGTGAATTGTCTTAAGTGATTCCTTACTTGGTTCTTCATCAGAAACAGAAAAACCAGTGTTTGCATGAAACAAACGCCAATATTTTTTCAAGAATCCGTGAACGCCTGTAATTCCTTTTGTATCCCAAGGTTTACTTTGTTCTAAAGGTCCAAGAAACATCTCATACATACGAAGTGTATCAGCACCGAATTTATCCACTAATTCGTCAGGCGTTTGAACATTAAACTTTGACTTAGACATTTTTTCAACTTCAGAACCACACAAATAGCAGCCATCATCATCCATGATAAATTCTGCATTTTTGAATTCTGGCAGCCAATTTTTAAATTGAACAATATTCAAAATATCATTGTCTACTAAGCTAATATCTACATGAATTGGAAGGACATTTGAATTCCCTATTTTTCCTTTTGAGACATACGTATTTGTTCCTTGAATTCGGTAAACAAAACTACTTCTACCGAGAATCATACCCTGATTTATTAATTTTTGGAAGGGTTCATCAAAAGGTAAAAAACCCAAATCAAATAAAAACTTTGTCCAAAATCTTGCATACAAAAGATGACCTGTGGCATGTTCTGATCCGCCGATATACAAATCAACATTCTTCCAATAGTCAATTTTTTCGCGTGCAACAAATTCATTTTCATTTGTTGGATCCATGTAGCGCAAAAAATACCAAGAGCTTCCAGCCCACCCCGGCATAGTATTGTATTCCATTCTATCGCCCTCAAAATAATTCCAATCTTTGGGATTTGAACGAGCTAAAGGCGGCTCACCATCTTCTGTAGGTAAATATTTATCAACGAGAGGTAATTCAATCGGTAGATTTTTATCCGCCACTAATTGAGGAATTTCATCCTTATAAAAAATTGGAAAAGGTTCTCCCCAATAGCGTTGTCTTGAAAAAACAGCATCTCTTAAGCGGAAATTTATTTTTCCTTTTCCTAAATTACGCTCTTCAATAATTTCAATGCATTTCTCCATTGCAGCTTTTACCTCTAGCCCATTTAAGAACTCAGAATTAGCAATAATCGCCTCTTTTTCCGCATACGCATTTTTGGAAACATCAATTCCCTCAAAAATACAACGAATCTCCAATTTAAAATGAGAAGCAAAATCATGATCGCGCTGATCTCCACATGGAACTGCCATAACAGCACCAGTTCCATATGTTGCTAGAACATAATCTCCAATCCAAATTTGAATTTTTTCGCCTGTAAATGGATGAAGAGCAAATGCTCCTGTAAAAGCTCCTGAAATATTCTTCACATCTGATTGCCGATCTCTCTCCGTTTTTAAAGCTGCAGACTTAATATACTCTTCTACTTGCTGTTTTTGGGATGCCGTTGTAATTTCTTTTACAAATTCGTGCTCAGGTGCAAGTACCATGAAAGTTACACCAAAAACAGTATCTGGACGTGTTGTAAAAACTTCTATTTTTAAATCTGAATTTTCCACATTAAAATTAAGGGATGCTCCTTTTGATTTTCCAATCCAATTTCGTTGCTGTTCTTTTATAGAATCAGACCAATCAATTGTATCAAGACCAACTAATAAGCGTTCAGCATACGCTTTAATTCGCATGGACCACTGACGCATGAGTTTTTGTTCAACTGGGAAACCCCCACGAACAGACGAACCATTCACAATTTCATCGTTTGCTAAAACAGTCCCTAATTTAGGACACCAATTTACCCAAGTATCAGCCAAATAGGCTATCCGGTATTTTTGAAGAGTAATTTCTTTTTGATGGTCGCTAAATTTTTGCCACTCAATTTCAGAAAAAAGATCACAATCGTCTGCAAGAGCTTGGATATCTATATTTCCTGATTTCTCAAATTCTTGAATTAATGTATCAATTGAAATTGCTTTATCTTTTGCTAAGTCATAATAAGAATTAAATAGCAATTTAAAAATCCATTGTGTCCACTTGTAATAACTTGGATCAGACGTTCTAAGTTCCCTCGACCAATCAAATGAGAATCCTATTTTATCCAATTGATCTCTGTATCTAGCAATATTATACTCGGTAGTTTTTGCGGGATGCTGACCTGTTTGAATTGCATATTGTTCAGCTGGTAAACCAAAAGAATCGTAACCCATCGGATGTAAGACATTGAAGCCTTTTAGGCGTTTATAACGCGCATAAATATCTGAAGCAATGTAACCTAAGGGATGTCCAACATGCAAGCCAGCACCAGATGGATAAGGAAACATGTCTAAAACATAAAACTTTTCTTTCGTATTATCTTCGGTGACTTTATACGTTTGGTTCTTAGCCCAAAAAGTTCTCCATTTATGTTCTATGTCCCGAAAATTGTATTCCATTTTGGTAAATTATTTTACAAAGATATAAAGTTCAACAAACTCCATAGAGATATATTGCTAAAGTAATTCCAAAAGTTACCTAGAGAAATTAAAACTTAGCGCTAAACAAAAATCCTAGTCCTACTAAAACTAGACTAAAATCAAATAACTCAAGGCGAAAAGAACTAGATTTTAGTAGATAATACCTCGTCAATAGAATCAAGAAAAGTAGAATACTTATTGAATAGAAAAGGTTTAAACGACCATTTATGCAATTTAATAGTAAGAATAATGCCATGAGTATATTAAAAAGAAGCAAACTTTTTTTACTGCCAATAAGTTGGGGGATAGTTTTAAAAGAAGCAGGATCAAACTTTATATCTTTTAAATCACTTGGTAGCGTCAAGGCATAAAATAAAATGAGGAACGAAAAATCAATGTATTGGAAATTATGTCCGAATGATTTTGGAATATAAACTAAAACAATAAACCAAGAGATAGTAACCAATAGTGCCTTTAAAAAAGGGATTTCTCTGAGAATAAAATAGGAAAATAAGCCGCTATAAAAAGCCGAAAGCAGAAGAGTTATTCCCAATAAAAAAATAGCTGAAGAAAAAAGAGAAAATAAATGAATGAATAAAACGCAACTTAGAGCTACTCCAAACACAACAAAACTGCGAATAGCTAGAAGATTCTTCCCCAGCCACTCGTTCATTTCTCTGGTTAATTTTGATTGATGAAATTTCAATAAACGGTGGCCATTGTAAACTCCAAAAACAGCAAGTGCTATAGCAGAAGAGAATTCCAAAGAAAAAAAAGATTGCGGTAGAATTCCCAAAGAGAAAATAAATGCGCAGAAAGCCAGAAAACCATAGGAATGAAAGGAAAACAAGAATGTTTTAGTGCGCTTCATTAATAGCTGAAAGAACACTTTGAACGCTAATATTTTCAATACAAGAACAAGCTTTCCCTTTCCCGCATTTACTACAAGAGGAATCAAAAACCAGAGCAACTGATTTATTCCCTAAAGCTCTCCACCGACCTGGATGAATTGGCTTGCGAGGAGAAAATAAGCCAATAGCTTTTATTCCGCTAATGCCAGCAATATGATACGGGCCCGTTGAACAAGCAACGAGTGCTTCACAACTTGATATTAAGCAAATCAATTGATTTAGATTTAATTTCCCTGAGCTATCAAATATTTGGGGATGAACTGGGAGAATGGCGCTAAATTCTTTTCCCTCGTTTTCTGTTCCTGTAAAAATCACTGTTTTTTTTTGTTGAACTAATCCTTGTGCCAATTCAATATATTTTTCAAGTGGCCATTCCACAGCGCTTCCCTGAGATTTTGGGTGTAAAATAATTGTATTTGATAAATCAATACCAGAAAATTCAGTTGGTAGAGAAACAGTTGGAATATTAAAATGATTCAAAGATTGAAACAAGGAATCAAAACTTGGTGTTTCATTAAATCCTAAGGGCTTAAGAAGTTCAAAATTTAATTGTGACTCATGTAATAACGATCGTTTTCTACTAAAATTTAAACGATAATTACATGTTAACAAATGAAAAATACGGTGTGCAGTTCCGATTCTCATTGGAATTTTTGCTTTTTTGGAAAGTGCAGCGATTTCTCTATTAGGGAAAACATGAATAATACAATCTGCTCTTAATCTCGCTATTCGTTCGCTTGTTGGAAGACTTGAAAAATCATCAAAATTCAAAAATGTATCAACTACATCAAAACAGGCAATGATATCTTTTGTATATGTTCGACCTAAAAAAACCAATTCTGATTGAGGAAATTGCTTTTTCAACCATACACAAAGTGGCAAGGTTAAAATGACATCGCCAATACTATCTGTACGTGAGATTATTATTCGATATGGTGCAAGTACTTTCAATAAAATTAATATATTGTTTCTTTTTCTCGATGCAAGCGTTGAAGTTCTTTGTATTTAACAATATTCGATTGAGCACTTATTTTGGCAATCATCAAGCCACTAAAACCATCGAGAAATCCTAGCTTAAGGAAATACATAGAGCAAAATCGAACAAAAGCACTCAGATATGGACTTAAGAATGATACTTTTTTATTTTGAGCAAAATACTTCTTAGCTGTAAGTAATGAATATTTATCTGCTTTTTCTTTATGTTGATTAACTGAAAAATAAGAGAAATGAAATAAAAGCCCGTTTAGTTTAGCTGTTTTTGTTACTTTTCCATGAATCAACTCTTCGTGAACTATTGCGTTATTCCAAGAGCTATTCATTTTTGAAAACAAACGTGTATTCCAGTCTGGGAACCACCCGCTATGGTATATCCATTTGTTGCAGTAATTCGTTAATCGATTTACTGAATAATTTCCATCAAAACCCATGTCTTTTAATGAAATAAGTTCTTTTTGTAGTGATTCTGATAAACTTTCGTCTGCATCAATTGAGAAGATATAATCGTTCGAGGCTTTTGAATTTCCAAAGTTTTTGGCTTGAGAATATCCTTGCCATGATTGCTCAAAAAAAACTACAGGATAAGTTGAGCAAATTTCCTTGGTTCGATCAGTTGAAAAAGAATCCACAACAATAATTTCATCTGCAACCCGAAGTAACGATTCTATGCAACGTTGAATATTTCTTTCTTCGTTGAAGGTAATAATTACTGCACTAAGTTTAGAATTCATTAGGTTTATAAAATTTCAACACTTTTCCAAATCGCTTGAATTTCGCGCAAGGATTGCGTCCAACTAGTTGTAGAAGGTGCGTCAACATAGCCGCTAATACAAATGAGTTTTTTTGACTTCGGATGAAGGAAATGAAAGGCCCAAAAAGCGCCACCAGTTGAATGAACATCCTTACCAGTAAATTGAAACATTCCTCTAACTTCTATTCCCTTAACGCTTTTATTATAATTAAATGCAGCCGTTGATTCTGGAAAAACAAATTTATTATACTGAGTTCCCATATATAAACCTTCGGTTTCATGAGGCACATTATAGCGAAGCATTGTATCACGAGCTTTTAATAAATTATCTAATAAGAATTGAGAAGAGTCGAGAAAATCATATTGGTAAATCATAATACCTGTTAAAACCGAACCAATATCTTGCGTTCCTGTTCCAACAAATTCTATTGGTCGCGATGCAGTTGGCAATTCAAGACGATAGAAATTTGGTCTTGAAGTAACTATAGTGGAGGCATCTGGCAAAGCTAATTTAATACCAAAATTCTTTTTGATTTTAATTTGAACAGGTCTATTATTTTGTGTCTGAAAATTAAGTAGAATTCTCTTCCATTCTGAAAAATCAAATTGAGCGTGTACTTCTTGCATTCCTTCCTTACAAAGTTCAAGCAATTGATTATAATCCTTTGCCTTAAGATCAATAACTAATTGTCTATTTGCCCAAACATCCTTTCTAGATTGAATATGCCCAAACTTTTCTTTTCGCTCAGAATCGATTTCTAAAAAAATGATATTACGATGTCTACGAATTGCTCCGTCAAAATTTTGAGTTTTCCTATGAATCAATTCAAAAGTCGTAACATCAGGAAAGTAGGGCATGATAAATTGAGTCAGTTGCGTGTCTAAGTGTGCTTTAATCTCAGAATTCCAAATTGCTTGATCACATACCACTAATATTTCTCCAACTTTTCCAGTTACATGAAGACCAGTATCCTTGAATTTTCTACCACAAGCAGACAAAAATAAAATGGAAGCAAAAAATAAAAAAAATGAATTTTTAAAATGCATAATAATCAATTATTTTATTCTTAGTCTTTGCCCAACTGTAATTCTATTAATATTAATCCCAGGATTTAAATTTTGAAGTTGACCTTGTGTTAAATTATGTTTTTGAGCCACACGAGAAAAAGAATCTCCACTTTTTACGTTATAATATTTTTTAACGGGTTTTGGAACTACCGTTTCAATTACTGGTTTTTCAATACTATATAGTTTTAGTTTTTGACCAATGTAAATATTTGTTGTTCTCAATGCATTCCACTCCATTAATTGCTCAATCGTTACATTATATTTTAAAGAAATATTTTTTAGGTTCTCCCCAGATTGTACTTTGTGATACTTAAGATTTTCTATATTTATTAAACTATCTTGAGCATTAGCAACCTCAATTATCTTTAAAGAATCGTTTGAAACCTCAACCGGTAAAGGTGGAAGTACGACAGGATCATAAATAGATTTTTCAAGCAAATAAAGAGAATCTTCAATGCTAACCAAAAGTGATATTTTTTCAAGAGGTCCAGTGACACAACGGGCAGGAGTAGTTTTTGGAATATAGGTGGATTTATATACTGGATTTAAGCTTTTAATCTCATCCAAGTCCCAAGCTAATATTTGTGAGATTGTATTCATATGAACACCTTTTTTAAAGCACATTGTATCCAATTGGGAATTATGAATTTTGGCTTCCATTGGGATAATATTATGCTCAGCATGATAGGTCATGAGATATGCAGCAGCAATAAAATTTGGAACATATCCTTGCGTTTCAGTTGGAAGAAAAGGTCGAACTTCCCAATATGTTTTTTTATCACCTGATCGTCTGATTGCCTTATTTACATTTCCCGGACCAGCATTATATGCAGCAAGTGCTAAATTCCAGTCACCATAAATACCATATAACTGCTTTAAATAACGGCATGCAGCATCCGTTGCTTTGTCGGGATCCATTCTATCATCGATATATGAATTTTCTTCAAGACCAAAATACAAGCCTGTTTTATACATAAATTGCCATAAACCCAAGGCACCAGCCCTCGATTTTACCTGTGGTCTCAATCCACTTTCAATAACAGAAAGAAATCGAAGTTCGATTGGCAGTCCATACTCTACAAGCTTCTCTCGAAACATATCAAAATATAGCGCTGAACGACCTAAAGCTACACGGATAAAGCCCCTTCTTTGAGCAGCAAAGAATCGAATAGTTGAAAGTGTGAAAGCATTGCAATCCATATGAAATGGACTCATTGCACTCATTTTTTCCAACCGAGAACAATAAATATCATCTGAAAAAGCTGGAGCTTGATTCGGTTCATATTTCAAAGAATTGATAATAGAATCATAGGTTAAATCAGCTGCATAATCAGCATAAAATAAATTCAAACTTTGTTGAACAGTATTTATAAAAGCAATTGTATCTAAAGAATCAGATGGTTTTATAAGGTGGGCAGGCCTTTGTCCAAATGAGAAAAAGACAGGGGAAAAAAGTAATAAAGAAAGTAATTTATTCATTTATAAGTCCTCCAATATTTTAGCAAATTGAAATAGTGTTGATTCATCAAAAGTAGTAGACATTATTTGTAATCCAAACGGTAAACCATTAGAATGATTGCCTAATGGTAGACTTAAAGCTGGATTTCCTGTAAGATTTGCATGCACAGTAAATATATCTTGAAGATACATTTGAATGGGGTCTTTTATTGAATTTTTTTCAAATGCAGTGCCAGGCGTGGAAGGCATAAGAAGAATATCTGTTTTTTCAAACATCTTATCCGTTTGATTTTTAAGTACACGCCGAACTTTTTGAGCTTGTGAATAATAGGCATCATAAAAACCATGCGAAAGCACAAAAGTACCTGCCATAATACGACGCTTCACTTCCATTCCAAATCCCTCAGACCTAGATTTAATATAGGTTTCATCTACACCTTTTGCTTCTGAACTGCGATAACCAAAATGCACACCATCAAAACGCGATAAATTTGAAGAGGCTTCAGCGGTTGTTAGGACATAATAAGTAGGGACTAAATATTCTATAAATGGGAAGCTCAAGTCAATAATTTCATGCCCTTTAAGCTTTAAATCCTGAATGATTTTCTGAAGATGTGAGCGAATCTCTTCATCCAAACCAGAATGATCAAAGCATTCTTTGATAATACCAATTCGATATTTCTTTGAAGAATCTGCATCCTCAAATTTTAATTCTTTTGTTGAACTTGTTGCATCAAATTCATCAGTTCCAGCCATAATTGAAAGAAGTAATTGCGCATCTTCAACACAATTTGTGAAGGTGCCAATCTGATCGAAAGACGAAGCGTAGGCGATTAATCCGTAGCGACTAATACGACCATAAGTCGGCTTCAATCCGTAGGTTCCTGTCCAAGACGCTGGTTGTCGTACAGAACCACCCGTATCACTTCCTAGCGAAACAGTACATAAACCTGCAGAAACTGCAACGGCTGAGCCACCAGAAGAACCACCAGGGACATAATTCTTTTTAAGATTATTTTCAACCGGACCAAAGGCAGAATTTTCATTTGAACTTCCCATAGCAAATTCATCACAATTTAATCGTCCAATTACAATAGCATCTTCATCTAATAAGCGCTGTAGGGCAGTTGCAGTATAAATTGATTCGAAGCCTTCTAATATTTTTGATGCTGCTGAAACCTTATGATTTTTGTAACAAATATTGTCTTTGATTCCAACAATTACTCCAGCAAGTTTCCCTGCAGTACCATTTTTTATTTTCTCGTCAACACTTATAGCTGCTGCAATTGCAGAGTCTTCAAAGACTTCTAAGAAAGCATTTAAATGTAAATTCTGACTGATTTTTTCAATGTAAAATTTCGTAAGAGATAAAACAGTATCTCCGGAAAGCAAACCCTCCTTAACTTCTGTTATCGTACGGTACATTGTAATTATTTAATCTCTGGCTTATCTTCACTCTCAGGATTTGCGTCTTCTCCTTTTGATGCGTCTTTAAATTCTTTTACACCTTTACCCAAACCGCGCATTAATTCCGGAATTTTCTTTCCCCCAAAGAACAGCAATATAATTACTAGAACGACTATTATTTCGCTTCCTCCAATACCAAATGCTAAAACAAACATATTTCTCTATTTTTAATAGTTCAAAAATACAAATTAAATCTATAGCCCCTCAAAAATTGGAAGAATTATAACTTTCTTGCTACTTCAAATGATTCAAAAGCCTCAATAATATCGTTAACTTGTATATCATCAAATTTATCAATATTTAAACCACATTCGTAATTATTTTTTACTTCCTTCACGTCATCTTTGAATCGTTTTAATGAGCCAAGAAGACCAGTATGAACAACAATTCCATCACGAATGACACGTACTTTAGAACTGCGTTTTATTGAGCCATCTAAGACATAACAACCCGCAATAGTTCCAACTTTTGTAATGTCAAAAGTTTCACGAATCTCGGCAGATCCTGTTATTTTTTCTTCAATATCAGGAGATAACATTCCCTCCATTGCCGCTTTAATTTCTTCAATTGCTTTATAAATTACTGAATATAGACGAATATCTATTTGTTCAGCCTCTGATAATTTCCGAGCAGCTATGGAAGGTCTAACTTGGAAGCCAATAATAATTGCATCAGAAGCAGAAGCTAAATTCACATCTGCCTCAGAAATTGCACCTACACCCTTGTGTATAATATTTACTTGAATTTCTTCCGTACTCAAATTCATCAATGCATCTGAAAGCGCTTCGATAGAACCATCCACATCACCTTTGACAATTACATTTAATTCTTTGAAATCTCCAATCGCTAAACGACGGCCAATTTCATCAAGCGTAATATGTTTTGTTGTACGAAGACCTTGTTCACGGTATAATTGCTCTCTTTTTTGGGCAATTGTTTTGGCTTCTTTTTCATCATCCAAAACATTAAATTTATCTCCAGCGTTTGGAGCACCGCCAATTCCTAAAACGGATACAGGTTGTGCTGGTCCAGCCTCAATAATGTTATTTCCAACTTCATCATGCATCGCCCTTACTTTACCGTAATAACGACCAACAAGAATAACATCACCAACTCGCATTGTACCTGCTTCAACCAACATGTTAGTAACATATCCTTTCCCTTTATCAAGTGAGGATTCAATTACTGTTCCAACGGCATTTTTATTTGGGTTTGCTTTTAAAGCTAACATTTCGGCTTCTAAAAGAACTTTGTCCAATAAAAGTTCAATGTTCAGATTTTGTTTTGCGGATATTTCTTGGCACTGGTATTTCCCTCCCCAATCTTCTACAAGAATATTCATTGTAGAAAGTTGTTCGCGAATACGATCTGGATTTGCTCCAGGCTTATCTATTTTATTAATGGCAAAAATCATTGGGACATTTGCCGCTTGAGCGTGTGAAATTGCTTCTTTTGTTTGTGGCATCACATCATCATCTGCAGCTACTATTATAATTGCAACGTCTGTTACTTGAGCTCCACGAGCACGCATGGCGGTAAAAGCCTCGTGACCCGGAGTATCCAAGAAAGTCATTTTTCGCTTGTCTTTCAAGGTAACAGAATATGCACCGATGTGTTGGGTAATTCCTCCAGCTTCACCTTCGGTAACATTCGCATTTCTGATTTTATCAAGCAAAGAAGTTTTTCCGTGATCCACGTGACCCATTACAGTAATAATTGGCGGACGATCAATTAAGTCCTCTTCACGGTCTTCAACAGTTTGAATTGCTTCCTGTACTTCAGCACTTACAAATTCAGTTTCGAAGCCAAATTCATCTGCGACAATATGGATAGTTTCTGCATCTAAACGTTGATTTATAGAAGCAAAAATTCCCAAGGACATACAAACAGAAATTACTTGAGTTGGTTGAACACTCATCATTGATGCAAGTTCAGAAACAGTTACAAACTCTGTGAGTTTTAGGATTTTATCATCCAATTCTGCCATATCCATTTCATCTTGACGGCGTTGGGCAACGGTATCTCTTTTCTGTCTTCTATTTTTGGAAGCCTTAGATTTACTTCCTTGATTTGAAAGTCGTGCTAAAGTGTCCTTAATTTCTTTTTGGATATCACGCTCTGAGACTTCTTTCTTTTCAGTTTTTAATGGGCCAGATGTTTGATTTGTAGTGGCTCCTGGTGTACTTTTTGCCGGTTGAACTTCAACCTTTTTAATTCTTTTTCTTTTTCTTTTTGAATCGTCAGCAGCATCAGGAGTGGTCTTCGGTTTTTCAACTGGTAATTCAATTTTTCCAATTACAGTTGTTCCTGTAAGAACTTGTCTTTGGAAACGTATTGTTTCAATTTCAGGAGCTTTTGTTACTTCAGGTGACGAAACTTCAACTGGTGATGAAACTTCAACTGATTTATCTTGTTCTAATGGTACAGTTATTTTTTCTATTTTTGGATCTTCAAGAGGTTTTTTCTCCGGTCGAGAGCGCAAATTCAAAGCATCTAAATCTATTTTCCCAACAATCTGAACTTTATTTGTCTCTTTTATAGCAGAGGAATCTTCATTTTCAGATATGTCAGTTTCTTTTGGCGGTATTATTTTAGTAGTATCACTTTGAGGCCCTTCAAATACTTTACGTTTTATTTCTTCAAGATTAATTGCATCACCTTCTTCTTCCTCTTCCTTAATTACTTTTTTCTCCTCTGGGGTGATGATATCGCTCATGGTAACAGTTTCTCTTCGCTCTCTGCGATTAGATGTTCCTTTAGCCTTTTCCATCATACTTTGGTCCGCTGCAAATTCTTTCAGCAATAGATCAAAATGCTCGGGCTCCAAACGCGTGTTTGGATTTGAGTCAATTTTAATTCCTTTTGTGACAAGGAACTCAACTATTGTTGGTAATCCAACGTTTAGCTCTCCTGCTGCTTTTCCTAATCTTATCGGTTTTCCCGCCATATCTATCCTTTATTTTAGAGGATTATCTTATTCAAATTCCGAACGTAAAATACGGAATACCTCTTCAATCGTTTCTTTTTCTAAATCTGTTCTATTTGTTAAATCTTCGACTGTCATTTCCAATACGGATTTTGCTGTATCACAACCAATAGCTTTTAATTCGTCTATTATCCAGTTGTCAATTTCATCAACAAATTCTTCTAAGTCAACATCTTCAACATCGACTTCACCATCTCGGTATACATCAATTTCATAGCCACAAAGTCGACCTGCAAGTTTAATGTTATTTCCACCTTTACCAATCGCCAAAGAAACTTGGTCTGGTCGAAGGTAAACTTTAACGCGTTTTTCTTCTTCTAGAATATCCATTGAAGTTACTTTAGCAGGAGAAAGTGCTCTTTGAATGAGCAGTTGGTTATTTGTAGTATAATTGATTACATCAATGTTTTCATTTCGTAATTCACGAACAATTCCATGAATTCGAGAACCTTTCATTCCAACACATGCTCCTACTGGATCAACTCGGTCGTCATAAGATTCTACAGCGACTTTCGCTCTTTCCCCTGGTTCACGAACAATTTTCTTGATTGTAATAAGTCCATCAAAAACCTCAGGAACTTCCAATTCAAACAAGCGCTCTAAAAATTCAGGTGCTGTTCGAGAGAGAATAATTACAGGAGTACTATTTCTCATATCTACTTTAGAAACCACAGCACGAACTGATTCTCCTTTTTTGAAGAAGTCCATTGGAATCTGCTCAGATTTAGGTAAGATCAATTCGTTATCCTCATCATCCAAAACAAGAATTTCTTTTTTCCACACTTGGTATACTTCTCCAGTTACAATTTCACCAATACGCTCTTTGTATATTTTATATAAATGATCTTTTTCTAATTCTAGAATTCTAGAAATCAAATTTTGACGCAGTGAAAGAACATTTCTTCGACCAAAATCTCCGAACTTAAATTCTTCTGTTACTTCTTCACCTATTTCAAAGTCAGGAGATATTTTAATCGCATCGCTGTATGCAATTTCAGTATTTATATCTTCTACTTCACCATCGTCAACAATTTCTTTGTTCAAAAAAATCTGAACATCACCTTTATCAATATTTACAATGATATCGATGTGTTCATCAGTATTGAATTTTTTCTTCAACATAGCACGGAATACGTCTTCCAAGACATGTTGCATAGTTTGTTTATCAATGTTTTTTAATTCCTTAAACTCTAAGAAAGAGTCTGTTAGTTCCACACTATTCATAAATAATCATTTAAAGGATATTACAATTTTTGCTTCTTTTATATCTGAAAAAGCGAGGTCATATTTCTCCTCAACTAATTCTTTCTTTTTTTTTACTTCTAATTTTTTCATTTCTCGATGGCAAAGAATAACTGTATTTTCAGTTACTTCAACGATTTCACCACAAAACTTAGTTCCATTTTGCAGTACTACATCCAATTCGCGACCAATATTTTTTATGTATTGCTTTATATGGCGAAGTGACTTATCTAAGCCCGCAGAAGAAACATGTAATTCAAAATCCTGGTCTTCTCGGTCTAAATTGTGCTCAACATTTCTAGAAACCGACATACAATCTGTAACAGTTACTCCTCCAGAAACCTTATCAAGTTCAACTCGAATAACATTTGAAGGAGAAATTGTTAACTCAACAACATACAAGCCATTGTTTAATTCTGCAATGCGCTCGTCAATCAATTTCGTTATAAGGTCTTTCTTTATCATTTCTCAATAAAAGAGGGGACTTTCGTCCCCTCTCATTTAACCATTCACAATAGTGGTACAAATATACAGTTTTTTATTTGAATAATCCTAATAATGCTTCAATATCTAATTTTAAGCACTAAATTTAATTGAAAGCAAACTAGCTGTTTCAGAACTTTACACTATTAATAATGTTAATATCTATATAGAATTCAAAAAATATTTATGACTACGACTAAAGTGCAAAACGGAGAAATTATGTATACTGATCTTTTTTTAGATATACTTCAGGCGGACGCACTTTTCGAAGATTTTATATCAAGCTTACCATTTCATCAAGGAACAATAAAACTTTTCGGTAAAACCCACTCTATTCCTAGACTCGAAGCTTTTTTTGCAAGTGAAAAACGTATTTATTCCTATTCTGGGGTTGACTTGCAAACCCATGATTTTACAAAAGAACTACTTGTATTAAAAGAGCAAATAGAAAAAATTTGTGGAGAAAAATTTAACTGTGTTCTTGTTAATCCTTACAGAAATGGTCAAGATTCAAATGGATGGCATGCAGACGATGAATTAGCATTAGGGAAAAATCCGATAATAGCATCTTTAAGTTTAGGTGCAACCCGGCGCTTTGATTTAAAGCACAACTTAACAAAAGAAAAAATAAGTTATGATCTAACTTCTGGTAGTTTATTAGTTATGAAAGGTGCTATTCAACACTATTGGAAACACCAAATTGCAAAGAATAAGAAAGTTAATGATCCAAGAATAAATTTAACCTTTCGTTACATTTATTAATTCTAGTAAATCTAATGCTAACTTTACAAGATGTTAATTGAAATTGACGATAAAATAATATCAACAGAAATATTCTCAAAAAAATTTGTTTGTGACCTAAGTGCTTGCAAAGGAGCTTGCTGTATTGAGGGAGATGGAGGTGCTCCACTAAAGCTCGAAGAAGCAATACAGATAGAAACACATTTCGAGGCAATAAAACCGTTTATGGAAGTAAAAGGAATTGAAGCAGTAGAAAAAAATGGTGTTTATTATTTGGATGCGGAAAAAGAACCTGCAACAAACTTGGTAAATAATAAAGAATGTGCTTTTGTTTATTTTGATTCCTCAAAAACTGCAAAATGCTCAATAGAGAAAGCCTTTCGGGAAGGTGTAATACCATTCAATAAACCAATATCTTGTCATTTATATCCAATTCGCGTTAAGGAATTTGACGATTATAAAGCTCTTAATTTTGAGGAATGGAAAATTTGTGAGCCAGCATGCGCCTGCGGAAGTAAATTAGATGTTCCCGTTTACCGTTTTTTAAAAGAACCTTTAATTAGGGCTTTTGGTGAAAGGTTTTACGAAGAACTTCAAATTGTAGAAAGCGAGCTTAATTACTAAAAATTAAAAAATCCCTATCGTAAAGCAAGAGGGATTTCAGAAAATTAATTTTTATTAATGTTCTTCTTCCCCTTTTGCTAAAGGTACATTTTGGGGAATAAAATCAACATCTGAGCCTGGTTTTGAATAATCATAAGGCCAACGATGAACTTCAGGTAAAGCTCCTGGCCAATTTCCATGAAGATGTTCTACAGGAGTTGTCCATTCTAAAGTTGTTGAATCCCAAGGATTTTGAGGTGCTTTTGGTCCACGATAAATACTATAGAAAAAATTGAACAAGAATAATAACTGTCCTAGAGCTGCAAAAATTGCAAAAATTGTAATGATTACATTTAAGTCCATAATCATTGCAAAAGTATCTTGATCAAATTCATTGTAAACGGTAGAATCATAATATCGTCGAGGTGCTCCAGCTAAACCAACAAAATGCATTGGGAAAAATACGCCGTAGGCACCAATAATTGTTATCCAAAAATGTACATATCCTAAACGTGTATTCATCATTCTTCCAAACATTTTTGGGAACCAATGATAAACACCCGCAAACATTCCAAATACTGCAGACATTCCCATTACAATATGAAAATGTGCAACCACAAAATACGTATCATGTAACGCGATATCTAGAGCAGAATCTGCAAGAATTATTCCTGTAACACCACCAGAGATAAAGGTAGAAACAAGTCCGATTGCAAATAACATTGCAGGAGTTAAGACCAAGGATCCTCTCCAAAGCGTAGTAATATAATTAAAAACTTTAACGGCGGAAGGTATTGCAATTAGAAGAGTTGTAAAGACAAAAACACTTCCCAAGAAAGGATTCATTCCAGTAATAAACATGTGATGTCCCCAAACGATAAACGATAAAAAGCCAATTGCTAAAATTGAGCCAATCATTGCTTTATAACCGAAGATAGGTTTCCTAGAATTTGTAGCAATTATTTCGGAGGAAAGACCTAATGCAGGTAATAATACGATGTAAACTTCTGGATGCCCTAAGAACCAAAATAAATGTTGGTACAAAATCGGAGACCCTCCATGATTTGCTAGCATTTCGCTTCCAACAACTATATCAGAAAGATAAAAACTTGTTCCTGCCAAGCGGTCCATTGTAAGTAATAAAGCGGCAGATAATAATACTGGAAAAGATAAAACACCAAGAATTGCTGTCACAAAAAACGCCCAAATCGTAAGAGGCATGCGTGTCATTGTCATACCTTTTGTTCTTAAGTTTAATACCGTTACGATATAATTTAAACTTCCAATTAAAGATCCAGCAATAAAAATTACCATAGAAATCAACCAAAGTGTCATTCCTAATCCTGAACCTGAAATTGATTGCGGTAAGGCCGATAATGGTGGGTAAATTGTCCAACCTGCCATTGCAGGTCCAGTCTCAATAAACAAGGAACCAAGCATTATTAATGAAGAGGCAAAGAAGAACCAAAATGAAAGCATGTTTAGGAATCCTGAGGCCATATCACGAGCACCAAGTTGCAGTGGTATTAATATATTTGAAAAGGTTCCGGATAATCCTCCTGTTAAGAGAAAGAAAACCATAATCGTTCCATGAATAGTTACCAATCCAAGGTACATGTCTTCCTTTAAAACACCATTTGGAGCCCATTGCTCACCAAGGAAAAAAGATAAAAAATCAGAGCTTTCTCCTGGCCAGGCCAATTGAATTCTAAAAAGAATTGAAAGCAACATTGCTACAACACCCATGAAAACTGCAGTCATTAAAAACTGCTTTCCAATCATTTTATGATCTTGACTGAATATATATTTTGAAACAAAGTGTTCTTCGTGGTGGTGGTGATCCCCTCCATGATCATGACCGTGCCCGTGTTCTTCGTGTGCTGTTGAAGCCATCGTTTTTAATTTAAATTAATGGTTTGATAATTAATGAATCCTTTGGAGTTGCAGTTTCTTCTGCTGCTGGAAAGTACTTCATTTTAAAAGTTTCTTTATTTTTCTGAGCCATCCATTTTTTATATGATGCTTTATCCTTAACAACGACTATCATTTTCATTTTGTAATGAGCGCCTCCACATATTTTATTACACATCAAAACAAAATTAAAGTTAGGATTGTTCTTTTCAGCTCTCATTTGCTCGGTAGTCATATTTGGCGTAAGTTTCATGCGTGTAGTCATACCAGGAACTGCATTCATTTGGATACGAAAATGAGGGAAATACGCAGAATGTAAAACATCTCTAGCACGCAAATTAAACTCATAATTTTCTCCTTTACACAGGTACAAGGTATCTTTTTGAATAATATCATCCCAGACAGCTGCATCTGCTTTTTTATCATGATTTTCTTTTATCTGAGTTACCAATCGAAATAATCTTTCCTTAACAGATAAGGTATTTCTTCTAACGACAATTACTGAATCGTTAAGAATTGTATCTCGATTATTTAATAATTTTGTAAGAGATAAAATTTCTTTCCCCATTATTGCAATTGAAGAATCAATTGTATTAGAAGTTATTAAGGCAAGCTCGTTGTTGTCTGTAGTTAACTTATAATCGTACTTTCCTAATTCATTATCAAGACCAGCATACCTTGCCGTCCAATCATATTGTTTTGCAAATAATTCAATTCTTATAGCATCTGCTTCTGCAGGAGATGTAATTTTTGTCCAAGATTTTAAACCCAAAATTATGATAACCGCTAAAACTATTGCTGGAACTATAGTCCAAATCATCTCTAATTTATTATTGTGTGGGTAAAAATAAGCCTTCACACCTGGCTTTCTAACGTATTTATAAGAGAAATAAAACAATAAAAAGTTAGTGATAAAGTAAGCAATTAATATGATAATAAAATTTAGGTTTAACAACCAATCTGTTTCTTCACCTTGAGTAGAAGCTGCTGATCCTCTTCCTGTCCATCCATATTTTAGCATCAAATAAAAAAAGCCAACAAAAGAAAGTATCATAAAAACAAACATTAACAAACCATTGATATGATTGTCTTTATTATTTATTTCATGCTCTCCAGATTTCCTCAACTTAGAAGAAAGCTCGTATACTCTTATCAATTGAGCAAGGGCAATTGCACCTAAGATAATTACTATTAAAATTATTAATTTTTCCATTTTCTATTTGCTAATAGTCGTTATTAAATTTCATGATGAATACTTTCATCTAAGAAAGGGTGATTAACCGGCGTCAAAGGAGCTTTCGTTAAGTTTTTAAGGATGACTGCAATAAATATCCCAGCGGCTATCATTGCCATCCCAACTTCCAATGCACCAATTTTTGCATTAGCGCCTAAAGATCCTGCAGAAACCATAATATATACATCCAACCAATGACCTGAGAGAATTATTAGACCGACAAAGGTTAAAATGCCAGCATTTCTTTTAGCATCTCTTGACATTAGGATCAACATTGGGAAAGCAAAATTTATAATAAACATCGCAAAGTACAAGAACTTGAAATTTTCAATTCTCATTACATAGTAAGTTACCTCTTCTCCAATATTTGCATACCAAATCAACATAAATTGCGAAAACCAAAGGTAAGACCACAAGAAAGATGTGGCAAAAGTCCATTTTCCTAAGTCATGAATGTGAGAATCATTTACTTTCTCCAAGTAACCCTGCTTTTTCAAGTAGAGAGTTGTCATTACCAAAATAACCATGGTAGAGCACCACATTCCTGCGAAAGTATACCACCCGAATAATGTAGAAAACCAATGAACATCAATTGACATCAACCAATCCCATGAAGAAGTTGAACTAAATACAGCAAAAAATACTAAGAAAGTTGCTCCCTTTTTATAATTCTTAAAATGTAATTCCGTGCCACCAATTCTATCTTCTTCTAGCGATCTTTTTTTGAATCCATTTAAGAAAATGATATATACAGCAAAATAAACTAGAGTACGAAACCAGAAAAAAGGTTTATTTAAATACACCGATTTTCCTTGAATAATTTCATCATTTGCAACTGTTTCAGGATCCATCCATAAATAAATATGTGCGCCATCCATAAAGGTAATTACCAATAGAACAAATGCAAAAATTGCTATTCCTGTAGGGATAAATCCTGCAACAGCTTCAATTACACGTTTAACAGAAGCATACCATCCTGTTTCTGTAGCATAAGCCAAAGCCAAAAAGAACAATGCTCCCAAGCCAAGGGCGAAAAAGAAAAAGCCGTTTATTAGACCATTGGTCATTAAACGCGTTTTAAAATGCGCATCGCCCATTCCGGTAATCACACCAATAATACTTAATAAAAGTCCTACTCCTATAAGACCGTATATTAAATTTTTGGCTTTTTTATTGATTTGAAATTCCATTCCTTCAGCTTATTTATTTAATTCATTGTTGAGTCAGCAACAACTGATTTCATTGCGGTTCCATTAGCATCAAATTTGCCATAATTCGGATCTTGAAACTTACGGACATAATGCACTAAGGTCCATATTTCTTTTTTTGATACTAACGAATTGTGAGCTCCCATCATGTTTTTTCCGTAGTAGATGGAATAGTACATTTGTCCGTCTGAAAGAGCTGTTAGCGTTGCATAATTCGGCACTCCAACGTAAGCTCCACTCGTAACCATTGGACCATTTCCGTCTCCTTTTTCACCATGACAATGCTGACACATTGCTGTAAAAAGTTCTTTTCCGTTCGTCATCATACTAGCAGAATTTGCGGCTGTTAATTTGTAGGGATTTATATCGTTTGCAGCAAGTAAGTATTCGTCATCTTTGCTAAGATCAACTCCATAAAATCCGTGTGATTCTTTCCAAGCAGCGTTTGCTTTTCTAAGATTTGGAAGCATCAGTCTAACCTCTGTTGAATCTGTTCCACAGAAAGGAATAGTATTGCGAGGTGGAGTTAATGCTGATAATTTTAATTTTAAGTCCTTATTTTCTCGCCCCCTAATTTCACCGTAGTCTACATATGTTTCAATAGAAGGTGATCGATACATATCTGGCATGTATTCGTAACCTGAACTATCTGGATCAGAGGTGCAAGCGCCAAAAAGCAAAACAGTGATTACTATTATTGAAAAATTGACTGCCGTATTTATTGTTTTTTTCATCTTAAAATGAACTTAAAATTCTTAATCTATATTTTTTTTATCTAATTCTATATAACCTGTTTCATTTAATAACAAATCTAAATCAGCTTCCTTCATCGAGTTTTCACTCAAGCGAATTTCTATAACAAATTTGTCATCTGTAGTTCGCGGATCAGGATTTTGAGCTGGCATCCCCGGAAGTGTTTTATTACGTAACAAATAAGTAATCGCCATACCGTGCGCTGCGCATAAAACAGTAAACTCAAACGTTACAGGAATGAAAGCAAGGATATTCTGTAAATAGGTAAAATTTGGTTTTCCTCCAACGTTTATTGGCCAATCTGTAACCATAAAAAACCGCATTCCAACAGTTGCAAGTGTTAGGCCCGTTAAACCGTACAAGAATGCCATAATTCCTAAGCGCGTATTTTTAATGCCGATTATTGGGTCAATTCCGTGAATTGCAAAAGGAGAAAAAACCTCTGAGATTTTAATTCCCTTAGAAACGAGTTTCATTGCGCCATCTTTCAGCACTTGATCATCGTCATACATTACATAAATTACCTTGTCTGTCATGTTTAAACTATTAATGGTGTTTATGATAATCCGGTGATTCTTTATATGATTGCCCAGACCCCTTCAATATTGTCTTAACTTCATTTAAGGCTAAAACTGGGAAGAAACGAGCGAACAATAAGAAAAACACAAAAAACAACCCAATTGTTCCAATATAAACTCCAATATCAATATGACTAGGATAATGCATACTCCATGCTGATGGTAAATAATCGCGGTGTAATGATGTTACAATAATAACATAGCGTTCAAACCACATTCCGATATTCACAATAATAGAGATAAAGAAAGTAAATAATAAGCTTCTTCTTAATTTTCTAAACCACATTAATTGCGGGGATAAAACATTACATGTCATCATTGACCAATATGCCCACCAATAAGGACCAGTTGCACGGTTTAAGAATGCATATGCTTCATATTCAACTCCAGAATACCAAGAAATAAATAATTCTGTGATATAAGCCGTACCTACAATTGAGCCCGTTACCATGATTACAATGTTCATGTATTCGATGTGTTTTGTATGGATATATGCCTCCAAGCTCATTGCTTTTCGCATGATTAATAGTAATGTTTGAACCATCGCAAAACCTGAAAATACTGCTCCAGCTACAAAATATGGAGGAAAAATAGTTGTGTGCCACCCCGGTACTATTGATGTAGCAAAGTCAAATGATACAATTGAGTGAACAGAAAATACAAGAGGTGTAGCAAGACCAGCCAAAACAAGAGAAACCATTTCAAAACGATTCCAATTTTTTGCTCGACCAGACCAACCAAATGATAAAATCGAATACATTTTTTTAGACAGTGGTTTCTTTGCTCTATCTCGGATAGTTGCAAAATCTGGAATTAAACCAATGTACCAGAAAACAACTGAAACAGATAAATAAGTTGAAATTGCGAATACGTCCCATAAAAGTGGTGAATTAAAGTTTACCCACAAAGAACCAAACTGATTTGGCAAAGGCAATACCCAATATCCTACCCACAAACGACCCATGTGAATCAGTGGAAACAATCCCGCCATAAATACAGCAAAAATGGTCATTGCTTCTGCAGAGCGGTTAATTGCCATTCTCCATTTCTGACGAAAGAGTAATAAAACTGCAGAAATTAATGTCCCGGCATGACCTATACCAACCCACCAAACAAAATTCGTGATATCCCAAGCCCAGCCAATTGTTTTATTTAAGCCCCAAACACCAACGCCAGTTCCAAGTAAGTACAAAATACAGCCAACGCCATACAAACCAATAATGAGAGCTATTCCAAAAAGAATATACCACATTTTTGGAGCCTTGTCTTCAATCGGACGACAAACATCTTCCGTGATATCATGATAAGTCTTGTGACCTAAAATGAGGGGCTCTCTTATTACTGCTTCCTTTTGCATTGCGAGTTATTTTTCAATTAATGATGTGCTTTTTTTTCTCCATGATGAGCTTTTTTCTTGACAACTTGTAAATCATCAAGTAAAGCAATTTCTTCATTTCTAACCTTTACTTTGTACCACATATTTGGCTTGATTCCTACTTCTTCTAATGCTTGATATGAGCGTTTCTCATTTGAACTAGAATAAATTTTTGAATTTACATCATTCCAATCTCCAACGATTATTGCATTAGTAGGACATGAATCTGAACATGCGGTTGTAAATTCTCCATCTATAATTGGACGAAGTTCTTTTTTAGCAACTAATTTTGTTGATTGAATTCGCTGAACGCAGAAGGAGCATTTTTCCATTACACCACGAGAACGAACTGTAACATCTGGATTTAAGACCATACGACCTAAATCATCTTGTGCTGGATTTACTTCAGTAAACTTCTTGTATGACGGGTAATTAAACCAATTAAAACGACGAACTTTGTATGGGCAGTTATTTGCGCAATAACGAGTTCCAATGCAACGATTATAAGTCATTTGATTCAATCCTTCATTACTGTGAGTCGTTGCTAAAACTGGGCAAACTGTTTCACAAGGAGCATGATTACAATGATGACACATCATAGGCATGTGAACTACTTTAGGATTTTCTGCCGCAAGCTCTGCTTTATCATACGAGAAAGTTTCTTTGTCTTTGCGAAGTCCAACTGTTGCCTCTTCATCGGAAGCAAAATATCTATCAATTCTCAACCAATGCATTTCGCGACCTCTTCTCACCTCATCTTTTCCAACAACAGGAACATTGTTTTCAGATTGACAAGCAATCAAACAAGAACCGCAACCAATACAAGAAGAAAGATCAATTGTCATTCCCCATCGATGACCAATTTTTTCTACAGGATGTGCATCCCATAAATCAAATTCAGCTAGTGGAGCATCTTCATGATGTCCTTCTTTGTTTAATCTCTGTAATGTAAATGATGGATTGTATGCCTCTTTATCCTTATTACTAAAAATATCAAGGGTTGTTTCTCTTACAATCGAGTGGCGCCCCATTACTGTATGGTGAATTTGAGTCGCAGCGATGATATACGTTCCATCTACTTTTGAAAGTTTACCAGAACCATAATATTGATACGTTCCATTTTCAATTGCTACACAAGGGAAAGCATTTGCACCAATTGGTTTTGAATTTCCATTTTCAGAAAGCTCATAACCACCGTATTCTTTTGTTTGATATGCAGCTTTTCCAATTTTTTCTCCATTTGCTCCTCTACCATAACCAAGAGCAACTCCAACAGTATTTAAAGTTTGACCTGGCAATGGATAAACAGGTAAAGTTAGAGAGGTTCCATTTACTGTAACTGTTGCTAAGTTTAATCCATGTTCTTGGTCATAAGTCGTTACAAATCCACCTTTTTCCATATCAAGTGGATTCATGGTAATGTAATTATCCCAAGTTACCTTTGTCATTGGATCTGGCATTTCCTGTAACCAAGGATTTCCAGCATTCAATCCAGTGCCTATAGCTGTTTTTTGATAAAATACAACTTCCAAATCTCCTGCTTGCGGTAAAGAACTTATCGCTGCATCCTGAAAAGTTAAAGCTGCTGGCGTTACAGAAAGGTCAGCGCAACTATTATGTGTTGTAAAAGCAAAATCTCCAAGTGGAAATAAGCCCTGAAATGTATTTTTAATATAATCATAAGCAACTGCAGAGTCTTTTCCTCCTCGTGTTGCTTTTCCCGACCAAACTAATATCGATTCTAATGCAGATGCCGTATTGTGAAGTGGGCGAATTGTCGGTTGAGCAATTGCATACTCACTTGGTTTTGCTGTGTAATCATTCCAAGCTTCTAATGCATGATGATCAGAGCAAGTATAATTACAAAGACTTGCTGTTTCATCCATATGAGAAGCAAAAGAAACACGTGTTTTTACTTTTTTCAATGCCTTCCCAAATTCAGCGCCATTAGGCAAAGAGTATACTGGATTTGCACCCAATACTAAAAGAACATCTGGACCTTTTCCTGCTATGACACTGGAAACAAATTTTTGGACTTTTCCATCCTCAGACTTATATAATTGAATTGAATTATTTGCGTCTATTGTTGTCCCGTAAGCACGCAAAATATTGTTTAATTTATTTGTTAAGAGTTGAAGTCCAACATTGTTAGCACCGCAAACTACAAGAGATTCTTTTTTAGAAAGCTTTAGAGCTTTCAAGGCCCGTGCAGCAATTATTTCAGCACCAGGGTTTAGGTTAGAAGATACAGAAGTACTTCCACCCATTCCTTTAATTAAGTATGCTAAAACAGAAGCTTGTTCAGAAGGTTTAATCATTCCTCTACCATCAGCATTTGAACCAGAAACAGACATAACTGATTCAAAATGGAAGTGTTTAGACATCCACTTATTGTCAGGATTTCTAGTTTGTCCATACTGCCCTGCAAATTCTGTTGGCAATAACCAAGTAGCTAAGAAATCAGCATCAATACTTACGATTGTTTTTGCTCTCGAAAAATCATAACTTGGTATAATTGCCGCTCCCCAATTTTTTAAATTTGCTTCGCGCATAGCGGCATAGGATACAGCATCGTATTGAATATGCTCAAATTTTGCTGGAGACTGTGCATTCAAGGAAAGCTCCATTTCAGCAATGGCACGATTTAAAGAAGGACTAATTATTGTATTGCTTAATAAAACAACTTTCTTCGCAGATTTTATAGCAGAAGAAACTGCAGAATCTACTGAAGACCAACTTTTAACTGTACCGTCAATTGTTGGTTCTGCTAGTCTTTCGCTATCGTAGAGACCCAATACAGAAGCAATAATTTGAGGATTTACACCACCATTTGTAAAACCAAAATCCTTGTTCCCTGAAATAAAAATCGGTCTTCCTTCTCTAGTTTTTACTTTTATACTCGTGTAAGAGCAGCCATCATAATAAGTGGAGGCATACCAAGTTGGCATTCCTGGAGTAACGTTTTCAGGTTTTACAACATAAGGGACAGCTTTAGTAACCGGCGCCTCACAAGATGCTATTGTTGCTGCAGCTACAGAAAACCCTAAAAATTTTAAGAAGTCTCTTCTAGTTGTAGAGGATTCATTTAAACTATCATCGCCCAAAAATTCCTCAATTGCTTGTTGATTCGGAAATTCTTGATCCTTACTCTTGATAAATGCAGGTGTTTCCTTTAATTCTTCAAGACCCTTCCAATATTTTTTCGTCATTCCCATAGTCTATATTTCGACAAGAATATTAATAATTAATAGTGACATTTTGCACATTCCCAACCTCCCAATTCACTCACAGAAACTTTACCATCTTTCAGGTATTTTCTATAGAGAGTTTTGTCGTTGTCTTTTAATCTTCTGTGAATTTCATCGTAATATGCATTCTTCCCATTACCAAGAGGAACATCTTTTGCTCCGTGACATTCAATGCACCAACCCATTGTTAAAGTAGGCTTTGATAATTTTATATTTCCTTCAATTTTATTTAATTCAGATACAGGTTGCACTTTTACAGCTTCTTCCATTTGAGTCATATCGCCATGGCATTGCTTACAATCAACTCCACCCACCACAACATGCTGAGAGTGATTAAAATAAACGTGATCTGGCAGGACATGTACTTTATTCCATACAATTGGTTTAGTTTTATTATTGTACGCTCCTGTTGGACCATTTTTTGGATCCCATCCAGCTGCAGCATAAATCTTTTTAATTTCTGGAGCATATGGTTTTCCTTCACCTGAAATTTGTTTGTGGCAGTTCATACAAACATTTACAGTAGGAATGCCAGCAGACTTAGATTTCTCCACAGAGTTGTGACAATACTTACAATCTATTCCATTAAGTCCCGCATGCACACTATGTGGAAATGCGATTGGTTGCGAAGGTTGATAATTCTCCACAACATTTATCCTTGATAATCCTTGTAAAACTCCAACAACTAAAGAAATAACAATAACGAGCGTAGAAATTCCAGCATACAATCTATTTTTCCATGCCCAAGCTCTAAATTCTTCTCCATATGTTAATTTCTCTTGAACATCTAATTGATCTGAAGTTGCAATATTTAATTGACGGCGAACACCACCAACTGCCATAATGATTACAACAAACATTACTCCTAAGATAATCCATGTCCAAGACAGAGAACTTTCTTCTTCCGAATCTATTCCTGGTGTAATTGGTCCTCCAGTTGTTGGTGGGGCAGTTGCAGGATCTGGTTGCGCATCCACCCAATCAAGAATCGAAATGACTTCCTCGTCCTTTAAATCAGCAAAGGCCGTCATTACCGAACCTTTGTATTCATTAAAAATTTCATTTGCACGAGCAGACTTCCCGCTTGCACGCAATTTCGCATTATTTTTTACCCATTCAATTATTAAAGCTCCTTCGCCAGCGGCCTCCCATCTTTTTCGGGCTTCAAATAATTTTGGACCCGTACCATTCTTATGCGGTTGGTGGCAAACTGCACATTTTGCCTTAAATAAGCCTTCTCCTTGAGCAAAAAGCTCATTGCTAAAAGTGGAAATAGCTACCGTTAAAACTAAAAATATTAGTTGTTTAAAACGATTAAGCTGTTGAATATTAGATATTTTCATCAAAATAATTACTAAATTCTTTTATTAAATACGAATTCAAAGCGTTTTTACGACTGCAAAATTAGAAGATTAAGACTATTCAATGACACTATTGTGACAAAAAAAATTAAAAAAAAGCTAATTTAAAATGATTCTAAATAATATGGCATTTTTAAATTTTGAAGCAATAAAAAGTTTAATTTTGAAATTAAAATTTATATGTCTCTAAAAACTATTTTTTTGCTTTTCTTACTCATGAATTTTAACGCTAAAATCTTTGGTCAAATAAATGTATACAAGGATAACAGAATCGATGCATTAGTTGAGAAAAAAAGAACTTCGATTATGGGAGGCTTCAGGATTCAAATTTGTTTTGATTCTGACAAAGTTGTAGTAAACAACGCGCGCACTAAATTCTCTAATCTCTTCCCAAAAATTGACACCTACATGAATTTTGAAGCGCCCAATTTTAACTTATTAGTTGGGGATTTTCGAACTTTAATAGAAGCAGAGAAAATTCAAGAGAAAATTCTTGGGGAATTTACAATTTCAATTATAAAGAAAGAAATCATTCATCTTCCTAGGGTAGATTAAAATGCTTCCAGCCTTGCGCTTTTAGACTCAAAGCAGATCCGTTTTTGTCTACTAAATAAACTCCTTCTTTTTTATCCGTCATGTGTCCAATGACAGTCATATGCGGATTTCCCTTTATTTTTTCGAAATCTTCCTGTTTGATCGTAAAAAGCAATTCATAATCTTCCCCCCCATTTAATGCACAGGTGCTTGGATCCATATTAAATTCTATCGCGGTCATAGAAGTTTTAGTATCAATTGGGATTTTTTCATCGTATAAATGACATCCTACATTACTTGCTTTACAAATATGCAAAATCTCTGAAGCTAAACCATCTGAAACATCAATCATAGCGGAAGCTTGAACACCTAGTTCTTTTAAAAAACGAATAACATCAACCCGCGCTTCTGGTTTTAATTGGCGCTCAATAATATAATCGTGACCATCTAAATCAGGTTGAATTTGTGCATTTGCTTTGAAAACATCTTTTTCTCTTTCCAATAATTGTAAACCCAAGTATGCGGCACCTAAATCACCAGTTACAACTAATAAATCAAATTCTTTAGCACCACTTCGATAAACAACATTTTCTTTTTGGGCTCGGCCTAAAACAGAAATACTAATTGTGAGACCTGAAATAGAAGTAGTTGTATCTCCTCCAACTAAATCTACCTTAAAATTTTCACAAGCCAAATGAATTCCAGCGTATAATTCTTCAAGAGCTTCAGTAGAAAACCTACTTGATACTGCGATTGAAACAGTTATTTGTTCTGCAATTCCATTCATTGCACAAATATCAGAAACATTTACAGCGACTGATTTATAGCCCAAATGTTTCATCGGAGTATACATCAAATCAAAATGAACACCTTCAACAAGCATATCCGTAGAAAGAAGACAAACTTCATTTTCAGAAATCGAAATTACTGCCGCATCATCACCAACACCAAAAGAACTTGAAGCATTTTTTAATGAAAAATTTTTAGTTAAATGATCAATAAGGGCAAATTCCCCAAAATCATTTATATCGCTTAGTTTCTTAGACTCCTCCATAATAGTTTTATTAAAAATCTGTTTTGCTAATAATAGCCATAGAATTTCATCAAAAAAAGATGCTTGCAAAGATAATTAAAGTTTCAGGACATTTCTTATTGAATAACTTTTACTTCTTCGTGGTCTATTTATATTGAATAAATTACCTTTGTAACTAGAATTAAGCCGTATTACTATGAAAATAGAACAGATTTATACACGATGCTTGGCTCAGGGAGCTTATTATGTAAGCAGTGATGGCGAAGCTTTTATAATTGACCCCTTAAGAGAAACCGCTCCTTATATTGAGCGATTGGATCAAGATAAGGTAAAACTAAAATACATTTTTGAAACACATTTTCATGCAGATTTTGTTTCAGGACATTTAGATTTGAGCCGAAAAACAAATGCTCCCATAATTTTTGGTCCGAATGCTGCGCCCGAATTTGAATGCATAATTGCTGAAGATGGGCAGATTTTTGAAATTGGAAAAATAAAGCTAAAGATGCTTCATACTCCAGGGCATACGATGGAAAGTACCTGCTATTTACTTATCGATGAAAATGGAAAAAATACAGCGCTTTTTTCTGGCGACACCTTGTTTTTGGGAGATGTTGGTCGACCAGATTTAGCTCAAAAAGCAGCAGATATTACGCAAGATCAATTAGCGGGCATTCTCTATGATAGTTTAATGGAGAAAATAATGCCTCTAGAGGATGATATTATTGTATATCCTGCTCACGGAGCTGGATCTGCTTGCGGAAAAAACATGATGAAGGAAACGCTTGATACCTTAGGCAATCAAAAGAAGATGAATTATGCGCTAAATCAAGTGAACAAAGAATCCTTTGTTGCAGCTGTAACGGATGGGTTACTTCCACCACCTGCTTATTTTGGTGCTAATGTAGCGATGAATAAAAAGGGCTACGAAAGTTTTGAAATGGTAAAAGAAAAAGGGTTGAAGACCTTTTCTTGCGTTGATTTTCAAGCTTTAGCAGAAAGCACTGGCGCACTTATTCTTGATACGCGGGATAGCAGTGATTTTTACCAAGGTTTCATTCCTCAATCGATTAATATTGGCCTAAATGGTGAATTTGCACCTTGGGTTGGCGCAATGATTGGAGATGTAAAACAAGCTATTTTGGTGGTGGCAAAGCCTGGAACAGAAGAAGAAGTTATTACTCGCTTAAGTAGAGTTGGTTTTGATACTATTCTTGGTTTTCTTGATGGAGGTTTTGAAACATGGAAAAATTCAGGAAAAGAAATTGATCAAATTCATAGAATTAATAGCAGCGAATTTTCTGAAAAATTTATCCCTGAGAAATCTGTGGTAGTTGACGTGCGAAAAGACACAGAATATGCCGCTAACCACGTTGCTGAAGCCTATAGCAAACCACTTACTACTATCAATAAGTGGATTGAAAATTTAAACAAAAATGAGCATTTCTTTCTGCATTGTGCAGGTGGTTACCGAAGTATGATTGCTGCAAGTATTCTCCAAAGTAGAGGATACAGAAATTTTAGTGAAATAGATGGTGGTTTCATAGCAATTGCTAAAACAAATGTGCCAACAACAGACTTCATCTGCCAAAGTAAAATACATAATTAAAGAAACAAAAAACCCTTTAAACTAAACATTTAAAGGTTTTTACAAGTTGGTCAAAGGTCTGAATTATAGAGTTAATTGAAGGAAGATGTTGAGAGTTTGCATAATACACTCATATAAGAACAAAAAGGATTAATAAATTTTGAATCTTCAAGAAGAACACTAAGCGTTGATTTGGATAAATTAATGTATTTATAAATTTTTAATTATTAAACAATAAATTTGACGTTTGGCAGAATTAAAAAGAAAACAACTCAACCTATTTCAAGACATAAAAGTTACCACTTTATGAAATTTTTTAGCAAATTACCAATATACATTTTCAATTACATTTTATTTTATAGTTAGTGCTTATGAAACTGAAAATGCATCATTACTTTTATCTATTCGTTGGTTTTTTATTTTTGGTAATAGTTTCTGTTGAGCTTTTTTCTGATGGAATGTTCATGGATGGATTACTTTACGCGGATATATCTCGGAATTTGGCAGAAGGTTTGGGGAGTTTTTGGAAACCACATTTTACTTATGGGCTTTTTCCTGAGTTTTATGAACATCCCCCATTGGCATTCGGTTTGCAAAGCTTATTATTCAAAATTTTTGGAGACTCTATTTATGTAGAACGTATATATTCGCTTCTTACTTATATTGTTGTTGGATATTTAATTGTTTTGATATGGGAAATTTTAACAAAAGAAAAAAAAAATGGTTGGATACCTCTTTTCTTTTGGAGTATTACAAGTGATGTAGCTTGGGCAGTAGCAAATAATATGTTAGAAAATACAATGAGTGTTTTCGTTTGTTTAGCAGTATTTTTTTATTTTAAAAGTAATAAAGAAAAACGTTTTCTTTGGATTTCACTATCAGCAATTTCACTATCACTTGGGCTTCTAACTAAAGGATTTTTCTGCCTATATATTTGGGGAGTACCATTTTTTATGTGGGTATTTAAACGTAACAAAAGTTTTTTGCAAATGACAGTTGATACAGTTGCTTTAGTTTTAGTTACTATTTTACCAATTGCACTTTTATATTTTACTTCTATTGATGCTCAAAATAATATGCTAAACTATTTTAGAAATCAGGTTATAAGTAGCATACAAAGTGTTCAGACAGTTGATTCACGTTTTGCTATTTTAGGAGGATTCTTTAGTAGTATTGCTATTCCTCTAATTGTTGGATTTTTCATTATAATGATTGCATTAAAAATGAAAGTGCAAAAATATTTGTTCAAATCGAATATAAGAGAATTATTTATGTTTACTGCGATTGCTTTGTCTGGAGTTATACCTATAATGATAAGCTTGAAACAAAGAAACTTTTATATTCTTACAGTATACCCTTTATTTGCAATAGGTTTAGCATATTGCCTTTACCCAATTATAAAGTTAGCTATTAGTAAAATTACTACCGAATCTAAAGGTTTTAAAATATTTAAAGGTGTTACAATTGGAATCATTTTCACAAGCATAATTTTAACTATTAGTCAAATAAATAGAGTTGGAAGAGATAAAGCTATGATTTATGATTGTAAGGCTGTAATTAATACTGTTGGTAAAGATATTACTATAAATATCTGTCCAAACATGTTTTCAATTTGGAATTTGCACGGATATTTTTCTCGCTATGGCAATTTAAGTTTAGACTGTAATCAAAAGAATGTTTGTCAATACTATTTATCATTGGATGATTGTAACAAAGATGTACTTGAGAAAGATTATTATATAGTGCCTATTGAGACTATAAAATATAAACTTTACCAACTGAAAGAAAATAAAAACCAGGCAAGTCAAAATGAGTTAGGCACAATTAAAACATTAAACAAAGAATAAAATCTTGGCTTTTAATATCCTTTTCCGATCACATATTTATTACTGAATTTTTATGGGTGTTATTTTCTTATGCATTATTGACTTTGTAAAGAAAAACTTGATTGACAAAAGTAAAACTTTGAATAACAGTACCTTAGCATTAATTTTTTTACCTCAATTTAGTAGTTTTAACCCAAAAAAACATAAACACTAAAAAACCCAGTAAAGTATTATCTATACTGGGTTTTTAAGTGTTGACCCACTAGGGCTCGAACCTAGACTCTTCTGTACCAAAAACAGACGTGTTGCCAGTTACACCATGGGTCAATCAAATTTGGAGAAAACTCCAATTTAGGTGGCAAATTTAAGAACAAATTTTAAATTTTTGAAACTTTCCGGAAAAATAATTGATGTCATGAATTGTTATCCTTACTAAAAATGACTATTTTGAAAATTAATATTCTTAATTTCGCTGTTAAATAACTATTAGAAAATTAAATAAAATGACAAATTACGCACGTTGGAATTCGATTTTAGGTTGGGGAGTTTTTTTAGTTGCTTCAATGGTTTATCTATTGACCCTAGAATCTACGGTAAGCTTATGGGATTGCGGAGAATATATTACAGCAGCATATAAACTAGAAGTTGGTCACCCTCCTGGAGCGCCATTATTTATGGTTTTGGGGAGACTTTTTTCCTTTTTTGCTGCTCCAGAAAATGTAGCAGTATGGATAAATCGTTTATCAGCTTTCTCTAGCTCTTTTACCATTTTATTTATGTTCTGGTCCTTGACCTTGTTCGTTAAAAAAATGATCCTTAGCAAAAAAAGTGAATTATCTTCAGGTGATCAAATGGCAATTTTCCTGTCTGCTGGTGTTGGCGCTTTGGCTTATACATTCTCAGATTCTTTTTGGTTTTCTGCAGTAGAGGGCGAGGTATATGCAATGGCTTCTTTGTTCACTGCTGTAGTTTTTTGGGCAATTCTAAAATGGGATGAGGAAATGGCCTTAATTCAAAATGGCACTTTATCGTTGGATCAAAGTCCAAATCGTTGGTTGATTTTGATTCTCTTTTTACTCGGTTTAGCAATTGGTGTTCACCTTTTAGGAATTCTTGTTATTCCTGCAATATGCTACATTATTTATTTCCGCGTCTACAAAGAAGCTTCTGTAAAAGGGCTATTACTAACCGGTCTTCTTTCAATATTTTTACTTGGTTTCATACAAGAGGGGATCATAGCTGGATCTGTTTCTTTGGCGAGTTCTTTTGAGGTGGCTTTCGTAAATTCTTTGGGTTTGCCTTTTTATTCAGGAACGATTTTCTTTTTCTTACTTTTAATTGCTGCCTGCTTGTTTTTTGTACGATATGCTCGTAAAAAAGGTAACACTATTTTATATAATTCATTCATGGGATTAATCTTCTTGCTAATTGGGTATGGTTCTTTTGCAGTAATTGTTATCCGCTCAAATGCCAATACTCCCTTAGATGAAAATGACCCGGAAAATTTGGTAACACTTCACTCTTATTTAAAGCGTGAACAATATGGCTCTGCACCTATTCTTTATGGTAACTATTGGAATTCCTTGAAAAAAGGAGAGATTATGACGGAGGAAGGGCCAGAATTAACCAATAGGGATGAGTGGAAAGATTTGTCTCCTTATTTTTTGCGCCGCTTTGTGATTTCTGAAAATGATGAGGAAGTGAAAGCTTTTACTGAAAAGAAAGATGCTGCTGTTTGGATGAAAGAAAACGATGGTGTGTACTCAATGGAGGAGAAATATTATGAGAGTAATTCTTCAGTGCGTAAAGACGCTGTAGCAACATATGAACAAGGAACAGTTTTTCCAAGAATGTATAGCGGAGATAACCAAAATCATATTCAAGGTTACCAAAAATGGTCGGGCTACGATCCTACTGATGGAACAGACTCTGAAATCGGAAGGGATGGAAAGCGCTTGCCCTCTTTTAGTGAAAACTTGAGTTATTTCTTTTCATATCAAGTAAATTGGATGTATATCCGTTATTTTATGTGGAATTTTGCAGGTCGACAAAATGACATTCAGGGACACGGAGATGACATGCGTGGAAATTGGATTTCAGGCATTAACTTTTTAGATGAAGCTCGTTTAGGGAGTCAAGAATTTGCCCCTCATTACACAAAAGACAATGCATCACACAATAAATTCTTTTTATTGCCTCTAATTCTAGCACTAATAGGCTTGTTTTTCCATTTTTCAAGAGCGCCAAAAGATGCCTTTGTTATTTTCTTGGCTTTCTTGTTTACAGGTCTTGCAATTTTAGTTTACTTAAATCAAAAACCTTTTGAACCTCGAGAAAGAGATTATGCTTATGCTGGATCATTCTACTTCTTTGCTATGTGGATAGGAATTGGAGTTTATGCAATTTATGACTTTATTCAACGGAAGAAAATACTTACTCAAGATTTTCAAAGAGCCGTAATTGCTGGAAGTATTGGACTTGTAATCCCTGTATTAATGGCTTATCAAGGTTGGGATGACCACGACAGAAGTGGAAAAACTTCAGCGCATGATTTATCTCATAATTACCTCGAATCTTGTGGGAAAAATGGTATTATTTTTACGAATGGAGATAATGACACCTTCCCTCTCTGGTATTTGCAAGAAGTAGAAGGTCAGCGAACAGATGTACGTGTTTGCAATCTATCATTAATGGGAACCGATTGGTATACGAATCAAATGAAAATGAAAGCTTACGACTCTGAGGCCTTGCCAATTGGTTTTAGAGAAGACCAAATATTAATGTATGCTGGTAATACCGATCAAATCTATTTTATTAATTTATTAGAGCTAATAAGCAGAAATGCCAGTGAAGATATGCTTCGTAAAATTGTTGATTTGCGCTTGAAAAATAATAAAAAGTCTGCTCAACAAGCAATTCAGTTTTTTAATGTTAAAGTAGCGGCAATTTTACCAAATATTTCCTGTAAAAATGCTGATTTTGAGATAGCAAAAGGATATTTGAATACTAGTGATAGTTCTGATTTAAGTGGAACTATTCTCAAAAAATACTTTGGTGCCATAAAATTATTTCAAGGAATTCAAAGTCAAGAAGTTGAATTTATAGGAAATGCTGGGCAAGATCTTCAAAGTCTCCTTCAAGAATTTGAAACTCCATGGTCATCTGTAGATTTTAAAGATGCAATGGCATTTGTTCGTGATGATAAAAACTTTTTACTAAATGGTGGTGGAAAACTTAGTTTTTTCCCATCTTCTCGTTTTACTTTGAAAGTCAACAAAAACAATGCACTCACAGCTGGTACAATTAATAAAAGTCAAGTAGCAAAATGCCCAAGTAATATCCTCTTTGAATTTAATACAGAACGAGATAGCTATTTAGCAAGAGATGAAATAATGATGATGGACATTGTTGCAAATAATGATTGGAAACGCGGAATTTATTTCTCTAGTAACCGAGGATCCTCCTTCTCCATTGCATTATTAAGCGCAGGCTATATTAAACAAGTTGGTGTAGCTTATGAGTTAAGTCCAATGGGAGGAGAACCAATGTTCTACAATCTTTCAAAAATGTACAAAAATATTACCCAAACATATGAATATGGAAAAATGAATGATCCAAAGGTTTTGACAGATTATTATGCCCGAAGACATACACAGCAGTACCGCTCAAATTTTCTTCTCCTAGCAGAACAATTCATCGCTAAAAACGACTTTAAAAAAGCAAACTTTCTTTTAGATAAATCACTTGAACTAATGCCCTTAGAAAATGTGTTAGATTTTGGAGAGGTAAACCAATGTGATCCATTTACCGCCTTAAAAATAAATTCAGGGCATCTCAACTATTCATATCAAGGAGAGGAAGCTAACGCAAAATGTAGTGGAAGCTTGCACGAATATGTACAACTTTATTTCTTGGCAGGAAATAAAAAGAAAGCTACGGATTTGGGATTAAAATTAATGGCTAACTACGAATCTATTTTTGCCTATTTTGAAAATAGTAGTTCTTCATTTGCCGCAAATCCGGAGAATAATGAAGATTTAATAGCGGCTCTCGATGCTTGCTTTAAAATGCATTTTGTAGCTGCAAATAAGAAGTTGGGAGGAGATCCAAAGGGTGAATTAGCCAAACGTATCTTTAAAAGTATTAATCATGTTTATAAAAAAATCATGCCACGAATTTATGCTGATTTAGAAAATTCATCTACTGATGGAAATATGCAGTTATTAAATCTTCAAATAAATTTAGGTGGAATGACTGAACATTATGGATTTAGTAAAACAAGGGCACCAAAACCAGTTACTACTCCAAATGAAATTGATTTGAATGGTATTCTAAAACAGTGAAATAGTATAACTAGGGAATAAGCGGAGTGAAATTATATTGAAGAACAGACTACTTTAAATTATAAAAATGAATTATTTCTTCGAGCACCTCATAAATGCATTTCAATTGCCGCTGAAAAATCCTGTTTTGTTATTCTCCTTGTTGCTCTTTATTATTTTACTATCGCCGATTCTATTGCGCAAAGCTCGTATCCCAAATATAATTGGCTTAATTATTTCTGGAGTTATAATCGGCCCTAAAGGATTAGGGATAATTGGAGAAAATGCAATGGCGCAGGAGGGATCTATAAAGCTTTTCTCTACCATCGGATTGCTTTACATAATGTTTATCGCGGGACTTGAACTTGATCTCAATCGCTTTCGAAAACAAATAAATAAAAGTTTAATTTTTGGAGGATTAACATTTATTATTCCCTTAGGATTAGGCTACCCTATTTGTTCTGAATTTTTACATCTTTCTCCTTTGGCAAGTTTGTTGACAGCAAGTATGTTTGCAACTCACACCCTTGTTTCCTATCCTATTATAAGTAAATATGGCTTAGCAAAACACTCTTCAGTTGCGATCACTGTTGGTGGAACAATATTAACAGATACTGCGGTATTAATTATTCTGGCGATTATAACAAGTGCCGAAAAAGGAAATTTAGACTTTGGGTTTTGGCTGACTTTAATAACCTCACTTTCGATTTTTTCTGCAATCATGTTTCTCTTGATTCCACGAATTGCAAAATGGTTTTTTAGTAATTTAGATAGTGAGAAAACCTCACAGTATATTTTTGTTTTGTCAGTAGTATTTTTTTCGGCTTTTCTTGCAGAAGTAGCAGGTGTAGAAGGCATCATAGGAGCATTTGTGGCTGGATTGGTGTTAAATCGTTTGATTCCTACTAATTCAATCTTAATGAATCGAATTGATTTTATAGGCAATTCCCTTTTTATTCCCTTTTTCTTAATATTTGTTGGAATGGTAGTAGATTATAGGGCTTTTTTTAATGGAACTTGGCCCTTAATTATCGCTGGTGTTTTAACTGCATTTGCAATATTCAGTAAATGGCTAGCGGCACTTGTTACCCAATGGATTTTCAAACTGTCAAATAATGAACGTCAAATAATCTTCGGTTTGAGTACCTCACATGCAGCAGCAACACTGGCTATAATTATGGTCGGATATAACAATGGAAATGGAATACTTGACATTAACATTGTAAATGGAACTGTAATACTAATACTATTTACCTGTATGACTTCCTCTTTTGTAACAGAAGCTGCAGGGAAAAAGCTACTCATTCAAATTTCGGAAGAAAGTGATTTAGATGAAAATGAAACAAGACTTCGAAATCAGCACATCATTGTTTCTATTAACGAATTAAGTGGAAATGAACAGTTATTAGATTTTGCATTGCTTATCTCAGATCAAAAAGTAATTAATCCTATTTCTGTAGTAAGTGTTTACCCAAATGATGCGGCGGCTGAAAGGATGATTCGAAAATCTAGAAAATCTTTAGAGGATATTGTAAAGCATTTTTCTGGACATGAATCAAAACTAAATACGATTGCTACAATCGATCACAATGTATCTTCTGGTTTGTCGCGAGTGGCAAAAGAATTAGTAGCCGATATTGTAGTGCTGAACGATAGTCGGAACAAAAATCTTTTATCGCGAATAATTGGAGATGACCGCGCTCATTTGTTAGATGTTTGCGATAGAACAATCTTTTTCTGTCAACTAGACAATCCTTCTGTTTCCTACGATAAAGTAATAGTAATTGCACCGCCACTTTCTGAATTAGAAGCTAATTTTGCTCTTTGGGTTGAAAGAGTAATACGCTTAGCTCAAGAACTTACTATTTCAATTGATCTTTACGCAAGTAATGCTACACATGAGCGCTTTGAAAAAGTTGGATTAGCGAATAAATTAGATTTTAATATTCATTTTCAAGAAATAGAAAATGTAGATGATTTCTTTTTATACTTTGACAAAAAAGACCATGGAATAATTGTTTTTTGTGGAGCAAGAATTGGTTCTGTTTCTTATGATTTAGGAACTGAATCTTTTGCTGACAAAATTGAAAAAGCTTGTCCAAACAATGATACTATTTTTATCTATCCAGGAATGGAGCTAGATAAGATGAATGAAAATTACAATGATATTTCTTCGACTGCAATTAATGCTGGAGTAGAAACCATTCAAAAAATAGGAAGAGAAGTTGGAAATATATTTAAAAAATCAAGTTCCAAAAAATCAAAGTGATTTTTTTCTATGAAAAAACAAACAACTGTAATTTTTTATTTTCTCAGTGCATATATCCTATTACAATTTATTTGGTGGGGTTTTCACCTCATTCAGCTTAGCCAAAATACAGCTAATACAGATGAACAAGTAAATCGAAGGGTTTTAATGATTTTGGGAGAGGGGTCGGTTTTTATTCTCATTTTACTTCTTGGGCTTTATAAAATCCGAAGTGCGATTAAAAAGGAGTTTGAACTTTCCGGAAGACAGTCTAATTTTTTGCTTTCAATTACCCACGAGTTAAAAACTCCTATTGCTTCTAGTAAACTACTTTTACAAACACTCTTAAAACGGGAGCTAATTCAAGAGAAAAGGAATGAATTAATCACTAAAACCTTAAATGAAAATGAACGCTTAGAAAATTTGATTGATAACATTCTGAATGCTTCAAGAGTTGAAAATAATGCACTTCAAGCTGTAAAAACTGAAATCAACTTAGCAGAATTAAGTATAAAAATTATTAATCGCTTGTCCTTGAAAAGTGTAACTAGTCAAATCCAAGGAAATACAATTGTAAAAGGTGACGTGTTTATGCTAGAGACAATTATCGAAAACTTAATCGAAAATGCTGTAAAATATTCCGGGACTAATCCCTGTATAACACTTTATTCTTTTCAAAATGAAAAAGAAATTGTTTTTGGCGTAAAAGATCAGGGACCAGGAATTCCCTTGACTGAAAGAGAAAATATTTTTACTAAATTTTACCGTATTGGCAATGAGGAAACAAGAAGTGCAAAAGGAAGTGGCTTGGGCTTATTCATTGTTTCCGAATTCGCACGATTAAATGGCGGTTCTATTCAATACAAGGAAAATTTACCAAAAGGGGCGGCTTTTGAAGTAACTTTACCCTTATGACAAAACACATTGGACTTATAATTTTAGACGGTTGGGGTCTTGGAGATGGTAAAATCTCAGATGCAATTGCACAAGCTCACACGCCATACATGGATGAACTTCTTCTAAAATATCCAAATGCAACATTAAAAACATTCGGCGAAAATGTTGGATTGCCAGACGGGCAAATGGGAAACTCTGAAGTGGGCCATTTAAATATTGGTGCTGGGAGAATTGTATACCAAGAATTAACCCGTATCAATAAATCCATACGAGAAAGGGATTTTTTTAGCAATAAAGCGCTGCTAGAAGCAATGGCGGAAGTAAAAAAAAGAAATTCAAAACTTCACTTGATTGGATTAGTCTCAAAAGGTGGTGTGCACAGTTCGCAAGAACATTTATATGCATTATGTGAATTAGCAAAAACACAGCAAGTTGAAAATGTATACATCCATGGTTTTACAGATGGTAGAGATTGTGATCCCAATAGTGCAGAACACTTTTTTCAAGAATTGGAAGAGCAACTAACCTTAAGTACTGGAAAAATTGCAAGCGTCTGTGGGAGATATTTTGCAATGGATAGAGACAATCGCTGGGAAAGAATAAAGAAAACATATGACCTTTTGGTTAATGGAAAAGGAGCGAGATTTAATACCGCCAGCGAGGGAATTATAGCCTCCTATATTTCGAATATCAGCGATGAATTTATAGAGCCTTTTATTGTAGATCCTAAAGGAACAATTTGCGATAATGATGTCGTAATTAATTTTAATTTCAGAACTGATAGACCAAGAGAAATCACCATTGCTTTAAGCCAAAGAGCAATCCCGGAATTTGAAATGCAACCCTTGGATTTGTACTACTGTAGTATGACAAATTACGATTCAAGTTTTAAAAATATACACGTAGCTTTCGAAAAAGATAATTTAAAAAACACCTTAGGAGAAGTTATTTCTAATATGGATCTCTCACAAATTCGTATTGCAGAAACTGAAAAATATCCGCATGTCAGCTACTTTTTTAGTGGCGGTAGAGAAGAAAAATTTCCATTGGAAGAACGCATTATGGTGAACTCACCAAAAGTTGCAACCTACGATTTACAACCTGAAATGAGCGCTGTTGAGCTGAGTGATAAAATCATTCACTATATGCAAGATAAACAGCCCAATTTTATTTGTCTAAATTTTGCAAATCCAGATATGCTTGGTCATACAGGAGTGTACGACGCTATTGTAAAAGCGGTGGAAAAAGTAGACCAATGTTTAAAATCTGTTGTTGAAATAGGCCTTGAACTTGGTTATGAATTTTTAGTTATTGCTGATCACGGAAATGCAGATTTTGCACTAAATGAAGATGGAAGCCCAAACACTGCACATAGTTTAAATCCTGTTCCAATTATTTTAGTGACAAATGAAAAAGAATTAAAGCTTTCAGATGGTATTTTGGCAGATGTTGCACCAACTATTTTAGATCGTTTACGCTTAGCAGCTCCAATTGAAATGACAGGAAGTACACTGGTAATAAATAACCAATAAAAAGTAATTGAGTGTTCACTTTCTTACCACCAATATTTAAAATTATAATCCTAATGAAAATCCCAAATTGAGCTAATATTTTCATTTTGCCATTCTTTTTCCTTGATACTTCGTCAAGCTCAGTACAAGTCAAGAATCAAAAAATCAAGGCTCTGAATTTCTTTTTGTTCGCAAATTATTGTTATACATGTATTTATAACTCGTAGCGAACAATTTTAATTCCTTTCTGAAACTTAAATTTTTTAAAAATGTTCTTGCAGAAATTTTAAAAATTAACAGTTTCAGTTCAGTAGCTAAAACCAAGAAATTCAAGGCCGAAGTTAGTTTCGTTAATATTCACCAAATAGCCCTCCTTTGATTAAATTCTTGATTTTCAATATTCAAGTATTTTACTGGTACGATTGCGAACACTCAAAAAAGTAATTACATTTTAAACTGGTAATCTTTATTAACCTTGACTGTCTCATAATCCTTTCGATCAAAAGAAAATAATGTCGCAGGTCGATGTTTTACATTTTTTTGTTTTTCATCATGCGCTAGCATTGGAACAGACTTTATTTTTTTTCTAAAATTTGCTTTATCCATATCAACTTCAAAAGCAAATTCATACAGACTTTGCATTTCATTGAGGGTAAAGCGCTCAGGCAACATGTCAAAACAAACAGGTTCCGTTTTTAATTTCTGAATTAAAAGCTCGTAGGTGGAAGAGAGAATATGACTATGGTCAAAAGCTAAAGTTGGAATTTCATCTAAGGAAACCCAACTTACTTCCTCAGCCCATGAAGACGCTTTTACTTCAAAATCATCTATTCGAACCAAGGCAAAATAGGCAATTGTGATAACACGACCTTGCGGATGCCTATTCGGATTTCCAAAAGATTGAGATTGATGCATTTGGACCTCTTTCATGCCTGTCAATTCGAACAATACCCTTTGTGCAGCCTGAGGTAAATCCTCATCGGGATAAACTAAATCTCCAGGGACAGCCCAGAAATTTTCGTAAGGTTCTATGGCGCGTTTTATTAACAAAGCTTTTATTTTACTCCCCGAAAAGCCAAAAATTATACAATCTACAGAAAAAGCGGAGGTAAAAAAATCTGAAAATTCAATACGATACATCATAGTTAAAGAGATTCTTTATTTAATGTGCAGATCCAGATGTAGAAAAATCGGTGATTCCTTGTTTTTTAAGTTTTTTGTTTACACTCCAAGCAAAGAATAATAAATAAGCAAAACAAAGAACTCCAAGCCAATAAGAATGTTGAATCCCCAATAAATCGTTACTAGCAAGTGCACCTTGTGCAGTTGAAATAAATCCACCACCCATGATCATCATAATTAATAAACTTGATGCTGTATTTGTTTTTTCTCCTAAACCTGCAATACCAAGCGTGAATATACAAGGCCAAAGCGTACTACAAAATAAACCAACAGAAATAAAGGCAAATACACTTGTCATTCCGGAAGAATAAATACCAATAATCAAGGCTAAAATTCCTAGCGCAGAATAAATCATAATTTGATTCACTGGATTCCCCTTACTTAATTTATCAGCAATAATCAATAAAATAACAATACCAAGATATGGATAGAATTGCGCCAAAGAATTTCCTGCTATCCAGTTAACACCTATGAAAATTCCAAAAGCTGCAAACGGTAAAATAAAACCTAATAAGGATTTTAATTTTTCAGTAAGATTAAATGCCCCAGCAGCAGAAGTCCAACGACCAATCATTAAACTTGCCCAAAATAAAGAAACAAAAGGGGCAACGGCACTTTCTTCAGTCCCCAATTTTTGCTTCATAAATTCAGGGAGATTACTTGCTGTAGAGACCTCGACGCCAACGTAAACAAATATTGCTATCATTCCTAAAAGGACTTGCGGGTACTTCAATGTTGCCATAATATTTCCACCACTATTTTCGGTTTCTTCAGTAAGTCTATCTGGAACAGAAGAAAATTTAAAAAATATTGCAGCAATTACAAATGCAGCTCCAAGAAAAAGATAAGGAGTTTGTACTGCTTGTAAATTTAAAGTCGTCGTTGCACCAGAGGACAAACCGCCAAAAATGGCAAACGAAACGATTACAGGTCCGATGGTTGTTCCAACATTATTAATGCCACCAGCTAAACTTAAACGCACGTTTCCTTTTGATGGATCACCCATTTGAATTGCCAAAGGATTAGCTGCAATTTGTTGTAAAGAAAATCCTAAGCCTACTGTAAATAGTCCTGAAATTAATAAAGGGAAAGAGGCATTATTTGAGGCCGGAATAAAGAGTAAAGTCCCTAAAGCTGATATAATTAATCCCAAAGACAAACCATTTCTATATCCAATAACATTTAAAATATCTCTTTTCAATAAAGAAGAAATACCAAAATACATTAAGGATCCAACAGTATAAGCAATATAGAAAGCTAAAGAGATCAATTGTGATTCAAATTGACTTAAGGTCAATGCTTTCTTAAAAACAGGTATTAAAATGTCATTACTAGCAGCAACAAAACCCCAAAAGAAAAAGATAGATATGAGTGTGGCGAACGCGCCAATATTTGTTTTTTTCACAGTTAAATTTTTAAATTAGAGTACAAAATACAATAATTAAAAAACTTAAACTGCCTCCTTCGTAGATTTTTTTTCAACAACTTTAATCGAAAGGATCTTTTCTACTGCTTTTACAATGGCTTTTGCATCAAAGCCACAATCTTTCCAAAGTTCTTCTTGTGTGCCATGATGGATATATTCATCTGGAATTCCCAAACGAACAATCTCGGAATTATATTTTTGATCGACCATAAATTCAATAATGGCAGAACCAAATCCTCCCATCAAACAGCCATCTTCTAACGTAATAACTTTTTTAAATTTTGTGAATACTTCGTGCAAAAGAACTGCATCTAAAGGTTTTACAAAACGTAAGTCATAATGTGCAATAGAAATACCTGATTCTTTCATTAAAGCAATTGCTTCCTGAGCGAAATTTCCAGGGTGACCAATACTTAAAATTGCAATGTCTTCGCCACTACAAACTTTTCGGCCTGTTCCGACTTTGATCTCTTTAAAAGGAGTTTTCCAATCTGTCATTACGCCATTTCCCCGAGGATAGCGAATCGAGAAAGGACCTTTATTCTCCAATTGTGCTGTAAACATTAAGTTGCGCAATTCTTCCTCGTTCATTGGTGCAGAAATAACCATGTTTGGAATACAACGCATGTAGGCTAAATCGTAAGCGCCGTGATGTGTTGCGCCATCAGCACCAACTAAGCCTCCACGATCTAGGCAAAAAACGACGTTTAGATTTTGAAGAGCTACATCGTGCAGAACTTGATCGTAGGCACGTTGCATGAAAGAAGAATAAATATTACAAAACGGAACCAAGCCCTGAGTTGCCAAACCAGCACTAAAAGTTACCGCATGTTGCTCAGCAATTCCGACATCAAATGCACGATTTGGCATCGCTTTCATCATTATATTTAGAGACGAGCCAGATGGCATTGCGGGAGTTACACCCATTACTTTTGAATTTTTTTCAGCTAATTCAACAATTGTATAACCAAAAACATCTTGGTATTTTGGAGCTAGAGGTGATTTAGGAATAATTTTTACTATTTCCCCCGTTTCCTTATTAAAAACACCTGGAGCATGCCATTTTGTTGGATCACCTTCTTCAGAAAATTTGTAGCCAGCACCTTTTTTTGTTAGGCAATGTAAAATTTTTGGACCTGGAATATCTTTTAAATCTTCAAGGACTCTTGCTAAACCAATCGCATCATGACCATCAACAGGTCCAAAATAGCGAAAATTTAAAGATTCAAATAAATTACTTTGCTTGAGCAAACTTCCTTTAAGAGCTGATGAAACCTTAGAAGCAATTGTTTGAGCATCAGGGCCAAACTTTGATATTTTACCTAATAAGTTCCAAACCTCATCCTTTACTTTATTATAGGTATGAGAAGTGGTAATATCCGTCAAATATTCTTTTAAGGCTCCAACATTCGGATCAATCGACATGCAATTGTCATTTAGAATAACTAACAAATTAGCATCTTTTTCAAATCCAGCATGATTCATTCCTTCAAACGCCAAACCCGCTGTCATTGCGCCATCTCCAATTACTGCAATATGCTGCTTGTTTTTTTCTCCTTTATAACGACTTGCAACGGCCATTCCCAAAGCTGCGGAAATAGAAGTTGAGGAATGTCCAACACCAAATGTATCATATTCACTTTCAGATCTTTTAGGAAAACCAGAAATTCCGTCTTTTAACCTATTTGTATGAAACTGTTCTCTGCGACCAGTTAATATTTTATGTCCATATGCTTGATGACCTACATCCCAAACCAATTGATCTTCAGGTGTATTAAAAACATAATGCAAAGCAACGGTTAATTCAACAACGCCAAGACTTGCACCAAAATGACTATTTCCAATTTCTGAAATAACATCAACAATGTATTGGCGCAATTCATTTGAGATTTTGTCTAAATCATCAATTTTAAATTTTTCTCGTAAATCGGAGGGAATATTTATCTGCTCTAAAAAAGGACCCGCTTTATAAATAGACATAAGTTACTAGTTGATACAAATTTAATAAATTGCTACAATAATAAGGAGAATAACACAGAAAAAGTTAAAAGGTTTAAGATTTAAATGTTTTTCGTTCTAGCAAAAAGATGAAAGCCAAATATAACAAAATCAAGCTATTTTGAAGAACAAATTGTAAGGCAAATGAAGCAGTTTCAATTTTACTTCCCATAAAATACAAAACAAGAGCTAGACCAACATAAACAAAGAATTTTTTTAGGTTGTAGGGAATTGGGAAATGTCTTTGGCCTAATAAATAGGAAAAGACCATTTGTAAAAAATAAACTAGAAGTGTTGCCCATGCGCTTGCCATATATCCATAATTAGGAATAAAAATTAGATTTACCGCCACAGTAATCAATGCTCCTCCAATGGTAATGTAAGCGCCAAATTTTGTTTTTCCGCTAAGTTTATACCAAATACTTTGGTTGTAATAAATTCCAAGAAAAACATTTGCTAAAAGTAAAATTGGAACAACTTTTAGTCCCTGCCAATAGATTTCATTTCTGATAAAATGTTTAAAAATATCAATATTAAGAGAAACTAAAAGAAAAACAGAACACACGAGAGCAATAAAAATATTCATAACCTTCACGTAAACTTTGTTACGGTCTTCATTTTTCATTTGACTAAAGAAAAAGGGCTCTGCAGCATAGCGATATGCCTGTAATAATATAGTAACCAACATCGCTAATTTATAGCAAGCACTGTAAATTCCCACTTGAGCTTCTGCAGCATCCAAAGAACCTGGAATTCCAGGATCATATAAAATTTGCTTGAGTAAAATTCGATCCAAAGTCTCATTAACAATTCCTGCAAAACCTGCTATTACAAGTGGTAAAGCATAAAGAACCATTGTTTTAGCCAATCTCCAATCAAAAGTTAGGCGTAATTTTAAGAATGATGTATACAAAAGCAAAGGCTTTATTAAGGAAGAACAAAGATTTGCAAGTAAAATAAACAATATCCCTTCCTCCGGCTGATCGGGATTGAAAAGATAGAGCATAAAAAATAGATTTAGGCCTATATTAATTAGAATGGAAGTGAACTGGATAAGCACAAAATTTTTCGCTTTTTCTTCATAGCGCAATTTTGCAAGTGGAAGAGCGGATATGGAATCTATGCAAACAATTGCCATTAATAAGATGATGTACTCATTATGGTCATCATACAGCATAAAAGATGCAATAGGATTATTAAAATATAGAATTATTGAGAAGAATATAACATTAAATCCTAAAACTGTGAAAAGTGCATTTTGAAAAAGTTTTTCCTTATTCTCTGCATCCTGAATAAACCGAAAATAAGCAGTTTCCATTCCAAAAGTTAGGAATACAAGGAGAAATGCTACCCAAGCATATAAGTCTGAAACAACTCCGTAATCTGAGGGATTTATGAATACACTTGTGTAAAGAGGAACTAAAAGATAATTTAACAAACGCCCCACGATGCTTGATAGCCCGTAAACAGCAGTTTGCTTCATTAAATTCCTAATAGGATTTGACATTAGCTCCTAAAATTAGCTTTGCGTTTTTCTAAAAATGCACTGGTTCCTTCTTTAAAATCAGCTGTGCCAAAACAAAGGCTAAACTGCTTTATTTCGGTTTGATAACCATTCTCTCCATCTGTAAAACCGGCATTTACAGCTTTTATTGCTGCACTTATTGCCAATGGCGAATTTTGAAGTATTTTTTGGGCAATTTCTTGGCATTTTGGTAATAATTCGCTTAGCTCAACAACATAATTTACCAAGCCAAAATGCAAAGCTTCCTCTGCTTTTACCATGCCCGCGGTAAAAATCATTTCGTTTGCCTTTCCTTTTCCAACTAATTGCGCCAAGCGTTGTGTGCCGCCATAACCTGGAATTAGTCCGAGAGATACTTCAGGAAGTCCCATTTTAGCATTATTCGATGCAAGCCGAAAATGTGCAGCCATTGCTAATTCTAATCCTCCACCCAAAGCAAAGCCATTTATTGCAGCTATCACTGGTGTTCCCATATTTTCAATAAAGCTAAAAAGTGTCTGCTGACCTACCATTGCTAATTCCCCTCCTTGTGAAATTGTGAAATCAGCAAATTCCTTAATATCTGCTCCTGCTACAAAAGCTTTTTCTCCACTTCCTGTAATTATTACTACACCTACTTCACTGTCTTTGTCTGCACTATCTAAAGCAGTGTGCAACTCTGAAATCGTTTCCTTATTCAAGGCATTTAATTGGCTTGGGCGACTAATCGTAATTGTTGTAACTTTTTCAGTTGTTTGGACAAGAAGGTTTTGGTACATAGCGACTATTTTGGCTTAAAGATAAGCGAAAATATTATTTCAAGGAGAAGGTGCATATTTATTAAGAATTATAAATGTAAAAATCCCTATTCCAACCCAAATACAAAGCGTTTTGAATAAAGAAAAATTAAGCGGGAATATTACTCTTGTCCGTTAATAAACGTTATCCAATCAACTTTTTGTGTCTCATTTAATACACGAGGCATTTTATTTTGAGATCCTTTTTTGCCTTGAAAAGCTAAAAATTCATGAAATTTTGATGTTTTGAGAATACTAATAATCGGTGTATTTAAATTGTATTTTCTTACATAGGCATAATCGTCGTTTAAAGCACTTATGTTTTTATCTAAGACCTTAAGTACTTCATCTTGATTGACTTCTTCATCAATACCTAAAAACCAATGATGACATTGATTTTCGATATCAGCATAAATGGTGAATTCAGAGATGGAGATTTTAAAGTGTGTTGATACGAGTAAAAGTGCCTGGTAGATATTATCTAAAGAAAGATGTTCGCCACATAAACTTAAAAATTGCTTAATTCTACCGGTAATTTTAATTTCTCTTTTTATAATATTTTCAAAGCGCACTAAGTCTCCAAGTAAGTAGCGCCATAGACCTGCATTTGTTGAAATAACCAAAGCATAATCAATATCTTTTTTAACCTCATTAATTGTGTAAGCATTCTGTTTATCTAATAATTCACCATTTTCATCGAAAAAATCTGAATTAAAGGGGATAAATTCATAAAAGATACCATTGTTTAAGAGTAACTTCATTCCTTGACTTTTCGGATTTGCTTGGTAAGCAAAATAACCCTCACTCGCCAAATAAGTGTCCATCAAAATAATTTCTGTTTTTGTTAGCTTATTCAAACGAGAAACATAAGGGTCCATAAAAACACCACCATGAACATAAATCGATAAATTTGGCCAAATATCATGAATAGAATTAAGCTGATAGTGCTCAACGATTTCCTCCATCAGTAAAATACACCAACTTGGAATTCCTGCTATAATTCCAATATTCCATTTTGGCGCATTTTCAATAATTGCTTTTATTTTTTCATCCCAATTCTTTATCTTACTAATCCTATTGCCGGGTTTTGTAAATGGTGTAGCGAGTAAGGATGTATGTTTTTTTAGAATTCCACTCAAATCACCTTCAATGTGCTTGTCTTTTTTACTTAACTCAATCGAGCCACCAACTGTCAATACACTTGCGCTAAAAAAAGATTCTGCTAAATTTAATTCATGTAAAAGTGTAAGCTGATTTATGCTCGTCTTTTGAAAAGAACGGATCATTTCGATACTAATTGGTATCCTCTTACTTGGAGATCCTGTTGTGCCAGATGAGAGAGCAAAGTATTTTATTTTCCCTTTCCATGTATGATTTTTAGCACCTAGAAGAGTTTGTTTTAACCATTTGCCATAAAATTCTTCGTAATCGGTAATCGGTACATTTTTTTGGAATTTAGAAACAACATCTGTGTGTTTTAGAATGTCATGAAATGAATGAACCATTCCAAATTTTGTAATTTTTGCTATTTCCAATAGAGAAGATAAACTTGTTAGCTGATTTTTATACTCACTATTTTTCTTAGCATTTCGCTTGAAGCCAATTGCCGTACTTTTCTTTATGAGCTTTCCAATTATTGCCATGAAAACATTAAAAAGGTTAGTTTTATACTAAACACTACAAAAATAAACTATAGAAAGGATTTACATTCTTTTCTTTCTTTAAATTTGTATGAGCAGATTCCTAAATATAGGTTCATATTTAGTTACTAGATTTAAAAAAATAAAACAAAATGTCTAAATTGATTCCCCTTCATGATTTTATTTCAGAAAATCACTGCGATTTTCCATTTCCATCTGCTGAACTTTCTTCCATACTTAAGGCTATTGAAAAAGCAGGGAAAAATATAAGTAAGGATATTCGAAAAGCAGGTTTAGTAGATCATATATTGGGTTCAAAAGGCTCACAAAACATTCAAGGTGAAGAACAACAAAAATTAGATGTAGTAGCAGACTTAGCGTTTATAGAGGCATTTGAGGAAAGCGGTCAAATATGTGGTTTTGCATCTGAAGAAAATGACAATTTTGTTGCTTTTCAAAATAAGGAAGCAAAAAATGCAACTTATGTTGTTCTTTTTGATCCTTTGGATGGCTCTAGTAATATTGATGTAAATGTTTCCATCGGGACAATTTTTTCCGTTTACATAAGAACTTCACCACTTGGAACCGAAGCGACACTAGAAGACATGTTACAAGAAGGCACAAAACAAGTTTTAGCAGGTTATGTCTTGTATGGCTCTTCTACAATGTTGGTTTACAGCACAGGTAATGGCGTAAATGGATTTACATTAGATCCTGAAAGCGAAAATTTTTGTTTGTCTCATCCTAATATGAAAATGCCTGAAATTGGCCGTTTATATGCCATGAATGAAGGTAACATTAATGAATGTGAAGAAGGCTTGAGCAACTATATTTCTTACTGTCAAAGTAGAGAAAATCAAACTGGAATGCCCTACTCAGGTCGTTATATTGGCTCTTTAGTGGCGGACTTTCATAGAAATCTAATTAAGGGAGGAGTTTATATTTACCCAGATGTCTTAAGTGCACCTAAAGGAAAATTGCGCTTATTGTATGAATGCAATCCCTTGGCATTTATAGCAGAACAAGCAGGAGGATTAGCTAGTACAGGGCGGGAACGAGTTTTAGAAATAAAGCCCGAAGAACTTCACCAACGAGTTCCTTATTATGTAGGATCTAAACTAATGGTTGAGAAAGCGATAAGTTTTTTGAAGAAGTAAATCTTTAGATTTTAGAATTTAAAGGTAAATCCAATATTCCCGTAAGGAACACCCTTAAAAATTCCAAAATATCCTATTTCTGCTATTAAACCACATCTACTAATGAAATCATATTTGCTTCGGGAGAACATGTAACGCGCGCCAACAAAAACTTGATAACTAAATGAAGAACCTGTATTAACAGGTGCAATTTTTTCAGTAAAAGAAGTATCGCTTTCATATTTATTACCAGTCGGTTTTGAATCCCATGATGGAGTATTGGATGTATAACCTAAGCCAAGACCGAAATATGGGTCTAATTCATCATTGCACATAGCAATATGGTATGTACCTCTGAGCATTACAGAAAGGGATTGAACTCCAATAGAATATTTTGTTGCAACGGGTTCAGTTATCGGAGGTACTGGCGCAGGATTAGGCACAGGTAATATAGTATAAGCCCCGGTAGAATCCCAATCTGCTCCATATTGTGAAAATGATACCGCTAGACCTAAACCAAAATGCTTGCCTATTGCTCTTTCATAACCCAAATATGCTGGACCAAAACCAGAAAATGCATATCCTGTCTTTGTATCATAAACAGCCAAAACTTGATCATATAGAATACCTGGTCCATATCCAATTTGGATAAAATTATCTCCCTTTTCAAACGCCTGTTGTGCGTTTACATGTTGGAAAAAGAAAGAAAGAAAGAGGATAGCTGATACTTTTTTCATTTTTGAATTATTAATAAACTTTAAATTAAAAATCAAAGAAAATAAAAAAAACGCAAACAAAAGAGAAAAAACTGAAATTTTATCCATTAGTTTTATTTAATAGTAAAATAAAACAGATGAATTAGTTCGATTTTTTGTGATATTTAGAAGACAAGAATCAATATTAGGGGAAAAAAGTAAGAATAAATTTGAAAAATAGTGGCTGATTATTTATTCCACAATCTCCAACTTTCCATTGCTTGTTCTTTTAGCATACTAGCCCCATTTAAAATAGTTGCTCGTTGTTTTTGAGCGCGTTCTAAGAAAAGAGTTTTTTCAGGATTATAAATCAAATCAATCACTAAATGATCCTTGCTAAGAGCATTAAAAGGAATGTCAACACTTGTTTTAGTTTGTGGGAACATCCCAAGAGGAGTACAATTTATAAGTAATTTACAGGCACTAAGCATGTTTTCATTTACATCTGTGTATACAAAATGATTTTTGATACCAGATGCTTGGCGAGAAACATATAAAACTTTAATGCCAATTTCTTTGAGAACAAATGCAACTGCTTTTGCTGCGCCCCCCGTTCCAAAAATAAGTGCGCAATCGTGTTTATTGGTTAAAAATGGCTTGATGCTTTGCTTGAAACCAAAAGCATCTGTATTGTATCCAATACTTTTATTGTTTTTAAATACAATTGTATTTACAGCCCCTATTTCTTTTGCTATTGGATCAATTTCATCTAAAAAAGGAAGAATACTTTCTTTATAGGGAATGGTAACATTATACCCCCCAATTTTTTGTGATAAAAGCTCTTTTACTTCTTCAATACTTTGGATCTCATACTTCTTATATTCAGCTGAAATATTATTTATTTCAAAGAATTGCTTAAAAAATACAGGAGAAAATGAATGAGATAGCGATTTTCCAATAAGTCCGTATTGTTTCATTTTGGACTATTCGATAAGGGCAAAGCCAGTATAACTTTGCAAAGCTTCTGGAATTTTAATCCCATCTACTGTTTGATGATTCTCTAACATGGCTGCAACAATTCTCGGCAGCGCCAAGGCAGAACCATTTAAAGTATGGCATAATTGCGATTTTTTATCTTCATCTTTAAAACGTAGTTTCAAACGATTGGATTGGAAGGTATCAAAGCGAGAAACGGAGCTAACTTCTAGCCATTTTTCTTGAGCTGCTGAGTAAACTTCAAAATCGTAAGTCATCGCTGAAGCAAAGCCCATATCACCTCCACAAAGTCGCAAAATTCTGTATTGCAAGCCTAATTTCTCTAGCAATCCTTTAACATGCTCTACCATTTCTTCTAGTGCTTGAGCAGAATTTGAAGGGTGTTCAATACGTACAATCTCAACTTTATCGAATTGATGCAAACGATTTAAGCCGCGAACATCTTTTCCATAGGACCCTGCTTCGCGACGGAAACAAGGAGTGTAGCCAGTCATTTTAATTGAAAAGTCGTTTGTTGGCAATAGAATATCGCGGTAAATATTTGTCAATGGAACCTCAGCGGTTGGAATCAGATACAAATCATCTTCCGGCATGTAATACATTTGTCCTTCTTTATCAGGTAATTGACCAGTTCCTATTCCGCTTGCTTCATTTACAAGAAGTGGAGCCATAAATTCCTCGTAGCCAGATTTTGTTGCTTCATCCAAGAAAAATGCAATTAAAGAACGTTGTAATTTTGCTCCTTTGCCTCGGTAAAATGGAAATCCTGCACCTGTGACTTTTACGCCAAGTTCAAAATCAATTAAATCATATTTTTTTGCAAGGTCCCAATGAGCAAGTGGAGTGAAAGAAAAAGTAGGTTTTGTGCCGTATTCATAAATTGTTTCGTTATCAGCAGCTTCTTTCCCTTGTTTAACGGCTTCATTTGGCACATTTGGTAGCGTATAGAGTAATTTAGTGAGTTCCCCGTCTAGTTCATCTACCTTTGTTTTAAGAAGTGATTCTTTAACTTTTAGGGCAGTAGTTTCTTCTTTTAATTCATTCGCTTCGGCTACTTTTCCTGACTTAAAAAATTCACCAATAGTTCGAGCTAAGAGATTTAATTCTGATGAGAGCTTATCTAATTCTGTTTTGTTACTTCTCCATTCTTGGTCAATAAGCAATACTTTATCAATAGTTTGAGAAGCATCGATATTTCTTTTTTTGAGCCCTCGTAATACTGACTCTTTTTCGTTCCTTATTCGTTGAATTTCTAACATTTAATAGCTTTATTGGAATACAAAATTAATGAAATGTCGTGAATTTCATCTACTTTAATCTTGATACTTTACAAACTTAGATTTTTCTATCCCTAAAACTGTGGCAAAGTTGTATTCAATTTATTGTTGATTAATCAAGCAAACGGAAGTGACACATAGCTAAGTTTTTTATACTTTTGAAGTTATAAATAAATTATGTTTGTTAAAATAACGAATAAATCTAAGCATCCACTCCCAAAGTATGAAACTTCAGGAGCTTCAGGCATGGATATTCGTGCAGATATAGAGACAGCTATTGACATTGAACCATTGGGTCGTGTTTTGATAAAAACAGGGCTCTATTTAGAAATGGAAAATGGTTTGGAATGCCAAGTCCGACCAAGAAGTGGCCTAGCTTTAAAGAAGGGATTAAGTGTATTAAATACTCCTGGAACAATTGATGCTGACTACCGAGGAGAAATCGGCGTTATTTTAGTGAATTTATCAAACGTGGCGGTAAGTATTGAAGATGGGGAAAGAATTGCGCAGCTAGTTTTTTGTAAAGTTGAGCATGTATCATTTACAGAAGTTGCCGTTTTAACTGATTCAGAACGTGGAGTTGGAGGATTTGGAAGTACTGGTTTAAAATAAATAAAATGAATATAATAGTACCAATGGCAGGAAGAGGAAATCGATTGCGGCCGCATACCTTGACTTTGCCAAAACCTTTAGTTCCTGTTGGCGGAAAGCCAATAGTTCATCGATTAGTTGAGGATATTGCTGCAGTTTGTGCAGATAAAATTGACGAAATAGCATTTGTAATTGGTAATTTTGGGGATAAAGTTGAGAAAGAATTACTTCAAGTAGCAGAAAAATTGGGTGCAAAGGGATCTATTTATTACCAAAAAGACCCTTTAGGAACTGCTCATGCCGTTCTCTGTGCCGCTGAAAAATTAGTAGGACCGGTTGTTGTTGCTTTTGCTGACACCTTATTTCGTGCAGATTTCAAGATTTCGCCTTCAGACGAAGGGATTTTGTGGGTGAAGCAAATTGAAGACCCAAGTTCATTTGGTGTTGTCAAATTAAATGCTGCAGGTGAAATAGTCGATTTTATTGAAAAACCTCAAGAATTTGTATCAGATTTAGCCATGATTGGTGTTTATTATTTTAAGGATGGCGCCAAATTGAAAAAAGAATTAGATTATTTAATTGACAATAAGGTCATGAAAAGTGGAGAATATCAACTTCCTGATGCTTTAAGAAGAATGACAAGTTCTGGCTGCGTTTTTAACCCTGGAGAAGTTACAGAATGGCTGGATTGTGGAAATAAAGAAGTAACCGTGCATACTAACAAACGTGTTCTAGATTTTGATTTCGAGAAAAATATACAACTTGTTCATGCCTCTTCTAAAATTACTAATAGTCAGATTATTCCACCCTGTTTTATTGGAGAAAATGCCTGTATTGAGAATTCAATTATCGGTCCTCATGTTTCTGTAGGAGCTAATACAAAAATCAATAGCTCTATATTAAAAAACTCAAATATTCAAGAGAATACGAGTATTACAAATGCGGTAATTTTTAATTCCATGATTGGCTCGCATGTTAATTACAATGGAAAAGCAAACGACCTCAGCATTGGGGACTATTCAATTGTTAATGAATAAATTCTCCCAAATACTTATTTTATTTCTTTTTATTTTCCTCGGCGAATCAGGTAAAGTAGTTTCACAAGTCGCACATTCTGCTTCTTATATTTCAAATTTTCATGCAGGAGTAAGACATAAATTGAATGGGGAATTAGCACAAGCAATATCAAAATTTACCACTTGTCTAAATGAAGATCCAATTGACGATGCGGTTCATTATGCTTTATCACAAATTTACTCTGGGAAAGATGAATTGAAACTAGCTTTGAGTCATATAAAGTGGGCAATAAAAATTGATCCATCTAATAAACATTACAAACTCGAATTAGCTAATAGTTACAGTGCAACAGGCGGGTATAAAAAAGCCGCAGTGTTATTGGAAGAATTAATAAAAAATGACCTGCAAAATATAGCACTGTATGAGCAAGCTGTTGATAATTGGGTAAAAGCTAATAAAATTAAAAAAGCAATTGGCGTATTAAATAAATTAGAATATAATATAGGCTTAGACCCACAAATTTTACTTCAAAAAGCTGATCTTTCTTTACTGATAAAAGACAATAAAACCGCCCTTTCTTCTCTAATATTAGCGAACAAAACATTTCCAGGAGAACCTTCTATATTGGCTTCATTGGTTGACTATTATTTGGCTTTTGGGTCTTATTCTGAAGTTATTTCAGTCTTGAAAGAATTGCTAGATATAGATCCTTTTAATGGATTTGGCTTTAAGTTACTAGGTGATATACAATTGGATAATGGAGAAATTAATGAGGGACTTGCTAATTTAAAAAAAGCTGTAAAAGCAGATGGCTTAAACATTGATCAACGAGTGGATATTTTAACACGCTTGCAAAAAGAAAAAAATATAAATGTGATTGAAATTACGGAATTAGTTGACTTTATAGAAATTACATATCCAAAAGAAGCGAAAGCCCATGCTATTAAAGGAGACCATTATTTTAAACTCAATCAACCACTCATTGCAATTGAATCTTATAAAGATGCTGTTAATTGTGACCCTAACTTATACCAAATTTGGACTCAAATAATTAGCTTAGAGTATGAAAATGAGCAATGGGATTCATTATTCGTAGACAGTGAAAAATCACTTGCTTATTTTCCAACTCAACCTATGGTCTATTTTTTCTGTGGACTAGCTGCAAACAAACTTTCATTATTTGATAAGGCTATTGAGCGTTTAAGTGTAGGTTTAGATTTTATAGTGAATGATTTTAGTTTAGAAGCCGAAATGAACAGTCAATTAGGTATTTCATATTTCGGATTAAAACAGAAAGAGCTTGGATGTCAAAAATTTGAAAAGTCGCTGCAATTAGCTCCAAGAAATACTACAATGGTTCATGCTTTCTCAATACAATTAGCTCGAAATCAAATAGATTTCTCAAAAGCAAATAAGCTATTAGATAATTTAATTCTTTTGGATAATGGAGATGCAAAATCTCTTAACATTAAAGGTCGAGTGCTTTTTTATGAAAAAAAATACTCCGAAGCATTAGATTTTTTATTGCGCGCATTGAAACTATTAGAAAATGATGCCGTACTAAATGAGTATTTGGGTGATACTTATTTTTTTCTTGGCGATATTTCAAAAGCCAGTGATTTTTGGTTAAAAGCAAAATTCTTGGGTTCAAAAAATAAATATTTAGAACAGAAAATAAATACAAAAACATATTATGAAGCGCTTTATTAAGCTATTTCTTTTCCTTTTCCTTGTTTTTTTGGCAAGTTCTTGTTCTAAGAAAAATTTAGAGGTATTTGTTCCGCCTGTTATCGAATATAAAATAAAAGATAGATCCTTAGCCAAAACACTCGATAGTCTTTCTGCATTAAAACCAACTAGATTTTATGCTAAAATAAAAATAGAATTCAAAGATAATTATACCGATGTAAGTTTTAAAACTTCTATAAAAATTGAAAGAGATAGTTTACTTAATGCAATAGTAACAAAAGCTGGATTTCCAATTGCTAATGCCTTAATATCATTAGACTCAGTGAAAATATTAAATATCCCAGAAAAATGTTTTGTAAAAAATTCGTGGGATAGTTTTAGAGAATTATTAAATATTGAAATAGATTATTTTAATTTAGAAAACATCCTTTTAGGAAGACCCCTAACAGATGCATTTAATCAAAAGTATTTTGTTGAAAAAGAACAATTTGATTTACAATTAACTAAGACAAACATAGATAGTACTATAAATGTAACGATTGACAGTCTTTTAATGGGGGAATTAATGGTGAATTATATTTTAACTGAAGATTTAAAAGACATTTCTCAAACGAGAATATTTCGGACCATAGACTCTACAGAGATAGAAATTAAATATGTCAAGCGTCAAGTTATTTCTGGCTTTAATTTACCTTATGATATTATCATTTCACTTTCCAGGCCCAGTTATAATTTAATTGCTCATATGGAGTACGAAAAGTTAGAATTAAACGAAGATCTAGAAATAAATTTTGTTATACCTCAGAAATATGAAGTTTGTAATTAGCCTTTTTTTGTTTTTTGTCGTTCAATTTGGTTTTTCTCAAACAAATAGTAAATCCTTAAAAAAAGAACAGCAACAACTTGAAAGTAAAATATCAAATACAAAGAAGCTACTAAAACAAGTTAAAAGCAATCAACAAAATTCTTTGAATGCAATTCGCTTAATCGATAATCAAATAAAAAGCAGAGAAGATCTTGTTCGAATTTATGATATTCAAGTAAGGGCTGCTGAAATAGAAATAATAGAGAAAAAACAACGGATTAATCGACTTAAAAAACGAATATCGAATTTAAAAACTCAATTCCGTTCAATGATGCTTTATTCATACAAACATAGAGGAAATCACAGAAACATAATGTTTATACTCTCTTCTCAAAATTACAACGAAGCTTATAAACGAAATAATTATTTAAAGAAATTAGCAGAGATACAAAAAAAGCAAGTAGCAATTATTAAGCAAAACCAAAAGGTAATTTATAGTGATATCCAAACTATTAATAATAATAAACAAGAAAAATTAAGTATTATTGAAGAAAAAAAGACAGAAAAAAAACTTATTGAAATAGATAGGGGGGTAAAACAACAGACCTTTAATAAATTCAAGCAGGAGGAAAAGAACTTATTTACTCAATTAGAGGTTGCTGAAAGGAAAAAACAAAATTTAAAACAAGAAATTACAAAAGCGATAAAATTAGAAATCTTAATTGAACAGAAGAAACAAGAAGAAATTGCAAAAAAGGAACGAGCAAAAAAAGAAAAAGCTGATAAAGAAAAAGCTGAAAAGCTAGCAAATGAAGAAAAAACGATAGTCAATGCTGAACCAAAAAAAGAAAAGCTAGAGAGTAAGAGTATAGAAAATACTGAAAATAAAATCGTTTCGACTTATACTGAACCTAATGAATCCATAGCATTAGGTAAAAACTTTCAACTAAGCAAAGGACTTTTACCTTGGCCAGTAAATAGTGGGAGTATAACAGAAAAATACGGTAAAAATCCCCATCCCACCTTAAATGGTGTTGTCACTAACAATAATGGAATTGATATTACATGCTCTATTGGGAGTAATGTCAGAGCAATATTCGGAGGTGAAGTATCAAGTATTTTTTCAATTCAAGGAGCTGGGAAAGTAATTATAGTGAAACACGGTAACTATCGCTCTGTATATAGTAATATCAAAGACACGTATGTTAAAATTGGCGCAAAAGTTGCTACAAAACAAAATATTGGTTCTTTAATTCAAGAGGGGAACATTTCTATTTGTCACTTTGAAATTCATCAAGTTATTAATGGAGTAACGCAAAGCTTGAATCCTTCTCTTTGGATTTCAAAGTAATTATTGCATTCTTTTTCTTCTTTCTAAATCCAATACAATAATAATAGAGCACATTGCCCAAATAGGCACTGCAGCTTTGTCTGTATCTAAAAAATTATTCAAGAAAGCATGTGAAAAATAGGTTATAAGTGATAATATCATTCCAAAAATTATAATTCTTGTCTTGTGATCCTCAGCTGGCCAATTGTAAAAAAGTTGAATTGCAGAGTAAAAAATAGCTGCAACCATGGCTATAAATAGTAATAAACCAATCAAGCCCATTTCTGCTAAAGCACCTAAATATTCACTGTGCGCATTTCCCATATCCCCAAAATTTGTGGATATAATTGTTAGATTTTTCGCCTCTTGAAATGGTGCATATTCGAAAGCATATGTTCCAGGACCGTAGCCAAAAACAGGGCGTTGTTGAAACATAGACAAGGCACAATTCCACCTATTAATTCGCTCTAGATTCGATGCATCTGTAGTGACATTTGCTGCACTTTGAATTCTTTCATCAAATGCTTCTGTTGTATGTTCATGCGTGTTTCTCGCAAGTTCCATTTGAATGGTATCCCATTGAAATAATAGAAATACACATGCTGCTGAAGCAAGAAAAAGTAGTATTTTAAAATTTACTTTAAAATGTATTATAAGTCCTAAAATTAAAGCAATCCCAATACTTAACCATGCTGCACGTGTATAGGAAAAGTATAAGCCCAAAAACACAATAATAATCATTCCAATTAATGAAATCTGAATTAAGGGCGCATATTTTTCTGAAAAATACCAGGCTAAAAGTAAAGGGATAATCATTGCTATTATTGCACCATAAATAGTGTGATCCTTAAAAAAAGGTGACATTACCCAGTGGCCTGCTTTTTCTCCAAAATCATAGGTTGAATGGTGAATCAATGTGTAGATAATCGTACAACTCGTAGCAATAATAAATAGCCGTATAAACCAGTTTCTATTTGCTTCTTTTTTAAAAAAATGGCTGCCAAAAAATAGAATGGGAATAATAAACCACAACTTTGATAGAATAAATTTAAACGAAACAAGAACATGAGAACTTGTTATTGCAGTAACAAACATCCAGCTAATAAAAACAAGCACGGAAATTATTATCGGATGTTTCCATATCTGTTTATCTATAAATGGTGTTTTAAATTGAAAGAATAATAAAATTAACATTAGTCCAAAAAGGAGTGGCTCACTAGGAATAAAGAGTCCGAAGCTTTTGGTAAACTCCTCGATATTTATAGAAAATGGTGTAAAGAAAGCAAGCGAAAGAAATAGTTTTTCTGTTTGAAAAATAGCAAAATAGATCAGTAATAAAGCTATTGGAAATAAGCTTAGTTCTGCAAGATCATGCCATATAAAATAGGAGAATAGAATAGCCAGTAAAATCGCTAATGTAACTAGTAATACAATTTTCTTACGCATCAGCACTAAGCCTGCAATTTAAGTTCTTGAATACGTTGGCGGATTAAAAGGAATAAAACACCAAAGATAAATCCACCGAGACTAGCTACTAAGACAATAATCATTCTTTTTGGTTTTTCCTTCTTGTCTGCTTGAACTGCTTTTTCAACTACAAATTTATGATTGAAATTTGCATTTGCATCTGATTCTGCTTGCTCGTATGAAACTCTAAATTCTTCAATTTTGATAATCATTTCATTTCGCATATGTTCTAAGGCATCGTACTTAGCGCCAAATAGCGCATTCACACTTAATTTTGCTTGAATATCGGCTTTTTCTGTAGTGTTTTTAGAATCCACTAATGCTTGAAATAAATTTGATCGTATATCCATTGATACTACTCCAAGGGCAGAAAGGCTATCCAATAAATTCAAAACTGAATCTCGGTCTTGAAGCATTTGAAGCATTTTTCGTTTATTGATATCAAATGCGGGCTTCGTTCGCTCTCTTATCATGTCATTTTTAACTGTATCGATTAAATCAACAATTGAATTAGCCATTTTTGCAGCTAGTTCAGGATCTTTGTCTAAAACATCTATTTGAATTGAACCATAGCGCGTGCGGGTGAAATCAAAATGACTAATGTATTCATTATTCAATTTGTAATATTTGTTTTTATCATTTTCTGCAATTTCATAATGCTCCAACAAATTGAATTTTGATACAACTTTATCACGGATACGAGAGGATTGAAGGATTTGAACAAGTTGTTCAGCCTGCTCTTCTTCCCCAAAATCCATGGCTGCGGCTTTTACATTTCTCTGATCAGAAAATGACACGTTGCTAGAAGCAGCTGGGAAAACAATAGCAGTAGAAAGAAAAAGTGGTGTAATTAACAGCGAGACGATAGTTGAAATAACAAATACAATGCCTGTTATTATAAGTAATGACTTTCTCTGCGCCCAGATAAATTGAATTAGGTTATTTCTTTCTTTGTTTAAATTTAGATTTTCCATGTTTTATATAATCTGGGCGAAGTTATAACTTTTAATTAAGCTAGTTTATAAACTACTTTTTTTGGGATTTATTTTATTAATCTTGGCTTTTCACAAGTTGTTTTAAGTCATTTACTCGAAAAAATGATAATAGAAGAAGAAGCGCTATTCCAAGAGTTAGTTGTTTAAAAAGAAAATAACCGCTATTAAAAAAACTAGCTGAAAAAACATATAAGCCTCCAATTAAGAAAAGATAATAGAGTATACGTTGCTTATTTATTTTAATGGAAAATAATTTCATACAATACCCAAATTGAATAAGTGCTGTAAAACTTTGAGTAATAAATGTTGCAAATGCGGCGCCTTCTGCTCCCCTTGTCGGAATAAGGTAAAGATTTAATGCAACATTTAGAATAATCCCAATAAACGAAGAGTAATTTAATATTTTTAGACTTCCATTAGCCGTTAATAAAGTACCAAAAATGAAATTCATACAAATAGCAAGAAAACTAAGCATTAACCAATTAAATGAAGGAATTGCAACAAGATAATCTGTATAAATTAGCGATAAGAGATAAGAACTATTGTAAATAGTTACAAATACAATTACGATCGCGCCTCCCATTAATAAATTCGCTGAAGTAGTTAGTAAATCATTAACTGATTCTTTCGATTTTTTTAAGTTTCTTGAAAACATAGGATACAATAATCCTGCGAAGATCATTCCAAACATATACAAGGCATCGAGTAAGCGAAATCCTTGGGCGTATATCCCAGCTTGATATGGCCCATTAATTCGTTCAAGCATTACACCGTCAATTCTTGTATAAATGACCATCAAGATAATTAATAATGCGTAGGGATAACTTTTTCTTAGTAGGGAAAGACTAAACGTAATATTCCATTCAAAGTAGGGTTTTTCAATGTGCTTTAGTAAGAGTAAAAGTGCAATAACTAAAGTGCTAGCATAGCAAATCAGTTGTATCCAAACAAATAATTCTATTGTCATAACAAATGTTGCTTTTGGAAACAAAAGAATTGTTCCTGCTAATATGATTAATAGAAAACGATCCATAACAGAAATAATCGCATCCAATTTAAAAAAGTGGAAACCTCCAAAATGACTACGACAATAAGCAATAGAAATAATTAAAAACTGATTTATTCCAAATAAGAAAAGAAGATACATTTGGTGAGACGAATAACCAATTAGTATTCCGATTAGTAAAAGAATAAGGTAATAAACAATGAAAAGAATTAGTCGAAACGAAAATACTTTCCCGAAGTATCTTTTTGCAAGCTCAGGATTTTGTGCTATTTGTTTTGTCGTGTAATTATTTAGCCCTAAATCAAGCAAGATATTTAGAATCAAGGAAAGGTTAAGCAAGGAAAAGTACGTTCCATATTGAATGAATCCTACTTCATTTTGCACGGATGCATCTATTCCAAATATTGCTAATGGTTTAATCAATAAATTGAGAAAAATCATTAATAATAAATTTGATAAAAAGGATGAGGGCATTCGTTATTGTTAGGATTTTCTTTTATTCATGTTTTTATAGAATTACTAATAATCAAGATAGTAATTTCCTAAAAACGATAAAATATGGATTTTAGTTTACTTTATAGATTAAAATAATCCAACTAAAGTCTTTACTATTATTTCTTATGAGTTCTGACTTAGGAAAATTATTTCAGTAGGGTGACACTACCACATACTACTTTTCGCTCATCTACAAGTGGATTTTTGAAAATAATAGTATACAAATAAACCCCATCTTGACAAGTATAATTTGCTAGAGCATAAGTTCCATCCCACCCATAGGTAACATCGTGTGTTTCAAATATAATTTCTCCCCAACGATTATATATCAGCATTTCATAATTATAAGGATCAAATCCAGAAGTAAAAACTGGCTTAAAAGTTTGATTGTGCCCATCTCCATCTGGGGTAAATGTATTTGGAATATAATAAATTAACACCTCATCAAAGTCAATACTTATTTGATATGTGCTAGTGCATCCCATAGTTGATGCTGCAACAAGTGTAATTGTATGACCATTTGTATTATCCGTAAAAACATGATTCGGATTTGTCTCAGTTGAGGACCCTCCATCTCCAAAATCCCAAGTATAACTATTTGCACCTGAGCTAGTATTTGTAAATTCTAATAATTGACTGAGCTCAGTAAATGAATTGGATGAAGGCACAAATGATGCTATTGGTGGGGTTTCTACCACAACCGCATCATTCATTATTGTAGTTGTGAAACAACCATTTAATCCTGTAGTCAGCGTAATGTTATAAACGCCACCACTTGTGAACGTAAGGCTACTTTGTGCTCCTGTTCCTGTTAATCCATTACTTGCTGACCATGAATAGGATGTATTTGAATTATCATCTGCAAGTAAGGTTACCTCCAAAGGAATACACCCTGTTAACGGAGAACCTGAGAATGTTGAAATTGGCAATGGATTTACTGTTATTGTCGCAGTTTCTATTGGGCTTGTACATCCATTTACACTGTATGATAACGTA